>ENA-OSEO01000004-OSEO01000004.1-sediment-metagenome-genome-assembly--contig:-NODE-4-length-644102-cov-40.907497_pt1 | contig 644102 bp, 576 predicted proteins | sample MGYA00237883_ERZ534232 | MGnify/ENA metagenome assembly ERZ534232
TGCTCGATCATTACCCAAATTCATCGCAAATGTTGGTTTATGTGCTCCCCAGTAAATCAAATTTCAACAGCCTGCTAAAGGAGGAACTTATGAATACTATTGTTAAAACTTCAGTAGAAACAAAGGCAATTTTGAAATTCCATTATGACGGACAGCCTAGAGTTGTCGAGCCACATGCTCATGGATTATCAACTGCAGGGAATGAGGTTCTACGTTGTTATCAGACTGACGGTGGTAGTAATTCTGGCAATGTTCCTGGATGGCACCTTATGACAGTTTCTAAAATGGTAAATTTAACTGTGACAGACTCCCATTTCGACTCACCAAGACCTGACTATAAAAGAGGCGATAAGAGTATGTCAACTATATATGCGCAACTATAGGAATCTTAAACCTCTGTCCTATAATGCTCCGCTGCTATTATAGGCTCTCCCATGTTGAACAGGCCATTCAGTGCAAGCCAAGCAGCGGGGAACATAACCGAAGTGATTTAAAAAGGAATTGATGAAATACTAAAAGGCTTTTAAAAAACAATATTCAAAGGAAAAGAATGAAGATCCTCCACACCTCTGACTGGCACATTGGCCGCGCGTTGCACGGCCGTAAGCGCTATGCCGAGTATGAAGCCTTCCTGAACTGGCTGGCCGATCTTATCGAGCGCGAAAATATCGATGTGGTGCTGGTGGCGGGGGACGTATTCGACAACAGCACGCCCAGCAACTATGCGCAGGAGCTGTATTACCGGTTTCTGTGCCGCGTGGCGGCTACCGCCAACCGCCATGTGGTGGTCACGGCCGGGAATCATGATTCGCCGTCTTTCCTGAATGCGCCCAAGGAACTCCTGAAGTTTCTGAATGTCCATGTCGTGGGGTGCGCGGCCGAGAGACCCGAGGAAGAAGCGCTGGTACTCCTTGGGCCGGACAAGGAACCCCGGCTCATCGTCTGCGCTATCCCCTACCTGAGGGACCGCGATATCCGCATCGCCGAGGCAGGCGAGAGCGTGGAGGACAAGGAGCGCAAGATCATCGAGGGCATCCGCACCCATTACCGGGTGGTGTGCGCGGCGGCTGAAAGGCTACGCGCCGGGCTGCATAAGCATATCCCGATCGTGGCCATGGGGCATCTGTTTGCCGCCGGAGGCCAAACCGTGGAAGGCGACGGGGTGCGTGAATTGTATATCGGTTCCCTGGCGCAAGTCAGAACGGATGTGTTTCCTGAAGCAATCGACTACCTGGCCCTGGGGCATCTGCATGTCCCGCAGCGGGTGGGCGGTTCGGACTTCATCCGCTACTGTGGCTCACCGCTGGCCATCGGGTTTGGAGAGGCTGAGCAGGAAAAGGGTGTGGTGCTCGTGGAGTTTTCGGGCAACATGCCCAGCGTCACACATGTCCCGGTGCCCAGGTTCCAGGCGCTCAAGACCGTGCGAGGAGATTGGCACACCATCGTGGGTGGCATCGACGACCTGAAGTTGCAAGCAAGCACGGCCTGGCTGGAGATTATCTATGAAGGTGATGAGATCATCGCTAACCTGCGCGAGCGCTTGGATGAGGCTATTGTCGGGTCAGCCCTTGAAATCCTGACCGTCAAAAACAACCGGGTGCTGGCCTTGGCCATGCAAGGCCTGGATACCGAGGAAACCCTCGACGACCTGGATGTGACGGATGTGTTCAAACGCTGCCTTGATGCGCACACGGTGCCGGAGGATCAGCGAACCGCGTTATTGAACGCTTATCAGGAAATCATTACAACCCTCGATGAAGCGGACCAACTGGCGCTCTAGGAGAACAACATGCGCATACTCGGTATCCGGTTCAAGAACCTGAATTCCTTGACCGGGGAATGGCATATCGATTTCACCCACCCGGAGTATGCCTCCGAGGGCATATTCGCCATCACCGGCCCTACGGGCGCGGGCAAGACTACGATCCTGGATGCCGTCTGCCTGGGGCTCTACGGCCGGACCCCGCGCCTGGACAAGGTAACCAAGAGCAGCAACGAGATCATGTCGCGCCAGACAGGCGAATGTTTTGCCGAGGTCACCTTCGAGACGCAAAAAGGCCGTTACCGCTGCCATTGGAGCCAGCATAAAGCCCGCAAAAAACCGGAAGGCGAGCTGCAACCCGCACGGCATGAAGTGGCCGATGCCGAATCCGGGACCGTACTGGAATCCAGAATAATGCAGGTGGCCGGATTTATCGAGGAGACCACCGGCATGGACTTCGATCGCTTCACCCGCTCCATGCTGCTGGCGCAGGGCGGTTTCGCCGCTTTTCTGCAGGCGCCGCCCGATGAGCGTTCCCCCATCCTGGAGCAGATCACCGGCACGGAGATCTACAGCCTGATATCCATGAAGGTCCACGAGCGCCGGGTAGGGGAGCGGGACAAGCTCGATTGGCTTCTGGCTGAATTGAAAGGTATCCAGCTCTTGAGCGCGGAAGAGGAAAGCGCTTTGCAAACAGACCTCAAAGCCCGGCAATCCCAAGAAACGGAGCTGAGCGCCGGGCTCGAAACACTCCGCAAAGCAGCCTCATGGCTGGAAACCGTGGCTGACCTGGAAAAAGGCATCTCCGCGCTGGATCAACAAAAGCAGGATTATGAGAAACGCCGCCTGGCGTTTGAACCGCAAGGCTTGCGGCTGGAAAAATCTCGCAAGGCCCTCGGCCTGGAAGGCGATTACCGGGGGGTGAGGGCTTTACGCGAGCAGCAGGGCCTTGAACAAAAAGAGCTTGACGGGGCCATCACCACCCTGCCGATAAAGGTGGCGGTCTGCGAAGAGGCCTTGGCCGGAAAAGCGGCCGCAGAGACCGCACTGAACAAGGCCAGGGAACAGCAGCAATCCGAAGCGGAAGTTATTAAAAAGGTGCGCGAGATCGATGCCCGGCTGAGTGAGCAGCACAAGCGTACGCAAGAAATGGATAAGGCGCTTATCGAGGCCGAGCAGCAGGGCAGGGCCTACACCGTGAATATCGATAAAGCAACGCAGGCCTTAGAGAAATCACAGGCTGACCTGAAAAGCGTGCTTGAGTATCAGACGCAGCACGCTCCCGATGCCGCGCTCTTGACCCACCTGTCCGCAATATCCAGGGCATTCGAGGCGCTCTGCTACCTTGAGGGCCGGTTTACCAAACATCAAGAAACGCTTGCCGTGGCAACCAAGGAACACAAGTCCGCTATTGTAGCGTACGAAAAGGCAGCGGCCACCAACGAGAAAGCCCGCCAAGAATTTGAGAAGGGGCAGGGCGCATTGAAGGCCCTGAGCGAAGAGATCGCCGCTATCCTTCAAGGGCGTGAAATCAGCCAGTGGCACCAGGAAAAAATTGTCATGTTGGAACGTGAGACTGAACTGAAGCAGATACGTGATGCCACCACCCGGATCGATAAGACAAACTCGGCTTTGGACGGTCTCACAAAAGACCTTGAAACACATAAAGCCGGCCAGGTGGAACTTACGGTTGCGATAAAAACATGTACCGAGCACAAAACCTCCGTGGAAGGGAAGGTGGCGAACCTGGAAACACAGGTGACCCTTTTGAGCCGCATCCGGGACCTCGAAGAGGAGCGGCGGCGGCTGGAAGACGGCCAGCCATGCCCGCTGTGCGGCGCGCTCGATCACCCTTATGCCTTGGGCAATGTCCCGGAATTGGACAAGGCGGAAACCGAGTTGCAGAACGCCAAGGCCGAACTCAAAGACGTAAGTGATAAGCTGGTCAAAATAGAAGCCGAGCACGCCAAGCTGCTTTTGGAAATCCGGCATATCCAAAGTACGGTGGAAGAAAAAAAAGCGGCCCTGGCTCTCGATGAGAAGGGGTGCGAGGACGGCATGCTGCGGTTGGGCATACAAGCCACCCCGGCCCAACGTGCCGCGAAAGCAGATGGTGAGATCTCGGCAGCGCAAAAAAAGATTGCCGAGATATCCGGCATTCTCGGTACAGCCGAAGTCAAGATGCGACAGGAAAAGACCGCGCAAAAAGGCCTGGAAAAGCTCCGGATAGACTTTGAAGATTCAGCCAAAGCCTTACAAGATGCTAAACATAAAGTTGAGACGGCCGACAGTGATCATGCGCGGCTGATCAAGGAGACCGGCGCCCTCAAGGAAGAGATCGAGAAGGCCCGCGCCGCCGCGCTGGGCGATGTTGAACCGTTTGGGATAAAACAGATACCATCCGCTGATCTCGACACCATATTGAAAGAGCTTACCGAACGCCGGGATACCTGGCAGGCAAAGCAAAGTGAGCGGACCGATCTTGAGAAAAAGGTGCAAGACCTGCAAGCCGGAATCGATAAGGACAAGGCCCTGCTGGACAAGCTTGAACAGGATCTCTCAGCGCGCCGTAAGGAGCGTGACGAGCTCCTGAAGCTCCATGCATCGCTGAGCGCAACACGCAGCGCGTTGTATGGCAAGAAGAGCGCCGATGACGAGGAGCACCGCCTGGCCGGCGCGCTGGAGCAAGCGGGGAAGGCCCATGAAACGGCGCGTGGTATTCACGCGGAAATGGAAAAACTCCTGAGCGCCCTGAAGGCCAAAATCGACGACCTGAAAACAAAGACCCAACAGAGGGCTGCCGTGCTTGCTCGGGCGGAAGAAAGCCTGATGGTGCGGATCACCAAGGCCGGGTTCAAAGATGAGGCCGACTATTTGTCCGCCTGTCTGCATGAGGAAGAACGCGAACGGCTGGCCGAACAGGAGCAGTCTCTGCTGACGGAAAAGACAGAGTTGGACGCCCGCATAAAAGACAAGACGGCGGCGTTAAAGGCGGAGCGTGAAAAACACCTCACGGAGCAAAGCCTGGATTCGGTCAAGCAAGGCATCGATACCGCTGATGCCGCGTTGAAACGGATAAGGACCGATCTGGGCGGCATCCTCGGAAGATTGAATGAGAACGAAAAGCTCCGGGAAAAGCAGCAGGCAAGAATCAAGACCATCGACGCCCAGAAGATGGAATGTACGCGCTGGGATGACCTGCATCAACTCATCGGCTCGGCCGACGGCAAGAAGTTCAGGAATTTCGCCCAGGGCCTTACCTTTGAGATGATGACCAGGCACGCCAACCGTCAGCTCAGGAAGATGACGGACCGTTATCTGCTTATCCGTGATGCATCGCAACCCTTGGAGCTCAACGTCATCGACAACTACCAGGCGGGCGAGATCCGATCGACCAAGAACCTCTCGGGCGGTGAAAGTTTTATTGTCAGCCTGGCCTTGGCGCTGGGACTTTCGCAGATGTCCAGCCGCAAGGTGCGGGTTGACTCGCTTTTCCTCGATGAAGGCTTCGGAACCCTCGATGAAGATGCGCTGGAAACCGCCCTGGAAACCCTGGCGGGTCTGCGGCAGGAAGGCAAGCTTATCGGTGTCATATCGCATGTTGCGGTCTTGAAAGAACGCATCGGCACCCAGATACAGGTCATTCCTGAAACCGGCGGACGCAGCAGCTTGAGCGGCCCCGGATGCCGGAGGATTTGAAGACGGCGCTACAGCACCTCAAGTTCGTATTCCCATCAAGTCCGCCATTGACTGAAATGGTGAGCTTTTTGGCAGTTGAACCCCGGCGCGCTCATGGTGTATGCACATGGATGCTATGAAAAGCGTATATGTTGACGGACAACACGGCACCACCGGTCTGGAGATCATGGACCGGCTGGAGAGGCGCACGGACATCGAACTCTTGACCATCGGGCACGAGCAGCGCCGCGACGCCGGTGTGCGCGAGCGGCTCTTGAACGAGGCCGACTTGGTCTTCCTGTGCCTGCCGGACGACGCGGCCAGGGAGGCCGTGAAGCTGATCCGCAACCCTGAAACACGCGTGATCGACGCCAGCACGGCCCACCGCACCGCCGAAGGCTGGGTCTACGGCCTGCCCGAGATCGCGGGCCAGCGCGAAAAGATTGCCGCGGCCCACGCAATAGCCAATCCGGGGTGCTACGCCACCGGGTTTATCCTGATGCTCAGGCCCCTGGTGGAAAAGGGCATCGTGCAGTCTTCGTATCCCGTGGTCACCTATTCGGTCACCGGCTACAGCGGCGGCGGCAAGGGCATGATCGCGGACTTTGAGGGCATCGACCAGGCGCTTGTCCAGACCATCGCCAGCCGGGCCAAGAACCTTACCTTAGGCCACAAGCACCTGCCCGAGATGCAGGCCATGACCATGCTCAATGAACCCCCGCACTTCCTGCCCGTCGTGGGCAACTTCTACAAGGGCATGCTGGTCTTCCTGCCGCTGATCAAGAGCGCCCTGGCCAGGAAGGTAAGCGGCCGGGACATCCATGAGGCCCTGGCGGCATACTATGCCGGCGAGCGCTTCATCAGGCTGCTGCCCTTAGGCGATGAGAGCCTGCTGGACAGCGGTGGGTTCCTCTCACCCCTGGGCTGCAACGACACCAACCGCGCCGAGATCTTCGTCTTCGAGAACGCCGGCCAGATCCTCTTATCCGCGCGCTTCGACAACCTGGGCAAAGGCGCCTCGGGCGCGGCCGTACAGAACATGAACATCGCGCTGGGGTGCGATGAGGGGCAAGGGTTGGAATAAAAGACAGTTTTAAGTTTTAAGTGTTAAGTTTTAAGTAAATGAAGGTGTCAGACCTTGTAAGTAAATGAAGGTGTCAGACCTTGAAATGTGAAATTGATCAAGGAGGAAACGCGGCGGGTGGCCGGTGCAAGGCTAGCGAACATGCAATCCCTGGGTGGCACCGGCAAATTCTCGCAGAACAGCGAAAATTGTCGCTCCTTGCGTGCGCCCGTTAAGGCGCGGTCCAGGGATGGGTTGAGACAAAGCCTTTAGGCTTGCCAGTGAGGCCTTGGAAAATCCTGAATTACCGGGGAAGAAGAGGGCCTTGTCTTCAGGCTAAGCCGGTAAGGGCGGCGCTTATCTCCCACAGCTGTCGTCCCAGGGCTGCATGCTTGGCCATCGGGAAGGTGGGGAAACGACGAGACTGGTTGAAGAAAAGGCCGCTTACCTTAAGCAGCTCCGGCGCGGTGGCCAGGTAAATGGGCCCGCGGGCGCCTCTCGCCGGTGATTTCAGGAACACCTTTAAACGTTTCAGAAGCGCGCCTTTTCCGTCAGGGGTGACGGCCAGGTTGGTGCGGATAACTCCCGGATGCAGGGCATTGACCGTAACCCCGGAGCCCTCAAGCCGGCGCGCCAGTTCGCGGGTGAAATAGACGCCGCAGAGCTTGCTGGTGGGGTAGGTGCGCAGGCGGCTGAAATCCTTTCCCGTAGGCGTGCGGTCGGGGTCGAAGCGGCCGAAGATATACAGCCCGGCGTTGACGTTGATCACCCGGCTGGGGGCGCCGGCCTTCAGGCGCTGAAGCAGAAGCTGCGTCAGCAGAAAAGGTGCCAGGTGGTTGACGAAGAAGGTCATCTCGATGCCGTCGGCATTGAGCGTGCGCTCCAAAAGCCAGATCCCGGCGTTGTTGATCAGGGCCCCGATGCGTGGGGCGGCATCGAGAATACAAGCTGCTGCGGCGCGCACGCCCGCGCAGGAAGACAAATCGCCGATCACCAGCTCAACGTTGCCGCCGCCGTTCCGGGCGATGATCTCCTCCCGGGCCAGACGGCCTCGGCCTTCATCCCGGCAGACCATGACCACGCGCAGGCCCTTTTGCGCCAACCCAAAAGCCGTTGCCTTCCCGATCCCGGAATTGGCGCCGGTCACGATATAGGATGGTACCTGGTCTCCAGCAGTCATGCTGCCTCCACGAAGCCCAGCCGATTTTTTCTTTCTTAACACTTAACACTTAACACTTAAAACTTAACACTATTATTAATCGTGCGGCTCGCGCAGATAGGGGTCGATGTGCTCGATCTCGGGCAGATCACGTTCATGCTGGGGGCCGCCCAGGTCCTTGAGGCGCGTGGCGCTGGGCATGACGCGCGACTCCCATGAGCTGAGCATCTTGTTGTAGGATTCGGTGGCCTTCTGCAACCCCGCGCGCACGTTCTTCATATGGTCGGCGAAGACCTTGAGGCGGTCAAAAAGCTGCGAGCCTTCCTGCCAGATCTGTTGGGCGTTTTCGGCCACCTGTTGCTGTTGCCAGCTCAAGGCCACGGTGCGCAGCAGAGCGATCAGGGTCGTGGGCGTGGCCAGGATCACGCGGTGCTCCATGCCGTCCTCGATCAAGGTGCGGTCCATTTCCAGGGCCGCGCTGAAGAAGGATTCGCCGGGCAGGAACAGCACCACGAAGTCCGGGCTCTGGGGCAGTTGTTTCCAGTAGTCTTTGGAGCCCAGCATCTGCATGTGGCCGCGCACTACCTGGGCGTGCTTCTTCAAAAGCCCGGTACGGGCATCCTCGTCCGAGGTCGCGAAGGCATCCATATAGGCGTCCAGCGGCACCTTGGAATCCACCGCGATGGTGCGGTTATCCGGCAATGATACCACCAGGTCCGGGCGTCGGCGGCCCTCCTCGGTGGGCATGGAGGGCTGCTCGGTGAAATCGCAATGCGGGGACATGCCCGCGATTTCGACCACGCGCCTGAGCGTCACCTCGCCCCAGCGGCCCTTGACCTGGGGGCGTTTCAAGGCCGTGGAGAGCGAGCGCGTTTGTTCCTGCAGCTGGAGGTTGGTCTTGGCGAGCTCTTCGAGGTAGGTCTTCAAGCCGCCGTAGGCCGACTGGCGGGTATTCTCCATCTCGCGGATCTGGGTCTCGTAGCGGGTAAGCGTATCCTGCAGCGGCCGTATCAGGCCGTCGATGGCCTCCTGGCGCTTGCCCAGCTCGCCCTTGGACTTCTCGATCACCCCTTCCAGGGTCTTGGACGCCAATTCCAAAAAGAGCTGGTTGTTCTGCTTGAGGGCATCGGCCGACAAAGCCCCGAAACTATCGCTTAAGCGTACACGCGCCTCATCCAGGAGCTCCTTCTGCGCGCCTAAGGCGGCCTGGGCCTCTTCCAGCCGGATCTGGCCGCGGGCGTTTTCCAGGCGTTCCTGCTCGATCTCGGCGCGCAAGGCGCTGACTTGGTCATCCAGGGCCGCGGCGCGGGCCTGGAGATCGGCGGTCACGCCATCGGCCGCGGAGGCGCGGGCGGAAAGCTCGGCCAGCTTGGGCCGCGCCAGCAGCCAGCCCAGCAGACACCCAGCCAGGAAGGCCGCGGCGATATATGCGTACAGCATGTGGACTCCTTGTGCGTTCGGTGGGATTCTTATAGCACAGAATGCGCGTTCACCCAATGCCCTTGCCCTTAAGAACAATGTTGTATATGTGGTCGGTATGTACGGACGCCTTCTCTGCGGCTTGATCATGATGGTGATAGGTTGGCCGGTCTGTCTTGCGGCCGGTCCCATGCCGCTGCGCATCGTCTCGCTCTCGCCGGCTATCACCAGCGAGATCCAGGACCTTGGGCAGGCGTACCGGTTGGTGGGGGTGACGCGTTATTGTCCGAACGCGAGCGGCAAGGCCGTGGTCGGCACCCTAACCGAGATCAATATCGAGCGCATCCTTACGCTCAAGCCCGATCTGGTCGTGGCCGGCAAGGACTGCAACCGCCGCAAGGATGTGGATAAGCTCAAATCGCTGGGCATCGATGTGGTTGTTTTTGAAGGCTGCGAAGACTTCGAGTGCATGTGTCGCGAATTCATCCGTCTGGGTAAGCTCCTGGGCCGGCAGCAGGCGGCCCAGGACATTGTCTCCCAGGTGCGCGTGGATCTGGGCGCGCTTAAGGCCAAGCTGCCGCGGCGCGCTATGAGGGTCTTCTGGCAGGTGGGCTTCAGTCCGATCGTGACCGTGAGCTCTCAGACCTTCGCCGGAGAAATCCTGAACCGTACGGGGAGCGTGAACATCTTCGCCGAGGTGGCGGCCAAGTACCCGCGCGTGAACTTGGAAGAGGTCATGGTCAGGAACCCGGAGGCGATCATCATCGCCGCCGGCATGGGCGGGGATGATGACCCCTGGAAGGGGATGAGCCGGATCACGGCGGTACGGACCGGACGGGTATACCGCATCCCGGCCGATATGCTCTGTCAGCCCACCCCGCGCAAATTCTTGGAGGCCTGCCGGATGGTGGCCGGTGTGCTGTACCCGGAGCCGCGGTCATGAAAACCGTAAGGGTCTTCGGTTTGCTGCTGGTGCTCCTGGTCGCCGGTGTGGCGGCCGGGATCACCGTCGGAGGCACGGCCCTGCCGCTTGAAGACATCCTGCGGGCGCTGTTCCATCCCCGAGCCAGGGACATCAGCGGCACCCTGCTGTGGGAGGTGCGCCTGCCGCGGGTGCTCATGGCCATGGTGATCGGTTCCGGCCTGGCCGGGTGTGGGGTTGTGTTGCAGGCCATTTTGCGCAACCCCCTGGCCGAACCCTATACCCTGGGGGTTTCGGGCGGCGGCGCCTTGGGGGCGGTGATCGCGCTCATCCTGGGGCTTTCGGGCCTGCCCATGGTCGCGCTGTGTTTCGGCGGATGCTGTCTGAGCATGCTCCTGGTCCTGGGACTGGCGGCCTTGAAAGGCTTCTCGAACACCATGCTGATCTTGAGCGGCGTGATCTTGAGCTTCCTGTTTTCGTCGGTCATGATGCTGGTCTTGGCCCTTTCCAGTGCGCGCGACGTGCATGCCTCGGTCATGTGGCTGATGGGCAATCTCGGCGCCACGCAGGGCCTGGAGTTGAAGCTCCTGGTCTTCGGGGTCCTGCCCTTGATGGCCGTGCCGGTGGCCATGGCCAGGGACCTGAATGTCTTGAGCCTGGGGGATGAGCAGGCCGGCCATCTGGGCATGGATGTCAATTGGACCAAGGCGGCGCTGCTCATCGCAACCGCCCTGGTGACCGGGATGTGCGTGGCGGTCTCCGGGATCATCAGCTTTATCGGCCTGGTCATTCCGCACATCATGCGCCGGCTCGTCGGGCCCGATCATCATGTGCTTGTGCCGGCCTCGCTCATCGGCGGAGCGACCTTGCTGGTCCTGTCCGATACCCTGGCCCAGGCCCTGATCAGACCGCTGGAACTCCCGGTGGGGGTGGTCACCGGCATCCTGGGCGGGGTATTCTTTCTGGGCCTGCTCTTGAGACAGGGCGAGGTGGCCTGATGATGCCCGCCCTGGCGATTCAAGCCGCCCGCACCGGGTATGAGAAAAGCGTCGTCATCGATGATATATCTTTTGCGGTCGCACCCGGTGAGTTCCTGGGGATCATCGGACCCAACGGCGCCGGCAAGTCGACCGTGTTCAAGGCATTGAGCCGCGTCCTGCCGTTGTGGCAAGGGTCGGTTGCGTGGCGGGGAAAGGATATCCGGCGTTTGGCGCGCCGGGAGCTGGCGCGCCACATGGCCGCCATACCGCAGTTTCTCATGCCCTTTCCCTACAGCGTGGAGGAATACGTGCGCATGGGACGCTACCCGCACCGGGGCAGGTTCGCTCCGCTTATGTCTGAAGACCTGCGCATCGTGCGGGAAGTCCTTGAACTGATGGATTTGGCGGCGCTCGGCTCCAAACGGATCAACACGCTTTCCGGGGGCGAGATGCAGCGGGTGTGCCTGGCCCAGGCCTTGGCCCAGCAGCCCGAGCTCTTACTCATGGACGAACCTACCGCGCACCTCGATATCGGGAACCAGGTGAGGATTATGGACATCGTCAAGGGTCTGACCCAAACGCGCGGCCTCTCAGCCGTGGTTATCCTGCACGACCTCAACCTGGCTTCCGTCTATTGCGACACTTTGGTGCTCATGCATGCCGGAAGGGTGCATTGCCAGGGAAGACCCGAGACCGTGCTGAAGCACGAGCATATTGAAGCGGTCTACCAGGTACGGGTGGATGTACTGCCCGACCCGCTCACGAAAAGGCCCCACATATTCTTGAGGCCGCCTGAGCCTTAGACCGGAATAATCTCCAGGACTTCGTACTCGCGATCGCCGTTGGGGGTCTTGACCACGGCGGTATCGCCCAGCTGCTTGCCGATCAAAGCTTTGGCGATGGGCGATGCGATCGATATCAGTCCCTTGTTCAGGTCCGATTCATCCACGCCCACGATCTGGTAGGTGATTTCATCACCGCTGTCGATATTGGACAAGACGAACTTCGAGCCGAACACGATGCGGTCGTCCGGCAGGCGCGAGGTGTCGATGATCTCGGCCGTGGCCAGCTTGGTCTCCAGTTCCTGGATGCGGGTCTCGATGAAGGACTGGCGCTCCTTGGCATAGATGTATTCGGCGTTCTCGGACAGATCGCCGTGCCCGCGCGCCTCCTCGATGGCGGCGATGATTTTGGGCCGCTCGTGTTTCTTGATATGCGCCAGCTCATCGCGCAAAGCGTCATACCCGGCTTTGGTTATGGGTGTGCGTACCATGTGTTTGCCTCCACAGCATGAAAGAAAAATACCGGCAGCCTTAAAGAAGAGCTACCAGTATCGAACTTCCCCATACCCATATGAGTTCCGGTTGTCAAGTGAACATTTGGGGCCATGATCCGGCTCGTGAGGCCTCTGGAAGACGGCCGGAGCGCAACTCCTATTTGCTGTTTCCAAGCATGTCCACGGGCCAGAGCACGGTCATCTTGGTTTCCTGTCCGGCATGGTTTCCGTCCTCGGACCAGAGGGTGTCCGTGCACAGCTCGTTTTTGAGCTGCTCGTCGGGCAGCGGCATGATCTCATAACCCATTTCGATCAGGATGACGTCCAGGGAATTGAGCAGCAGTTCGCCCTCCACCCAGGGCGTGTCGAGCGGGCAGGTGAAGTACAGCGCCGACTTCTCGCTGTCCTGCATGGGCCCGTACCAGAGCACGGCGTCGATGAGCGGGTCGCCCTGTTCGAGAATGTCCTTACGGCCGAGCGCCAGGACGGTGTCATCCACCAGACAGTACCAGTAGCCTGCCTCCATGCACCAGTCCTTGAGCGCATCCACGATATCGCTCGGCATGGGTTCGGCGTCTCCCATGAGGTAATCCGGGATGCCGAAGGTCCATTCCCGGCCTTCTTCGATCTGGAAGATCACGAGATCGATATCGTCCTTAACACGTCCCATGGCCGTCATCCTTCGCCAGCGTCATTCGGTTCTCCCTGGTTAGCCCTCGCGTCTTTCCATGCACCCCGTCTTGTCGCGGCGCGAGCGCTTGTTGCACCTTATCGTCCTGGAAAAGCCGCTTGTCAAGAGAATGCATAGCCAGGGAAACCGAACGCTTCAAAGTCCGTGCTAATCGGTCGGGATTTCGGTGAGCCTGCCGGTGGCGGCGTCGATGTTCACCCGTTTGGGCTTGAAGCCGACGAGCGTGGTGATCTGATAAAAAAGCTTCGCGCCATCCAGGTTGGTCGTGACCTGTATGGTCTTGCCGCCGGTCTGGCTTTCGGCCAGAGCGATAGCCTGCACGAGATTGATCTTTGCCTGGGGCAGAAGCTCTGATTTCGCCAGGGGCTTGAGCCGCCAATAATTGTACCAGTCAGGGCTTTTTTGCAGAACCTTGCCCGTGGAAATATCCACGAAATAGATCTTGAAGGCCTGGTCTTTAACGGTCAGAAGTCCGTAGACCAGGGGACCTCTGAAAAGCGAGGGCGGCTTGAGGAGCGGATCGACCTCGACATTCAGCACGCGCGCGCCCGATGCCGATTCGATATTGTTGATGGCCTGGATCATGCTGATGTTCGAGCATCCGGGCGAATTGGTCCCTGTCCGCCGAAGGCCGCTCTGATCGTCGCCCCACGCCGGTGGCGTCAAGCACGCCAGCAAGAGGGCCGTGACCAAAACCGATAAGCGCGCCTGGCGCGATCCGCCGAAGGCCCCGTCCTTCATGGTATCGTCACGTGCCCGCCTTCGGTCGGCGAAGCTTTCATCAACATGATGATTTGGAAAGCCGGCATGTTTAATCACCTTGGATCCTGAGCTTGTTTTTTTATTTGTCCTTTTACCCCATCCGAACTTGCCCGAAGATTACAGGAGCATTACGATCTTGAAAGGTTGGCATGAAGCGCTCGGGTTTGCCCGGCGGAGCACAAGGGCGTACCGCAGGGCGAGAACGCGGTAAAAAGAAGCAGGCCGTTAGGCGGCCTGCCAAAGGGTTTTACGGGGAAACTTTTTTGAATCGAGGCGGGATCGATTCTTTATTTTTAATAATACAGGATCATGCTTACGACAAGATTGCATGGGCATTACCTTTTTGTAAGGTTGCCGGAGGTTATAGGTCCGGCCGTCCGGAATTCACGTGCTGGTCACGTGGCAGGCTTAAGGTGAAGATCGCGCCGGCGTCCGGCGCGTTTTGCACCTCGATCGTGCCGTGATGGGCCTCGGCGATGGCCTTGACCAGGCACAAACCCAGACCGAGACCGCGTTGTGAACGGCTCTTGTCCCCGCGATAGAGGCGATCGAAAATACGGGGAATCTCGGCGGCCGGAATGCCCGGTCCGGTGTCCCGCACCGTGATGCGTACGCTGTGGGTATCCTCATAGGCCGCGATCATAACCCGTCCGCCCGGCGGGGTATATTTCACGGCGTTGTCCACCAGGTTGGAAAGCGCCTGGCGCAGACGCCCGGCATCGGCAATGATGGTGATGTCCGGCGCCACCACGGTTTCCAGGATGAGCCCCTTTTCTTCGGCGCTGTAGAGGTAGAGATCGTACACGGACGCGATGAGGTTGCTGATGTTGATTGGTTTAAGTCCCAGCTGCATGACGCCGGTTTCAGCCTCTGAGATATCCATCAGGGTCGTGAGCATGTTCATGATCTGCTGCGATTCTTCGGCGCAGTCGAGCAAGGCTTCCCGCAGGCGATCGGCGTCCGCCTCCGTCTGTATGGCCGCTTCGATGGAGGCCCGCATACGCGTCAGCGGAGTTCTCAAATCGTGGGCGACATTGTCCAGGGCCTCGCGCATGCCGTTCATCAAGGTGGCGATCCAATCCAGCATGGCGTTGAATTGTTGCGCAAGCTCCCGCAATTCATCGTCGGTTTCGCCCAAAGGGACGCGGGCGTCCATCTTACCTGCCCGCACGCTCTTAGTCGCCAGAGTCAGATCATGCACGGGCTTCAAGGCCCGGCGGGAAACAAAGGCCCCGACCATGATGCCGAACAGGAGGATGGGGCCGATGATGAAAAGGAAGATTCCCTGATACGATTCCAGATATACCCGGCGCACATGCGTGGAATAGCCTACCTGCAGGATCGTACCATCGCGCAGCAGCCGTCCGGCAATGACGAGGGTGTCGCGGGGGGAGAGCACGCGTGTCGAATGGGGATATTTTATTGTCACCCACTCATTTTCCACGAAGGGCAAGGAAGTATGGTGAAGTTCAGGGGGCATGGGATTCCATCCCTGCGGCAGGGTAAGCGACAGGACTCGTGCGCGCCTGTCCGCGACGCGCACGAAAAATCCGGTGCGCTCGTTTTGCGCCCGGGTGCGTTCTAATTCCTCCACCAGGCTCGCTATGCCGCTGTGCTCGGCGATATTGGTATAGGATTTGATCTTTTCCGAGACAATCTGATGGTCCTTATTGGTGATGGTGAGCAGGAGCTGAATGTACCCGATGCCGAAGAGGATCAAGGATGTGATGCAGAAGAGCAGGGTATAGACAACCGTCAGCCTGAAAACCGTGCTGCGGCGGCGTTTTTCAAGCAGGTTTGAGAACATACCCCACACCGCGCAGCGTGTGCACCATTTTGGTGGTAAAATCCCGGTCGATCTTGCCGCGCAGGCGGCAGACCAGGACATCCACGGCATTGGTCTGGGGATCGAAATCGTAGCCCCAGACATGCTCCAGGATGGCGGTCTTCGAGACTACCTTGCCGGCATTCAACATCATGAAATGGAGCAGCTCGAACTCCTTGGGCATGAGCTCGATAATCAGGTCGCTGCGTTTGACGGCGCGTGTCAGGAGGTCCAGCTTCAGGTCGCCGACGCTCAGCTGGGTCGGTTCCACGCTGTCGCTGGCTCGGCGGATCAGGGCTTGCACCCGTGCCAGAAGCTCGGAAAAAGAAAAGGGTTTGGTCAGATAGTCGTCCGCCCCGGTCTGCAATCCCCTGATGCGGTCATCCACCGAACGTTTGGCGCTCAATACGAGAACCGGGATTTTAATGCGGGCATCGCGCATCCTTTGGATGATGCTCAGGCCGTCCATCCCGGGCAGCATGATATCGAACACCGCCACGTCATAGGGCTCGGTCAAAGCCAGGTGCAGACCGTCAATGCCGTTATCGGCCCGGTCGACGGCAAAGCCGGCTTCGCGCATACCCTGTCCGACAAAGTCGGCGATTTTGCGATCATCCTCAACCAGCAAAAGACGCATGCTTCGTTTCCTTGTAAGCCCCAGAGTTTAAAGGCGGGCGTCTTATGCTGGATTTACAATGTTTGCCTGTCTTCCATCAAGCACATAATGCGCGCGCATGCTCATGATAACATGCGGGCTGCGGGGCATGTGAGGTGGGGCGCGGCCTGACGGAAGGCATTGCGAAGGCCTGCACCAATTCATATAAGGCGGTGGCCGTGGCAATCAATATCCCGACGCCGAACGAGCAGAGCAATCTCTTCATTTTTCTCACCTGCCTTTTTTTATATGCACCTTACACCCGAAGAGCTTTCACGAACCTTTCCGCTCCATTACGGATTTGAAAGGTTGGCGTCTTTCTTTTAAATCAAAAGGCCTTGACCACGCATACGCGAGGTAATAAAGACGAGCCCATGATCGAACGTTTCAAACACGCCTTGGTGCATGCCTGCGGGGTAGGGCGGGGTGATGCGATCCTCGTCTGCTGCTCGGGCGGGGTCGATTCCATGGTCTTGCTGAGACTCATGCTGGCGGTGAAAGGCGAACTCGATCTGAGACTGCATGTGGTGACGGTCGATCACGGGCTACGCTGCGAGGCGCCGGGCGACGCCGCCTTCGTGCTGGATACCTGCCGCGACTTAGGGATAGAGGCCAGTCTCTATGAGCTCGGCATGGACCGGGACACGCCCAATCTGGAGGAAGCAGCGCGCATCAAGCGTTATGCGGCCATCCATGACTGCCGTACGCGGCTCGGCATGCGCTACATGGCCACGGGCCATACCCTGGATGACCAGGCCGAGACCGTGCTCTACCGCTTGGCGCGCGGCACGGGTCTGAAGGGCATGCAAGGCATGGCCTATACGCGGCCCGATGGTCTGATCCGGCCCATGCTGGATCTTACGCGCGTCCAGGTCGAGGCCTATGCCAGGGCGCACACGATCAGATTTGTCACGGACCAGACCAACTCGGATCTGACGTTGACGCGCAACCTCATCCGGCAACGGATCATGCCGCTCTTACGCCTTATCAATCCCGCGGTGGAGCAGGCCCTGGGACGTTTCGCGCGCATCGCACAAGCGGAGCATGCCTATGTGGAGGACCAGGCCCGTAAGCTTATGGATCAGGCGATGATTACGGACTGGCGCATCTGCCGCGTCTTGGATGCCCCCCGCCTGAAGGCCGCTTCCGAACCTGTCGTACAGTGTCTGGGTATGGTTCTGGCCGCCGAGATGCTGGGTGAGCCGCGCGGCATCGAAGCGCCGGCGGCCGCCGACGTCCTGGAGGTGATGATGGGCAGGAAACGTGCGCACACCCTTCGGCGGTGCCTGCGCGTGGAGCATAACGCCGGTTGCGTGGTCTTCAGCATGACCGGACCGGGTCCGTTCTATGCGCTGCGCGTGCCCGGGGACGGCGAGTATCACGTACGCCAGATCGGGCAGCGGATCAGGATCGAGCAAAAGACCGTGTTTCCTCCTTCCCACGATTGCGGTGGGGATGGGCATGCGGCTTTTCTGATCCGCTCCTGCCTGCCGGGTGATAAAGTTGCGGACAGGAAGGTCGTCAAGCTCCTGGCGGATAAACGGGTGATCGCGCCGCTGCGCCGTTTCTGGCCGGTGCTGGTAAGCGGGGACGCGGTCATCGGGGTGGCCGGCATGGACGTACCGGGCTCACCCGTGGAGGCGGCTTTTCCATTATGACCTCCGGCATTCTCGTAAACGGTGTCGGTATCGGCACTTTGCCCCCCGCCCTGCAAGCCCTGCTTATCGCCGAGGAATTCTTGCGCAGCAGCCGGACGGTGCTCTGGCTGGTTCAGAACGAGGATGCCATGTACCGCGCGGCCGAGGACCTGGCCTGCTTTATCGACCCGTCCGCGGTGCACTGCTTCCACCCGCTGGATGTCAGGCCCTATCAGGGCGACAGCCCCTCGCGCGAGATCATCTCGGCGCGCATCGCCGTATTGAAGAGGCTTTTGGGGCGTCAGGCCATGATCGTGGTGGCGCCGAGTGAGGCCGTGCTGCCGTATACGCTGCCGCCCGAGAGCCTCGATGAGGCGGTGATCCGGATCGAGACCGGACAGGATCTCAACCGTGAAGAGCTCGCGGCGCGTCTGGTGCGCATGGGATACACGCGCGAACCCCTGGTGGACGATGTCGGGCAGTTTTCCATGCGCGGCTTCGTCATGGATATCTTCAGTCCCGGCATGCAAGACCCTGCCCGCATCGAGATGTTCGGCTCCACCATCGAGCAGATCAAGACCTTCACGATCTCCAGCCAGCGTTCGCGTTCGCACCTTACAGGCTTCGACATCCTGCCGGTCAGCGAGGTCCTGCTGGAAAGCCGGTACGTACGCCAGGCCCGTCCCCGTCTGCGGCGCATGAAGGGTGAAAACATCCAGGTGATGATTCAAGATCTGGAGCAGGGTATCCTGACGCCGGGCATCGAGAACTATCTGCCGGCCTTCTATGAAGAACAGGCCAGTCTTTTCGATTATCTTCCGCGCGACTATCTGCTGGTGAGCCCCGATAGCGTCGATATGGCCGAGGACTGGGACCAGGTCTCTGGGCGCCATGCCGCCGCCTATACAAGAGTCGAAGACGCGGCGCTCAAGCCCGAGGAACTGCTGCTGCCCAGGGATATGTGGCACGCTCTGGCCCGCAACGGCCGGCACGTTTCGACCTCCTTGAGCGGCGGCCAGGCGCCCGTGGACTGGAAAGAAGTGCATCTCGGCCGTGGGGCCGAGGCGGTGCTCGATCAGATCGAGGTCCTACGCGGCGAAGGTTTTGCGGTCTTCATATTCATCGGCTCGTCCATGCTCAAAGAGCGCATCATCTACGCCCTGTCACAGCGCCGGATCGAGGCCCGCTCGGCCGATGTGTTCGATGCGCGCGCGCGTCCGGGCGTGACGATCGTTCAGACGCCGATTTCATCGGGATTCATCCTGCCCGGGCGAGGCTTGGCGATCATCACCGGCGACGAGGCCTTCGGGGGCCGCAAGCATCACAAGCCCGCCAAGCGCCAGCCCATCCTGAACCCGTTCACGCAGCTCAACGTGGGCGATGCCGTGGTGCACCGCGACAACGGCATCGGCATCTTCAAGGGCATCGAACGCATCGAATTGGACGGCCTCAGGAACGACTTCGTCGTGCTCGAGTACCTGGGCGGGGACAAGCTCTATGTCCCGGTCTACCGCCTGGGCCTGCTCCAGCGCTATATCGGCGACGCCGACGCCATGATCATCGACCGCCTGGGGGGCACGCGCTGGGTCAAGGCCAAGGCGCACGCGCGGGAATCGGCCCGCAAGATGGCGGGCGAGTTGCTGGCTATCTATGCCAAGCGCGAGAGCGCCCACGGATTCAGCTACGATGTCGCGCATGCGAGCATCAAGGAGTTCGAGGACGATTTCCCGTATGACGAGACCGAGGACCAGCTCAAGACCATCGAGGATATGTACGCCGACATGGCCAGCCGCCGCCCCATGGACCGGCTGGTGTGCGGCGACGTGGGTTACGGCAAGACCGAGGTGGCCCTGCGTTCGGCCTTCGTGGCGGCCATGAACGGCAAGCAGGCCGCCATTTTGGTACCCACCACGCTGCTGGCGCGCCAGCACCTGGCTACCTTCCGCACGCGTTTCGAGCGCTGGCCGCTGCGTGTGGAAGGGCTTTCAAGCTTCGGGGGCTCTCAGGCCAACAAGGCCGTCTTAGAGGATGTGGCGAAAGGCAAGGTGGATGTGGTCATCGGGACCCAGACGCTCTTGTCGAGTACGGTCAGGTTCAAGGATCTGGGCCTGCTGGTGATCGACGAGGAACACCGTTTCGGGGTCAAGGATAAGGAGAAGATCAAGGGTCTGAGAGCCGAGATCGACATCCTGACCTTGACGGCCACGCCCATCCCGCGCACGCTCAACATGGCCATCTCCGGCATCCGAGACATGTCCATCATCGAGACCCCGCCCGTGGACCGCAAGTCGATCGAGACCGTAATATCGCGTTTCGACGACGATACCATCATGCAGGCCGCCCAGCGCGAGTTCGCGCGCGGCGGACAGGTGTTCTTCGTGCACAATCAGGTAGCCAATATCGAGGAGATGGCGGATTATATCCGGTCCATCTGTCCGCATGCCCGCGTAGGTGTGGCGCACGGCCAGATGAGCCGGCGCGAGCTGGAAAAGATCATGGAGCAGTTCCTGGATAGGCGCATCAACCTCTTGGTGAGCTCGGCCATCATCGGCTCAGGCATCGACATCTCCACCGCCAATACCATCATCATCGACCGGGCCGACAAGTTCGGACTGGCCGATCTCTATCAGCTGCGCGGCCGCGTGGGAAGGTCCAAGATCAAAGGCTTCGCCCTGCTGCTCATACCGGCCGTGGGCCAGATATCAAAAGACGCCCATAAACGCCTGTCGGCCATCAAGGAGTATGAATCCTTAGGCGCCGGTTTCCAGATGGCCTTAAGAGACATGGAGATTCGCGGCGTGGGGGACATCCTCGGCCATGCCCAGTGGGGCCAGGTGACGGCTATCGGGTTCGAGCTCTACCAGCAGATGCTCAAGGAGGCGGTGGACAAGCTCAGGGGCGTTCAGACCGTGCCGGAGTTCGATCCCGAGATCCGGATCGACTTGGACGCCTACATCCCGGACGAGTACTGTCCGGACCAGCATATGCGTCTGGGGATCTACAAACGTTTGTCCACGGCCGGACCCGAGGAGATCATGGCCATCCACGACGAACTGGTGGACATGTTCGGGCCTCTGCCCGGCCCGCTCAAGACGCTCCTGAACATCGCCGAGATCCGTGATTTGATGCGCGGCGTGCGTATCCGCAAGCTCGAATGGGAGGACGCGCTCTTGAAGCTGTACTTTGCCCATGATACTATGGTAAACATCGAAGCCCTGGTGGATCTGGTCACCAAGAACGGCGGCCGTATGGCGCCTGAGGGCCTGGCCGAATTGAAGGTGAGAAAGGTTGAGGGCGTACTGGCGATCCTGCACGGCCTGAACGATCAGAACAAGAGGTAGGAGGCGGGTGGTCGAAGTGGAAATGAAGCAATTCTGGATCGAGCGCATTTTGTGCGGCCTGCTTTTCATGCTGGCAATCGTCTCCGGCGGACCGGCGCGCGCCAACACCATCGAGGGTATCGTAGCGGTGGTGGATGAGCGCCTTATCATGCAATCCGATCTGAATGCCCGCCTGAAAGAGATGGGGGTCGACCCCGGTGATACCGCCACGGTGAGGCGGGTGCTGGACATCATGGTGGAGGATATCGTGGTCGAGAAGACCTATGCCAAGTACGGCCTGCCGCCCGTTGACCCCAAGCAGGCGGCGGCCGTGGCCCAGCAGAATCAGACTTCCTATGCCTTCGCGCGCGCCATCATCATGCGCAAGATGCTCATGGACATGATGGTGGCCTCCCGGGTGGTGGTCACGCCCCAGATGGTAAAGCATTACTATGATGCCTCCCCCCAATATTCCGGCCGGTTGTCCATGCAGCTCGAACAGATCGCCATCAAGGACGATACCGCCCGCGCGGCTGCGGCACTGGCCGCGATCAAGGCCGGCAAGCCCTTTGACGAGGTGGCCAAGACGTCTTCCGACATCCTGAATGGCGGCAGTTCGAATATCGGCTGGGTGGCGCTCGACAACCTCGATCAGGTCGCGCGTACGGCGCTGGAGAATGCCAAAGAGGGCGATATCGTGGGCCCGATCTCCACCGGCGGCTACAGCTGCATCTTCAAGGTCATCGGCCGGGATACGATCGACCGCAAGCAACTGGATGATGTGCGCGACGAGATCATGACCAGCCTTGAGGACAAGGCGCGCGAACAGGCCTTTGAATATTGGCTCAATCTGACCATGAGCGAGCATTTCATCTATAAGCAGAAATTCTAGTTTTAAGTATTCAGTCTTAAGTGTTAAGTAAAAAGAAAAGAGCGCGCAGACGATATCAGGTGGCAGGCATGAAAAAAAATGGGGTTTGCTTAAAACATAACACTTAAAACTTAAGACTATATTTTATTCCATGAAAGAATTCATCGAGATCAAAGGCGCGGCCGAGCACAACCTCAAGGGCTTCGATATCGATATCCCCCGCAACAAGCTGGTGGTCATCACCGGGGTTTCAGGCTCCGGCAAATCGTCGCTGGCCTTTGATACCCTGTATGCCGAGGGTCAGCGCCGCTATGTGGAGTCCTTGAGCGCCTATGCCCGGCAGTTCCTGGAACAGATGCCCAAACCCCAGGTGGAGTCCATCGACGGACTCTCGCCCGCCATCGCCATCGAGCAGAAGAACGCCTCCAACAATCCGCGTTCCACCGTGGGCACGGTTACCGAGATCTACGATTACCTGAGGCTGCTCTATGCCCGCATCGGCGAGCCGCACTGCTGGATTTGCGGCCGCAGCATCACCTCCATGACCGTGGGCCAGATGGCCGATGCCATTCTGGCGGGCGAAGGCGAACGCATCATCCTGTATGCCCCGGTGGTGCAGGGCCGCAAGGGCGAGTATGTCAAGCAGATCGAGAACTACGCCAAGGACGGCTTCGTGCGCGTGCGCATCGACGGGACCACGTATGAGATCGAGGATGTCCCGCGACTGGACAAAAACAAAAAACACTCCATCGACGTGGTGGTCGACCGCCTGGTCCTCAAGGAAGGCGTGCGGACGCGTCTGGTGGAATCGATCGAGACCGCGGTGCGCTTATCCGGCGGCATCATCAAGGTCGAGGACGAAAAGGGCGAGACCCTGTACTCGGAGCTCTTCAGCTGCCCCATCGACAATGTCTCCTACCCTGAGATCAGCCCGCGCATGTTTTCGTTCAACAACCCGCACGGCGCTTGCCAGGTCTGCAGCGGTCTGGGCGTGCTTCTGGAGATCGACCCGGAGAAGGTGATACCGCACCCTGAAAAATCGCTCAAGGAAGGGGCCTTGGCACCCTGGGGCGTGCCGCCGGGACGCTTCGCCATGCGCATGCTCAGGCGTTTAGGGCGCACCCTGGATTTCAGCCTGGATACGCCCTTTGAACGTCTGGACTCCGAGACCAGGCATGCGATTCTCAACGGTACGATGAGCTTCGAAGGCGTACTTCCCAATCTGATGCGCCGCATCAAGGAGAGCGAGAGCGGCGAGATTCAGGGGTACTTGACCGAATACCTGAGCTATACGACCTGCCCTGGCTGCGGCGGGTCGCGCCTCAGGCCGGAGTCCCTGCATGTGATCATCGGCGGCAAAAACATCCATGACCTGACGGTCATGAGCGTGGACGAGCTCATCGTCTTCTTCGACACGCTTACGCTTACTCCCAAACAGACCCAGATCGCCACGCGACTGATCAAGGAGATCCGTTCGCGCCTGGAGTTCCTGCGCTCGGTGGGCATCGGATACTTAAGCCTGTCGCGTTCGGCCGGCACGCTCTCCTCGGGCGAGGCCCAGCGCATCCGCCTGGCCACCCAGATCGGCTCGGCCCTCATGGGGGTCATGTACATCCTGGACGAACCCTCCATCGGGTTGCATCAACGTGACAACGTGCGACTGATAGGCACCCTCAAGCACTTGCGCGATCTCGGCAATACCGTGATCGTGGTGGAGCACGACGAAGAGACCATCCTGACGGCTGATCATGTCATCGATCTGGGTCCCGGCGCCGGCGAGCTGGGGGGCGAGATCGTCTGCCAGGGTACGCCCGAAGAGCTGAAAAAGTGCCAACGTTCCTTGACCGGGCGCTACCTTACGGGTCAGAACACCATCCATGTCCCGCCCCAGCGCCGCAAGCCGGGCAAGGCCGTTCTCACGATCAAGGGTGCCAAAGCCAATAACCTCAAGGACATTGACGTGAGCGTGCCCCTGAAACTCTTTACCTGCATCACGGGCGTATCCGGGTCGGGCAAGTCCAGCCTGATCATTGATACGCTCTACCCCTATCTCAAGACGGTCCTCAGCGGCGGTCGGGCCGTGCCGCACCATGTTGAAGGCCTCGCTGGCATCGAACAGATCGAAAGCGTGATCAACGTGGACCAGAGCCCCATCGGCCGCACGCCGCGCTCCAACCCGGCCACCTATACCGGGGTCTTCACCTTTATCCGCGAGCTTTTCACGCTGCTGCCCGAGGCGCGCATGCGCGGTTACCAGCCGGGCCGGTTCTCCTTCAACGTCAAGGGCGGACGCTGCGAGGCCTGCGGCGGCGAGGGGATGATCAAGATCGAGATGCACTTTCTGCCGGACGTGTATGTCGAGTGCGACCAGTGTCAGGGCAAACGCTTCAACGACGAGACCCTGGAGGTCCGCTACAAGGGCAAGAATATCAACGATGTGCTGAGCATGACGGTGCACGAGGCCTACGCCTTTTTCGAGGCCGTACCGCGCATCAAGCGCAAGCTCCAGACCCTGATCGACGTCGGCATGGACTACATCCGGTTAGGGCAGAGCGCCACCACGCTGTCCGGGGGCGAGGCGCAGCGCACCAAGCTGGCGCGCGAGCTGTCCAAACGCTCCACCGGCAAGACGCTCTATATCCTGGACGAACCCACCACCGGCCTGCACTTCGACGATATCAACAAGCTCCTAAAGGTCCTGCACCGCCTGGTGGACGAGGGCAATACCGTAATCGTGATCGAGCACAACATGGACGTGATCAAATCGGCCGACTACCTGATCGACTTGGGCCCTGAAGGCGGCGCCGGCGGCGGCAGCCTGGTCGCGGCCGGCAGTCCGGAGCAGGTGGCCCAAGTACCGGCTTCCTATACCGGGATGTTTCTGAAACACTATTTACGGTGAGGTATGCTGCCGCCCGTCGCACGTGCATGGTTCATGGAGAATGTGACATTGAATTCTGGCCGGATGGACATATACTTGATATAATATAAAACAAGCGTGCGCATAGACGAAAGGAGGATGTGAATGGACCTCAAGCCGTTGTTCGAGCCCAAGACCATGGCGGTTATAGGCGTTTCCCTGCACAATGATCTGAATCCCGCAAACGTTATTTACTATAAGAACTTCCTGCGCTATCCGGTGGATACCTATGCGGTGAATCCCAAGGCCGGCCTCCTCAAGGGCCAGCGGGCCTTTTCCAGCATCGCTGAATTGCCCGTCAAGATCGATCTGGCCGTGATCGCGGCCCAGGCCGAGCGGGTGCCCGCTATTCTGGAGGATTGTATCAAGGCCGGCGTGGGCGGGGCCGCCATCATCTCGGGCGGCTTTGCCGAGACCGGACGGGCCGACCTGCAGGAACGGATCGTGGCCATCGCCCGCGAGGCCGATTTCCCCTTCATCGGGCCGAACTGTCTGGGTCTGTATTCCCAAGGCCGCATGGATACCTTCTTCATTCCCACTGAACGGATGGGCACGCCCAAAAAGGGCAATGTGGCCATGATCAGCCAGAGCGGCGGTATCCTGGTGGACCAGATGATCCGGTTCTCTTCCGAGGGCGTAGGCATGTCGCTGGGGGTCTCGATCGGCAACAAGGCCGTGCTCAAGGAAAAAGATCTCTTGGCCTATATGGCAGCCGACCCTGAGACTCAGGTGATCGCCTTCTATATCGAAGGCTTCAGCGAAAACGAAGGCCATGACTTCATGGAGTTGGCCCAGCGCGTGGGCAAACCGGTGGTGGTACTCAAGGCCGGTAAATCACCCGGCGCCACCACCGCCATCACCAGCCATACCGCCTCGCTGGCCGGTGATTATGCGATTTTCTCATCCGTCCTGTCGCAGTACGGTCTGGTGGAGGCCAAGAACATGTCGGAGTTTGTCTATTTTTGCCAGGGTCTGAGCGCCTACCAGAGGTCAAACCAGGGACGCCTGGGCATCATCACGGCCAGCGGCGGCCATGGCGCCTTGGCGCTCGATTTGTGCATGGAAATGGGCCTATCCGTGCCCACCCTGCACGAGATCGAACAGGACGCCATCCGCCGGCTCCTGTCGCCGACGATCAAGCCGATCGCTTCGTGCATGAATCCCATCGACGTCACCGGCAGCGCCGTGGACCAGGACTTCGTGGCCGCGGCCATGACCATGGGCATGCACCCCGAGATCGATTGCCTGGTCGCCCTGATCCTGCCCTATGCCCCGGGCATCACCCAGGACCTGGGCGCCATCCTGGGATCGGTGCCGCGCCGTTCCGGCAAGCCTCTGATCGCCTATGTGGCCAGGCTGGACAAGTATCGTATCCTTATCGAAGGCTTTGAGTTGAACGGCGTGCCCGTGGCCCACAGCATCGAGGGCGCCATACACATGGCGCAGGCCCTCATGAAATACAAGGGCGCGGCACGAGCATGACCGGGCCAAGTCGGCGGCCTGGGTCTGAAGGAGAAAACGTATGGACAAGCAAAGAATCGGGCCGAGCACGTTCTTATTCCCCATGCCGGCCGTACTGGTCGGGACCGAGGTTGAGGGCAAGACCAACTTCATGACCGTGGCCTGGTGCGGGATCGCCTGCCATGAACCGCCGGCCGTGGCCGTGGCCATCCGCGGGCAGCGCTATACCATGGACGGCATCGGCATCCATGGGGCCTTTTCAGTGAATGTCCCCCGGGCCGATATGGCCAAGCTGGTCGATTACTGCGGCATCCATTCCGGACGCAAGCACGATAAGTCCGGCCTTTTTCAGACCTCGCCCGGCCGGCTCGACGGTGTGCCGATTATTGACGCCTGTCCCTTGAACCTGGAGTGCCGGGTGATCCACCGGCTCGATCTGGGCTCGCATACCCTAGTGGTGGGCGAAATTATCGAGACCTATGTCAGCCCGGAGTGTCTCACGGATGGCAAGATCGACCCGGCCAAGGTGGACCCCCTGATCTATACCCCTGGAATCCAGGTCTACCAGCGGCTCGGAGAGGTCGTGGGCAAGGCCTTCCATGACGGCCGTGACATCACCCCGTAACGATATGCGCTTCGAAGCCGTGATCTTCGACATGGACGGCACGCTCCTGGATACCTTGAAGGAGATCGCGGATGCCATGAACGCGGCCCTGGCAACTCTGGGATATCCCCCTCATCATTACGACGCTTATCGCGAATACGTGGGGTTCGGCATGGACGTGCTGGCACGCCGGGTCCTGCCGGAAGGTCACAAGGACGATGCCGTGGTGGTCCGCCTGGTGGAAGCCATGCGGGTCATCTACGGCCGGGACCATGCCTTTTTAAGCCGGCCCTATGACGGCATACCCGAGCTGCTGGACGCCCTGGTCGATAAAGGCGTAGCCATGACGATCCTCTCCAACAAGCCCGATGAATTCACCCGCGCCATGGCGGAGCGGCTCTTGGGCCGTTGGCGTTTCGAGATCGTAAGAGGCATCATCCCGGGCAGACCGCGCAAGCCCGAACCGGATGCGGCCCAGGAGATGGCGCGGTCTTTGAATCTGTCCCCGCAGAAAATCGTTTTCATGGGCGATTCCGCCATCGATATGCTCACGGCCAGAGCCGCCGGCATGTTCCCGGTGGGCGTACTGTGGGGGTTCAGAACCAGGGATGAGCTCGTGGAGAACGGGGCAGGACTCCTGATTGATCACCCGCGTAAGCTCCTCGATCTCTTCACTGATCAGAACCATCTTGGATAGCCGTATCAAGGCGGACCATAACCCAGAGGCACATTGGTTTGGTTGCAATTCGTACCGGTTTCATCGGTATGTATCTTGTGCGGCTCTGTAGACGAAATCGGATGGCCATACGTCTGCATGATTCATGTAACATAATCATGATGAGTGGACATGGAGACCATCATCATTACCATGGGAGCTGTTTTGCGCAAACTTGACTTTCACTCTGAGACCGAGCAATAGGCATGAGCGGATGAAAGACCGGCGATTCACATCTCTGGTGTTAAAGCGCTATCGGCTTTGGACGATTGCAATATTGGCAGGGTGCATATTGGCCGCATCCGATGCTCAAGGTCAGGATGTTGTTCAACCCGGTGAAACGCTGGATCTCAAGCGCTGTATCGCCATAGCGTTGCAGCGCCATCCCTCGATTAAGAGCGCTTCCGGAAATCTTGCCGCCAGCCGCAGCAGGATCACCCAGGCGCGATCAGCTTACTATCCCCAAGTCGGGTGGTCGACCGAGGCCAGACGCATGCGTCCGGCCGGCGGCACGTCCTCCACCGGCGGCAGCGCTGCAAACTATAACCAGTATACGACCCAGGTGGATTTGAACCAGACGCTCTTCGATTTCGGCAGAACCCCGGCCCAGGTGGGTGTGCGCTCGCTCGAGGCCGAGGCCGCGCAGGCCGATCTGGGCAATATCACGGACCGGATCGTGTTCCAGGTGGCCCAGGCCTATTACGGAGTGCTTTGGGCCAAACAGAACCTTGATGCCTATGCCCAGACGGTGGGCCAATTCGAGCAGCACCTGCAAAGCGCCCGAAAATTCTTCGAGGTCGGGGTAAAGTCCAAGATCGATGTCACCAAGGCCGAGGTGGATTTGAGCCAGGCCCGATTCAACCTCCTGACGGCCGAGAACGCCCTTAAGATAGCGGGATTGACGCTCAAGAACGCCCTCGGCGTTCCTGAAGCGCCGGACTTTGAGGTTAAAGATTCGCCACTGCCTTTTACCCCCGTCATAAGCCAGGAACAGGCCATGCAGCGGGCGTTTGCGCAACGCTTAGACCTCCGCTCGGCTACCGCCAGGCGTGAAGCGGCCGAGCGCGCCTTTGACCTGGCGCGAACCGGCTACTACCCCGTGCTTAACGGTAATGCGGCGTATGGGTGGTCTGGAGAGGAGTTTCCGCTGGACAAGGAGTGGACCATCGGGGCCGGGCTTTCAATTCCATTGTTCAACGGTTTTCAGACCCGCGGCCAGATCGATGAGGCCCGGGCTAATCTTGTCAGTGTACGTGCCGATGAGGAGCTCGTCAAACAGACGGTGCGGTTTGATATCGCCCAGGCCTATGCCAACCTTTCCAATGCCAGACAGCGTCTGGCCCTGACCGAGGTATCGCTGAGTCAGGCAATGGAGAACCGCGGCCTGGCCGAGGGACGCTATGCCGCCGGGGTGGGCAGCGCCCTGGAGGTGACCGATGCCGTGGTGTCGGAGGTGACGGCCAAGACAGAGGCCATCGGCGCCCAGTATGACTATCAGATTGCACTGGCCGGTCTGGCCAAGGCCATGGGAGAGCGTTTTGAGTAGAAAAATCAGTTATTGGGTGCTGGCGCCGTTGGCCGTCATGGTGTTTCTCCAGGCCTGTTCATCGGAGCAGCCGCCGCAGAAGAATCGTCCGGTTCCGGTTTTAACGGCTTTGTCCGTGCGCAGGGATGTCCCGATCTCGATCTCGGCCTTCGGCACGGTGGAGGCGGCTCAAGCCATATCCGTGCGCAGCCAGATCACGGCGCTCATCACCAAGGTCCATTTCAAGGAAGGCCAGACCGTGAAGAAAGGCGACCTTCTGATCGAGCTCGATTGCCGGAGCAACCTGGCGGCCCTCAAACAGGCCGAGGCCAATCTCTTAAGGGACATTGCCCAGGCCATGAAGGCCGAGCAGGATGTTAGGCGGTATGCCGCCCTGTTAGAGAAGAACTATGTGTCCCGCGAAGAGTACGACCAGATGCGGACGAATTACGAAGCCTTGCAGGCGACGCTCAAGGCGGATCAGGCCCTTGTCGACAGTAATCGCGTTCAGATGCAGTACTGCTCCATCTATGCCCCCATCGACGCTCTGGCCGGCAGACTGCAGGTGGATGAAGGCAATATCCTCAAAGCCAATGATGTCGAGGTCGTCAGTCTGAACCAGATTCAACCCATCAATGTGACCTTCGCCATCCCTGAAAAGGACCTGCCCCGGGTCAGGAAGTATGCCGACGACAGGATGCTGGAGGTTCTCGTGACCCTACCCGGTGAAGAAAAACCCGAGCGCGGCAAGCTCTCCTTTGTGGATAATGCCATCGACAAGTCCACCGGGACGATCAAGCTCAGAGGGAGTTTTGCCAATACGGAAAAGCGCCTGTTGCCCGGCCAGTACGTCAATGTCATCCTGATGCTGGCTACCAACCCCGCCGCGGTCGTGGTTCCTTCCCAGGCCGTCAATCAGGGTCAGGATGGTCAGTATGTGTATGTCGTCACCGCTCAATCCACGGCCCAAATACGGCCGATAACCGTCGGACAGGTTATTGACGGCGAGACCGTCATTCTCAAAGGGCTCTTAGCCGGCGAGCGCGTGGTCACGGATGGACAGATGCGGCTCACACCGGGCGCCACGGTAACCGTCAAGAATACCAAGTAGCTCTGGTGGTGAACACGTGAATATTTCCAAGATCTTCATTGAGCGCCCGATCATGACCACGCTGGTCATGATGAGCTTCTTGATCTTCGGCATTGTGGCCTACCGGGCGCTGCCGGTCAGTGAGCTGCCCAATGTGGATTTTCCCACCATCCGCGTCTCGGCCAGTCTTCCCGGCGCCAGCCCGGAAACCATGGCCTCGTCGGTCGCCACACCGCTGGAACAAGAGTTTTCCAATATCGCGGGCATCGATTCCATGACCTCATCAAGCTCACAGGGCAGCACCCAGATCGTCCTGCAGTTCAACCTGAATCGGGATATCGACGCCGCGGCCCAGGACGTCCAGACCGCCATTTCATCGGCCACGCATCACCTGCCCGACGATATGTCGTCGCCCCCGACCTTCAGGAAGGTGAACCCGGCCGAATCGCCGATTCTCTTTATCGCGCTGACATCTACGACCTTGCCGCTTACGGTGGTGGACGAATATGCGGAAAATCTCCTTGCCAAGCGCATATCCATGATCGACGGCGTGGCGGAAGTGGGGGTATATGGCTCACAAAAATATGCCGTGAGGATCAAGCTTGACCCCCAGGCGCTGGCCACCCGATCCCTCGGGATCAACGAGGTATCCGATGCCATTGACGCCGGCAATGTCAACCTCCCCACCGGGACCCTGTGGGGAAAATACACGGCGTTTACGGTCCAGACCGAGGGACAGCTCAAAGACGCGGATGCCTTTCGGCCGCTGATCGTGGCATACCGGGATGGCGCGCCGGTGCGGCTCGGGGACTTAGGCCGGATCATCGACAGCGTCGAGAATGACAGGTCGGCTTCATGGCTCAACAATGAACGGGCCATCATCCTTGCCATCCATCGCCAGCCGGGAACCAACACGGTCGCGGTCGCACGGTCCATCAAGGAGATCCTCCCCGCATATCAGGCGCTGATCCCGTCCGCCATGCGCCTCAATATCATGTATGACCGTTCTCAATCCATCAAGGAGTCGATCCGGGATGTCCAGATTACGTTGTTCATCGCCCTGGTTCTGGTCGTTCTAGTCATCTTTCTTTTCCTGCGCAACCTCTCGGCCACCATCATCCCCAGCTTGGCCCTGCCCATGTCCATCGTGGGGACCTTCGCGGTCATGTATCTGGCGGGGTACAACCTCGACAACCTTTCCCTCATGGCGCTGACGTTATGCGTGGGGTTTGTGGTGGACGACGCCATCGTCATGCTGGAAAATATCGTCCGGCACATGGAACAGGGGGAAAACCCTCTGGCGGCGGCCTTCAGCGGCTCCAAGGAGATCAGCTTCACCATCATCTCCATGACGCTCTCGCTGGTGGCGGTCTTTATCCCGGTGCTCTTCATGGGCGGTATCGTAGGCCGATTGCTGCATGAATTCGCCGTAACCATCGTGGTGGCCGTGCTTATCTCCGGGCTCGTGTCCTTAAGCCTCACGCCCATGCTCTGCAGCATTACCCTGCGTCCCGCAGGCGAAGCGCGACATAACCGGATGTATCAAACCTCGCAGAGGTTCTTCGACGGCATGCTGCATGCCTATGAGAAAAGTCTGCAATGGGTGCTGCGCCATCGGCGCTTGACCCTTTTCGTATCCCTAATTTTTCTCATTGGGGTCGTCTATCTCTTTGTCGTCATGCCCAAGGGGTTCCTGCCCAGCGGCGATACCGGCCAGATCACCGCATCAACCGAAGCGGCGCAGGGCACATCGTTCAAGGCCATGCGGATTTACCAGGACCAGGTCGCTCGTATCGTAGAGCAGAACCCCAATGTCGATATTGTCATGTCTCGCGTGGGCGGCAGCAGTTCATCCAACACCGGGAACTTGATGATCCGGCTGAAGTCCAGGAACGAACGCGACAAAAGCGCGGATGAGATCATCCAGGAGCTCAGACCCCGACTGGCGGCTATTCCCGGGATCCAGACCTATCTGCAGAACCCGCCGCCCATACGCATCGGAGGGGTGCAAAGCAAGAGCCAATACCAGTATGCCCTGCAAGGCCCTGATATCAGCGAACTGTATCGCTATGCACCGCTGCTGGAGGCTAAACTGAAGGACCTGCCGGGCTTTCAGGATGTTACCAGCGATCTCCAGCTCAAGAACCCGGAACTCGTCGTCGGCATCAACCGCGACAAGGCCTCGGCGCTCGGAGTAAGCGTGCAGCAGATCGAGCAGGCGCTCGGCAGCGCCTACTCATCCCGCCAGGTATCCACCATCTATGCGCCCAATAACGATTACCAGGTCATCATGGAGCTGCTTGAGCAGTATCAGGCAGACCCATCGGCGCTCTCTCTGCTCTATATCCGCTCATCAAACGACAACCTCGTGCCCTTAAGCACTCTGGTGCACCTTGATAATAGCGTGGGGCCACTGACAGTCAACCATCTGGGGCAGCTTCCGGCCGTCACCCTGTCCTTCAACCTCGCCCCCGGCAAGGCGTTGGGCGATGCCTTAAACGAGGTGGAAAAAGCTGCTGCCGCCATCCTGCCCGACACCATCAACGGCAGCCTCCAGGGCACGGCCCAGGCCTTCGAGTCGTCCATGGTGGGGCTGGGTGTATTGATCCTGGTGGCCATCCTGGTGATTTATGTGGTCTTGGGCATCCTCTACGAAAGCTTCATCCATCCGCTGACCATCCTTTCCGGTCTGCCTTCGGCCGGGATCGGAGCCCTGGTGGCCCTCATGATCTTTCACATCGACCTGAACCTGTATGCCCTAGTCGGGATCATCATGCTGATCGGGATCGTGAAGAAGAATGCCATCATGATGATCGATTTCGCTCTTGCGGCCGAGCGCAAAGAGGGCCGCGCGCCCGAGGACGCGATCTATCAGGGGGCGCTGATCCGTTTCAGGCCCATCATGATGACGACCATGTCGGCCTTGATGGCCACGCTGCCGATAGCCCTGGGCCTCGGCGCGGGGGGCGAAACCCGGCAGCCGCTCGGGGTGGCCGTGGTCGGCGGGCTCATCTTCTCCCAGATCGTGACGTTATACATAACGCCGGTTACGTATATCTATCTCGATAAATTCCAGGCCGCGGTCCATAAACGAATGCGCATAAGCCAGAAGACCTAACGCAGGTATCCGTGACGGCCTTCCCTTGATGAATAAATAAGAGGCGCCCCGGTGTTCTTTACCGGGGCGCCTCTTCGTTCGCGGTAAAAGGAGCGCTACTCCTTGATGATCTTTTTATCCATGTACTCGACCACGGCCTCGACCCGGCGGTTCTTGGCCTTGCCCGCCGCGGTGGCGTTGGAGGCGATCGGCATGCTCAGCCCGTAGCCCTTGGCTTTGAGCCTGGAGGCGTCGATACCGAACTTTTCCGTCATGTAGCGCTTGACGCTGTCGGCCCTTCGCTGCGAGAGCTTCTGGTTGAACGGGGCGCTGCCGACATTATCCGTATGGCCTTCGATAACCACCTTCAGGTCCGGGTGCTTCTTCATGACCGTGGCGAACTCGGCCAACTCGGCATGATACTGGGGCTGGATGTCGGCCTTGTTGGTTCTGAATTTGATATCCAGAGTGGCGCGGCCCTTTTCAATGATCTCCTTTTCCATGACGGTCGGCGCCGGTACGGGCACGACGGGCATGGGCACCGGCGCGGGGGTCGGTTCGACAACCGGAGCAGGCGCGGGTGCGGGTGCCGGTTCAACAACGACCGGGGCGACCTCCTCAACCACGGGCGCCGGTTTGTCCCCGCCGATCAGGTAGCTGATCCCCAAAGTGGCTTCCAGGTTCTGGATGGTGTCATTGATCAGGATCATGTGCCGGATGTCGGCGCGCAGGGCCAGACTGTCCGAGAGAGAATACTTGACGCCCAGACCCCAATCCACCAGGAAATGACCGCGGTCCAGGTCGCTGAAGTCATCATATTTCAGTGATCTTCCGCCCGCGCCCACGGCGAAGTAAGGCACCAGTTTCTCGTCCGGGGCATAATAATACAGGGCTTCCAGGCGGCCGCCGTAAACCGTGGCATCACCCAGATCGGCGTCGGATTTGGTGGTGAGATAATCGCCGGCGGCCTCGATGCCCCAGTTGCGGGAGAAATCATAGCCCAACCTGAGGCCGAACACGGGCTTGTTCTCCAGGCTTTCTTTGGACTGGAAGAGATAACCTCCGGCAAAGGGCGTGATGGACATCGTTCCGGCGTAGGTCTCAGCCAGACAGGGCACCCCCAGCATAAACACCAGGGCCAGACTCAACCATAGTACCTTGACATTCTTCATTGTCCCCTCCTGCTGAAAATTAATTCAAATATGTAGACGTTATTAGATCACAGATACCCGGCAGATTCAAATACTATTCACCGTAAAGGCGTAAATAACCTTGGCTTGTCGGTCCTTGGGGATTTTGCGCACAGGGATGCCCTAGGGCGACCGCCACGCCTAAGCGTCTGAAACGAACTTAAACCCGGCTTGCCGTCAGGAGCGCGCGGGCTTATTATTGGTTTATGCCGTCTCGGGGGAATAGGGAGGTGGTTTCATGCGGAGTTATGGCAACTGTCTCTGGTTGGCGGCCATGGTTTTGAGACCAAGGCAGCGTGTGCCCGCGCGACAGGGGGGTGGAAACGGCTCGCGGCAAAGGCCTGAGCCTCATCAGCCGTCCATGTCTCAGGAAGGTGTGGTATGACGAAGCGCAAGGGCGGCACCGCGAGCGGGGGCATTGAGGCGGAAGCGTATCGCCGACGGCGTATGCTCGAACGCGCCCAGGAGATCGCGCGCGTCGGCTATTGGGAGTTCGACCCGGAAAAAGCTCAGGGGTGGGCCTCCAGCGAAACCAGGCGCATATACGGCCTTGCTGATGAGACTTGGACGATCACCGCAGTGCACACGATCGTCCTGCCCGAATATCATCGGGCCCTAGATGAAGCCATGGTCGAACTCGTCAAGCATGGTCGGAATTACGATATTGAGTTCAAGATCAGACGCCTCACTGACGGGGCGCGTCTTGATATCCACTCGCAGGCCGAGTACGACCCCGACCAACACAAGGTGTTCGGCTTCATCCAGGACATCACGGCGCGCAAGCAGGCCGAGGAGAAGCTCAAGGAGGCCAACCGGCGCCTGGAGGATATCATCGAGTTTCTGCCTGACGCCACCTTTATCATTGACGGCGATAAGCGCATCATCGCCTGGAACCGGGCCATGGAAGAAATGACCGGGACTTCCAAGCACGATATCCTGGGTCGGGATCATGCCATGAGCACGGTGCCGTTCTATGGCGAGCCGCGTACCTATCTCATGGACCTGTTTGACGAGGATGATGAGGTTCTTGCCTCTCAGTACGATTTTATACGGCGCCGGGGTGCATCGCTCTATGCCGAGGTTTTCACGCCCGCCCTGCACGATGGCAAAGGGGCCTATGTGTGGGCCATGGCGTGCCCGCTCTATGACGGCGCGGGCAATGTCGTGGGAGCCATCGAGTCCGTCCGTGAAATCACCGAGAGCAAGTTGTCCGAAGCAGCCCTCAAGGAGAGTGAGGAACGTCACCGCTCGCTGTTCGAAAACGCCATTGAAGGTATTTTTCGAACCACCTTTGACGGCCATGTCCTCATGGTCAATACTTCCATGGCCCGTATACTGGGATATGAAACCCCACAAGAGGTTTTTGAAAAGGTTGTGGATATTGCCTCCCAGGTCTATGCCGACCCGCTGGACCGTAAGGATATCGTAAGCCGCCTGATCAGGGAAGGCACGGTCCCGGGCAGCGAGGTCCTTCTGAAACGTGCGGACGGCGGCACGGTCAAGGCCTTGATGAACTTCCGGCTGGTGCGCGACAAACAAGGCCAACCCACGCATATCGAAGGGAGCTGTATCGACATCACCGCCAAATGGCAGGCCGAGGAAGCCCTCAAGGCCAGCGAGGAGAAGTACCGGTCGATCTTCGAGAACGCCACCGAGGCAATCTTTCAGACCACGCCCCAGGGCACGTACCTGAGCGCCAATCCTGCCCTGGCAAGGATGCTCGGTTACGCCTCACCCGAGGAAATGATCGACGGCATCAAAGATATCGGCCAGGAGCTCTATGTGAATCCGCGCGAATGCGAAGAGCTGATGCGCCGGCTCGACGAGGAAGGCCAGGTCGAGGGGTTCGAGACAGAGCTGTACCGCAAGGACCGGAGCAGGTTCTGGATATCCATGAATATCCACACGGTGCGTGATAAACAGGGCAATATCGCCTATTTCGAAGGCACATCCGTGGATATCGCCGAGCGCAAATGGGCGCAGGATGCGCTACGGGCATCAGAGGCCAGGTTCCGCAGACTATATGACAGCATACGGGACGCCTTTGTCAGTGTCGACATGGACGGCATGATCATCGAGAGCAATGAGGTCTATCGCACCATGCTGGGGTATGAGATCGAGGAACTCAAAGATCTATCCTATCGGGACATAACACCCCCCAAATGGCATACCTTCGAGTCCCGCATCATTGAAAAGGAGGTTATGGCCAGGGGATACTCGGACATCTACGAGAAGGAGTACCGGCGCAAGGATGGGACGGTTTTTCCGGTGGAGTTGCGTCTTTACCTGCTGCGCGATGATGAGGGCCAGCCGGCGGGCATGTGGGCGATCGTGCGCGATATCAGCGAACGCAAACGGGCCGAGGAACGACTGAAGGAGGCCAACCGCCAACTGCAGAACATTATCGAGTTCCTGCCGGACGCGACGTTGATCACGGACGGCGAACAGCGCATCATAGCCTGGAACCGCGCCATGGAGGAGATGACCGGGGTATCCAAGGCCGATATCCTCGGCCGGGAACATTTTGAGGCCATGGTGCCGTTCTACGGCGCTCCTTCGGCATTTCTCATCGATTATATCGGAAGGGACAGCGCGCAGATCCCGTCCCGTTATACCGATATCCGGCGCAAAGGCGACGGCATTTATGCCGAGGTGTATAGTCCCATCCTCTACCGCGGCAGGGGGGCCTACATCTGGGCCATTGCCGCGCCCTTATACGACGGCGAAGGCAATATCATCGGCGCCATCGAATCCATCCGCGACATCACCGAACGCAAGCGCGTAGAGGAAGAACTCAAGGAGAGCGAGGCACGCTACCGACTGCTGGCCGAAAATGCCAGCGACATCATCTTCACCATGGACCGGGATCTCAGGTTTACCTATATCAGCCCTTGTGTGCAGCGCCTGCGCGGATATGCCGTGGAGGAAGCCATGCGGCAAAAGGTGGATGAAATCTTGACGCCTGAGTCTCTTCAGCGGGCCATGCGGGTTTTTCAGGATGAACTGCAGGCTGAGAACGGAGCGTCTCATGAGTGGAGAAAACGGACCCTGGAGCTGGAGGAATTTTGCAGGGATGGTTCCACGATCTGGACCGAAACGACGTTTACGCCGCTCAGGGATGAGGCGGCGCGGTTGATCGGTTTTTTGGGCATCACCCGCGATATCTCCGAACGCCGGCAGGCCGAGGGAAAACGCAAGAAACTCGAGTCGCAGCTGGCCCAGGCGCAGAAGATGGAGTCCATCGGGATCCTGGCAGGCGGCATCGCCCATGACTTCAACAATATCCTTTCCCCCATCATGGGTTTCACCGAGCTGGCCAAACTCAAGCTCGAGAAGGGCGATCGGATCGAAAAGGAGCTGGACGAGGTACTCCAAGCGGGACTGCGGGCCAGGGAGTTGGTCAAGCAGATCTTGACCTTCAGCCGCAAGGCGGACATCCAGAAAGCGCCCATGGACATCATGCCCCTGATCAAGGAAACCATCAAGTTCATTCGCTCCTCCCTGCCCGCCACCATCGAGATCAGGCAGGATCTACGCCTGGAGAGCGCCATGATCGAGGCCGATCCCGTTCAGATCCACCAGATCCTCATGAACTTAAGCTCCAATGCCGGGTATGCCATGCACCCGGGCGGGGGGGTGCTCTCAATCCGCTTGAGCGGCGTGGAGTTCAGCCCCGGAGACAGCCATCCGCAAGGACTGCAACCCGGACGCTACGTGCGTTTGAGCGTGAGCGACACCGGGCAGGGTATACCCAAAGCGATCATTGACAGCATCTTCGATCCTTTTTTTACCACCAAGCCGCGCGGTGAAGGCACGGGCATGGGGCTTTCGGTCATCCATGGAATCGTCGAGGACATGCGGGGCGCCGTGTCGGTGGACAGCAAGCCCGATAGGGGCGCTACCTTCGATATCCTGCTGCCCATGATCGACGTACAGGAGGTCGCGGGCATCCATGACGAGACCGGAGTGGATTCACGGCCGCACAGCGGACGGATTCTATTCGTCGACGATGAGAGAGCCGTGCTGGCTGCGGGGGGCGGCCTTCTGGAACGGCTCGGCTACCAGGTCGTGGCCGCGGACAACCCGCTTGAGGCCCTGCGGATCTTTACTGCGCATTCCAACGATTTTGATTGTGTTCTGACCGATCTGACCATGCCCAAGATGAGCGGTATCGATCTGGCCGAACGGCTCAAGGCGATCCGGCCTGATATCCCGATCGTGCTCAGTACCGGCTTGAGCCTGGGCCTGAGCGAAGATCGCATCAGCAGGGCCGGCATCCGTGAAATGGTGATGAAACCCATGAGCGCCGCCGAACTGGCTCAAGCGGTCTTCAAGGCCATGTACCCCGAGCACCGTGATGGCGGTTGACGGCCATGTATGAGCAACGGCATCCTGACGGCGGGTAGCAATCCCCGGCAGGGGATCGGTACGCCTTGAGCGACAAATCGCGCACTGGCCTTTCTTTAATGGCAGAAGCCCATCCAGCGCCCATCCCAGCGTGCATTATATAAGAAACCGGAGCTCTTGTACCAGGATTTTTTAATAAAGGTGTCCCGCGCCAGCCTCTGAACCACCTGTGTCCAGTCAAGGTTGTCGGGGTCATATCCTACGACTCTCGGATCAAATTGCGAGTTATTGGGATCGAGGTAGAGTATCTCGTCCGTGGCCGCGTCATAGCCGACTAGCGTAATGAAATGACCGGAGATCCCATACGGGCGATAGAGATGGATGAAAACCGGCGCATTGGTCTCAAGGAACGGCACGATATCCTTTTCAAGGATCGCCACCCGCGCATTGTTGCCTTTGGTGGTCGTGCCGTAATAGGTGGAATTGAACTGGATGCAGGCATAAAAGGCCGCGCCGTCTTTGCTTAAATTATAGGTACTATTCTCGAATACGTATGAATAGAGCACGTCCTGGGTGTTGCTCAACAGGTAAAGCGCCAGTTTCGCGGCTGCCGTCAGGACGGGCATGTCATCGTTGGGAATGATTTCCGCGAGGTCCACATTGGTTGGCCCGGTTTCGAGCAGATTGTCACCGTAGTATTTCATGATCATGTAGTACGCCGTGGCGCTGCACAGGGATGCGTCCTGATGGACATAGTAGGCCTGCGGGTCTTCGAGGATCGTCTCGTACGGTTGGTTGCCTTCTCCGGGTTGCATGAGCCGTAAGGTCATGGTCCGGGTGCCGTATTTGGAGCTGCTGTAGAGTTGCTTCGCCTTGACCACAAAGGTATACAGCCCGGGTTCGTCATTGGCCGTACCGCTGATGATTCCGGATGATTTCAAGGTAAGTCCCTGCGGGAGACTGCCGGAGATCAAGGAGTAACTGTACAGGCCGCTGCCGCCGGACGCCTTGATCGACACCGAGGACTGGGTATAGGCGTTGTTCACATAGGGTATGCCGATTTTGCACAATGGCAGGGAAGATCTGGCGATCTTGAGCGACTCGCCGGTGGTAGTGGCCGCCTCCGATGCGGTAGCGTCATCGTTCAATGTATTCTGAGTGGCGGCAGCTGCATCGCTTGAAGAGTCCCCGCCGCCACCGCAACCGGAATTCGAGACCATGAAAACCATGAGCATCAGTACCGTCGATAGGGTGATTAAGTTCCTCCTCATCGTTGTTTCCTCCTTTAGCATGCATGCCATCCTTGGTGTGCATCCGAGCAACATCAGTTCATGGCATCTATGGGTGACCGGCACCCTGGTGAATAAGCGCCCCCCCTTTTATTAAATACTTGGCTTAAATTCAGCTGCAATTCCTTTGCCAGGCAGATCTGCTGTTATGAGGGTGTAGGGCATGCAGGTGGTATGATCAGATCCGGAAACCGGAGAGACCTTCCAGATGGTCTTGCAGGCACGTTTGAGAAAGACATGATACCCACGCCGTCTAGGTTTTGATTCATCGGTATGAAGCTGGGCATGGGTTTGTGGGAGGGGCTGGAAGATTCCAGTAATGGGAAAATAATTTGCCAGTTAAGGAATAAATTTGCCAAATCAAGATGTCCGCACGTGTATATGGAGGCATCAAAAGAGATGAGGGATTGAAACGCCGGTGAAGGGATGGCAAGAAACCAAGGATCGGACGGAGGTGCTTAAAAGCTGTCCTTGAAATTATGGTTCGATCCGCGACTTGGCGGTCGCAAGAGCAAGTTCCTTATCCTTGGTGAACAACCGCCATTCCATTCCGGAGGCGTGAATGCCGGCTTGCCTGTCCTGGCCCCGACAATAATACCAGTGTCCATAGCGTTCGACCGTGGCAAAGGGATGATTGCCCGGACACAGGATGCTGCAGGGCCTGATCTCCTTGAAATAGAGCGTCTCTTCGGGAGTTTCTTCATAGTACAACTGATCGGGCAGGAGAATCTGCGCCACATCGATGCCTTCCTTTTCCTTTTCGTCCAGCCATTCTGAAATTGTCATGCCAATGTACCGTCCCGTCTTGCGTGGTAAAAAACCGTCTCCCGGCCGAATCATGACCTTGATACGTCGCTTATCGATACCATAGCATGAAACGGCGGTGAGTCAAGCAATGTCTCAAGGATGGCGAGCCGATATCCGAAAGATACAGAAGGAAGACATCATCGATGAATGCAGCCAATCGAAATACCCTTCCGGTGCCAACAATCGTTATGGCGCCGGGAATGGAATGCGCCTGCCGCTTGACTCCATGCGGCCCCGGTCGGGTTGCGACAAGGCGGGTCGATCAGAGGGCAAGACGCGCACCGTCACTACGCCATGTGATCATGATGCTCTGCTGGCTTCATCTGGTCCTGGCGCCTATACCGGCGGACGCTTTCCGACTGCTTATCGATCCCGGGCATGACCGGCAATCCCCCAGCGTGAAAGGCTGCCGGTCCGGTATCCCGGAGTATGTATTCAATGACAATCTGGCTGGAATGTTACGCGATATGCTCCTGCCCGGCGCGGATATAAGCGTGACGCTGACGCACGAGGTCGATGGCTGTATTTCGCTGCGCGGCAGAGCCAGGATGACGGAAGGATGTGATCTCATGCTTTCGATTCATCACGACTCGGCCCAGGACACGTATCTGCGCCCGGTGATGTGCGGAGGCAAGCAAAAAAGGTGCATTGTCGGTCCGAAGGGTTTCTGCGTCTATGTTTCGCGCAAGAATCCCTATCCCGAGGCCTCACTCCTGTTCGCCCGGCTCATCAGCGGCTTCATGGTCGGCAAAGGACTCACCCCGTCCACCCACCATGGCGAGGACGTTCCCGGCGAGCGGCACATCATGATCGCTCCGGGCGTTTACTATTATGACAACCTGATCGTGCTCAAGGAGGCGCGGTCTCCGGCCGTGCTCGTGGAGGCGGCCGTGCTGACCAACTACAACGATGAGGCCGCGGCCTCATCCCCTGAGTTCCAGCAGAAGGTGACCGAGGCCTTGCGGGAGGCCGTCACGACCTATGCCGGCATGGTGGCTCCACTGAACCCGCAACAGGTATTCCACGCGCCACAGCCGGAGATAAGGAGAGCAGTCGTGCCAGGCGGGAAAGATTCGCAGGCGATCGTCGACGACGCCAAGGCCGCCATGTAGCCTGTCTTACATTTTTGGCCGAGTCTCAGAAAACAACAAGTCAGGCTGAGGTTTTTTGTGGCCATGCCGCACCCGTCCGATGACGGCTGAATCCTGAAGGGCTTCCGGATACAGTCGGCCAGGCCTTTGCTGGAGAAACGTCGGGTGGCCTCCAGGGCGTTATAGCCGCTGCACAGAATCACCGATATGTGGGGCAATTGATTATAAAAATGCACATCATCCTTGTTTTATCAGGGCTTGATCATCGACACGCTTGCTACTACAATGCGGCCCAAACAGAGGGCACCAGGGAACAGCGATGAAGCAATGGGAAACCAGAGACGATCATGTCATACACCAGCTGATGGGCGGGGTTTGCAATGTCTATGCCCTGACGCATGGCGAGGATATGCTGCTGGTCGATACCGGCCGCCGCTACGGGTGGAGGTCTTTGCGTAACCGGATCGAAGGCTTGCGCTGCAAGGCCGCCCCCCAAGCCCTGATCTTGACGCACAGCCATTTCGACCATGCCGAGAACGCGGCCCGGCTTAAAGCCGCCTATCCGCTCAAGCTCATTGTGCACAACTCGGAAGAGCAATACCTCACAACCGGGGACAGCCCGTTGCCGGCCGGCGTGATCTTTCCTACCCGCTGGATCATGCGTTTGTGGGGGCGCCTGGCCAGGCCATTCTTTCGCTATTCAGGAGTTCTCCCCGACATTACCGTGGACGAGTGCCTGGACCTGGAGCCCTTCGGTTTTGAGGGCTATATCCTGCATACCCCCGGACATACGCGCGGGTCGATGAGCGTCATCGTTAAGGATCGGATCGCCCTGGTGGGCGACACCTTGTTCGGCGTATTGCCCGGCTCGGTGCTGCCGCCCTACGCCGATGACATCCCTGCCCTGATAAAAAGCTGGCGCAAGCTCCTGGATACCCCTTGCGAACGGTTCCTCGCCGGCCATGGACAGGAGATCAAGCGCGCGCTCCTGGAACGTAAGTACGCGAAATACAGCCGTCTCGGCTAAAAAAGGAGGAGAGTATGCAACCCGACCCTGCCAGATTGCTTGATTCACTTGGCATCCGGATTCCGCTCATCGGATGCTATGATGCCCCGGACGCTCAGCCTTTTGCGCCCCTGGTTGCGCCGCTGCCTGGTAAGATGACCTGTGTCTTTGCCTTCTACGAACACTGGCTCAAGGGTGAAACGCTTCACATCACCCGTGAAAATTTCGGCTGCGCCGGGGCCGGCCGTGCCCTGTGCGGCGTCACAACGCGTTCGCGCGCGGACCTGGTCAAGTTCCTGGTCGATGCCGAGGGCTTGCGCGCCTCGCACGACCTCATGGAGGCCTGGCTCGATCACGGGACGACCTACCGGCCGGAATATCCCCACCTGCTGATCGGGCCACTGAAGCCCGATCAGGACGCGTTCCTGAAGACCGTCACCTTCCTGGTTAATCCCGACCAGCTCAGCGCACTGGTGATCGGCGCCAACTATCATCACGGGCCAACCGATCCAGCCCCGGTCATCGCCCCCTTCGGAGCCGGTTGCATGCAGCTGCTCACGGTGTTTGCGAACCTCGCCACTGCCCAGGCCGCCATCGGCGCCACGGATATCGCCATGCGCCAGCACCTGCCGCATGATATCATGGCCTTCACCGTGACCAAACCCATGTTCGCCGAGCTCTGCGGTCTGGATGAGAAAAGCTTTCTCTTTAAACCGTTCTGGAAAAGGCTTATCAAGGCCAGGGAAACATAACCATAGGTAAGGAGGTCGCATGTCGGGTGTTTTCGCATTGATGCTGCACAGCCATATCCCCTACTGCCGCAAGTCGGGGGTGTGGCCCGCGGGCGAGGAATGGTTGTTCGAGGCCATGCACGAGACCTATATCCCGCTCTTGACGGCTCTCAGGGCCTTGCACCATGACGGCATCCGCCCCCGTGTCATGGTCGGACTGGTGCCCATACTCATGGAGCAGCTGGCCGACGCCTATATGCGCGATCGGTTCTGTGAATATATGGAAGACAAGATCCGCCGCGCCCGGCAGGACGCCAGGCGCTTCCATGACGACCCCGCGCTCCGCAAGGCGGCCACCTACTGGTTCGAACGCTATGAGGCCACGTATCTTTCCTATACGCACGATTTTTACTGCGACATCCTGGGCACCCTGAAATGGCTGCAGGAAGAGGGGGTGGTGGAAGTCCTGACCTCGGCGGCCACGCACGGGTTCCTGCCGCTCTTAGAAGCAGACGGCGCGGTGCGCGCCCAGGTAAGCCTGGGCGTCGAGACCTATAGAAAATATTTCGGAAAAGCCCCGCGCGGCTTCTGGCTGCCCGAATGCGCCTACCGCGGCCCGCTTTTCTCCGAGCGGGAGCAGCGCCTGCGACCGGGGATTGACGAATGGCTGGCCGGGCAGGGGATCGAGTACTTTTTCGTCGAGCATATCGGCATTACCAGGGCCTCCTGGGTAGAGAAGCGCGGCCGGGAAAGCACCCCCACCACCAACCAGGGCTACCGGCTGGCTTCCGGCGTGGCGGTCTTCGGACGCAACGAGGCCACGGGCAAACAGGTCTGGTCGCCCGAACAGGGCTATCCGGGCGACCCGCGCTATCTCGAGTTTCACCGCAAGGACCCTGAATCGGGCTTGCGTTACTGGCGCGTCACCGGCGCGGATGACAAGATGATCTATGATCCTGAAGCCGCGGTTGAGCGCGTGGAGAGTCATGCCCGACATTTCGTGGGCCTTCTCAAGGGACTGCTCAATCAGGCCGGTACATCCGAAGCGGCCCCGGTCATTGTCTCGCCATACGACTGCGAGCTCTTCGGCCACTGGTGGCATGAGGGCGTGGACTGGCTGGAGCGTGTCTATCGCCTGCTGGCGCATGAGGAGGATATTGCCTGCTTGAGCCTGGGCGATTATCTCGATCGCTATCGAGGCACCCTGTCCACCATCAGCATGCAGACAAGCACCTGGGGCCTGAATTCCGATTTCACGGTCTGGGTCAACCCGGAGCACGGCTGGATCTGGCCGTACATCAACTCCTGTACGCGCGAGATGGAAGAGGTCCTGGCGCACGGCGAGGCGCTGGACGAACGCGGAGAACGCATCCTGGCCCAGGCGGGCAGGGAGCTCCTGCTCATGCAGGGCAGCGACTGGCCTTTCCTGCTCTTCACCACCCAGGCCAAGGAATACGCCAATCAGCGCTTCCACCACCATCACCAGCGTTTTCGCAAACTGATCTGGGCCGCGCGCGACCTGGCGGATACAAGCAGACTTTCGGATGACGAACTGAAGGGGATCGAGGACGTGGACAATCCCTGGCCGGACTTGGATTATGCCTGGTTCAAAGCTGTCTAAAGCCAGGTCCGTCGCTTTGGTGCAGGCGTTGGATGTTTTCTTCTACGAAGCCTTTCAAGAAGAACAGGCGGCCTTGCGGCGCGCTCTTAAAGGGACCGCCATCAGGGCCGGTTTCACCCCGGCCGCCATCCAGGAGCTGGACGCAAGTCAACCAATGGCGCCGCTGATCAGCATCCGCACCCAGTCTCTCATCCCTGAAGATTGGCCCGGCCTAATCTCAGGGATACTTACGCGCAGCACCGGATATGATCATGTGCTGGACTATCGAAAACGCACCGGGACGGATGCGCCCTGCGGATACCTGCCGCTCTACTGCAACCGCGCCGTGGCGGAAGCATCCATGCTGCTGTGGATGGCGCTCATGCGCAGGCTGCCCCGACAGATCGAATACTTTCAGGCCTTCAACCGTGACGGTTTGACCGGCGCCGAATGCGCGGGGAAGACCTTGCTGGTCGTGGGTGTCGGGAATATCGGTTCCGAGGTGGCGCGTATCGGACAGGGCTTGGGCATGCGGGTGTTGGGCGTGGATCTCGTCAGGAAACATCCCGATGTCGCGTATGTCACGCTGGGAGAGGGCCTAGCGGCCGCGAACGTGATCGTCTGCGCCATGAACCTTACCTCATCCAATCACGGCTTCTTCCATTATGAGAGATTGAAGGCCGCTAAGTCAGGCGCGATCTTCGTGAATATCGCGCGCGGAGAACTCTCGCCCTCCAGCGATCTGATGCGCCTGCTGGATGAAGGGCTTTTGAGCGGCGTGGGTCTGGACGTGTTCGATCACGAGATCGATCTGGCCGCTACGCTGCGCGGCGCGAAACCAATCTGCCACCCGCAAGTAGAAGCGGCCCTGAAACTCGCCCGGCGGGACAATGTCATCCTGACCCCGCACAACGCCTTCAACACGGCCGAGGCGGTCGAGCGCAAGGCCGAGCACAGCATCCGGCAGATCGAACGATTCATGGCGCAGGGCGACTTCTTATGGCAGGTACCTTCGGAATAGGGAACCAAGCAGCCTTTTAAGGAAATTTCAAGCGCTGGAAGGTTGACGGGACGTGGTTCTCAGAACAAGCCTCTTGTCATGGGAGCAAGGCGGTATACCCTCAAGATGGGCGTGGGGAGAACTACAATCCATGGCATGCAACTGACTCACGACCGACATCAGCGCTGCATATCAAAACCCCCCAAGCACATCTCATGGGCGACCTCCTTGATGCAATTCCAACACATTGACCGGGGCGTACATGGGTACGGCCGGGCAATGCAATCAATACTGCCTTATGGTAATACAAACTGATGTGCATGACAAGCGTTATATTAAATTTTTATTCAATCCGAATGCCGGGTGGTTTATAAGCGTTTTGTTCAAAGGGCCGTCTCAGGTGTGCGTGCCAAGCGTGCCCTAGGTGAATGCATTGACAGGTACATCCTTTTCACCCTACACTGTGCTCGAGCTTAGAAAGGGCAGCACGCCGTGCCATGGGATCGGGAGGAGGAGATGCGTTTGACGCACAGGGAGGCATTTACGCGCGATCCAGCCCAAACACCGGTGATCAGCGTGCGGGGGGTACACAAGTCTTACCATATCGGCGAGGTCCTCACCCCGGTCTTGTGTGGGGTCGATCTGGAAATTCTACGGGGCGACTTCGTCGTCATATTCGGAGTTTCCGGATCGGGCAAGACCACCCTGCTCAATCTGATGGGCGCCATCGACACCGTGGACCAAGGCAGCGTCAGTTTGGACGGCCTGGAGCTGGCCGGGGCTTCACGCAGCGCGTTGATCGATGCCCGGCGGGTCAAGATCGGCTATGTCTTTCAGTTTTACAACCTCATCCCGACGCTTACGGTTATCGAGAATGTGGAGATGGCCCTGGAGCTGCTGGAGCTTAAGCGGCCCGAGATCGAGCGGCGTTCCGCCCTTTACCTGGAAAGGGTCGGCATGCTGGCCCTGGCCAACAAATACCCGGACCAGCTCTCGGGCGGCGAACAGCAACGCGTGGCCATTGCCCGGGCGCTGGCCAAGGAGCCGGCCGTGGTGCTGGCCGATGAACCTACCGGCAACCTCGACGAGCATACGGCCTCCGGGGTCGTGCATCTCATGCAGGAGTTGAACCGCGCCACCGGCATCACCTTCGTGATCGCCAGTCATAACAAGGAACTGTCCAAGGCCGCCAACCGCGTCTTCCATATCACGGACGGGAGACTGACCCTTTGAGGAAGATCCACCTCAAGACCATGCGCGACATGCGTCATATGAAGATGCGCGTCGCCTCCATCTGGTTTCTGGTGGCCGTGGTGGTCTTCGTATACGCCGGCGGGTTCATGGCGCGCGAGAGCCTTTACCATACGCGCGACCGCTTGACCGACCAGCTCAGGCTGGCCGATGTTCAGGTCCTTTTTACCCCCGCGTCGCCGGATGAGATGCCGGACCTGACGGCCCTGGAGCGTCAGGCCGCTATCGTAAAGCGCCTGGACATGCCGGGCGGCATGGAATTGAAGGACGGCCGACCCCTGGCCTGCCTCGTGATCTATCTCGACCCCCAGGGGCACCCGAGCGTGAACGACATCCGGATCATAGAGGGCTCCTTCCTCTCTCCGGATGATGAAAACGGCGTAGTCATCGAAAAGAGCCTGGCCGATATCCATGGCTACCGCATCGGCGACACCATCAGCCTCAATATGCTCTTTCCCATGGACCTTACGGTCAGGGGCATCGCCGTCACGCCCGAATGTCTGATAACTCCGGCCAATCCGCGCATTCCGGTGCCTTCCAAGGGCTCCTTGGGCATCATCTTCGCCTCCATGCGCCTGGTGGAAAAGACCTTCGGTTACCCGTTGTATAATGATCTGGCGTTCAAGCTCTATGACCCCGGAAAGCTTAAGAACTTCCAGGCCGGTCTGACTAAACGCCTGCCTGGGCTCGACATCAAGCAGATCATGCCCAAAGAGGCCCAGTTCGGTTATCATTTCCTGACCCGCGACCTCGAGCAGTTCAATATCGTCATCGCCCCGGTGGTGCTCATCTTCGTGCTTATCGCGGGCATCGTCATCGTGCTGACCTTCAGCCGCTTGATCGTCAACCAGAAAAAACAGATCGGCATCGCCATGGCCTTAGGGTATACACACCGCGCCATCCTGGGCTCATACCTGCTGCTGGCCGTAATCCTGGGGTTGGGCGGAGCGCTCCTGGGAGCCCTGGTGTCGTTCGAGGTCAACATCATCTACGCCACGATATACGGCCGCATCGTAGGCCTGCCGGAGGTGCTGTTCACCGTCACCTGGCGGCATATCTTCACCGGCGCCTTGATCGGTCTGGTCCTGGCCCTGGCGGCGGCGTCCTTTCCGCTCAAGCGCTTGCGGCGTTTAAGCCCTCAGGTCGTCATCCGGGAAGAGAGCGAGACCGTCATGCACGGCCTTTTAAAACCCTTGCGGCCTCTGGAGGGCGCCATTACGCGCCTAAGCGGACCATCGCTGGGCTTAAGGATCGGGCTGCGCAACATCTTCCGCCGGCCGCGCCTGGTCATGGCCACGGTCCTGCTCATCGCCTTGGCCGTCAGCCAGTCCACCGCCTTTCTGATCATCTTGAGCTCTTTCGAGCACCAGGTGGACTCCACGTCGCGCCAGGAATGCTGGGACGCCATCGTGGGCTTTCGCAGCCCCCTTCAGATCAAGGATGCCCAAGCCGTGGCCCAAGACAGCGGAGTGAAGGATTATGAGCTGGCGCTTTCCGGCTTCGCCCGTCTCCGCTACGCCGGGGGCTACACCGATCTCAGGGTCATCGGGCTGCCGCTTAAGATGCCCTACCGGACCATCAACCTCAAGCAGGGTAGGCTTTTTGAACGCCAGGATGAAATGGGCATGCTCTACAACAACAGCCTTGCGAAACAGAAATTCAAGGTCGGCGACAAGGTTATGATCGAGACCGCCCACGGCAGCTTTGCATTACGGGTGGTGGGCCTGATCGAGGAATTTACCACCGGCCAGATCTACCTGCCGCTGGACACCGCCGAAGAAATCCTGGGGCTCAAGGGCAAGCGCACCGGTTTTTTGACGACTTTTGGGCAGGACCCGCGCCGGATGGAGAAACGCTTTTATCAAAACGAACTGGTGGAGCATGTCACCCTGAAGGCCGATATCATGAAAACCAGCCGCGAGATCATCGCCAATATCCGTATCATCCTTGATATTTCGTTGGCCATCAGCATCCTGATCTCGCTCATGCTGCTTTTCGCCAGCGTGACCGTCAACATCCTGGACCGCAAGCTGGAGTACGCCACGCTGCAGTCGTTGGGTCTGCCGGAGAAGACCCTCATTAAGTCCATCTACATTGAGCTGGCCTGCGAGATCGTCCTGGCCCTGGGATTAAGCGTCCCCATATCCATCGTCCTAGCCGCCTACTTCAACTATGCTCTGAGCGAGGCCTGGCCTACGATCACCACCTATCTCAAGATTACGGATTTCCTGCTAGTCATGATTCCGGCCGTCATCATCCTGCCCCTGGCGGCCGTACCCGGCATCCGCACGCTCATGACCATGAACATCGCCGAGTGCCTGCGCAGCCGCTCTTTTGGGTAGGATAAAGAGGGGGTCTTATTTTCTTACCTGATTCGTCGTTGTCATCACCATCATGCCCATCATTTGATCCAGGCTTTAATACCGATCAAAACCTGCACATTACTCGTACGAAAGCTGTTGATATCGACGCTCGCCTGTTCGACAGGTCCTGAAAATTTCCAGTCCGTATCCACGTTCATGAAATTGAGCCGGCCATCGAGGAAAAGCGAGAACTGTGATGTAAAGAAATAATCCAGGCCTGCGCCGAACGTAAAAACGAATGCCGGGTCCGTGTCTATCGTAGCTCGGACGTCATAGGCGTTTTCCAAATCGGTAACGAAAGCCCCTTTGTCAAAACTCGTTAATGCCACACCGGCACCGATGTCGCCATGGCCGGTGAATCCGGTATGCTGCGCCGGTCGGCCTTGAAACTTGAAGAGCACCAGAATGGGGGTCATATTCAATGTGCCGAAATCTTCTCCATCCTCTTCCAAATCCATGCTGAAACGTTCAACCATCAGTTCGACACCTCCATTGAACGTTGTTGTTGGTGAATAAAAAAGGCTTCCCCCATAGGCCGCTCCGCTTTCGAATTCGGTTTCGCTGTAGCCATCAACAGCTTCGGAAGCTGTGCTGTACGTCAGGCCTCCGAAAACTCCCGCGTTCATCCAAGCATCCTGCGCCGAAGCCGAATTTTGGGATGCGATCAGCAACACCATCGTCCCAACAATAAACGCACCAGGTAGTCTTATTATCCTTGACATAAATGAATATTCTCCTCTCAATTCAATTTGTTCTCTATCAATTATGCTTGCATTCTGTTTTTATCGCCTCACGATAAGGCCGTTATGCATGAAATGTTATCCACATCCACCAAAGGTCGTCTTAAACAGTTACCAGCGTGAATTCAGGGCCAGCTGGACCTTGGCGTAGCTCGGGATCGACGAGCCGTTGTACTCCGAGGACTTGGTCGAGGCCATGGCCCCCAGATCGAGCTGGAGCCACTTTGGGCCGATGCCGAAGCCCAGCGTCAGGATCGTGCCTTCGTCGCTTTCGACCAGGTTCTGCATCAATCCGGCGCGTAGTGAAAACCAGCTCTTGGGGTGATAGTTTACCCCGCCCCCGATATATTGGGCATCATAGCCGGGGATGAAGGTCTCGTTCTTGGTCACATCGAGATCCACAGCCGCGGTGAGCTTGTCGTCCAGGAAGCTGTAGGCCGTGCCGAGGCGCACCTGGGGTTTAACCTTCAGGTCACAAGCGCCCTTGGTATCGAACTTCGGCGTATTGAGGTTCTTGGCCACCAGGCCCACGGCCAGATTTTCTACCTTGGCAGGCTTGAACAAAACGCCCAGGTCCACGCCCCAACTGGTGGAGCTTTCTTCATTGTCGCTCAAATCTTCGTCCACATCGCCCGAATCGGTATTGATGCTGATATCCTTGTACACGGTGTAGCCCGGCATGATCTTGAAGCTGCCGCCTAAATCGAGCGTGCCATAAGGGGTGTCGAAGCGGCGTCCGTAGGCGATGGGGATCTCGAGATAGATCAGGCCCGTCAGGTTAAGGTAGGTGAGCTTGTTGTCCAGGGCATACTGAAGCGAATGGGCCTCATAATCGGCTTGCGTGACGAGGCCGGCCGTGCCGGAGTCATACGAGAAATACTGGCCGCCTTCCTCGACGATGACGTCGAGGTGGTTGGGATCGATGATGGCGCTGGCGGCCACATCGGAGATGCCGTAGATACCGAAGCCGAAATCCTTGACCTGGCAGCCGAGATTGAGACCCGGCATGGCCTGCAGTCCGTTGATGCGCGATATTTGCCTCAGCTCGGAGCGAAAGAGGTCGATGTCTTCCAGGGCCTGTTCCAGACGCTTGGCAGATACGGGCGTGGTGATGTTTTCCGACAGGACGTCGAAGTCTTCGTCGATCTCGAGATCACTGAGCGTATCGATATGCTCGGCCAGATTTTGTTCGCGGATGGCCACACCTACGGCGAAGCCGATCTCGACCTTGTTTTTCGATTCGGCCAGCAAGGCCGGATTGTAGTAGGGGGCATAGGCTCCCCGGGATGAAGCCACCCCGGCGCCGCCCATGGACATGGCTTCCGAACCGATGGGCGCGAACTCGACGGCCTGGCACGGCAGCGCCGCAAGCATAAATCCCAATACGAACAGGTTCACAAGGATACCGCTCTTCATGATAATTCCTCCATAATATAATTTTATATCCGGCATATGGCTTATAGGCTATTGTCCCGGACAATCATGCGAAGAGGAAGGGAAAGGGCGGGCGGCCCCTCCTGAAGAAATGGGGATAAATGAATCATGCGTAGTTGTTTCGCCTGCTGATTCCATATATTACATGATTGCCATGTCAAATCCATATTGGATCATACGGCTAAGCATCATCAGCGTTCACCGTGCTAAAGCAATTATGCACGCACACTTCACCCAGATACGACAGATTTCACCTCAAAAGCAGCGTGACGACGACTGACAACAGGAAAAACACCAAGGCCGATATCACGCGCCGTTTATGTACCACATCCATCATTCCAGGTCCACTCCGATAGCTCTGTCGCCACGCATGGGATTTCTCGATACTCTTGTATGTCGTTGTCTGACTCCCGATAGAGTTTGGGAGCGTATCATCGAGCTGGCCGGGATTGAAGGTCGAGCAACCCGGTTTTGTCGGTCGGTATGAGGTGCCGGGCGTATGAGAACGAGGGGTAGTATCTGATCGGGCAAAGGTTAAGTATTGTCCTTGACTCGGCATGGTACCTTTCTGGATTCGTTTTCTCGGAGTGGTTGATTGCTTCATCGTATCAAAACCTGAATGTCCTTAATCATATCCACCGAAGAGATGGACAAATTCTTTACTGTCAGTCAAGCTTATGCGCTGATACCATGCGCCAGGTTTGTTCGCGACCTCAGCAATCCCCCGGGTGTCATAGACACATTTCCGGGCTGCTGAGCCGTCTCCGGAAACCCGGCGTAAGTTCATTCCGATGTCTTTCCCCTGGTGAGCCCCCTCGGATCTTCAATTCCCAGCCGGGACCGGTTTGAACGGTTCCGGCAAGCTTTCTTTTAAAAAAAATTATCTCAGGTGTTTCATGCTCGCTGCCGTAGGCCGGCGTGCGATAATAATCGTAAAAATCAAGCCAGTCTTTATCATCAATACCATCCATTGTCCGGGCATGCAAGTATACCAAGGAGTACCTACCGGCGACAAGAGATCTTGACATATTATTACCGGCACGTATAGTTGAGCTTGTCAGTTAAGCGCTATCTTTTATGAGTGAGGAATTATCGCGTGCGGGGATTTTCGGATAAGCGTTTCCATCAAGCCGTTTTCGGCTTGATGGCTTCACTCGACAAAATCAGAGGCGGTCAAGATCTTGCCGATTATGTCCATGCCAACCTCCGCCCGTATGTCGACCATGACTGGCTGTCATTCTATATTATCTGGAAGGACAGCGGCGATGGCAGAATCATCACCAATCGGGAGGTTACCTTCGACTTGGATAAACTCTACCATGAGGTCATCGGATTTGACAAATTTCACCGTCTCATCCTGGGGGCAAAGATCGGCGATATTGTCCTGACGCAGGATTATCCGCCGGAAACCAGAGAAGACCTCGCCGTGGCCGAATTCATCAATGCCAAGACCGGGGCTTATTTTTCCGCCAACATTCCGCTGGCCGTCAGCAGGGGCTTGAGGTCGTTCGTGGCGCTGTATCGCAACGACCCCTGCCGGCCGTTTACGCCCGAGGAAACAGCGGCCTTGCACGATTTTGCCGAGGTGCTCACCCCCTTAGCGGAATTCATGCTGCGTAGCTATGAGCTGAAGATGCAGATGTTGGCAAACCCGGATGGCAAGAAACGCTGCTCCATTCTCCTCGATCAACACTTGCGCACGGTCGGGTTCGCGGAAGGGACCACGGCCTTCCTGGAGGAATTGATGCGCAAGCCAATGGGTATGGAAACGCTCGTCAGGATACACGACTGGGTCAGAGAAACTATAATGCCTGGGTGGCAAGAGCAGCACAGCGGACCATGGAGCAACATATTCCCGCTTGCGGAAGAATGTATTTACTGTGACGCGCGAATTATCGAAGACGAGTTCCACAATCGATTGCTTATGGTGGAAATGGATGCGCCCCGTAAGAGAAATGACTTTTCCTTTCTGGCAAAATTCGGCCTGTCAAAATACCAGATCGCTGTTCTGAGCTACCTACCGCTGGGATACACCAACAAGCAGATCGCGGATGCCATCGGCATCAAGGAAGTTACGGTGAAAAAACACCTGCACCATATCGGTGTCAAGCTCCATGCGTTAGGGAAAACCGAGATACTCTTCCAGGCCATGTTTCTGCGGGAAGAAAGCGAGCCTATTTAGGCTGCATACCGGTTTGCTCGGCGTTTCTCAGGGAAGAGCTAACCCTTGAACGGCAAACCGGTTGATCTTTCGAAGCGTTGGCTATAGACTGATGACTGGAAAGGGGCCGACATAATGGTCAAGAGGCTCAAGATCATCAGCGTGTTTTTTGCCGCGGTCCTTCTCGTGTATACGGTGGCAGGCTTCCTGGTCCTTCCGCCTGTCCTGAAATCGGTGCTGACCAAGCAATTGACCCAGACCCTCCACCGCAATGTCTCCATCCAGAAGATCAGGACCAACCCGTACCTGTTGACGGCCGAGATCCGGGGTTTATCCATTCAAGACCGGACGCAGAGCCAGGTATTTGTTTCCGTGGCGGATATCCTGATCGATGTCGAATGGGTCTCGCTTTTCAAGCTGGCCCCCATTATTCGCGAGCTGAAGATCGAGCGGCCGTTCATAAAACTCGTACGCCTGGACGAACATACCTATAATTTTTCCGACCTGATCAAGGGTGAAAAGAAGCCGCAAGCCAAGGGCGCCAGGCCCCTGGAATTTTCGCTGGCCAATATCCAGCTCAGCGGCGGACGCGTGGACTTCGATGACCGGCCGTTGCACAAGGTCCATAGCGCCAGGGATATCACCGTGGCCATACCCTTTATCTCGAATATCCCCACCTATGTCGACGTATTCGTCCAGCCCCGGTTTCAGGCCGTGATCAACCGCACCCCGGTGGCGCTTGTCGGCAGGACCAAACCGTTCAAGGATTCCCTGGAAACCACCTTTAACCTGAGACTCAAGGATATCGATCTGCCGTATTATCTGGCCTATGTGCCCATGCAGCGGGGGCTAACGGTTGATGCCGGGTTGCTTGATATCAATGCCGAGCTCGCCTACAAACAGTTCCATGACAAGCGGCAACCCAGCCTGGACGTATCAGGTGAGCTCTCAGGCCGCGATATCGATATCAAGGGTCTGGACGGCAGGCCGGTCCTGCTCGTTCCCAAGGTTTCCGTCGAACTTGGCCCTTCCAGGATTTTGAGAAAACAGATACATGTCAGCAAGGTGCTGATTTCCTCACCAGTGCTGCATGTAAACCGGGACAAAAACGGCCGCTTGAACCTGGCCGCGCTTAGACAGCCGAAATCGGCGCCTGAGAAGGAAGAAGCCCCATCCAACCCGTTGACGCTGAATATCGATGCCGTCGAACTGACCGGCGGCGGTCTCGCATACAGCGATTTTTCCGGCAATTCGCCGGTCACCCTCACCGCTTCGGCGCTGTCCATAAGCGCCCGGTCCATCAGCACCACGGGCAAAGGCGGCGGCACGGTCAAACTTTCCGCCACGCTCAACCGCTTAGCGCACCTGACGCTGGGCTCGGCGTTTACCCTCAAACCTTTTGAAACCCGGACTACTCTGAGTCTGGAGGGATTCCAGCCGGCCTGGATTCAACCCTATGTCATTGAGCGATTCCCCATCCTCATCCGGCGTGGTACGATAGACGTTCAAGGCAAGGTGGATCTCGCCCTGAACGCGGCTAAGCCCATGGAAGTCCATTTCACGGGCGATGTGCACTCTTCGGATTTCGCGTGCGTGGATCGGGTATATACCCAAGATCTGGCGGCCTGGAAGGAACTCAAGGTAAGCGGCGTGGACTGTTCGCTTAAACCCTTAAGGATCATGATTCGCGAGATCGGTCTCACGTCGCCGGCGGTTACCTTCATCATCCTGCCCGACGGACAGAGCATCATGGCCGCCCTCACGGCCGAGCAGCCATCCCAAACGAAACCTGAGACTACCGGGGAAAAGACCGGCAAGCAAGAACCGCGGCCACACATCGCCATCGGACGGGTGATGCTGAAAAACGGGCGCTTCACCTTCCGCGACCGGTCCGTCTCCCCGGTCTACTCCACCCAAGTCACCGGCATATCCGGGAGCATTGCCGGCCTGTCGTCCGATGAGTTCAAGAAGGCCGACGTGAACCTCAAGGCCAGGCTGGATAACCAGTCCCCCATCACGCTGACCGGCGCGGTCAATCCCTTGAAGCAGGACCTGTACGTGGATCTGGTCGCTCGTTTAAGCAACATCGAGCTGTCGCCCGCCACACCCTATTCGGGCAAGTACCTGGGGTTGGCCCTCGACAAGGGCAAACTCTCCCTGGGGCTTGCCTACCAGATCGATCAGAAACAACTCCAGGCCCAGAACGATGTGCTTATCGATCAGCTGACCTTTGGAGAAGCCGTGCAAAGCAAGGACGCCACCAAGCTGCCCGTCAAGCTGGCCGTGGCGCTGCTGCGCGATTCCAGCGGCAAAATCGACCTCAAGTTGCCGGTTAACGGCCGGACCGATGATCCGAACTTCCATGTGGGACGCGTCATCATCCAGATGCTCGTCAATATCATCAAAAAAGCCGCTACCGCGCCTTTTGCCCTGCTGGAGGCCCTGTATCCCGGGGCCTCAGAGCTGAGCACGATCGCCTTCGAGCCGGGTAAGGCGGATATTTCTCCCGCTGAAGAACCCAAAATTGCCCAGCTTATCCAGATCCTTTCCGAGCGTCCCTCGCTCAAGTTGGAGATCAGCGGTTTTGTCGATCCCGACGCCGATAAGCAGGGCCTGCGGGACTATCTGTTCGAGCGCATGCTGAAGCAGCAGAAGCTCAAGGACATCCTGCGGCAGGGCCGGCAGGCGCCCGCGGTGGATGATATCGTCATCGCGCCCGAGGAGAACCATGCCTACCTGGAGAAGGCCTACCGGGACGCGGATTTCGCAAAACCCACGAACGCCTTGGGTATGCTCAAGACCATCCCGGATAAGGACATGCGCGAACTCATGCTCGCCCATCTTACGGTTACCGACGGAGACTTAAGCGATCTGGCCGAGGCGCGCGCCAGAGGGGTGCGCGACCGCCTGGTAGCCTCCGGAAAGATCGACCCGGGGCGGATTTTCCTGGTCAAGGCCGATCCGCTTACCCCGCCCACGGACGGCCAGACCGGCAAGGCACGCGTGAGCCTGTTCATAAAATAGGGATAGGCGGCGTGTCCGTCACGCGCGCTTAAGAATCTCTTCTTTTAAATCGCGTCCGCTTTATGCTAGAGACCAAACCCATCCTTATTTGTGGAGGCATCCATGATAACACCCATACAGCAGAAGATAAGGAATAAGAAGAGGACGCCCCAGCAGATCGCCGACATGGTGAAGTCCGGCGACTGGATCAACGGCGGCAGCGTGGGCGGCGACTCCACGGTATGCCTGGAGGCCGTGGCAGGCAGGCTGGGGCCAGGCCCGGGACAGCTCAAGAATATCGAGCTGTGGCTCTACGCCATGTTCTATCCCCACCCGGAGTTCCAGGCCATCGATCCCCTGCAGCAATACCACTGCATCCATGAGTTCTTCTTCTTCCCCTGGAACCGCAAGGCGCGCGACACGCATGGCGTCACGGACTGGACGCACTGGGGCTGGGCCTACGGGATGTGGGCGCACCACTACCGCTTCGTGAACGCCGCGCGCGAAGGACGCGGCATGGACTGGTGGTTCAACGCCGCCACGGCCCCGGACAACCACGGCTTCTTCAACATGTCCTACGGGACCAATAACTGTAACATTTTCAAACAGACCGCCAAAAAGATCGTCTTCGAGGTGCGCTCCGACTACCCCTGGGCCGAGGGCGGCCGCTTCAACACCATCCACATCGACGAGATCGACTACTGGGTGGAGGTGGACTGCGAGAAATACCGCTGGCCGCAGATGGACGAGCAGGCCATCAAGGCCAAACCCGAAGAACAGGCCATCGCGCACCATATCATGCAGATCATGCGCGACCGCGACGTGATCCAGGTCGGCATCGGCTCCTTGCCGTCGGCCTGCGTCAGCGCCATGGCCGAGGCCGGTTTCAAGGACTTAGGCATCCACACCGAGATGCTCAACCACGGCCTGATCAACCTGATCGAGTCCGGACAGGTGACCAATGCCTTCAAGACCATCGACCGGGACAAGAGCGTGTACTGCTTCGCCTTTCCCGTGGATAGCCAGTGGTACTACGAGACTATCCACCACAACCTCAATCTGGCCGTCTATGACATCAGCTATACCAACAACTTCAACATCCTGACGCGCATCGACAACCTGATCGGCATCAACAACTGCGTGGCCGTCGACCTGTTGGGCCAGCAGTGCTGCGGCTTCTATGAGAAGCGGCCCGTGTCGGGCTCGGGCGGTTTCTTCCAGTTCGCCGCCTTTGCGGGGCATGCCAAGGGCGGCCGGGGCGTGGCCGCCATGACGGCGCGGAGCAAGCACGGCACCTCGCGCATCGTGCCGTTCCTGCCCGAGGGGTCGTCCGTGGACGTGCCGGCCCAGTTTGCCCAGTATGTCTGCACCGAATACGGCATGGTCGACCTCAGGGGACTGGCCGGCTATGAACGGGCCTCGGCCCTGATCTCCATCGCCCATCCCGATGATAGGCCCTGGCTGGAGCAGGAGGCCAAGAAGCACGGGCTGCTTCCGCCCAGGTTCCCGGTCGCCATGAACCCTTTGGAGGGAACAAGGCGCTGCCCGACCTACGCCGAGCGCCGGGACTACAAGATCCCCTTGAACAGTGAGCTCTGGGGCTCCAACTGGGACCCCTACCAGTCGGGCAAGTAAACCGGTATTCGAGATGCTCCCCCTCCCTGGCCGCTTGCCCGTAAAAGAGGTCAGGGCAGGGGGCTCGATTGATCAACATCCGTGCTGCTTTCAATTCTTCATAAACCGTAGTTGACAAAATTCTCCTGTATAACCATAATCACCCCTGGACCAAGCTGCACGGGGCCATGTATTGATTGGAAGGAGGATTCCCTGTATCGGCGGGTCATTGTGTACCTGGTGCCGGGAGGCGAGCGTCTGGCAAAGGAGCAATACAAACCGGGCCGGACCAAGATAACATATTGATATAATGGATTAAAGAGATGATAATGTGGCTATTTATGGGCTTGGAAGCCTCATTTGGGGGGGGGTAAAAAGGGTGTTTTAAGGAACGCGGAACGGATACGGAGCATATGGCGAGGGCAAACCGATATTATGTACCTGGATAGACGTGGCACATTATCCACCGCTGTCACAAGAAGGAATTTCTGTTGAAATTCGATAGGGACCGTCAGAGGTATCTGTGGTGGTTGTTCGAAGCCAGGAAGCGCGATCATCTGTGCATTCTGAACTATACGGTGATATCGAATCATGTCTATATTCCGGTAGAAACCGGCAACCAGGCGATCAACGGTTAACTCGCTTTGACCCGGAGTGGCCCCGTGGCGCGGGATCAGGGCTCCACGGAGCGGTATGTGGCCGCGATCCTGGGTGTAGCTTAGGCCTTGCGTTTGTGCAGCAGGTTGTGGTGTTCGGCCTTGAGGTAGAAGGTCTTATAGTTGAGCCCTGACTCGCGCGCGGCCTCGGCGATCACGCCATGGTGCTTTTCCAAGAGCGTCCGTAGATATCTTTTTTCGAACTGATCCAGGATGCGGTCCTTGAGCTCATGATAGGGCGCGTCGAAGGCAATATCCGGCTGTACCGCCCGTGGGGCGGCCTCGGCCGGGGCGCTGTTGTTCAAGGCCGCGCCCAGAAATGGAAAATCCCCTATCGTATCCCCGGCGGATGATACCAGAGAGCGCTGCACGATGTTCTCGAGCTCCCTGATGTTGCCCGGCCAGGGGTATCGCATAAGCTGCTCCATGGCGTCTGGCGAAACGCCTTTGACCTTGGGATTCAAGCGCTTGCCGTACTTGAGGATGAAATGGTTCACCAGCAGCGGGATGTCCTCGGTGCGTTCCCTCAAGGGCGGGATGGTGATGGGGAAGACGCTGATGCGGTAGAAGAGGTCCTCGCGGAAAAGCTTTTCGCGGATCATGTCCTGGATCGGCCGGTTGGTGGCGCAAACCACGCGGAAATCCAGATCGATCTCGCGGTTGGAGCCCAGGCGGGTGATCTTGCCGTCCTGCACCACCCTGAGGATCTTGGCCTGCAAGGTCAGCGGGATGTCGCCGATCTCGTCTAAGAAGAGCGTCCCGGTGTTGGCCTTCTCGAACTTGCCGATGCGCTGGGTCAATGCCCCGGTAAAGGCCCCTTTCTCGTGGCCGAAGAACTCGCTCTCCAGCAGGTTCTCCGGCACGGCGGCGCAGTTGATGGTTACGAAAGGACGTCCGCGGCGCGTGCTGCGGTGATGGATGGAGCGCGCCACCAACTCCTTGCCCGTGCCGGTCTCGCCCAGGATCAGCACGGTCAGGTCCGTGTCGGCGGCGGTGATGATCTGTTCGTAGATCCGCTGCATGCGGGGATGCGCGCCCACGATCTGGTCCAGGCCCTCGCCGTACTGCCGGATCTGTCCCTTGAGCTCGATGTTTTCCTTCAGGATCTCCTGCTGCCGGATGATTTTGGCCAGGGCGATCTCCAAGGTATCCATGTTGAAGGGCTTTTCGAGAAAATCATAGGCCCCGTAGCGCATGGCCTCCACCGCCAGCGAGACATTGCCGAAGGCGGTCACCACCACCACGTACACGGACAGCCGCCGGGCATGGATCTCCTTTAACAGCCCCAGACCGTCCATGCGCGGCATGCGCATATCGGTGATGACGATGTCAAAGTCTCCGCCGCCCAGCTTTTCCAGGGCTTCGATCCCATCGCTGGCCGTATCGATGATGAAGTCCGGGTGGGCATGGATGAGGGCTTCCCTGAGCTGTTCGACGAAGACCTCTTCGTCGTCGACGAGAAGGATGCGCTTGGTATCTTCGATCATGGTATCATCCTATCATGGTATCGTGGTGGGGTCCAGCGGCAGGCGGATGACGAATTCGGCCCCCTGGCCGGGAACGCTTAAGACCTCAACCTGGCCTTTGTGCATCTCCACCACCTTTTGCACCAATGCCAGACCAAGCCCCGTGCCGGTCGACTTGCGGGTGAAGAAAGGTTCGAAAACGCGCCCAAGGTCTTCGGGGGCGATGCCGTGTCCTGTATCCTGGATACGGATCTCCAGGGCATCCACGCTGGCCGATCTGCCGGCATGAACGAAGGTATGACCGGGCAGGGCCTGCGTGGTGATCCGGATCACGCCGCCTGATGGCATGGCATCCAGGGCGTTGTCCAGGATGTCCTCGAGCGCCTGCCGCAGGTGAATGCCGTCGGCCATGACGCGGTCCACGGCCTGGTCGTAATAGGTTTCCAGCTGGATCGCGCGGGTGTTGAACTCCGCCTCGCGATTGAATACCAGGCCGTTGATGATATTACTAATATGGTACTCTTTCAGCCGCACCTCGCCGGAGCGTGACCATTCCAGGATCTCGGTCACGAAGCGCTCCAGGTTTTCGATGCCGCCGTGAACCCCTTCCAGGATCTTCTCCTGGCGCTCGTCCAAGGTGGTTGAACGGGAGAAAAGCTCTAGACCGGTCTTCATTTTCTGCAAGGGGTTGCGCACCTCATGCGCGATATGGGCCGACATCTCGCCCAGGATGGCCATCTTGCGCGCCTGGGCCAGCTCGCGTTCCATGCGTTTGCGCTGCGTTACATCCCGGATAATGTTCTGGGTGGCCGCGCGACCCTCGAACTCGATCACGGCCGGGGTGATCTCGAAATCGCGCCATACTCCGTCCTTGCCGACAAAGGTGATTTCATAGTGGTCCGGCACCTTTTCACCCCGGATGCGGCGTTCAAAGCGATCTTCAATGATCTCGGCCAGCTCCGGCCGGACGATATCCTTCAAGCCCATGGTGGAGATCTCCTCTTTGGGATATCCCAGGAATTCCTGAAACTTGGGATTGGTGTACTTGAAGACATGGTCCTGGTAGACGAAGAACCCGTCGTTGGCCTTCTCCACCAGCATACGGTACTTCTGCTCCGAGACCCGCAGCCGGTCCTGGACATCCTTGATGGGTCTGAGATCGCGGAAGATGCTGATCGTGCCCGCCGGTAGGCCGTCACGGTAGATGAAGGCCACCGAGAGCGATATCGGGATGAGCGAACCGTCCTGGGCATAGAGGGTTGTCTCCTCGCCCACGATGCTGATGGGGCGTTCGGCCGTGCCCTGATTTAAGAGCGCCAGGATGCGTTTCTGCTCGCCTTTGCCCATGAACTGCTCGAAGGACACGGTCTGGTTGATGAGGTCCTTGGCCTTGTAGCCGCTGACGGTCTCGGCGGCCTTGTTGAAGATGAGCACCTTGCCGTGGAAATCGGTGGCGATGATGGCTTCGCTGGAGTTGTCGATCAGGCTGGCCAGGAATTCACGGGATGATTCGAGATCCTGTTGAGTGCGCGCCCGGCCGGTGATATCACGCGCCACGGCCAGGATGGTCTTTTTGCGGCCCAACGTGATCACCGAAGGGGCGATGGAGAGCACAATCTCCTGCCCTGAGCGGGTCAGGATCACGGTCTCATAGCGCTTTTCAAGCGGCTGTCCGCTCTTGATCTGATCGTAAAGTACCCGCAGGCCATCCAGGAGATCCGGTCGGATAATGTCCTGGAGGCCCATATTGAGGAGTGCTGCGGACGTATACCCGATTAAGCGCTCGAAGGCCGGATTCACATATACGAAGCGTTTTCCATAATGGAGAAATAAACCATCTCCGGCCTGTCTGACCATGGTCTGGAATACGGCATCGACCATGCCGGATACGGAAGGGGATGGCTTCGGAGCGGTTTTACGGCTGGGCGTAGAATGTTTGCGTTCCATGGATGACCAGGATCCTCATCTATTTTCTCTTCATTATATACCATGGCATGCTGCCTGCACAGCGTAAAAGCTTGACAAGATTAGCCTTTGATCATGGCGATAGGGCGCAGGCGGGCCACGGTTCTGGTCACGCCGGCCCCTGTCATGGTATCGACGACCTGCGCCACGTCCTTGTAGGCCTCGGGCATTTCCTCGGCCAAGGTGGCGCGGGAGGCGGCCATGGCATGGATGTCCCGGCCTTTGAGCTCGTCCAGGATGGACCGGCCCTTGGCCTGCCGTTTGGCCATACCGCGCGAGAGCAGGCGGCCGGCGCCGTGGCAGGCGCTCAAGAAGGTTTCCTGGGCGCCAATGTCCCCGGCCAGGATATAAGAGGCGCGACCCATGTCGCCGGGCACCAGCACGGGTTGGCCGGTTTCCTGGAAGCGTATGGGCAGGCGCTCATCGCCGGGAAGCAGAGCGCGCGTGGCGCCTTTACGGTGTATACAGACCTCGATCTGGCGGCCCTGATACATGACGCGTTCGATCTTGGCGATGTTGTGGCAGCAATCGTAGAGCAGTTCCATACCGAGGTGTTCAAAGCTCTTACCGAAAATGCGCTCAAAGGTCTGGCGGATGAAAAAGGTGATCAGGCTGCGGTTGGCGAACGCGAAATTAGCGGCCGCGGCCATGGCCCCCAGATAGGACTTGGCTTCCGGGCTGCTCAAATAGGCGCAGGCCAGCTGCCGGTCGGGCAGCATGATGCCCTGGCGACCGGCGGTAGCGATCATGGAATGGACATAGTCGTCGCAGACCTGGTGTCCCAGCCCGCGCGAACCGGTATGCACCTGGATGACGATCTGGTTTTCAAACAGGCCGAAGCTCCGGGCAATTTCAGAATTCAGGATTTTTTCCACCACGTCGAGCTCCAGGAAATGGTTGCCCGAGCCTAGGGTCCCGAGCTCGGGCATTCCGCGCTCGATGGCGCGCTTCGAGACCATCTCAGGATCGGCACCCGCTATCGTGCCGTAATCCTCGTGGGCCTCCAGATCATCGGCCGGCGCATAGCCCTGTTTGACGATCCAGTCCGCGCCGTGCACCAGCACCTGATTAAGGGCCTGAATCCCCAGCTTGAAGGCCTTGTTGGTCGAGCCCACCCCGGCCGGCACGGCGTTGTAGAGCCCGGCCAGCAGGATATCGCGCTTGGGCATAAGTTCCGGCAATGTGAGCGCGGTACGCACGCAGCGGATGCCGCAGTTGATGTCATAGCCCACGCCGCCGGGCGAGACCACCCCGTCCTGCGTGGAGAAGGCCGCCACCCCGCCGATGGGAAAACCGTAGCCCCAGTGGATGTCGGGCATGGCCAGGGAGGGGCCCACGATGCCCGGCAGGCAGGCCACATTGGCCACCTGCCGCAAGGCCTGGTCCTTTTCCAGGGTATGTTCGATGGCCGGTGAGGCATAGACCAGGCCCCAGGTGCGCATGGGAGAGCGCCGCTCGATCTTGAGACGATACGGATCAAGGCGCGTAAAGTGTACCGGCTCCATGATTTCCCTCTAGGTATCGAATATAATGTCGGTCTGGAGGAGATTGTCAACCTCATGAATCTCCAGGGCGTGGTAGGTGACGGCCTTGATGCCGGTTTTCAACGGCGAGGTGCGGGGTGCGACGGCGATGCTGGCCTCCAGGCGCTGTGCGGTGAGTGTCTCGATCGTCATGCCGGCAATGCTTAATGCCTGGGATTCAATTCGGTAGCGGATCTCCTCCAGCCAGCGGACGAGCAGGTCCTCGCGGTCATAGCCCTCGACGTCCAACGCGATCTCGCGCTCGGGGCGGTTAGCTTTAGCCCCCATGATCTCGACCAGGGCGTACGCGGCTTCGGTGAAAAGGCTCGGAATGTCCATGGACTGGACCTTGATACCGAGATCGGCCGTATGATCGATAATCGTATAGGACATGTCGAAATCATAGCACAGGCTGCCGAACATGTCAGGCTTATGGTGCAAGGGTGAATGATTTTAAAAATACAAAACCCCGCCTGGAATCGGGCGGGGTTTTACCTGCAAAAATTTTCCGAGCAGATCGCTCGGCGTGGTCTTACGGAATTCGGGCTAGACACTCATTGATTTGCATCTGCTGCACACCAACCTCAGATCCTGCTCCAGGTAATTGACAGTTCCAGATCAAAGACTTAGACTTAATACAAGAGTCCCCAAGGGCTGAACCGGTATAAACTTTCATACCGGGATATCGGTCAAGATTGTTTTTCTGATACTTCCGCCGGCGGAAAAGATAAAGATGTGATGGTTTTCCTTTCCCTCATGCCGTACCCCCTGAGTCTTGTTTGGCATTGATGAGCTTCATGAGATCCGGGCTTTCCGGTTGCGCCTGTTTCACGGCAGCGAGCAGGTCCTGTTTTATCAGATCAAATCTTCCGGTATCGATAGCAGCTTGCACAAGATTTGCCAAGGCATCGGGGTCTTTGGGATTGAGGCTCAGAGCGATTTGGAAGGTGTTCATGGCGGCCTCCAAATGGCCGATTTGCCACTGAATGACGCCTAAATTATTTAATGCTTCAACATTTGTTTTATCGAGTATTAATGCCCTCTCGAAAACCATTGCCGCTGCTGCAAGTTCACCTTGTGCGAACCGCTCTTCGCCCCATTCGAGAATCTTCTTCAACTGCAGGTCTTTAGTCAGATTGACCCTGTATCCGGTCTTATCAAACTCGACGATGTCTTTCCACTTTGAGGCGAAGTGCTGGCGATTGTCTCGCATGGTGGCCGAATAGTCGATGGCATTGCCCTTGAATGTCATGCTGCCATAGTGGTGTATGAAGACATCATGGGCGATGATATTTTTATAGCCCGCAATGAAGGCCCTTAAACAGAGATCATCGTCCTCGAAATTACCGCTTCGATAGTTCTCGTCTAGACCACCAATAATATTGAACACCTCTTTTTTGACTAAGAGACAGAAGCCCACGAGCCGCATCTGTTCGCTTATTCTGCCGAAATTTGCGCCGGTGAAATACCGGGCGAATTTCTGCATGGCCTGCATGTCGTCATTATCATATGGAACCGGTTGTACCACTTGGGGCCCGGATACAGAATTGCTCATAGGTCCGACCATGCCGAAATCAGACGATTGTTCAATATGGTAGATGAGCCTTTCAAGCCAGCCTTCTGTAAGTAAAACGTCGTTATTAAGCAGAAGGATATAATCACCTTTGGCCTTCTTCAGTGCCTGATTGTTTCCAGCGGCGAAACCATGATTGTGCTCGTTTTCAATAAGTTCGTAGTGACTGTTTTCGTCGACTAGTGTTCTGAGCCATTGAACAGTACCGTCCGTTGATCCATTATCAACGAAGATGATCTCATGGGGATCAGGTGTATATTTCTGAAGGCTCTCTACGCATTTTTTGGTGTATTCCAGCCCGTTACATGTGAGGATCAAGATGGAAACCATCTTACGTGTGCTGGATTTAACCTCCACCGGGGCATTTTTCAGAGCCCTTTTAGTTGCCTCAAGATAGGCCCTTCCATTCTTCATATCAGGTTCAAGGTGGTTGCTTTCACCCCATTCATTCCAAGCATTAATGAATATGATATGATCATCCAGTTGAAATGTGTCAAGTTTGTTCACTACTGAATTAAGCCACCTTTCATAGTGATCCGGAGTTGAATTGTCGATGATCAAGGCCCCTTGTTTTCTTCGGGGAGAATTATCCCACATGGGTGTCACACAGGGGAACCTTTTGTAGGGCGGCACAGGTTTATTGAGCATCCTGTCGACGATTTCAGCATAGTCAAAGACGATATGGCCGTTGGATAGTTGCTTCCTGACAGGACCCAGATTACCCCAGTCCGGTTGAAACTCGATGCACGCGTCAAATCCACGTATCCCGGGCGCACCATACTCCCAGGGAGCGCTCTCCACCTTGCACAAATAAAGGGCCTCCCCGGCCTCTTCAGCTTCCTCCCGCCATATTTGCATGGATCTGGCAGGGTCAGGAATGCTTTTCGAAAGATAGACGAGCATGAGAGGCCTGTCGTCAATGCGTATGTAGCGTTTATCTCTGAAGACCTTCAGAAGCCAGCGTATGTGATTCCTGTCGTCTTCCTCGTTGTAGTTCTGTTGAATGAGGACCTCGCCCTGGCGGCCGTCCCAGGCCCTGGTCCAGTTCTCGTTGGCCCAGCACAGGCAGAAGGGAAAATCCGGTCGGCCTGACTCCAGTACTTCATCGAGAACCCTATGCAACAAGCGCTTTCCGTTGAACCAGTAATGATAGTAACAGAACCCGGAAATTCCATATTCTTTTGCCAGTTCGGCCTGGGCCTCCCGCACTTCGGCCAGTCTCAAGTCATAGAAACCGAGATCGGCCGGTATGTGCGGTTGGTAGTGACTTTCAAACAATGGTTTCGCCTTGGCGACATTGGTCCACTCGGTGAATCCTTTGCCCCACCACTGATCGTTTTCGGGGATGGGATGGTATTGCGGAAGATAAAAGGCGATGGTTCGGACGAACCGATCGGTAGAATCGGTTGGGAGACGAACCCGCGATTTGTCTTTCACTCCAGGGGCGACGGATGTCTCCGGCGGATATGAGGGGCGCACCGGTTGAAGGATGGCCTGGCCTTCTGGTCCCGCCGTCGCTGTGGTTGCGTGTCTTGCTTGGGCGGCTGTGCCAGTGGGGCTGAGCAGCGTGAAGCCCCGGCACCATTCATCCCTCTGCCACTCGTCCATGGCGCAGATCGGTTTTGTGAACTGTACCCACGGTTGATGGGCCGCGTGGCAAGCACACGCGGTTTTGATGAAATCAAGCAGCCACTGGCCGTCGAATAATTTGTTGGCGGGTATGTCGCTATGGGTCAAGAGCCAATAGAGGGTTCGATCACGATGCTCCGCATCAGCCTTGGCGACGAGGCGGTTGATCGGGTTGAGGAACGTGTTATAGGGGATTTCCAGTTTGATATCTTCCACGAACGAACGAACGGCAATATCAAAGAAGAGGGCCTGGTTGCCAACGCTGCTGAAATCGCCGTAAACGGCATCCACATGAGGGATCAAGGCTTGTGTGCCGATATGTGCCCGCGATCTTCCATCGAAGTAGACATTGCCGTATTTCGCCTCAAGGTAGGAGACCTCGCCTGCTTGCAGTGAGGGGGTGAGGGGATGCTCGGTGAAGAGGTAGCCCCTCTCTGATGGGGCATCCTGCAGGAAGCGGTCTATCCAGGCAAAGATGGGGGTGTCGCTGTCAAAAGGGAATCGGCTTGCCATGGGTAACAATACGATCTCGCTGAACCTCTTCTTGAAGGATGCGACACAGTCGGCGGCATCACGATTGTACCCGATCTTTGATCGAACCATCCTTTTGAAGGCCGCGGTAAAGTCCCGCTGAACGTCCGTGTATTCTATATGGCTCATGATTTCGTCCGGGTAGATCTCCAGGATCTTGCCCTTTCCCAGACCCAGGGGATCAATCTGCCAATGGTTCGGATAGGGGGCGCGGTGGAGCCAGGCGACTTCGATATATAAAAAGGCTGCATTGGGGAAAACCTTGCGCAGCCAGGGCGAATCATTCAGGAGGATCACCACCTCCGGCGTGAAGCCATCCAACTTTTCCTTAACGGTTTTACAAATATAGTTCTCAATCTCATGATCGATGGCGCCACGCTCAATCTTTCCGAAGATACTACCCTTGAATCTCCAATTATCACGAATCTCCGCTTGCGAGAGTAGCACGCGATCACCAAGAAAATCTTTATTGTTGCGATAGACAATGTTGTCAAAGGCGAGCAGTTTGGCATGATATCCCGGGATGACGGCGCTCAATTGCGTATGCATGTGAGAGAACCATTGCAGCCATGTATCCATCACACATGGACTATTAAGTTCGTAAAGCGGTTCCAGTGAAAAGAGGACGTGCATCTAAAGGCTCCTTTTTGTAAGATCAACCTTGCGCTACTCGGTTGTTTAAGCGGGAAAGCATCTATTTCAGCGTATCATCGTTGAAGGTTGGCGTTGGGCGTCTATCACGACCCTGGCTCGAATACGGCAGGGGTCGGGCGCATCACGGAAGGTCTCGTCCATTTCCTGGGCGGAATATTGCAATCTCAGGAAATACTGATGGTCCTCAACCGGCGAAAAATGGACATGCGCGATTAAAGCCGAGCGCGACTGGTCGTGGCGGAAGATAAGGCGTTTATGCGCATCGCCGATAACAATCTGGCCTTCAGTGGTCCCCAGACCGTGCTTGGCCGACACCAGTGACGAGAGGCCGCGTGCGTGATGGATCTCTGCGGATCCGATGCGGAAGGTTTCGAGCGCATTGCCCCCCAGATGCGTGGCAAAAAACACCGAGGCCTGGTCGAAGGAAGTGGGGATCAAGGTCATATTGAGCATATGGATGGTTGCGAGCATCCGGGTCGGCAGGTGCACATCGAGTTCCAGAACGATCAAGCCGTCCGACGGATTTATGGCGATGGTCTTTATGAAGCGGATGCCGTTGTTCTCCTGTCTCGTATTCAGGATGAGAGTTTCCCCGCATATCGCAATATCGGTGTCGCAGCGGCCAAGGTCCGTGATTTTGTGCTCGCCGGGCGTCTCGATGATTGTATGTCCGGAAAAGAAATCCGCGGCCCAGGAGATGTCTTCATAGTACCCGTGCGGCAGGGTGCCGATCAAAGGCTCGGCGCAGACATCCTTGAACACCAGGGATTTGAACACCAGGCCCTTGTATTTATCGAGAATGCAAGCGAGCTTCTTGGTTTCAATGCTCAAATAACGGGCGTCTTCGGTAATGAAGAGCGCATCTGTTTTGAACGGCGCACTGACCGGATGATGCCCTTGGGTAATGACGCATGGTTCGTGGTGCCATTTCCTCCAGGCGGCCTGCAGCCGCTGCTGGTATGCCGTCCACCTTTCGGCCGTGATATGGGTCCTGAAATCGCTGGACCAGAGGTAGCAGAGTTCTTTCCAATCGTCCGCAGTGGGGTTCGCCGATCGCATGCCACCATAGATCTGGTAACAGGCCGTATTGCAACCGAGGTCATCACGTCCGGTCAGCGCCCAGCGATTGATATTGTATTTCTCCTGTTTTTTGACCGGAATGGGTTGTTCAGGCGACTCCAGATGGAGGCGATGGCCAGCCCTCCCATCCGCAAGACCTTCGAGTACCGTCGAAGGAGAAACGATGCGGAACTCGGGATAACGTTTGAGCGCCTTAAAAAACTCGGCGATACGATCCCATTCGCGATTATCCCCCTGGGTGGCCTCCGTCCGGTAACGTCCGGGTCTGAAATCGAAGATTTCGACATCATTGGTGTAGAGGGGGAAGTAGCCGTCGTGTATTTGCGCACGGGTCTGCAGGTAGGTGATGTACTCCGCCAGGGAGAGTTCTCCATGAACATAGCGCTGGAACTTCTGAAAGGCGATTGAATCGGCCCAGATGATGGGGATCTCGGAATCGTTGGTACCTACAGCCCGTTGAGGAAAGTAGCGCCAATGCTCTTCCCATTCAGTATGATACTTGCGCGGATTATTCCATTCCATCATGACCGCGCGATATCCGCATTCCTGATACATTTCCACCATCCCACCAGAGTAGGCCATCTCGTTTACGAGGGCCACCTGGGGTCTTATGCCCAGGATGTCAGCATAGGTTTGCATGCCGATATGCTGGTTCCAACGATTGACTTCGGCCGGGATAAGTGGGCCTATGATCTGGGCATAGCCGCTGCCCACGAATTCTCCAACGTTCAGGCTATCCCTGAGTTCCTCGATCCATCGCGGGTCTTCTTGGACGATTGTCTCAAGTGTGTACCCCGGAGCCTCGATCGCAATCGGCATATCCAGATCCTTGATCATGCGGAGGAGCGGCCAGTAACAGCGCTCGATTATTTGTTTCCGCTGCCATTCCTCAATGGAGGAGTACGCCAAGTTCAAATGGAAGACACAGTAGAGGTTGAGCATGTTCGTAAGCTGTCCGTTCTCCAATACCTCAAGCCAATTGAACCATGATATGATCGTAGACCCATTGGGCGCGGTCCAATACCTCGCTACGGGTGTCTCCTTCCACGAGAAAGGCCCCAAAGCGTTCGGCATGCGATGAAGGCCGTTCGATTACATCACCGGGGTGTTTATAAAATTCGAGCACCTTGAGCCATGGCTGCCCCTGCACCGCGGTTTTACCGTCGATGGCCTTCAAAGTACCCGGCGGTGGAAAAAAATAGCGCAGAGCGGCGTGCTTTTGGTACCGTTCATTGAGCTGATCAAGGTCCGGCTCCCATCCCAGCGATATTTCGATGATGGTCTGGACGATATTGACGCCGCTGGTGACCGGAATCAATCCGGCGGACATCCATCCTCCACTCAGACGCGCCGCCATCTCGATCATACGGGGTTTGCCTTGTGCATCCAGGGCTATATCACCTTTGCCAACGCCCCGGGTAATACCCAAGGCACGGGCGGCCTTTTCAAGGAGTACGTCAATCTCCCGCAATTTGTCCCCTGGAAGATCCGACGGCATGGTGCCGCCGTTCTCCACCGGCACGCCCATTAGTTGATGCGCCATGTCGTAGTTTCTATCCGATACCCCAGCGGTTTTGAAAAAATCGTCATACACAATCGACTCCGTGCTTTCCTGGGCACCGGGAAGGAATTCCTCGACAATGACCCGGCCTTCGAATGAGGCTGTCTTGGCCCGCTCGTAAACCGCATCGCAGTCCATGCCTTGGGCCAGCTTCGTAATGCCGCGCGCCCCGGAGCGGTCGTCGGGTTTAACGATCAGCCCCCAGCCCCGTTCCTTGACGATGCGGCGCAAATGCTCACCCGATCGCAGTTCGTCAAACCATGGGATGGGGATGCCATTTTCCGCCCAGCGCTGCTTCATGGCCAGCTTATGCGAGGCCAGATGGGCCGTCTCGCGCGAAAGGGCCTGCACTCCGAGCTCTTCGGCCAGCACGGCGATCGTCATGGGAATCTCGCTGCCCATGGTGACGACCGCATCGATCGGCCGGCGCTTGCGATAAGCACGCACGAAGGTCAGCAGGGCATCGATATCCCGTGTGCTGATGAAGGCCTTTTCGTCGGCATGCCTGAAAGAAGAAGCTTTGGGATCCATGTCCACGGCCAATACATAGCATCCCATGCGCTTGGCGGTTTCGATGAGGTAGAGTTGATCGTGACTGGCGCCTAAAACGAGTACGGTCGGCTGGTCTTTCATAGCATGTACATCCCTCCGTTCACATTCAGGACATGCCCCGTGACGAACGCGGATTCATCCGAGGCCAGGAACACGGCCGCAGCCGCGATATCGGCCGGTTGGCCGATCCTCCCCACCAGGATGGTCTTGCCGACGGCTTCCTCGCCGCCCAGGGAATCGATTTCCCTGGCCGACATGTCGGTGGCGACAAAGCCCGGAGAGATGCAGTTGGCGGTCACCCCGAAGGACGCCATGATACGTGCCGTGGACTTGGTGAAACAGATGAGCCCGGCCTTGGCGGCCGCATAATGGGGTGCCTTGGGTCCGCCGAACTGAGCGCCCATGGAGGCGATATTGATGATCCTGCCGCCGCGGCGGGTTTTAAAATGTGAAAAAATCTCCTGGCTGGTGATGAAAGCTCCCTTGAGGCACACCGCCTGCATCCGGTCCCAATCATCGTCGGTGATCTCCTCAAAGGGCATCTGTTTGAGGATGCCGGCGTTATTCACCAGGATATCGATGCGGCCGAAGGTCTCCAGCGCCGTGTCCAGCATCCGCCGCACGTCGGCGCGGGAGCTTACGTCCGCCTTGACGGCCAGTGCTTTTTGCCCGTATGCCGTTATCAGTTCATGGACCTCGGCCGCGGCGGCCGTATTAGAGTGGTAATTAACGACCACGTGGCAGCCTTCAAGGGCGAAACGCAAGGCGATCTCGCGGCCGATGCCGCGGCTGGCGCCGGTAACGACGGCAACCTTGTCTTCAAGTCTCATATGCGCTCCTTTTAAAGAACCTTGCAACGTCATGTGTCCCGCTCGTTCAATCCACGGCCCCGGACACGAGCTGCGGATGTTGCCAGATCCACTCGACATACTCCCTAATGGCCGCATCGAGGGTGATCTGCGGCGTGAACCCCAGTTCCTGCCGCAAGCGCGTGATATCGAGTGGAAATTTCCAGCCCACGTCCTTGATCTGGCCGATGTTGACCTCCAGATTGGGGATGACCTTTTTCAAGGCATCGATGATTTCCTCGATCCCCACGAGCACACCCGAGGAGACATTGTAGACCTGGCTGGGATATGCGCCCTCGAAGAGCGCGGCATGGACAAGGGCGTTGGCCGTGTCACGGGCATACATCCAGCACAGCCTGCGGCGCGGGATGCTCTCGTAGACGAGTTTGCGCTGCAGGGCGGCGGTGGCGATGACATTGTGGAACCATGTTTTGCTGCCCATGTTCAGCGCCGGACAGGGGCCATATATAACCGTCAGCCGGAAGGAGGCCGCGGTCAGGGCATACACCTGGCGGTACAGGCTCACGAGCTTTTCGCCCAGTAGCTTGGTATGGTCGTAGAGCGTGGCCCCGGGACCCAAGGTCGGCCAATCTTCGTTCACCGGCCCGGAAGGTTTGGTAGGTCCTGAAAAATCATACACCGCATTGGAGCTGCAATAAACATACTTTTCAACCCCCTTGAGCCGTGCGGCCTCCAGCAGATTGGCCAAGCCGTAGGCGTTAACGTCGATATAGGCCCGCAGATTGAGGGATTCGGCGTTGTGGGGGATACAGGCCGTGTCGATGACATGCGTGATACCGTTCTCCAGGAAAAAAGGCATGACCACCGTGGCATCCGTGATGTCCAGGCGGCAGACCTCCACGCGCGGGTCGTTCATCAGCGTGGCGATGAATTCACGGTGTGGGTTCACATCCGCCAGAAAAATCTTTTCGAACTGGTTGCCCTTAGCCGCCTGCGCCGCCACCATGTTTCCGATGGTTCCCGCTCCCGTAATCAGTAGTATCTTTTTCATTCCCACTCCTTCTCAGTCCGTAGCGTTTTATCCTATGAGGATGAATTCCAGTTCCCGACCGGGCATCTGCTCCAGCGCCGCGGCCTTGATCTCCTCCGCGAAAGAGGCGGAAGCCGTGATGACGACGAGTTCCGGCTGCAATTCCTTCAGGCGCGGGGGCGACATCACCTCCCGTCCCAGGATGGACTGTCCCCACTTGGCGGAATAGGAATCGATCCACCCCAACCAGTGCGGATTCCTGGCCAGTCCGGCCTCGCTCAAGAGGCGTATGCCGAGGTCGCCCGCGCCCCAGGTGATGAATGGGCGTTTTTCTCCTTCCAGGGCGTTCAGCCGCCGTCGGCGCTCCGCATAGAACGCTTCCACCCGCTGCCGGTAAGCAGCCAGCACGGCCCTGTTCTCGCGTGCTGTATTCGCCGCCACCCCGGACGATCGGGTGCTCATGATCCGTAAATATACCGTTGAGCCCGGAAAATCCGTAATGCTGTCCAGGTGGATGAACCCTCCCCAGCCGGCGCGCGTGAACGTGTCTACCAGGGTCGACATGCTGTAGACCACCGGTTGGTAGGGTTTGAAATAGTTCCCGCTTTCCAGTCCGTCCTGGCGGATGACGCTCTCCAGGGCCATCACCTCGATATACAGCCGGGTGGCGTCGTCGGCATAGGCCCCCAGGCGCTCGAGAAACATCACCGGATCGAGCACATGATTCAGGGTGCGGCTCACGATGATGACGTCGAAAGTTTCTCCTCCAAAGGGAAGGTCTTCGACGAAACCATGGTGCACGGTGATGTGCGGCCGCTCCTGGATCAAGAAACGGCAGGCCTTCTCGGCGCTTTCGACCGCATACGTGCGCCAGCCTCTTTGGTGGAATTCCTGGAGCAGGTCTCCCTGGAAACAACCGATGTCGAGCACTTTGCCCGGTTGGGGCATATGACTGGTAATGAAATCCACCTGCCGCATGATGCGTTCACGATATTTCTTGTAGACCGACTCGACGAAGATGGCCTTGCCGTAATCATAATCATCGGCGTTGAAATGCCGGGTCTCCTCCGGGGTCAAGCGTGGGAAGAGAAAGGCCATGCCGCAGTTGGAGCAGACATGCACGCTCAGGGAGGGCATCTGCGGGTCGCGGAAGTCCTCGGTACAGCGTAATGAAGCGCATATCGGACAGAAGGGTTCAGGCATGCGTGCCCCCTTTCGCACCCGATTTTACAGGCTCGCCCTCAAGCCAGGCATAGCCGGCCTTGGTGAGCGGATCACTGGATCGGCATTCGGCCTTGTGCTCGGGTTGTTTGAAATATTCCCGTATGGCGTCGGCATGCTGGTAGACTCTGTTTACAGCGGCAATGGCCTGATCCATGGCCGTGTCGTTTGCCTGGAGCAGGTTGATGGACAAGGTCATGGTCTTGCGGGAGGCGTCTTCCGTCTGCGGCAGCCGCTTGCGCCACTCCCGCAACCCGGCTCCTCCCGCTCCCCCCGGAAATGCTTCGAGACGGTAGTACAACGGGGCCCAGCCCGATCCGACCGGCAGGCCTTCCCGCAACAGGGCCTTGATCAAAAGATTGCGGTCCAGACCACCCCAGGCGCCGCATGCATACGTAAAGCGCATCATGTAATGCGACAGGCGCTCGGTGCCGGGGGTGGGGATCACCGGTACCAAACCGGGCTTGTTTTCAAATGCGGTGGCGAACCTTGCATAGTGTCTCTGGCGATAGGCGATCTGATCGTCGAGCGCGGCAAGCTGGTAACTCAAGAGGATGGCCTGCAGGTCCGTGGGCTTGTAATTGATGCTGGGCTCGGAATAGTGCATCCACTCCGGTATGGAAAGCGCGGCATTGTTCCCGAAGGCGCGCATACGCTTGAGCTTGGCGGCCAGCTCGGCGTCCGCCGTGACGATCGCCCCTCCCTGACCGGAAGAGACCACCTTGTTCTGGTCAAAGCTGAAACAGCTTGCCGTGGCCCAGGCGCCGATCCTGCACCCGCGATATTCCGAACCATGGGCATGGGCGGCATCTTCAATCACGGGTATGCCGTGCCGGGCGCTTATGTCCATGATAGCATCCATCTCGCAGGGAATCCCCGTGTAGGACAGGGTCAGGATGGCCTTGGTCCTGGGGCCGATGCAGGCACGGATGCCTTCCGTCGATATATTGCAGGTCGCCGCATCCACATCGGCCAAGACCGGAACCGCGCCCAGGAGCATTATGGCCGTAAGATCGCTGATGAATCCGACGGACGGCAGGATGACCTCATCGCCCGGGGTAACGCCCAGGGCGTGCAAGCACAGTACCATGGCCTGAGAACAATTGGTGACCAGCAGGGCATGCGGCGTCCCGCAATAGGCGGCGAAATGCTCCTCGAAAGCGGCGGTACGCTTTCCCATGGCCCAGGCTCCCGTGCGCAGTGCCGCTTCAATATCGGTGATGGCCGCTTGATCAGCCAGAAAAGGCCATGACGGCAAGAGGGTCTTGTCCAGTATGGGGTCTCCCCCCAGAATGACCGGCAGCTCGTTTACTCCCATGCATTCTCCTTCGTCAAATCCATGGTCCGGCCGTGAGTGGCGGATTCGTAAGCCGCAAAGATCAACCGCAAAGACTTGAGGTTATCCTTGGCGTTGTGTTCCGGTTGTTCTCCCTGTTCGATCGCGGCCAGCAGGGTCGCCATGGAACCGAGGAAGGCATCCGGTATGCGTTTGCCAACGATCTCAACGGGCTGCCACTCGCTGCGCTCGCCGGGCTTTTTCTTGAAGAATTCCAGGCTGCTGTCATCGAGCCGCAAGGCACCTTCCGTTCCCTGGATCAGAATACGCCGCAAACCCGGCGACGACGAGGCGCCGTCGTCAATGAGGTTGACCACATGGCCGCTGGCATATCCGATGATCATGCTTACCTGGGATTCACCCCGCGCCGGGTGGGTCGCGGCCTTGGTGGTGCGGGCGCTCAAGGTTGCCGGTTCCTCGCTGAACCAGGAGCGGATGACGTCGATCTTATGGATCGTGTTCTTCAGCAGCAGAAAACGGTCCTGTTCCAGTTCATAGGGATGGTGGTCGGTCCAGTAGTGGTCCTCGAAGATCGTGAGCAGGGGCGCACCGATCAGACCTTGGCGGATCAGCTCGCCGCAGCGCCGATAGGATGGTATCCAGCGCGCATTCTGGTTCACCGCCAGGATCAGACCGCGCCGCTCGGCCATGTCGGCCATGGCCACGGCATCAGACCAGGTATCGGACAGTGGTTTTTGACAGAGCACGTGCTTGCCGGCGTCCAGGGCGTCCATAACCACCCGCCGATGACTTCCGGCCGGAACCGCGATATCCACGACCTCGATCTCGGACACGGCCAGGAGTTCGCGGTAATCGGTAAACCGTAGCGGAATCCCGTAACGCTCGGCGAGAGATGGGATCGCGTCCGGGTTCTGGTCCGCCAATGCCAACACCTTGACGTTCCCGCCGGCAGCATAGGAGGGCAGGTGGGCGTTGGTGACAATTTTGCCGGCCCCGATAATACCAATGGCATGGGCCTTACTGAGCTCTATCATCGTGTTCCCCCTTGTAGAGGATATGGATGGGCGTATGCGGGAAGAGGCCGCGTGCATCCTGCAGGATATTCTTCCGGATCAGGTGCGAACTGGTCGCGATCAGGATCATATCCGGAGTGCCGCACAGGCTCTGCTCCGGAGGGGTGATCTCGAGCACTCCGATGCGCTTGCCGGCTTTGGCGGCGTTGCGATCCACGAGACGGCATTTGGCCGGGTCGAAGGTCTGCGGGCTCAACGTCCAGAGCTTGAAGAAATCGTCGCCGATGCCCCAGATCCAGACATTGCTGGCGTCCGCAATATGCCGCCGACAGTCCTGGATGATGGCATTCAGACGCTCATCGAAGCACCGGACATGCGCCTGGAAAAGCTCCTTGACCACGACGGCCGCGCTCTGTTTTTGGAACAGGGCACGGTAGATCGGCACATCCATGTTCTGGATCTCATCGATGTGCAGGCAGGTGAATCCGGAAACCGTGCCCAAGTGCATGATGCTGGCCGGTGAATAATAACAGAGGTGAAAGGGCTGAACCACCTTTTCGGTCAGTTCGCTTCCCTGCGGATGGCTTAAGGACGGCACTTCGATGTAAAGATAGCCTCCCGGCGCGAGCAGATCCGCCGCCTTGCGCATGAAGGCTGTCGGCCAGGCGGTGTGTTCGAGGACCGAGCAGGCGATGACCAGATCAAAGGTTTCTCTGAGCCGAAGCGTTTCCAGATCCAGATCGTCGAGCATGCCCGGGAGGAGCTCGATCCCATACTCGGTCCGAGCCCATTTCCGGGATATCTCGGATGGTTCCATGCCCGCCACGGTGGCCGTGAAGGTTTGCGTAAGCCGATGGAGCAGGTATCCGGAGGCCGCGCCGATCTCAAAGATCCGCTCGGGCCGCAGGCGCTTCAGGAAGTCGATCGTTGCCTGATAGTAGCGGTCTTTTACGGTGCGCAGAATCGTATGGTCGAGCCCGGCCACGGGCGAATCACGATAGTAGCGTTCCAGAAATTCCGGCTCTGGCGTCGGTTCCACCTGGACCAGCGAACAGCGGGCGCACATGAGATACACGAAGAAATTGGTACGGGCCGCCGGGGAAGCCGGGGTGAACTCGAGAAAATCCTCCCGATAAAGCGGCATAAGTTCTGTATGACCGCAGAGGCGGCATGAAGATTTTTTGGAATGGTTCACTGCACGATCCTTACCTGGGCCTGCGCCTCGTCCAGGATACCCCGCAAGGCCGAAGGATCTTTGGCCACGGCGAAGAGGTAACCGGCGATATCACGGTTGTCCCCATGACACACGATGGTCTGCCCCGGCTGGACGAATATTGCGACCGCGGCGATGCCCGGGACGGCCTTGGCCTGTTCCAGTCCCTGCACGGCGCTGACCACGCCCCCCTTGCAGAACAGCGGACGATAGCCGGCGAATTTCTGCCGATCGGGCCTGATGAATCGCAGGGGATCCTCCTCGTGGGCTGCTATCCCGAACCAGGCCCGGATGGGGTTCATGCCGGTTGACAATGGCAGGGCGTGGCTCATGGTTGGGTTGCCGTGCAGGCGGGGGGCTATCTCGATGATGAAAGGCCTTTCCCCGACCAGGATGCAGTCGCCCTTGACGCAGCCCTGGGTGATGCCCAGGCTGCGGGAGGCCTCTTCAAGCAGGCCGTTGACGGCTTGCGCCAAATCCTGCGGCAGGGGGGCCGGGACGATGATCTCGGTGATGCGACAGTCGTCCGTACGGCGTTCGCTCATGCCACAGGGATGGAACCGACCTTCGTGAAAGATCCCGTTGACGCCGAATTCCCGTCCCGTGAGATAGGACTCGACCATGATGGCCTCGCCGAAGGCACGGGCCTTTTCAAAGGCGGCGTCGATCGCCGTGGCGTCTTCCATGCGGGTGATGCCCATGCTGCCCGAGGCGTCCAGCGGTTTCATGATCGCCGGGAGTCCGATGCTCGCCACGGCCTGATGGGCCTGTTCGGCATCAGTGATCACCTGGGCGCGCGGGGTGGCGACCCCGCTTGACTGCCAGACCAGCTTGGCGCGATCTTTCTTGAGCGCCGCGGCGACCGTCTCGGGCGCAAGACCCGGAAGACCCAGCGCCTGGAGGACCAAAGCCCGCGGCATGAGGCAGAAATCCGCATGGCCCCAGATATCGGCCAGGGTGTAGTCCTTGGATACTTCCCGCGCCAGTTGCAGGATGGCCTGCGTATCATCCCCGGCTACGGAGACGAAACGGTCGGCCTGCGCGGCGCCCGGCGCATTGGGATTGCGGTCCGTGGCCACGGTGTGGAGCCCGGCCTCCTGTGCCCAGCGGATGCTTGCGATCTGGAAGTGGCCGGCGCCGATATGGATAACGGCCGCGGGCTTAGACATGCGGGTCCCTCCCAAGCCACTCGGCGTGCCGGGGCTGTTTCCGTAGGTTCAGATTACGCCTAGCGATGATGTCCTCCAATAATGCCAGGTTTGCCTCGATACGCTCTTTCTGAATGATGACGGCCCCTGGCGTGCGCGTGATGTTTGCGACCGGCGGAGCTTCATCGGCGGAACAGTAGTATAGGGCCGTGGGGCGGCAGGTCAGGGGCGCTGTCTCGGTTCGGTTGTCCGTGGCGATGGCGATGGCGAGGTCGAAGAAATCGAAGGCCTGGACGGCGGCGGGAAGAAAGGTCTCGGCGATGAGATCGCCGCCGAGGTCGGCGTGAACCTCGATGAGGAAAGGCTTTCCTTGATCGGTAATTCTGAAGGAAAGCAGCAGCAGGGCCTCCACGGCCGGGAAGCAGCGTGCCAGCCTGTGACAGACATCCTGCGTCCATGCTTGGGCGGGCGTGCCTTCGATGACCGACGGCGTGCTCAGCCCCAGGCCGGCTATTTCCCCGTTGAGCGTGACCCCGACCAGTTCGTCCCACCAGGCCAGGCATTGGGCTTGACCCTTGCGGACGCGGCACAAACAGGTCGTGTCGATGCCCTCGATAAAGCGACCGATGTCGGCCGCGCGGTTGGCGGAAGCCTGCCCGGCCCGGGCCACGGCCACGCCGAGCGAACCCCGGTCCGCGCAATATCTGATATGACCCTTGCCCACGATGGTGCTGTCCGGCCTGACGATCACCGGGTAATCCTCATCCGGCACGCGTACGTCCTTTCCGGCGGCCTGAATCCCCGTGGGGACCGGCAGGTCATGCGCCTGTGCAAAGGCCCGCAGGGACGATTTTTCGGTCGCAATGGCAACGAGCCCGGACGTCAGGCCGGGCAGCCGGAACGCGTCGGCGATGGAGGCCGCGCTCGACAAGGCTTCGGCCGCGGTCGTGCGCGCCAAGACTCCTGCCCAGGCATAGCCGGTCTCCCGCAAGGCGGCGAGAATGCCCGGAAGATCGTGGGTGCTGATGCGGATGGCGGTATCGGCATACTCAAACCCCGGCGCCAGCGGGTCGCGATCGATGGCGACCGCGCGATACCCCATGGCCCGCGCCCTCTGGATAAGGGGCACCTGACTGGGACCGGCGCCGAGGATGGCGAGGGCCAACGTCCCGGCAAGATCGGCGGGCATGCTACGGTTTTCTGCCATACACGATCACCTCGCGGCCGATGCCGAGTTCGGCAAAGGCCTGGTAGAGACGGCTCTTCAGATCCGCGGCCCCGGCCGCGGCCAGGGTGAGTTCAAAGGTCTTGCGCCTGGCGTGGCATTGCCTGCCCAGGGTATCATTGCCGATATAATTGTCCCCCATGAGGAGGAAGACATCGATGGGGAAGGTGGCCTGGGAATGGACGACCTCGAACCCGGCCGCCTCGATCAGCCGCCGGGTGCTCTCGAAATCGAAATAGTTGATGTGGTGCGGCGGCGCCACCCACCACGGTGCGAAGCCTCGGGCGTGGCGCAGGATGTCCTGGAACGGGTTGTAGTCATTGGGGACGACCACGCAGATGATTCCGCCGGGGCCGAGCAGACGGCCGGCGGTCTCCAGAAGGCTTTTCGGCTCCGGGATGTGTTCGAGCACCTCGCTCATATGGACGGCGTCGAACATCCCGATCCCCGCGGCCGTACGCGGGCAGAGAAAGTCCTCCACGATCGTGAGGCCGAGGTCGCGGCTGTGGGCCGCGGCCTGAGAGGAGGGCTCCATGCCGACGGTTTCCCAGCCGCGCTCGCGGCCGTGCAGGAGAAAATAGCCCGGCCCGCTGCCCACGTCCAGGATGCGCCTGCGCGCACCCGGCAGGTGCGTTTCGAACAGGGCGTAGCGTTCGGCGTAGACGCTGTTCCACCACGGCAGGTCTTCCTTGTGATGTTCCAGATATAAGGGCTTGTCCTTGCTGTAGTATTCCTGCCGGTAGACTTCTTCGAGCTCCTCCGCCGATGGAATGGGGATAATATGCTTGAAGCCGCAGGTCTCGCAGGCGATAACCTCAAAACCCCGTACCTGGTCACGGACAGGACCGGCGTGGTCCCGCCAATGTTTGATTTCAGCGTGTTCCATACGAAAGCCTTTCCATGAGGCCTTGGGCGATACGGCTTACGCCCTTGCCGTCAACGTTTTGGCGTGCCGCGCGGGACATGGCCGCCCGGCGTCCGGAATCCACCAGCAGGGAAGCGGCGGCGCCCTTCAGATCGGCCTGCGTCGCCAGATCATGCCGTCCCAGGCTGATGGCCATGCCTGCCTTGACAAAGGCCGAAGCCGATTGCGCATGATCGTCGGTCAAGCAGAGATAGACGGCCGGCACGCCCATGCAGGCCAGTTCGTAGGCCGTCACCCCGAACGAGGCCACGGCCAGATCAGCCTGTTTCATGAGCGCCCGCATGTCGGTCACATTTTCCCGCACATCAAATCGCCCCTCAGGCATTCTCAAATTATTGAGAGCCGCATGATGCATGAATCCCCGCCCGATGACCGCCAGGACGGTGAAGGCGCCCGGCAGTTCCGCGAGGGCTCTCAGGGCCGTAAGGGTGAGCCCGGCCGGGTCGCTACCGCCCATGGTCACCAGGCATAACGGCTCGCGGGACAATGAGCGTGTCGGGTTGGTCTGACAAGAGAGGCCGAATTCCCGCCGCAAGATGACCCACTCCCAACCGGCGAACAGACGGCCCGAAAAGTCCGACCAGTCCATGCGCTGAACCTGCGGCACCGGCGGATAAAAGGCCACGTCCGCTTCCAGCCGCTTGTCCTCGGGGTCGTCGAGATCCACGATCAGCACGCCCCGCTTCCGCCAGGCCCTGACGGCCTCCCGCGTCATGCCGTCACGCACGTCAAGCACCAGGGCCTGCGCGCGGCAGGCGGCGAGGGCGTCATCCATCCAGGCAGGGTCGGTTGGAGCGGTTTTGATAAACGCCGGGTAATCATGTTCCTTGAGCATGGCTTTGGCCAGGGGGTCGTCATGAACGGCAAAGCTCACCGTACAGTCATGCCGGTCGCGGAGTTCATCGGCCAGCGCCAGGCAGCGTACGATATGTCCGAAACCAAGCATGGGCGAGGCGTCGCAGCGGATGAGGATCGCACTCATGCCAAAGACCAATTCGCCGGGTTGAGGAGCCGCTCTTCGATCGGCATGAGCGCTTCCAGTCTATGCAGGATATCCGTCGGCAAGCCCCCCTGCCCGCCGGCCGCGAGGGCCTGCTCAAGCTCGTGCCCGGTGCGCAAGCCCACCAGGACCGTGCCCACCGCGGGCGTGGAGAGGCAGAAGCGGATCGCCGCCGCGGGCAGGCCATCCCAATCTTCTCCAATGATTTTCCACACCTTTTCGGAGGCCGTGCGCAAGGTGCTCAGTTCCGGCGGAAGCCATTGGGCCTTTGCGCTCAGGACACCTTTCAGGAGCCCCGAACGGCTGATGATACCCACCCCGGCCAGCTCCGCGGCCGGGAAGACGGTGCTCGCCATGCGCCGGTCAAGCAGGCTGTAGGCGATCTGGAGCGTGTCGAAGCATCCGGCCGCAATGACGTCCAGCGCCTCCGGCACGGTATACACCGATGCACCCAGGAACCGGATCAGCCCGTCCTCGCGGGCCTCAAGGAGCGTTTCGGCTATTTCGCCCTGCGCCACGACCGCCTGGGTGGCGTTGTGGATCTGGACGATGTCGAGCACATCCCTGCGCAGGCGCTTGAGGCTGTTGCGAATCGATTGCCTGACCGTTTGCTTCAGTTGTGCTCCCCGTATCGGTGTACCGTCGGGATTCAGTGGAATAGAAACCTTGGTGGCCACATAGGCGTCACCGCAGCCGGCCAGGGCCTCTCCCAGGATGCGCTCGCTCTCGCCGTAGGCCGGGGCGGTGTCGAAGAGATTGATCCCGCCCGCATGGGCCGCGCGAATCAAGGCGACGGCCTCTTGGCGCGTGGGACGGCCGTAGTCTCCAGGTGCCTGAATTCCGTAATCGACGCCGAGCTCCACGGTTCCGGCGGAAATCCGTGCGATTGATAATCCCGTGCGTCCAAGCTCTTGATACTGCATCTATTGGAAGTCCTCAGCAATCCGAACCGGGAAGGCTTTCTCCAGGGGGATCTTTTCAAAGAGCGCCGTTTTAGTGGCGGTCCAATCCAGTCCCTGATCATAAAAGTTGCAGGCGATGCATTGCATGAATCCGCACGATTCAATGAATGTCTGGTACTCCATTTTATAGGTCCGATATTGCGCCTGATGCGCGTAGATCGTGCTGTAGCGGTGCGCCGGAGCGAAATCGCTGATGAGGAGGTAACGGGAGGTTGTCCGTATGGCCTCGCCCAAGGTCTGCATGAAGTAATTCCGGTCAACCCAATGAATCACCCCTCGTAGAATGACAAGATCGAATTCACCTGTCCTAAACGGCAAGGCCTGGGAAGGGTAGTCATGGAATTCGAATTCCGGAAAGGCTTCACGCAGGACGGCCACGACTTTAGGGGAAGGCTCCGTGCCCACCCCGTGCTTCGTTTTGAAGAGTCGGCTCAGGTGGAACAGGGTGCTTCCGGGCGTGCATCCTATATCGAGGATGCTTCCGCCCTCGATGGAGATAGGGCATGTCCGGAAGATCTTTTCAATGTAAACGGGCACAAGCGGAAGGCTGCGAAGATCCTTCCCCTCGTAATTCCTCCGGAAATAATTCCAGCTTTCTTCCTTCCAGAATTCGATCTGTTCGCTGGTATCGGCCATTGCAGTTCCTTTATTGCAAATGTTGCAAACGGGATTATTCCTTGGTCAGGCGGAAAAATCCGGCGTGGGCTGGCGGCGTGCTGATAAGGGTCTGCGGATCTTTGCAGGCGATTTCCGCAAAGACCTCATCGACCGCCGCGGCATAGGCCTCTACCTCCGCTTGGGAATGCGCCAGGGAAGCCTTGAACTGTCTGAAGCCCAAAAAGCCCCGTTCAAGCATGGCGATAGTGAAGAAGGTGTTCAGGCGTTGGGCTTCGGGGTGCAGGAATGCGAAATTGGCCAGGGTCGGCAGCCCCGAGACCTTGATCTCCAGATGATGTTTGGATGCCTTTTCGGCCCATATCTCTTTCACCCGGTTGCCGAGCGCGATGATATGGTTCGCGGTATCGGCCTGGATATATTTCTGCATGGTCGCCAGGGCCGCGGTCGGTCCGATGCGCTCGGTCCAGTTGGTGCTGGAAATAAAGGTCGACTGCGCGGCCTGCATGACGCGTTCCACGCCGAGCACCGCGGCCATGGCGTATCCATTGGCCATGGATTTGGCGAACACGGCGATGTCCGGGTTGATCCCATAGCGCAGGTGAATACCTCCTGCGTTCATGCGGAAAGCACTCGTGATCTCGTCGAAGATGAGCACGGCCCCGATCGAGGCGGCCAAGTCCTTGAGCTCAAGGAGGTAATTCCTGGGGGCGTCCTCACCCCGAGCAGGTTCGATGACAATGGCCGCGATTTCATGTCCTTTGCCGCCGATGAGATCCTTCAGGCTCTGGATGTCGTTGGTTGTGAAGGGGATAGCCGAACCCTTCAAACCCCGGGGCACCCCGTTGGGCTGGAGACCGGGCATGAGGTGTCCGTCCAGGGCATCCGTTTCGCCGAGATTGGCGGCCAGATACCAGTCCGTCCACCCATGGTACCCGCTGAAGAGCACCCGGTCGCGTTTCGTGCCGGCGCGGGCAATACGCACCGCCATGCTCATGGCCTCACCGCCGCCACGGCAGTAGCGTACCATCTGTGCCCACGCATGGAGCTCTATCAGAACTTCCGCCAGCGCGACCTCTTCCGGGCAATTGAGCGTGGCACTGACCCCGTTCCTGATCGCCTCGATCACCGCGCCGTCGACGTCGTCATCGGCATATCCAAGGATAACCGCCCCCACGCCCATGATGCTCATGTCGATGAAGGCGCGGCCATCCAGGTCCCAAACCCGGCAGCCCTTGGCCTTGCTGTAGTAGGCCGGCCAGACGTCCGGGGCGAACATTTCAGGCCGTTTCGACAAAAGTTGGGTTCCGCCGGGTATCAACCGTTTCGCCTGCTGATATAATGCCTGTCCTTTCATGATTCCTTCCCTGTCGCACCAGTTTGCGTCCCTGCGTCCCAGAGTAGGCCATAGCCTTCCTTGCCGATGAAATCGCGGTTGAGCTCGCTGAGCTGCGGATGCCGGGTAAGATAGTCGAGAATATCCTGCATGAGGAAAGGACGATCTTCGCGGTAAAGGTCCGTATAGATTTGAGTGACGAGCGTGAAATCCGCCTCGTTGTCCACGGTCCAGCGCAAGTGGGAATAATCCGTTTCGCCCTTGAGATGGCCGCAGCGGAAAATCTGTTTGTTGCGCCAGATGTAGGGGGTCACATGTTCGCGGTCGCTCTTCTCGGTCGCCTCGCGCCAGGCGCGTGCGAGGGCGGCAAAGCCGAAGCACTCGGCGTCCAGGCCGTCGGGAAATCTCCCGCCGTCGAGAAAGATCGCCCCAGCCCCGGTGGCGACCCCGATATGGTCATAGGCGCCTTCTTTATACAAGTCGATAAGCCGTCCTATCAAGGCCGGATCGGCAAAGGGGCAATCGCCCGTGATGCGGATGAGCGGATCGCCCGCAAAACGCAAGGCCGCCTGATAAAAACGGTCGAGCACGTCGTTTTCGCTGCCGGCGTGGCATGCGATCCCTTCCTCCCGGCAGAAGGCGCGGATGGGTTCGTCACCCGCAAGCTCGGAAGTGGCTACGACGATCCCGTCCAGTCCTGGCGCGCAGCGCAGGCGATGGACGATATGCCAGAGCATGGGCCGGCCAAGAATGGGCCGCAATACCTTGCCGGGCAGCCGTGTCGATCCCAGACGGGCCTGGATAATGGCTATGGGGCGCATATGCTTGGCTCCTCTGGTTTACCGGAATTCCCACACGATGACACTGGTAGGGTTGAGCGGATTGATACCATGGACGTCAGGCTTAAACGCGAGGATTTCGATTTCGCGGTCGCTCTGAAGACATTCCAGGAGATTCGTATTGTAATGGTTGATCTCGGCATAGCGGTTGCGCAGGAGCCCGATCAGGTTGCGGCGCTCTTGCCGGTAGACCGGCTCGAAGTGCACGACCCGCCGGATCCGGTCGCGCATGCCCTTGAGCGCATCGAGGAACACCCGCGCATCCGGGAGCTGCTCGATGGCGTGCGAGGTGAATAGCTGGGTGTCGGCCTTGATGAAACGATACGTCTCCGCGTCATAAAAATCGAACCGATGCAGATCGAGTCCCAGCAGGCCGCCCATGGTCACGGCGTTTTCGGCGTATTCACCGGCATAAACCCTGGCCGCGCCTCCATAGGCCTGGTACCACAGCAGGTTTGTGCCGTATCCCGCCCCGAGCTCGCAGAGAAAGGGATGATCCGCAAGCTTTAGGGTCGACCACATATGATGCCTGGCAATGGTAAAATAGACATTGAGCGGCGCGGAAAAGGTCCGGTCGCCCAACGAGATCGTTATGGGAGTGGAGGCCGGCTCGATGACCGACCGGCGCAGGGCCTGGGGATCGCCGCGGTAGGTTTCGAGCAGCTTGCCGTAAAAGTCCTCATTGTATTCGCGCTTTATCAGATCGGTGGTGCGTTCCCTGCGGAAGTCTTCCTGGCCCATGAGGCGCAGGGTCCAGGCATTGTCGCGCGAGAGGTAATCGTTGAGATCCACTTCCGGAAGGGCGCGAATCATCGCCTCGACGGCGGGCGTGGACGGCGGCGCTGTCCGCGAGTGTCCGGCCGCGTCACCCTCGAAGCTTTTGCGTATTGCCCGCAAAGGCCGCAATCCGTCTTGCGGGTCGGCCCGCCAGTCGCGGTCCGGAACCTCGCTGGGGGCCGGCAGCTTCTCGCCGGTGCCGTCCGCGTTCTCTCCGGCATGTACGGCCGCAATCACCGGGGCCATGCGGTTGGGCAGCCAGCAATGCCCCATGGAGAACTCATCGCCCGTTCCATCGAGATCGAGGTGAAATTCGACCATGCATGCCCCCCAGCGATGCACGGCGCGGGAGATGACGGATGGATCGGTGCTGTGATCGGACCAGCCCACCGGCAGCCGGGTTGCGTTGCGCAGAGTTTCGATGGCGGCCAGGTTGCATTCCTGAAGCGGGGTGGGGTAACCCGAAATGCAGTGCAACAGGGTCAGATCACGGCAGCCGGCGTTCTTGAGCGTCTCCACGGCGGTTTGGACCTCTTCGAGAACGGCCATGCCCGTTGAAAGAACCACGGGTTTGCCCGTGACGGCACAGGCTTGCAGGAGTTGTTTCCAGAGAATTTCGTAGGACGCTATTTTGAAGAAATCCACATAGGGTTTGAGCTCTTCAACCGCCCGAAGGTAAAACGGGGTGCAGCCGAACTTGACGCCCTTTTGCCGACAGTGCGCCGCAAGCTCGGGCAGAAAAGCCGTGGGCAGCTCCCAGGCCTCGCGCCGGCGGTGTTTGGCGCTGCGTTCCAGGATCTCAGGGGCGAAAAGTTCACGCAGTTTAAAAAGCTGGAATTTGACCCCCGTACAACCGATAGCCGCCGCGGCATCGATGAAAGCGAGGCTGCGGGAGAGATCATGATTATGGTTGCTCGATACCTCGGCTATGAAATCAATCATCATAACCTCCTTTCCTTCACGACACACTGGATTGCATCGATTACCCGCTCAACGTCTTGATCTTGCAATGCCGAGTACATCGGCAGGGAAAGGATTTGTTCGTAAGCGTCCTCGGCTATGGGACACATACCGGCCTGCGTTCCGAAGTGCTCGCGGTAGAAGGGGTGCAGGTGTACCGGAATATAGTGAACATTGACCAGGATACCGAGCGACTGCAAGGCCTGGAAGACTACGCCCCGGTCGAGATGGCGGCCGAGGCGCACCACGTAGAGATGATAGGCGTGCGCTACATCGGGGCGTACATCCAGGGATGTGATCTCCGGAATGAGGGCCAGGGCGGCATCGTAGCGCCGGGCAATGGACCTCCTGGCCTCCAGCCAGGCCGGCAGTTTCCCGAGCTGACTCTGTCCCAGGGCGCATTGGAAATCTGTAAGTCGATAGTTATAGCCCAGATCGGTCATCTCGTACTGCCAGGTTCCTTGACGCGTACGTTCCAGGTGGTCGCGGGAAATTCCGTGATTGCGGAAACGGCGCATCCGTTCGAGATAATGCGGATTGTCCGTTACGACCATGCCGCCTTCGCCGGTGGTGATGTGCTTGACAGGGTGGAAGCTGAACACGGTCATATCCGCCAGTGATCCTACTGGTCGGCCGCGGTATTGAGCGCCAAGGGCATGACAGGCATCGGCGACCAAAGCTATACCGTTCCGCTTGGCAATATCTTGCAGCGCGTCATAATCACAGGGTTGGCCGGCATAATCTACGGCAACGATGGCCTTGGTCCGTTTGGTTATATGAGCCTCTACGTCGGCGGGGTTGATGAGCAGCGTGCCAAGGTCAACATCCGCGAACACGGGCGTGCCTCCCTGATAGACCACGGCATTGGCCGTGGCAATGAAGGTCAACGGAGGTACGATCACCTCATCTCCAGACCCGATACCAAGGGCATACATCGCCGCATGCAGTCCTGCCGTCCCACTGCTCACGGCGACGGCACCTTGCGTCCCAGCATAAGAGGCGATTGCGGCCTCGAATTCGTCAACCTTCGGTCCGGTAGTCAGCCAGTCTGATTTCAAAACCTTGATGACAGCGGCAATATCATCCTCATCCAGGGATTGCTTACTATATGGTATAAACATTGGCGTAAGGTTAGTTAGAAAAGTTCGGTGCCAGTTTGTCTTCTCTTTTCTGCTTCATTTTTAAAACCGTTGTCCTGAATTATATCACGAAGATCATCTATTGAAAGCCACTCGCAGTTAGTATCGCTTGTATAAGAGAACCCTTCCGGAAGAGTTTTGCCTTCGCTATACTGTGTTGTTTTGAACCAGCCTCTATGCGGAAGAACGGCATAGAGTCCATCAATGAATACGGTGTGGAGTCCTTCATCTTCTGTTATGAGCACCTCATGGAGTTTTTCTCCGGGTCTTCGACCAATAATATCGATCTTACATTCAGGTGCTACGGCTTCGGCCAGATCGGTAACCCGCATGCTGGGGATCTTGGGAATGAAGATTTCGCCGCCCCGCATATATGATAGGCCTTTCACAACAAGCTCAACAGCCTCTTTAAGTGTTATCCAGAAGCGTGTCATGTGCTCGTCAGTTATCGTGATCTTACCGGTTGTTCTCTGCTCGAGAAACAGGGGAATCACGCTGCCTCTGCTTCCCAATACGTTACCATAACGTACACAACTAAACCGAGTTTCTTTCTCACCGGAATACGAATTGCCGTGAATAAAGAGTTTCTCGGCGCAGAGCTTTGTAGCACCATAAAGATTGATTGGATTGACGGCCTTATCAGTGCTGAGGGCAATAACTTTTTTAACACCACAGTCGATGCAGGCATCAATGATATTCTGAGCTCCGAGGACATTGGTTTTGACGGCCTCGAAGGGGTTATATTCACAAGAAGGGACCTGTTTCAAGGCTGCGGCATGCACAACGATATCAACATCGCGCATGGCACGATATAATCGTTCGCGGTCGCGCACATCGCCAACGAAGAATCGTAACCGATCATTATTGAAAGCTGCATGCATTCGGCTCTGTTTGAGTTCATCGCGGGAATAGATTCTTAAGACTTTGGGATTGTGTTGTTCAAGTACGATCCGAGTAAATTCCCGTCCGAATGAACCCGTTCCACCTGTGAGTAATATCGTTTTCCCTTCAAAGATACTCTGCATATGCCCCTCTTTCATGCATTCTTGATTTACTATTAACCGGATGTGCCGTGCTGTTGTCGGAAAGACAATTCCGGCTGGATCGCTTTGGTTGCCTATCGTAAGTCCACAAGGCAGGCTCCGCCCATGCGGGTGATCTCATTCCTTTGCCTGTAGGGTTAGGGATCATGGCCATAAACTACTAAAGCAATGCGTATGCCACAAAAAAAAATCTATAATATTATTTAATTATATGTTGCTTTTGTATCCGCTAGTCAAAGCATTGACTATGTTATGCCGAAATAGCGTTGCTCTTTAAATTTTCTCTCGCACATGTCAAAGATACTCTTCGGAATAAATTATGGTAAAAATTTAGAGCGAATACGAGTTGCTGAAGGTTAATCAAAGGATAAAGGACGGTTCGCAATACGCATGGCTTCTTTTTTGCTAGACAACAACTATATGACAGCCCATAAGCGTAAGAAAAAGAGGCAACCATCCTTCTCAACTAGGCCGCACCTCAAGAAAATCAATACTCTTGCGGTGTGTATGATCGTCAAGAATGAAGAACAACGTCTGCCCTTGATCCTTTCCGACATACAGGGACTTTGGGACGAACTGATCATTGTCGATACCGGCTCGACCGACAGAACCATTGAAATTGCTCAAGAGTTTGGGGCTCGGGTTGTTTCGCAGCCCTGGACGGGCGACTTCAGCGCCGCTCGAAACCGCTCCAAGGATGAAGCCACCGCCGCATGGATCATGTGGCTGGACGCCGATGACCGCATGGAAGCCGCGCAAGTCAGGAAGCTTCAATCCTTAAAACAAACACTCAATGCAGGTTGCGTCTATAATATGACGGTTGCCTGCCCAATGGCGGACGGATCCTCTGATCCTTTTACGCAGTATCGTCTCTTTCCGAACGATCCGCGCCTGCGTTTTGAAAACCGGATACATGAGACCATTTCCGAATCCGCTAAAAAATATGGTTTTAAGGGAGCATCCCTTCCCATTCAAATTATTCACACAGGGTATGAGACCCGTGAGGTTCTTTTATCAAAGGTACAACGTAATTTACCCATCCTTGAAGAAGATCTCGCGGAGAAACCAGACGATATCATACTTAGATTCGTGTATGCCAGCAGTCTGGTAGATCTGAACCGGTCTGAGGAAGCACAGCTCCACTATGAAGCGATTGTGAGAAGACCCTGGGCTCGTCAGCAGCAGGAAGATATTTATCATGCGGCGCTCGTCTGCCTGGCGCGTATGTATGGCCTCGATAATAACCATAAAAAAACCGAGGAATTGGCCCAACGTGCCGTGGAGGTAAAGCCCCAGGACATACAGGGTTGGTATTATTGGGGATCCGCGCTTATGCACCTGAAAGAAAATGAGGCCGCCCTGGAAAAATTCTCCCGCGCCCTGGCCTGCAAAGACATCATATCCACGGTACCGGTGAGATATGGCGCATTGAGGATATCCTGCCTGACGTCCGCGACGATCCTTCTGGTATCGATGGGACGGCAGCCGGAAGCCGAAGAACTCCTGCAAAACGCCCTGAAGCAGGAACCCTCGCCTGAAATAGCAGCGCTCTTGGACAAGCTCCCAAAACCACGTCGTGGTGAGGAAGAACTTTTGCAGAAAGGGCAGGAACTGCTCGAAAGCAAGGCCTATGCCGAAGCCACCGGGATCTTTCTCCAGGTCATTCAGTTGAACCCGCACAGTTTTGCGGCCTACAACGCTCTGGGCCTTATTTCCTGGTATTCCGGCCAATATGAGGACGCTTATGTTCTTTTCAAGAAGTCGGTTGAGACTGGGCTGGCTCATGAAGACATTCTGCTCAATCTTTGGGATGCGGCGCAAGTAACTGAAAAAATAGAAGATGCGTATGGAATGCTGGAAGATGTCTTGACCCGGAATCCCGGCATGAAAAAAATTAAAGAGCTACTTGAAAAAATAGTTTAAGTGTTCCGCAAAGCTGACGATAGGTGTGTGAGAGAGAAAAAAAGGAGGTGAGGGTAGGTAAAGCAACACGGTAAGGCAGTACGGCTTAATCAGGACCGCTAACCTGATTACAAAAAAAACACGACCAAGGATGGTCGAAAACAAAATCAAGGAGGATTTCATTATGGCACTTAGAATTAACACCAACGTCGGCGCACTCAATGCACATCAGAACCTAGTCACCACCGAAAGAGCAATGAACAAGAGCATGGCGAAACTCTCCAGCGGCTACCGCATCAACAACGCTGGCGACGATGCCGCGGGCTTGGTCGAAGCCGACAGTCTGCGCGCCACTATCCGGGCTAACCAGGTGCAGTTAGAGACCATTTCCCGGGACAAGGCCGGCTTGGCAATCAATGAAGGCGATGTCAACACGATTGAAGGCATTCTCGAAAGAATGGCGGAACTGGCCGCGAAGAATGATAGTGGCGGTCCGTCTTCGGATGAGTGGGATTCACTGGTAACAACGATGGACGCTATTGGTTATTCCGGCCTGACTTCAACAGATCTTAGCGTTGGTACCTATACTTCCACTATCGCCACCGTTACCAGTGCTATCGACACCGTTACTGAGGAACTGGGTTCCCTCGGGGCGCAGATGAACGCCAAGGATTTCGAGTATGACAACATGTTGGCGAAGATCACGAACCAGTCCGCTTCGGAATCGGCCATCCGGGATGTCGACATGGCCTCGGAAATGGTGACCTTCACCAAGACTCAGATCATGATGCAGGCAGGCACGGCGATGCTGGCCCAGGCCAACACCAGTGCTCAGACCATCCTGAGCCTCTTCAGGTAACGAGCAGTTTCAGGGAGGTCACGAGGCCAGCCTCGTGACCTCCTTGAGATAAGGCGGGTGATGCCATGAAGATCGAGAGTGCAAGTGCGGTATCACTGGAGCAGCCTGTCCGGTCTGAGAACACCGGTGTGGGATCTGGGTCCATTTCTCCGATATCGACGAAGCGTGGCAATGCGGTTGAACCGTCATCACAAAAAAGTCTTCAGAATGAGACACGATCCACCGAAGAGATCCAGAAGGATGTGGACGCAATCAATCAACAGCTTAAAACAGCGGACAGTTCCTTACAATTCAGCGTAGACGATACGTCAAATGAGGTTGTGGTGCGGATTGTAGAACGGGATTCCGGTAAGGTGATCAGACAGATTCCGCCCGAAAGCATCGTCAGGCTGAGGGAGAACATGCGGGAGATGTCCGGACTGTTCGTTGAGGAGAAGATCTAGTGTCTGCATGGGCTGGGCCGTGATTAGACTCAGGGCCTCAGCGATGTGCTGAGGAAAGAGGTGTTTTATGGGATCATCGACATCATACATTTCAGGATTGTCTTCCGGGGTGGACTGGACAAGCATGATCTCCCAGCTTGTCGCCGTTGAGCGCAAACCCATCATTGCGCTGCAGGATAACAAGACCACACTCAGCAATGAAAAGACGGCCTGGAGTGATTTGAACTCCGTGATACAGTCTCTGCAAACCAGTGTACAAAACCTGTCCGCACTGGATGATTTCGATGCGTTCACTTCATCCTCAACCATTACCGGCTCAAGCACATCCGTAAGCGATCTTTTGAGCGTTGCCGTGGGCTCGGACGCCTCGGAGGGGTCCTATGACATTAAGGTCACTCTACTGGCCACGGCCGAAAAGCTCAAAAGCTCCATTGCCATAACCTCCACGAGCGAAGCCCGTGGAATTTCCGGCACCGTCGATATCAACGGCCGGACGCTCACCATTGACGCCACTGACAGCCTCGCGAACATCCGGGACAAGATCAACGCCCTGAACTCCGGAGACAATCCGGCGGATGTCACGGCATCGATCATTACCATTGATGATGGCAGTTATCGGTTGACGCTCACCTCGAAAAACACCGGAACAGACGGCATCTCGCTTGACGATGATTCAGGTGCGGACATTCTCACGACCGGGCTCGGATTACAACAGCTTACAGCCGGGCAGGACGCCCAGATAACCGTGGATGGGGAAACCATCACCAGGTCCAGCAACCAGATCAGCGATGTCATAGAGGGCGTAACCCTCAACCTCCTCGGTGCGGACGAAGATGGGACCATCACCCTCAATGTGAACCGCGACACCGATGCCATCAAAACTAAGATCCAGGATTTTGTCGACAATTATAACAAGGTAATGAGTGCGATCGCGACCCAGAATACTGTATCCTCGGATGGTGAAACCACGGGCGCACTCTTTGGTGACAATACGCTTCAGAGTATAAAGTTCACCCTGAGGAGAAGTCTTCTCGCCGAGGTAAGCGGCATGGATTCCAGCCTCACGTTCCTCAGCCAAATCGGCGTAAGTGTCGACAAGACCGGAAAACTTTCTATCGACGAAACGACCCTGGACGGTTACCTGCAAACGAACTTCAACGACGTGCGCAATCTCTTTGCCGCCCATGGGACAAGCAGCACCAGTGCCCTTGCCTTTTCATATGCCGCATCAGGAAGCACGGCGGCCGAGGGCAACTATGAAGTTAAGATCGACCAGGTAGCCACGCAAGCGGGTGTCACCGGTAGCGGGTTTTCTGGAACCTTGGGCAGCACGGCCACCCTGACGCTCACCAACGCGAATGGCACGGTTCAGACCATTTCGCTGAACGCAGGGGCTGACATTGATACCATTGTGGAGGCCATCAACGACGGCAATACGTTTGGCATCACAGCCGAAAACGTTGACGGCCAGCTCAAATTAACGAGCACGTCTTATGGAAGCTCCGGGAACTTAACGGTCTCCGGCATCAGCGCTGAACTAGGCATTGCAGATGGAACTTATTCCGGAGTTGATGTGATAGGCAGCATCAGAAAGCAGGGTGAGACCGACTGGATAACCATGACCGGGATAGGGCAACGCCTGAGAGGTGATACCGGCACAGACGTGTCCGGCCTTTATCTGAAGTATTCCGGAACCAGCACGGGAACGTTTGATTTTACGTATTCCAAGGGGGTCGGCCAGAAATTGGACGAAGCCCTGTATTCCATAACCAACAGCACAGGCGGATATATAGAAGATATCGAGGAATCATTGCAGAACCAGATGGATAAAATCGACAAGAAGATTGCCGACAAGGAAGCGAGACTGACAGCTTATCAGGAATCCCTGAGAATCAGATTCGCGAACATGGAGGCGCTGCTGTCTACGCTGCAGTCGCAACAGAGCTGGCTGACCAGCCAGATCGACAGCCTGTCCAGCAGTTAGCATCAGGATCTTTGAATCGAGAGCCAGGCAGGCATCCGACTTCTGAAGGCGGATGCCTGTTTTGTTTTTCTCATGGATGCGTCTGGGTGAGGATAGGGTAGGTGGCCTGACCTACGCGTAGCACGATCTCACCGGTTTCGCATTCTTCCATCCTCAGGGCCAGGTGGTAGTATGCGGGACGTAACAAACGCACGGGCATGCCGTTTGATAACCGGGCGTACATGATGTTATCCCGGCCGATGGAAAGGGTGGCCGGTTCGAGCTCGCAGATCTTGCCGCTGTTGAGCACCAGGTTGAACCCAGTCTCGTTGTCGCCCCGCAGGCCGATGGCGACAAAGGGCGTGTCTTCTACCTCCACATAGCATATCTCCTGGTCCAGGACGATGCGGTAGCGCCCATCGGCGCACATTTCCAGGGCATCGAAGAAGGCATGCAGGACCCCGGGGTTGATGATCTCCTGGTTTTCATAGAACCATCGGCCTTCGCCATCGATCCGGATGCGGCACCAGGGGGTGATATCGCGCCAAGTCTGAGTATCCATGGAAGCTCCCTTATCCTCTATTCTCGGTTTGCTTTATTTATACAGGTTCATCTGGTGCCTTTGCAAGTCCGAGCTGGTAGGGGTTGATTTTGTTTAAAAACAAATTGACATATCAATCAACTTTGGCTATGCTTAATCTCATGGGAAAGAATGATAAGCAGGACTTAATAATCGAAGCGGCTTTGGCGGTTTTCAGGGAAAAAGGTTATGCCAACACCCGCATGGCGGATATCGCCAAACGCGCAGGTGTCTCCTACGGGCTGGTGTATCATTACTTCGGGAGCAAGGATGTGCTGTTCGATGTCATCGTGGACACGTGGTGGAGCAGCGCCCATGCCATGTTGGACGCTCAGAAGAGTCCCGGCGTCGATTTCGAGCAGAAGCTGATCAATATTATTCGCTTTTTTCTTGATACGTATGCCAACAACCCCGACCTCATCACGATCTTCGTGACCGAGGTCTCGCGCAGTTCGGTCTATCATACTCCCAAGGGGCTGGCCAATTTCCAAAAGACCTTCAAGCATTTCGAGGATATTATGGGTGATGGTCAGAAGTCGGGTTTTCTACGCAAGGATATCGGCACGCATTATCTCACCTATATTTTTCTGGGCGCCATCGAAGCCTTTATCTCGGTTATGGTCTTGGGTAAAGAGCCCATGAGCGCGGAACGCGAACGACGCGCCATCAACAGCATTAATCAGGTCTTCCTGAATGGGGCGCGGGTGAAGGCGTAATGCACATGAAGGGGCAGCTGCATATCCACACCACACTATCCGATGGTCGGCTCACCCCGCAGCAGGCGGCCGACACCTATGCCCTTATGGGATATGACTTTATCACCATCTCCGATCATGACCACCTCTTGAAACCCAATTACCGCAAGGCGGTCGAGTCCATAAGCTCTCGTATGCTCATTCTCTTTGGCATTGAGCGCACGGTGGGCACGCGCTGGGGTTATGTGCATGTGACCGAGATTGAAGGCCAGGATGAAACCCTCTATACCTTTAACCACCCCGGTGACTATGGTTTCACCATCCGTCAGACCCTGGACTGCATTGAGGACGTTTCGCGCACGCTGCGGGTGGACGCGGTGGAGGTTACGCATCACGGGTTCTATACCCCTGATTATGACCGCGATGTGATCCCTTTCCCCAAGGTGGCCACCGATGATTCGCATACGGCCCAGTCCTGTGGACGGGCTTGGGTGGAGCTCGATTGCGAGCGCTCCAAGGACGATATCATCCGCGCCATCAAGCGCGGGGAGGCCAAGCCATGCTATGTGAGGGGAGGGTCAAATAAATCTGCGATAGTAATTGCCTGAAGCAATCATGCCAAGGCGTGAATAATACTGAAAGAAGGAGGAATGCTACCGATGAGAAGGGTTGCAATATGTGCTGTGGCCCAGCACAAAATTGAGCCGGATATCTGGTACAAGAGGTTCCAGGGTATGCTGCTGGACATCCTCGAGGATATTCAGGCCCAGACAGGCTTCACGTTTGATGAGGAAAAGGGCGTTCACGACATTATCTCGAATTCGGATGACTTCTTCGATGCCCGTACCATCTCCGACAATGGTATGACCGACGCGCTCGGTGGGCATTATCGTGGCGAAGAGAAGATGGCCCAGGACGGTCTTAATGGCCTCGGCTATGCCGTGGCCGCAATCAAGTCCGGCCATGATGATGTTATTTATGTAGCCGGCCACTGTAAGGAATCCCAGCCCGAGAGCCGTAATATGGTCGCTAACCTGGCCTACGATCCGTTCTACTGCCGCGCGGTGGGTCTCGACTTCCTGAGCGCCGCCGGTCTCCAGGCCCGTGCCTATGGCGAGAAATCCAAGATTACGGACGAGCAGCTCGCCAAGGTCGTGGTGCGCGCCCGTCAGTGGGCGGCGCGCAACCCCTATGCCATGGACGGCAAACTCTTGGATATGGGCGATGTGCTTTACTCGCCCATGCTTTGCGATCCGATCCGCACGTTGCACGCCTATCCGGTCTCGGACGGCGCCGCGGGCATGCTCTTGTGCTGTGAGGAACGCGCGCACGAGTTTACCGATAACCCGATCTTCATCACCGGTTTTGGCAACTGCATGGATAGCTATTTTCTTGGCGATCGTGACCTGGCCAGCAACTTCGCGCTCAAGAAGGCCGCCGAGCGCGCCTACAAGCGCGCCGGCATCAAGAATCCCAAAAAGACCGTCAACTGCGTGGAGCTTATGGACTGCTACGCCTACCAGCAGCCGATGTGGCTGGAAGGCTTAGGCCTGGCCGACGAGGGTAAGGGTGGGGCGTTTATCGACGAGTACGGCCCGGCCAAGTACAATGTCAACCTTTCAGGCGGACATCTGACCGGTACGCCGCTCATGTGCGGCGGTCTCTATCGCGCTGCCGAGGCGGCCCTGCAACTCATGGGCAAGGCCGGAGAGCATCAGGCCGCGGATGTCAATTGCGCGGTGGTGCAGAGCACAACCGGCGGCGCGGGCCAGTTCCAGACCGTGCTTGTTATGGAGAAATAGGAGGTTAGAAAATGGCTAAGAAGAAGGATTATACGGCAGTTGTCGGCATCGGACAGACCGAATATTCGAGCCACAAGGAATATCAGAATCAGGCCGAGATGGTCAACGAGGCGGTACGCGCCGCCCTGGCGGACGCCCATATGACCCTGGACGATATCGAGTGCGTCGTGCACGGCAACATGGAGCTTTTCGAGATGACCCATCAGCCCGACCTGTGGCATACCTTGGGCTCAGGCGCCTTCGGCAAGGAAGAGATCCGCATTACCACCGGCGGCACGGTCGGCGCCACGCTCGTCTGCGCGGCCGACAACCTTGTCTCATCGGGTATGTACGATGTGGTCATGGCCATCGGCTTGGAAAAGCTGCAGGAAGGCAACACCACCGGCGGCATCACCAACATGGCTGACCCATTGTGGTTCCGGCACTTGCAGACCGGTGCCCTGACCGCCACCACGGCCACCATGATGATCGAAGAATTCGGCGAGGAGCGGGCCAAGAAGGCCGCCATGAAGTACCGCATCATGATGGACAAACATGCCTGCCTCAACCCCAGAGCCCACCGCCGTTTCGGCCTTGAGTACGATCAGGCCGAAGAGCTCATGAACACCTCGCCCAAGCTGGTCGGCGAACTGAGACTCATCCACATGTGCTCGCAGTCCGACGGTTGCTGCGTCATGATCTTCGCCAGCCAGAAGCGGGCCAAGGATTTCACCGATAAACCGGTCTGGATCCGCGACCACATCACGATCCACCGCGAGGAAAGCTTCAACTGCTTCGGGTTCGAGCGCCCGCCCATGACGCACCGCGTCGCGGCCGAGCGGCTCTTCAAACGCAACAAGGTCAAAAACCCGATCGAGTACTTCGACGTCTTCGAGATGTACGACCCCTCGGCCTGGTGGGGGCTGGACTGGTTGCGTGAATTCTTCTCGCTTAAGGGCGACGAGCATATCAGGATGTTGGAAGAAGGCGAATGGGATCTGGACGGCAAGCTGCCGCTCAACCCATCGGGTGGTGTGACGGCATCCAACCCCATCGGCGCCACGGCCATGTGCCGTCCGGCCGAGGCGGCCTTGCAGATCCGCGGCGATGCCGGACCGCAGCAGCTCAAACGCGAAGTCAAGCATGCCCTGGCCAGCGGTTTTGGTGGGACCATGTGGACGGTGCTCATCATGCTCGAAAAAGATTTGAACTGGTAGGAGGTCAATACCATGGCAGAATACTTTGGATCAAAAGTAGAGGATATCTTCAACACCATGCCCGAGCGGTTTCTGCCCGAGGGTGTCAAGGGTGTTGATGTCGTCATAGGATACGATATTACCGGCGAGGGCGGCGGCAAATGGTTCATTACCATCAAGGATGCAACCTTGATGGTTGAGAAGGTTGACGCACTGCCCAAGTGCTCGGTGACCATCAGTACCGACGCGGAAGGGTTCGTCGGCGGCGCTTTAGGCAAGATCGATACCGGTGAGGCCTTCAGTTCCGGTCGCCTCAAGGTCGCGGGCGATGTCACGGCGCTCTTAAATGTGCTTCCCAAGGCTTTCACGCCATTCCAGCCGGTGGTGCGGGCCAAGGCCATCGTCGAGAGCATGCCGGCGCGCTTTAGAGCCGACAAGGCCGAAGGCCAGAACCTCAAAATAGGCTATGACCTTTCCGGTGACGAAGGCGGCGCGTGGACGGTGGTAATCAAGGATCAGACCTGCACGCTCAAGGAAGGGCTCGACGCCGATGCCACCGTGACCATGCGCATGGCGGCCGATGTCTTTGTGGGCTTGAACACCGGTAAGATTGACCCGGGTGCTGCGTTCGGCGGCGGCCAAGTGAAGATCGACGGTGACATGATGGCCGCCGGCGCGACCGCCAAGTTGTTCGGCAAGTTTGTGGCGGCCGGGGCTGAGGAAAAGCAGGGTGAGGAGCTCATCGCCTTAAAATTCCTGCCCAAGATCAGGCAGCGTTTCGCCTCGGGCCCGCATCTGGGCATGTGGTTTCACGGGCTTAAGAACAAGATAATGTACGCCTCAAAGTGCCCGGTGTGCGGCCGCACCCAGATACCGCCGCGCGAGGTCTGCGCGGTGTGCCGTGTGCGCTGCCCGGAATTTATCGAGATCGGCCCCAAAGCCACGGTCACGATGGTCGACACAGCCTATTACGCCAGCCCTGACCCGCTTACCGGTCATGTGCGCCAGACCCCGTATGCCGCGCTGTTCATGGTCATGGACGGTGCAACGCCAGGGGAGAGCTTTTCGCATGAGCTCAACCCCAAGGACATCGATCGCATCAAGCCCGGCATGAAGGTCAGGCCGGTATGGAACGATATCCGGACCGGCGGTTTTAAAGACCTGCTCTATTTTGAGATCGATGATTAAGGAGGCTAAAGACCATGAGTGTAAGCGCAAGAAATGTAGATTTGACCCATTGCTTCGTAGAGGAAGGGAGCCTGTCGCTGCCCGTACAGGCCTTTGCCGGCCGCGTTGGATCGAAGTTTATCATCAGCCTGCGGGATCAGAACAAAATCCTGGGAGTGAAGTGCCCCAAGTGCAACAAGGTATATTGTCCACCGCGCGAATACTGCGAGAAGGATTTGACCAAGCTCGATGAGAACTGGGTCGAACTGGCCAATGAAGGCGTCATCACCAACTTCACGATCGTGAACTACAACGACAAGCACCTGCCGCGCAAGGCGCCCTATTGCCTGGCCATGATTAAGGTCGAGGGCGCCGACACCCCTATTGCCCATATCGTCGAGGGCGTGGAGGTCGAGCAGGTGAAGATCGGAATGCGTGTCAAGGCGGTCTATGCCAAAGAGACCACCAATACGATTCTTGATATTGATCATTTTGAACCGCTTTAAGACGTAAAAATTTAGCGAAGGAGGGGAACATGGCAGACAAATCAAAGGTAATCATTGCTGCAGCGTTGTCGGGGGCGGGCACCTTCAAGAACCAGAACCCGGCCGTCCCATATACCAAAGAGGAATTCGCCGACGAGGCTGAGAAGTGCTACAAGGCCGGCGCCGCCATGGTGCACGTGCATGCCCGCCAGGAAGACGGCATGCCCACGCATGACCATGCGCTTATCAAGGCCACGCATGACGCCATCAAGCAACGCTGTCCGAACCTGATCGTCAACTTAAGCACCGCCGTGGGCATGGGCAAGACCCCGGAACAACGTATCAGCCAGCTCGTTTTCGTCAAACCCGAAATGGGTTCGCTCAACACCAACACCATGAATTTTTCAATCGTGGACCGCAAGTCCGGCGCCATCTTCGTGGATTATGTCTTTGAGAACACCTTTACCATGCTGCAGGACTTCGGCAAGGCCTTCGAAGAGAACAAAGTCAAGCCCGAGCTTGAAATCTACGACATGGGCGGCCTGGATAACACCTTGTTGATCATGAAGCAGGGTTTTTTCACCAAGCCCATGAACTTCAACTTCGTGTGGGGTGTGGCCGGCGGCCAGTCGTTCCGTCCGGATGCCTTCATCGCCATGAAGAACGCCCTGCCGGAAGGCGCCAACTTCACGTCCTGCGGCGTGGGCACCGACCAGTATCCGGCCATTACCATGAGCTGCCTGTTGGGCGGGCACATGCGTGTCGGTCTGGAGGACAACACCCGGTTACCCAACGGCGAGCTGGCCAAGGGCAGCTACGAGCAGGTCGAAGTAGCGGTCAAGATCGCGGCCGCCCTCGGTCGTGAACCTGCCACGCCGGACGAGGCCCGTGAAATGATGGGCTTCCAGAAGAGATAGTTATTTCGTGTGGGTCGGCCGTATAAAACGGGCCGACCCGTTGCTTACGATTTTATTGCTTAAAGGAGGTAGTTCAATGAGTCAAAACTTGGGCCAGATATTCAGGTCGCAGGCCAAGAAGTACGGCAAGCGTCTGGCGGTTGAAAAGCGGTCGAACGGAGTATGGCAGGGCATCAACTGGGAAGAGTACTACGAAAACGCCAAACAGATCGGTCTCGGTCTCTATAGCTTGGGTGTGAAAAAGGGCGATCGTGTATCGATTCTGAGTTCCAACCGGTTGGAATGGGTCATCACCGATATGGGCATTCTGGGCATCGGTGCCGTTACCATCCCCATTTATCCAACCGTGCCGGCCAGTGAAGTCGGATATATCAACAGCAATTCGGACGCGTTGGTATATATTGCCGAGGATAAGTCCGCCGTTGCCAGGGGACTTGAAACACTCAAAGAGTGCCCCATGCTCAAGAAGATTGTTGTCATCGATAACAAGGGCGTGGACATGGCCAATGACAAGCTCATGACCTTCGAAGAGCTGAAAAAGCTGGGCAAGGATCTGGACTCAAAGGAACCGGGTCTTTTCGAGAAGCTCACCGATGCGGTGCAGATTGACGATCTGGCAACCTTTGTCTACACCTCCGGCACCACCGGACATCCCAAGGGCGCCATGATCACGCACAAGAATATCCTGGCGGTCTTCGATGCCCTGGATAAGGTCGTCCCGGCCTATGATACGGATGAGACCGTGCCGTTCTTGCCGCTCTGCCATGTCTTTGAACGCATGGCCGGACATCTCTACGGCATGAAGGTCGGCATCACCGCCCACTATGCCCAGGATTTCAATTCCATCGTCGAGGATATCCAGGCCAAGAAACCGACCATTGTTCTGGCCGTCCCGCGGGTATGTGAAAAGGTGTACGCCAAGGTCCAGGGCCAGGTGAAGGAACAGCCGCCCTTGATGCAGGCCATCTTCCGTTGGGCCACCAAGGTCGGTGCTCAGGTCAGCCAGCTCAGGGAAAAGAAGCAGCCCTTGCCGCTGCTCTTGGATCTGCAGTATCGCGTGGCTTTCCAGTTGGTTTATAAGAAGATCGGCCTAGCCCTGGGCGGTCGCGTACGGTGGATGACCGCCGCCGGTGCGCCCTTGTCGCGTGATATCGCGGATTTTTTCAACGCCGCCGGTATTTTTGTCATCGAGGGTTACGGTATGACGGAATGTTCCGCGCCCGCGACCTTGAACACCATCACGGATTACAAGTTCGGCACCACCGGCAAACCGATCCCCTGCAATCAGGTCAAGATCGCGGATGACGGCGAGATTCTCATCAAGGGCGACAATGTCATCCAGGGTTACTGGAAGATGCCCGAGCAGACCAAGGAGGCCTTTACCGATGACGGCTGGCTCATGTCGGGCGACATCGGCCATATTGATCAGGACGGTTTTCTGGTCATCACCGACCGCAAGAAGGATCTTATCATTACCGCGGGCGGCAAGAACATCGCCCCGCAGAACATCGAAGGCATGTTCAAACAGGACCCGCTCTTCGAGCAGGTCGTGGTGATCGGCGACAATCGCAAGTATCTGGTGGCGCTTTTCAACCTCAACCACGACGAATCGGCGCGTCTGGCCAAACAGGCCGGCATCGCCTTTACCAAACCGGAAGACCTGTTCAATAATGATGCCTTCAAGAAGATCGTGGACCAGCACATGGAAGAGCTCAACAAAAACCTGGCCCGTGTGGAGACCATCAAATACTACCGAATCCTACAGAATACATTCTCGGAGCAAACCGGAGAATTGACCCCGTCGCTGAAGGTCAAACGCAAGGTCGTCATGAACAAGTATAAGGACGTTATCGAAAACATGTACCCTCCCGATGAGGCGTGATCCCATACCCAAGCCCCTCATCCTGTGGGGCGCGAGCAATCGCGCCCCTTTGAAAGGGGGCGATGGAATGGACGATGTATGCCTCCCGCGCTGCATGGGTAGAAAAAGAAAATCGCGGCATGGAGGGGAGCAATATCTACAAAGGAGGAAACAGTGAAGGTTTTAGAAGAAGGAAAAGGCCGGCTTTTCACGGATCCCGATCCGGACAAGGCCCGTGATTTCTTCCGCCACAAATCGCGGAAGCTGGAAAATAAGCTCATGCCGCTCAAGACGGCCATTGAGAAGTTCGTGCATGACGGCGAGTACCTGGCCATCGGCGGCTTCGGCGCCAACCGCACACCCATAGCGGCCTGTCACGAGATCCTCAGACAGGGACGCAAGCGTATGGGCTTCGCCGGACACACCTCCACGCATGACTTTCAGATCCTGTGCGCGGGAGAGGTCTTCGACAAGTGCGATATCGCCTATATCATCGGGTTGGAGGCCCGCGGCCTTTCAAACTGTGCCCGCAAGTACATGCAGAGCGGCAAGGTGGAGATCTGCGAATGGACCAACTATGCCCTTGCGGCGCGGCTTCGCGCGGCCGCGGCCGGTGTTTCCTTCACGCTTACGCGCAATATGATGGGCACTGATACCTTAAGCTACAGCGGCGGCAAGGTCATCGAATGTCCCTTCACGGGCAAGAAGTTCGTAGCTCAACCGGCCCTCTACCCCGACATCTCCATTATCCATGTCCATGAAGCCGACATCTATGGTAACTGTCGCATCAAAGGCATCATGATTGCGGACGACGATCTGGCGCGCGCCTCCAAGCACGTGATCATCACCACCGAGAGACTCGTGCCCAATGAAGAGATCCGGCGCGATCCCACGGCCACACGCATCCCCTACTACCTTGTCGACGCGGTGTGCGAAGTGCCTTTTGGAGCCTATCCAGGGACCATGGCCTATGAGTACTTCTCGGACGAACCGCACCTCAAGGAATGGCTTAAATCTGAAGATGATCCCGAAAAATTCAAGGCCTTCCTCCAGAAAAATATTTATGAGTGCAAGGACCACTACGATTACATCGAATTGAACGGCGGCATCCACAAGATGAATGAACTGCGTCAGAAGGAGCATATGCTGCATAAGGAGGTGGCCAATGGCTGATTACAACACCATGGAACTCATGATCTGCGTGGCCTCGCGCGAGCTCGATGACGGCGCCACCGCCGGCGTGGGCACCGGGGCCCCCTGCGCCGCGGCCATGCTGGCCCAGAAGGTCGGTGCTCCAAACCTGATTATTATGTTCGAGGCCGGCGGCATCAGCCCCTTACTGCCCGAGATGCCCATCTCGGTGGGCGATTCGCGCACCTTCTATAAGGCCCTTATGGCTACCAGCATGGGCGAGATCATGGAGACCTGCTGCCGTGGTTTCGTTGATTACACCTTCTTGGGCGGCGCCCAGATGGACATGTACGGCAATCTCAATTCCACCAAGATCGGCGGCGAGCACCAGAAACCCAAGGTACGGCTTCCCGGTTCGGGCGGCGCCAACGACTTCGCGAGCTTCTGTTGGCGCATGATGGTCATGACCCCGCAGGACTCCCGGCGTTTCGTGGAGAAGGTCGATTTCGTCACCACCCCGGGTTGGATCAAGGGCGGCAATTCACGTTATGAAGCCGGTCTGCCTTTGGGCACCGGGCCCTACAAAATCATCACCAATATGGCGGTCATGGACTTCGAGCCCGAGAGCAAGCGCATGCGCATCATCTCGATCAACCCCGGTTACTCCCTCAAAGACGTCCAGGATAATTGCGGTTTCGAACTCCTGCAGGCTGCCAAGATCACTGATACAAAACCGCCCACGGATCAGGAACTGAGGATCCTGCGCGAAGAGGTAGATCCGTACCGGTACGTCATCGGCCGGTAAGGCTAAAATAAGGAGGTTCTCATGTCAAAACGTGTAGGAATCGTCGAAGTGGCCATGTTGCCCGGGGCCGAGACCAAGGACTATTTTCTCGACCAGGTCTTCCGGGTGACCAAGGAGGTCATCGACAAGGCCGGCATCAGCCGCGAGGAAATCGGCACGGTCGTCAGCGCCTCTACGGATCTCTTCCATAGCGGTCAGTCCTGCGCCAATGCCTATTACTGGGACGCCGGGGCGGCCCTGCTCAAGAACGGCAGCCGTCAGGACGGCGAGTCACTGTTCGCCTTCGCCTATGCCGCCATGCGCATCTTGAGCGGCAAATTCGATACGGCCCTGGTGCTGGGGGTGTGCAAGGGTTCGGAAAACCCTGAAAACGACATGCTCACGCACTTCTACACCGATCCCTTCTATCAGAGGCCGATCGGCATAAACGAAACCAGTGTGGCGGCACTCCAGAAACGTCAGTACCTGGATCGCTGCAAGATCACCCAGGAACAGTGCGCCAAGGTTGTGGCCAAAAATCTTGGCAACGCCCTGAAAAATCCTTATGCGCATGTCAAGAAGCGCGTGAGCGTCGACCAGGTGCTCGGCAGCGCTTACGCCTATGACCCGCTTTTTGAAATGGAATGCGGCCCCAAATCCGAGGGCTTTATCGCCATGCTCCTGGCCAGTGAAGATAAGGCCAAGAAACTTACCAAAACTCCGGTGTGGCTCAAAGGCTATGGTTCCTCGATGGACAGCTTCTATCTGGGCGACCGCGACCTGCTTGAAGGCCAGCTCCCGAACGCGGCCAAGCGCGCCTATGCCATGGCCGGGATCGACAAGCCGCTCAAAGAGATCGACATGATGGAGCTCTGCGAGCCCTATGCCTTCCAGGAGCTTCTTTGGTACGAGGACCTGGGCTTGTGCAAACGCGGTGAAGGCGGCAAGCTGATCGACAAGGGGTTAACCGCCCTGGAAGGCAAGCTGCCGGTCAATCCCTCCGGCGGCGTGCTGGCCAATAACCCTTACATACCCCGGGGACTCTATCGTTTGGCGGAATGCTTCCTCCAGATCAGGGGCCAGGCCGGCGAGCACCAGCTCGACCGCCCGGTCAAGACCGCGCTGGCACACGGTACGCACGGCTTTGCCGGACAGTGCCATGCCGTGACCATCATCGGGGTATAGGAGGATATCATGGCTAGACCAGTTGGAATAGTTGGATCAGGACAGACGCATCATGGCCGCAGGTTCGACCTGGCCTACCCGGAGCTCGTCAGCGAGGCGGTTGAGGCGTGTCTGAAAAATACCGGTGTTGACCCCAAGGATATCGACGGTGTCGTATATGGGTCCATGCCCTCCATGATGGAAGGCGTGGCGTTGACGCATTTTTACTTCGCGGATGCATTGCGTTCGGTGGGACTGCCCATTCTCAAGACCGAGACCTGTGGCTCCACGGGCATCTCGTTGGCCATCACGGCTTATTACTGGATCGCCTCGGGCATGGCGGATCTCTTACTGGTGGTCGGCAGCGAAAAGATGAACGAAGGTGATTCCCAGGCCACCATGACGAGCATCCTCGAACCATTTTATCAGATGTACTTCATCTCCGGTGCGCCCGGTATCTTCTCGCTTCAGTCGCAGTCATGGGCCGAGAGGTTTAAGATTCCCGCGGATAAGGTAAGGGAAGCGGCCACACGTCTCTCGCTCGACCACCATAACGATGCCTTTGACAACCCCTATGCGCATATCAAGCAGAGGCTTACCGAGGAACAGATCAACACCGCGCGCGTCATCACCTATCCGATACGGCTCTGGGATGTATGTCCGAACTCGGACGGAGCCTGCGCCATGATCATGGCCTCGGAGAAGATGGCCAAGAAACTCACCAAGAAGCCCGCCTGGGTCAAAGGTATCGGCTATGCCGGCGATGAGTACTGGTTCGGCGACAGCGACAAGGTCATGTGGCAGACCGCCATCCAGGCCTCCAAACAGGCCTATGCCATGGCCGGCATCAAGAACCCGCGCAAGGAGCTCGATGTGGCCGAGGTGTACAATCCATTCACCTACCAGGAGATGCTCTTTTACGAATGTTTCGGATTCGCCGAGTTCGGCAAGGCCTGCGATCTGGTCCTGAAAGGGACGTTCTCGCGCGACGGCGAGCTGCCGTGCGACCCGTCGGGCGGCACGCTGTGCACCAACCCTATCGGCGCCACCGGTCTTATCCGCGTGGCCGAGGCCGCCATGCAGGTCCAGGGTCAGGCCGGCGATCATCAGATCCCGGGCGCCAAGACCTCGCTGGCGCATGCCATGGGCGGCGTGGTGCAGTACAACGGCGTCATGATCCTGGGTTCGGAGAAATAGGAGGAAGCCATGAACAAGGAATTCAAAACATTCAAGAAGGTCCTGGAACTTCCCCATAAATACGGGGCGGGCCCCGCTTTCACCGCATTCTATGACGGTCTGCGTGAAGGCAAGATCATGGGCACCAAGTGCCCGGAATGCGGCAAGGTGCTGGTGCCCGGCCGCAGCATGTGCCCGAAGTGTCATGTGGCGATCGACAAGTGGGTCGAGATCAAGCAGAAAGGCAGCATCGTATCATGGGCCCAGACTGATCAAGATTTCTTCGGCAAGCCTTGTGAAGGCACCTATACCGTGGCGCTCATCCGACTCGACGGCGCCGGGTGCGATTTCCTGCACCTCGTTGGCGGCAACCTCAAGAAACTTAAGACCGGCGCCAAGGTGCAGGCCGTATGGAACGAAGAGAAAAAAGGCCACATGCTCGACATCAAGTACTTCGAGCTGGTGTGAAGGAGGCAGCCATGGAAAAGAAAACCGAATGTGATGTGATCCAGGATACGTTGGCCGTCCCCTACGAACTGGCCTACGGCCCGACATGGACGCGGTTCTTCGAAGGCTTTCAGCAGGAGAAGATCCTCGGCTCGCGCTGCCAGGGGTGCGGCAGGGTGCTCGTGCCGGCGCGTTCCTATTGTCCGCGCTGCTTTGTCGAGCTAAATAATTTTGTTGAGGTTTCACAGGAAGGCACTCTCATGGGCTGGGTCTTAACCGACTACCGCTATTACGGCATGCCCACGGAACCGCCCTTTGTCAGCGGGTTCATCAAGCTGGACGGCACGGACTGCAACTTCCTGCACCTTATCGGCGGCATCGATCTGACCGACCCCGACGAGGTGCGCCGCAAGATCAAGACCGGTATCAAGGTGCGCGCGGTCTGGAACAAGGACAAACGCGGCCAGATCATGGATATTAAATACTTTACGCCTGTTAAATAGGAGGAATCATGGATTTCAGACTTACTGACGAACAGCGCATGTTCCGGGAGAGTGTCTACCGGTTTGCCAAGGAAGAGATCGCGCCTTTGTGCGAGGAAGCGGATCTCAATGGAGAATTCAGTTTCGAAGTGTGGAAGAAGCTCGGTTCCATGGGGCTCTTGGGCCTGCCGTTTGCCGAGGAATTGGGCGGCTCGGGCGCGGACATCGTTTCGTGCTGCCTTTCCGGCGAGGCCTTGGGCCATGCCGGCGTGGACGGCGGCCATTTGCTGGCCTTGGGCGCCCACACCTATCTGTGCGCCGCCACACTGAATCATTTCGCCACGGACGCGCAGAAGAAAAAGTACATCCCCAAGCTGGCCAGCGGCGAGTGGATCGGCTGCATGGGCTTAACCGAGCCGGGCGCCGGATCGGATGCGGCTTCCATGCGTACCACGGCGGTCAAGAAGGGCGACAAGTACATCCTGAACGGGTCGAAGACCTTTATCACCAATGCCCCTATCAGCCAGGTCATGGTGGTCTATGCCTCGCTGGACAAGAGCAAGAAGCACGAAGGCATCACGGCCTTTATCGTGGAGAAGGACTACCCCGGCTTCTCGACCGGCCAGCCCTTCCACAAGATGGGCTGCAAGTGCTCCACCACCTCCGAGGTCTTCTTCGAGGACTGTGAGGTGCCTTTGGAAAACTGTCTGGGCGGCGAGTTCAAGGGCTGGAACATGGCCCTGTCCTCGGTGGAGTGGGACCGCTGCACCTTGCTGGCCCCCTTCCTGGGATCGGCCATGTTCGCCATTGACGAGTGCGCCAAGTACGCCAACGACCGCGTGCAGTTCAACCGGTCCATCCGCGAGTTCCAGGCCATTCAGCACCGCATCGCCAATATGCGGCTCTTTATCGAGGCCTCCAAGCTGGCCATCTACCGTGTGGCGTCATCCAAGGACAACGGCCAGTTGCTCAATCCGCTGCTGGCGGCGGTCAACAAGATGTACGTGGGCGATCAGGGCTGCAACATGGCCACGGACGCGGTCATGATCCACGGCGGCTATGGCTTCATGCACGAATACCCGGTTGAGCGCAACTATCGCGACGCCCGTTTGGGCACCATCGGCGGCGGCACATCCGATATCATGCGCATGATCGTTTCCAGGATCATGATGATGTAGGGGAGGGGAGAAAACCATGATAGATTATGAATTGACCGAACAGGAAAAGCAGCTCAAGGCCAAGACGGCCGAGCTGGCAATCAAGGATATCGCGCCCCAGGCCAAAAAGCTTGACGAGGCGACCAAGGCCGAGTCGGCCGGGCTCATGAAAGCCAATCTGAAAAAGCTCGCCCAAGCCGGTGTGCTTGAGGCCGGATTAGCTGACGGCAAGATCGATCTGATCGGCGCCTATGTGGCGGGTGAAGAGATCGCCAAGGCCTGTGCCGCGACCTATATGAGCGCGCGCGCCACCAGCTTCCTGGTCGGCGGCGCCGTCACGCTCTTCGGCACGGCCGACCAGAAGAGCGCCTATCTGGCGGGCATCAAAGCCGCGGATACAATCGGCGCCTTGGCTTACAGCGAGGCCGATTCCGGGACGGATCTCGGCGCCATAGCTACTACAGCCGTATCCGAAGCCGACAAGTGGCTCATCAGCGGGACCAAGGATATCGTGCTCAACGCCCCCATCGCGGATGTGTTCCTCGTACTGGCCTGGACGGACAAGGCGGCCGGGCTGGAAAAGGGCCTGAGCCTCTTTATCGTCGAAAAGACGGCCGCCGGTTTGACGGCAGGTGCTCCGCTCGACACCATGGGATTGCGCGGCGCGCCGATCGCGTCCCTGACACTCGACAAGTGCGCGGCCAAGGCTATCCTGGGCGGCACGGCCGGCCAGGGCTTTGAGCAGGTCACCAAGCTCTTAGAAATGGGGCGCGTGACCGCGTCGGCCATGTGCGTGGGTGTCGGAACGGCCTGCATGGAAAAGGCCACGGCCCAGGCCAAGGCCCGCAAGACCTTCGGCAAACCCATCGGCGCCTATCAGGAGGTCGGTTTCAAACTGGCCGACATGTTCACCCAGAACGATCTAGGTCGTACCCTGTCCTTACGGGCCGCCTGGGCTTACAATATGGGCGATAGCGATGCCCCTATTTTGGCGGCCTGCGCCAAGCTTTTTGCCGGTGAAGGCGTCACCTTGGTGGCCAACCTGGCCATGCAGGTCTTTGCCGGGCACGGGTACCTTAAAGGCACTGATATCGAAAGGCTCTACCGCGATGCGCGTTTCGGCGAAATCTGCGAAGGCACCACCGAGATGATGCGGGTGACGATCGCCAAGCCGGATCTGGACCGGTTTGCGCGCAGGTAGAATAATCGACCGCATCGCAGCGGCGACTTTTCCGGTCGCCCCTGCATGTGGGTCGTTTTAATGAAAGGAGGAACCATGGCGGTTGACAAGAAATTTATCGGGAAGAAGTACGGCCCCATGACCTATGAGATCGGCTGGGAAAAGGGTAAGGAGTATGCGCGGGCCATCAAGAACGAAGACCCGCACTATATGGACAAAGAGTTCGCCAAGTCCACCAAGTACGGCGGCGTCATAATCCCGCCCACCTTTGCCGTGGTATATTCAGGGCATCTGTGCATGCCGTTTTTCATGGACCCGGAGCTAAAGCTCGATCTGATGATGCTGGTGCACGGCGAACAGGCCTTTGAGTTCTTTGATGTGATCCGTCCCGGCGATGTCATCACCACCGCGGGCGTGATCTCCAATATCGAGAACAAGGAGAAGCTGGACACGGTTTCTCTCGAGGGCACCAGCACCAACCAGCACGGAAAAGTGGTCTGCAAGGCGACCTATACCTTTGCGATCAGGAAGAGGGCCTAAATCATGGCGAAAAATATCAAGGATATAAAAGTCGGTGATGGTTATACGGCCAAGGAAGAGGTTGATAAGTACCGCACGATCTACTATGCCGGGGCATCCGGTGATTTCAACCCCATCCATATCGACCCTGAGTTCGGGCAGATGGTGGGCTTAGGCGGCGTGATCCTGCATGGCCTATGCACCTTGGGCTTCGCGGCCAAGTCCATCACGGATTGGACCGGCGATCCCGGGGCGCTCAAGAAGCTCAAATGCCGTTTCGCCAAGCCGGTGCATCTGGGCGATGTCATCACCACCGCGGCGCAGGTGACCGCGGCCAATGGTTCGCGCGCCACGCTCGAGATCAAGGTCACGAATCAGGACGGCGTGGATGTGCTCACCATGGTATCCGCCGAGGTGGGTGAATAACTTTTGCCGCAACAAGACTTGCAATGACAGGAGGTCTTTACATATTTTTTGATCGTATGCTATGAAATATGTATAGATGAAGATACATGCCGGAAAAACCGGCATGTATCAATCATCAATGCCGCTTAGGCGATGTCATGCATTCAAGGAGCAGAACATGGGTGTCACTCCGTATGAGATGAACGCGCTCAGACGCGCATCCATTGGAGACATGCTCATGCGAACGGCCGCCAAATACCCGCATAAAGCCGCCTTCGTATTCCGCGATCAGCGGATTACCTACCGGGAGTTCAACATACGGGTCAACCGCTGTGCGCATGGGTTGATGAAACTCGGGGTGCAAAAAGGCGACCGCGCCGCAATCCTGTGCCACAACTGCGACCATTTCCTGATCTTCTGGTGGGCGCTGATGAAGCTGGGTGCCATCATCACGCCGCTCAATTTCATGCTCAAGGCCGATGAGATCAAATACATCGTTACGCACAGCCAGCCCAAGGTTTTCTTCATCGAGGACAGTTTGGTCAAGTACGTTCTGGACATCAAGGAAACACTCAAGAGCGTGCGGCACTTCGGATACATCAATCTCAGCTCAGTCGAAGCGCCCGCGGGATGGATGAACATTGAGTCTTTGTGGGATAAGTCCTTTTCCGACGATGAGCCCGAAGTTGAAATCCAGGCCGATGATCCGGCCACCCTCCTGTACACCTCGGGCACCGAGTCGCTTCCCAAGGGCGTGCTCAACAGCCATCTCAATTTTTATATCGATGTCATGAGCGCCCTGGCCGACTTGGGGGTCCGAAAGAACGACATCGTCATCGGCGGCATACCGTTTTACCATGTGGCCGCCATGTACTTATGCGTCTCCTTTATCTGCCTCGGCGCCACTTCGTTCCTGGAGTATGCCCCTAATCCGCAGGAGATCCTCGAACTCACCGCCCGCGAGAAGGTCACCCTATGGGTATGGCCGCCGGCGCTATACGCGGTGTTGCCGCATCTGCCCGATTTCGAGAAGTATGACCTGAGCTCGCTCAGGACCTGCATTGTGTTCGGGGCCCTGGCGGCCACGGAGGTTTTAGAAAAGTGGAAGCGTCTTGTCCCGGATGTCGGTTTCATGAATTATTACGGACAGACCGAGATGAGCCCCCTCGGAACGACCTTGGAGCCTGATAATTTCCATGACAGGCCGATCTCCATCGGCCGGGCGCACATGCCGTTAAGCCTCAAGGTCTTCGATCCCGACGACCGTGAACTGCCGCCCGGAGAAGTCGGCGAGCTCGTGGCGCGTGGACCCTCCATTATGCTCGGCTATTACCGGGATGCCGAAAATACGCAGAAAACCTTCCGGGGTGGTTGGCATCACACCGGTGATCTGGTCAGGATGGATGAGGAAGGATTCGTCTATTTCGTTGACCGCAAAAAGGATATTATCAAGAGCGGCGGAGAGAATGTCTCATCCCAGGAGGTGGAGGCGGTCCTATTTAAATATCCCGGCATCGTGGATGCCGCGGTGATCGGACTGCCCGATCCCTATTGGTCCGAAGCCGTTACGGCCGTGGTCGTACCCATGCCGGGGCGGGAGATCACGGCCCAGGATATCATCGCCTTCTGCAAACAGGAGCTCGCCCCCTACAAGGCACCCAAGCGTGTGGTGATCATGAACACCCTGCCGCGCAACCCCAGCGGCAAGATCCTGAAAAGTCTGCTGAGAAAGCAACTGAGCGCCAATCCGGGGTAATTGATCGGATATCAACGAACGAACCCTGCGGGCGCGCAAGACCGGGTTGAGATTTTCTTACTTTTCCCACCTTATTTCCTTGAGGGTCGCAGCCGATATGTACTATCACAGACATCATGAAGAAATATTGGATCCCACTTACCATGCTTTGGTTCGTATTGGTGGCGGCTTCTCCCGAGCCTCAATGGACCCTCCATACCGTACAGCCGGGCGAAACCCTCTCTAAGATCGTCAGGCACTATCTGCCGTACACGGCCGCCTACACCAAGAAGGAACTGGTCAACTCGATCAAGTCGATCAACGGGATCGACGAGAACCTCTCCCCCGGACAGACCATCCGCGTACCCGTGGTTTGGGATGCGCCCCTGAAACCCAAGACCGTACCCAAGGCCAAGAACTATATGGCCAAAGGCGTATACATGAACCCGTCCTCGGCCGGAACCCGCACCATCCTGGATACCGGCTACAAGCTCAGACTTAGGGGTGCCAACACGGTGGTCTTCGACGCCAAGGATGATATGGGCGCCATTACGTACCCTTCTAATCTGAAAGCCAAGTATTTTCCGAACGAGGATTATACCCCCAACATCGAAGAATTACCCAAGATGATTGACTACTTGCACCATATGGGCGTGCATGTGGTGGCAAGGATGGTGGTCTTGAAAGACCCCATCATGGCGAAGATCAATCCGGAGTGGTGCATCAACCGCGAAAAGAATTGGTTGAATCCGGCCGACCCGAATGTACAGGAATATCTTCTGGCCGTGATCAGGGAGTTGTCGGATTCCGGCGTGGATGAGATCCAGCTCGATTACATCCGCTACTTTGCCGACACCAAGACCGCTACCGGCATGGATGGGGTGTCCCGTTCGGACACGATCGCCGGTTTATTGAAGAAGATTCACGATATCACGGCGCCCAAGGGCGTGCTCTTATCCATGGACATGTTCGGGATCGTGATCTGGCAGCGCGATGTGGACGTGCTTGTCGTGGGTCAGGATATCAGCAAGCTCAAACCGTATGTGGATATTATCTCGCCCATGCTCTATCCATCACACTTCAGCAAGGGCTTCTCCGGGATCAAGAATCCGGCCGATGATCCGTATCTCTTTGTCTACGACGGTATCAAGCGCATGAAGGACTTGGTGGGTGACGAGGTCGTTATCAGGCCGTGGTTGCAGGCCTTTCCCCTGCATGTGACCAAGGGTTTCGGCCCCGGCTACATTGAGACGCAGATCAAGGCCGCTTTGGATGCCGGGGCCACCGGGTGGCTGCTCTGGAGTCCGGAAAACCGTTACAATTACTCTTTTGAGGCCATGCAGAATGTAATGAACTACAAGCCCGAAACCAAGGTCGCCTCCCTGGGCGGCAAGGGCACGCCGCAAAAGGTTTCAAACAAGCCAAATGAGACAGATGTTATTGAACAGCAGCCGGTTCCCGCTACCACCAATGGCGTGAATCCTCCTCACGTGGACTTACAACCGACGGTTCCGCCGGAGGCTAAACAGTCATCCCTGCCGCCATTACGTCCGGTAGCGAATTCCAAGCCGTTTTTCCGCAGCATTCCCTAGTTTATCACGGCAGGCAATAATCCCGCACGTCATATATTGCGGCGATGGCGGAAGCGCATGGGAATCGAACCCACCAAGGACGCTCGTCGCGCCCCACACCGGATTTGAAGTCCGGGGGACCCACCAGGACCCGTCCGCTTCCACCCCTGTGCATAGCATAGGCTTGTCGATCAGGGAAGGGTTTTTGGTTGATAATTCAGGGCATGAATCGGTAGCCCCGGCCGCGGATGCTGACGATATGCACCGGATTGGAAGGGTCCTCTTCGAGGTAGCGGCGGATGCGCGAGATGAACGTGTCCACGGTGCGGGTCTCGATCTCGGGATCGAGGCCCCAGACATGCTTGAGGAGTTCGGCGCGGGAGACGATGCGTTCCTGATGCTGGGCCAGGTATTGGATGAGGTTGGCCTCGTGAGGGGTGATGCGTACGAGACCCTGGCCATCGCGCATGACCTCGAGCGTGTTGAAATTGATCGTCACCTGGCCCACGACAAGGACCTCCTCGGGTTTATACCATTCGTAGCGGTCCAGGATGCGCCCGATCCTGAGGAGAAATTCTTCCAAATGGAAGGGCTTGGTGAGGTAATCGTCAGCCCCGGCCTTGAGGCCGTCCACCTTGTTTTCAATCAGCGATTTGGCGGTCAGGATCAGGACCGGGATTTTGGGATCATCCTTGCGGATATGCTTCAGGGCTTCCAGACCGTCCATGCCCGGCAGCATGAGATCCAGAACGATCAGGTCGACCGAGGCATCGTTGAGCACCTTGAGCCCCTCTTCGGCGCTGGCGGCGTGGATCACCGTATACCCCTCGGCCTCGAGATTGATGAGCAGGCCCAATGCCAGGGGCTGATCGTCTTCGATCAGCAGGATGCGCCACGTGACGTTCATGGGTTCACCTTGGCCAGGGGCAGGGTGATGATGAAGCATGAACCGTTGTCCGGCGCGATGCGTTTCAACCGGATCTTACCGCCATGCGCCTTGATGATGGCGCGGGTGACATATAATCCCATACCGGTTCCTTTGGCCCTCAAGGCCACCCCTTCCGGGAGTCTCTTGAACAGATGAAAGATGTCCTGTTGCCGTTCCTTGGGTATGCCGATGCCGTGATCCGAAAACTCTATATAGGCCTTCTTCTTGTCTTTCCATATCTTGATGTCGATATGCGGATGCTCGATGGAATAATAGACGGCGTTCTCGGCCAGGTTGGAAAAGGCCATGTCAAAGGCGTCGACATCGAGATTGAGATAAATGTCCGGCTCGATCTCCTGGTGGAAATCCACCCCGGCCAGCAGGGTGGCATGCCGGCTGAGAAAACATTGGATGATTGACTCGGCGCTCAGAATTTTAAGCTGGTAGGGGCGCTTGTGATACTTGATGCGCGAGCTTTCCAGAAATTTTTCCACCATGGATTGCAGCCGCTGGTTCTCCGAGAGCATACCCGAGATGAACTGATCCCGGGTTTCGGTAGGCAGATCCCTCTTCTGCATGGTCTCCAGATAGAGCTGCATGGTGGCCAATGGGGTCTTGAATTCATGAGTGATGGAGGATATCAGATAGATCTGGGTCTTTATGAGCGTCAGTTGCCTCTGATAGAGGATGAAAAGGATATAGGCGCAGGCCAGGATCAGGGTCAGGAGCACCGAACCCTCCACCATAATGAGGATGTCCCAGGTGCCGATGCGTTGAATGAGGGCATAATGGTTGCGCACGTACCAGATAATCCACAGGATGACCATGGTTAACCAGGCCACCTGCATGATCACGAAGATAAGGATGGACGGCCAGCGCCGTGGGTTCCTCATAGAACACCCTTTACCATCCCGTGCACGGATGTTCCAGAGGCAATTACGCCGCTTTATGCTCGTGAACGACCGGCAGGGGAGAGGTAGCCTTCTTTACAAGACCGCCGCCTAAGAGAATGTCGTAAAGATGAAGAAGAACTGTGGCCGATATAGTCATTTGAACCCGTCACGAAAGCTTAAAAAGGAGGATCACTATGGAGAATAAACCTCGGCGCATGGGCGAGGTCCTGGTTGAACTGGGTCTGATCGATGATTACCGTTTGAAGCATGCCCTGGATGTGTCCGGCAAGGAGGGCGTGCGGCTGGGTGAATCGCTGATCAGATTGGGGTATCTCTCCGAGGAACAGGTGCTCGGGATTCTCAAGAATCTCACGGGCGCCATGGTCCTGGACATGCAGGCAGACGTGATCAAACAGGATGTCCAGAAGCTGATACCTCCCGATCGTATGCTCGAATTGCTGGCCGTCCCCCTGGAGATCGAGGAAGGCAAGGTCAGGGTGGCCTTTGCCGAACCCATGAATTATGTAGGGGTGGAGAACGTTAAGTTCATCCTCAATAAGGATGTCATACCGATTTTAGCCTCCCGCGCCCAGATTCAGGACATCATCGATGCCCTTGGTCAGGTGGGATACGGCAAGGAAGATCTCAAACTGCGTGAAATCAAGCGCTCAACGCTGATCCTTTCCATGCTGGATACGAGTCCCAGCTCCATCCTGCGTCTCTTGAACGACGCCGATCATACCGATCTGCATATCTCCATCGGGACCTCGCCGGCCATTCGCTCCAGCGGCATTTTTGCCCGCAGTAACATGCCCATCATCACGGTCGACGTCATGAACCGGCTTATCCGGGAGATCCTGCCCGACGATGCCTTGCGGGATCTGAAGGAAAACAAGGAGGTCGAGTACACCTATATCAGGCCGGGCATCGGCCGTTATCGGATCAACGTCTATTATCAGAGGGACGGCGAGCTGGCCATTGCGGCCCGCAAACTGGTCGAGGATATTCCCAGTCACTCCACCCTGGGATTACCGGATATCCTGATATCGATGCTCGACAATATCGGGCTGTTGGTAGTGGCCTCTCCCGGGGGGCAAGGCAAGGATGCCACCATCGCCAGCCTGATCGATTACATCAATACCAAACGCAGCTGCAATATCATCACCTTTGAGGACCCCATCGAGTACATCCACGAACATAAGCTCTCCAATGTCAATCAGCGCGAGATCGGCCGCGATACCCTCAAAGACACCGGCCAGGTCTTCGAAAACGTCTTCAAACATGACCCGGACATCATCGTCTTTTCACACCTGCGCGATGCCGCCATGGTTACCACCGCCATACGCGCCACGCAAAAAGGCATCCTGGTGATCGCCGGGATCAATGCCATGGATGCCTTCACGGCCGTGGATCAGATTCTCACGACCATGACCGACGAATACATGAAGGCCCTTTTCGCGCATTCCCTGCTGGGGGTCTTCTCGCAGCGCATCGTGGGCGTCAAGGAAAAGAGGGGGGGCACGCTCATCTGGGAGATGCTGCTCGGCAAACCCCGTATTCAGAAGTACATTCGCGACAACAAGCTCTTTTTCATCAAGGGCCAGGCGCAGTCGCTGCAGGGCGAGTATTTCCCCATGGAGGAAAGTCTGGCTGCCGCCATCAAGCACGGCAAACTCGATCGCCGTTCGGTCGAAAACGAGCCGCAGATCAACAAGGAGATGTTAAGCGCCTATCTCGATCGGCAATAAGATCCGCACGGAAAAATAGCTTCCGAAACGGCTGGCGCTCGCGTGCGAGCATCAGCCGTTCATTTTTTTTATGCGCGCCGTATGAGTCGCAAGGCATGGAGAATACAGGGAAAAGAAGCTATGCTTACCTCGCGTGCGGCGTCCGGTCCGGTGAAGAATTTTCTTGCAACCGCGTTTTCTATCGTGTATAAAATGAACCATGATTCAGAGTAATGCTCTGAATTCAATATTAAAATACTTGATAAGAATAAAATTTAAATAAGGAGTACGCTGATGGGCAAAACAAGGGTTTTTATTTTCACGGTATTTATGTTGTTGGCGGTTTCCACTGTGGCAATGGGGGCTGATGTGGCTACGGCTGGTTATACGGATTGGGCGAAGGTCATCTTCGTTGCGTCATCTGTTTTGGCTGGCGGCCTTTGTATGGGTATCGGCGCCCTTGGGACGGGTATCGGCATGGGCAACGCCACCGCCGGTGCGAGCGATGCAGTGGGCAGGAATCCGGGATCGCAGGGCAAGATCATGTTGACCATGATGGTCGGTCTGGCCATGACCGAGTCCATTGCTATCTATGCTCTGGTTGTTACACTCATTCTTCTCTATGCCAATCCATTCAAGGCCATCATCATCGGTGGTTGATCGATCGAGGATGAGTGATTTCACGGGTGTGGATCCGGGAAGTCACACGCCATTCAGAGTGGGGTGTATGAGGGCGGCTCATCCTCGGGAGGTATCGGTTACCTCTTGCTGGATGAGTACGCGGTCATGATTTATCGTTTTCATATGATTGAATGGGTTGTATAACCGGGTCAGGAGATGGTTATGGAGCAGGAAGAAAAAAACAAATTAAGTTTTGCAAGTATTGCGATCAGTTTTTTTATCCTCATTGTGCTTCCTCTTACCATAACAGGCGTCATTATCAGTAAAGGGGTGGTAAAAGTAGGTGAGGAGGCAACGCAGGCTAATTTGAGGGTGCTTGACGAACCTGAGAAACAGGATGTCGTGGCCCAGGCCAAAACGCTTGCCGAAGCGGTGGCGCAATTTTATACCGAGCGCGAAAAGGATATCAGAATCGCCTCCATTCTTCCCAGGGACGAGAAGGCCTATTCTACTTTCCTCAATTCCAACACGATGGGGGTTGTAAAGACTTCGAATGTCGGTATTATCAAGATACCTGAAATGATTTATCGCGAAATCGCGTTCATCGGTAAAGACGGCAAGGAAGTCCTCAAGGTTACAAAGAATGGTAAGGTGCCCGCCGATCAGTTGCGGGATATGTCGAATCCCGAGAACGGCGAATACGGCACGGAAGATTACTTTCTGAAGGCCAAGGTCCTGCAGCCGGGTGATTTCTATGTCGGTCCGGTAGTCGGACAGCATGTATCCAAGGCCGAATTCGAGGCCGGGAAGCGTTTTGACGGCATTCAGCGCATCGCGGCACCGGTATTCGATTCATCAGGATTCGCCGGCGTGGTGGAGCTGGCCTTGAACTTCGTGCATACCATGGAGTTCACCGATCATATCCAGCCGACCGATCCGGGCAAGATTTTCGCCGAAGTCAATGCGGCCGACAGCAATTATACCTTCATGGTGGATCGCGACGGCAATGTGATCTCGCATCCGTCCGATTATCTGATGGTCGGTCTCGGCGCGGACAAGAAACCGGTGCCGGTAATGGATGCCGGGAACTACCAGAAGTTGATGGAGACCGGCGAAGGCACGCTGAACATGGCGAACATCGGATTCAAGGATGAGAACCTGTCCAAGATCAACGCCATGGTCTACGAGAACAAGAGCGGGTCCTTGACCTATAACCTGGACGATACCCGGTATTTTGTGGCCTATGCACAGATTCCTTATTATGGCGACGGTTTCACGAAGCCCAAGGGTATGGGCTGGATCGGCATGCTGGTGGACATCGATAAGTATCATCAGCTGAGCCAGGAGAAAGTCAGGGATATTCAACAAAAGGTGGCGCGCTGGCAGAAGTCCAGTATTACGGTGGTAATCGTATCGCTGATCCTGCTATTCATGATCGCCCTGATACTTTCCAGAGGTATCTATCGACAGATCCGCAGGGCGAATGAAGGCGAACACGCTGCGTCCGACGAAAGCGGAAAAGATTAGATTGAGGAAGGGGGACGCCAAACGGCGTCCCCCTTTGTTTATTGCATCCGCAACATCACGGTCTTGATAAAACCGGATAATATCTTTTCATCATAATTCACTCAATGGGTTTATCCAGATCTGAAGTAAGGATATTCGAACAGGTCCCGTATGAGATCTACTTGCCCATCAGATTATTTTCCTATATTGAGTTACGCAAAGATAAACGAACGGAGGAACGATGGCAGCCAGAATCCTGGATAAAAGGCAGTTGTCTGAAAATGTATTCCGCATGGTCTTCGAGGCGCCCAAGATTGCGCGTAAACGCAAACCAGGCCAGTTCGTCGTGGTCAGAATTCACGAACAGGGTGAACGCATCCCCTTGACGATAGCCGATGCCGACGCCGACCGTGGCACGGTCACCCTCATCTACCAAGTGGTCGGGAAATCCACCGCTCATATGTCGGACTTACGCGTAGGCGATGAAATTCTCGATCTGGTCGGTCCACTGGGCACGCCGACGCATATCGAGAAGGTCGGTACGGTGGTTTGCATCGGGGGCGGGGTGGGCATCGCCCCGGTATTCCCCATTACCCAGGGGCTCAAGAACGCCGGCAATCATGTCATATCGATCATCGGTGCCCGTACCAAGGATCTTGTCATCATGGAGAAGGAAATGCAGTCCGTCTCGGATGAGTTCGTGGTGACCACCGATGACGGTTCTTATGGTTTTCACGGTTTTGTGAGCCAGGCGCTGGAAAGCTTCTACCTCCTGCCGGGCAAGAAGATCGACCAGGTCGTGGCCATCGGACCGGTCCCGATGATGCGAGCGGTTTGCGATGTGACCAAAAAATATAATCTGCCGACCATCGTGTCGCTCAATTCCATCATGGTGGATGCCACGGGAATGTGTGGGGCCTGCCGGGTGAGCGTGGGTGGTAAGACCCGTTTTGTCTGCGTGGACGGCCCGGAGTTCGACGGACATCAGGTGGATTTCAAGGAACTCATCGACCGTCAGCGCATCTATCTTACTGAAGAGAAAGAATCTTTCGATCATTTCTGCTCCTGCAGACAGCAACCGGTGAGGAGATAAAAGCATGGATATGAAGGAAAGGATGAAAATCGACCGGCAGGCTATGCCGGAGCAGGAACCCAAGGTGCGCGCGCGGAATTTCGATGAGGTTCCCCTGGGATATACGCCGGATTCGGCCAAGCTTGAGGCCCAACGCTGCATCCAGTGCAAGAATCGGCCCTGTATGGAAGGCTGCCCGGTCGAGATTGATATCCCCGCTTTCATCGAAAGAATCGCCGAAGGCGATTTCCTGGGCTCCATCAAAAAAATCAAGGAGACCAATGCCCTGCCTGCCGTATGCGGACGGGTATGTCCGCAGGAAGTCCAGTGCGAGGAAAAATGCGTACGCGGCAAAAAGGGCCAACCGGTGGCCATCGGTCGGCTGGAACGTTTCGTGGCCGATTACGAACGCGCTGTAGGCGCGGTAAGCATTCCGGAAATAGCCGCGACCACCGGTAAGCGCATCGCCGTGGTGGGTTCAGGACCGGCAGGTCTGACCGTGGCCGGGGACCTTATCAAGCAGGGACACAGCGTCACCATCTTCGAAGCCCTGCATGTGCCGGGCGGCGTGTTGGTCTATGGCATCCCGGAGTTCCGTTTGCCCAAGGCCATCGTGGCCTCCGAGATTGATTACCTCAAAAAACTCGGGGTTGATGTCCAGACCTCGAATGTCATCGGCAAGATCGAAACCGTGGACGAGCTCTTGAACGCGGGCTACGATGCCGTCTTCCTGGGCACCGGGGCGGGTTTGCCGACCTTTATGAATATACCGGGCGAAAACCTGAACGGCGTATATTCGGCCAACGAATACTTAACGCGCTCCAATCTCATGAAGGCCTACCGCTTCCCTGAATACGACACGCCCATTGTGAAGGGCAGGAATGTGGCGGTGATCGGCGGCGGAAACGTGGCCATGGATTCGGCGCGCACCGCCATGCGGCTGGGCGCGGACCACGTGTATCTGGTCTACCGGCGCTCTAGGGTGGAAATGCCCGCCCGCGTCGAAGAGGTTCACCACGCCGAAGAAGAGGGCATCGAGCTCCACCTGCTTACCACGCCGGTGAAATATATCGGCAATGAAAAGGGCTGGGTCGTGGGCATGGAATGCCAGCGCATGGAGCTCGGCGAACCGGATTCCTCCGGCCGGCGCCGGCCGGTCCCCATGCCCGGCAGCGAATTCGTCAAGGATGTCGATACCGTGGTGGTAGCCATCGGTACCGGCGCCAACCCCCTCATCCAGAGCACGACCCCGGGACTCGACACGAACAAATGGGGCTATATTATCGCCGATGAAGAGACTGGACAGACTACTAAGAAAGGGGTATATGCCGGTGGTGACATCGTCACTGGAGCCGCGACCGTAATCTTGGCGATGGGCGCGGGGCGTAAAGCCGCCCGTGCGATTCATAAATATGTAATGTCGAAATAGCTTTTTTACGATAGGAGATGCTATGACCTTGGGGGAGATCAAGGAACTATTAGACGCGGATGTCATTGTAGGAGAAGAGAAGCTCTCCATGGAGGTCAAGGCCGCCTTTGCCGCCGATCTCATGAGCGACGTGCTCTCTTTCGCCAAGCCAGGCTCCATCCTGCTTACAGGGCTTACCAACCCTCTCGTGATCCGCACCGCCGATACCATGGACCTGTTGGCCATCGTCTTCGTGCGCGGCAAGCGTCCCTTGGCCGAGGCCGTCGAGCTCGCGACCCAGAAGGGTATCCCTCTGCTGGCCACGCGCTATATCATGTTCGAAACCTGCGGCCGTCTGTATAAGGACGGCATCCGCGGGTCCATCACCAAGGCCGGCGAGTCCGGATAACATCTCACGCCCGGCCGGCGATAAGGGTATTTTTTAAGCCTATAGACTTCTTTTTCCCGGTGTGTTCGGCTTCTCATAGAGGGCGGCATCAGCAGACTTGATGAGGAGGTACTTATCAGCGGCGTGTTGAGAGAAGGCGGGAACCCCTGAGCTGATGGTCACCTTGAACCGTTGAACGGCACGCATTATATCCTATTATTCCAAACCCTTGCAAATATTTTCGACCATGACCAGGACAATACATAGCTCGGTCTCCGGCGGGATGAGGACGAATTCTATGCCGCCGTAACGCTCGGCGACACCGGCATGGTTGATGAAACCGCCCTGACGAACTGTTCCGGTCAGGGGTGGATAAATCTGGAACGATCTGAAATTAGAATTGAAAATCGGGATCAGCCACCCTCAAGGGCTTGGCGCATTTTGGAGAGGAAGTCATGCAGCGAGAAGGGCTTCTGGATGAAATATCCGCCTGTTTCCAAGAGCTGGCTGCGGCTGATCACGTCGGCGGTGTATCCGGACATGTAGAGCACCTTCATCCCTTGCCGTAAGGGCGCCAGTTGTCGGTGGAGGCCTCTGCCGTTTGTATCGGGAAGGATGATGTCCGTAACCAGGATGTGGATCGTTTCCGGGTATGACTGCGCCTGGTGCAGCGCTTCCTGTCCGTCGGCGGCCTCGAGTACGGTATAGCCATAGCCGCTCAGGATGTTCACGATCAAATCCCTGACCTCCGTTTGGTCCTCCACGACCAGGACGGTTTCGGTCCCGAACAGGCTTGCATAGTGGGGTGTTTCCTCGCTGGCCTTGGCCATGGGAGCGCCGTGCACGGGGAAGTATATCCTGAAGGTGGTGCCGTGGCCGGGTTCACTGTAGGCCGTAATGCAGCCGCCGTGTTGTTTGGCGATGCCGTATACCGTGGATAGTCCGAGGCCGGTGCCTTTGCCCTGCGACTTGGTTGTGAAGAACGGATCGAATGCCTTTTGCAGGGTGCTGCTGTCCATGCCTGTTCCGGTATCGCTTATGGCCAGCATAACGTACAAACCTACGGCGCCGTCCTTATGCATCTTGACGTAGGTCTCGTCCAGATAGACCTCGCTGGTTTCAAGGCACAGGGTTCCGCCATCGGGCATGGCGTCCTGGGCATTGACCGAGAGGTTCATGATGATCTGCTCGATCTGGCCCATGTCGGCCATGATGGTCGGCAGTTTGGGCGCCAGATTGATAAGCAGGGCCACGTTTTCATGCAGGGTGCGCCTGAGGATCTGCTCGAACCCCTTGATGACCGCGTTCAGATCCAGGGCTTTCATCTCCAGGGTCTGTTTGCGGGCAAACGCCAGGAGTTGGCGCACCAGATCCCGTGAACGCTGCGCCGAACGAAAGATGTGATCCAGACTGATGCGCATCGGGTCATCGGGCGCCGTCTTATTGAGGAGCAGTTCGGTATACCCCATGATAGGGGTGAGCATATTGTTGAAGTCATGCGCGATACCGCCGGCCAGCTGGCCGATCGTTTCAATCTTTTGTGCCTGGATGAACTGTTCCTGGAGGCGTTTCTGCTCGGTTATATCGCGGGCGATGCCCCGGAATCCGGTCGGCTTGGCGTCGTCACCGCGCATGAGCGCAATCGAGGTCTCCACGGTGCGGCGCGTGCCGTCCTTTCTGACAAGTTCCCAATCGGTGGCCTTGATGACATGTCCGGTGGTGAAAACCTGGTTGAAGAGAGAAAATACCATTTCGACATTCGATTCATCAATCAGCGCGCGATAATTCATGCCCCGCAATTCGTCCGGCGCGTAGCCCAGTATTTCGCACAAGGAGTTGTTGAAAAAGGCGAAGGTGCCCTTGAGATCCACCTCATAGTAGCCGTCATCGATCTCATCCAAGATCTCGCGGTAGCGTTTTTCGCTGCGCTCCAGGCCACGATTGGCTTGCTCGAGCTGCAGGAGCTTTTCTTCCAGTTTATGGATCAAGGCCTCGTTGTATTCTTTCAAGTAGGACTCTTCCGAGGAATAGGCGGACGGCTTGGCCGTGATCGCGCCCCTGGCATAGGCGTCCAGGAGTTCCTGGATCAGCACCAGAAATTCGGTTGGATCGATCGGTTTGACGATGAACAGGTCCGCCCCGAGGTTGAGGGCGAAATCCCGATCGCGTTGGTCGGTGTAGGTGGCGGTATAGAACACGAAGGGGATGCCCTTCAAGGTTTGATCCTGTTTGCACGCCCGGCAGAGCGAGAACCCGTCCATGACCGGCATGAGCACGTCCGAGACGATCAGTTCCGGTTGATGATCTTGCGCCAAGCTCAAGGCCTCTTTGCCCTGCGAGGCCTCTACAACATCATACCCGGCGCCTTCCAGGATGGCACGCAGCAGCAGGCGTCCATCCTCTTGGTCATCCGCGATCAGCACGTGCAAGCTCATCGTCCTTTCTCCAGAATGGCGTTGATCTGGTCGATCACGTTGGCCGGATCGATCGGTTTTTCGATATAGCCGTCGCATCCGGCGGCCATCAAAGATTCCCGGTCGCCGGACATGGCATAGGAGGTCATGGCGATTACGGGCGTGAGCCGGTTTTTGCCTTCGGCGCGCACGCGTTTGAGGACCTCGGTGCCATCGATATCCGGCAATTGGATATCCAGGATGATGAAATCAAAGCCCTCGTTTTCGGACGCCTTGACGCCGGAGAGACCATCAAAAGCGCGGAAGGTTTGATAGCCATAATTCTCCAGGATAAAGGTGATCAATTCCATATTGTCGGCGTTGTCCTCCACGATAAGCACCCGCTTACCCGGTATGTTCATATCTGCCACTCCTTTTTAAGTTTTGCCCTCATCAGACTTGTCCGGCAACCGTCTGGGCACATGAATCGTAAAGACGCTGCCCTGTTCAAGGTTGCCGCGCATGCTCACCTCACCGCGCAGCAGCTCTTCCGCGATCTTGCGGGTAAGATACAGGCCCAGGCCGGTGCCGGGCACGGTTGTCTTCAAGGGTGAATCGAGCCGCACGAACGCTTGAAACAAACGACCGGCCTGGTCCGGCGCGATGCCGATGCCCGTATCTTCAACCGCTATGCTTACCTCCTCGCCGTTAACGGCGGCCCACATGCGGATTTTGCCGGTAGGTGTGAACTTATAGGCATTGGACAGGAAGTTGAGGATGCATTGCAGCAGCCGGCGGCGGTCGGTGTGCATGCTGATTCCGTCCGGAAAATCCACCATGAACGTAAGACCCTTGGCCTCGATATCGGCGCGCAGGCTTTGCTCGGCCTCGCGCATGAGCTCGGCCAGGTCGAATTCGCCTACTACGGCCGGGATGTTGCCGGCTTCGATCTTGGAGACATCTATGACATCCATGATGAGCTGGACCAGATGCCTGCCGGCGCGTTGAATGCGCTCCATCTGATCGCGCTGCCGGGGGTTGAGTTCTCCTGAGAGACCTTGCAGCAGCACACCGCTGAACCCGATGATGGAATTCAAGGGGGTACGCAATTCATGGGACACCGAGGCGATGAACATGGACTTCAAGCGGTCCAGTTCCTTCAAACGCGTGTTGGCCTCCTGTAGTTCGCAGGTGCGTTCCTGTACCCGGGTTTCCAACTCGGCGCGTTCCATTTTCAAGGCCTCCATGGCCTCTGCCCTTTCGGCTCTGGCACGCAAGGCCATGATCCCGTGGGCCAAGTTGGCGCAGAGCTCTTCCAGCAGGGTGACTTCATCGTCATGGAATGCATCAGGATCACGGGAATAGATGTTCAAGGCGCCGAAGGTGTGATCTCTGCTGGCCAGCGGCAGGGCAATGGAGGAATTATATCCGCGCTTGAGCGCCTGGTCCCGCCATGGGGCAAAGGCCGGCTCCGTCAGGATGTTTTTGAATATCGAGCGTTGTCCGGTCCGGATAGCCGTACCGGTCGGCCCTTTTCCATACTCGGAATCATCATAGGTGATTTTGATGAAGTCAAGATATCCGTCTTCGAAACCATACTGGGCCACCGGCCTGACATGTTTCCCCGCATCCTTTTCTGTGTATCCCACCCAGGCCATGAGATAGCCAGCGCTTTCCACGATCAGGTGGCATATCCGCCTGATCAGTTCGCCTTCCTCCCGGGCATTGATGATGACGGCATTGCCTTGGGAAAGCAGCTGCAAGGCCCGGTTGGTCCTCTGTAAGGTCTCTTCCTTGCTCTTGAGGAGCGTTACGTCGCGGATGGCCTCGATGGCGCCGTTGCGGTTGCCCTGCGGATCATAGAGCGGCACGGCCACACCCCAGAGGTGGGCGCCTTCGCCGCCGAAGAGGGTGGGGATATATGACTCGGCATAGATCATCTTGCCGGAGCGTTTGACGTATTTGTACGACTTTTCAAGCTCCTCGTCGGGCAGGTCCAGCAGGTCGATCAGGAGGGGGCGCCGGGAGCCGAAGAAGGGCAGGGCGTATTCATAATCACCTTTGCCCAGCATCTTTTCCTTGGGCATTCCGCTTATGTATTCGATGGCCCGGTTCCAGGCCACGATCTTCTTGTCCTTGTCGATGACAAAGACCGCATCGGGCAGGAACTCGATGATGTCGAGCAGCCGTTGGTGTTCCTGACGCAGGGCCTCTTCAATCAAACGCCGTTTGGCCTGCTCGCGTAAAACGACCCTGAGTTTGATCAGGAAGTAGGTGAAGACCGCCATGAAGACAAACAGCGCTACTATCAGGAATGAGAGCTTTTCCCTGAAGCCCTCCATCAGGGAGGCGACCTCATCGTCCGGCGTGGCCACCACGATCGACCAGAAAGTCGTATCGAGATGGATCGGCATATAGAAGGCGTGTTCCAGGATCTTCTTCTTGGTTCCCTTGGTCTGTACGATGGAGTAGTCCATCACCCCGGACCTGCCCTCCAGCATGCGTCGCGCCATGGCGATGATTTCCGGCGAATCCCGAAAAGTTTTAAAAACGCTGGTGCTGATCTGGCTGGAGAAGGGGCTGTAGATCACGATGCCCTTGCGGCTGATGAGCCAGGCATAGCCTTTTTTCCCGATACGGATATCCTCAAGATACTGCTTGGCCAACTGGTCGAAGGAGATCAGAAAGGCCAGGGTGCCGTCATAGGCGCCGTTTTTGAATACCGGGACATGCAGGGCCACGGCGCGGAAACCCTGAACCGCCATGAAAACATCGCTCATGACCGGTTTGTGGGTGCGCATGATTTGGGCCACGTGTTCCTGTCCTGAGATGTCCGAGCCGAGCGAGGCGGCATGATCGGGCACGGTGAACATGATTCGGCCCCGGGCGTCCATGCGCGTTACCCCTTTGATTTCCGAGGCATAGGCTTGTTGGATATCTTTCAGCATGGTCTTGCCCGCCGCGTTCATGGTTATGATTGCATCCTGCCAGGACAGGATGGTCAACATGTCCGTGAGATGCCGGAAATGGTCCTGCAAGCCCTTGGCGGCCTGCCTGGCATGCGCAGTCTGGCGGCTGTTCAAATCGGCGATGGTGTTTTTTCTGACCTCGCCGTAGATCATGATGAAAGACGAGATGCACAGTACGGTGATGACCACCAGCAGGATCACATGCTTGCTGTAGCGCATAACATCATTCCCTGTACGGACCTGACGGCAATCTTCTCGGATGCATAGCTCAGGTGACCATGCCTTGGCAGGTCATTTTTATTGTTATATATGATCGAGCCAAAAAATTCCATAAGGAGGTTGAGGTTGGCGCCCTTGACTTTACCCTCGGAGAGCGCATATTTTATGGGGAGAGATCATTGAATGCTTTTCGCTGCGTCAGGGAAGGCCAAGCGCTGCGTATGACCGCGAGATGAATGACTTGCCGTCCTGTACTGTATCCTGCTGATCCTTGATTGAGTCTTGAAATTCTTTCATAGCGCCGCGATGCATGTAAGAACCGGATGCGGAGGTCTCATGGTGGAATATGATGTCGTCGTCATCGGAGCAGGGTTCGCCGGGCCGGTGGCGGCCAGGAAATGCGCCGAGGCGGGCCTGAAAACCCTCATGATCGAACGATCAGAACATGTCGGCGAGAAGGTGATCTCGGGTCTTACCATACCGGTTTATGGCTTCCTCTTCGGCCCCGCCTTTATCCGTGACGGCAATCCCCCGCTCGAGAGACCGGTGGACGGCATCATCAATTATATCATCAAGGATATCGATAGCGGCGATATCGATATCGATGACAGCTTGAAGATACCGCGACCGTTCTCTCCCGTCGTGGCCTTCGGGTATAACGCCTACTGCAAACCATTGTGCGAATGGGAGGCGCGCCAGGCCATGGAGGCCGGCGCCGAACTCAGGACATCTACGGTGGTGAGGGACGTGCTGCGCCAGAACGGTTCGGTCACGGGCATTATCACCGATACCGGGGAACAGATCCCCTCGCGCATCATCATCGATGCCGAGGGTTCCCAGGGCCTGGTGGCGGTTCTGGCCGGCGTACGAAAAAGATATCCGCCCGAGGCCATATCGCTGGCCGACATCTATGACTATGAAGTACCCAAGACATATCTGGATGAGACCTTCGGGTTTTCGATACGGTTCTGCTGGGGCTGGGATGAGCAGAAGATAGCGCCTCCCATGGGACATGGCAACGGACTCATGGTCTGGCCGTACCGCGAAAGCCTGCATTTCATGCAGGACCAATGCCTCAGGATGGATGCCAAGCATGTCTTGAACCTCCCCAAGCTCTTCACCGAATACCATGACAATATCACGACGAAACTGCCGTGGTGGAACGAGGAGGTCAAACCCTTTGCGCGGCTCAGGGCGCACATGTGGGAGGGTTTCGAGATTTTCGTGGGCTTAAGCGACGAGCTGCGAGGCATGCCGAACCATACCGACGGCATGATCCTGGTGGGCGACGCCGCCGGACTGGAAAGCACCGAGCTCTGCGACGGCGTTCCGGCCGCCTGGATTTCGGCCGATATCGCGGCCGATGTCGCGATCGAGGCTTTGCGGGCAGGTGATACCTCGCGCGCGTTCCTGTCACGCTACGACGAGCGCATCAGAGCCCACCCGATCCTGTCATGGTCCATTTCCGGCACCAATCGCTTCGATCTGCGCTATGCCCAGCAGGGACACGACTTGAAAAAGCTCAAGCGCTATGTGCATAACGGCTGGGGCCTGGGGGCGCTCACGCATGCCGCGGCCCCGCTGGCGCAGACCCTGTGCCGCCAGATCATCAGGCATCCCTCCGTGATCATGAAGTGGCGCAAGATGTTCTACCGCTACTATTACAACTGGCACCACGGCCGCTTTGATTATGGAGCCGCTCAGATGAGGACCTCGAATGCGCCGGCAGGGCTGAACAAAGAGGCATGGTTTCGGGTCCGTTTTTATCTGGGGCAGCTTGTGCTCACGCCCCTGATCTGGATTATGGCCGTCATGGTGTACCCGGTCGCCAAAAGACTCAATCCCGCGCTTAAGGTGCTGTTGCCGGTGATCGAACCGCTCTATACCGGGTTGTTGAGGCTCCTTGCGCCATGGTCGGCACGGCAGAGCCAAAGAAAGGTGGCGCGCACCATCAGCGCCGATCCTTCATTGTTCGAGGTGTGATCATGCCGGAAGACCACAAACCGGTGCGGGTGTCACCGAACTATCCGGGGGTCGAATGGACCGAAGGAACGGGCGTCTTCATCAGCGTCGATAACGGTAAATGCACGGGCTGCGGCGACTGCCTGAAGGTCTGTCTTGGCGCGTGCTATGTCATAAAGGATAAAAAGGCCCGCATAAAGAGCCTGGATCTGTGCATGGAATGCGGATCGTGCTGGTACATATGCCCCCAGGAAGCCGTCATCTTCACCTGGCCCAAGGGCGGCACCGGGTTTAGAACCAAATGGGGCTGAGCTGTTTACTATTGGTACATCTTCTCGATGACATCGCTGTATTTCTCATTGATAACCTGGCGTTTGACCTTTTGCGTGGGGGTGAGCTCGTCGGTTTCCTGGGTCCATTCGGTGTTCAAGAGGGTGAATCTCATGACCCGTGAGGCCTGGGCCACCTTTTCGTTGTAGCGTTCAAGCTCCTGATGATACAGGGCCAGGACCTTCTCATCATTGATGAGGTCCTGATGAAAGCTGTCGGTTACATTATGTTCCTTGGCCCAGGCTTCGAGCTTATCAAAGGCCGGCACAATCAGCGCGGTGAGGAATTTGCGGCGGTCTCCGATGATGCAGATCTGGTCGATATAGGGTGAGTTCTTGAAGATGCTCTCGATATTCTGGGGCGAGATATTCTTGCCGCCCGCCGTAATGATGATGTCCTTGCTGCGGCCGATGATCTTCAGGAAGCCGTCCGCGTCGATCTCGGCGATATCGCCGGTTTTCAGATAGCCGTCTGAGGTGAAGGCCTCACGCGTGGCCTCCTCGTTATGATAATATCCCTGCATCACCTGGGGGCCCTTGATGAGCAGCTCCCCGTCTTTCGAGATCTTCTCGATGGTATCGACATAGGCCGGTCCGACGGTGCCGGGTTTGATCCAGTGGGGCAGATTTACGTTGGTCACCGGCGAGCATTCACTCAGACCGAAGCCTTCCACCACCCGCACGCCGATGCCTAAGAAGAACTCGGCGTCGCCGACCGAAAGAGGGCCGCCGCCCGAGATGCACAGGTCGATCCGATCAAGGCCTAAGGATGCCTTGATCGTGTGATATACCAGCCTGTCGGCCAGATGATAGGAGAGGGCAAACCATCCTTTCCTGGGTTTATTGGCACACATGTAGGGCAGATTCATGCGCGCGACATGCATCGCCCAGCCGAGCAGGACTTTTTTGGCCCCTTTGCTCCCCGCGATCTGCTTCAAAACCCCGGCGTGGATCATTTCATAGATGCGCGGGACGCTGACCAGCATGGTCGGCCTGACCAGCTTGAGGTCCGCGACCGGGCTGCGGGCGAAATAGACATGGCTGCCGGTGTAAACGGCCATATAGTATCCGACCGTGCGTTCGAAGGCATGCGAGAGCGGCAGAAAAGACAGCAGGGTCTGTCGCCGTTGATCGAAGACCGACTTGATGGCCAGATAGCTCTGTTTGGTATTGGCCACCAGATTGCTGTGACTGAGCATGACGCCCTTGGGACTGCCGGTGGTTCCGGAGGTATAGATGAAGGTCGCCAGGTCGGAACCTCGTATGGTTACCAGCCGGCGGTCGAATTCGGCCGGGTCGGGATGTCCCGCACCCTTGGCCAGGGCGGCCGACAGGGTGAGTACGCCCGGCTTGAGGTCGCTGGCATCGTCAAAGACGAGCGCCCCCAGCAGGCCGGGGGCCCCATTAAGGCCCTTGGCGAGATGCTTGGCGGTGCCGGCGATGAGGAAACTCGCATCGGAATTTTTTATGATATAACCCGCCTCTTCGGCCGAGTTGGTGGCATAGATCGGCACATTGACGGCGCCGATGGACAAAATCGCCAGATCGGCGAGCCACCACTCATAGCGGTTGGGCGAGAAGAGGGCGACCTTGTCGCCCTTGTTGATGCCTGCCTCAATGAGGTACAGGGCCAGTTTTCTGACCAGGCCGTCCAGCTCGGCATAGGAGATGTTTCGATATTGACCGCTACTATCCTTGGAAGAGACGCAGGAATCGTTCCCGTAACGCAGAACGCTTTCCTGAAACATGGCGCCGATGGATGTCGAGCTGAACATGGTGGCTCCTTAACGAATGTAAAGTAATGATTGAGATCAGAGAAAACAATAGATGAGGTGCAACGAATGGGTGCCGGCCATCAATACCTCTGGCTCTCAAGGACGACAATGAAAGGGATTCTGCCTGTAATCGACACGGACACTCCATGACACAGAAGGCCGTGCTCGTCAATGGATTCCGGAGGCGGCAAGGGGTGGTATGATGAGATCGTTCGCTCACGGCGAGGCTTCATGTTGTATCCTAAAAATGCCGAAAAATAATTGATGAGCATACAATCGGGCCAAAGAGATAGAACGCCCTGCCTGCGATGCCGGATACCCTCTGCATGCATTCCCGGCTCTCAGCACTGAGGGGACACAATGGAATTCCTCTCCAGCAGCATCTTCGTCATTCTCTTCCTGCCGCTGTTCTCTCTGCTGCTGTGCTCACTGTTGCCGAGCTATGCCTTGCGCGCACTGAAAGGCACGGGGGATCACCGGTGGTTCACCATCCTGTGCGTGCTGGCCTTTATTGATAATTTATGCCTGATCTTACGCAGCATATTACCGCCCGACAATCCATTGCTTGGTCTGACCCAAGTATTGTACCCTTTGTTTATCTTCATGTTGCCGATCTCGATTGAGCTGGCATATTCACGCTTTGCCATACGGGGATCTCCCCGGGTATTGCCCTGGCTCATCATTCTGGCGCTCTGCGTATTCGTGGCCATGTGGTTCGGCCCCTCTCCGTGGGTCATATTCCTGATGGCCGCTGCGTGTCTTCCATTGTTTGCCTTTGCCTTTGTGCCTATCGTCAAGGTGTTAAAAGCTTCTGACATCGCGCAGACTCTTCTGGTCGGGGGGGTTGTTCTGCTTACGGTATTATGTGCCTTGAGTTTTCTACCCATACCTCTGTTCATGACCGTTTCGCCGCTCAGTCTGGCTTGCGTGCCCCTGCTTCTCATCGCTCTGGGTCTGATACAGGGCGAACATGATGTCCGAAGACATACTGAATTCAGGCAGAAGCTCTTCATCAGCGCGGCACTGGCCTTCAACGGCATACCGCTTTGCACTGAGGTCGGCATCTTATTCTACAATATCGATACAATCAATGCCGCCGCGTTCTGGGATTGGGTCGTGGGCTATGGGGTCATCTCAATCCTTTCCATCCTGACCTGCATCCTGATGATTGATTTTTCTCTCCGCAGATCGACAAAACAACCCGGCGCCATGCTTTTCGCCATCCTCTGCCTCTTGTGGATCATGAGCAGCGTGCAGGATCTCTTTGCCGTAATCTTTCCGGAAGCAATAGCGCTGCAGAACTCAAGGTTGATCAGTGCCTATTCTTTTATTCTGCTTGGTTTTCTAGCGCACTTTTTCCTGATTTTAAGCGGGCGACCCCGCTCCAAACTGATCGCGGTCTTTTATATCCTCAGCTTTGCGCTCATGCTGCTGGAATTTTTCCAGACCGATACCCTCCCGATCGTGTTTCGTTCGCCGGGTGGACCATACATCTTGAGCACGGCGATCTCCTATCAACTCTATTCCCTGGGGATGATGGGGGTATTCATCATGGGGACCTACCTGTTCGGCCGGCTCAGGCGTTCGACTCCCGCGGGCCTTGCCCGCATCAAATTTACCTCGCTCCTGATGTTCTGCATCTTATCAATCATCCTGCTTGTGGGCTCAGTGCCCATCACGTTCGGCATCAACTTCTTTCCCTTTTATCAGTTGGAGTTCATCCCCTTGATAATCGTTGCTTACGGCGTGTACTATAAAAGCATCGTAAGCCTCTCGGTCCGCCGGACCATCCTCGTCGCCCTGGCACGCGCAATTCTCCTGATCGCCTATACCAGTATCGTTATCATGGTCGGCATCGTGCTCAGGGACTATCCATTGGCTTATATCCTTGAGCGGCTTATCCCCTATGGCATTCCGCCGGTTGTTTCCGCCCTTGCTGCGGCCGTGCTCTCCCTCATCGTCATGGGATTGGAACAGAACCGTCTCGAGACCATCCTCTTCGGTTTGATATGTCTGGGCGTGTGCATGTTGAACTTGGACATCGGCCTTTTGACCATCGTGAAGGACCCCGCTCTGGCCCTCTCGATCTCCCGCCTTGACCACTTTTTCCTGGATCTGATGCTTTTAGGCCTTTTCTTCAATCTGGCCTGGCTGGTGACAGGCACCACGCAACACTCGTGGCTGGTCTATCTGGGTTATGCCATCGGCCTATGCATGGCGCCCTTTGCATTTTCGGATTACTACTTCGACGGCGTTTATAACTTTTATTGGGGATACTTCGCCAAAGGCGCCATCCTGTATGAGGTTATGTGCGCGGCCTGGGGCTTCGGTATGATTTTGGGTTTCATCTTGTTCATACGAAGCTACCGACGAACGGACAATCCCGAGCAGAAGAACACCCTGAAATATATGGCTTATGGCTTCGGCAGCTTGATCATACTCAGCATGATCAACAATCTGGCGATCCATGGCATTGAGTTCTATCCCCTGGGCACCTTCAGCTTCATACCGCTCATCTTCATGACCTATGCGCTTTTCAAACATAACCTCTTCCTGGCCTTGCAGAATATCCGCACCTTCCTGGCGATTGCCTTACAGATCGCCTGCATGCTGGCCATCGTGATCATTCCGCTTGGTCTCTTCCCGGCCGCCCATCACGAGGCGGTGCTATATACCAGCCTTGTGTGTGCATTCCTGCTCTACAAACCCACCCAGCAAGGCGTGAATGCCGTCCTGAACCTTTTCATCCGCAGGGTAAACGAGGACATCAAGCAACACTACTATGCCATGACCGAGAGGTTATCGCAGGCCTATCATACCCAGGAGATCATGGATATCTTGACTCAATGGTTTTTCCAGACCATCATGACCTCACGCGGCATCATCCTGATACGGTCCCGGGATAAAAGTAGCTTTGAAGGACCCCTGACCTGGAACCCCCAATGCATGGACGGTTTTTTTGCCTATGGATGCCGCCCCGAGGATAACCGCACGATCAGTATCGGTCTTGATCATCCTCTGACCGCCTTGTGCTCCAAAGATCAACCCGTGATCGCCTACGATACCATCGAGGAATGGATCCATGGCCAGGAAACCACGGTGGACCCATGGTTGGCGCAAACCGAAATCATCATGCCCATCTTCCTTCAAGACAACCTGAACGCGCTCATATTGCTGGGCGGCAAGATCAACGGCATACCCTACTCGAAGGCCGAGCTGGGAATCCTGCATGATCTTGGCCCCGTCCTCGGCCCCAATATCGAGAATGCCCGGCTTTGGGAAGGCTTGGAGCGGGAGGTGGACCGCCGCACCGAGGATCTCAATGCCGCGCTGATCGATTCGCTGATCAAGGAAAAGGAGATCACCCGTCAGAACAAGATCTTCCGTTCACTGCTCGAAACCAGTACCAAGATTTCTCAGTTTCGAAAGTTGGATGACCTGTTCACCTTCACCCTGGAACATATGCAGTCGCTCTTTCCGGAACTTGGTTTTGGGATCATCCTTGAAGGCGAGCGCGCCGGTTTTCTGGAGAGTATTACCTTCGTGGGCATCACTGATACCGAACGCGATATCATCCTGTCCAATCGCGACATGCTGTTGGATGACGATATCGACGGCATTCTGTACAGCGATATGCTTCTCAAAGGCGTCATCAAGGACACCCATATTCATGATACCAAACCCCATTGGAACGTCTTCTCCATAGAGCTCACCACGCGACAGATCAACGGGAAATTGATCGTCAAGGGCGACCTGGATCAAGCAGCGCGCGAGGTCATAGCCGTCTTCTTAAGTCAGCTTTCGAGCGTGACCAAGGGCAAGCTCCTGATGCGCGAGCTGGAAAAGACGGCCAGTACCGATGGATTGACCGGAGTCTACAACCGCTCGTATTTCAATCAGGAGTATATGCAGGCGATTGCCAACGCTACCCGCTATACGATTCCCTTTGCCGTTATCATGGTGGATGTCAACGGGCTGAAGGAAGTCAACGATCGGTATGGACATGAACGCGGGGATGAGATGATCGTCCGGGTGGCCCGTCTGCTCAAGGAGATCTGCCGTAAGACCGATGTGGTTTCACGCATCGGCGGGGATGAATTTGCGGCCTTGATGCCCTCTACCAGTCTTGACCTGGCCGAGAACGTGGTCGCCCGCTTGCGCGCCATGGAAGAGCGCCTGTTCATGATTTGCCGGGACAAGGACGGGTCCGATGTACTCATGAACATACGCATCAGCATCGGACTGTGCGCGTCGCATGAGGTTGCGCCCGATGATGTTCTCAAGGAGGCCGATAGGCGCATGTATCAGGACAAGGCGGAGTTCTATGCCGGCCGGGGCAGGTATCGCTAAATCCATGTATGGCGGAAACAGCACGCTTGATTGGGTTGTTTCAGGGCCTTGGGCTTTGCATGCATGCAGTCCAGATCGCCGGCTTCGGTGTTTGTTGCCCCAGGGCGCGACCGATGGCGGCCGAGCCATCGGAATGATTTATGACCTGATTCGCCATGTGGTCCATTTTGCAACGGGTCTCGGCCGAGAGCTGCCAGCCCAGGGCTACTTCCGGTGATCCTTGCGGCGGACGCAAGTCCGTTACCACCCCTGCACCGCCCACGAGGTTCGTGACTTCCTTAAGGTATGCGAGTTCATGCGCCTCTCCCGTGCTCTGCAGCACGGAAACCGGAGCGAGGAGGGCGCCTGCGAGCGAACCGGCCAGGCAGCCGGGTTGGGACTCCGGGACCACGGGACTGTTGGATATCACCAGGACCAGCGGTTTGATCCTGCCTGCAAACTCAGCCCTGGAAACAACCGGTTGGATCGTGCGTAAAAGACCGGCAATCGAGGCCAACCCGGAATTATTGAAATAACCGCCATCGACCAAACGGAAGCGGACATGATCCGGGGATTCAAAGGTGGCCTCGGGGCTGATCAAGGGGAAGCGCGCGCTGAGCATGGCCGCCGTGCTGAGTCGGATGGGCCTGCCCAGGAGTTCCTCAACATCGGGTTCGGTGGTAAGCGCATCCTTAGCCGCCAGGTTTGAGACCACGATACGGTGGCCATTGATCGCCGAGGTGGTGTTAAGGATGAGCGAAGGCACACGATAGGGGGAGTCCCGCCACAAAGCCTGGAACGGTTCTTCAAAGCGGTGGGTCTCCATGCTGCCGAACCAGGCGTACTCGAGGGCCTGTTCAAGGTCGGCCGCCCGCCGCACATGCCGCCAGCCGAAGGGGATGTCGTTTAAGAGCAGGCCGGAGAGCGCCGGTCCAAGGAGATCCCATTGGAACAGGTAGGCCGTGCAGGCTCGGAAGCCGTGGACGCCGTTGGCAACCAGGGGGGCGCATCCTTTGTCGCCGCAGGCCGGGTAATCGCGATACATGCTGGTGAAGATGGTGGCGCCGACCGCGCCTCCGGAAACGCCGCTGATGGCGTAGATATGCTCGGTGAAGCCTGGGTAGCGTTCCTCGAAGCCGGCCAGCAGCGTGGAGGTCCAGTAGGCGGCGCGCACACCGCCTCCCTTGGCGGCGATGAAGAACACGGGGTAGGGTGTGGTGCCCTCACGCACCTCGGGACGGGCGCGCAGCCACTGGGCAAAGTGCGCGGAAGGGGTCGGGCGCGGTTGTAGATTCGCGGCCGCGGGGAGTGTGCGCAGCGGTTCGTGATTGATGGGCGCAATAAAGAGGAGAATCACCAGGAGCAGCCAGGCAAGGCGTACAAGCACGGGCGCGAAGCTCAACAGGGCCGTAAGAAGGAAGACCAAGGCGAGCATGAAGGCAAAACCGCAGACCACGATGAATGGAGCGCCGATGAACATCCCCCAAGGTTTGGACGAGGACGCGAGCCACAGCGTGACGACCACGAACAGGACCGCGAAAAAGAGGCCGATAGAATGTATTGTCCACCTTGGCTGGAAATTGGGATTGCCGTCGCTGAAATCTTGGTGAACGAGGGCGCACAAGACCGTGGATGTGACAAGACAGGCCCAGAAGAACATGACTAAGCTGCCGAAGAGATAGAATCCTAAGAGTACCGCGACAGCTGCCGCAAAGAAAACGGCCATCTTTGTCGAGATGGTTTTATTTGCTTTTGTCCGCCACCAAGCGGCCGCAATGATGAATATGATGCCGGCTCCGTTGATGACGCTGGCCATGGTCTCATATATGGTGACGGCGTGGCCCAATTGCATTTCAGCCGCGACCGGCCATAACAAACCGATGACCAGAGTGAGAACGGAAGGAACCCAGATGCGGCAGAAGGATCTGGCCGCATCGTCGGCCGGGTACTGCCATTTATTGAGCAGGAAGAACAGGAACGATATCGTCAGGAGACAGGAATAGGAGAGAAAGAGCGGAAAGATAAACCAGGAGATGTTGGCGGGCGCGGGATCGAGCAGCGCGCGCATGGACTCTTGCCCCTGGCCGAGGGCGATCATCGGATAGATGGCCAGAAACTGAATGATAAAAACCGGCAGGCACTTGAGCAGGGCCTCGATCAGCGCGACCGTGAAGTGGCCGAGGGCGCGCATACTGTTCCTGAGTGTATAAAAAAGAGAGCCCATGGTTTGTTGCATGTCAAAGCCTCCACAATAACCGTAGCTGGTATCATTGTAGGCGTTGACGGTGATGATGCAACGGCTCGTAGTCTGATTGCTTTTCGGATGAGTTGATTATGTGGTGCCGAGGGAGGGAGTTGAACCCCCGACACGGGGATTTTCAGTCCCCTGCTCTACCAACTGAGCTACCTCGGCGATGGAGAAATGTCTACGGAATTTAGGGGGTAAAGTCAAGCGGTTTTATCGATCTTTGTCTTCACCGAAATCAAAGGTTTCCAGCTTTTCGCCGTCTTCGCGCAGCACATCCTCCATGGAAACATCCTTGCCCTTGTCGGCCGAGCCGGCAAGCATCTCCTTGGCTTCTCCGGTTACCTTGCTGACCACGAAACCGTCGATGCCGATCTCGATCTCGGGCGCCTTGGAATAGATGTTGAGCTTGATTTTGGCAGGCACAAGGTCTTCCCCGCAACTTTTGCACCGATCCAGATAGTCGAAACTCGTATAACTGCACTTTGTGCAACGCATATGTCCCAACCTCCTGCGTGATATTTTCCCCTATCGGTACAATACAAGCCGATCTTTAACGTTTGGGTTGTCCGGTTTATACAACACCTTCCGGCACTTGGCCAGAATATCTTTTTTACGTCCACAGGCATACGCCCGGCGCATACCTTCGCGGGCATTGAATCCGTCGCAAGGGGATAGTGGACGAGACGCATGAATCGCGCTTGCCCATCAGGCGCAAGGGCTTTCTTGCATGGCGCTACTTTTTGGAATATACTTACTAAGATATTATCGTTGCGATGCTATTTCGCACAGGCGCAAGAAGGGAGATTCAATGTTCAATCCTTTGCAGTCCATCATGGCCCCCAGCTCAATCGCCATCGTGGGGGCCAGCAATAATGCCACCAAGATGGGTACGATCCAATGTCTCAATCTCATCCACAGCGGATTCAAGGGTGATATCCTGCCGGTGCATCCCAAGGAGAAGATCGTGCTGGGCAAGACGGCTTACCAATCGATCGAGAAGCTGCCCTATGCACCTGAGCTGGCCGTGCTCGTGGTCCCGACCGCGCTCGTGCCGGGCATGCTGGAGCATTTCGGACGCCTCGGCACGCGATTTGCGGTGATCATCACCGCCGGTTTCAAGGAAACGGGCGGCAAGGGCTTGGCGCTTGAAGAGGAGGTGAACCGGATCGCCGAGGAGTACGGCATCCGTTTCCTCGGACCCAATTGTCTGGGGATCATCAATACCTGGTTGCCCCTCAATATGACGGTCACGCCCGTGGCCGACCACCAGGGCAAATTGAGCCTGGCTTCGCAGAGCGGAACCTATGTGGCGCAGACCCTGCCGTATCTCCATCGGCACGGCATCGCACTCTCGAAGGCCATCAGCGTCGGAAACGAGGCTAACATCGATATCGTGGACTGCCTGGAATACTTGGGGGCGGACGAGAGCACCAAGGCCATCGGGCTCTACATCGAGGGCATCCGTCGCGCTTCACGGTTTCTGGAGGTGGCCCGTGCCGTCAGCCGGAAAAAACCCATCGTGGCCCAGTATGTCGGTGGCACCGAGGCCGGCGCGCGTTCGGGTTCGAGCCATACCGGCGCCATGGCCGGTCCGGATTACGTCTATGACGGGCTCTTCGAGCAGGCCGGCATCATCCGCGTCGATACCATCGAAGAGGTCTATAAGATCGGTTGGGCGTTGGCTTCCCAGCCGCCGCTTAAGGGCAAGCGCATCGCCATACTTACCAATTCGGGCGGACCCGGCACCGCCATGGCCATGACCTGCAACAAATACGGCCTTGAGGTGCCCGAATTCTCACCGCAGGTGCAGGCCAAGGTGGCCAAGCATATCCCCGGGCATGCCAGCCCGCGCAACCCGGTCGATCTGACCTTCCATGTCGAGATGGGTGCCATTACCCGGGATATCCCCACGGTCCTGATGCAGGCCCCGGAGATCGACGGACTGATCATCCACGGCATCATGGACACCGGATTTTTTAAGGTCATATACCCCATGATCAAGGACCTTGTCGGTCTGCCGCAGGAGCAGTTCATCGAGATGGTCAAGCTCGATCTCGACCCCCTGACCGCAATGCCCTTTGCCTATGGCAAACCGCTCATGATCTCATCCTTCTTCGACCATGGCGACCATGCCATAGAGTCCTTTCACGCCCGGGGCATCCCGGTCTTCGATTCACCGGAGAAGGCCGCCAAGGCCATGGCCGCCCTGTATAAATACCATCAGGCAAACGGCATGCCTCCTGCATTGCCCGAGCCGAGGGACATCCCGCCCAAGGCGAGCAAGCTGGTAGAGTCCACGGCCGTTTTCGACGAGTACAGCGCCAAGCAATTGCTCAGAACCTATGGAATACCGACCGTACATGAGGCCCTGGCGCATACCTTGGAAGAGGCCTTGGAAGCGGTCAATCATATCGGTTATCCCGTGGTGCTCAAGGTCTGCGATCCGCATATTCAGCATAAGACCGAACAAGGCCTGGTCAAACTGGACATCAAAAACGCCCAGGAACTCATGAAGGCCTTCCGTTCGTTGCGCCGCAAAGCCCCCCACGCGCCCATCCTGGTAGCGCAGATGCTCAAGGGCGAAAAAGAGTTCATGGCCGGAGTGAATTCGTATCCGGGGTTTCCGCCCTGCGTGCTGTTCGGTCTGGGCGGGATCTTCACCGAGGCCCTCAAGGACTTCTCCATCCGCTTAGCGCCGCTGTCCCCCTATGACGCCCAGACAATGATGGAGGCTATTAGGGCGCGAGCTCTGCTGGGTGCCTACCGGGGTATGACGGCCGTGGATGCCAAGGCCATGGCCGATCTTCTGATCGCCTTAAGTTTCCTGGCGCTGCATTTCCCTCAGATAGCCGAGATCGATCTGAACCCCATCATCGTGGTGAACGGCGCCCCCAAGGTTGCGGATGCCTTGATCGTCAAGCGCGCGCCGCAGGAATGAGCCGGATTTAAAAACAGCCAAGGAGGAAACCAATGGACATGATCAAAATACGGGAAATGGTTGAGCGCTATCCCGAGGCGCACAAGCTGCCTTGTCCCGTGGCGCACTATATCGCGCGGCTCTTATCGGTCGATCCCAATGAGGTGGGTCAGGCCGCGGATGATCTCAAGAGCAAGATAACCTTCTGCCAGCTCGGACTCTTCGGCTACGGCCGCAAGGGGGTTTCGGCTTATAAGATTCTGGGCCGCAAGGTGGACGTGTCGCAGGCTGTTATTGACCGAGTCCGTGCCGCGGCCTCACAAGAGAACTCCATTTCCTGCCGGCAGCTGTGGGAAATCGCCGACACCGAAGGTGTATTCAGGGTCGAAATCGGGGAATGCGCCAATACGCTCGGCCTCAAGATCGTGGGTTGCCAGCTGCGGGCCTTCTAAAGTCTTAAACGCGGTGCCGCCACGGCCAAGAGCAGGCATTTGAGGATGTCCCCCGGCAGAAAGACTAGCACGCCGGCCTGAACCGCCAGGCGCAAGGCGTCGGGCTTTTGAGCCACGACCTTCAGATAGAACGCCAGGTAGGGAAAACCCACGGCATAGATCGCGGCCGTACCGGCCAGGGCCGCTATGAAACCCTTAAGCACGGAGATGTCGCTTTTGCCGATTACGGATGCGACCACCGCCGGCGCCAGGATAAACCCCAGCAGGTAGCCGAACGAAGGGGTCATGACATAGGCCGGACCGCCTCCTCCGGAAAAGACCGGCAGACCCATGAGCCCTACCACGAGATAAACGAGCTGGCTTAAGGACCCGGCTCGTGCTCCCAGCACCACACCCGACAAGAGCACGCAGAAGGTCTGCATAGTGACCGGCACCGGCCACAACGGCAGTCTGATCAGGGCGCCCGCGGCGGTAAGGGCGGCGAAAAGCGGGATAAGGGCCAACGTTTGCATTTTCATCGCAATCTAAAAATAGTATAAGGAATCCACCCAGTAAAGACGAAAAGATATTGAAGACCCAGCCTGTCTGGCGTATTACACAAAGAATGACAGGATAAAAACGGACAAGGAGGATGGTATGTTCGTGCGCATAACATGGCTTGGGCATGCCAGCGTCATGCTCGCGCAAAACGCGCTGACCGTTTACATCGATCCGTGGAAGCTTTCGTCTGCCTTCCCCAAGGCCGATCTTATCCTGATCACTCATGAACATTACGATCACTTCAGCGTCCAGGATATCGAACGCATCAGGCAGGAACGCACACGCATCATCGCCCCCTTCGGCCATCCGCTCGTGACCGACCGCATGGAGCCTTTCGAGACTTTGACCGTCGGCGATGTCCGGATCGCGACCGTTCCGTCTTACAATATCTCCACGCAGTTTCATCCCCGGGGCAATAATTGGGTGGGGTATATCGTCACCATGGCAGGCAAAAGCATCTATCATACGGGTGATACCGACCACATCCCCGAAATGCAGGGGCTCGCGCCGGATGTCGTACTCCTGCCGGTCGGCGGAACGTATACCATGGACGCGACCGAGGCCTGCCAGGCGGCCTTTGATATCGGACCACGATACGTCATTCCCATCCACTACGGTGATATCGTGGGCAGCCGGCTGGATGCGCTGACCGTACGCGACGGCTGTCCGATGAAGGTTGAGATCCTGAACCCGGGTGGTACCCTGACCATGGAATGATTCCCATGCCGGAAACCCTTGCGCAGATTGAGAACATCTTCGAGAGCGCACCGTTCGGCGTTTGTGTCTTCAATGCGCAGGGAACCATCCGTTTCGCCAACCCCCGCTTCTGTTCCGCCATCTACGAGAACGGGCATTCCGTGGTGGGTGCGTCGGTCTATGAAGGCATTCCACGGCTGTTGCTCGACGAAGGACTGTCCAAGCACATCCGCGATCTCATTGAATATGATCAGACTTTCTCCCTGACCATTGAAACCTACTCCACCCCCAGGGTCAGGGAGGCCGGCCTGTACAATGTCTTCGGTTACCGGCTGGGTATCTGGTATATTCTGGTCTGCGAACCGATCTGGGACCTGGCGCGCGACACACGCTACCGCAACCTGATTCTCGAAGCGCCGGATATCATCATTGTCATGCGCTATGGCAGCATAACGTTCTGTAACAAGGCCTTCACCGATATGCTCGAACTTAACCTGGATGATATCCTCGGACATCAGGTCTTCGAGTTTTTTGAAGCCCCCATGGCCGGTCCCCTGCAGATCCTCAAGCACAACAACATCAAGGAGTTTTCCGCCGTGGTGACGGCCAATTCGCCGCAGGGACTGCGTATCCTGGACGGCCGGTTCCATTCCATTGAAGAAAATCCCGGCATGTCCCTGGCCGTGCTCAGGGACGTCACCGAAAAGGTGGCGCTCGAAAAGAAACTGGTGCGGCAGAACCTTGATCTTACGGTCATCAATATGATCTCCGAGACCCTGAGATCATCCATCAACCTCGAGGAGGTGCTGCAGAGCACTTTGGGTAAGATCCTGCAGATCATGAACATCGAGACGGGCTGGATCTTTCTGCTCGACGAACAGACCAATCTCCTGCGGTGCGCATATGCCTACGGCATACCGGACTATGTCGTCGACACCATCAAGGAGCTGCGCGTCGGCGAGGGCATCGCCGGCCGGGTGGCGGCCACCGGCGATCCGATCATCATCGAGAACGCCTCGGAAGACATTCGCATCAAATCAATCGCCTTCAGGCGCCAGGGGATCAAATCCTTCGCCTCCATACCGCTTAAGAGCCGCACGCGCCTGATCGGCGTCATGAACCTCGGGTCCTACGGACAGCGCGACATCACCGCCGACGACGAGCGCCTGCTCATGAGCATCGGGCTGCACATGGGGGCGGTGATAGAGAATATCCTGCTTTTCAACGAGATTTCCAAGACCTCGGAAGACCTCAAGAACGCGCTCATCACCATCGAGCAGCGCAACGAAGAGCTCAAGGGACTCATCTACACCGTATCGCACGATCTGAAGAACCCGATTATCGCCATCAACGGTTTCTGCAATCGTCTCTTGAAGACCGCGAGCAACAAGCTTTCGAACCGCGAGCATGAATACCTCGACGCCATTCAGGACAGCGGCAGCCACATGGAGGCCTTTGTCACCAACCTCCTGACCCTGTCAGCGGCCGAGAACTTCAAGGTGGAGAACGAGCACTTCGCGGTACAGGAAATGATCGATCATCTGACGCGTGAGCTCGCCCCCCAACTGGATGAAAAACACGGCAAGATCATCACCGAGAGCGTGTTGCCGGTGGTTCATTCAGATAAGACCAGGATGATGCAGATCTTTTCCAACCTCTTAACCAATGCCATCAAGTATTCGCATCCTGACCGCGATCTGCAGATCCGCATCGGTTACCGGCCCAAGGGCCAGCTGCACGTGTTCTCGGTCAAGGATAACGGCATGGGCATTCCTCAGGAGTACATGGGTTCGGTTTTCGACATGTTCTTCAGAGCATATGAGAACATCGCATCTGGCACCGGTCTGGGACTATCGATCGTCAAGAAGGCCGTGACGGCGCTGGGCGGCGATATCTGGCTGGAATCCAAGCAGGGCATCGGTTCAGTCTTCTACTTTTCCGTACCGGACAAGCCGTAGGACGATCTCTGGAATCAGAAGCCAGGAGTCAGAAGTCAGCAATCAGAATGAAAAGGGCGTAAGCCGGTTAATTGCAGAAGTCATAAAAAGGCCGACATCGTCATTCCGGCGGATGCCGGATTCCACGGATTTTGTGATGCATCCTTGCATGTCGCTGGGCCGGAGCAGGTTCAGGACATGGGTAATAGAATCGGTTCAGGACACAGGCAACACGTACTTGGGAGAACAGCCCTTATTCGGACTCCTGATTTCCGACTTCTGATTCCTGATTTACCCTCCTTTCTTCTTGACAGCATTTTAGGCGGAAGGTATACGATTCTCCATCGCTTACGGGCCGCTAGCTCAGCGGGAGAGCGCTACCTTCACACGGTAGATGTCACAGGTTCAAATCCTGTGCGGCCCACCATTAACCCCTTGATTTAATTGATCGTGGCACCTTGAAAAGCACTCCCGGTTTACTCCCGGGTTTCATCTCAACAACCTTGCCCTCCATGAGCTCCCGTTTGCGTGCCATCTCGATCTTGCCATACCGTTTGACCGATTCGATGGAACTGTGATCTGTGATCACCTTAACTTCTTCGAATGAATACCCCTTGTTGTTCAGATACTGACAAACGGTTGAATGCTTCACTCCTGCATAGAGCTTGATATTTTCGCCCACCTGGGAGCAGGCTTTCTTCCATAATCGTTCCATAATGAATCGAGTATAGCGCTTGTGTATATGCCCCGATTCTTGGCAAGTGAACAGATAAGGGGAGAATGGATAATCACAAGGCATGGTCTTGAGTACCTTCATGAACTCGCTATGGCATGGTATTGTATGTACCTTACGCGTCTTGGTGTGCTCGACTTCTTGACCGTTTGATATTCCACGTCGAATTATGAATGTCCCATCTTCGGGATTAAAGTCTTCTCTCTTTAATGTCATTGCTTCGGCCGGCCGGCGCATATGGTATTTGAGGAAAAGGAAAATAGGCCTATGCCGCTCAGGTATTGCGTTGATGATTGCCATCTGTCGTTCTTCCGGCAGCCATTCAATGACTGGTTCAGTCATGCCGTATTCTTTCTTGCGAGGGAAGGGGGGCACAACTACTATGCGCCCCGATCGCCACATATAATCGAGAAATACATGGAAGCACTGCATCACATTCCATCGGCCTTTCGGTTTCAATTCAAGGCTCTTTAATAGCTTCATCAAAACATCAAGCTGTACTTCATGGAGCATAATGGGCCTTTTCTCAAAGAACGGGGCAAGGTGATGATTCACGTACCCTTTGTAATTTGCGTATGTTCCAGGTGCCAACGTGGATTGAATCACTTCAAGCCATTCATATAAGGCTGATACTACATCTGATGTCTTATTGAGATAGCGTTCAAGATTAAAAACGCCTCTTTCATAGTCCCCCTGCATCATGGACAGCAACTTATGCGCTGTCTCTTTGGTCATTCTTTCGCCGTTGAGATATCGGGTTATCTTAAACTCTTTGCCATCTTGTACCCATGAGACATAAAACCAAGGGTTTTCCAGGTCCTTACGGCAGCAGACACATCCTTTCATACAGATACCCCCGTATGAGGGATTATTAATCTGCATGTGGGATTTGGTCAACATCTCAATATGATCCTAGAAAGGCACAATATCGCCGCTAAGGCCCTCATGGCATTCCAGCCATCTTTCTGCTTTCCCTACATAGAAGCTTCGTATGGACCGATTATCAATTTCGATGTACCTGCAAAGCGCCCTTAAAAGCTTGACTGCCATTACTCGATTGATCACGATTTTAACTTCATCTGAGAAAGGAATATTGCCGAAATACCCCCAGACTCGACCGCATGGCTCATTCTCTCCAGTATCAATTTTGCCTATATACTTGGAAGCATAAGACATGACACCTCGATGGTTGATGATCTTTTCAACACGTGTTCCGGCAACAAGATGTTTCAGATCACCCGATCCAACCACATAGAACCACATCTCACTTATCGCAGATAAAGCCTCATGGAACGGTACTCCGTAAAGGAGCATATGATAATGAGGGGCGCCGCGTCTCTGATACTCCAACTTCCACACTCCCCCAGCATCAGGCCATTTTCTTTTGATCCTTTGAAGGAATACTTTGAGATCTCTTTTTGATTGCTTGGCTGTTGGAAACAGTTTTGGGTATGTCAATGTGACGAATATAGGCAAAGTATCATTCCTTATTTTTGCAACCATATTCATCATCCTCTTTCTTGATCCTTTAGAAAATCCGTTAATCTCACCTCGCTTTGTTGGCTGTCTGTTTGTGCAAGTATTCAACCAAGGTGTCTTAAGGGTGATAAGATGGGAGTCTGGGAAATAGCTTATAGAGCCATACTTATTTTCAAACGGTCTAATATGTACCTTTGACAAGCCCAGGGGACCGAAGGACCCCTGACCGCTTTCGCTCGCTTGCTCCCCTCCCACGGTTCGCCGCTCGCTCGCGGCATTACGATTGTTTACGATTTCATTATAAATCAAGTAACCCTCCTGACTTTGCGCCAGAAGAGGTTAGATTGACAGATTTAAGGTAAGTGATATACTTACACTAAATCGCCTCCTGAGCTTATCCTCTGCAGGGTATACTCTTCTGGTGCGGTTAGAAAGTCCGACATGTTACAGCATGTCGGACTTTCGCTTTAATACGCTCTACATTTGATTATCATCTTTACATATTCAGGCTTACTTCTATTTCCATGACACTCCAATGGGCCATTTTCGTTTTCAATTTCGTATAGAAACTTGGCTATTGCTAACTGGACAAATTCTCTGTGATTAATGCATTTTGCATAGGGTAGAGCCAATTTGATTCTTTTGACCATCCTTTGATTCATACTGATTCTCATAGCACCTCCATTCATTTTATTGTTCAGTGTTTCGGGGCAAGGGGGCGGCTCCGACGAGCTGGGCGCAGCCGCCCATTCTCGCCGCCCCTCCGAGGGGCCATTCTGCATAAACACGCCTCAGTGCCCCTCGGACCCCTTCCAGTATGATATTACTTGATATTTTATTGTTTCCCACTAAACATTAACCCTTGAATGGTTTTTGCAAGATATTCAGGCTGTTGAACAAGTTCACGCATTACAATAGCTGAAGCATCACAGATTTGATTTAAGGTGTTTATGCAGTCAGCATTGATAGGTGTGTTAAAGAAGCTCATGGCTATGAGCTGACCATCTTCACCAGTGATTTTGATGTCCCCTGAAATTTTAGCTCTCATTTTTCTTTTTGATCTCCAACTCGCCGTTCTCATCGAATGTTATCCGCCCGGTCACTATTCCTTCACGGATTTTGCTTATGAGCTTCTGTCCGAATTGTACCGCCGCTATAAGCCCTGACTTTTCCATAATCATTGCATCTTCATAAGCCGTCTCAAGAAGATTTCTGACAAGCGTGCTCCTGCTTACATTTAGCCTCTTAGCCATCTCCTCAAGTTTTTTTGTGAATCCTGGGTTGACGTGAATAGTTATTTGTTCAAGCTTTTCCATTTTGACCTCCAACCTGTAATAGCTTGTCAGCAATTTGCCAGAAGTTATTTTCTCTGTCAACAGCAATCTTTGATTCTATTTTCGATTTGGTTGTGTATCGGGGTATCGTTCCGCTTCTCTGTTACTACTGGAAGATCGAACTATATAATCACTATACAGAATCACAGATACCGTGCCAAGATATTGATTTTGAGGAGTCAGGGCATTCTATGCAGATATCACCCTGCTATCATAACGTGCGGATCAGCCGCGGCCGTAGGCCGTCGGCTTCATTTGCTGGTTCGGCTTTTAAGCAGCTCTTATTTGATGATTCCTGGGTTAGCTACTTGAATCCTCTGTTTTTCATTTCAGCTAATATTGATCTAGTAGCTAGAGGTACCAAATTTAGATTGAAACTTTCTACAAGCAGTCCAGAAGCTATTTCAACAGACTTAAGGCTTGGATCTTTTTCAATAAGATATATAAGAAACTGCACGCGTGTTTTTTCGGGTATATCTTCTCTTCTCCAGAAAGTGTAAATTAAAAATGGTCTAATGAACGATTGTTCCTTACTGTAAGCTAATAGCATGGATTGGAGATTCGGTTGGGGCTTTTTACTTGGATCATAACTTACAATCAGATTTGATTTATAACTTAATTGTCTGTGCGTATTCAATATATAATAATACGATTTCTTGGCTTCTTTTTGGTAAGGGCACGTATTATCTTCAGACCAAGTTCGAAGCTGTTCAAAAGCAAGCCGATCATCACTTTTTGCTGCTGTATCGGTTATTAAGAAATCAGATAATTTTTGTAGCTCCATAATTGATTTTTTTGTTGGCTCCAACTTCTTTTGTACTATTTCATTAGCAACTTGGTCAGTTCTTTTTTGTATCTTACTCTCGATAATTGGATCAGCTATTTCATTAATTTTGGTAACAACATTTTTCTCTATGATATTCCTTATCTGGTCATCATTGAAATTCTTATCAATCCTTTCATTTGCCCTATTCTGCGCATCAATAATATTTAAATCTATTGATTTATTTGCTATATCTAGCTGTTTCTTTATATAATCAACCTCACCTCTCATATTAGAATCTACTCTATTCAATTCATTGCTAATTTCTTTATTAGTGGTATCTAATTCTCTCCTTTTACTATCAATATCCTGAGTCAGCTTAGACAACTCCTGATCGACCGAATATTTCATATTGGATAATTCTTGGTCAATAGATTCTCTCATTTCACTAATTTTCCCATAGTACAGGACAGAAAAAGAAATAAACGATACACCAAGTATGCCTGCAATAATGTATGCATACAATTTATAGGTTTCATGAACACGATTTATTTCAGCATCAGTCCGTTCAATTAGCTTATGGTAATTATCTGCGAAAGACTCGTTTCCTGCATTATCTTTATCTGCTGTGGTTTTCATAGTTATTCTCCTGATATAAATTAAGTATACTCTAATTCAGAAATGCAAATAAAAAAATAAACTACTAAGGCATACTACTTGCTTTATAGCCGAACAATGTTTAGGCCGATCCGCATAATATGCTGAATATTGTTTTTTTGTCCTTATAACCTGCCAAAGAATCATTATCGAAAACCTTATTAACCATTGGATAAATTCCGTTCTTTATGGCTCTAGATTATCTATCATGTCGTATTATGCGGATCCGGATAACATGCCCCTAATTATAGTCTAGGATAATGTTGTGTCAAGTAATGAGATTACAGGTTCCTTCTTGATATCTAATATCAAAAAAGATAAAAGCTGAGTATCATTATCTATCAGATATTCGAATTACTCCCGGATTACTCCCGTAAGGTCTGTAGATTAAGTATCAGCCTGTGCTTACTCAATTTCAAATCCTGTGCGGCCCACCATCTTTCATTGATAATATCAAACTGTTGACCTTTTTTAAACCATTCGCGCAACGTTCGCGGGTTTATTTTGCGTCTCTCTTAATTTTCCTCGGTGTAAATGCGCTGATGCTGGTTAAGATAGCGGTCAGGAGTGGGTTCTCAAGCGGTCTGCATAAGGGCCTTGATATCATCCTGGTCGATTTTTTCTTTTTCCAGTAATAGCCGGGCGCCTTTGATGAGCACGTCCTTCTTCTTGTTGAGAATATCAAGGGCCACCTGATACTGGCTTGATATGATCTGCTGAATTTCCCCATCTATGGCCTGGGAGGTGAACTCGCTGTAGTCGCCATGCTCCTGTAGGCCCATATCGAGGAACTGGGAGCGTCGGTCGTGCGCAAGATAGACCTGGCCAAGGTGAGCGCTCATTCCGTATTCTTTGATCATGCTTTTGGCAATATCCGTGGCCCGCGAGAGATCATTGTGCGCGCCGGTGGATATATCTTCAAAGATGATTTCTTCGGCCGCCCTGCCGCCGAGCAGTGATGCGATCTTGTTCAGGAGTTCGGTCTTGCGCATGAGAAACCGGTCATCAGTGGGTACTTGCATGGTGTAACCCAGTGCGGCAATGCCGCGGGGGATGATCGATATTTTTTGCACCGGGTCGGTGCCCGGAAGGCTCATGGCCACGATGGCGTGCCCCATTTCGTGGTGGGCAACGATATCCCGCTCATCTTTGTTGATAAGCCTGTTTTTCTTCTCAAGCCCGCCAATGATCCGCTCTACCGCCTCCTGAAACTCGGACATACCCACAAGCTTCTTATTACGCCGGACCGCCAGCAGGGCCGCTTCGTTCACCAGGTTGGCGAGGTCTGCGCCCACCATGCCAGGCGTCATGTTGGCGAGGTTCACGATGTCAATATCCGGTTCGGTCTTGATGTTCCGGAGATGAACCTTGAGGATCTCCGCCCTGCCGATCTTATCCGGCCGGTCCACGAGGACGTGCCGGTCGAACCTACCCGGCCTGAGTAAAGCAGGATCAAGTATTTCAGGTCGATTGGTGGCTGCCATAAGGATCACGCCTACCTTGGGGTCGAAGCCGTCCATCTCGGAGAGGAGCTGGTTGAGTGTCTGCTCACGCTCGTCATGGCCTCCCGTCATCCCACCGATACCGCGCGCCTTGCCCAGGGCATCGACCTCATCGATGAATATAATACAGGGGGCCTTTTCTTTCGCCTGGACGAAGAGGTCCCGCACCCTCGCTGCGCCGAGCCCCACGAACATCTCCACGAAATCGGAGCCGCTCATGCTGAAGAAGGGGACCCCGCTCTCTCCGGCCACTGCCTTGGCCAGAAGGGTCTTGCCGGTGCCGGGCGGCCCTACCAGAAGGATGCCCTTGGGTATCCTGCCGCCGAGCTCGCTGAACTTGCCCGGGTTCTTCAGGAAATCGATGACTTCCACGAGCTCTTGCTTGGCCTCGTCAACGCCGGCCACATCGGTGAACTTGACGTTGAGCTCATTTTCCATATAGATCTTGGCCTTGTTTTTACCCAGCGACATGAAGCCGGGCTGCTGCCCACCCATGCGCTTCATGAGGAAAAACCAGACCCCGACGAACATGAGGAGCGGCAGCACCCAGGAGATGATGTCGCGGACAAAGGTGGACTCGATCTTTCCCTTGAAGGTAACATGGTATTGCTCCAGGGTCTTCGAAAACTCCGGGTCAACCCGCACGGTTTTAAATTCTTCGATTTTTCCTTCAGCGACTTTCATCTTGCCCTGGATCTGGTCTTGAGAGACGGCGATTTCGGTTATCTTTCCCTGTTGCAGCGCGTTCATGAACTGACTGTAGGGGATGGTTTTCACGGCGAATACGGAGGCTATCGTGCTCTGGATAATGAGCACCACCCATATCCCGATCATAACGTACCAGATGGAGAACGTATGTTTTTTTTCCAAGTACCTTCCTCCCCGCAACCGAGCTCTTTGTTACGAATATACAATACTTCCGGCCTACTCCTTTATCAAGCCTCCCCCCCCTGGCGCCGTCATAGACGACACCATTTATATCAACACATCACACCCGCGAATAACTAACGCTGTCTTTTTCAAATTCCTTAATGACTTCATCCCACAAAGAGGGGTGTACTCCGGGCATGACTTGAAGAATCGAACCTTCCGGGACGAAGCATGGCGATATCCAACTGCCGGATATAATTGGTGGCGCATATAAGCAATATCTTGTTCCCTGGACTCTTGAGTATCGATACGGAGAGCCACTTCATTCAGCGTACGGGCCTTTTCCATCATGAGGCGCAGAATGGTATCCCATATTTTCCTACTGATGGTTCGGGCCCCCATTTCATGTAAGATGCCGTTTTGTTTATAGGTCGTATATTCATCGAGGGCTTTCTCCATGTACTCTAAAAAATCGATGCAGGCCGTCCGGACCCCCACATCCCGGCCGACTTTTTTTAGACAGGAGCCACGTATGTTTCATTATTTTAGGCCACAGATCAGCGGCAATATCAGGTTCAAACTTTGCGCCGCTGAGCTCAAAGCGCTTGGCCATGCCTTCTTCCGGTACCAGGGTTTCTCTTGCTTTCTTGGTCATGCCTAACCTCATTTCAAGGTCCATAACCCTTGTTTATTTGAAATAGTAAACTAATTACTATGGGATTGGTGTTTGTGCATAACATCAATGATTAAACAATGCGGCCTTCACGGGGGATTCCGGGAGAGGGAGTCAACAATGCAGAATCATTCCAGGCCAAAAGACATAGCATGCCTTTCGGAGATAAGCCAGCTTAACATCAGATTGCACAAAAAGAACCGATTAAACTGGACCGACCTTAACAGGTAAGATAAACTGAGAGATTCTGTGATGTGTCCCGCCATGAACAGAGCGTAGGTCAAAAGGAGACCTCAAGCGTGCATGTTGTCAACACAACGATTCGCAAGTCCCTGCTTTCCATGAGGTCTCACCTCAAAAAAAGATTTGGAAAAAAATACCCACCGGGCGAGCCGCCGCTGAGGGCGGAACTGCTCAGCCGTGACCAGATGAGGCAGCATGGCAGGGTGCTGGCGGCCTCGCATACGCTGACGCAGAAACGCGCACCGGAACGGCTTCTGGCGAGACTGACCGAGAATGAAGGCGTCCTGGTTGAAACCTGCGGTCTGCTGACTTCGGCCGTCAAGGCGAATCGCCGGATTGCGCCGGCCGGGGAATGGCTGCTTGATAATCTCTACCTGATTAAAGAGCAGATTCGCACCGCCAAAAAACACTTGCCTAAGGGTTACAGCCGGGAACTGCCGCGCTTGGGCAGCGGTCCCTCGGCCGGGTTGCCGCGCGTGTATGACATCGCCCTGGAAACGATCTCGCACGGCGATGGACGGGTGGATCAGGGAAGCCTCGGCAGTTTCATTGCCGCCTATCAGCAGGTCACGGCGCTGAAGTTGGGCGAATTGTGGGCCATACCCATCATGCTGCGCCTGGCACTGATCGAGAATCTTAGGCGCGTAGCGGCGCGTCTCGCCGCTGACAGACTCGATCGGAACCTGGCCGACGCATGGGCCGACCAGATGACGGCAATTGTCGAGAAGGACCCCAAGAGCTTGATCATGGTTATCGCGGACATGGCGCGCTCACACCCGCCTCTGTCGAGATCATTCGTTGCCGAACTTGCGCGACGTCTGCAAGGGCAGGGTCCTGCTCTGGCGTTGCCGCTCACCTGGATCGAGCAGTGGCTCTTTGAGTCCGGTCAGACCATTGAGCAGTTGGTGCAGTCGGAGACCCAACAACAGGCCGCCGACCAGGTATCCATCAGCAATAGTATCGGCAGTCTGCGACTTTTAGGAGCGATTGACTGGCAGGAGTTCGTCGAGCTGCGGAGCTTTGTCGAGCAGATACTGCGTGAAGATCCTTCCGGAGTCTACCCCCGGATGGATTTTGCCACCCGTGATCGCTACCGTCACGTCATTGAGAAGATAGCGAAGAACAGCCTACTATCCGAAGAAGAGGTTGCACGACAGGCGATCCGCCTGGCACACGATGGCTTTGATAAGAGCGGCGGTGACGATCGAAAAGCACATGTCGGGTTTTACCTGATCGACCAAGGCTTGCCGGAGCTCGAACGCCTGGCCCGCATGCGTCTATCCATTGCCGAGTCCCTTCAGAGGGTGTGCTGCCGGTTGCCTTTGACGCTCTATCTGGGCTCAATAACGCTGCTTACCGCAATTTTGACCTTGAGTCTACTGGCGCAGGCGCATGCCGATGGGATTCATGGCTGGCTTCTGGCATTGATTGGTATGCTCTTGGTCTTGGGCACCAGCCATCTTGCGCTGGCATTGGTGAACTGGCTCGCTACCTTGCTGGTTACGCCGCACAGGCTTCCGCGCATGGACTTCTCCGAAGGAATTCCTCCGGAGTTCCACGCTTTGGTAGTGATCCCGACCATGCTGGGAAGTGCCGAGTTCATTGAGAATCTCGTCGAGGCCCTCGAAGTCCGGTACCTGGCAAATCGTGATGATAACCTGCACTTCGGCCTGCTGACTGATTTCATCGACGCACATACGGAATCTCTACCCGAGGACGAAGCGCTGGTGCGGCTGGTAGGGGCGAAAATCGAAGAGTTGAACGAAAAATATCGGGGCGCCAAGGCCGACACGTTCTTTCTCTTTCACCGCCCGCGCCGCTGGAACCCACGGGAGCGGATCTGGATGGGCTACGAGCGTAAGCGCGGCAAGCTTGCGGATTTGAATGCGCTTCTGCGCGGTGGCGCCAAGGATCGCTTCGCGCTCATTATCGGGAATTCGGACCTGTTATCGGACGTGAAGTACGTGATTACCCTGGATACGGATACCGGGCTTCCGCGCGACTCGGCGCGCCAGTTTGTGGCAGCCATGGCTCACCCGCTGAACCGAGCGCTCTATGATAAAGAATTGCGGCGGGTGAGTGTCGGGTACGGCATCCTGCAGCCGCGCGTGGCCGTGAGCCTGCCGGGCACGAACCGATCGTGGTATGCCCGGCTGTATGGAAGTGACCCGGGCATTGATCCGTATACCCGCGTCGTATCCGATATGTATCAGGATGTCTTCGGTGAGGGTTCGTTCATCGGCAAGGGGATCTATGATGTCGATGCGTTTGAATCGGCCGTCAATGGGTGCTTTCCCGAGAACAAAATTCTCAGCCACGACCTTGTGGAAGGCTGCTATGCCCGCTCCGGGCTGCTCTCGGATGTACTGCTCTACGAGGAATATCCACCCAGCTACGCTCAGGACGTGAATCGCCGCTATCGGTGGATCCGGGGTGATTGGCAGATCGCGCGCTGGCTCATGTCGCGTGTTCCGGTTTTGGGCGGGCAGCGTATGAAGAATCCGATCTCGGGGCTGTCCCAATGGAAGATCTTCGACAACCTGCGCCGCAGTCTCGTGCCTTTTGCATTGACCCTCTTGTTGCTGCTTTCCTGGACCATCTTGTCGCCGGTCTGGCTCTGGACCGTCGCGGTGATAGGTATTCTCCTGGTTCAGGCCGTGGTGGCATCAGTGCTTGAAATGTACCGCAAGCCGCGCGAGGCCCCGTTGGGCCAGCACCTCTCAGCCTCGGCACGCTCAGCCGGACGCAACTTCGCCCAGACGGTTTTCACCATCACCTGCCTCCCCTATGAGGCGTTCTTCAGTCTGGATGCGATTTTGCGCACGATATGGCGGTTGCTGATTAGCCACAAACGACTGCTCGAATGGAATCCGTCGGGCAAAGAGGGAAAACGCACAAACCTTCACGGAGCGTACCGGACCATGTGGTTCGTCCCTTGCCTGGCCGCGGCCGCAAGTGTCCAGCTCGCACTTTTCAGACCGGCATCATTCGTTTATGCGTGGCCCATACTGGGGCTGTGGTTTGCCTCGCCGGCGATCGCGTGGTGGATCAGCCGGCCGCTGGCTCGCCGGGTTGCAGAGCTGAGCGCCGAACAGAGAATCTTTCTCCGTAAGCTCGCGCGCAAGACCTGGGCATTCTTTGAAACATTCATCGGTCCGGAGGATAATTGGCTGCCGCCCGACAGTTATCAGGAGCATCGCCCGGATTCTATCGCGCATCGCACCTCGCCCACCAACATGGGCCTCGCGCTGCTTGCAAATCTGAGCGCCTACGACTTCGGCTATATTCCCGTTGGACAGGTCCTTACGCGCACAGTGAACGCAATCCGGACCATGGAAACCATGGAACGCCACCTCGGCCACTTTTACAACTGGTATGACACGCAGACCTTAAAGCCGCTGCCGCCAAAGTATATCTCGTCGGTGGACAGCGGGAACCTCGGTGCTCACCTACTGACATTGCGCGCAGGCCTGCTCGCGCTTCCCGATCATAACATCGTGAGTCCGCGGTTGTTTGAGGGGTTAAGCGACATCCTGGGGGTCTGCATGGAGGTTGCAGGGGAAGAGGCAAGCGATGCGCTCACAGGGTTTCAGAACGATCTGGCCTTGGCAGAGGCTTCCCGGCCGACTACGCTACCAGTGGTACGGCTCTGCCTCCAGAGGCTGACGACGTCCGCCGAGGAACTTGTTCGCTCCCTGGGGGAGAGTCAGAACAGCGAAGCGGGGTGGTGGGCGTCAGCCATGGCCCGGCAATGCCGTAACGCGTTGGATGAGCTTACCTTTCTGGCCCCGTGGACAGCACTTCCGGCCGTACCTGAAAATCTCAGGGGTCTTAAGGTCATCGAAGAAATCCCCACACTCTCCCAACTGGCACGGCTCGATGAGGATTTGCCCAGAGAAATCAAACAGGCCCAAAAGGCGGACGCGACCCCCGAGGAAATCGGCTGGTTAAATAAGTTGCGAGATCTCATCCGTGAAACTAGCCGGCGCGCCCAAGCCAGGATAGAGGCTATGCAAGGCCTTGCCAAGCGATTAAACGCCCTGGCATATATGGAATACGGCTTCCTCTACGACAAGACGCGACATCTGCTCTCGATCGGATACAACGTCGGGGAGGACCGGCGCGATTCGAGTTTCTACGACCTGCTGGCTTCGGAGGCACGCTTGGCATGTTTCGTGGCGATTGCGCAGGGACAACTGCCGCAGGAGTCTTGGTTCGCCTTGGGACGTCTGCTCACCAATGTCGGTGGAGATCCGGTGCTGCTCTCCTGGGACGGCTCGATGTTCGAGTACCTCATGCCGCTTCTTGTCATGCCGACCTATGAAAACACCCTGCTCGACCGGACCTACAAGGCGGCGGTAGAGCGACAGATCAAGTATGGGACGCAGCGCGGGGTGCCGTGGGGTATTTCGGAATCCGGATATAACATGGTCGATGTTCATCTTAACTACCAGTACCGCGCCTTCGGCGTTCCCGAGCTGGGCCTCAAACGCGGATTGGCCGAGGATCTTGTCATTGCGCCGTATGCCTCGGCCCTGGCGCTGATGGTGGCGCCCGAGGCGGCCTGCCTGAATCTGCAGCAACTTGTAGGTCTTGGGTTTGCGGGCAGATTCGGCCTTTTTGAAGCCATCGACTACACGCCTGCGCGTCAGTCGCGCGGGCAAGCCAGCGCCGTGGTCCGGGCCAACATGTCCCACCACCAGGGCATGAGCCTCCTGGCCCTGGCTCATGTTCTCCTGGACCGTCCGATGCAGCAACGCTTCGAGTCTGATCCGCAATTCCTGGCCACAACGCTTTTGCTGCAAGAGCGTGTTCCCAAGGCCACGGCGTTCTATGCCCACACCACGGAACTCTTGGATTTACGCACGACTAACGCCGGCTTAGAGACGCCGGTACGAGTCTTGAGCGCCCCTGACACACCGATTCCTGAAGTCCAGTTGCTATCGAACCGCAGATACCACGTTATGGTCACGAATTCGGGCGGCGGCTACAGCCGCTGGAAAGACATCGCCGTCACACGCTGGCGCGAAGACACTACCAGCGATAACTGGGGAACATTCTGTTACATCCGCGATATGGAAAGCTCTGAGTTTTGGTCAAGCACCTTTCAGCCGACGCTTAAAACACCGAAGCTCTATGAGGTGATCTTTTCAGAAGGCCGGGCAGAGTTCCGCCGCCGCGACAATGATATCGATTTGCATACCGAGATCGCCGTCTCGCCCGAGGATGATATCGAGTTGCGCCGGGTACGTATTACCAACCATTCGCGCAGGCAAAGAGAGATCGAGGTGACGAGTTACGCGGAAGTCGTGCTCGCCCCGCCGGCCGGTGATGCACTGCATCCGGCCTTCAGCAACCTCTTTGTCCAGACCGAGATCCTCCACGATCGCCGGGCGATCCTTTGTACCCGCCGGCCGCGCTCCGAGGGGGAGCCCGTAGCGTGGATGCTGCACCTGATGGCCGTGCACGGGGCACACACCATGGAAGTCTCTTATGAGACGGATCGCATGCAGTTCATCGGCCGAGGGAACACCCTCGTCAGTCCTCAAGCATTGCGGGGGTCCGCCGCACTCTCGGGCAGCGACGGCTCGGTGCTCGATCCGATTGTCGCGATCCGGCACCGGATCATGCTCGATCCGGGGAAATCGGCTACGGTCGATATGGTCTTCGGTGTCGGTGAAACCAGGGACACGGCGCTCAGCCTTATCGAAAAATACCAGGATCGGCGCCTGGCGGATCGCGTTTTCGATCTGGCGTGGACACACGCGCAGGTGATCCTGCAACAGCTCAACATCACGGAAACCGACGCCCAACTCTATGGTCGTCTGGCAGGCTCGGTAATCTATGCCAATGCGTCGCTACGCGCCGACCCGGGGCTCCTCATCAAGAATATTCGCGGGCAATCAGGCCTCTGGGGCTACTCCATTTCAGGCGATTTCCCCATTGTGCTGCTGCAGATCCAAGATCCAACCCATATTGAGCTGGTACGCCAACTCGTCCAGGCCCATGCGTACTGGCGTTTAAAAGGACTCACCGTGGACCTGGTGATCTGGAACGAAGATCACGCCGGATACCGGCAACTGCTGCACGACCAAATCATGGGGCTCATTGCCGCCGGCATCGAAGTCAACGTTACGGATCGGCCGGGAGGCATCTTTGTAAGGCTCGTCGAGCAGATATCGAGCGAAGACCGCATTCTCTTCCAGACCGTCGCGCGCGCCATCATCACCGACAGCCGGGGGTCCCTGGCGGAACAGCTCTACCGGCGCGGCGCCCCTGAAGTCGTCTTGCCACTGCTCAATCCGACCCGCACCCATCGCCCCGAACCAAAGGCCGTCGGGGCCTTACCCCGTCATGATCTGAACTTCTTCAACGGAATCGGAGGGTTCACCCCGGACGGGAAAGAGTACGTCATTACGACAGCGCAAGATCAGGTGACACCGGCGCCGTGGGTGAATGTGCTGGCGAATCCGTACTTTGGGACCGTCATCTCGGAGAGCGGGCAGGCCTACACCTGGAGCGAAAACGCCCACGAGTTCCGCCTCACGCCGTGGAACAACGATCCCGTGGTCGATTCCAGCGGGGAGGCGTTTTACCTGCGTGATGAAGAGCGTGGCCACGTCTGGTCGCCCATGAGGCTACCCAGACCAGGGGCCATGCCGTACGTCACCCGGCACGGTTTCGGTTACAGCGTCTTTGAGCATACGGAGCGCGGCATCCGCTCAGAGGTGTGGGTGTACGTGGCCCTGGACGCACCGCTCAAGTTCACCGTCCTTAAAGTACGCAACGAGTCGGGCCGCAGCCGCCGTCTCTCTGTGACCGGTTACGTTGAGTGGGTGCTTGGAGATCTGCGGCCGAAATCGGCCATGCATGTGATTACCGAGATCGACCCGGCCAGCGGCGCCCTGTTTGCGCGGAATTCTTACAGCCCTGAGTTCTCCGGCCGGATAGCCTTCTTTGATGTGGATGATGTGACCCGCACCGTAAGCGGCGATCGAGCGGAGTTCATCGGGCGTGGCGGCACGCTTAAGAATCCGGCGGCCCTCAAGCGGACGCGGCTTTCCAACAAAGTAGGGGCGGCTTACGACCCCTGCGCCGCCATCCAGGTGCCCTTCGAGCTCACCGACGGCCAGGAGCGTGAAATCATCTTCAGGCTCGGCGCAGGGCGGGATGCCGATGACGCGGTCAACCTGGTGAAGCGCTTCCGTGGCTCATTTGCCGCGCGCGGCGAGCTTGAAAGGCTCTGGCAGTACTGGAACCATACGCATGGAGCGCTGCAGGTGGAAACCCCCGACATGGCGGTCAACATCATGACCAACGGCTGGCTCTTATACCAGACCATGGTCTGCCGCCTGTGGGCCCGCAGCGGTTATTACCAGTCCGGCGGCGCCTTCGGTTTCCGCGACCAATTGCAGGATGTGATGGCGCTCATCCACACCAAACCGCACCTGGTGCGCGAGCATCTCCTTTTATGCGCGGCCCGCCAGTTTCAGGAGGGCGATGTCCAGCATTGGTGGCATCCTCCTTTCGGCCGGGGGGTGCGCACCCATTGTTCGGATGATTTTCTCTGGCTCGTTCTGGCTACCTGCCGTTACGTGTTGAGCACCGGTGATACCGGTGTGCTGGATGAACCCGTGGGCTTCCTGGAAGGCCGTCCGGTAAGCATGGATGAGGACTCCTATTACGATCTGCCGGTAAACTCCGGGGTGGTTGCCGGTCTGTACGAACACTGTGTCCGGGCCATCGTCAAAGGCCTCAATTTTGGTGAGCATGGCCTGCCGCTCATGGGTACGGGTGACTGGAACGACGGCATGAACCTGGTGGGCTTTCGCGGTCAAGGCGAGAGTGTCTGGCTGGCTTTTTTCCTCTATGATGTGCTCAAAGAGTTCAGTGAGGTTGCCCGCCGGACGCGTGATCTGTCCTTTGCCGAACGCTGCCTTCGAGAGGCTACGGCGTTGCGTGAAAAGATCGAGCAGAACGGCTGGGATGGGCAGTGGTATCGCCGCGCCTACTTTGACGATGGGTCACCGTTGGGCTCGGTTGTCAATCCTGAATGCTCGATCGATTCCATAGCGCAAAGCTGGTCCGTGCTCTCCGGGGCGGGAGATGCCAGACGCTCGCGCCTGGCCATGGAAGCGCTTGATGGAAAGCTCATTGACCGGGAGCATGCCCTGATCAAACTCCTGTATCCGCCGCTGGATACCTCGGAGTTGAACCCAGGCTACATAAAAGGATACGTCCCGGGAGTGAGAGAGAACGGCGGGCAGTACACGCATGGGGCCATCTGGGCGGCCATGGCCTTCGCCGCCTTAGGCGATAACCCGCGCGCGTGGGAACTGCTGGCCATGATCAATCCGATACAGCATGCCCGGACGTTGGGCGGAGTCGGCACCTATAAAGTCGAACCCTATGTCGTCGCCGCCGATGTCTATGCCCTTTCCCCGCATACCGGCCGCGGCGGCTGGACGTGGTACACGGGCTCGGCGGCCTGGATGTACCGGCTGATCGTGGAATCGCTCCTGGGCCTCAAGCTTGACGTGGATAAACTGCGTTTTGCCCCGTGCCTACCGGCGAAGGGTTGGGAGACCTTCAAGGTCCACTACCGCTACCGGGAGACGGTCTATCACATCACCATAAGGCAAACACAGGACGAGCCCGGCGACGGGATGCGTGTGGAAGTCGATGGTGTCGATCAACAAGACCAGGCGATCCCCCTTGTCGATGACCACCAGGAGCACCAGGTCGAGGTGAGAATACCAGTTGCATGCACCTGACTTTCATTTTCAAGGGCATGTAATCTGGAGCTGATTCCATCAACTCGCTTCTGATTCATTGAAGTTGTTTTTTTAAAATCGTACAGTTTCTTTTCGATAGTTTTACACTCGGCGCCTTGCAACGTGCAAACTAAAAGCTACTAACAACAGTTCATGCCATGCGTTTATAAAGGAGTCCGCAATGAATGCATTGTTTATCTATCCCAAAATTCCGGAAACATTCTGGAGCTTTAAATATGCCCTTGAATATGTTTCCAAAAAATCAGCCTTCCCGCCCTTAGGTCTGCTCACCATTGCAGCCATGGTACCTGATACCTGGCACAAACGCCTTGTGGACATGAACGTCAAGCCGCTCACCGATGAAGACCTGCTCTGGGCGGACTATGCCTTCATCAGTGTAATGAGCGTGCAGAAGGCCTCCTTTTCCCGCGTGCTGAGCAGATGCAGGGACCTGGGGGTCAATGTTGTGGCAGGGGGGCCGCACTTCACGGCCGAAGAAGGCGCAATCGCGGGCGTCGCGCACCTGGTGCTGGGAGAGGCCGAGGAGACCTTCAGGAAATTTCTCGAAGACCTCCGCCAGGGGCAGCCTCAAGCAATCTACACACTTGAGTCCAAGCCCGATCTCGGTCTGACATGCAAGCCGGACTGGTCGCTGATCGATTTCCGGGATTATGACTCCATGCTTCTGCAGTTTTCCCGCGGCTGCCCGTTTGACTGCGAGTTCTGTGATATTGTGCGGATCAATGGGAGAAAACCGCGCACAAAGAGCCCATCCCGGTTTATTGCTGAAGTCGAGAGCCTGTTTTTGCAGGGCTGGCGAGGATCCGTGTTCATCGTGGACGATAATTTCATCGGGGTGAAATCAAAGACCAAGGAGATGCTCAGGGTTCTTGCAGATTGGATGGATGAGCACGACAGACCTTTCCACTTCTTCACCGAGGCTTCCGTGAATCTGGCTGAAGATGCGGAGCTTATGGACCTTATGGCCCGGGCCGGGTTCAACAAGGTGTTTATCGGTATTGAAACACCGCATACACAAAGCCTCGCGGAGGCCGGCAAGGTGCAGAACCTAAAGGCCGACCTGCTCAATTCCGTGCGCATCATCCAGGGCCACGGCCTTGAGGTTATGGGCGGCTTCATCATCGGGTTTGACAGCGACCCGGAAGATATCTTTGAGAAGCAGATCGAGTTTATCCAGGGCAGCGGGATAATCATGGCCATGGTGGGACTGCTGGAGGCCCTCAAGGGGACCAAACTCTGGAAACGGCTGGAATCGGAGGGGCGGCTGCTTTCAGAATCTTCCGGAGACAATACCGACGGCGAGCTTAATTTCATTCCCAGGATGAACCGCGAAACGCTCATCAGCGGTTACCGCCATGTCCTAGAAACCATTTATGCGCCGGCGGCCTATTACCGGCGATGCAGGGAGTTCCTGCTCCTATATCAGCAACATACCGTCTCCAAGATCGATGGTTCCGGCATCAAGGCGTTTTTCAGGAGCCTCTGGCGCATCGGGGTCTGCAACGAGGAAGGTTTCAGGCGCTACTACTGGAGACTCCTCATCCGGAGCCTCATAACCCACCCCAAAACATTTGGAGAGGTCGTCCGGCTCATGATCGTAGGGATCCATTTCAGGAAGTGCCTGCTTAAGGGCATAGCGGTGCCCGATTCCCCACTTTTTTAGTCCGGCCGGAAATGCCGGTTTGAAACCGTTGAGGACGGCATGATCCCCATAAGAATTAATCCTTCATGTCGCCTTTGATCTCATAGATTAAACCAAGAAAACCCAGGGCTATCCCCGTGATCAAGCCGACAATAGTGAGCAGGGGCATCATGCCCGTGATCCTGTCGAGCCAGATGCCGCCATAGAGGCCGATGAAGCCCATTAACACTGATGCGATGCTGTAGGCACTGATACGATAAAGCTTGTTACCCAATGCCAATGCAATCTTTTCTTTTATCTTATGTATGGGTTTCATAATGATCGTATCAAACCTTTATCATAAAATCGGCGCCCATAATGTAATATTACCTAATTATCAATATGATCTATTATAGATTTTTCAAGACCTTGCCTTTTTACTGTCATTGTCTTTTTACATCAGTCGTTTGGAGGAGACTGTTCGCCACCCAGCAAGGTTTCCCTCAACATGTTGAGGTTCCACCAAATATTGAGGCCGAAGAGATCGTTTTTTCTTTGTTTCTATTCTCTTCCATCAATCTAATCATCTGTTATTAAAAGACGATATCATGCTCCTGATTGTTTTCGTTTGTTGGCGAGCTCATTGCACCTCTAATCCCAAGAACAAGAGACTTTTATGAAGCCGACTACCAAAAGGAGGATTCAATGAGACACGTATCCAAGATGGGGATTATGATGTTCGCCGTGGCGGTCGTAGCCACCGCAATCATCGCGGGATGCGCTAACGCCCCGCTGCGCACCGAAGCGTCTACGTCGGGGATCCGCGCCGCCGAGGAGGTCGGGGCGGCCAACGTACCGCAAGCCTCGCTTCATTTGCAACTGGCCAAGGAAGAATTGGAACGCGCCCAGGCCCTGTCCGCGAAAGGCGAGAAGGAGGAGGCTGACTCGATGTTGCTCAGGGCCGAAGCCGACGCCGAGCTGGCTGTCGCGCTCTCCCGCGAGGATGCCGAGAAGACTGAGGCCCGGGCTGCCGTGGAGCGTGTGCGCAAGCTCAGGCAAGATAACCCATGACCCCAAAAAAGGAGCATGTTATGAAAACGATACAGTTATTGATCCTCGTCACGGCCGTCACGCTCTTCGCCGGCTGTGCGACCACGCCCCCGCAAGAACTCGTCAATGCCCGCGAAGCATACCAGCGCGCAAGCACGGGGATTGCAGCCCAGGCTGCGCCGGCGGAGTTGCATGTGGCGAAGAAAGCGCTCGACCAGGCGGAACAATCCTTCCAAAAGAATCCAGACTCGTATAAGACGCGCGACCTTGCCTATGTCGCCCAGCGCAAATCACAGTTAGCTGAAGCGACTGCCTCTATCGCCATCGAGCAGAAGAGCCAAACCCAAGCGAAAAAAGAGTACCAAGAGAAGCAGGGCAAGATTATTACGCAGACCAAGCAAGACTTGAGCCGGAAGAGAGCCGAACTGGCGGAATCGGAGCGCAGCGGCGCACTGACTTCAGAGCAACTTGCCGCTGAGCAAACGGCGCGGGCCGATGCCGAGCGGCGAGCGGCTGAAGCGCTGACGGCGTTGGCCGCGCTGGCCTCGGTCAAGGAGGAGCCCCGCGGAATGGTCATTACGCTCTCCGGGAGTGTACTTTTCGCATTCAATAAGGCGACCTTGCTGCCCGCGGCGCGGGCGCGACTTGACAAGGTGGCCGACGTACTGCTCACAACCCCTGAGCGCAAACTCACCATTGAGGGACACACCGACTCAAAAGGCTCGGAGAGCTACAACCTTGACTTGTCACAGCGCCGGGCGGACACAGTTCGCGCCTATCTTGTGCAGCGCGGCTACCCAGCCGATCGCATCCAGGCCCAGGGGCTCGGCGAGGGACACCCAATCGCTGATAACGCCAGCCCCGAGGGTCGCGCCAACAACCGCCGCGTTGAGATCATCATCGAACGCGAAGCACAATCATCCATCCAGTAGGCTTAAAGAAGGAGAATCAGGTGTAACAGAAGAAGCGGCCCAGGAGCGAATCGCGATGCGCCCTCGCTCTTGGGCTCTCCATCTTGGCAAAAACAAACCCGCCTTTAAGCGCCCTCAATTCATCTGTGCGCCATGATACAGAAATCCGGCGTGCACGCTATCAGACAGCGATGACGCATCAAATATTTGAGGATCGAGGAAGAGCTCGGCCTGCTCAACCACGACCTTTTTCAATTTTTCCATGGAACGTAGCTGCAACTGCCGAACCCGTTCCCGGCTAATACCCAACCGCATTCCGAGCTCGTTGAGGGTCAAGGGCGGATCGGCATAGAAACGGTGCTTGATGATGTCCACCTCCCGTGGCGTCAGGAAGGTCAAACAATAATCAAACAGTGCGGCTATGCGATCCGATCTCTCCTTGGTGAAGCAGATCTTTTCCGGATCATCACCGCAAGCCAGAAAGTCGAGCCACTGGGTCTTGTCATTCTCATCCTCGCCGATGCTGTTGTTCAACGACAACAAATGCTTGGCATGTTGCAGACTTCCCGTATGCACCCGGGACCCTTTGTGTATGAGATCCCTGATCATGGATTCTACCCACCATACGGCATAGTAGAAGAACGGTACGCCACGCTCCGGGTCGAAACGTGTCAGCGCTTTGATCAGGCCGAGATTGCCTTCCTGGATGATCTCGAGATAATGATGTCCGCTGTTGAAATATTTACGACTGGTCCTCAGGACATGTCTGAGGTTGGCGCGGATAATCTTCTCCCCGGCTTCATGTTCACCCTGCTGATACCGTCTCGCCAGATCGTATTCCTGCCGGTGGTCAAGGGTTTCATACTGCCGAACCTCCCGGCAATACTGCTTGTAATCGCCATATTCAATATTTTTCATCCCTTGATCCTATAGGTCTGCACGATGGTATCGATCCCTTTTGCGTCGATATGCGTGAATTGAATGCCTATGCCAAAACCGGTCGAGCGGATAACCCGGCCCTGTGCCCAGATAATCTTACCGAACTCCGCGACATCGATGTCAGCCATGATATAGGCGCCTACCTTTTGGGCCGCATTCGTCACCACAAACATGCCGCCTTTACTGATATCCAGCACATATCCATGGATCAGGCCGTTCGTATCGCCACGGTAGCGTACCGGCACCTCCGTCTCCCAAAACACGACCCGGTCGAATGTTCGATTTTCATCCACGCTCATGATTCGTTGTAAGGCAAACTTTTGCATATGGTCTCCTATAGTTACCTTGAACTTTGGGGACTGGTTGATTACAGCACCTTTACTCCTGTCAGGATGACGAGCTCTGGCAAAACCCTGATGAACCTGTATGCCCCCCCCCCGCAAGGGTCCACATCGGCACCGTATTTTATGTCACAGGATTCGGCGGCTCACTGAATGCGGCGGCCCACTGAATAATGCGGGCGACTAACACGATGATGGCAAGGAACAGGAGGAGATGAATGAACCCACCCAGCGTGTAGCTCGTGAGTACGCCCAGAAGCCACAGCAACAAGATAACCGCCAATATAATCCAAAGCATACTCAATCCCTTTCTTAAGAACAGAATCCCTCGCTCCAGTTCAATCAACGTTGGGCGGCGCTTGAAACATCCTCCCAGACCTTTTCATTGAAAATGTTAAAGCAAATGGCCTGCCAATGGCTGATGGGACATCATGGGTCCGGTGTAATCCTTTAATAACATGGCATTAGAAAGATAGGAGGGAACGGCAGAAAAGCATGCAATGCAGTGCCTGCCCTCAGTATTTGGTGGAACCTCAATATATTGAGGGTTACCCCTTACGGAGACTCCTGATATGGATGGCGGTGACGATTGTTAAGGCTTGGCGGGCTGGAGCTCTTTGAGCTCGCAGCGCGCCTTTATGAGGCGTACGTCGGTGCTCGCCGTGGCTCGACCTCGGGAGAAATTAAGGATCTTTCCGGGGCCCATGAAGTTCTTCTTGGCAAGCCCCAGCTCATCAGTTTTGACCTCCACAACGCCATGCTTAACGATGGTGATGCCGTCGAAGGGGGAGATCTCGGTCCCCTTGGGGACACACACCTCGGTGGTGCTGGACAATTCGTCGAGTACCACCTGAATGTCCTCGCCTTCCTTGCGGATGAGCCGTTCGGTGTACAATGTTTCAAAGGCCTGCAAGATAGCAGGATGTCGGTCACATATGGGCTTCAAGTTCAGGGCATCCAAACGGAGGAAGGTTCCCTGATCAAGCGCTCGCACAGTCGCCGAGCGGGTGCTGTGATGGAAAAAACCAAGCTCGCCGAAGATGCCGCCGGGAAGCATGACCCTGAGGCGCTGGTTGTCGCGCACGACCTCGAACCTGCCGGTGTGGATAATGAAGATATCGGCGCCCTTTTCCCCCTGCCGGAAAACAGGCTTACCCTTGGGTATACTTTGGATCTCCATAACCTCCAGCATGGCCAGTATTTCCTCTCGGTTCAAGCCCTGGAAAAGGGTTATCTTGTCGAGGCCGAGGTGAGCCAGGCTGGAGTGGAATTCCTTATCGGCGTTGCCCAAGAGGCCGGCAGCGGTATAGAGTCGGATCAGGTGGGCCTGCAAACGGGGATCGATCCCCAGTGAACTCCTGGCCGCCTTGGCGGCGGCCAGGGCGAGCAGGGGCAGATTTTTATCGTGATAAGCCTGTATACAGGTCCGGAAGAGTTCAAAGGCCTCTCTCTTTTTCCTGTCATCGAGTTCCTTAAGGTGCTTTCCTATGGTATTGAAGGATTGGGCCAGCAGGCCCAGTTCATCCGTGGAAGCGATGGGGATCTTATACGAGAAGTCGCCGTCGGCGAGGTGCTTGATGCCCCCCTTGATGGAGCCGATATCGCGGGTGATGCCGTGGTAGATGATAAGGAGGACGATGAGGCCGATGAAAAGCGCCGTCCCGAAGGCCCACCCGGTGAAAACGACAATCTCATCCCCAAGACCCTGGAGATAAATCATCTTGTGGTCCAAGGCGAGCATGGCCCGGTGATTACTTGACTTCACAACCCTGACCATCTCGTCGATCTCCTTGCTGTTTGCTACAGAGATCCTTTCCCTGGATTGTGACGCCTGCGGTAAATTCAGGCTCTGGTTATTGAAGCACGCAAGAAAGTCCTCCCATTGCAAGCGGCTGCGTTTAAGCACCAGGGCTTCCTGTGCGTCATACGGGATGCGGGGCAGGCACAGGAAGGCCCACTCCTCGGCGATGTCCTTTGCGCGATCCATGATGCGGGGAAGATAGGCCTGATCCTGAAGGAGGATGTATTTCTTTGTGGTTTCCTCTACCGAGATGAGGTTTTCGATCAGCCTATCCGTGACCTCCTTTTTTTGGTAGTCGATCTGATAGATCTCGGTGGTAAGGCTCCCGACCTTAGTCGACATGGAGAGCATGAGCATACTCATTCCCAGGAGCACGCCGAGGTAGACGACAAAGGTAAGGGTCAATCGTTTCAGCAGGCTCGATTTCATGCCCAGTTGAATAGGCTTTAGCCGATAAGGATGCAAGGGTAGGTATATGGCCGATAACAGCGCACCGTATAAGAGCGCGGATACATAAGTATGGGATAGCCAGTCCGGAGGAAAAAGTACTTGAGAACGTCCACCTCCCTTCAAAATATGCCTCAGTATATTGAGGTTCCACCAAATATTGAGGCCGAGCGGATCATTTTATACTATTCTGCTCTGCGCACCTACTCATCTAACCAATGGTTATTAAATGATTAAAATATGAATATGATTCTCCTTTAGGCTATTGGCAGCCTATTTGCTATCATTCATACAGGTTCAATCCCAACGAACCTCCTCATTTCGCAGGTCGCCAAAGACCTGCTTTTTTTTTACTTTAAACGGGAGGTTGGGGGAGTGTGATTTAGGGCAGCCCACGGAATTTTGAAAAACGGCGCTCTATTCCCCACACCTTCCGCTCTTGCACATGGCGGAAGTGGGGGGTATTATTATTGAATAAACAGTATTAAACAGCCTTTAAATGAGGATGGTACTCTTAAGCGATATTATTTCAGATAAGTAAAGGTGCTGGGCGATGACGAAGGTTAAGGCAAAACATCAGGTTGATGTTCTTGAAAAATGCCCGACGGGCATCAAGGGTCTCGATGAGATCACGCAGGGAGGGCTTCCGAAAGGCAGGCCGATCCTGATCTGCGGCAGTGCGGGGTGCGGCAAAACACTATTCTCCATGGAGTTTCTCATGCGGGGCGCCATGGATTACGGTGAACCCGGGGTCTTCATGTCCTTCGAGGAAACGCCGGAGGATCTCGCGAAGAACTTCATGTCTCTTGGGTTCGATCTGAATGACATGGTGTCGCGTGGTCTCATCGCCACGGACCACGTCTATATCGAGCGCAGCGAGATTGAGGAAACAGGTGAGTACGACCTGGAAGGGTTGTTCATCCGCCTGGGGAGCGCCATTGATTCCATCGGAGCGAAGCGGGTGGTCTTGGATACCATAGAAGCACTATTCTCAGGGCTGTCTAATACCGCTATTATTCGGGCCGAGCTTCGCCGTCTTTTTCACTGGTTGAAAGAGCGCGGCGTGACGGCCATCGTTACGGGGGAAAGCGGCGACAAGACCCTGACACGCTACGGTCTCGAAGAATACGTAGCCGATTGCGTGATCTTCCTCGATTTCCGCATCGAGGATCAAATTTCCACCCGCCGCTTGCGCATTGTCAAATATCGCGGCTCATCGCACGGCGCCGACGAGTATCCCTTCCTGATAGACGAGACAGGCCTCTCTATCCTGCCGATCACTTCCCTGGGGCTTGACTACCCCGTTTCCACGGCGCGCATCGCCACGGGCGTCACCAAGTTGGATGCCATGCTCGGTGGCAAGGGGTTTTACCGGGGCGGCACCATCCTGGTCTCCGGTACGGCGGGCACCGGCAAAACCAGTTTGTCGGCAACATTCGCCGACGCCGCCTGTCGGCGTGGCGAACGCTGCCTGTATTTTGCCTTTGAGGAATCGCCCAGCCAGATCATCCGGAACATGGGCTCCATCGGCATTGATCTCGTGAGGTGGGTGAAGCAGGGGCTTCTCAAGTTTCATTCGGCCCGTCCTACGCTTTACGGCCTTGAGATGCATCTTGTCACCTTCCACAAGGTGATCGATGTATTCAAACCCCAGGTTTTCATTATCGACCCGATCAGCAACCTGAGCGCCGCGGGAACGGCATCCGAGGTCAAATCCATATTAACGCGCCTGATCGACCATTTGAAGATGAAAAAGATCACCACATTCCTTACGGACCTCACCCATTTTGGAGGCAGCCTTGAACACACCAGTGAAGAGATATCTTCTCTGATCGATACGTGGCTGCTCCTGCGGGATATCGAACTCAATGGGGAACGCAACCGGGGCCTCTATATTTTGAAGTCCCGCGGCATGGCCCACTCCAACCAGATTCAAGAGTTCCTGCTCACGAACCAGGGCATTGACCTGATCGACATTTATACCGGTTCCGGCGAGGTATTGACCGGCAGTGCCCGGGCAGCCCAGGAAGCCGCGGAAAAGGCCTCTGAGCAGGCACGCCGGCGTGCGGCGGACCATAGGCTTCGCGAGCAGGAGCGTAAGCGTGGCGCCCTGGAAGCAAAGATCGCAGCACTGCGGGCCGAGTTCGATGCGGAATCTGAAGAGCTGCATGTAATGGCGGAAGAAGAGCAAAAAAGACAAGCCGTCCTGACGGAGGACCGTTTAGAAATGGCACAACTTCGTAAGGGAAAACCTTCCGCTCCGCAGGCGCAGCACGCTAGAAAGAAGCGGGAAAGGAGCGTAAGGTGAAAGCCGCATTACCAGCCAAAGGGAAGAAGGCCAAGACCGATAGGGTGGAAGAAATCTGGAATCTGCGATTATATGTAGCCGGTCAGACCCAGAAGTCGATTACGGCCTTTGCTAATTTAAAGAAGATCTGCGAAGAGCACCTGGCGGGAAAATACCGCATTGAAGTGATCGACCTTTTAATAAATCCCCAGCTGGCCAAGGGGGATCAGATTATTGCCATACCGACCCTGGTAAGGAAGCTTCCTGAACCATTAAAGAAGATTATCGGCGATCTGGCCAACACCGAGCGCGTGCTGGTGGGGCTCGACATTCGTTCCTCCTCCGGATGACGCAATCAATTTTGGTGTAACGGCGATGGAAAGGAAAAACGTGAAAACGAGCACTACGGAATTCGAAAAAGCGGCGGCACGGCATGAACCGGCAAGGTATGTTCTACGGCTGTATATTACCGGGATGAGCCCCAAGTCAAGCCAGGCCATCGCCAATATCCGGAAACTCTGTGAAACATACCTGGAAGGCGCCTACGAACTTACGGTGATAGACATCTATCAGCAGCCCCAACTGGCTAAGGGAGAGCAGATTGTCGCCACCCCCACGTTGATCAAGAAGCTCCCCCTGCCACTGCGGAAGCTCATTGGCGACATGTCGGATACACAAAGGTTTCTTCTGGGCATTGATCTCAAACCCAAGCATACATGAGTACGAATCCATGAACAATACGCACAAAACACGCCAGCAACTTTTGGATGAGATGCAGGCACTCACCGCGCGGTTGATGGAGGCCGAGGAAACTCTGCACGCCATCCTCAGCGGTGAGGTGGATGGTCTGGTTGTCTCAACACCGCAAGGCGAGCGGGTTTTTACCTTGTCGGGCGCCGATCTTCCTTACCGGGTCATGGTCGAAGCCATGAACGAAGGGGCCATTACCCTGGCCTCGGACGGCACGATCCTTTTCTGTAACCAACGTTTTGCGGATATCATCAATGGGTCTCTGGAAAAAGTAATTGGGTCTTCAATCCGCCGCTACATTGCAGCAACCGACCTGCCCTTATTTGAGGCATTGCTTGAACAGGGTCTCAAGGGGAACTCCAAGGTGGAACTGGGCTTACAGATCGGAGGTGGAAAATCCACATCGGTCGTACTCTCCGTCAGCGCCCTTGGGAACGTAGATATACCCGGCACGCTGTGCATGGTGGTTACCGACCTGGCGGAGCAGAAGCGCAATGAAGAGATCCTGGCAGAGGAAAAACTGACCACTCAAATCCTGCAACAGGCGGCGGAGATATTTATTCTGTGCGACCATCAAGGCCGTATCATCCGTGCCAGTCAGTCGGCCAACAGGCTCTTCGGTTCAAGCCCCATCTTCCAGGCCTTTGACGATGCCTTTCACCTCTGCTATCCCGACGGGACGCCCTTTGTCCTGCTCTCCGCAATGCATGACCAGTCCCTCCACACACTTGATGTCACGTTCAAGCATGGGGATAACAATGTTTCTTCCTTCCTTTTGAGCGCCAACGCACTGAGTACGCCTAAAGGTTTCATCGGTATTATTGTTGTCATGGTGGAGAACACCGAGCGCAGGAAGATGGAGGAGGCGCTCCAAAAAGCCCATGACGGGCTCGAACAGCAGGTGGAGGAGCGGACGGTCGAGCTGCGGGCGGCTCTTTCTGAAATTACCACCCTGAAAGACCAGCTGGAGATCGAGAATATTTACTTCCGTCATGAGCACAAAATGAAAAACCAGTTCGAGCATATTATCGGGCAAAGCGATGGTCTCAAGTATGTTCTCTATCGCGCGGAACAGGTTGCGCCCGCCAACACGACGGTCCTCATCCTCGGGGAGACCGGCACGGGCAAAGAGCTGATCGCGGCCGCCATCCATAACATGAGTCCCCGTAAGGAACGGCCCCTGATCACGGTCAACTGTGCGGCCCTGCCGGGCAATTTGATTGAGAGCGAACTATTCGGCCGGGAGAAGGGGGCCTTTACCGGGGCCGATGCCCGGCGGGTCGGCCGGTTCGAGGTCGCCAATGGTTCCACCATTTGCTTAGACGAGATCGGGGAACTGCCGCTGGAGTTGCAGGTAAAGCTCCTGAGGGTGATTCAGCATAACGAGTTTGAGCGTTTGGGCTCATCCCATACCACCAAGGTCGATGTGCGAATCATGGCGACGACCAATCGAGACCTTGAGGAAGAGGTCCGTAACGGCCGGTTCCGGCAGGATCTTTATTATCGGCTCAACGTCTTCCCCATCACGGTCCCACCGCTGAGACAGCGCACGGAAGACATCCCGCTGATGGTCCAGGCCTTCCTAGATCGATATTCCCGGAAATTGGGCAAACAGATCACGTCGATTTCAAAGGAGACGATGCAGGCGCTGCAGGATTACCCGTGGCCCGGGAATGTCCGGGAGCTGGAAAGCATTATTGAACGAGCCGTGATCTTGTGCACCGGGCCGGTCTTGCACCTGGCGGATAAGCTCGAGATTTCATCCCCCGCACTCTCATCCGCCGTGAGAACCTTGGAAGATACAGAGCGAAACCAGATTCTTAAAATCTTTTCTGAAACACACTGGCGCATCGAAGGCAAGGACGGGGCCGCGGCGATCCTGGGCCTCCACCCGAGCACCTTAAGGGCGAGAATGCACAAACTCGGTATAGTCCGGCCGGAGACAAAAGAGTCTTAGAGCGGTAACCCCTCTTCAAGGTAGCCCTCAATATATTGAGGCTCCATCAAATACTGAGGCCAAACGAATCCTTTTATACTTTTCCGCGGTTCTCTCTTTTTAATCTAACGCTTTGTTATCAATGGATGAAACCGTTCAACAGCTATTTATGCGGTTGTTGGCAGGTCATTTGCACTCCATTTCAAGGTAGTAAAGCATTCCGCACGGCCCATGAAAACGTATGAAACGGGAGGTTCGATGAGACCAAAGATCATGATCGCGATCATACTGATCGCTCTGGGAATCGCGGCGTTTGTTTACCAGGGCATCACCTATACGACCAGGGAAAAAGTCGTCGATCTTGGCCCCATCCAGGTGACGGCCGAGAAAACCAAAACGCTTCCGCTGCCGCCCATTGTAGGGGCGATTGCGCTCGTGGGAGGCGTCATGGTGCTTTTTATGGGAAGCAAGCAAGACTGATTTGAAAGACAAAACACATCAACCCCAAGGAGGGTGCGATGAAGGACAAACGAAAAGCCTACGAAGATAAATTTGATGCGCAGTTGAAAAAATGGAGCGCCGAGATCGCTCTTTTTAACGCCAAGGCTGATAAAACCAAGGCCGAGGCAAAGATTGAGTATTACAAAACGATCGAAACCTTGCAGGGCAAGCATGATGCGGCCAAGACGAAGTTACAGGAGTTAAAGACCGCCGGCGATGATGCCTGGGAGGACCTCAAGAAAGGCGCAGAAAACGTCTGGGCGGATGTCAAGACCGCCTTTAACGGCGCGGCCACAAGGTTCAAATAAATGTTCCAGTATAAAGGCAGGTGTCCGAATTCCAACTGCAACCATTATGTAGAGCTCTTCCCCGAAGAACTCTATTCCTCTACCGACAGGGCACGCCGGGATTATATCAAAAAGAAGGCCGACGGCAAGCGCGATGATATTTTCCGGCATAGGTGAAAACGCAGACCAATGGAGGGGTGTCATGAAAGGGACCGGTATATATCTGCTTGGTTATGCTATCTTGATTGGTGGCCTTCTCGCCGCGCTCTGGAAAATGGGTATTCTGGCCAGCATCGGTGTGACATGGGCCTTGATCGGCGTCGTGATCGCGATCGGTATTGGCATCATGCTCGCAGTCTCCAGCAGCGGCAAAAAAGGAAATATCCAGATCGACCGGAAGTAAGCGATGCCGCGGGGTCGACGCGTGTGAACCAGATGGCTACGCAACACCGATCTTCTCGCAAGTAAACCCCTCCACGTGCTTTGGTGCCGTGGTGGCGAGCATTGGTGGTGGACATACAAAATATACATAGGAGGAAAAAAGGATGATGAAAACATGGCTTAAAATGGTTATGGTTTTTGGGTGCAGTATGGTTCTGCTGATCGCCTGCAATAGTGGCAGCAGTAGCAGCGACGACAGCGACGATAGTAGCGGTGCCGAAGAACGCCTGGGAATAGACGGGAACTATACGGTAGAGTATACCATTAACAACTGTGTCAAGGCCTTCACCCTCGAAATCGGCGATAAACAAAAACTTTCCACGAGGTGGGGGGAAGAGTTGGATCATTGTTATCTCTCTGTTCCGGCTAACGGGAAAACGGTAACCTATAGCTTTACCGAGGGCGGGAAGACGATAACGCGCACGGTTACGGTAAGCGGCGACGAGGTCACCTTCGATGATGCATGGGAAGTCGCCGGGGTAGCACACAGCGCCAATTACGAGCTCAGCTTTTACGCTAATCTTAAGTTATTTACCATCCAAGGCACTGTTGCGGCGGGCGAGGGATGTGACGGAGATGTCAACGCAGGTGGTCTCGGAACTAATTATTAAAAGGAGCACGTAGGTTGGGTTGGGCCAGCGTAACCCAACCATGAAACCCAATAATGTGCTATCGATTGATGCGGCAAGGAAAGCAGAAGAAAACCCCTCAATATGTTGAGGTCCCACCAAATATTGAGGTTGAACGCAGCCTTTCATATGCCTGTGTTGTTCGTGCTTGTTAATCTAACCCATTGTTATCCTTTGATGATTCTTGGCGAATGATCTCCCGCGGCTATTGGCAGACCACTTGCAGTTATATCCGATGTAAACGGAGGCAAACATGCCTGGACACACAAAACTATCTGGTTCACAAACAGATGCGGATTTCGTTGGGTGGCAGGAAAGTTGTTCAGGGAAGGCTTTTCCACTCTACACGATTACGGTCGCTGATCATCCATCCTATCAGTCGACGGTGACCGAATCGACCCTACGCAGACTGCATCTACGGGTTCCGACAATCCGCGCTCCCTATCCTGAAATTGAACCATCTCCATGGCAGAATCAGGGAGTCGAGCTGAAACATCCCAAGACCGCCAGAGATGCAATCAAAATGGCCGGATTGGATTACACCGTCGTGAAGAGGCCGCTCATCGATTTGAAAACAGGGTTGAAGATGGCTGCGTATGCAACCGTGCGAACGGATACCGAAGACGTTCTGGGCTTCGTCAGTAAACGCTACAGACCGATTCAGAACATCGATGCCTTTACATTCTTCGACGCTTTGGTCGCTGAAGGTGAGGCGGTATACGAGACCGCCGGAGCACTTGGTCAAGGTGAGCGTATTTGGATCCTGGCGAAACTTCCGGGCTCTATTGAGGTCCATGGCAAAGACATCGTCAACAAATATCTCTTGCTCACCAATAGTCATGAAGGCCGCGCACATGTGCGCGTAAAGATTACTCCCATCCGCGCCGTCTGCGATAATACCCTGACGTCGGCATTGCAGGGAGCAGGAGAAGTTGCCATCACGCATACCCTAAATGCCGTACGGAATTTGGAACAGGCGTTCACCATCCTCGCATTATCAAAGTCCTTATACGAACAGCTCGATGTCATGTTCAACCATATGGCGGCCAAGAAGATCACGCAAAAGCAACTGCGGGAATATGTGCAGGCCCTGGTTCCGGATAACGAAGAGTCCCGGAACACGGCAAGGACCGAGAAGATCCGCAACAGCGTGCTTGAGTTGCATGACTCCGGCCGAGGCGCATATCTGGCGCGCGGGACCGTGTGGGGGGCTTTCAACAGTGTCACCGAATACACGGACCACATGATGTTGAGTAGTGATCCGAGCATGCGGTTGAATTCAATCTGGTTTGGTCGCGGAGAGCAATTAAAGTCCAAGGCGTTCCGGTTAGCCGAGCGTTTGATGCAGTCCTGAATCCGGGCTTTAAGCAATCAACAATGCCGGTTATATAATAAAGTCATAAACCAGGTGAACCAGGGCCAGGGTGTGTTAAAGGTATTTTTTACATTGAAGCGCACTCATATGTTTGAAACAAAAAGAAAGGAGTACAATAACCTTTTTCGTTCCATAGCTACTCATGAAGAAACGCTGGTTAATGTGAAAAGGGTCAGATCAAGCCATATGACTCTTTTCAAAAGAACTGGATGAGACGGACCGCGTCCCTGCAAAGCATCCCTCAATATGCTGAGGATCCACCAAATATCGAGGCCAAATGGATCATTTATTTCCATTCGGATGATCTCTCCTCATAATCTAATCATCCGTTATTAATGGATTAACCCAGACATATGATGTTCTCAGCCTATTGGCAGGCCATTTGCTCTTACTATTGTATTGATGATCATACGAATGAAGGTTCTTAGGAGATTATTATGGATGGTCTGGGGAGCGTTACCAACTACAGCATCTTCAAATGTCCATTCCCGGGATGCAATAAGAATATTCCAGTTGAATCATTCCTCTCGCACGATAGTTGCTCGACAGGGATTTCCTACCTGCGGAAGGAAGGGATCGAATTGAGTCATGACCTTGTTGCAATTGATGTTACCTGTCCATTTTGTAGTCACACCAATCATTTTCAAGCGGTGGACAGGGTCAGGGAGATAAGTAAACAGGAGTACGATGCCCAGAGCAATCCCGTGAAATCGAGCTCTTCTAGAATTAAGGTTGTCTATAAGGTGAAGACACGGGCTGACGGCGCATCCCCAAACTTGACTCAAGAATATATCCATGGGCCTGCGCCGGAGATGGTTAAGAAAGATACCTCGCCAACCCTTTGAGGGGGGGTGTTTGTGCAACGATTCAAAGGGTTGCATGTACGTGTAAGAAAGGAGTTCGAAATATGAAACTTTTGAAACTGATAGTATCAATCGTGATGCTTATCGGTTTTTCAAATCACGCCGGTGCCTGCCGCATTAGTCTTGGTGATGGAGCCTTTAACTACAAAGGCTCCATCAGCCCGCATCAGAGGCTTGTCAAGGACTACCCTTTTCCGGCATGGCCTGCGCTTGCCGTGAGCAGCACCTTGCTTGGATCCGGGATCGGGCTTCTGAGCGATGCTGATCTGAATCCGAGAGATGCTTTATATGAGGTTTCCTTCCTGAATGATCTCAACACGGCGGACCTGAGTCATACAGGCTTTTACGGGCTTGAACAGCGTAGGCGTGAAGATAATAATCCTGTGCCAGTACCTGAACCATCCAGCCTGCTCCTCCTGGGAGTAGGTCTCCTCGGGCTCGGAAGAATCATAATAAGAAAGCGCCTCTAATTCTCCCTTCAAAACATCCCTCAGTATTCTGAGGTTCCACCAAATATTGAGGCCAAATAACCCTTTTCAAATGCGTGTGTCGTTCTCATCAATGCAACTAATGCAATGTTATTAAAGGATGAATCCGTACTAAAGATCTTCCTTCGGCCAATGGCAGGCTATTTGCTCTTAGACTTTTATGATCCTGGTAATCATACGAATGAAGGTCATGCCTGAGAAGCGCATGGAATTGTCACAGACCATTGCTTCACTCTCTGGTTCCACAAGAATGGAGAAGGGATGCAAAAGCTGCGATTACTGCCATAGTATCGACGATGAAAATCGACTTTTTCTTCTTGAAGAATGGGATACCCCTGAGCATCTTATAACCCACCTGAAGTCGGAGCATTTTAGGGTGCTCCGGGGGGTGAATAACCTTCTCAAGGAGCCCTATGAAATGAAGCTCCACAACGTTTTCCACCCGACGTGGATGGAGGAGCTGTAAATTAACCTATTCACAAGAAAAATAGCAGAAAGGAGTAGTCGCCATGAAAAAGAGATTTATTGTTATCCGCTGTTTCGTGTTTCTTATGCTGATCGCCAGCTTTACCGCCTGTGCGACGACAAGCACACATGAAAGTACCGGTGAATACATCGACGATTCGGTCATCACAACCCAGGTAAAAGCTCAGCTGGCCGCAGATGATTTTCTCAAGTCATTTCAGATCAGTGTGGAAACTTACCAGGGCACCGTTCAATTGAGCGGTTTCGTTAATTCTCAAATGGCCGTCAACAGAGCGGAAGAAATTGTAAGGAGAGTCCAAGGGGTCAAATCCATAAAAAATAATCTGATCGTGAAATAGGCGCAGAACGAATACCATGAAATTAAGCACGAAGTGCCGGACGATAGGCCTGTTTCACAGAGTAAAGGGTAAGCTCAAGGAGATCGCCGGGGGAATAAGCGATAATGTAAAGCTGGAAGCTGATGGTAACATTGAAAAGATAACCGGCAAAGTTCATGAGAAGATAGGCCGGGTCAACAAGGTTTTGGGGAAGTAGTATCGGCGGTGTATCATGCTGGCAGCGTTTCCATGTGCCCCCGGCTGCGGTGCCTGATACGCCACAACTAGGACTCCGAAAGGTATACGATCTTTGGGAGCAAAAGGGGAATGTATCAATGAAAACAATGAATAGACCAGGAGTAGTAATGACAGTGGCGGTTCTCGCTCTGCTCATGTTCAGTGTGTCTGCGCATGCTTCGAAGATGGATACCCGCATCGAATCAACCGCCAAGCAGTCGTATGTGTTCAAGACCTACCTCAAGGCTGATGATATTAAGATCCAGTCCATGGATGGCGTTATCACCTTAACGGGAACTGTTTCTGAAGAATCCCACAAATCATTGGCCCGGGAAACTGTAGCAAGCCTTCCAGGTGTCAAGAGTGTGGACAACAAACTGGAAGTCAAAGGCGAGCCCGCCACCGCAAACTCGGATGCATGGCTCCGTGATAAAGTGAAAGCCACGCTCTTGTTTCATCGTAGCGTGAGCGCCGGCACAACCGTTGACGTCAAAGACGGCGTCGTGACCCTGCGAGGCGATGCCGCCAATCAAGCGCAAAAGGAATTGACGACTGAATATGCCAAGGATGTCGAAGGGGTTAAAGACGTAAAAAATGAGATGACCGTGACCAAGACCGTGAAAAAGTCGCAAACGGCCGGCGAAAAGATTGATGACGCTTCCATCACCGCCTAGGTCAAGATGACGTTGCTCTACCACCGCTCGACCAGTGCCCTCAATACCAAGGTCGAGACAAAGGATGGCGTGGTCACATTGCATGGCAAGGCCAGCAACGCCGCCGAATCAGACCTGGCCACCAAACTCGCCAAAGATGTACACGGAGTGAAGGGTGTAAAGAACCTGATGACCACCAAGTAGTCCAAAACCAAAACGACGGATGCTCACCGTCGGCCGGCAAAAGTGATGCAATAGCCGGCAGTGAGCATGAGCAATCAGAAAGGAGGATCATATGTTGTGGACGATCGCTGTCATACTGATAGTACTTTGGCTGCTGGGGTTGGTGAGTGGCTATACGATGGGCTATTTTATTCACATTCTGCTGGTCATTGCCATTGTTATCATTCTGGTCAGAGTCATTCAGGGGCGGAGGGTTGTTTAGAGGTGAATGCATGGGTTTATTAAGACAAAGAAAACCAAATAAAAGGGGGAAACCTTATGTTTAATAAAATATTCTATAGCATTATATGTATGATGTTCCTGTTAATGCTAAGCAATGTCGTGTCTGCACAGGAGAGGGCATCCACATTCTCGGTGACGCCCTACCTTGGCCATTATGATTTTGACGATGACCAGCATCTCGACAGCGCTACCCTTTTTGGCATTGGTCTGGGATACAATTTGACAAAGTACTTCGGAGCTGAAGCATCCGGAGAGTACATGGCCACCCAATATGATTTGGAGGTGCCGCATTCCGAGTCAAGCTGGGTCGCTAACTATCGCCTTAATGGCATTTTAAACCTGCTTCCGGATAGACGGATTGTCCCCTTTGTCTTCGCCGGGGTAGGTGGTCAGCACATCGATTATCCCACAGGCGTTTCCAATGAAAACCAGTTTGTCGCTGACTATGGCGTCGGTTTGAAGGTTTTCTTTGCCGAAGATGTTGCCTTGCGGGTCGATGCCCGTCAGAACTATATCTTTCATGACAGCATGAGGGATAATGAATATACGGCGGGGTTATCCTTCTCTTTCGGCGGGTCCAAACCGGCCCCTGCTTTGAGTGTTGAAGAGAAGGTCGTCATCATGGCGTCTGAACCGAAGGTCGAGGAGAAGGTCGTTAAGGCCGCGGCTGAGCCGAAGATCATTATTCTCGCCTTTGAGGACGTACATTTCGATTTCGATAAGTCGACCCTTAAACCTGAAGCGCAGGAGATCCTGAAAAGGAATATCCAGATTCTGAAAGACAACCCGAACGCACAAATCCGCATTGCGGGGTATACCTCGGCTTCCGGTACCGAAGACTATAACCAGAAGTTAAGTGAAAGAAGAGCACAGGCGGTCCAGGAATACCTCGTTAACGCCGGCATCATTACACGGGACCGGCTTTCCACGATCGGCTATGGCGAGACACGCCCTGCCATGCATGAAGCGGCGCCCAAAGAGCTTTACTCGCCAGCAGCCAAGGCAAACATGCGCGTTCTTTTTGAAATCATCGTGCAATAGGTGAACCAGGGCTAAGGTCCGTGAAAGGTTTTTACCTTGAACCGGACCTTTGCCCTGGTGGAAAGAAAATAGCCCGGTATGGGCTATGGTATGTTAAAACATATGATGCTCAACTGGCACGAAACATATAAAGCAAGGCTTACCGACCCCCGGACCGCACTCTCCCGGATCAGGAGGGGGGCGCGGATATTTATCGGCTCGGCGTGCGGGGAGCCCCAGCTCCTGGTAAAGACTCTCATCGATGTGGCGCAGACTCTTGCGGACACCGAGATCATTCACTTTCTGGATCTCGGGCTCGCCCCCTATACGGATGAAAAGTACAATGAAAACTTCCGCCACAACGCCCTGTTCATCGGATCGAACACACGGGCGGCCATCAAGGAAGGCCGGGCGGACTATACCCCCGTCTTTCTCTCGGAGATCCCCCTGCTCATGCAAAGGGGTAGTATGCACATCGATGTGGCCCTCATCACCGTGTCACCTCCCGATGAAAGCGGTTATGTAAGCCTGGGGATCTCGGTTGATATAACCAAAACAGCCGCCGAGGTTGCCCACTATGTCGTGGCCGAGGTGAACCCCAACATGCCCCGCACTTTGGGCGACAGCTTCCTGCATGTAAGTGAGATCGATGCCTTTGTGGAGAACGATGTTCCCCTTTTGGAGTTCATACAGCAGTCTCCCGACAATATTGCCCAAGCCATTGGCGAACTTATCGCCGATCTGATCGAAAACGAATCCACGATCCAGATGGGTGTGGGTAAGATACCCAACTCGGTCTTTCCCTACCTCATGAAAAAGAGGGACTTGGGTATTCACACCGAAACGTTCACCGAAGGTCTCATCGATCTCATCGAGGCGGGTGTCATCACCTGCAAGAAGAAGTCGTTGAATCCCGGAAAAATCGTCGCCGCCTTCTGCATGGGCACCAAACGTCTGTACGACTACGTACAGAACAACCCGCGCTTTGAATTCCGGCCGTGCAGGTATGTCAACGATCCCTATGTGATCGCCCAAAACGACAGGATGGTTTCCATCAATTCCGCGCTCACCGTTGATCTTACCGGACAAGTCTGCTCCGATTCTTTAGGCTTTGAATTTTATAGCGGCATCGGCGGACAGGTGGATTTTATGCGGGGTTCCGCCATGTCCAAGCGCGGGAAATCCATCATGGTGCTGCCATCCACCACGGACGATGGGAAACTGTCCAGGATCGTGCCGTATCTCTCTGCCGGCAGTGGCGTGGTCGTCACCCGGGGAGATATCCATTATGTGGTCACGGAATACGGGATTGCCTATGTGCATGGAAAATCCATACGGGAGCGGGTCATGATGCTGATCAATATAGCGCATCCCGACTTCCGCGCGGAACTGCTGGAGGCGGCTAAGAAACAGGGCTACATTTATAAGGATCAGACCCTGCCGGTGGTGCTCTATCCGAAGGAATACGAAACCTACTGGACCGACAAGCAAGGAACCGAGATCTTCTTCCGACCGGTAAAGGCCACGGATGAACGGGCCATCCAGGATGAGATCTATGCCCTCCCGGATCAGGACATTTATACCCGGTTCTTCCAGAGCCTCAAGTCTTTTTCCCACAAGGTTGCCATGCCTATGGCGGCCATTGACTACACCGACAAGATGTCCATTGCCGCGGTTACGGGCAAAGAAGAGCCCGAGAGCAGGGAGCAGATCGTGGCCATCGGGCAATACATCCGTGATCCGCATACCAACTTTGCCGAGGTCGCCTTTACCACGCACCAGGATTGGCAGAACCGGGGCATCGGCACGTTTCTTCTCCAGTACCTGGTCCGCATAGCCAAAGAAAAGAATATCAAAGGATTCACGGCCGATGTCCTGGCCGAGAACAACCACATGATGAAGGTGTTCTCCAAGACCGGGCACCCCGTCAAAACCCACCTGGAATATGGTGTCTATGAACTCGAGATCCCCTTCAGCGGAGAGGGCAAGGAAAAGGTATAAGAACCCCTGGGAAAGGACAACTACGCTCCTGGGTGTTTAATGGGCGACCTTATGAACGATGACGAGAAGACAAGAAAGCAACTCCACTATGAACTGACGGGATTACGCTCGGAAAATGCCTTGCTGAGAAAATCAATAGCAGGGAATATGTCGGCCGATATTGCGGAGGATATAACAGAGCGTCAAAAGGTTGAAAAAACCCTGACAGTAACCGAGGCCAAACATCAAGAGCTTGTCCAGCATGCAAACAGCATGATCATAAGCATGGACCCGGATGGCAGGGTTCTCTTTTTCAACGAGTTTGCGCAGAAGTTCTTTGGGTTTTCCGAAGAAGAGATACTCGGCCGCAGCGTTGTAGGCACTATCGTACCGGAAGAAGAATCAAGCGGCCGTGATCTTGATTCCATGATGAAAGATATCAGAACAAATCCACAAAAATACATCAATAATGAGAATGAAAACATACGCCGGAATGGTGAACGGGTATGGGTAGCCTGGACGAACCGGGCCATTCGCGATGCGTCCGGAAACGTTACCGAGATTCTTTGTATTGGAAACGACATTACCGAGCACAAACGACTCGAGAGTCTCTTGTCGGAATCCGAAGAGCGTTACCGGCGTCTTTTTGAGACCGCCCAGGACGGCATCATGCTCCTTGAAAAAAACGGGGGGCATATAACCCACGCGAATCCGGCCGCGCTGAAGATGTTGGGTTATTCCTCAGAGGAATGCTTGGGAAAAAGGCTTCAGGATATCGGTGTGATGCTTGAGCAAGGGGATTTTCCAACCATCATGCGGAAATTGAACGAGAACGGCATTCTTAATTACACCGATGTTCCGGTACAAACCAAGTCCGGGCAGGCTATCGAAACGGATATCTATCTCGTCGACCGGGCAAGGCTGGCGCAATGCAACATTCGAGACATCACGGAACGAAACGTACTTGAGGATCAGCTCCGCCATTCCCAGAAGATGGAAGCGATTGGATTGCTCGCAGGCGGCATTGCCCACGATTTCAACAATATTCTCTCGGCAATCGTCGGTTATAGCGGCATAATGAACTTGAAGATGAGGCAAGACGACCCATTACGGGCGAATTTGGAGCAGATACTTGCCGCGGCGGACCGGGCGACGCATTTGACCCACAGCCTCCTTACATTCAGCAGAAAACAGGTCATCAACGCTAAACCGGTGGATATGAATGAAGTCGTGCAGCAGGTGAAAAGGCTTCTGGAAAGGATCATGGGCGAAGACATTGAACTGAAGACATCCCGCACTGAAAACCCATTGGTCGTCAATGCCGATGCCGGTCAGATAGAGCAAGTCATCATGAACCTTGCGACCAATGCGCGCGATGCCATGCCGAGCGGCGGTTATTTTACGATAGAGACAAGCGCCATTACATTAGGCGACGCATTCATTCGTTTGCATGGATACGGTGTGCCCGGGTCATATGCGCTCGTTGCGGTGACGGATACCGGCCTCGGAATATCTGCCGAAGCACAGAAAAACATATTCGATCCCTTTTTCACGACCAAAGCGGAGGAAAAGGGCACCGGCCTCGGGCTTTCCATTGTATACAGGATTATCAAGCAGCATAACGGGTATATCAATTTTTACAGCGAACCGGGCAAAGGTTCGACATTCAGGATCTATCTGCCGTTGATCGCAAGCGGGAGTGAAGAGACAGGTGTGCACTTGGCGACCTCCCCGGAGGAACTGCCGCGCGGAACGGAAACCATCCTGGTAGCCGAGGATAGCGAAACCATACGAGGGCTCTTCCAGACCATTTTCGAGGAATATGGCTACCAGATCATTCTGGCGGAAGATGGAGAAGATGCTATCCAGAAGTTTGCAGAGCATAAAGACAAGATCCGGATGGCCGTGCTCGACATGATCATGCCCAGGAAGAGCGGCCAGGAAGTCTATGAAGCAATAAAAAAGATGCGGCCGGAAATAAAGGTGATTTTTGTGAGCGGTTATACGGCTGATAAGATACACCAGGAGGTTATCCTTGAAGAAGGTCTGACGCTCATCCAGAAACCATTTACGCCCAGAGAACTTCTAAAAAAAGTGCGGGCGACACTGGACGCATGAAGATCCATCCCAACAGCACCCTACTCATGATCGGTGATTCAATCACGGATTGCGGCCGCCTTCGCCCTATTGCCGAAGCAGTCGGCAATGACCTCGGTGACGGCTATGTCAGCCTCATCCATGCGCTGCTCAGCGCCACCTGCCCCCAGCGGCACATCCGCATCCTCAATATGGGCACCTCCGGCAATAACGTACATGATCTGGCTGCCCGCTGGCAAGAAGATGTACTGGACTTAAAACCCGATTGGCTCTCTATTTTGATCGGCATCAACGATGTCTGGCCTCAGTTCGATACCCACGTGCAAACGGAGGGGTATGTCTCTATTAACGAGTACGCCGCTACCTTGGAGCGTCTGATCCGCATGACGCGGCCTCAACTAAAGGGAATGGTGCTTATGACCCCCTTCTTCATCGAACCCAACCGGGCGGACCCCATGCGGGCGATGATGGATCGGTATGGGGCGGTGGTGCGCCGGTTGGCCGTTCAATATCAAGCCATCTTGGTAGATACGCAGGCGGCGTTCGCGTGTGTCCTGAAGGAGGTTCATCCGAGGGTGCTGGCCTCTGACCGGGTGCATCTGTACTTGTCAGGGCACATGATCCTAGCACAGGCTTTTTTGAAGGCGGTGGAGTTCACAAGGAGAAACCATGAAAGGCACAAGCAAAACATTCAAGCCGATGATCATTACCGTGTTCCTTATGGGCGTGGTGATCTCTTTTAGCAGCTGGGCCTTTGCCCAAGGAGGCGGCATCTCGGGTTCCGTAAAGGATCTCTCAAACAAACTGCCGGCACCGGATATGAGGTTGCTTTCCGATATGACCCCGAACCGGACCGTAAATCTCTCTATGGGCGGGAATGCACGGTTGGAGGAAAAGCCCGAGGAGACGACACAGAGCCTGTCTTGGGAGACAGGGGCCGGCAAGAGCTACCTGATCCCAGCCCTGGAGATCCCGGCCTTCATCCTGCTCCTTAACAGGTATGACCGGCACGCCTACCCCAACGAGGTGAATGAGGATGGGGGAAAAACCTACGACACAAATCTGTCAACCTTCCGGGACCACGTCTTCCACGGGGGCTGGGGGGTCGACACGGACGCCTTTGCCATGAACCAGTTCAACCATCCGTATCAGGGCTCTGTGTACCATGGCTTTGCGCGATCGGCGGGCCTCAATTACTGGCAGGCGTTCTTCTACGACAACGCGGGCAGCTTGCTCTGGGAAACGGCCGGGGAGACTACGAAACCATCCTACAATGACCAGATCGCCAGCGGCATTGCCGGGAGCTTTTTCGGGGAGGCGCTTTTTCGGATGGCCAGCCTGGTGCTTGAGGGCGATGGCGGCAAACCTGGGCTCTGGCGCGAGCTGGGCGCGGCGATGATTTCGCCGTCCACGGGTTTCAATCGCCTTACCTTCGGCAACCGGTTCATGCCCGTATTTCCGAGCCATGATCCGGCGCTCTTCTGGCGCCTGCGGTTCGGTGTAAGTCTGAATTCGCACCTGAGCGGCCGGGGCGACACTATTGCCAGTAACAGCAGGACCGAGGCGACCGGGGACTTCATGATGGCCTACGGGCTCCCCGGAAAACCCGGCTATAGCTACACGCGTCCTTTCGACTACTTCCATTTTGAATTGACCACGCTGGGCAACACGGATAACCCTGTTGAAAACATCATGATCCGCGGCCTCCTCATCGGAACGGACTACGCGGTCGGTAATTCTTATTGCGGGATATGGGGTCTCTATGGCGGCTATGACTATCTATCGCCGCATATCTTCCGCGTCTCAAGCACCTCCGTCTCTCTCGGTACGACCTATCAATGGTGGCTCGCGCGCGCGGTGGCGCTCCAGGGCTCGGTCCTCGGGGGTGTCGGTTACGCTGCGGCCGGTAATGCCACCCAGACTGAGGGTGAACGCGACTACCACTACGGCGTCGCCCCGCAGGGGCTCATCGCGCTCCGCCTCATTCTTGGCGACCGGGCTATGTTCGACTTAACCGGACGCACGTATTATATAACCGGCAGGGGTGGTGGCGACCCGGGGGGAAGGGAGACCATCGACCGCCTGAACATGGGCTTTACCGTTCGCGTGTACGACCGTCACGCCATCGGGATCATGTACATTGCGTCTATCCGGAACGCGCAGTATCCTGACCGGGCCGACTCTCACCAGACGGCGGGAACCGTCGGCCTCGTGTACACATGGCTTGGCGACGCCAAGTTCGGCGCCATCGAGTGGCCTGGCGATGAGAGCCGCTGATCCGGGCAAGTGGACTCGCCGTCTGGAGCAGGAGTGAGGCATCGTATACTCCGGATTGCCATTTCACTGTTGGTAACGCTGTTCGGCCCCATAGCCGCACTCGACGTTCAAGCGTACGATCGTATTGAATCAACGGGTAATGTTTTGGGTTATGCCTTACCTATCGCCGCCGCTGGTCTGACCCTCGGCTTTAAAGATTGCCAGGGAACTTGGGAGTTAGGTGAGTCAGCGGCCCTCGCCATGGGCATGACTTTTGCCCTTAAATTCGCCATTGATAAGACGCGCCCCAATGGTGAGAACCAATCATTCCCGTCGGGACATGCTACCATTTCCTTCACCTCGGCTGAGTTCATGCGCAAGCGTTACGGATGGGAGCACGGCGTACCAGCGTACGCTCTCGCAACGTTTGTGGCTTACAGCCGGGTTGAGGCCGGGCAGCATTATACAATCGACGTGATCGGTGGCGCGGCCATCGGTATCCTGAGCAGCTACCTGGTTACCCGGCCGTACAAAGGTTGGACTATCCAGCCGGAGATGGGTTATTCATATTTCGGCATCCGCCTGAGTCATCGCTGGTGAAATGATACACCGTCAAAGCTGTCGTGCCCCCAGTTATTAAAAGTAGGGTCCTTGACTATTTTGATTTGCGAGCTATTTAACTGTGGACCTGCGATAGTCAAACTCGGAGGTGCCCGCATATGTCCATGATGTATGGGAATGGTCCTTAGGAAATGATAGGGGAACCCCCTATTAAGGGTGTTTCAAAGCCCCGGCATAGAAGATCTGGCAGTCTCCGACTCCAAGCAATTTCTCCGTCTTCTGGTAGAGATTGATGATTGGGCCTGCTATCGATATCAGGAGGTTTATCTGCTCGATGACGGGATGCCGGAAGGGGCCATGAATGTGCTGGCTAAGGAGCGCACATCCTTTTTCGTCCACCACGGCCACGGTCACATCATCGAAGCGTTCTCTGACAAAATCCAGCCGCCCTTTCAGGGCAACCCTGTTTTTGCCGGTCGATAAGGCAACATCACGGGCTTCGGCCACCCCGTTTTTTACCGTCCAACGGGAAATGAGTTTCTTGATCGCACTCTGGCCTCCCCGGGATTCCCAGTAGGCGCTGCCATAGTCATAGCCCTTGGTTACCGCCAGGCCCAGAGGACCGGCAAGGAGAACGCCCCCTATATCGATCAAGCTGATGTTTGTGCTCTTCTCGTACTTCTCCAGCATGCGGTCGATATCGATGCCTTGGTAAAGGAGGTCCTGTCCGTCAAGTACGAGATTCCCCTGTGCGGTCCGGGTCATTGCCGCGGCATTTTTGCCTTGCATGGCAAGACGCCATTTCAGAGCGAGCTCGCCGTGGACGGATTTCTTCTGTTTGAAAGCCCCCAGCAGCTCCTCGAACCGTACTTTTGTTACCGTAAAATCCAGAGTGTAACCCGGAATATCACCCGCGAAATTCACGCCGATGCTCCCCCGGCCGTCTCCACCAAAGACCTTCATCGTAATGGGATTTGCCTCGAGGAACCCTTCGTGAACCTTCATGATGCCACGGATGGCCGAGATCTTCAGCGTTTCCTTTCTGAACTCCTTGCATGCAAAATCTCCTTCGCAGGAGAGACGGCGGAAAAAGCCCCCAGCGTCTGCTGAGAGGTTATGAAGAGTGAAATCGCAGGCGTTCGCCTCGGTCTTCTGACCGGTTTTTTGATCCAGGTAGTGGAGATAACCACCTTTGATGACAATCTCCTCCACCCCCCAAAGGCGGATCTGAAACTTTTTTCCCTCAGATTTCTTCTCCGGCGTTGCGAAGTTGAAACGTCCCGCTTCGTCCTTGGTGATGAAAACACGCGGGGCAATGAACCTGATATGTTTGATCGAGACTTCCCGTTTGAGAAGAGGCAGCAGTCTTATCGCCGCCTCGGTCCTCTTCACCGCTAAGACATCCGCCCCCTGGTTTTTTATCAACACTTCCTCCAGCCGAAAACCGGCATGGGGAAAAAGCGTCAGTTTCATCTTGCCGTTGATGCGCACGTTCATCCCCGTCGCCTGGGAGGCGGCGGACTCCAGGCGGGGTTTGTAGGCATCGGCATCGAAGGTCAGAAGAAAAATGACCAGGGCAAGAACCAGCGTGCCGGCTATGCCGCCGAGGATCAATAGGGCTTTTTTCATTGCCGTATGTATTCCTTTTGTCAATAAGAGAATATGAAGAAGGATCTTGTGCGTCAAGAGGGCTTTGATCAAAGAGATTTTTGATCATAGAAAATCAAGAGGACCTGGTCTCAGCATGTGCCATGCTCCTTGTTTTCAATCCGACAACTTTTTAATTTAACGGATCTTTCCCAAACCACCTGTCAATATAGCACTGGACGTCATCAGTACATTTTCAAATCCTGTGCGGTCCACCATCCTTTATCCGGGAATCGATTGAAAAGTCTTGCGCCGCTTTTTCTCCCACCCTTGTCCATGTCATGGTTTTCGCGTAAACGCACATGCGTGGATTTGATCCTCCTGCGTTTCCCCCTGGATTAGACGGCGCAGGTCCTCTGGTTTATTTTTTTAAGGCGATTATCCGTATAGATAATGGATTCCAGGGTGATCACGTCTCGGGGCCTGCCGCTCATGCGGTAACGGAAGAGACGGACACACCCAAGAGGCAGCATGCACATCACATACAATCCGAACAGAGGCGTGCTGACCAGGGATCGGGAAAAAGGTGGTCCTCACAAGAGTGGAGGAATAATGGCACGCATGAAAGTCAAGCAGGACCATAGTGGCCACATGACCAGAGAAAACCTCGTACCCGTAGTATGCGGCTTAAGAGTAATGAAAAGCTTGGCATGCAAAGTGGGGGCTTTATCCCTGCCCCTGAACAGGGGATGAACCATGGCGCGGGAAAAGATTCTGATTGTCGAGGATGACGCCATTCTGGGCGCATACTTCCAAGAGGCCTTGAAACGGTTCGGTTATGATGTCGTGCATCCCGTCGCCACGGCCGATGAAGCTATTTTCCAGGCCGGACAGATCCATCCGGATCTTATCCTCATGGATATCAACCTGCCCGGGAGGATGAACGGCATCCAGGCGGCTGGAGAGATTCGAGGCCTCTGCGATGCCGCCGTCATCTTTCTGACCGGCTATTCCCAGGACGCACGCATCCAGGAAGTCAAGGATATCGGCCCGTACGGATACCTGATCAAGCCCGTCAGCGAGCACGAATTGGCCGCTGCCATTGAGACGGCCCTGTACAAACATGATCTCGACCGTAAGCTGAAGGAAAGCGAGGAACGCTACCACCGGATCACCGCTGCGGTGACGGATTATATCTTCACGGTGGATATCGAAAACGGCAGGGCCGCCAAGACGATCCATAGTCCCACCTGTGAAGGCGTGACAGGCTATACGGCCGAGGATTTTGCCGCGGACCCGAACCTGCGGCTCGCCATGGTCCCTGAGCATGATCGGGAAGCCGTGAGAAAACAGGCGGAAGACATTCTGGAAGGAAGGGCCTTTGAGGCCGTTGAACATCGCATTATCCGCAAGGACGCAGGGATGCGGTGGGTGCGCGAAACCCTGGTGCCCCATTATGACAAGAAGGGCCGTCTGATCTCCTACGACGGGCTCATCCAGGACATCACCGGGCGCAAACAGGCCGAGGAGGCGCTGAGGGCCAGCAAGGAACAGTATCAAACTCTCTTCGAGACATCACCGGACCCCATCATTATGTCCGACCTCAAGGGTGAGTTTATCATGGTGAACCGGCAGACCGCTCGTCTCTACGGGGTCGAGACCCCGGAAGAGTTCAAGGCCGCGGTTAAGAGCTTCATGGACCTCCTGGATGGGGACGGTCGTAAACGTGCACGGCAGCGGATTAAGAATCTTGTGCACGCCAAGACCGTGCCCAAGATTGAATATTCTTTCAAGACCAAAGACGGAAGTATTATCATCGGCGAGGTCAATACCTCCGTCGTATCGAACCGGGATAACAAGCCGATCGCCTTGCTCAGCATCATTCACGATATCACCCGGCGCAAGCAGATGGAGGACGCCGTCAGAAACAGCGAGGAACGGTTCCGGACGCTGGTGGAGCACATGCAGGACTCGCTGATCATTCTAGACTTCAGCGGGCGGATTCTCTTCGCTAATCCCGCCGCCGCTCATCTCGTCGGTTTGCAGAACATTGAAGAAGCAATCGGAGAAGACATCACTTGTTATTTGTACCCCGACTCCATCGAACAGGCCAAAGCGCATCTTGAAGAAATACGGTTGGGAAAGGAGGTCCTTTCCTCGGAATACCACATCATGACCAAAGACGGCAGACACCGGTGGGTGGAAGGCCTGGGCACGAAGATTTTCTACCAGGGAGCGCCGTCCGATCTCGTCCTGCTGCGTGACATCACCGAGCGCCGGCAGCTGCAGGATACCCTGCGCGAAAGAGAGGAAAACCTGCGGTCTCTGTTCAATAACATGATGGAAGGCGTTGCCTTGCATGAATTGATCAGGGATGCGGCGGGTACGCCGATAGATTACCGGGTCATCGAGATTAATCCGCAATATGAGAGCATCCTGGGCCTGCGCCAAGAGGATGTTCGGGGCAAAAACGCCACCGCTATCTACGATTCACCACAGGCCCCTTATCTGGATGTATACGCAAAAGTGGCTCGAACCGGAATCTCAATGAAATTCGAGACGTATTATGCACCCTTTGATAAATATTTAGAGATCTCCGTGGCCCCCTGGGGGAAAAACGGCTTCACGACGATATTTTCGGACATAACGGGCCGAAAGAGGGCTCAGGAAGAGCTTCGCACAAGCGAAGAGCGCTACCGGACGCTTGTCGAGACCCAGACGGAATTCATCTCCAGATTCAAACCCGATGGGACGCTTGTTTTTGTCAACGAGGTGTTCCAACGTTTCTTGGGAAAACCGGAAAATGAGCTTGTCGGCCGTATATTGAACTTCATCGTGTATCCGGAAGATTTGCCCATGATCAAATCGAGATTATCGGAAATCTCGCAGTCGAATCCCGTTGTGGCCATGGAATGCAGGCTTGTTTCCGGTACGGGAGAAATCAACTGGATACAGTTTGTAAACCGAGGATTGTATGACCACGAAGGGACCCTGGTGGAGATTCAATCCGTGGGACGCGACATCACCGAACGCAAGCGCTCGGAAGATGCGTTACGCGCGAGCAAGGCCAAACTGGAGGCCGTATTCGACAGCATGAATGATGCCGTGTTCATTTCCGATGTCCATGGAAATTTCGTGGATTTCAATGAGGCCTTTACCACCTATTACCGTTTCAGCAGTAAAGAGGAGTGTTGCCGGACGCTGGATGAGATCCCTCATTACATCGATATTTATTTCGCCGACGGGACCCCGGCGCCCATGGACATGTGGTCGATTGCGCGGGCGCTCAGAGGTGAGACGGAGTCGAATGCCGAGTACATACTCCGGAAAAAGGATACGGGCGATACGTGGTGGGGCAGCTACAGCTTCGGACCGATTCGTGACAGAGACGGCGTCATCATCGGCTCGGTCGTGGTGGCCCGCGACATCACCGAACGCAAGCGTGCCGATGAAGAACTGCAGCGACTGGCGTCGGCCATGGAGCAGGCCGACGAATGCGTTATCATCACGGACACCCAAGGCGTCATTCAGTATGTCAATCCGGCCTTTGAAAAGATTACGGGCTATACACGGGATGATGCCATCGGACAAAATCCGCGCATGCTCAAGAGCGGGATGCAGGACGAGGCCTTCTACAAGGAGCTGTGGGGTGTCATCACCAAGGGCAGGACATGGTCGGGCCGCCTGGTGAACCGCCGGAAGAACGGCACGCTGTACTATGAAGAGGCGTCCATATCGCCCATACGTGACAAGGCCGGGAACATCGTGAGCTATGTGGCGGTGAAGAAGGACATCACCAAGGAGGTTGAGCTTGAGGAGCAGCTCCTGCGGTCGCAGAAGCTGGAGGCCATCGGCACGCTGGCCGGCGGCATCGCGCACGACTTCAACAATATTCTCTCGGCCATTATCGGCTTCTCCGAGGTCGTCAAGGAGGAGGTTCCCCGCAAAAGTCCGACCTTTGCGCACATTATCGAGGTCTTGCGCGCCGGGGAAAGGGCCAGGGACCTGGTGAAGCAGATCCTGACCTTCAGTCGCCAGGTGGAAACCACGCGCGCGCCGGTAAAGGTTCAACTGATCGCCCGGGAGACCATCAAGCTCCTGCGCTCGTCCATTCCCAAGAACATCGCCATCATCGACCGCATCAATCCCAAAGCCTCGCCGGTCGAGGGAGATCCGACCAAGATCCATCAGGTCATCATGAATCTGTGCACCAATGCCTATCATGCCATGATGCCCGACGGTGGTGAGCTGAACGTCGGTCTTACCACCGTTGATCTGGACGAGCAGGCGATCCGGGGATGGCCGACGCTGAAGGCGGGCCCCCACCTGTGCCTCAAGGTGAGCGACACCGGTTGCGGCATGGATGATGCGACCGTGAAGCGCATTTTCGATCCCTTTTTCACCACCAAGGAAAAGGGTAAGGGGACCGGGCTGGGCCTGGCCATGGTGTATGGGATCGTCACCGAATTAGGCGGCGTGATCAGCGTGGCGTCGTTTCCGGGACACGGGAGCACCTTCACGGTGTACCTGCCCGTCACCGAACGTTTGAGCGAGGCCAAGGGCGAGGAGTTTGAGGAAGAAGTAACGGCGATGGAGAGCGGGCGTATCCTGGTCGTGGACGACGAGGAGTCCATTATCCATTTCACGCAAATTATGCTGGAACAACTAGGTTACACGGTGACGGCTCTGAATTCAGGCACGGACGCCCTGACGCTCTTTCGGGCCGATCCGGAGCGTTTTGACCTTGTCATGACCGACCAGGTCATGCCCGAGATGAACGGCACGCGGCTGGCGGTGGAGATATTGAAGATCAGACCCGACATGCCCATCTTGCTCATGACCGGATACAGCGAAACGATCGACCGGGAAGGGGCTCAAGCCCTCGGCATCAGGGAATACCTGGAAAAACCCTTCACCAAGAAGGCGGTGTCCGAGATCATGCGGCGGATGCTGGAATAATAGTGGCAGGTGATGGCTGCATGGTGGTGAAAGGTGGCATGGCGGCACCAATTGCCGCATGCCGGTTATTTATATCAGCGGCGGTCTACCGACTCTGCACATAAAAACGTCTCAGGACGATTATTTTCGGTTTTGGGTATAAGAGAGCGGATCGCTTGTCGACGGCTCATTGATAATCGTTAAATACGTATGATATTCAAAGCTTAAGTAACATAAACGAATCATATCCTATTTTATGATTGACATGCCCTGACTATAATCCTTAGATCACAATAAATCTCCGAATATCCAATACGGATGCTGCCGTTTGTACGGCGAGCAAATGAGCGACTGGGAAGAAAGCAGGCATATCTGAGATTGCATATGGCGGGTGAATGGAACGCATCAGGGATTATGCCGAGATGGCGGCATAGGAGAATAATTCACTTGAAGGATCCAGACGTCCACCTACGGTTACTCCATGCATATCATAGCCAAAGATTCATAATACCGGTGTCTACGTTCAGGGATGATTCCGATTGGGGGGAGGGGGATGCCTTTATAACGGTCATAAAGGCATCCGCGTGGCACTCATGAACATGCATCGCCGTAACGGGTCAAGATCGAGCATGACCGTAGCGCACTCTCCGCCTTTCATCGAAGGAGGCCCGAAATCCGTTGCGACGTGCTCTCCATTGCAAGCGGCGATGTCCGTCAAGGCGTTGCCCTTATCCCCCCTTGCAGGAGATGGAGATAACGTATGGAACATGAAAAGATACTGATCGTCGTTGAAGATGCAACATCCTCACAGCATATTCGGGAAACTCTGACCCAACTCGGGTGCAACGTCTTGCTGTGCGTTTCTCGTGGCCGTGCCGCTGTTTCAGCGGCCAAGAGATCCAAGCCGATGGCCATATTCATGGACATCAACCTGCCCGGCAGGATGAACGGAATTCAGACGGCGGAAAAGATCCGGGCTTTCTCCGATGCCGCCATCGTATTCCTGGCCGACTCGCCGCAGAACCAGACGGAGCAGGTTGCAATCTCATTGGGACCGCACCTGTGCCTGCAAAAGCCCATATCCGAACGCGAGGTGGCCTTTGCCATGGAGATGGCGCGCTACAAGCGCGGGCTCGACACAAGACTCAAGGAAAGTGAAACGCGTTTTCGCACCCTGGTGGATAATGCCACTGATGCCATCGCCGTGCTGCGGGCATATAAGATTGTGTATGCCAGCCCCAAGACACGGGAACTCACCGGATATAACGACCGGGAGCTCTTCGGAGTGCCGTTTATCGAGTTCATCCATCCCGATGATCGCGCCATGGTGATGGACCGTTATACCCGCCGCATCAGGGGCGAGGACGTGGAGGCCCATTATGAGTTCCGTGTGGTCGACAAGGACGGATCCGTGCGATGGGTTGAGATCTATGCCGTAGAGATCATTTGGATGGGAGAGCATGCCACGCTGAACATCCTTAATGACATAACCAAGAGGAAACGAACGGAAGATTTGCTGCGCGAGAGTGAAAGCCGTTATCGTCGGATCACCGACTCCTTGACGGACTACATTTTCACCGTGACCGTTAACAACCGGAACCCCGTCAAGACCGTGCACGGTCCTGCCTGTGTAGGTGTTACCGGCTATTCGGCGGAGGATTTCGCCAAAGATGCGATGCTTTGGATCAGCATGGTCCATGAAGAAGATTGTGACCTCGTGAAAGCTCAGGCCGATGATATCGTCAATGACAGGGTTTTCTCCGCCATCGAACACCGCATCCTCCGTAAGGACGGCGTAGTGCGTTGGGTCCGCAACACACCGGTGCCTCATCATGATGAAAGCGGTCGGCTGGTCTCCTATGACGGATTGATTCAGGACATTACCGATCGGAAACTGGCCGAGGAAGCCATGCGAGGGAGCAAGGACCTTTATCAGGCGCTCTTTGAAACATCACCTGACCCCATTGTCATATATGACCTCAACGGCGATTTCATGATGGTGAATCAGCTGGCCGCGCGACTTTATGGGGCTGAAAGCGCGGAGCAGTTCATCAGCGAGGTCAAAAACTTCAGGTTTCTCATGGATGAGAGCGGGCACGTTCAGGCCCAGCAGCGGATCGCGAATCTCATGCAAGGCATGAGCGTGTCGAAGAACGAGTATGCCTTCACCCTTAAATACGGCAGTATCCGCATCGGTGAAGTCAGCACATCCATACTCTTTGACCATACGAATAAGCCGATGGCATTCTTAAGTATCGTCCATGATATTACCAAACGCCGGCGCATTGAGGAAGCCTTACGGGAAAGCGAAGAGAAGTACCGCGCCATCGTCGAAAACACGGCGGATTATATTATGCGCTATGATCGTTCCGGAAGGCATCTTTTCGGTAACCCCGCGGCCCTGGAGGTGACCGGCGTGACGCTCGATGCATATATCGGGAAGACTCATCGGGATCTCGGTTTCCCCGTAGCCCTGTGCGAATTTTGGGAAAGAAACATCGAAAAGGTTTTCCAAACAGGCGAGGTGCAAAGCGTTGAATTTGAAGTAGATCTCATGGGTGGAAAGAGATATCTACAACTCAATCTATGCCCGGAGATGACCCCCGATAAAACGGTGAAAAGCGTCATCGGCGTATCCCGAGATTTCACCTCGCGCAAGGAGGCCGAGGAGTCACTGCGCGAGAGTGAGGAGCGGTTTCGGTCGTTGGTGGAGCACATGCTTGATGCCATGGTCATCCTGGATTTCGAGGGACGGATCATGTATGCAAACCCTGCCGCCGCCATACTCACCAGTGAAAAGAACATCAATGACAAAGTCGGTGAAAGCATCACCCGGTTTATTCATCACGATTCCCTCGAAGGGTTCATGGCCGACCTCGCACGCATCAGAAAAGGCCGAGAGGTCTTCCTGGCGGAATACCGCATGATGACAAAGGATGGTACACCTCGATGGGCGGAGGGCCGGGGCACCAAGATCATCTATCAGGGCCAGGAGGCCGACCTCGTTCTATTGCGGGATATCACCGAACGCAGGCAGATGCAGGATGCCGTCCATGAAAGTGAGGAACGTTTCCGGACCCTTGTGGAGAATGCGCCGGACGCCGTATTCGTGCAGACCAGGCGAAAATTCAACTATGTGAATAAGGCTGCCTTGGCTCTCTTCGGGGCTGAGAATGCTGAACAGCTTCTGGGCATGCCGATATTTGATAGATTCCATCCCGATTTTCATGATCAGGTGGATAAACGCATGCGGACACTCAACGAGAAGCGGGAAAAAGTACCCATCATGGAGGAAATTTGCCTGAAGCTTGATGGTACGCCTGTTGCGGTGGAGATCTCTGCGGCGCCTTTGAACTACCGGGGTTATCCCGGCTCCATCGTCTTCGCACGCGACATCACCGTGCGCAAGCAGGTGGAAATCGAGTTCAGGAAGCTGGCGTCGGCCATAGAGCAGGCCGACGAATGCGTTATCATCACGGACACCCAAGGCGCCATTCAGTATGTCAATCCGGCCTTTGAAAAGATAACGGGCTATACAAAGGGCGATGTCATCGGACAAAACCCGCGCATGCTCAAGAGCGGGATGCAGGACGAGGCCTTCTACAAGGAGCTGTGGGGTGTCATCACCAAGGGCAGGACATGGTCGGGCCGCCTGGTGAACCGCCGGAAGAACGGCACGCTGTACTATGAAGAGGCGTCCATATCGCCCATACGTGACAAGGCCGGGAACATCGTGAGCTATGTGGCGGTGAAGAAGGACATCACCAAGGAGGTTGAGCTTGAGGAGCAGCTCCTGCGGTCGCAGAAGCTGGAGGCCATCGGCACGCTGGCCGGCGGCATCGCGCACGACTTCAACAATATTCTCTCGGCCATTATCGGCTTCTCCGAGGTCGTCAAGGAGGAGGTTCCCCGCAAAAGTCCGACCTTTGCGCACATTATCGAGGTCTTGCGCGCCGGGGAAAGGGCCAGGGACCTGGTGAAGCAGATCCTGACCTTCAGTCGCCAGGTGGAAACCACGCGCGCGCCGGTAAAGGTTCAACTGATCGCCCGGGAGACCATCAAGCTCCTGCGCTCGTCCATTCCCAAGAACATCGCCATCATCGACCGCATCAATCCCAAAGCCTCGCCGGTCGAGGGAGATCCGACCAAGATCCATCAGGTCATCATGAATCTGTGCACCAATGCCTATCATGCCATGATGCCCGACGGTGGTGAGCTGAACGTCGGTCTTACCACCGTTGATCTGGACGAGCAGGCGATCCGGGGATGGCCGACGCTGAAGGCGGGCCCCCACCTGTGCCTCAAGGTGAGCGACACCGGTTGCGGCATGGATGATGCGACCGTGAAGCGCATTTTCGATCCCTTTTTCACCACCAAGGAAAAGGGTAAGGGGACCGGGCTGGGCCTGGCCATGGTGTATGGGATCGTCACCGAATTAGGCGGCGTGATCAGCGTGGCGTCGTTTCCGGGACACGGGAGCACCTTCACGGTGTACCTGCCCGTCACCGAACGTTTGAGCGAGGCCAAGGGCGAGGAGTTTGAGGAAGAAGTAACGGCGATGGAGAGCGGGCGTATCCTGGTCGTGGACGACGAGGAGTCCATTATCCATTTCACGCAAATTATGCTGGAACAACTAGGTTACACGGTGACGGCTCTGAATTCAGGCACGGACGCCCTGACGCTCTTTCGGGCCGATCCGGAGCGTTTTGACCTTGTCATGACCGACCAGGTCATGCCCGAGATGAACGGCACGCGGCTGGCGGTGGAGATATTGAAGATCAGACCCGACATGCCCATCTTGCTCATGACCGGATACAGCGAAACGATCGACCGGGAAGGGGCTCAAGCCCTCGGCATCAGGGAATACCTGGAAAAACCCTTCACCAAGAAGGCGATATCACAGATAATACGGAGGATGCTGTGATAATAACGTCCTGTGGCGGCTGTATAGCGGCAAAAGGCGGTAGCGTATGACGAATTACAGTGTTTTGGTTATCGACGATGATGAGAGCATCACACGTATGTTCACCACGTATCTGGGCATGTACGGATATACATCGCATGTAGCGATGGACTATGACACGGCCCTTGATACGTTATCGCGCACGCAGGTCGATGTCATCATCGCGGACATCATGCTGGGCGAGCACAGCGGCATCGAGGTTCTCAAGGAAGTCAAGGTCCGTGGTCTGGAATGTCCCGTCATCATGATCACCGGCGATCCCGAGATCGAGACCGCCGCCGCGGCGGTCAGGCTTGGGGCCTTCGACTATCTGACAAAGCCCATCAGCAAGGATGCCTTTATCCAGGTTGTCAAGCATGCCATCCAGACCAAGGCGTTCCAGGACGAAAAGATGCTCATCGAACATGAAAAAGAGGAGTACCGCGCCCATATGGAGGCGGTTTTCAAGAGCGTTACCGACGCGATCATCACGGTCGACAACCATCTGCGGGTGACCCAGGTCAATACCGCCTTCGAGCAGATCTGCGGGATTTCTAGCGTCGTCGGCAGTACACTGCCCCATATCATCAACACGTGCAGCCTCACGTGCTGGAATATTTTTCAGAATGCCCTGCAAACCAAGAACTATATCCGCGAATACCGCATCGAGTGCCAGCATGCCAAAAACCTGCAGCAGGTCGTGCTCCTCAATGTCACCCCGCTCATCGGCCGTCATGACGACCAGATCGGCGGCGTCATGGTCGTGAGGGACATCTCGCGCCTGGCCCATTTGGAGAAAGAGCTGCATGAAAGAAACCAAATGCATAACATCATCGGACGCAACAGCCGGATGCAGGAGATCTACGACCTGATCGAGAACCTCCAGGATATGGACACCACGGTTCTGATCACGGGACCGAGCGGTACGGGCAAGGAACTGATCGCCAGGGCGGTACATTATTCCGGTGAGCGTGCCCATCGGCCCTTTGTGGTCGTAAATTGCTCGGCCTTAAGTGAGAATCTTCTGGAGAGCGAACTGTTCGGCCATGTGAAAGGTGCCTTCACCGGGGCGATCAAAGACAAGGTCGGCCGTTTCCAGCTGGCCAATCACGGCACCCTGTTCCTTGATGAAATCGGTGACATCTCCCTGCAGGTACAGGTCAAACTCCTGCGGGTCCTTGAATCCAGAGAGTTTGAACGGGTCGGCGACCATACGCCCATACGAATGGATGTGCGCATCATCTCAGCCACCAACCAGGACCTGATGGAAAAGGTGAAACGCGGCGAATTCCGCGAGGATCTCTTTTACCGGCTCAAGGTGATGGAGATCAAGGTCCCTCCACTGAAGGAACGGCGCGACGATATACCGTTGCTGATAGAGCACTTCCTGGAGGTCTTTAACAAAAAATTCAATAAGCAGATCTCCGGTCTCGCCAGGGATGTGGAGAGTCGGTTCATGGAATATGGCTGGCCGGGCAATGTCCGGGAGCTGATGCACGTGCTCGAACATGCGTATGTCGTGTGCCGCGGACCGATGATTGAGCTTCATGACTTGCCACCGGAGATCAAGGAAGCCCTTGAACCGGCTGATACGGGAACGGCCCATTCTTCCGTACGCAGGCCCACCCCGCTCGGCCGGGAAGAGATCATTGCCGCCCTTGAAAAGACCGCCGGCAACAAGGTCAAGGCCGCACAGGTTCTGGGCGTCAGCCGCCAATACCTGTACCAGAAGTTGAAAGATTTCCACATATCCGATCAGGATATGCCAGTGTAAGCTTACAGTCCGATTCAGGTGTGTCAACTGTAAGCTTACACTTGACAGGCCGCTTCTCGTATGAGCTTTAGAATATTATAACTGTCTGAAAATACAATTTAAAAAACGATATTTCACCTATTCGTATGCTTTGGCACATTCTTTGATACCTCGAGTTCTCCATGAAGAAATATGCGTATCTGATAGTGGAGGATATGATTAATGCCGGATAGCTGTGAGGTGTGCCGTATCACGGATGCGGATATTGATGCGATTGTCAAGCAACCCCGAGCGATTTTTATCGCCTGCATCAGGAAAGATGAACATTATCAGGAGAACATGGTCATGTTGCGCTATATCGCGGAATACTATCAAAGGGATCTGCTTGTATATGTGGCGCTTGAGGACATGTTCGCCTATTTCCGGGATGCTTATGCCGTCATAGGGACACCCACCTACCTGATTTTGGAACACGGTGGGATCAAAGGCATAATTCTCGGCAACAAACCATATGATACGTTGATCAAGCTGATCGGCACCATCCTGCAGGGATATGCTCATCAAGATATCTCGCAGGTAAAGGGGGGGGACTGATATGGCCTTCACCTTTTTCTTTCGGGACCAGATTCCTTTGGAGCTTGCCGCGAAGAATCTCTGCCAGAAGGCGATCGGACGCAGTATCATTCGGATATGGGACGCCGGGTGTGCCATGGGGCCTGAACCGTATACGCTTGCCATGATTCTGGCCGAGAACATGGGACATTTTGCTTTCAGCAACCTCCGGATTTTTGCCTCGGATTATGATCAACCACTGCTGAAGACTATGGAGAAGGGCGTCTATGTATGGAGCGAACTCCAGAGAGTTCCTCAGGACATCTTCCAGAAATATTTTGAACCCACGGGTGAGGATGGGCGCTTCAGGGTGAAGGAAATCATCCGGTCGTCCATATCGGTTTACCATCATGATCTGTTGTCTCTCAAACCCTTGAGGGATGATTTCAGCCTCATCGTTTGCAAAAACGTGCTGCTGCATTTTCAACCCCAGGAACGACTGGGGGTCTATCGGATGTTCCATCAAGCTCTGGAACCCGGCGGATTCCTGCTGAACGAACATACTCAGAAGCTCCCGCCGGAAATGACCCATATGTTCGCACCGGTTGCCAATGCCGGACAGCTTTTTAAAAAGATCGAGCAGGGCGGATGAAAGTCATTCAGATCAATCCCAGCAATAGCGTTTACAGCAGCAATGCCTATTTGGTGCTCGGTTCCTGGAACACCATCGACGATATGAACACCCTCGTCGATGTGGGCAACGATCCGGCCATGGTGGATACGATTTGCACCGTTCATACCGGTCTGGGCAAGAGGAAGGTTGAAAGGGTGATCCTTACCCACTGCCATTCCGATCACGTGGGCAACCTGGAAAAAATTCACACGGCCTTCCAGCCCGAGATCTGTGCATTTTCGCCTCATATAAGAAGCATTGACCGGTTACTGAAGGATGGGGACATCCTCCGTCTGGGCGACCAATGGTTCGAAGTGATCCATGTGCCATGCCACTCCGACGATTCGATCCTCCTGTACAATCCCGATGAGGGCATTCTTTTTGGCGGCGATACACCACTCGTCATCAGATATCCGGGAGGGACATACGACAAGAGATTCATACAGATATTGGAGAATCTGACAACGCGAGATATCAAGACCATTTTTTTCGGGCACGACGAACCCCTGCGCGATGACATCAGGAAAACTCTTTTGTGTTCACTCCAGAATGCAACCCTTTCTTCAAATGAAGGACAGCCACGCCCATGAATATGAGAACAATGTATGCCGGTGGATTATACCGGCCAAAGGACAAACGAGAACCGGTTAAGGACGCCGGAATAGATACAACAATGAAACCAAAGAATAAACCATACCAAGGAGGGGGCATAAATGTTTAACAACATGAAAATCGAGAACAAGATCAGTGCGGTAATCGGACTGACGGTCCTTATGATGTTCGTGATCGGCATCGTGGGCATGATCGGCGTGACATGGATGAAAATCGTATCCATGTGTTTCGCAATCATATTTGTTGCGGCTTTCGGAATACTCTTAAGGAGAAATATCAACGCCATCACAAAAACACTGACGGATGAAGTCCGAAATCTCTTGGATGCCGCCGTCAAGGGCCAACTGGCAGCACGCGCAGATACAGGGAGAGTGAATTTCGAATTCAGGGAACTCTCCGTATATATTAATCAAATGCTGGACGCGGTGATCGGGCCCTTGAACGTGGCGGCCGGGTACGTGGACCGCATCTCCAAGGGCGACATTCCGCCCAAGATCAGCGACAGCTACAACGGCGACTTTAACGAGATCAAGAACAACCTGAACAAATGCATCGACGCGGTAGGTGCCTTGGTGGGAGACGCCGGTGTGTTGTCCATGGCGGCGATTGAAGGCAAGCTGGCCACCAGGGCGGATGCGAGCAAGCACGAGGGCGACTTCCGGAAGATCGTGGAGGGCGTCAACGATACGCTGGACGCGGTGATCGGGCCCTTGAACGTGGCGGCCGAGTACGTGGACCGCATCTCCAAGGGCGACATTCCGCCCAAGATCAGCGACAGCTACAACGGCGACTTTAATGAGATCAAGAACAACCTGAACAAATGCATCGACGCGGTCAATGCCTTGGTGGGAGACGCCGGTGCGTTGTCCAAGGCGGCGATTGAGGGCAAGCTGGCCACCAGGGCGGATGCGAGCAAGCACGAGGGCGACTTCCGCAAGATCGTGGAGGGCGTCAACGATACGCTGGACGCGGTGATCGGGCCGCTCAATGTGGCGGCGCGGTATGTGGATATGATCAGCAAGGGGGATGTCCCTGAAAAGATCATGGACAGCTATAACGGCGACTTCAATGCGATCAAGAACAACCTCAACGTGCTTATACAGGCCATGAACAACATAGCGGAGGTCGCGGAAAAGATCGCCCAGGGAGATCTGACCGTAAAGGTCCAGCAACGTTCAGAGAAAGACAAGCTTATGATCGCCATCCATGCCATGGTGGCACGGCTCTCCGAAATCGTTCGAGCGGTCAAGGATTCGTCCGACAATGTAGCTTCTGGCAGCGGGCAAATGAGCACCACGGCCGAGCAGATGTCCCAAGGCGCATCCGAGCAGGCCTCGGCCGCCGAAGAAGCCTCTTCCTCCATGGAACAGATGGCGGCGAATATTAGGCAGAATGCCGACAATGCGCAGCAGACCGAGAAGATCGCCGGCAAGTCGGCCTTGGATGCCAAGGAAGGAGGCAAGGCCGTGGAACAGACGGTCGGCGCCATGAAGACGATTGCCGAAAAGATCGCCATCGTGGAGGAGATCGCGCGCCAGACCGATCTTTTGGCCCTGAACGCGGCTATTGAGGCGGCCAGAGCGGGAGAACACGGCAAGGGCTTTGCCGTGGTGGCGGCGGCCGTGCGGCGCCTGGCGGAACGCTCGGCCGATGCGGCCGGTGAGATCAGCAAGCTTTCGGTCACCAGTGTGGAAGTGGCCGAGAAGGCCGGCCAGATGCTCGGCCAGATCGTACCGGATATCGGCAAGACGGCACAGTTGGTCCAAGAGATCACCGCGGCGAGCCATGAGCAGAACACCGGAGCCGAGCAGATCAACGCGGCCATTCAACAGCTCAACCAGGTGGTCCAGCAGAACGCAACCGCATCCGAGCAACTTTCTTCAACGGCCGAGGAGCTTTCTGACCAAGCGGTTCAGCTTCAGGAGATCATTGGGTTCTTCAAGATCGATAAGGATGCCAAAACCAAGGGCGCCTCTGTCTTGAGCGTATCAAAACCGGTTCATGCGCTGCCCCATCACCAGGCCATCAAGTCTCACGAGGAAATTCACAAGGCCGGGAACGCCGTAAACGCGAGGCAGGCCGGTATCGCCATAGATCTTAAGGAAACAGGGACGCATGGTGACGCAACAGACGATGATTTTGAGAAGTTTTAAAAGACAAGGAGACGGTCATGAGCGTGGAATCCATAACCGAAACTAGGCAGTACCTCTCGTTCAAGCTGGATGAGGAGGAGTTTGCCCTGGAGATTGTCAAGGTGCGTGAGGTGCTCGATCTCACCAAGATCACCAAGGTGCCGCAGACCCCGGATTTCGTGAAAGGAGTGATCAATCTGCGCGGCGCCGTGGTCCCGGTGGTGGATCTGAAGAAAAAATTCGGAATGATGGAAACAGAGAGAACCGTTCATACCCGGATCATTATCGGTGAAGTAGCCATCGACGGAGAAACCACCGTTTTGGGCGCTCTGGCCGATGCCGTGCACGAGGTCATGGATCTGGAACCTGAGAATATCGAGCCCGCCCCCAAGATCGGGACCAGGCTTAATACCGAATTTTTGAAAGGCATGGGCAAGCGAAATGAAGAATTCGTCATGATTCTGGATATTGACAAGGTGTTTTCGGCTGAGGATCTCGCCTTTGTGACTCAGGCGGAAGAACTCCAAGGTGCGGTGGCGGAGGTGTGAGCGTGAGGTTCATGATCTCCCCCATAATGATCGGATATTGGCACCGTTCAAGAGACACACAGCCGGATGTCGGGGGTTGAGATGGCCGATATAACACTTGCCGAAAGCAGCGGGGCGGTTGTCATAAATGTCTCGGGAAGGCTTACGATTCAGGATGCCTTGGCACTGAAGTCTCACCTGCTCAAGGCACGACAGGGGTCTGAGAAATTTCTGCTCGATTTGAGCAAGACCGAATCCATGGACCTGGCCTGTATGCAGGTGCTCTGTGCCGCCGCCATGACCTTCAACAAAGGTCGGAAGCTCTTTGGAATCAAGGGAGGCATCCCTGAGGGCATTGAACACGCTCTGAAGGCGGCGGCACTCGGTGCCCGGATGTGCGGATCGAACGGAGAGCACGGTTGTATTTGGGAGACCGGAGGAGAAGATGGGTAGGACAATCCTCAGTGTGGATGACTCGGCCAGCATTCGTCAGATGGTCATGTTCACACTTACCAAGGAAGGTTATACGGTCGTCGAAGCGGTGGATGGTCGGGATGCCCTGGACAAGGTTAAGGCGACTCCGGTGGATATGGTGATCACGGATCTTAACATGCCCCATGTGGACGGTATTGATCTCATCCAGGCCCTCAGAGCTGATCCGGCCTTCAAGTTCGTGCCCATTGTCATGCTGACCACGGAGAACACCGCGGAAAGGAAGGATGCGGGCAAGCACGCCGGGGCTACCGGTTGGATCGTGAAGCCATTTAAGCCCGAGCAGCTGGTGGCCGTGGTGAAGAAGCTGCTCGGGTAAGGTTTGCGATATGGATGCGCAAAAGCAGCTCTTTCGCGAAGAGGCATACGAACTCCTGACCGTTCTGGAAGGGGCGCTGCTTGATCTAGAGCAGAACCCGGGAGACGGGGAGAACATAGGCAAGGTCTTCCGGGCCATGCATACCCTGAAAGGGTCCGGGGCCATGTTCGGTTTCGATGATATCGCGGCCTTCACCCATACCATTGAAACGGTATACAACATGGTGCGCGACGGTGAGCTTGCGGTTACACAGGAACTGGTCAGCCTGACGCTCAAGGCCTGCGATCAGATCAGGGCCATGCTGGATGCCTCACTGACGGATAGCACCGCCGATACCTCGCGCACCGCCGTTCTGGCCAAAGAATTCCAGAAGTACATCCCGGCCGGGGATAATGACGATACGCAGGAAAATGGAAATGGGCACAGAGAAAGTTCCTCCGCCCCACAGGCCCGTTTAATGACCTATCGGATCCGTTTCAGTCCGCATCGGGATCTCTTCGCCAATGGCACGAATCCTATCCCACTGCTCAACGAGCTGAAGGGTATGGGTGAGTGTACCATGAGCTGTTCGGTACAGGATCTGCCGGAACTTCAGGAGATGGACCCGGAAGCATGCTACGCGAGTTGGGATATCATTCTGACGACGTCAGCGGGTGAGGATGTCATACGGGGTATTTTCATATTCGTAGAGGATATCAGCGATTTATCCCTTGAGGTCATTCAAAACGGCACGGCCTTTGACAGCGATATCGAATATAAAAAGGTGGGGGAGATACTGCTTGATCGGGGTGTCATATCTCAAGATGATCTGGATAAGGCTTTAGGGTCCCAGAAGCGCATCGGCGAGGTGCTGCTTGATGAGGGCATGGTCGACCGGGCTCAGATCGGTTCCGCCCTGGCCGAACAGGAACAGATCCGCGCTATACGAAAGAAGCGCGCGGCGGTTGAGGAGTCTTCCAGCATCCGTGTGCCGGCCCAGAAACTGGACGACCTGGTCAATCTGGTGGGAGAGCTGGTTACCATCCAGGCCAGGCTCACCCAGCATGCGGCGCAGAGGGACGATCCTGACCTCATGGGAATTGCCGAGGAAGTGGAGCGTCTCAGCTCCGCGCTCAGGGACATCGCCATGGGCATCAGGATGTTGCCGATCGGCACGCTGTTCTCAAAATACAAGCGTCTGGTGAGGGACCTCTCGCATGAGCTGAACAAGGACATCAGCCTGGTAATGGAGGGCGAGGAGACCGAGCTTGACAAGGCCATGATCGACAAGTTGTCCGATCCGCTTGTGCATCTCATCCGCAACTGCATCGACCACGGGATCGAGTCGTCATCGGAAAGGGTCGCATCCGGGAAACCTTCCCAGGGCACCATCACGGTTTCGGCCCGCCATTCAGGGGCGTATGTGCTCATATCCATAACCGATGACGGCAAGGGCCTGGATACGGAGGCGATCAGGGCCAAGGCCGTGGAGAAGGGCCTTATTCCTCCGGACACAACCCTGGATGAGCATGAGATTAAGGGCCTTATTTTTGTCCCGGGGTTCTCTACCTCATCGGCCGTCACCAGCGTCTCAGGCCGCGGGGTAGGCATGGATGTGGTGAAGACCGGCATCGAAGGTCTGGGAGGAAGGGTTGAAATCAGCAGTGCCAAAGGCCATGGTACCACCATTACACTCAAGCTGCCGCTGACGCTGGCCATTATCGATGGTCTGCTCGTGGATATTGGGAATGAATTTTTCATCATCCCCTTGGGAGTAGTCGTCGAGTGCGTGGATCTGACGGCCGATGATATCAAGCATGCCCACGGCCGCCATATCACCAAGGTCAGGGAAGAGATCATCCCCTATATCAACCTCAGGCTGCATTTCGGACTGACAGGCGAACGCCCTCCCACAGAACAGGTGGTGATTACCGAGCTGGGTGGGTCCCGTATCGGTTTCGTGGTGGATAAAGTCGTGGGCCAGCACCAGACGGTCATCAAGAACCTGGGCCGTATGCTCAAGGAGATCGACGGGGTATCCGGCGCCACGATCATGGGCGACGGCACGGTAGCCCTTATCCTGGATGTCAACAAGCTCGTGGGTCAGGCGGAAGTGGGCGAAGCAACCGCATCGAACGGCGCCGGGGCTCAAGCCGGCCTCAAGATGACGTCATCTATCAACAAATCCGCGGCATAACTAGCGCATAAACCTGCCACGGATAGCGGTGCATATTTCGAAAGGCGCATTTCGCGCTTGTGGTCGGGAAAAGATTGCACTATACAATTAAACTGTCCGCCAAAAAGAAGTGAAATCCCCCCAAAGGAGAAGCCCTATGAGCACGTCACAAGATCCGTGGTACTTGACGGTTCAAACCTTTCCAGAGCTTCTGCACCGCAACGCCTCGAAGTTGGGCACCCGCCGCGCCCAGTGGTGGAAGACCACGGACGGGGGCACTACCTCCATCACCTATGCCGAGCTTGAGGGCCGTGTGCACGAGCTGTGCTGCGGGCTCATGTCCCTGGGCCTTGAAAAGGGCGACCGCGCCGCAATTATGGCGCATACGAGCCCGCAATGGGTATGGGCCGATTACTCCATCCAGTGCGGCGGCGCCATCACGGTCTGCATCTATCCCACGGTCTCGCCGGCCGAGATCAAGCACATCGTGAACGACTGCACCGCGCGCTTCATCTATGTGGACGACGAGGAGAACCTGCGCAAGATCAAAAGCGTGTGGAAGGCAATGCCCACGCTGGAAAAGGTGATCTTCTTGAAGGACGAACATGCCGGGGAGGATGAACGCGTCATCGACCTCAAGCGGCTGGCCGCCCTGGGCCGGGACTTCATGGCCCGTGACGAGAGCGCCTATGAAAAGCGCTGGCGCAGGGTAGAGCTCGACGACCCCATGACCATCGTTTACACCTCGGGCACCACCGGACTGCCTAAGGGAGCGGTACACACGCACCGCAGCATCAACGCCGCCTGCCGGCGCGATCTTTCGCTCTTTACAGCCCATCCGGTCACGGAAGATGACGTTTTTCTGTCCTTCCTGCCCCTGTCGCACACCTATGAGCGCGAATGCGGCCATGGCTGCGCCATGCTCTCGGCCGCAACAATCGCCTACTCCGACCCCAAGGCGCTCGTGGACGATTTCCGGATCTACTCTCCCACCATCTTCATGTCCGTGCCCAGGCTCTTTGAGCGCATCTACATGACCATGCAGGCCCGCGCCGCATCGACCCCAGTCAAAAAGGCCATCTTTGACTATGCCATGCAGACCGGCCTGGAGCTGATCGAGGCCCGCGCCGATGCCGACGGGTTCATCGACATGTCCGAAGGCATCGACCTCACCGCCGGTGTGCCGCTGCGCTTAAAGATCAGGTACAAGCTGGTGGACAAGCTGATGTTCTCCAAGGTGCGCGCCATGATGGGCGGACGTCTGCGGCTGACCTTCTCCGCGGCGGGCAGCCTGCCCGCCGATCTGTGCAAGGTGTTTCTGGCCATGGGCGTACGCATCTGCGAAGGCTACGGCGCCACCGAGACCTGCAACACCATCAACATCAACCGCCTCGACAAGATCCTGCCCGGCTCGGTCGGGCCCGTGGCGCCCGGCGTGGAAGGCCGCATCGCCGAAGACGGCGAGTGGCTGGTCAAGGGCGAGAATATCTTTAAGGGCTATTGGAACAATCCCGAAGCCACGCGGGATGCCTTCACCGCGGACGGCTTCTACAAGACCGGCGACATCGTGGTTATGCAGGCCCAGGGCTATTTGCGCATCGTGGACCGCAAGAAGGGTCTGATGGTGCTCGATACGGGCAAGAACGTGCCTTCCTCCAAGATCGAGGCCAAGTTCGCGCTGTCGCGTTTTATGGAGGTGGTCATACCCGTGGGCGACAACCGCAAGTATGTCGGCGCCCTGGTGGTGCCGAACTTCGACGCCTTCATCCGCCTCTATGACGAGCAGGGTCTGGCCTATGACAAGCAAGCCCTGGTGTTCGCGGAAGAGGGCGGCGTACGTACCTGCGTGAGTGTCGGCCAGGACTTTATCGACCGGCCCGAGCTGTTAGCCGTTATCGACGAGGAGATCAGCAAGGCCAACACCGAGCTCGAGGATTATGAACGCATCAAGAAGTACCGCATCTTGACGCGCAAGCTGACCGTGGAATCGGGCGAGATGACCCCCACCATGAAGGTCAAACGTAACGAGGTGACCAGGAACTTCAAGTCCGAGATCGACGGCCTTTACGATTAGTAAGGCGCTCAAGTTTCAGTGTGCTATCGCGCAAAGCCATAACCGCCGAGAAGGCAAAGACGAGATTCGGCACTGCGTTTCTCAGCGACATTTCTGCGTTTGACATCCTGAACGCAGTTCCTTCCGCCCGTTAAATACCTTCTTTTCCCTGGCATGAATTGACTGCGGGGTTTTGTCTATTACTTTACTACGCAGGAGGTTCTCGTATGGAATGGAATGACCTTAGGTTCATCGGCATTGACGCAAAGGATGACATCATCGCGCGCTTCAGTAAGCACGTCTCGTCCGGCAAGGCGGAGTTCTTCACGGGCGTTGGCATCGACTTCGTCTTCGGCGCCCGGCAGGGCCCCTACGTCTGGGACGCTACGAGCGGCAAACGCTTGATCAATTGCCACTGTAACGGCGGGGTATTCAACCTGGGACATCGCCACCCCAAGATCATCCATGCCCTGATTGAGGCCCTGAACGAGCTCGACATCGGCAACCACCATCTCATCAGCGAGCAGCGCGCCAGGCTGGCCCAGCGGCTGGCAACGCTCATGCCGGGAGGTCTTGCGTACACCGTGTTCGGCGCAGGCGGCGGCGAGGCCGTCGACCTGGCCATCAAGCTGGCGCGCGGATACACGGGCCGTCTCAAGATCGTCTCCGGCATCGGCGGCTATCACGGCCATACCGGGTTGGCCCTGGCCACGGGCGATGAGGCCTATCGCGCGCCGTTCGGCCCCAACCTACCCGGGTTTGCTCAGATACCCTTCAATGACAAGGCCGCGCTCGATAAGGCGGTGGATAAGACTACGGCGGCGGTGATCTTCGAGACCATCCCGGCCACCTTAGGCATGCCCATCCCGGAGCATGACTTCTATGCCTTTGCCAAGGAGGTCTGCCGTGCCAAGGGCGCCTTGCTGATCATGGACGAGGTGCAGACGGGCCTGGGCCGCACGGGCAAGCTCTGGGGCAGCGAGCATTTCGGGGTGGCGCCCGATATCATGGTGATCGGCAAGGGGCTCTCGGGCGGGATCTATCCCATGAGCGCCACCTGCTTTAGCCCCGAGCTGGAGACCTTCTTTCACCGGAATCCCTTTATCCACGTCTCCACCTTCGGCGGGGCCGAGGTGGGTTGTCCGGTGGCCCTCAAAGTTTTGGAAATCTCGTCCGACGCGGCCTTCCTGGAAAACGTGAACGACTTGGCAGGATTCTTCCGCCAGGGTTTTGAAGACCTCAAGAACCGCCATCCGCATATTCTGGTGGGCTTGCGCCAGATGGGGCTCATGATGGGCATCGAGATGGTAAACGACATGTGTGGACCCGTTATGACCAAGGCCTGTTACGACAACGGCATCCTCTCCATCTACGCTAACAACGACAAGCGCATCAGCCAGCTCCTGCCGCCGCTCATCATCGACCGTTTCGTGGCCGATGAAATTCTGGAACGGCTCGACCTTGCCCTGGCCGACGCCGAACGCCTACTCAAACTTTAAGGGGCAAGCCATGCGCGTCAAGATCGACAGCGATCTGTTGCAGCGTTTTGAGGCCGGGCTCGATCCGCGGCACCCCGAAAAGAGCGTCATCCCGGCCGAGATTATCGGCTATGGCGAGATGAGCACTATCTTCGTGATCAAAGCCCCGGGCCGGGAAGACACGGCCTACAAGCGTATGCCCATCTTTCGGACAGAAACCGAGTTTGAGCACTATGAGCGAATCTTTACGGAATACAATACGCACCTGGCCGAGATCGGTCTGAATATCCCGGCCTTCGCATGCGTGCGGGTCACCTCGCCCCAAGGACATCCGGTGATCTACAACGCCCAGTCGCGCCTGCCGGGGCAGGCAATCGCCAACCGGCTGATCCACAAACTTCCCGACCAGGTCATCAAGATCCTTTTCCTGCTGGTTCTCAAAGAGCTCCACAAGGTCTTTGCCTTCAACGCTACCCATACCGACATCCGTTACGGCATCGATGGCCAGATCTCGAACTGGGCCGTGCTGCACTACCGTGAGGGGCTCATCATCGGTCCAGACACCAGGCTGGCCTATATCGACACCAGCACGCCCATGATGCAGAAGCTTGGGCGCGAGCAGCTCGATCCCGAGCTCTTCCTCAGGAGCGCACCGTCGTTTATGGTCTGGCTCATACGCTGGCTCTTCCTTGAGGACGTCATGACGCGCTACTACGACTTCCGTCTGGTGGTCATCGACCTCATCGCTAACTTCTATAAGGAACAGCGGCCCGATCTGATACCCATGCTCATCGAGACCGCCAATGACTTCTTCAGCGCCCAGGCCTTCCGCCTCGGCGTCGGTCCCCTCGATAGGCGGCAGGTCAAGGCCTACTACCGGCAAGACGCCATGATCTGGAGGGTCTACCTGGGGCTGCGCAGGTTCGACCGCTTCCTGCACCTTAAACTCCTGCGCAAACCCTACCGCTATATCCTGCCGGGCAGGATTAAAAGATGAATATCCACGGGCAATCAGACGGATTCATTCATACATGGAGAGTCGCTATGACAAGGCATGAAAGAATGATTATCGTTATCACGCTTCCGGCCGTGGCCGTCTTCGGCCTGCTGCTCTTGACCGGTTGCGAGGGCAGCAAAGCCAAGAAGGAGGTCACCCGGACCGTGGAGCAGGCCGTGGGCGCCGAGACCGCCAGGAAGGGCCGTCAGATCGAGCAGGACCTCAACCGGAGCATGCGGCAGGAGATGGAGCGGGCAAACAGAGAAATCGAAACCGGCACGGCGGGCAATGAGCCTTCCGGGCCGGAAGAATCATCAGGAACGCCTCCTAAGTAAGAAGTACCATCAATGCATCTGGCGCTGCTCCAGCCGGACGATCAGCGTATCCATCCCGGCTGGAGGCGTGGGCTGAGGAAGGATTATCTTTCCGAGCCCGGACGCTTTGGTCATCAGCGCCTGCATCTGATCAGGCCTGAGAATAACGCGCAACATGGCCCCCGTATCGGATTGATCCAGAATCGTGCTGCGGCCGCCCAAGTCGTGCACGATCTTCTCCAGTTCAACTATCGTTTGTCGGATATCAGCCACGGCCAGGGTGATGGCAGGTGGCGCGGCGGCTGTTTCAGCGTTCAGCGGGGCCGCTTTGCGGGCGGACAATCCCAGCATAGGGGCCTGCGCCTGGGAGAGCTTGTCCGCCGAAGTCTCTTCTTCCTTGGATGGATAGGCATCCCTGGCTTTGCTTTCAGTAGAGATGGCAGCGGAGGGCGCTGGGGCGCGCTCCTTGGCCTGGGTTATTTCCTGGAGGGCCGGCGGCGCTTGTTCTTCTTCCGACTGCTTGGAGGCCGGCCGCAGGTGGTTCAAGGATGTTGATTTCCTGGCAGGGACAGACGCTTTGGCCATTGGCAGGGGAGGGCGTTGTGGTTCAGGCAGAGCGGCCTGGTCGGCCGGGGTAGCCTCTACCGTCGGAGCGGGCATGCTTTCCTGAACCGTGGCCTTGGGCGCGCCCGGGGTAATCAGTTCCGGACCAGTCACGTGGTAGAGGTAGATGGCGAAGATCGCGACCACCAGCGTGGCAAGGGCCTCGAGCGGGATCTTGATATGCAAGGGGAAGAAGAGTTTACGGAACAGACTTGGATGCCGCCCGGCCTCGGCGCGGACCTGTTCCATGATCCTGGCCTTGAGCCAAACCGGCGGCTCCACGTCTTCTAAGCCCTTGGCAAGATTGACGCCGCGGGTAAGCTCACTGAGCGTATTACGGCAGCCCGGGCAGGTCTCCAGGTGTTCGGCTACCCGGCGCTCTTCATCGGCGCTCAAACCCTGATCCAGATACCCCGGCAGGATCTCCTCGATTTCTCGGCAGGTCATATACTCTCTCCCAAGAGCCTTTTCAGGCAGTCTTTCAAGGATAGCCGCGCCCGGAAGAGCCGCGACTTCACCGTGCCGTCCGGCAAGTCTAGCATGCCGCCGATCTCCTCGTAGGAGTATTCGTGGATGTCCCTTAAGATCAGCACCTCACGCTGGTCATCTTCCAGACCGGCGATGCAGCGCTGCACCCGTTCCTCCACTTCCTTGCGCTCAAGCCTCACATCGGCCGAGGCGCACCCGCAGGCAGTCTCACCAATGCCCCCGCAGTCCGCGGGGGCGTCCAAAGAGCCCGCCTCGCGGCGCCTACGGGCCGCGCGCTGTTTGAGGCGGTTACGGCTATAATTCATAACGATGCCGGTCAGCCAGGTGGAAAAGCGCGCCTGAGAGCGGAAGCCGCTTAAAGACCGATAGGCCGCCAGGAAGGCTTCCTGCACGACATCGGCGGCATCGGCCGCGTCATCCAGCATGCGTAAGGCAATGGTGTACATGCGTTTCTGATGCCTTTCAACCAAGACCTCGAAGGTCGCGCTGTCGCCGCCCCGGCAACGCTCCACCAGGGGCGCGTCTTCATCCGGAGGCGGCGATGCGGCCTTGCGGGTCCCGGCGTCCTTTTCCTTAAGTTCCACACCCCATAGACAGCCGTGAACGGTGTGTTAAGTCAACAAAAAAAGTGATGGGTTGTGCTGCGTTCCACCCATCCTACCTCGTGACCGTTATTATTATCTGCGCCTTGGCCGGCTTGCCGTCGGCGGGAATCGGGTAGCGCTGCTGTTTAAAGACACGTTCAATGCATTGCCTGACAGCCTGACTGATCCGTTTTTCGGACGTGATGCTCACCGTGCCCAGCGACCCGTCGGTCTTGATGGTGAGTTCGATTTCCAGTGTAACGACCGCGAGGTTGTTTGGGAGACAGCCGGAGATGGCCGGCAGAAGGGCCTGTATCCGGGCGCGAAAGGCCGGCTCGGAGAGGTTGCGGCTCGCCGTGACTTCTGGAATGCTCAACCGCCGGGCTGTTTTGACCTCCTGCTCCTGAGGGGCGATATGAGGCTTGATCGCATCTCTGCCGAGGTCGGCTTCTTCTTTGGCCATGCTCGGGCTCGGGGCCAGGGACATGGCGCGGCACAGCTTGTTGCCGCCTACGGCATAGTCGCTCACGCCCTGGGGGAGGGGCAGCGGCTGTGCCACACTTGTCTGATTTCCGCCCTGGTTGCGGACCTGGCTGTCCACGGCCACGAATGAGGTGTAGGCCGTGAGGAGATTGTACCTCAAGCCCAGGTCGGTGACTTCCTTGATGCGCTTATCATCGGATTTCAGCTGATTATAGTCAGCCAGCAGGGCGATGCGTTCCCTGGCCCAGAGATAGCGTAAGGCCGCATTCTGCGCCGAGGGCTTGATGGTGTCGACCACGATGCTCCGGCGCCAAACGCCCTCGCCGGTCAAGCCGCTGATGGTCAACGTGCCTTTGGCCTCACCCCGCCATTTGCCGAACACGATCACGGGCCGCTCGGAGAGCACGTCCGGGATATTCTTCGGTTCGATGTCATAGGCATCAAAGCCGCTCGCTTCAAGTTTGACATGGGTGAGCATGGGCGAGGTGATCAGGCGGCGGAAGCGCTCGGCCTTGGCAGCGGCCTCTGCGGGGTTGGTAATGATGAATGGCTCGCCTTTTCCGACATGCGCCATACCCTCGATCAGATGGCGGTTCACGCTCGAGCCGATCCCGAAGGCAAATAGGTTGGCCTGGCCCAGATTGCCTCGGATCAGATCAAAGGTCGCTTCCTCGACCGAGACATACCCGTCCGTGGCGATCACCAGGGTGCGCGAGCAGTCGGGGGCGCGTTTCAAGGCTAAGGCGCGCCGCATGGCGGGCAGCAGCTCGGTGCCGCCGCCCCCTTGCCGGCGATCGATGAAGCTGATGGCCTGGGCGATATGTTCCGGCGTGGCGGATAAGGATTCCTCGGCCAGCACGGCCGAACCGCCCGAGAAGAGCAGGACATTGAACCGGTCCGTGGGCTTCAGGCCGCTGATCAGGTTGCCCATCAGGCGTTTGGAGATATCGAGCGGAAAGCCATGCATGGAGCCCGAGACATCCACGATAAAGATATATTCCCGCGCCGGTATCGCGGCTGAACGGACCTGCTTGGGTGGCTGCAGCATGAGCAGGAAATGGTTTTCCTTCCCGTCCCGGCTCAAGATCAGTCCGGTTTGGATCTTGTCGCCGTCCAGGCGGTAACGCAGGATATAGTCCCGGTTGCCGCCCCGGCGTTCAGTTGGATCGAGCGTGACCACGGCGGACGCGGGCCCTCGATAGGCCACCTTGACGCCGTGCGACGGGCTGGCGATACTGCTTATGGGCATGCCGGCGTTGAGATTCACCGTGATGTCGAAATCATAGGTAGGGTCCTGGCCCTGGTGCAGATAGGGGTTTTTGACCCAGGCCTCCTTCAGGCTTGCGCCTTGTGCCGCCCGGTTGGAGTAGCGGGGCCCGACCACGGTGGGGTAGGCGAATTCATAGACCTTGTCGGTCGGTATGACCAACTCGGTATAGGCAAGCTCCACCATAATCTCGTCGCCCGGCATGATGTTGGCCACATTCATCTGAAAGACATTGGGCCGCTGCTGCTCCAGAAGCGTGGCGCTCCGGCCCTGGCTGAAGGCCTGTTCGTACTCCTGCCGGGCCTGGTCGCGCTTTCTGATCCTGGCCTCGATGATGCGCGCTCCGATCCTCATCTTCAGGCCGTGAACCGTGGCGCGGGTCGAGGCCGGAAAGACATAGGTGGCTTCGATAGGGTTTGAACCCTCGTTGCGATAGACCTGGACGACCTTGACCTCCGCGATCACCCCGGCGATGGTGACATCAGCGCGCGTGGATTTGAGCGGCAGCCTGTCCACGCCTTCATCCCCGCCCGGGATGAAGAAATAAGGGGCCAGGGTCTGGTCGGATGAGTCCTCGGACTGGGCGAAGGCCGTGTCCCAGATGAAGAGCATGCCGGTCAGGATGCATACGCTGAAAAACCGTGAAACCTGTCTCATGGATAACCTCCTGAAAAATTGATTTTATCCCATAAGACAAACCAGGCCGGAAAAAAGTTCCCGAAAAAATATTCTTCAGGTTAAGGCCTGTTTCAGGAGGGGGCTTATGAGGACCCCTTGGCGGATATGTCAGGGCAGGGGCTTGAGCGTATCAAGGCATGGCTGTGCCCCGGGCCGTCAACGCCCTACGGGTACGGATTCTATCAGCCTGCGATGCGGTTAACCAGCACCCCCAGGCCCTCGACCCCAAGCTCCACGGTATCGCCGGGTTTGAGGTAGCGCCCCATTTCCAGGCCGCAGCCCCGGCCGTTCGGACCGGAGCAGGTGCCTGAGCCGATGAAATCGCCGGGATAGAGGGTCTCGGACCGCGAGATATAGGCGATCAGGTCTTCGAACTGATAATGCATATCCGCCGAGGTGCCGCGCGACCATTGCTCGCCATTGACACGCGCGGTCATGGTCAAACGGTAAGGGTCGGAGATCTCGTCCGGGGTGACCAGATAAGGGCCGAAGGCGTTGCCGGTGTCGAAGTCCTTGCCCTTGGCCGGCCCGAGCCTGCCGCCCTGTTCCTTGAGCTGGATGTCACGCGCCGAGAAGTCGTTGAAAATGGTGTAGCCGCCGATATACTCCCACGCTTTATCGCGCGGGATATCCTTACCCTGCCTGGCGATATAGATGCCGAACTCCAGCTCGTAGTCGAATTTATGGGTATAAGGCGGCATCCTGACCTCGGCCCCGGGTCCGATGCAAGAACGGCGGTTGCCCTTGTAATAGATGGGACGTTCATACCAGGTGTGGTTCAGGAGGTAGGCCAAGGTGCGTTTGCGGCCCAAGACCTTTTCCACCCATTCATCCAGGAAGGCCAGCCGTTTGAAACCGACCATCCGGATGCTGTTGATGATATGCTGCTCGAAGCACAGGCAGTCACGGATGGATGACGGCACCGGGACCGGAGCCAGCAGGGTGACATCCTCCAGGGACATTATGCACGCCGGCGGCTTGTGCGCTTCGATGAATTCCATCACGGCCCGGGCACGCTTCAGCGCGGCGGCTCCGCCCTCCAGCCAGGCGAGCATATCCGTGAAAAAGGATGATTCGTGGGCGTCCATGGCCATTTCCCCTGGTTTGAGAAGCGCCAGGGCGCGTCCGTCCGCCATCAGGGCGCCTATTTGTCGCAGACCGCTTGGGGTGATAAACGTTGCCAGTTTCATGGTGTATGCTCCTCAAAGTTTTTTCTCATCACGGCCGGCTGGGCCTGGGGGAGATCATGAGCCAGCAAGGCTTGTTGCCACATGATCTTCAGAAGCTCGGGCGGTTTGAGAGGCCCTGTTCTCCCCTGGAGGTGGCGAAAGATGATATGGGTATTGGTCATGATGCGCTCGGGCGAGTTCCAGCGCGCAAAGGGCTGACGGTCGAAGTCGCCCTTGAAGACGATATCGTAGGCCGCTTGACGGGCTGAAAGACCCCGCCGATAGCGCTCGCCAACCTGTTGATCCAGATACATCCAGTAGGCCTTGACCGCGTGTACGCCGTCTTTGTCCGTAATGGGGCCGTGTCCCGGGATGATGGTTTGGGCGTCCATGACCAGGATCTTGTCCAGTGCGTCAAGCCAGTTTTGCACAGGACCGGCCCACATGACCGGGGTCGAGCCGCAAAAGAGGATATCGCCCGCGAACAGGACCTTGGCGTCCGGGATATAAACCAGGCAATCGCCCCTGGTATGTGCGGGTCCCACCTCCATAAGCTCGATGGCGCGCCCTTCCAGTTCAAGGCTTAGGTTGCCGCTGAAGGTGCGCGTGGGCAGGGTCGGCTTGACCTCCTTGAAATTATAGGGCTTGACCATGCCTTCAAACCAATGGCCGGCCTTGCCCGTGCCGCCGAACTTAAGCATTGACAGGCATCTGCCCAGAAATCCGAACATAAGCATCTGCAAGGGCTTGGTGTCGCGCATCTCTGCGGCGGCCGCGGCCGAAGCGATGATATCGGCCGTGGGGATAAGCTGGTTGCCCCAGAAATGATCGCCGTCGGCATGCGTGTTGATGAGGCGCGAGATAGGCGCCGCAGCGGTCAAAGGCTCCATGGCGGCCAGCATCCCTCGGGTCAGGCGTACGTCCCACAGGGTGTCGATCAGGAGCGAGGTCTTTTCCCCTACGATCAGTCCGGCATTGGACTCGCCCCAGGAACCATTGGGGACCAGCCAGGCATAGATCTGGGCGCCCAGATCATAGAGCCCTTCGGCGTATTGGGGGATTTCCTGAAAACGGGTGCGTTCGGCCGTGATCATAAAAACCGGGTTCACTTTTTTCATCGTCCTCTCCCATCGTCAATAGCTTCTCACAGGCTGCCGGTAGTCGCGTTTTTGAGCTTGACTGATCATGTATGGCATAATTATAGTGTGAGCTTGGCGATCTTGTCACCTCGCATTTAAAAGGAATCCCTTATGCCCAAAAAAGAACAGCTTGAACCCCGTAAAATACCTTCTCAGGAACGTTCGCGCGCTACCGTTGCCTATATCTACCAGGCCGCGGCTCAGGTTTTTTCCGCCATCGGTTATGCGGCCGCCACCACGGATCGCATCGCGGAGAGGGCCGGGGTTTCGATCGGGACCCTGTACCAGTATTTTCCCGGCAAGGAGGCCATATTGCTTGGCCTGTGGGAACAGCACGTGCATGAGATCATGACCGCGGCGCAGCGGATCGTTCAGGATATTCGACGGCAGGGCTTTATCGACCGCGGCATTGCCCCGGTTCTCCTGCGCTTGATTCTTGAACATAACCGCTATGACCGGGCGCAGCACCGACTGTTCATCAGCCGCATGGGCCTGCCCGAGGCCATTATCCAGAAACACCGGGAGCTCGGCCGTTATATGGAATCAACCATGGAAGAGATCTTCCGCGCCGGCGCCAACGTGCGTATTCAAAACCCCAAGATCGGCGCGCATCTCATCTGGGAAACGGTGCGCTCCGTGATTCACGAACATATCCTGTCGGGTGAGGATGAAGGCGAGGCCGAAGCCTTTATCGACGAACTGGCCGATATGCTGAACCGCTATGTCTTTTCGGATGAGAAAGAGACATGATTACCTGGGAGACTTCGTTTAAAACAAAGTCTCCCAGGTAATAGAGTACGAAAGAACGGAGTACTTTACTCGAGCGGCTTGGCGATCTGCAGAATCTGATTGGGCAACACGATCCCAAGTGTTTTGAGTGCGTTGAGATCGATGTGGATCACGAGTTTTTCCTCACGCAGGATCGGCAAGGTCTCGGGCTTGGCGCCATCCTTGAGGATCTTGACCACCTGTTTGCCGGCCAATGCGCCCACGTTCCTGAAATCCGCGGCGATATAGAGCACCGAGCCGGCGCCGGTTTTTGAATTGCCCAACAACGCCGATATCCCGGGGATCTTATGTTTCATCTGCAGCGCCCACTCTTCCCTGGCCGGCTCGTTGTTGCGCAAACCGAAATAGACGTCGATCGGGGTATAGAAGGCATCGATGCCCTTGGCGATCAGTTCCTCACCGGCCGGGGTGAGCTTGTCGGACATCTTCACCTGCTTATCGATGATGGTGATGCCCATCTGGGCGGCCTTGGCCTTGGCATCCTTGGCATAGGCCATGGCGGTATCGTCATCGCTGTGGATCATGCCCATGGTCTTCAGATTCGGAAAGGCAAGCTTGGTGATCTGCAGCACATCCTTGGGATCGATGTACAGGGTTGAACCGGTGAAGCCAGGGCCGGCCTCGGTGTTCGACTTGCAGCCCGCGGCCATGGGCATGCCTACATAGGTAAAGACTACGGGAATGCCGGCCGCGATGATCTTATCCTTGCCATACTTGGTCGCGGCCGTACCCATGGTGATCGCCAGGTCCGGTTTGGCATCCGCGATTTTGCCGCTGGCGGATTTGATCTTGAACAGGATCTTGACCTTTTCCCAGGTCCCGGCCTCCGCATCCGCATCGATCACGGTGCGGTTAAACGTAACGTTCTGGCCTTCCATCAGGCCGCCCTTGGCCATTTCAGCCTTCAGGGCGTCCAAGGCCAAGTCAAAGCTCGGCACGCGACCGACCTGCAGTACATCGATACGGTAATTGGCCGCGAAGCACGGCAGGTTCAACAACAGGAACAAAAAGAGAATACCGACAACTTTTTTCATATACCCCCCTTGAGAAATTTTAGATCTATTTAAAATGCTTGCTGATTCTTTAGGTAGCTATCGGCAAAGGGATTGTGAATCTTAATGCCCCATGAGGGATGGATCGCTCAAGAAAACCTGATGGGTGGGTAATGATCTATAAAGGTGAGATGCCATCTCCCGCCGGGGATTCGATGTTCGTCTCGCCGCGGGGCATATCTTTGTCGGCGATGATGTGAATCTCGGTGCCGAATTCCTGCTCCAGCCGCACGAGGTGCCGGCGCTGCTGGTTGAGCAGGTAGGCGGCTACGTCAGGGGACAGGGCTACGCGCAGACGCGCCGTATGGTTGCGGTTCAGGGCCAGGTGGATATCGCGCAGGGCCATGAAGGCCGAGGACTCTACCGAACGCAGCATGCCGGTGCCTTGACAGTGCGGGCACATGACATGGCTCTTCTCGTGCAGCGGCGGGGAGAGACGTTCGCGCGAGAGCTGCAGGAGGCCGAAGAGTGATATTCGGCCAAGCTTCAGGTGCGCCCGGTCGGCCTTAAGCCCTTCCTTGAGGGTTTTCTCAACCTTGCGGATGCTCTCCTTGGAACGCATGTCGATGAAGTCGATCACGATCAGGCCGCCTAAGTCCCGCAGGATCAGCTGCCGAGCGATCTCGGTGGCCGCCTCCAGGTTGGTGGTCAGCGCCGTGGCCTCCATGTCGCGGCTGGAGGTCCCCTGACCCGAGTTGACGTCGATGGCCACCAGGGCTTCGGTGGTGTCGATGACGATCGAACCGCCCGATTTCAGACGCACCTTTTTGTCATAGATCTCCTGCAGCTGCCGTTCAAGCTCATACTTGGCGAAGATCGGCCGGGACTCGTGATAGGGCTTGATCAGCTTGGCCTGCCAGGGCATGACGGTCTTCATGAACTGCATGGCGCGCCTGGCCGTCTCCTCGTCGTCGATCAGGATCTCCTTCATGTCGCTGGTAAAGTAGTCCCGTATGGAGCGGATGATGATATCGCCTTCGCGATAGATCAGGCCCGGGCAGGCGGCCTTTTTAAATTCGGTCTGGATGCTTTTCCAGAGTCTTAAGAGATAGTTCATATCGCGCGAGAGCTCGGCCTTGGTGCGGTCCATGCCGGCCGTGCGCACGATAATGCCCATATCCGCGGGCGGTTCGATCTGCTTGATGATATCCTTCAAGCGCATGCGCTGATCCTCATCCTCGATCTTGCGCGATATGCCGGCGGTTTCCTGGTGCGGCAGGAGCACCATGTACCGGCCGGGCAGGGAGATGTTCATGGTGAGGAGCGCCCCCTTGGCCGATTTCTCCTCGCGGCCCACCTGCACCATGATCTCCATGCCCTTGTGCAGGTGCTTGAAGATATCCTTCGTATCCGGCGTACCGGGCAGGAAGGCCGGATTGATATCGCCTAAGGGCAGAAAGCCGTTCTTTTCGCGGCCGTAATCCACGAATACGGCATTGAGGCCGGTTTCGAGGCGTTCGATGCGGCCTTTATAGAGATTGCCGCGCAGTTGTTCCTTCAAGGCGCTCTCAATATAGAGTTCGTTGAGGATTCCGTCTTCCACGACCGCGACCCGGACTTCCTCGGGGTGCACGGCATTGATCAACATCTTCTTCATGCGCTTTTCCTTAAATCCTAGGTGAGAAAATCCGTGCTGCCCTGGCCCTGGCGGATGATCTCCACCACCCCGCCGTCCAGCGACAGGACCGTGGAGGGGATATCGGGCAGGATGCCGCAGTCGATGACCGCATCCACCACATGTCCCAGGTCGGATTCGATCTCCAAAGGGTCGATATGCAGTTTGTCTTGGCCCATGGGTACGCTGGTGGTAATGACCGGCTCGCCCAGCTCGGACACTAGGTCTTGGCAGAACCAGTGCTTCGGGATGCGGATGCCGATGGTCTTGCGGTTGGACTGCATCAGCCGCGGCACGAGCTTGGTGGCCGGCAGGATGATGGTATACGGCCCGGGCAGCAGCTGGCGCACGAGCCGAAAGGCATTGTTGTCCACTTGGGCATAGGTGCTGATATCCTTGAGGTCGGCCAGCATGATGCTGCGGGGCTTGTGCTTGCCCTTGATGGCGTTGATGGCGTCGATCCCCTTTTTATTGGACAGGCTGCAGCCGATGCCGTAGACCGTGTCGGTCGGGTACACGATGATGCCGCCTTCTTTCAGGATCTCGGCGGCGCGCTTGACGGCGCGCTGCTTGGGCACCAGAGGCTCAATGGGTATGCGCATCGTGGTCCTCCCGCACGCACAGGCTTTTCATGTCGATGTTGCCGAGCGCGGCAAAGAGCGAAGCCCTGGCCTTGGGGTTGTCCTTCTCCAGATCCTTCAGCAGGCCTCGCACCATGGCGCGTTTGCCGTCAATCCTGATGGGGCAGTTATTGGCCACCGGCTCTATCTCTAGGAACGCGAAGTAGCGCTCGACCAGCTCGGACGGGCAATACGCCAGGGGCCGGATCACGCGGTTGCGGCCGTCGTTCGAGACCCGTTCGGGACGCATGGCGCCCAACTGCCCGGTGTACAGGCAGCGCAGCAGGAAGGTCTCGACGATGTCGTCTCTGGTGTGCCCCAGGGCGATCGAGGAGGCCCCCATCTCCCGCGCCAGGCTGTAGAGGTGCCCGCGCCTGAGGCGCGAGCACAAGGCGCAGACGCTCTTGTCCGGGTCCGATACCTCGGCGAGGATTTGGGCGATATCCGTCCGGATCTCCCGTATTTCCAGACCGAGCGTCTCTAACGCCCAGGCGGCGATTCTATCGAAACCGTCTTCAAAGCCGGTTTTGATGTGCAGGGGGATGATCTCGAAGTCGATCGGCGCCGCGCGCTTGAGATCGGAGAGCACCTGCAAGAGCACGAGCGAATCCTTGCCGCCCGAGATCGCTACGATCACGCGGTTTAGCGGACGGATCATATCGTAGTCGCGAATGGCCATGCCCACCTTCTTGCGCACCCTGCGCTCGTAATATCGCCACCGGTCATGTTCCACCCTCCTAGTATTAGCACATCAGCCTGGTTTTTGAAACCTATAGAAACGCTTGAAAGCGGATGACAGGCCGGTCAGGGGATGTTATGCTAACATTCTATGAAGACCGCGGGCATCGATATCGGTTCCATCACGGCCAAGGCCGCCGTTCTTGAAGACGGCGTCATTCTGGGCGCCACGGTGGGCTTTACCGGTTATCAAGCCGAACAGGCCGGCCGCGCTGTTTATGAGGCGCTCCTGGCTGAGCTGGGGCTCACGACCAAGGACATCGACCGGGTGGTATCCACGGGCTATGGCCGCTCAGCAGTCAAGTTTGCCGATAAGGCGGTCACGGAGATTATCTGCCACGGCGCCGGAGCGCATTTCCTGGATGCATCCGTGCGTTCGGTGATCGACATCGGCGGCCAAGACAGCAAGGTGATCGCGCTGGATGCCGGCGGCAAGGTCAGGGACTTCGTCATGAACGACAAATGCGCCGCGGGCACGGGCCGCTTTCTGGAGGTCATGGCCAGGGCCCTGGAGGTGGACCTCGACAGCTTCGGCGAATTTTCGCTCTCGGCCGAGAATGTATCCAAGATCAGCAGCCTGTGCACGGTCTTCGCCGAAAGCGAGGTGATCTCGCTCATCGCCAAGGGCGAGCACAGGGCCAATATCATCGCCGGCATCCATGACGCGGTGGCGGCGCGGGTGGCGGCGCTGGCCAACCGGGTAGGGGTGCAGGCCCCGCTCATGATGACCGGCGGCGTGGCCAAGAACATCGGGGTGGTCAAGGCCTTGGAGCTGAGGCTGGGGGCGATTAAAGTCCTGCCCAGCGCCCAGGTCAACGGCGCCATCGGCGCCGCGGTCTTGGCCAGGCGGCTCTAGCGCGTTTTTCATCAGGCGTGAAAGCAAGGAGGGAAGGGTGTCCGGGGGGCTTGTCAAACAAGGCATCTGGCAGGGGGCCGTGCTGGTCCTCGTCGCGGCCGTGCTGGCTTTGGCGGTGAACGCCCTGCGGGATGACGGACTGCCGCTTCAGCCCCGTCCGGCGGTAAAAGAGCTCAAACCGGGCAAGGCAAGCGCTATCAGCCTTCCCAAAGCCCTGAACCACTTTCGCTCCCATACGGCGCTGTTCCTGGATGCCCGCGAGACTTACGAATTCGAAGCCGGTCATATACCCGGGGCCTGGAATGTGTCGACGGGAGCCGGCGCGGACTTGCCCGCCAGGCTGCAAGGGCGTCCGGAGCACCTGATCATCACCTATTGCTCGGACGCCGAGTGCTCCAAAGCTGAAAAGCTGGCCGCCGAACTTACCCAGGCCGGCATCACCAATGTCAGGATCATGCGCGAGGGCTGGCTGGGCTGGTCGAATGCCGGCTTCCCGGTTGAGGGCCACCCTTAACCCTTATGCCATGAGGATCCCGGCCGCCGCCATGGCCGGGAAAAGTGTACTACGGCCAGGAATAAAACCCGCCGCTGTTCTCGCCGATGCGACGATACACCACCACGGTGGGGTCTTCCACCTGAGCGGCCGCCTCCACGTCTTTGAGCGCGGCCTCATAATACCCGACCTCGTCGATGAGGTGGTATTTGAGTCCCGACCTGGCGGTCATGATGCGGCCGTCGCCGATGATCTTGAGGTCCTCTTCACTCACGGGCCGGCGGGCTTTGACCTTGGAGATGAAATCCTGATAGAAATCCTGGATGATATCCTCATAGATGGCCTTGTCATCCGGGGTCATATCACGGAGTACGCTGCCCGCGCCCTTGTACTTGCCCGATGTCAGGGTCTGGTCGCGGATGCCCAGATTATCGATCAGACCCTCTACGCTCAGCGACGGCAGGAGCACGCCGACACTGCCCACCGTGGAAGTCGGCAGAGCCACGATGCGGTCCGCGGACAGGGCCACCATGTAGCCCCCGGAGGCGCCCATGTTGGTGATGCAGGCCACGACCGGCACCTTCTGGGTGGCCTTGTATTGCAGGATACGGCGGTAAATGAGGTCCGAGGCCGTCACCGTGCCGCCGGGGGAATCTACCTTAAGGATGATGCCCTTGATGTGCTTGTCCTTCTTGGCCTTGGTCAGGACGGAGTCGATGCGCTCCAGGCTGCCCTGGCGCTTGGTCAAGGCCTCCCGCACGGCCGTGGTGGTGATGGGCCCCAGGACCTCGACCACCAGGATCTTGTCGGCCGTGCCGCGTTTGAGGATGCGTTCCTCCAAGCCCGGGATGCGCGTCAGGCTGGCCAGGTCGATCGTGACGAAGGCGCAGCCGCTAACCATGAGGGCCAAAAGGATGACCAGGGTGGTGCGTAATCCGCTTTTAGGCATCGATCTTTCCTCCTACCGTGATTTCAGGGATGAGAAGCGTGGGCTGGGCATCGGCCACCGGTACCCCTTGTCCGTCTTTCCCGCACGTGCCTATGCCCCAGCCCAGGTCGCTGCCCACGTGCGTGATGGACGAGAGCACCTTGGGTCCGTTGCCGATCAAGGTGGCGCCGCGGATGGGTTCCGCCACATGGCCGTTTTCGATCAGAAACCCTTCGGAGATCTCGAACACGAAATCGCCGTTGACCGTGTTGACCTGGCCGCCGCCCATCTTCTTGACATAGAGGCCCTTGTCGACTTTTGCGATGATGTCCGCCGGGTTCATGGCGCCGGGCGCGATGATGGTGTTGCTCATGCGCGGGATGGGACGGTGGCGGAACGATTCGCGCCGCCCGTTGCCCGTTATGGCCAGGCCGTACTTGGCGGCCGTGATCATGTCGGTCATGTAGGTCTTGAGGATGCCGTTTTCCACCAGCACCGTGCGGGTAGCCGGGTTGCCTTCGTCGTCATAGCCGATCGAGCCGCGCCGGCCTTCGAGCGTCCCGTCATCGATAACCGAGATGGCCGTGGATGCCACCTGGGCGCCCAATTTGCCGGAGTAGACCGAGAGTCCTTCACCGGCCAGGTCGGCCTCCAGTCCGTGACCGATGGCCTCATGCACCATGGTGCCCCCGGCATCGCTCGCCAATACCACCGGCATCATACCGCCGGGAGCCTTGCGGGCCTTGAGCGTCTGCACGGCGCGCTTGAGCGCCCTCTCGGCCACGGCCTCGGGCGGAATCTCGGTTAAAAGCTCAAAGCCGCGCGCCCCGCCGATGGGTTCGTACCCGGTCTCGATGATGCCGTCCTTGGCAACCACGCCCAGGACCACGAAGAGCACCGCCTCCATCTGGTCCTCGGACAAAAACCCGTGCGAGTTGGCCACCAGGATGCGGCGCTTGGTGTCGCCGTAGCTTACCTTGACCTGTACCACACATGGGTCATAGCCCCAGGCCAGCTTCTCGGCCGCGCTGATCAGGTCGATCTTGGCGCTTGCATCGACCAGCGCCGGATCGACCGATGTCAGCGCTATGGGCCGTGGCGCGCGTTTCTCCAGGGCGATAGGCCTGTCCCAGGAATGGGCGCGTACCGCGGCGGCCACGGTGTCGGCCAGCTCCCCGATATCGGATAAAGTATTGCTGTAGGCATAGGCGCTCTTGTCGCCCTGCACCACGCGGATACCCGCCCCGAAGTCGTCGATCGTCACATAGCGTTCGATGCGTCTGGCCTCGGAGGTGATGCTGGTGCCGCGCCGGTGTTCGATGAATACTTCGGAAAAATCGCCCCCCTTGGCCAGGGCCCGTTTGAGCAGGGCGGCATGATCGATAGCTAGCGCTGCTTCCATGATTTCACCTCTCTGTCCATGTCGCGGCGGATATCCCGCTCCTTGATGGCGTCTTTCTTGTCATGCGTCTGCTTGCCCTTGGCCAGGCCGAGCTCGACCTTGATGAGGTTGCCTTTCAGATAGACATTCAATGGTATCAGGGTATAGCCCCGTTCCTTGACCTTGCCGGACAGGCGCTCGATCTCGCGGCGGTGCAGCAGCAGCTTGCGCGGCCGTCTTGGTTCCTCGTTGAAGATGCTGGCCTGGGTATAGGGGCTGACATGCATGTTGATCAGCAACACCTCGCTGTTCTTGACCAGGGCATAGCTGTCCTTCAAGTTGCCGCCGCCTGAGCGCAGGGATTTCACCTCCGGGCCGGAAAGCTCGATGCCGGTCTCCAGAGACTCGATGATATCATAGGAATGGCGCGCCTTGGCATTGGCGCACAGGGTCTTGCGGACGGGCTCCTTGGCGGCGCGGTCCTGGGTGTTGTGTTTTGCATGCGACATTCCCTGTATGTAAGTCGGCTGCGGCATAACGTCAAGGCCTTAAGTGTATAAGCACAAGACTGGATCTGCAGGAATGATAAACAACGCCTTGCCTTTGATGGAGATGCAGCAATTTTTGGGATGAATCTTTCCCATGCGAGAATGATTATAAATGTAACTTTTTGATAATATTATCCTAAATAATAATGGGGTTAATTATTCCCAAAATGGGATTTTTGTATCCCATATTTTGTCATCTTGCCGAAAAGAGTCCTGCGGTTGATCCCGAGTGCGGCGGCTGCTTGTGCCCGGCGCCAACGAAATTGATTCAGTGCTTTTTCGATAATCTCTTTTTCATAGGCGTCAATCATCTCTTGGATATTCCCTATCTCCGTGACTTGGGTCCTTACCCGAACGCTACCGTTTTTTGTCTTCGGCGATCCGATAAAGTCGATTTTTTTCATGGAAATATAGCGGTGGACGACATTCTGCAACTCCCTCACATTGCCCGGCCATTCATACTCCAGGAATTGATCCAGTATCTTTCCGGTAACCGGAGGACAAGGACCTCCATACGCCTTTATGAAATGGTCGATGAGGAGCGGAATATCTTCTTTGCGTTCCCTCAGCGGCGGAAGATAGATGGTAATGATATGGAGGCGGTAGAATAAATCCTCCCTGAAAGATTTATCTCTGATCAAATCCTGTAGATTCCGGTTTGTGGCCGCAATGATGCGCACATCGGTCTTCCTTATTTTATTGGATCCGAGTGGGGTGTAGCCTCCGCCGTCAATCACTCGCAGGAGCTTCGCCTGCATGATCAGATTCAGTTCGCCCACTTCATCCAGAAACAGGGTTCCTTCATGAGCGACATCAAAATAGCCTTGTTTGTCTGTATACGCGCCGGTAAACGCCCCTTTCTTGTATCCGAAAAACTCGCTCTCGATGATATTCTCCGGAATGGCGCCGCAGTTCACCGTGACCAATCGGTGCTTTTCACGACTGCTCATCTGATGAATGGCGCGGGCCACAAGATCTTTGCCTGTCCCGGATTCACCATAGATGATGACATTGGCCTTGGCATGGGCCGCCATGGCAATGGTTTCATAAACCTCCTGCATGACCTGGCTCTTGCCGATGATATCGCCGAAACGGTAGCGCTCTATCAACGAAGAACGGAGCCGCGAGACCTCTTTGCGGAGATGATCCCTGGTTTCCAAGAGTTCCGTCTCTGTCCGTTTCCGCGCGGTGATATCGATAAAGGTTGCGATCATTTGCCCGGTGCTTGCTATGCTGTTGAAACGGATAATCATATCAAACATATCTGAGGCGCGATTGTTCAAACGGCATTCATAATCTGTTGGAAAATCAACAGACTTATCGAGGAAAAGGTTGAAGATCTCTTCTTTTGCCTCCTCACCGATGAATTGAGCGAGGCTCATCTTCTCCTCAATTTCATTTTTCGAATATCCTGACAGCTCTTCAAACCTGACATTCACCATGGAAATGAGCAGGTTTTCTTCAAGGATGACGATTGGCAGGCCGGTGTTTTCAAATACCCCTCGGTACCGTTCTTCACTGGCCTTGAGGCTCTGTTTCTCCCTGATCTTCTCGGTGATATCGCCTACAAAAATCTTTACCCCTACAGTCTCTTCGCCATCATATACCGCTACGAGTTTATACGCAAAACTCCGCTCTTCACCATTGGTCAGCATGATATGCTGGATGCCATTGACCAACCTGTCTTGTTTAACTCTTTGGATAAACTGAAGGGTTTCATCCCTCAGGTCATCTTCCACGAAATCACAAATATTCTGTCCGATAAAATCCTGTTGGGGTATATTGAAATCGAGATTGGTTATATACAGATCGATAATATTGCCCTGAAAGTCACAGAGAACCCAGCCCTCTCGCGATTCATATGCGATATAGGTAATGATATTTTGCTCATCCGTAAGGGATGCATCTTGCGAGGGTTTCCCGATGCTGTATGGAGATTTTAGATCGGGCAGTTCCTTTACTGGGTTGGCTCCTAACTTTGCAGTATTGACGAATGGTTTCATAATAACATCCTCATTATTATTGCCGGTTCATCGCAAAGCCCTCAATCAAATTTCATACAATTATATACTATTAATTTAATTAAATTATACCATAACAACGGACATCTTCAAGTTTTTTCTCAAATTATTTTTCCGCCTCCTGAATCTAAGCAAGCTGGAGCTTCAATTTTCCATGAATGACACCTCGTATGTTCTGTTGGTCATGATCACTTGGCCTGTTCCTTGCAAACTATAGTATCGCGATAAGGGTTAATCCCGATGTATCTCATCGGGCTGAGCTGATGGATTGAGATTTGAACAAAAATTGCAAAGAGTGAGGAGGATTGTCGTGAGAGAGTTTAGGATCTTGGTATTGGTCATTATACTGTTCGGTTTCTTGCCCCCGGTCGCTCGCGCGGATGTCGTACCCGGGGACGTCATCAATTCCGGCAACTATCAGAAGATCGACGGCCTTGTGCCGGATTATATCCTGGATTGGGTCAAGAAAGGCGAACTCATCATGAAGATCGGCAAGCTTAACTGCGATCCGACGGGGATGTGGCCTCCCCAGGTCAAAGAGAACTGGAAAGCCAATACCATCCGCTACAAGATCGGCGACAAGAACACCATCATGGATACCAGTACCGGTAAGCCAGCCCAGCACATCAAAGGGCTTCCTTTCCCTGAACCGGACCCCAAGGACCCCAATTTTGTGGCCATGCTCCAATGGAACGATAAATACGTTGATAACTCCATCAAAGGCCCTTCGACTATTTCCGTCAACTGGGTGGGCGTTACCCGCAAGGGTTTTGAAAAGGATATCAGGATCGAGAACAACATGATGGCGGGCGACGACAACTCCCCGTATGATTTATTGGTAAGCGCGGCCACAAAGTACCCACTGAGCATGGCCGGTACAAACGCCTTGGCTATGTACTGCATCGATCCCGCCAAGGAGAGCATGCGCTTCATATATTCGCCCGATCTCCGCAAGATCCGCCGCATGGCGCTCCGCATGCCGGGTTCGGACCCGCTACTGGGCATGGACTCCGGCGGTGACGATTTCTGGAACGGCGGTTCGCGTGACGATATGACCGTGAACGAATACCGTTTCATCGAAGAAAAAGATGGCCTGGTCCCTTATATCTCCGCGAACCCCGAGAAACTCGTGCGCCTGCCGGACGGCTCTCTGAAGGGCGGATTTGCGGCCACCGGCCATAAACTCATCATCGGCTATGAGGACAAGAGTTGGAAGGGCGCTCCGTGGCATTACACCAATATCATCTGGGTGAAGACCAAAGTGTATGTCTATGATGTCAAGGTCAATGACAGGAACTACAATTACGGCACCTGCCAGGGTTGGACGGAAAAGGGGACCTTTGTTCCATCATATAAGCGCATTACCGATAAAAACGGCAAGTTCTGGAAGGGCTCCTACTACTGTGGCGTGCCATTCTCGACCGCGGACGGCAAATGGCAGATCATGGCCAAATACGGCAGCGTCATGGTTGATCCCCGGCGTGATCACGGATCATGCTATCCGGACATCTGGCGTGAAGGCGGCGCCGCTATATTCGAGAATAAAAGCCTCAACAAGGCCGTATTCACCCGAGGCGGTTTCGAGAAAAACGCGCAATAACGCGACTTCAGTAAACGCGGATATCGATGCAGGCGATATGGGTATGAAATGATGGTTTGACCATTCCTTCAAACATCCCCCTCTCCCCATTTTTCGGGAGAGGGGGAACATATCAAATGCTTGTTACGAATTGGAATGAGGAGGTGTTCCTTGTCGATGGAAAAAATTCTGGACGGTTTCGCTGCGTTCATAACGCTGGTTTTGCTATGCGCCCTGCCGACCCCGCTTAAGGCCGGCAATCAGTTCGGCTGCGATCTGTTTGCAGCCGCGGTGGTGACGGATGCCACCTATGTCGCGGTTGGCGATCGCGGCAAGATATTCATATCGAAAGACGCCGGCAAATCGTTCGTTCCCGTCACCAGCAAGACCAAGTTGGCACTGGCCTCGGTGAGTTTCCCGGATGCCATGCAGGGCTGGATCGTCGGTCAGAAGGGGGTTATCCTGCACACGGCCGATGGCGGAAACTCCTGGTCTCCGCAGCCTTCCGGTGTGGATACATACCTCATGGCCGTCGATTTCGCGGATGCGCTCATCGGCTGCGCCGTCGGGGCAGACTCGACAATAATTATTACCACGGATGGCGGCGAAACGTGGACCCGTTCGAATTTCACTCTGACGAATGACGCCGGCTGCGCACATAACTTTTTTGCGATCAAGATGCTGGATCCCAAGACCATCTGCATTACCGGCGATATGGGCCGTGTGTTCCTTACGAACAATGCCGGCAAATCATGGACCGAAGCACCCACCAACCTATTCAATGAAGAAACCGGTGAGGGCCGCACCCTCTATGCCCTGTCTGTCTCTGGCAATATGCTTGTCGCCATAGGTATTGACGGCACCTTGATCACATCAACCGATGCCGGCAAGACATGGAACCAGGGCTCATCAGGCATGAAAAATCCTGATTTTTTCTGTCTGGGTATGGTGGATGCCTTTGGGATCGCGGCCGGTTCAGGGGGCAATGTCATCCAGACCACGAACGGCGGGGCTACCTGGCAGACCGTGAAAACACCGGAAAAGGTGTACAAGGCCTGGCTGAGCGGGATCGCGCTCAAAAAAAACAGCGCCGGTGAGATCACCGGTCTGGTTGTGGGCCAGTACGGCACGGTCGGCATTATCAGAAACTCCCAGATCACGTGGTTGTAAGACCTGGAGAGTGGGAGATCATATGAAAACGAACAAATTCATGGTACCGGCAGTCGATGTGCGGTTGGCACTGCGCTACCGCATTCCTATGCTGGTCGTGCTCATCGTAATCAGTGCAGCCCTGTGCTTCGGTCTCACCCGGCTCAAACTCGCGGACGATCCGCTTGTTTCCATGTATCCTGAGGGACATCGCTATATCCCAACGCTCAAGGCCATCAAGGCCATGGCGCCGGAACCACGCATGCTGGTTTGCCTCATCAAGGTCAAACAGGGCGACATCTATACTACCGAAACCATCAATAAGATTGACGCGGTCACGAATGGTCTCATGGAGATTAAAGGCATCATGCCCGGCGGAATCATCTCACTGACCAATGGCATGAACGATCTCAATAACACCGCCACGGAAGGTCTCAAGATCGAATCCATCATGGGCGACTGGCCGGAGAATGCCGAGGAATTCGAGGCATTGAAGCGCCGCGTGGCGGTTAATGCCATGGGGTTGGGCCGTTTTGTCTCCTATGACCAGACCATGGTCATGATCACGGCCAAGCTGGCCGATATCATCCAGATCGCACAGTCGGCCTATGACAAGCTGCCGGAAAAAGGCCGGCCGGCCTTCGATAAATTCAAGGCCAAGGAAGATGCCAAGTTTAATGCCAACCTGGTCAAGAAGATTGAGGAACTCAAGGCCAAGCAGGATGACGCCGAACACACGCTCTATTTCATGGGGGGGGAAGTTCTGGCAGCCCAGATGATGCAAATGGGTACGACTCACATCGGCGGGGCTGTAAGCGTCATGTTCGTACTCATCATTATTCTCCTGACGGTTTTCTTCCGTTCGCTCAGCGGCGTGGTGGCACCACTCGTGGCAATGATCGTGGCCCTGGTCTGGACACTCGGCATCTACGGACTCTTTAGGCTCGAGCTCAATCCGCTCATGATTCCGTTCCCACTCATTCTCGGGCTTATCGCCCTGGCGGCCGGGGCCATGCTCATGAAGGCTTTTAAATCCACGGATGACGAGGCCACCGCTATTGTTGCCGCAGTGGAACGCTCCGGTGTGCGTGGTCTCATCATCACCGCCGGTCTGGTCATGGGAGGCATGTGCCTGGTGAGCGTGCCCGTGGTGCGCGCGCTGGGATGCATGGGGCTTTTCTGGATTGTGGGCGCCTATGCCGGCGTAGTCCTGTTCCAGCCGATCCTGATGGATCTCCTGCCCGCGCCAACGGAAGAAGCGGATACATCAGCCGCGCAAGCGGCATCGTCCGCCAGTCTCCGATATGCCGGTCTGGCAATCGGCCTCGTGTTCATCGTGGTTGGCGGACTCATGTACTCGCGATTGGTGTATGGCGACAACGTGCCGGGCACAAGCTACATCAAGGCGAATCACCCCTGGAACCAGTGCTTCAACCTGCTGGCCAAGAAGTTCATGGGCCCGTATCAGTTTATCGTCTACGTTAAGGCCAAGAAACCCGGCGGCCTCATGGAACCGGAGGCCCTGGGCGCCATCAGCGATTTTTCGAGCTACCTGGTCAACGAGTGCGGGGCGCGCGAATGCATCGCCGTGGACTTCATGGTCAAGATGGCGCGCGCAAGCCTCATGGATGGTAATCCCAAATGGCTAGTCCTGCCCTTAATCCGCCAGCAGAATGAGCGTATGATGGGCAATGTCTTCGAGCAGGGCGGGTTGGAAAACTTCATCGACCGAAGCAATACCCAGGCCACGATCCAGCCCTTCTTCCCGAAGAGCGACACTTCCAGCATCAATGAGTATGCAGCCAAGATGCAGGCCTACATTGATAATAACCCATCGGATCTGCTGGAGTTCAAGCTGGGCGGCGGGCTGCTCGGCATGACCAAACCGCTCAATGACGCCACCAGACTGGCCTATCCGCGTGTCCTGGGATTCGGTTTTGTGATTCTGCTTATCGTGGCGAGCCTGGCATTCATGTCGCCACGCAAGGGTCTTGGCATAACGCTGGCCGTACTTGCCGCTCAGGGCATCGTCTGGCTGGGCATGACCGTCCTCGGCATGTCCGTGAGTCTGCCGGTCGTGAGCGTGAGTGCGGCCGCAATCGGCGCCGCCATGATCACGGGCACCGCATTGTCCTACGGCGACGGCGGTTGGAGGCGGCTGGCGCCTGCAATCCTCGTTGTGGCGGCCTGTGTCCCGTGGGCCTTTATCGGCATGCGTTTCCAGTCGGTCATGATGGTGACTTTCGGCGCCCTGGTCCTGGCCCAGATTATTGCCGGTATGCTCATAGTGCCAGCGTTTGCAACCGGGAAGAAATAATAATGGCGGTTTATTGAACATAATACCATTGAAAAATGCAATGCGTAACATGAGGAGGTTTAGAGAATGAAGACCACGAAAATATTGATGCCATTAATCGTGACTCTGTATTTTCTTTCAATACCCGGGACGGCTTTGGCACTGTTCAGAGATACGACAAACGGGAAATGGAGCCTGATCGGACAGTTCAAGACCCAGGCGACCTTCAGGACCGAGGACTCGCCCGACAACACACCCATCCCCCTCGAGTCGGGCGACATGACATCCCAGCGCAGTCTCCTCATGCTGCAATGGAAGCAAGATCTGGGTAACCGTTTTTTTGACACCAAAATTGAATATCTCGTAAAGGGCCACGCCTTCTATGACGGCGCCTGGGACTACGGCGCCAAGGCAATGAGCGATGACGACTACCGGCATGAATTCTGTCTGGACAACCGCGATCAGATAGACGATGAGAAGTGGGGGGCCGAGATCTTCAATGCCTATGTGGATATGAGCAAGGGCCCGGCGTTCGTCCGCCTCGGCCGGCAGGTCACATGCTGGGGCGAGATGAGCACGATTCGCATCCTGGACGGCACTAATCCCATGAACGCCTCGTCCATGTCGGTCGACCTGCAGGAACGGCTCATCCCGTTATGGATGGCCAGGGGCACTCTGACCTACGAAAATTTCGGGCCGTTCGATTCCGTAAATCTGACCGGCTATTATATCCCCGGCAAGATCGACGACACCGCTGGCGCGACCGTGGTCGATGGTTCACCGATTCTCCCGACTGTCGGCCGTCTCCACGACTATGAACTGGATGATCCGCTCTCCATGTCATCACTTTCAAAGTATATCGACGTATGTGACAGTGAGATCGACTCCGACCGTTACGGCGTGAAACTCGGTGCTGTATTTAGTGGTATAGACTTCAATATGGCCTACTATCGAATGTACTCGGACATCCCCGTACCGGTTTTGGATGCCAGTCTCCTGAGTCCTATTTCAAAAGCGTTTACCGATATCAATTTAAATCGAGATGTAATGGGTTCGCTACTGGGATCACAGAAACTCACCATGTTTCAATACCGCAAACCCGTGGATGTCTATGGGATAAGTTTTAATACACAGCTCGATTCCATCAATGCGGTCATGCGTGGTGAGGCCGCTTACCAGAAAGATTATCCCATATTGTCACCGGGCTCCATAGACGACATGGTGGCGGCCATGTCACAGAAGGTTACGATCACCGGCGGTCTAGGCGGCCTCAGCGAACTGATGGATACGGTAGTCCCTCCGAGCATGACCAAAAAGGTATTCCCCTTTGTATGCGGAGACCCCTATACCTATAACATTGTCAAGTATGGAATCGGTTTCGATAAATGGGTCAAGATACCGCTTATCAGTTCGTCGGATATGATGTGGATATTCGAGTATGTAGGCAGCACTATCTTAGGCTATAAAAGCCATCAGCTTTTGTGCCCCTGGCAGGAACCGTATGACGATGACCGGGACAGTAATTACGATCCGGTCTGGGTCAACAAACACAGCAATACCCTTATAGCTATTGCGAACACTTCGTATCTGAACAGTAATCTCAATGTTGCCATTACGACGATGTATGAGATTGAGCCGCATGCTTTAGTTATTATTCCAAATATTAAGTACTCCTATAGGCAATTTGATTTCACGCTCGGTTACTTCTTTGCCATGTCGGATAACTATGGAGGAACGTTGGGCTTGCTTGATAAGACCGATGAGCTCTCCTTCGGCGTCTCATATACGTTCTAGGGAGACAGCGTATGAGATCGTACGAATGGGAATTAATTTTCCGTAATTGTAAGAGAAGAAATATCCACGTGAGGTTGAAATCACCGATGATGACAAATTGTCATGTAAATATAGTCAGTTGTGATAACGCATTTTGGCATGATCTGTGCTTTAATATGTATGCGCAATTACCATATGGGTGCCCAAACGGACAAGATCGTAGAGTTCTCCAGGATCTTGGCCACGGATATAAGCATGCCTAAAGAGCCGCTTACCCAAGAAGCCCTCAAAAAGATCCTGCGTTGTATCTACGACAGGCTCTTGAGCTATGCCGAGAATAAAGACAACAGGTTTGAGGGAGAGCTCGAAGTGAGGTTTTTCATACACGAAAGCGGTATTAGAGACTATCACGCAACCGAGCACCGATACTTAAAGGAAGTATCATGATGTAGCAAGATGTTAAAAACAGTAATCGGATACCCGTTTGAAAACGAGGCCCGGTCGTCAACAACAATGGCGGTCGGGTTTTTTTGTCCTGGCCAAAGGAGAATGAGGATCATGGATGAAAAGAAGCCAAACAATTCCGGCAACGTATTTTCAGAGGAGGAGAGTATGAAACCATATAAAAAAGGTAAGTACGCGATATATATCGCCTTGATCTCCCTGGTCGTCATGGCATTGTCAGGGTGCGGTATCTATTCCGATGACAATCATACCAGTCAGTTGGCAGGGGACGAGTCGATCTATGACTATGGCAGTCCGGTCGAGGCGGTCGGGTTCAAAGATGCCCAGACTATCGAGCTCTATGTAAATCAGACCGGTTCGAATGGGAAGGCGTCATTCGTCAAGGTTACCAATGGAATGTTTCTGGACCCCGGTACGTATACCTTCGGGGTCACGGCCACCCGGCGAAAAGTAAATGGCGTGACCTCCGGACAGCGCGTTTTCATATCCGACGGCGGGTCGAGCTTCCAGGTTGAGGCCACCTATGACGCAACCCAGAAGATGTATGTGGCCGATTACAAAATCATGGGTATCGACATGTATCTGACCGCCCCGATTCTGGTGCAGGTAATAGGTGATGATGAAAAGGCTTCCAAGGCCAAATTCATCATCAGAACCGATTCCACGCTGCAAGCCTCTTATGGTACGCTCGTCGATCGGGGTCTGAGCATGACCATGAGTAAGAACTTTCTCCACACCCTGCCGGACCTCATGAATCCGGTCATAGCCCAGTATGTTTCCGGCCTCAAAATTAATGATATTACCCCGGCCGATAACAGCTCCGGCAAACAGCAAAACGGCGTCATCGGTATCGATGTTGCCGGATTGAAATGCGATATCGTTTTGAACGATACCTATACCTCAGGCGGCAATGTGACCCGCGGGCTGGCGATTGGGGTTGAGGACGTTGGCGCCGGTACATATAACACCTACCTGGAAACCATAGTAGCGGTCTTCGCCAACACATTGTTAAAAAATCTGAAGCTGAGCAGCATCCCCGTCATGCCGCTCGGGTATGAACTGAATAGCGTTATTTCGGACCTGTCAGGCAGTTCTCTGCCTGTCACCGGCATCGAACTGCTAACTAAGTTGACTATGGATATGAGTCTCGATGTCCCGATACTTTTGAACCTTAAGGGGTATCCCTCCGAAACCACGAGCGATTTTGCCGTGCTGGGCGGCGCCATCTATGCCCCGAAAAATGAAGATGTCGTGACGGACGAGAACGGCTATATGCTCTGGCCGAGCGTGACCGTGGACCCGACCGATACCGGCATGGCCGCCGGCATGTCCAATATTAAGGACAGCGCCACTGACATCGGCATGGCTATCTCGCAATACAATATCAACCAGATTCTCCCTGAAATGCTCAAAGGAATGAACATTACCATAAAAGATATTTATTCGGTCTTAAAGGCGTTTGCACCCATGGACTCAAGAGATACGCTCGATCTCGTTTTGAAGTTGAATCCAGAAGGCGTTGCCATGGACTTTTCCACGCAACGTATGACGGCCAATGACATCACCATCGAGCTGGTCGAGAGCGGGCCGGGCATCAATGCCACCATTGCCGAGCTATCCGTCGATATGACCATGCTCATCGACGGTACTCTCAGCAACACGGACGGCAACCTTTCGCTCAACCTGACCATCGAACCGATCGAAGATGTCTGCCACATGCATGTCATGAAGAATGATGCCGGCGGCGGCATGAACTTGCTCGACCATGGCCGCCTCATCCCGATCATCTTTAAGGTGTTGTCCGGCGGCAGTAACGTGCTCAGCCTCTCCGTTCCGCTCTCCGACCTCGGCATCACACCGCGCGCGGATGGCGCAGCCGGCAAGGTGGTCTTTGACGAAGCCGGCAACTGTTTCCTCGGCATGGCTTGTTCGGGGATCGATATGAGCAAGCTCTCCGGCGCGGGCGGTTGCTTCATAAACACGGCACGGAATTTCTAGGAAGAGGCTGAATTGAAGGTACAGAACAAAGTTATCGTTGTTACAGGCGGCGGCAATGGTTTGGGCCGGGAGTTGGTTTTGAGCCTTCTTTCCCGAGGTGCACGTGTCGCGGCGGTTGACATCAATACATCTGCCTTGGCGGAAACGGCAGAGCTATCAGGTGTGAAAAATGATAACCTCACCACGCATGCCGTGAATATTGCTGATAAAGGAGCGGTTGAGGCGCTTCCTGATCACATCATCTCACAGCATAGTGCGGTCGATGGCCTCATCAACTGTGCCGGTATCATCCAGCCTTTCGTGAGACTCAAGGATCTTGCGTATGAGGCCATCGACCGGGTAATGAACGTCAATTTCTTCGGAACGCTCAATATGACCAAGGCGTTTTTGCCCCATCTGCTCATGCGACCTGAAGCCCATATTGCCAATATTTCGAGCATGGGGGGATTCATGCCCTTTCCGGGACAATCCATTTATGGGGCATCAAAAGCTGCCGTCAAACTCTTCACTGAAGGTTTAAACTCAGAACTTATAGGCACCAATGTGCGGGTCACGATTGTTTTTCCAGGAGCAGTCGGCACGAACATTATGTCCAATTCCGGAGTGACGATGAGTGAAAAGATGGTGAGCGAGCAGTGTGCAATGAAACGGTTAATGTTATCGTCAAACAAGGCTGCACGAATCATTGCAGATGGCATTGAGCGGGATCGCCACCGCATTCTCGTGGGCAAAGATTCCGCCTTTATGGATTTTATCTATCGATTGAGTCCGAGAGGAGCGGCACGGTTTGTTTACCATCAGATGAAATCTTTATTGCCGGCATAATCATAGAGTTCGAGGAACCACCACCCATGAGCTCTGGTAGATGACCCAGAGCTTATCCCTGGGTGGTATAAGTCCGGTCCCAAAACCTGGGTCGAAAGATGCGGACTGAGCTCGAGGTGTGAGAAAAATCAGAAATGAAAGGAGGTTGATTATATGAGGGATTGAAGGTCCATGGGGGGGAAATACCGGCGTTCGAGGTACTCATTTACAAAATAATTTAAAGGAGGATTTCTATATGGCATCAAAATGGGATTTGATCGTGGTAGGGGCGGGGCCGGCCGGTTGTACTGCCGCCAAGTTTGCCGCCGAGAAAAAGCTCAAGGTTCTGCTCCTTGAGCGGGCGAAAGATCCGGGCGAGAAGAATATGTCGGGTAGCTATCTATTCAGGCCTATCTGTGAGGAGTGCTTCCCCGAATTTCCTGATGCTGATTGTCTCAAGGATATGCCTCGTTGGGGGGGCATCGATTTCCGGTGGGCAATCGACAATGACGAGAAGGTGTACGGCATGTATGCCGGACCGGGTTCGGATGCCATGAAGTTACAGTATTCGGTATTCCGCGATGAGACCGATGCCTGGTTCGTCAAGCAAGCAGTGAAGGCCGGCGCCGAGCTCAAGAGAGCTCTGGCTACGGATGTCATCTGGGAGAACGAACAAAAACAGCGGGTAATCGGCGTTGTCACTGATGTTGGCAATTTCGAAGCCCCGATGACCATCGATGCGTCCGGATTGCATTCGTTAATAGGCGCTAAAGCCGGCCTTGCGAACTGGACCAAGGACAAGATCATGCTTGGTTTGAAATACATCTTCAAGATGGATCCCAAGGTGCTCCGGGCAAGGATGCGCTGTTACAAGGATACCGATGGGGTCGACGTGGATTGGGGAACCTGCCCCATGCTGTGCGGCTCGAATCCCGACCACTTTGGTTGTCACGCTACCGGCATGCCTGAGCGCGGCATCGTCAGCATTGCGTACTACTGGGCGCTGAATGAGGGGATAGAGTTTCGCTGCAACGTCCACCAGCGGGCGCAATGGTATCTCAAGCAACCACAGGTTGCAGCCCTGATCGAAGGCGCTGAGTTCGTACAATGCAACTTCCATGGGCTCGCCGCGGGCGACCTGGTCGGATATGTGAAGAAGTCGTATCTACCGGGCCTGGTTCTGGCGGGAGATTCAGGCGGATTCGGCCAACCAGTGGATAATTATGGCGCCAATGTTGCCATGTGGCTGGGAAGGCTGGCAGGCGAGCTGGCCGCTGAGATGAAAGAGAAGAAGGACTATTCCGAGGCCATGTTTGCCAAGTACGAAGAGACCTGGCGCGATTCCTGGGTCGGCGATGACGATGTCCACGAGCTCTGCACATGGCTACGGGATGGCAGTATGGCTGAAATCTTTGAGGTTATGGATGAGTCAGTGTGCGCCGCGGCTAATGCGAAATGGAATGACAAGCCTTATCCGGATATGATCATGGGGATGTTGCCCACTATGCTCAAGGCTTTTCCATCCATACAAACACTCCTCTACGGTCTCAAGGGAGTAACAAGAACGGGTTTGAAGAGAGTAGAGCCCTTCATGGCGATGCTGAATATGATGAAATAAGACAAGGTGAAAGGGGAAGAGTGAAATGTCAAACAAATTGAAAAGTCAGCGAGTGGAAAAAGGGAAGCAGTTCGATGTCAGCGAACTCTATGGGCCGAAATTTTGTGGAGCCAAGGTACGCGAACTCCTGAAGGGCAAATACCAAGTCACCCCCAAGACAAAAGAGCACATCAAGGTAGATAAAGAAAAGTGCACCGGTAATAACTGTCAGCTGTGCTACATCATATGCCCGACCGGATCTTTCGAAATGGTAGACGGCAAGGCGACGTGGAAGTACGGCATGCAGCTCTGTGGTGAGTGCGGCATGTGCCGTTACTTGTGTCCTGCTCACGCCATCGAGTGGTCTTACCCTGAGTCGGGAACCGGCATCAAGTTGAAGTGGAGCTAACCCTTCGGCAGGTACCCCGCATTTAAGCTCATGGGATTACAAAAGATATAAGAACACAGGTTCACTTGTCTGCTCCATGGCAAGGGGGAGTTGGCGGGGAAACAGTTAACTTCCCCCTTGCCCAGCAAGTGTGGAGTGCAAGGCTTAGAGGACTGCTGACCAAGGAGAAGAGAAAATGGCGTTGAAAAAAGAATCAGTACTGGCTGTCATGATGCCCAAATTGAAGACTACCGACCTCAGCCCCATGATTAAATTGGCTGGGCAAATGTTACCCCGTATTTTCGACAATTGTTTGAAGCTGCTGGATGCGAAGGAAAGGGGGGCCATCGATAAAGTTATGCCCAAGGGTGGAGAAAAGAAGATATATATGCAGTTGGTGGGCACCCCGACTCCGCCAATTGTCATCGGAATGGCTCAACCGATAAAAATAAGCACCATGCCCGAGAAGGATATTATCCAGCAAAAGATAGATGGGATAAAGCTGAGTACCGACGACCTCCAACTCTTGTTAGATGGTCTGAACATCGCCAATATGCGCAAACTCTTTATGAGTTTAAAAGGCCAGATACCCACCATGCTGCGCATGTCAATGATGTTCATGCCCATGCTCCGATTGGGCCCTAAAGGATTAAAAAATATGGGCAACAAACTGACCGCTCAATTTAAGCCGCTGCTCGATATCTTCGCCCGGCTGAAATAGGAGAAGCTCATGTCCAAGTTTGGTATAGCTCAGGCCATTAATGACGAGTTCGAAAAGGGTCTCAAAGACATGACGGAGAGCGCGAGTTACCTGACCCGCGAGATCGGCGGCTATATCCTGGAGGCGGGAGGCAAGCGCTTGCGTCCCAAGCTCGTAATACTCATAGGCGAGGTCGTTGGCCTTACATGGGAGCAAACCCTGCCGCTGGCTTACTCGGTCGAACTCCTCCACACCGCCAGCCTCTTGCATGACGATGTGGTCGATGGGACCGAGATCCGCCGGTCGCGCCTCACGGCCAATCAGGTATTCGGCGACAAGCCGGCGTTGCTGGCGGGTGACTACCTTTCAGCCTCGGCGCTCGATGTGCTCTTTTCGCTCAGGTGCGTGGAACTGGCCGCCCAGACCGCCCGGACCGTCAAGAAGATGGCCGAAGGCGAGCTCCTGGAAATCGAGTATGCCGGCGGCTTCCATGACAAGCTGGATGTCTATCAGAAGATCATCTATCTGAAAACCGCCGCCTTGTTCGAATTGTGCGCCACAGCCCCGGGCATCATCGCCGGAATTTCATCCGAAGCGCTGGACGCTCTGGCAGACTTCGGACGCGCCATCGGCATGGCCTTCCAGATTGTGGACGACATCATCAACCTTGCCCCGACGGTACAGGATGACAAGGATGCCTATAATGATATTGCCGAGCGTAAATCCACGTTGCCTTTGATTTACCTGTTCCAGGACAAGCCCGATATCCTTGTCTCGCTGGCCAAGCTCAGTGATCCCGCGGCATGGTGCAAGGCAATCATTCCTCATCTCACGAACGCCGTCCTGATCAGGAGTAAGGCCCTGGCGGAGACGTTTCTCTCCCAGGCCATGCTGGCCCTCGATGGCAAGGGCCTCTTAACGGCCAGTCTGCGGAAGATCCCGGAACTGGTCCTGGCGCCCGTCAATGGCCGCTTCTGTGGGAGGAGCCAGGGTAAGGGAAGTGCCAGGCTCAGGTCTTGCTTGGGAACATTTCCCAATTAACGTGTTGGGATTGCCTCTACGCTCCCGATTCATTTTCTCTACAAGTTAAGATTCGAGCAATTGAAGAAAGGACCACACATTATGGACACTGGATACCTTGGAGCGATTCTGAAAGAGAAGAGCTCTTTCCCCTTTGCGATTTGGTGGGAAGCCTCACGTCCGCGCATGCTTTCACTCGGCTTCTCAAGTGGAATAGTCACCGCGGCGGTTGCTTACATAAACGGCGTCTTCAACCTTTGGACCATGATCCTCGAAATCATGCTCTCGACGGTCCTGCTCGTCGTGTCGTGCTGGGCGGATGAGTATGGCGATCTGGAGAAAGGCGTCGATAACGATAGTAGGCTCGGCCCTCATCGACCCTTGCAGAGAGGTGAACTCACAATGGAGGAAGTCCTCAAGGGCTGCAAGATAGGAACGGCGGTGGCCATGCTTGTCGGCACCATGCTCATCTTCTACTCCTTTGCTCGCAACGGGTTCAATATACCGATCATGGTGCTCTATTTCGCGTTGGGACTTTTCGCGATCTGGGCCATGTTTGCCTATACCATGGGCAAGAAACCCTATGGTTATAATGGCTGGGGGGATATCTCGGCTTACTTTTTCTACGGAGCCGTAGCCGGCATGGGGGGGTACTATCTCTATGCGCAAACTGTGGATTGGACCGTGCTCCTTCCCATGTCGAGCGTGGGACTGCTCTTCACGAGCACGATTAACCTTCAGAATCTGAGGGACTTTGACAACGATAAGGAATACGGCAAATTAACTACGGCGGTCAAATTGGGAAGGAGGCGGGCGATCACATATCAGTACTTCCTCGTGATCACATCCATCATCTTGTATGTTCTCTTCCCGATCGTCCACGGCATGGATACTGTACTGAACTATCTGTTCGTCTTTACGATGATACCGCTCGTGAATCATCTCAGAGGATTCAGGAAGTTAACCTCATCCGAGGCGAGCCCCGCAAAACTGGATACACTCATGTGGCCGCTCACGCGTGGTATGGGAATCGTTGCGATCGCTTTCTCGATGTGCGTCTGTGTGTAATCCTATGTATTGGTGAGGTTCAAGCAGTGAAAAGAATCTCCATCATTACCGGTGGAGCAGGCGGAATGGGTCTCGCCACGGCCAAAGCAGTAGGGCAGGATCATCACGTTGTTGTCTGTGATTGGGATCAGAAGCGGTTGAAGAAAGCGGTTGGAGAGCTCAAGCAACTCGGCATCAGTTGCGATTCATTCGTACTCGATATCACTGATCCGACGTCGGTTGATGCGGTCATTAAATATGCGTTTGGGCAGGGTAAGTTGGTATCGGTGATTCATACGGCAGGTCTTAGCCCGCAGATGGGCGATCCGGAAACCATTATGAAGGTTAATGCGCTGGGAACAGTCAATATCACCAACACCTGTTGTGAAGTTGCTCGTGAAGGCTTTGCTCTCATAAATGTCGCGTCCATGGCGGCGCATCTGTTTCCCTGTTTCCTGCTTCCCAAACGCGCCTATCCCTTTGCGCTGACTGACGCGGAAGTGTGCCTGAAAAAGGCGCTGTTTTTGTACCGGTTTATGCCGACCAAGCTATACCGTAACGGCATGGCGTATGGGATCAGCAAGGACTTTGTCGTTTGGCTCAGCCGAAAGAGCGCAGCCAGGTTTGGGGAAAAAGGCACCAGAATTCTTTCGGTTTCGCCCGGTACGTTTGATACCGAGATGGGGCACCTTGAAGAGAAAAGCGGTTCGGCAAAGATGCTCAAAACAGCGGCTCTGAAACGATTCGGCAAGCCGGGCGAGATGGCTGACTGCTGGCCTTTTGCGCCAGTGAAAAGGCCGGTAATCTGACGGGTACAGATATTTTGTGTGACGGTGGTGTGATTGCAGGACGAAAGATGGCCTAAGGGGGATATCCTCCCCCGTGTCCTTTTAGAGGGTGTGTATATAACGGAGAGAAAGTATTGAGGATAAATTGGTATGGGTATTCTGGAACGTGTTAATTATCCTTCCGACCTGAAGAAACTCGGTCTTGAAGAATTGCATCTGCTGGCTGGAGAAATCCGCGAGCAAATCATCGCCACAGTGTCACGGTCCGGCGGACATCTGGCCTCTTCCCTGGGGACAGTGGAGCTGACCCTGGCTATCCATTACGTCTTCGATACCCCGCAAGACAAAGTGATATGGGATGTGGGTCATCAGGCCTATGCACACAAAATCATCACAGGGCGTAAAGGCCTTTTTCATACCTTACGTCAGCGTGGTGGTATCAGTGGTTTCCCGAAGAGGGAAGAAAGTGAATATGATGTATTTGATGTAGGCCACTGCGGAACTTCCATATCGGCAGCCACGGGGCTGGCCGAGGCAAGGTGTCTGGAGGGCAAGAAATATCGCGTCCTGGCTGTCATTGGCGATGCGTCCATTACCTGCGGCATGGCCTTCGAGGCCTTCAATTGGGCCGGGGACCGGAAAAAAGATCTGATCATCATCTTGAATGACAACGAGATGTCGATTTCGCCCAATGTGGGAGCTTTATCCGCCTACCTCAGCCGCATCATGACCGGAGAGACGGTTACCAAATTACGAAGAGAGGTTAAAGGCTTTCTCAATACCATACCCTTGATTGGCGAAAACCTCCTGAAATTTGCCCGGCACGTGGAAGAATCCCTAAAGGCATTCATAGTACCAGGCGCAATCTTTGAGGAACTCGGATTTACGTATGTGGGTCCCCTGGAGGGACATCGGCTGGACAGCCTGATCTGGACCATGCGCAATGTGAAAAAGATGAGCGGCCCGATCCTGATTCACGTTATTACCAAAAAGGGGAAAGGATACAGATTTGCGGAAGAAGATCCATTGAGATTCCATGGTGTCTCGCCCTTTTGTATCGATACGGGCAAGCCGCTGAACGATAATGCACACCCACCGACCTATACGAATATTTTTGGAAAGACATTAGTCCGGTTGGCCCGCGAAAATCCCAAAATCGTGGCCATCACCGCCGCCATGTGCGAGGGAACGGGTCTGGCCGCATTTGCCAGAGAAATGCCACAGCGATTCTACGATGTTGGAATTGCCGAGCAACACGCGGTAACCTTTGCCGCGGGCCTGGCCCTGGAGGGGTTTATCCCGGTGGTGGCCGTATATTCATCCTTTATTCAGCGTGCTTACGATCAGATTCTCCATGATGTATGTCTCCAGAACTTGCCCATTGTTTTAGCCTTGGATCGGGGCGGTTTTGTGGGTGAAGACGGCCCGACGCATCATGGTCTCTTCGATTATTCCTTCCTGCGGGCCATTCCGGGCATCATGATCATGGCCCCGAAAGATGAAAATGAACTTCAGCACATGCTGAAGACGGCGGTTTCCTGCAATCAACCAGTCTGTATCCGTTATCCCAGGGGAATAGGTACAGGAAGGGAACTGGACGATATTCCAACTGCTCTGGAAATCGGCAAGGCCGAGGTGTTAATGCATGGAGACCATCTGGCGATTATTGCCATTGGGTCTTGTGTCTATCCGGCACTGTCGGCAGCGCGATTGTTGCAGCAAGACGGCATAGGGGTTACGATGATCAACGCCCGGTTTGTAAAACCTTTGGATGAAGAACTCCTCTGTGCAACAGCGGTGAGGGTCAAGATAATCATAACGGTGGAGGAAAATGTCCTGGCAGGCGGCTTTGGAAGCGCCCTCTTAGAGCTTTTTGAAAGAAAGGGCATCGGCGATGTCGCGGTGAAAAGATTAGGCGTGGGCGATACCTTCGTGCAACATGCCACACAACAAGAATTGCGGGCACTGTATGGCATCGACGGGGAGGGTATCATGGCTGCGGCACGGGAAATGCTCAAACCGATCCAGCACGTTCATATCTATACAAATGACGAGAGGATGCCGTCCATAAGGGTCAAGATTCCAGAGGCGATCAAGACCAAGATCAGCGGCTATCCCCATGAAATGGATGCCAGGTCCAATGAAAGATAAAGTATGCCTTGTGACGTGAAGTAACGTGGGTATTGGGTATGTTACCGCTTTGGAGTTGGCAAAAGCCGGTGCTCAGGTTGTTATGGTATGCCGTAATTATCTGGGGCATTATCTCCTGACCATGCTTTTATTGGATGAGTTAAAAACAACGGTTGCCGCACGAATCGTAAACGTATCTTCGTTGGCTCATATGGGAGCAACGATTCATTTTGATGCATACCTTTTCGGCCATGAAAGCCTATGGACAGTCAAAATTGGCGCAGCTTCTTTTTACCTATGAGCTGGCGGGGCGCCTTCAAGGAACAGGGATCACGGTGAATGCACTGCATCCGGGGGTTGTTGCATCGGGGTTCAAAAACGGGGTACAGGGCCTTAGGTATGTATTAGCTTCCATGGTTTATAACAGCATCGGTATATCTCCTGAAAGAGGGGCAGAAACGATAGTATATCTCGCGACCTCTCCAGAGGTTGCTTCTGTAACCGGCAAGTATTTTGTAAAATGCAGAGAAAAACGATCGTCCAAGTCGTCTTATGACGTTAAACTGCGTAAGCGATTATGGGAAGAAACAGAACGTCTTTTACAAAAGTATTAGAGTAGTCGATCCTAAAAAACCGCTTACGAGGTTGAGTGGTTAGGACAATTCGATTTCGAAGTCCGCGTTGCGCTTGAACTCCTCGAACATGAAGCCCTGGATCTCGTCCGCGGTCTTCATCAGGTGCAGCTGTTTGACCACCTCCTGGCAATGCGTGAGGTCGATCTTGCGGGCCATCTCCTTGACATGCGAGATGGCGAAGGCATTGGTCGAGAACTGGTCGATGCCCATGCCCAACAGGATCGGGGTATAGATGGTGCGGCCCGCCATTTCACCGCACATGGAGACCGGGATGCCCTCGGCGTGCGCGGCGTCGATCGTGCACTGGATCAGGCGCAACACGGCCGGATGCAGGGGGTCGTACAGGTAGTTGACGTACTCGTTGCCGCGGTCGATGGCGATGGTATACTGGATCAGGTCATTGGTGCCGATGGAGAAGAAGTCGGCCTCCTTGGCCAGAAGGTCGGCGATCACGGCCGCGGCCGGCACCTCGATCATGATGCCCACCGGGATGTCCTCGTCAAAGGGGATGCCCTGACTGCGCAGCTCGTGCTTGGTCTTATCCAGGATCTCCTTGGCCCGCAGCAGTTCCTCGATGCCGGAAATCATGGGGAACATGATGGAGGTCTTGCCGTAGTGGCTGGCCCGCAAGATACCGCGCAGCTGGGTCTTGAAGATCTCGATCTCCTTGAGGCAGACCCGGATGGCGCGCAAGCCCATGGCAGGGTTGGTTTCCTTCTTGAGCGCCCCTAAGTGGGCGTAGAGCTTGTCCCCGCCCAAGTCCAGGGTGCGGATGACGGTCATGTAAGGCGCCACGGTCTCGACCACGGCCTTGTAGGCCTCGAAGTGGTCCTCTTCGGAAGGGATCTCGTCGCGGTTAATGTAGAGGAACTCGGTGCGGTACAGCCCGATACCCTCGGCCCCGTGCTCCATGACGGTCTTGACCTCTTCCTTGAACTCCAGGTTGCCCAGCACCGGGATATGGTGGCCGTCCCGGGTGATGGCCGGCTCCTTGGCCTTTTCCTTGAGCTTGAGCTCCATGCTCAAGTGCGACCGGCCGCGTTGTTCATAGTCCGCGATCTGCGATTCGCTGGGGTTGACGATCACCACGCCCGAGATGCCGTCCAGGATGACGGTGTCGCCCGGATTGATGAGCCCGGAGGCCTTTTCCAAACCGACCACGGCCGGGATTTCCAGGGAATGCGCAATGATGGCCGTATGCGAGGTCTGGCCGCCGACATCGGTCACGAAGCCCAGCACCTTTTCCTTGTTGAGCATGGCCGTATCGGCCGGCGAGAGATCGTGCGCCACGATGATGCTTTTCTCCACCAGGTGGAAGCCCTTGATCTCCCTGCCGATCAGGTTCATGAGCAGCCTTTCGCCCACGAAGGTCGTGTCGGTCACGCGGCTCTTGATGTATTCGTCGCCGATGGCGGCGAAGCTGTCCTCGATCTCGGTCAGGGCGATCTTCAAGGCCCATTCGGCATTGATGTGATCCTTGCGGATGAGCTTCTTGACCTTGCCGATCAGGGACGGGTCCTTGAGCATCATGAGGTGGGTTTCAAGGATCAGGGCGTGCTCTTTGATGTTGCTGCGGCTCTCCAGCTTTTTTTTGGCCTCATCGATCTGCTTGTACGAGGCCTCGACCGCGTCGTCGAAGCGTTTGATCTCGTCATCGACCAGGCCTTCGGTGATGCGGATCTTGGGGTAGCGCTCGATCTTGCGGCGGTCGATGATCACCGCATGTCCGATGGCGATGCCGGCCGAGGCCGCCACGCCGTGCAGGATATATACCTGACGGTGCTTCACGGGTGCTCTCCAAAGCCGTCCTCGACCAGGGCCACCAGGGCCGCAATGGCCGTGTCCTCATCCACGCCCGAGGCCTTGACCGTAATCTGTGAACCCATGGCCGCCGCCACGGTTAAGAGCTCCATGATACTCTTGCCGTTTGCTCTCATACTGTCCTTTTCCACTTCAACATGGGAAGCAAAGGTCGATGCCAGTTTGGCAAAGGCCGCCGCCGAGCGTGCATGCATGCCCAGTCGATTGGGTATCGTAACCTTTTCTTCCTTCATTTCATAATCGACCAAACGAGGACAAGAATAAAGAGTCCGTAGAAAATAATAAAAGAATTCAGCTTGAGCTTCATGGACAAATAACTTGCCAGGAAGATCAGGAGGCCCATAACCGTGTTGCCCGAATCTGTTCCCCAGGGCGCCAGGGCCAGCACCAGGCCGCATAAAACCGGTATGGCGTAGCTCACGATGCGGGTCTTGTCGACCGAGATGGCGGCCCCGACCTTGAAGGCCCCTTCCGGTCCCAGTTGATAGCCCTTGTGGAAACCCCAGATCATGATCCAGAAGTGCACGATATTGAAGAAGAGTATAGCAACGATAATGCCTAAGGGGGCGTCGAACATGACGGCCAGCAGGCAGAGCAGTGCCACCAGGGGTTTGAGCGTGGCCCAGAAGAAGCTGTCGCCGATGGCGGCCAGGGTCCCGGATACGGTCGGCTGCACCCTGGGAATCATCTCATACCGCCCCTGCTCCTCGAGATTCAGGTTGATGCCCATCACCGTCGGCGCCATGTAGGGCTGGGTATTGAAAAAGGTGGTATGACGCATGACCGCTTCCGGGAGATCCGGTCCATGGATGGTCTTCAGGCCGGGCAGGACGGCGTAAAGGTACCCGGCCGTCTGCATGCCCTTGAAATTCCACGCTCCCTGTATGCACAGGGAGCGCAGCAATATGCGGGTGCTTACCCCTTTTGAGAGTTTCACACCGGATGGACTAACATATGTGGGTAAGCCCGTCAACGCTTCGAAGTGGAGCTTAAGGTCATTATCGCATGCTCTTCAAGTGGCCTGTGCCCGCTAATTGCACGCAGACACGCAGCGTGATGATTGATAGAACCCGCACGGATTGATGGCTCTCATAAACTAAAAGCATGGTGCCTATTATTAGATGCACTTAAGGAATTTGTTTGTGGATTGAAAGTTTGTTAAGCGATTTTTAGGTGCATTGGGCTGGACGGTATAAATGCAAGTAGTATGGAAATGGGGGAAGCATCGCATGCGGGAATCGACGAGACGCGTCATCAAAATGCATGGAGTCCGACTGGACCGTGCGCTGCATCATTATATCTATTTCAAGTTTTACGACGTCTACATCAAATATTTCTACCTTGCCGCCAAGCTGGTTTTACCCTGGATTTCCTCCTTGAAGATCACCAGCCTGGCCTTGCAAGGCGTATTTGAGCGCTTTCATGCCCGCGTGCTTGCTCCGCAAGAGATCAACCGTATTCTGAGCCTGCGCGAGGACGTGTCCCTGGACGCACGAACCGCCAAGCAGGTTGTACCCTTTACGTACGCCTTTGAGGTGATTCTGGAGAATCCGGAGTTCATAGCGGCCATCGATTGCCCCTGCCGCAAGACCTTTGGAAAGGATACGGATGACATGACTGTCTGCATCTGCGTGGGTACAGGCGCGCTCTTTTGGCTGGAACAGGGCCAACGTCAGCATTCCAAACGCATAGACCAGTCGGAAGCACTGGACATCATCAGGCGGCAACGCGCCAAAGGGTGCATCACCACGGCATGGTTCAAAGTCGCCACCGGTGGCCGCAGCGGCGTTATCTGCTCCTGCCATCCGGATTACTGCGTGGGGCTGCAGGGCATGCGCATGGCAAAAAATCTGGCCTATGCCGAAGGCGTCACCAACCATGCCCCTTCCGGCTATACGATCGCCATCGATTCCGCGCGGTGCACCAACTGCGGCACGTGTGTTGATGCCTGTCATTTTAATGCGCTTATGGCAACCAGCGTTCCTCCGGTCTATCAGCGTGAGGCCTGCCTGGGGTGCGGTTTATGCGCCGAGGCCTGCCCCGAGCATGCCATTACGATGCACTTTGACCCGGAGAGGCCGCTGGCGCTGGACAGGGAACTCGACCGGGCATGTCATGTAAAATAGATGAGGATGCTATCGTATGAATCTTAACCGGATCATGAAACCACTGTTGCGGGGTACGGTTCCACCTCCCCGTGAAGTCCCCGAACCTCTGCTGGAGCTGGCGGCTTCAGCCATCGGACTGCGCGCCAAGGTGATGCCCTTGACCTCGATTGAACGGGCCTTCGCGGCGCTGTTTCACAAGCAACCCGACCACGTACCCGTGACGCCCCTGGTTTGTTCAGCCGCGCGGCAGATCAAGAACATCGCCTTCAAGGATCTGTCATTAAGCGGCGATATGGCGGCTGAGGTCTTCTCTGCCGGGTTCGAATTTATCGGCGGGGATATGGTGGTCCTCATGCTGGATCTCTCCGTCGAGGCCGCCGATTTCGGCCAGGCAATGGTCTTCCCGGACAACTCCACCGCGCATCCTGATTACGCCAACCCGGTGATCAAGGATGTGTCGGATTACGAACGCCTGCGTCCCATAGACCTGAAACAAGCCCCCCGCATGCAGGAATTTTTGAAACTCTGCCGCATCATGGTCAAGCGTGTGGGCCTGCGTGGCCTAGTGGGTGGGTTCGTCTTTGGACCGCTGGGCGTGCTGGGCATGATGCGGGGCGCGGAAAATCTGCTGAAAGATTGTTTGCTGCACCCTGCCGCGGTCCGCAAGGCCTGTGAAACCATTACCGGCGTTTTGATCGAGTACGCCGAGGCCCAGTGTGAAACGGGTGTTCCCGCGATCGCCATTGACACCTTGTATGCCAGCATGAGCGGCATACCGAAAAAGGTATGGGAGGAGATCGAAGGCCCCTTTGCCAGGGAGATCAGCCTGGCAATCAAGCGCAAGAAGCTCATGGTCGGGGTCCACAACTGCGGCCACAGTCCCTATGCCGATGTCCAACTCAAATGGATGGAGCCTGAGGTCTTAAGCATCGCGCATCTGCCCGATGACTGCCGCTCGGACCATGATCTGAAACAACGCTATGGGAAGAATGTCACCATCATCGGGCATGTCCCGACACCCTTGCTCATACACGGCACACCGCAGCAGGTCATGGATGAATGTCGGCGTCAGATCGATATCCTGGGCAAGGACGGCGGTTACATTCTGGCACCGGGGTGCGAATATCCGCCCAATATCCCCTTAACCAATGCCTTCGCCATGATTGAAGCGGCCAAACGTTTCGGATGAGGATAGACATGGATACGAAAAGCGATATCAGCGGTATGCTCCAAGAGCTCGAGGATGATGTATATCAGGGCAATATCTCAGACATCAGGGATCACGGTCCGGTGGAGAAGGTGAAGGATGCGTCCATCCATTCCGTCATGGACGCCCTTAACCGCGGCTTGGAACGAGCACGATGCGGCCTGCGGAATGCAGACCTCTGCGTACCGGAGTTCCTCTTGGCCATGGATGCCTTTCGGGAAGGCCTCAAACTGGTTAATAAGCCGGACCCCAAAATCCGTAAGAAGGATCGGTGCGTGCTCATCGGTGTCGTGGAGGGGGAGGTGCACGATCTGGGGAAGAACATCGTAGCGGCCGTACTGGAGACCTCAGGTTTCCGGGTCATTGATACAGGGGAACTTACCCGCGACCGTGCGCTTGAAGCCATTGAAGAACACCGGCCATGCCTCGTGGCCCTTTCAGCCATGATGTCGACCTGCATTCCGGCCATGCAGGATACCATAACCTGGGTCAGGAAGCTCCATCCCGAGGTCAGGATCATGGTGGGAGGGGCGGCCCTGGATGCGGACTTGGCCGCTTGCATCGGCGCGCATGGTTACGCCGACAGCGCGGCCACGGCAACGGATGCGGCGTGTTCAATGATCGATGGCCAATGAATATCTGTACCCGCTAACATTCGTTCCTCCCACACGGGATGAGTTGATTGAAGGCATCCGGATTGCCTCAGGGTTGATGGGACCATCTTCAAACCGTCAGGTTCTCTCGGACATGCTGACCCAGGCGGCCGACGCTGTTCCAGCCGTGCTGGCGCCGCGTTCGCTCCTGAAGAAGACCGACATCACGGGCTTTGAGGCAGGCATCTTGACAGGCCGAGAGGTATCCATAGACAGTAAAAAGCTTTGCCGTCTGATTGCCGGCATGGATCAAGCGGCCTATATCTTTGCTTTTGCCCTTACCTTGGGCGGTGAGCTCGATACCTTGATCGCACATTCCCAGCGGGCTTCATTGACCCGCGCACTGTTCATGGATGCCGCCGGTTCGTTTCTGGCCGAACGCTATGCGGCTCAGATGGAAGATCATCTCAGGGTAACGCTTTCGGAGCAAGGCCTAGAACTTTCTGCCCGTTTCAGTCCGGGTTACTGTGATTGGGAAATTGTACAGGGCCAGCGGGAACTCTTCCGCTTTCTCTCGCCGCAGTCAATCAGGATCATCCTTTTACCATCCGGCGTGATGTTGCCCTTGAAATCCATTACCGGCATATGCATAGCCGCCGTTCATGTCCCTTTCCGTACGCCATGCGCCGGATGTCATAAGAAGCGCTGCCGCTATCGACGGACAGGGATTTAAGGATTATAATAGCGCTCATGTGCCGCAAGCGATGCCGGTGAAAGGGGGAGGGTGTGGGTCAAACAACAATGAAGACGGAGGCAGCTTGTCCACAATACGCTGTGCAGGGCCGTTTATCAGTGGCCGGGGTTAAAACGAGCGGCGTCCTGATCCTGCTGCTCCTGAGCATGCTGATGCCCGCATGCCAAGCTTTCGGTCAGGGTCGCTTGCACCACCAACTGGGCGACTTCGAGTATCAGAAGACCACCAACGGTATCCTGATCTGCGCGCCCCATGGCACCTACGACCTCAGGACCGATGAGATTGTAATCGCGGCCGCACGCGAACTGGGCGCCGGATATGTCGTGGCCCGGGGCTTTACGCCCGGCCATGTGCGCATCAACGTCAACCGTCCGACTGAAGGCGCCGGGCTCTCAAGCGCCCGTGAGCCGCGCACGCGGCGCAGCCGCGAGGTCTACGACGCCTATGCCGACCTGGTCAGAAAGGCCGCCGGTGGGCACAAGCTGCGCTTGTATGTCGAGGTGCACGGCAATTCCAACCCATTATCAGCGTATAAGATAGAACTTGCCACTACCGGGATCAGCAGGGACGAAGCCCTGAGGTTGAAGGACGCCTTTGCGGACATCATCCATGGCGTACGCCGACAGGCGCCTGACTATCCGCGGCTGGCTCTTAAGGTGGAGCCCATAGACAAGCTCTTCTTCACTACCACGGGCGCCAAGACCATCGGCATCATGGCCGATCCTCTGGTGCCCAAAGCCCTGCATTTCGAGCTGCCCGCCAGCGCGCGCCGGCCCCGGATGATCGACGCCACGGCCGCACTGGTGGCTGCCATTGCCGCCGAGATCACCGGCGGCGCGGCTGACTTTCCTAAGGACGATCAGCGCGAGCGGATCACGCCCCGGCGCTCGCAGTAAGGCGCGATTGGGCAGCGCGAGCACCACGGACTGATCGGCAGACACAGATTCTGGCCGTACGGGACCAACAGATTATTGATCTCTTTCCAGTGCCGCTTGGGAAGCACCTTCCTTAAGACCATCTCGGTTTCATCCGGGGTCTTGGTCGTGACATACCCCCAACGGTTGGTGATGCGGTGTACGTGCGTGTCCACGCAGATGCCCGGTTTGTCGAAACCCAGGATCAACACCAGATTGGCGGTCTTGCGGCCCACGCCGGGAAGCTTCAAAAGGCCCGCCATGCCGGCGGGCACCCGGCCACCGTGCTTTTGGGTGATGATCCGGGAGACTTCGATAATATGCCGGGCCTTGGTTTTATAAAACCCCACCGGATAGATGGCTTGCTGAATATGCTCCAGGGGTAGACGCGCCATGTCCGCGGGCGTGGTCGCCAGGGAGAAAAGACGGCCGCTGGCCTCGTCCGTAGTGCTGTCCTTGGTGCGCAGGCTCAGCATGGTGGCCACCAGGACCTTGAAAGGGTCGTGCTCCCGGGCCACCCGGCCCACGATGGGCTCCTGCCAGGCCTGGATCGCTTGCATAAGTATTGCAAAAACGGTATCGATGACGCGGTTGTCCATGAGTATGTCTATAGCAGAGTGCGGCTGGTGTTCAAAGTGCGTTGGTGTTTGGTGAGCCGGGGATCTTGGAATTCGGTTCATCCGGTTCAAGCGCATTTTTGAAAAGGATCGATTATCTATCAAATATACCCGGCAAGAAGCATGCTGTGTTCCCGCACCGTACCCCGCCCCCTACGTTAAGGGCTAAACACCATAAATGAAAAGGCCTTATCATGGGCCTGCGACCCTAAAGAATCGGATCGTGGGTAGGGATGATATTTTATCAATAATATATTTAATGGGTTGCAAATATACATCTGCCATCGGCGTCTTGGCACGCCTTTCGCTCTATCCAAGGCAGGAGATGAGAAAGGAGGGCGCAGCGATGAAGGCCGATGAAAAACATACTTGTGAGATCTGCGGAAAGGCTGAAGCGGTAACGGAATGCGAACATTGCGGCAAACATCTGTGCCGCGATTGCCGTAAGCTTGAGATCTGGGGCACTGGGGCTGAGGACCTGAGCGTGAAGTATTTCTGCCCGACCTGCAAGGAGAATCCGGACGTCAATCCCTGGGGGGCCTATGACAAGGAATTTGGCCTGGGCGATGTCCTGGAGATCATGAATGAAAAACGGGAGTGTCGGGCTGCTTAAATATGGTCTGACCTTTGGTAAGATAAAGAAAGGAGGATATGATGAAAGAAAGAGACTGGTACAAGAATGAGTGGATCGGAAAAGCCACCTTGGATGGCTTGAAAGAGGCCATGCAAGAATTAAACGATACTTGGGGAACCCATGCGAATGATTTTAACATGGGCAGACCTCTCACGCTCGTGAGGTTCGAGACGGAATACCCCGGGAAGAAGGCTGCGTGACTTAAGCCTGACCTCGGATTCCATAAGTAAAAGAATACATCGAAAAATCAGCATCTACGAAAAGCCAGGCAGTCTAGCGCTGCCTGGCTTTGTTTTATGGAAATAGTAATCTGAACAGGCATATCTAAGAAAATTTGTGGTTTCTTATGACTCGAACACCTATAATTTTCTGATAAGATCCGTACAGAAAGCAATCTTAACCCGGATAGTCTAAAATTCTTCGAACTCCCCGCCATGCGATTCATCGCTTGGCGCTGGAGCAGCCGGCGCGCTCGCCAGTTCCATGAATTCCAGGATGAGGCAGGTGAAGTCGTCGTTGAGCGATTCCGTGGCGGAAAAGGCGCGCAGCTCGCGCTCGAGGGTGTCGATGACTTCCTGGCCGTGTTTGTCGGCTATGATGGACGTGAAGAGCTCAATGAGTCGCGTCCTGCCGAACTGCTCGCCGTCGGCGTTCTCGGTTTCGATGATGCAGTCGGTATAGAGCAGCAGGGCGTCGCCTTCCTCGATCGAAATCGTCTTTTCCTCATAGTCGCCGTCATCGAACATGCCGATGAAGAAACCGTTGGTATCGAGCTCAATGATTTCCCCACGGGCGCGGCGGTAGAGCAGCGGATTGGGGTGTCCGGCGTTCGTGTAGGTGATGGTGTTGCGGTCGCGGTCCACGATCAGATAGAAGGCGGTGATGTAGTCCTCGGCCAGGATGGGCTTGATCTCATCGTTGAGCATATGGAACAGAACCTTCGGTGAGGCCACGTTGGCGGCATGCGTATGGAAGCTCATCTTGAACATGGAGGCCACCAGGGCGGCGGCCACGCCATGGCCTGATACATCGGCGATCAAGAAGCCGGTCAGGCCCGGGCCCTGGTCGACCACGTCGTACAGGTCGCCGCCGATCTGGATGGAAGAGATGTACTTCGAGGCGAAGCTGATGCCGCCCACGCTCTGATAGATGTCGGGCAGCAGGCTCTTTTGGAGCTCGCCCGCCATCTCGAGCTCGTGCACCATACGCTGGTTTTGGTCTTCGATGATGGCGTTCTTTTCATCGACCTCGGCCAGGGCGATGGCCAGCTGGGCGGCTTGTTCCTCCATGAGGTCCTTGGTCTCCGCCATTTCCATCATGGATTGTTCCATGTCGAGCCGGGCGCGCATGAGGTCCGTAGTGTCGGTAAAGACCACCACCGTATTGCGGCGGTCCTGCTCCAGCTGGATGCTCCGGAGGATCTTTTCCATGTAACGGACCTCACCCTGCGAATCCTGACGGGTGATCCGGGTGGCCGACGGATCGAGCAGCTCCTGGACGATGGCCGGGAGCGTGTCAAGGCGTTTTCCCCGCACCGTGGTCGTCTCTATGCCGGTGATGTCCCGGGCGCTGCGGTTCCATATCACCACGTGTCCGTCGTGGTCGACCACCAGGAGCCCGGCGGGTAGGCTGTCGACCAAGGTGCGCAGCAATTCGGCGCTGCGTCGGTTGCGCTGTATCCCGCGTTTCTTAAGCTCGCCGTCCGTGCGAGCCAGGGCCTGCTCCACGGCCTGAATGAGCGTCTTGACGGCGTGCGGCGCCTGCTTGTCGATCAGATCGTCCGCGCCGATACGGACCAGGTCGCGCAAGACCCGCTTGTCATCCAGATTCGTAAAGACGATGATGACGCCGGCATTGTTGAAGGCATGCATCTGACTTATCATGTCAAGTCCGCCGCCTTTCGGAAGGTCGATCTCGGTCACCACCACGGTCGGCACATGCTCGATGAAGGCTTGCAGGGCCTCTTTGGGGTCATGAAAGATATCAACCGAGCAATCAAGGTCACTCAGCCGTTTCGCAACCGTCTTGGCCAGGCGTTTATCCGACTCTACCAGGAATACGCGGGTCACTGAGTCAGCCTCGGTACTTTATCAGGGTGATGACGGAAGGGTTGCGCCTGATGATGACCCGGTCAACGAGTTCGCGCATCATCTGTATGCCACGGCCATAGGGCAGGATTTCATGTGGTTTGGCAATCCGTTTGGGGATGCCCGGACCGGGGTCCATGATCTTGAAGACCAGCTTGTGACGGTCAAGCATGATGCGGATCTGGATGGTGCGCCCGCCCCAGGCGGGATCCGCGATGCGGGTCTTCCTCTTTTGGTGGTAGATGCTTGGTGTAGACAGGTCTGGCGCCTTCTCGCTCTGTTTCAACTCCAGACAGCCGTAGTCCACGGCATTGATCAAGGCCTCGGCCAGGGCGATCTCCAGCTCGGCGCGCTCTTTGGCATCCAGGATATCGAAGTATGCCAGAAACTCTCTGATCTGATGCGCCAGTTCGTCGGGCCGGGCCTCGGCGGCCGTGTAGGAAAGGGCAATGTCCACCGCGGACATGAATTTCAGGAGCTTAAGCCAGTCGGAGGTGGGGTGCGTCGCGGCTTTGGGCTCCGGTTTCATCGGGCCCCCTCCTTGAGCATATTCATGACCTCCCCGGCAATGGCCTGGAGCGTCATGATCTTGCCGACCCCGCCCATTTCTATGGCGACCCTGGGCATCCCGAAGATGACGCAGCTCTCTTCGTCCTGGGCGATCGTAAAGGCGCCGGCATCCTTCATCTCTTTCATGCCCCGCGCGCCGTCGTCGCCCATGCCGGTCAGGATCACGCCGATGGCGTTATTCCCGAGCGTATTGGCCGCGGAACGGAACAGCACATCGACCGAGGGGATATGACGGTTGACGGGCGGGCCTTCCTTGACGGTGACATAGTAGCCGTTGGTATCCTGACCGACCAGCATGTGCTTGCCGCCCGGGGCGATCAAGGCCATGCCGCGGCGCAAGCGTTCGCCGCCCGAGGCCTCGACCACGTGCATGGCCGAGAGCGTGTTCATGCGGTCCGCGAAGCTCTTGGTGAAGACCGGGGGCATATGCTGCACGATGACCGTGGGCGGCGCGTTTTCCGGCAGTTTGTTGAGGATCTGCTCGATGGCTACGGTGCCGCCGGTGGAGGCGCCGATGACCAGTACGCGCTCGCCGTCCTTGATGTGCCTGCGCTTGTCGGCCTGGATGATGGCGTCCATGGAAAGCTTGGGCGGTACGGACAGGGTCGGGGGCGCCACGGCTCTCTTAAGTTTGGCCTGGGCCGCGGCCTTGACCTTGGCGGTCAGGTCGGCGCTTAAGTCATCAATGGCGGATGAGAGTTTGGCCTTGGGCTTGGGGAGAAAATCAATGGCGCCTAAGGCCAGGGCCTTCATGGTGGCTTCCGCCCCCTGTTCGGTCAGGGACGAAAACATGAGCACCGGCATGGGATGGGCCTTCATGAGCTTGCCCAGGAAGGTCAAGCCGTCCATGCGCGGCATCTCGATATCCAGGGTTAGGACATCGGGATTAAGCTGCTTGATCTTCTGGATGGCGATGATCGGGTCCGGGGCTACGCCCACCACCTCGATACCGGGGTCACTTTCCATGATATCGCGCAGGAGCTTTCTGACCAGCGCGGAATCATCCACGATCAAGACTTTTACTCTAGCCATATGTCATCCTTAGAACAGCGTCAAATCCCCGCCCTGTTCTTTGAGTTTTTCCTGTTCGGCGAACAGCTTGGCCTTGTACTTCTTTTCTTCTTCTATAAACTGGGAGTCCACCGTGGTTTGCAGACGTTTCAAAAGTACCTTGGCCGTGTCGCAGAAGAAGAGGATCTTGCGGCCGGTATAGCCGCCGACGTCCTTGCCGATAATGGGTATCTGCTCCATCTGCAGGAAGGCATTCACGAAACCGATGTTCGATTCCGGCACGTTCCCGTCGGTCTTGCGGAAGTTGAGCACATGCCCGCCGCCGAAGATCTTGGCCTCGAAGGTGTCCTTGTTGCCGCCGTGCTTGACCATGTCGTTGATCAGGAGCTCCATGGCGAACATGCCGTACTTGGCGGAAGGCGAGGTGAAGATGTCTTCCGACCTGACGTCGCCGGGCAGCATGAAGTGGTTCATGCCCGCCAGGCCGGTCTTTTTGTCCTTGATGCACACCGATATGCAGGAACCCAGCACGGTAGCGATGATTTCGGTTTTGGAAACATGGTACTCACCGGGATAGATGATGACCATTTCCTTGCCGAATTTTTCACTGTAGCGCCTGAACATATCACACCTTCTGATAGACCGTATGTTTGACGTATTTGAACTTTTCCTTCATGCTCATCAGCGATTCAGAATGGCCGATGAAGATGAGACCCTGGGGTTTGAGGTGCGCGTGAAACTTGTTCATGAGCTCGGTCTTGGTGGGCTGGTCGAAATAGATGATCACATTGCGGCAGAAGATGATGTCGAAGGGGTTCTTCATGGGAAAGACGGCGTTCATGAAATTGAGCTTGCGAAACGCCACCATGTACTTCAGGGCGTCGCTCACGATGTACCCCTCGGTGGTGCGCACGAAATATTTGGTAAGGTATTCGCCCGGCACCGGGATGAGCGCCTGTGTGGGGTAGTGGCCGCGGCCGGCGCGCTGGAGCACTTCGGTGTCCAGGTCGGTCGCCAGGATCTTGAGGTCCCAGCCACGGTGGTTTTTGAAGCCCTCGGAGCAGACAATGGCGATGGAGTACGGCTCCTCGCCCGTCGAGCACCCGGCCGACCAGATGCGCACGCGGCGGTTGCCGGTGGCTTCCCCTTTTGCGATTATGGCCGGCAGGACTTCATCCCTGAGGAACTCGAAATGGTGCATCTCACGGAAAAAATCGGTCTTATTGGTCGTGACGCGGTTGATGAGGTTCTCGATCTCGGAGGCGCCGGCCGGATTTTCCGTAAGGTAGTGGTAGTACTGCGTGAAGGTTTCCAGGTTCAGCGCCCGCAGGCGGCGTGACAAGCGGGCCACGACGAGTTTCTTCTTCTGTTCGGAAAGGTAGATCCCCGATACACGGTGGATCAACTCCTTGAACATCTCGAACTCGCGATCTGTGAGATCGAACGTCTGTGTTATCAAGCTTATACACCATCCACGGCGTCCATCTCCTCTTCCGAGAGGAGCTTGTCGACATCCAGGAGGATTACGAAGCGGTTGTCCTTGACCCCCATGCCCTGGATGAACTTGACGCTGATCTTGGTGGAGAAATGCGGACGTGGGCGGATATCTTCGGCATTGATGGTCACCACGTCGCTCACGCTGTCGACCACCAGCCCCAGAATGCGGCCGGATACATCCAGGATCATGATGACCGTGGTCTGGTCATAGACCTTGACCTCCATGTGGAAACGTTCCCTTAAGTCGATCACCGGCACCACCGTGCCGCGCAGATTGAGCACCCCTTTGACGAAGGATGGCACATTGGGGATGATGGTCAGGGCCTGATAGGCGATGATCTCGTTGAGCTTCAAGATCGGTATGCCGTATGTCTCGCCCCCCAGCATGAAGGTGACATATTGCGATGATATCCCGTTGGCGGCTTCTTTGGCCATGTTGAGGTCCTCCCTTAAAATTCCTCGAAACCTTCGTTGTCCGAGATGATTTCTTTTTCCGCCGGTTTCAGCGCCGCGGGTTTTCGTTCCGGCGCCGGTTTGACGGGCGTTCGGGCAGGGGTGGCCGAGCGCGTCGGTTTTGACGCAGGCCGGGTCACGGGCGCGGTCTTGGGTTTGGCCGCTTCTCCCGTTACCTTGAAGCGTTCGACCGTCTGCGTCAGCTCGCGCGCCTCGGAACTCATGGCATCGGCCGTGCTGGAAAGCTCTTCAACCGTGCCGGCGTTCTGCTGCGTCGTAGCGTCGATCTGGGTCACGGCCCGGTTCAATTCATCCACACCGCGGGCCTGTTCATTGGATGAGGTGGCGATCTCCTCCATGGTCTCGGAGAGGGTCTCGATATGCACGATGATCTCGGCGATGGCTTCACCGGAACGTTTGACCATCTCATCGCCGGCGGAGATCTTATCCACCGTGTCCTCGATCAGGACCTTGATCTGCCGGGCCGCCTCGGCCGAACGCTGGGCCAGCGCGCGCACCTCTTCGGCCACCACGGCGAAGCCTTTGCCGTGTTCGCCGGCTCGCGCGGCCTCGACCGCGGCGTTCAAGGCCAGCAGGTTGGTCTGAAAGGCCACCTCATTGACCGTCACGGTGATATCGCCGATCTTCTTGGAAGCCGACGACATCTCGCTCATGGCCGTGATCAGCTCCTGGGAAACCGTATTGGTCTTGTTGGCCATTTCGACCATGAACTTGGCCTTGCCGCGTCCCTCATCGGCATTGGCGGCCGTATGTTTGATGGTGGAAGTCATTTCCTCGATGGTGGCCGCCACCTCTTCGATGGCCGAGGCCTGTTCCTGGGAGTTCTGGGAGAAACCCTGCGAACCCGCGGCCACTTCCTGGGAAGCCATGTTGACCTGGGACGCGGCCTGCTTGACCTTGGCTATGACGCCCTCGAGATTCTCCATGAAGCGGTTGAACCAGTGCGCCAGATCACCGACCTCGTCCGAGGTCAACACCGGCAGCCTTACGCGCAGGTCGCCTTCGCCTTCGGCCAGGTCCTTCATGCTGTCCGAAATGGCCTTGACATTATGTGCGATCTTTTTGGCCGTGAAGTAACCGACCACGATGACGATGAGGGTCACGATCGCCAGAAAGGCATACATAATCAAGCTCAAGGTGTTCACCTTGGCCAGGACTTCCTTAGCTGGGGCGCTGGCCCACAAGACGATATCGAGTCCCTGGTTATATGCCAGGGCGCCGAGCTTTCTATCGCCGTTATAGGTATACGAGTAGGTCCGTTTACCCGCCTTGGCCCGCGCGATCACCTCCTTGACAAAGGGGAAGGTTTCATAGGCCTTCATGGTGCCGATGAATTCCGCCTTGGGGTGATACAGGCACAGGCCATTGGCCTGGAAGATGACCATATACCCGGTCTGGTAGTATTTCTCCTTAGCGGCCTGTTTGACGATGTCGTCCTTGAGCTGCTTGGAGAGCTGCTCCTTGATGATGTCGATTGAGCCTGAGATGGAATCATAACGGGTCTGAACCATCATGGCAAAACCATCCACCTTGGCGATCAGGTAATCCTGTGACTGCTCCTCGAGAAAGTTCTTGGCCTGATGCCCGAGAAAGGCGATGGCGATCACCAGGGGGATGATGCTCAGTCCCAAAAAAGTTACAACCAGTTTCTCACGTAATTTCCATCCATTTTTCATAGCTCGCGCCCTCGCTCTAACGTGCTTGTTTGCGGTGCATGGTTAAAACTCCTCGAAATCGGTATTGTCGAAACCGCCACCTGCCGGAGTTGGTATTTCGGCCGTGCGCCTCGGCGCCGCGGCCGGTTTGGGTGCCCTGGGGGTGGTCTTTTTCTGCCGCGCGGTTTGGGCGGTCGCCTGTGAGACCTTGAAGCCTCCCAAGTTCTGCTCCAGACTCTGCGCCTCGGTCTTCATCGCCTCGGCGGCGCTGGAAAGCTCCTCGACCGTGGTGGCGTTCTGCTGGGTGGTGGCGTCGATCTGCGCGATGGCGCGGTTGACCTCATCCACGCCGGCGGCCTGCTCGGCCGATGAGGCCGCGATCTCGTCCATGGTCTGGGAAAGCTCCTCGATGTGGCTGATGATTTCGGCGATGCTTTCTCCGGACTTCTTGACCATCTCATCGCCGGCCATGATCTTGCCCACCGTGTCCTCGATCAAGGCCTTGATCTGGCGCGCGGCGTCCGCCGAACGCTGGGCCAGGGCGCGCACCTCTTCGGCTACCACGGCGAAGCCCTTGCCGTGCTCGCCGGCCCGGGCGGCCTCGACTGCGGCGTTTAAGGCCAAGAGGTTGGTCTGGAAGGCCACTTCATTGACGGTCACGATGATATCGCCGATCTTCTTGGAGGCGGACGACATCTCGTCCATGCGCCGGATAAGGTCCTCGGAGACCGCGGCCGTGGTATTGGCGACGCTGACGGTCGCCTTGACCTTGTCGCGGCCGGACTGGGCATTGGCCGCATTCTGTTTGATGGCCGACGACATCTCTTCGATCGTCGCGGCCACTTCTTCAATGGCCGAGGCCTGTTCCTGGGACGACTGTGCCAGGCCGTCCCCTCCGGAGGCAACTTCGAGGATGGAATTATTCACCGCATTGGAGGTGCTCTTCACCTGGATGAAAGACTGCTCCAGGCGCTCAAGGAAGGCATTGAACCAATGCGCCATTTTGCCGAGTTCATCGCTCATCGAGAAAACCGTCAGCCGCTTGGTGAGATCGGCCTCGCCTTCGGACATCTGCTGCAGCGTAGTGGTCAATGCGCCGACCCGTTGCGCAAAACGTGTGATGAACAAAACCCCCAGGACCCAAATAATAACCATGTAAATACCCAGAGAGATATATAATGCTATGCTGTTATGTCCCAACGACAGCGCCAGGATCAGCGGCAGTATGCCGGCTATTATGAATAATAGGATGCCTTTTTGCTTGGAATTCATCGCTCCGCCCCCCCTTTTACGCTCATAGTTCCGTGGAGCCTTCAAACGCCATGCGCTCGATGCCGTAGATGTCGAGGATCAGGGACACCCTTCCGTCACCGAGGATGGTGGCTCCGGACGTGCCGTCGATCTTGCGGAAGTTTTTGTCGATGCTCTTGATGACTGCCTGGGTCTGGCCCAGGACGTCGTCAACCAGGATCCCATAGCGCGATTTGGAGCTCTGCACGATCAAGACCAGGGCCTGGGTCGGATCGAGTTTCTCGGTCGGGATCTCGAAGAGCTCATAGAGCCTGACTAAGGGGATGTAGTCGCCCCGGATGTCGATCAGCTCGCCCTTGCCCTCCACGGTCTTGACCTCTTCGGGCTTGGGCCGTACGGACTTGTCGATGACCGACAGCGGCACGGTCAGGACCTCGCTGCCCACCTTGACCATCATGCCGTCGATGATCGCCAGGGTCAAGGGCAGCTTGACCGTAAAGGTCGAGCCTTTGCCGAGCTCGGAGCGTACATCCACGGTGCCGCGCAAGCCCTCGATGTTGCGCTTGACCACATCCATGCCCACGCCCCGGCCGGAGAGCTCGGTCACCTTATCGGCCGTGGACAATCCCGGTGCGAACATGAACTGGAAGATCTCCTCGTCGGTATAGTTTTTCTCGGCCAGCGCCAGGCCCTTTTCGCGGGCCTTGTTCAGGAGCTTGTCCTTGTTGATGCCGCGGCCGTCGTCGTTGATCTGGATGAAGATGTTGCCTTCGCGCTGGAAGGCCTTGAGCCAGATGATGCCGACCTCGGATTTACCGGTCGCCAGCCTTTCCTGCGGCGTCTCGATACCGTGGTCGATGGAGTTGCGGATCATGTGCTTCAAAGGGTCGCCGATCTGCTCGATCACGTTTTTGTCGAGCTCGGTTTCGGTGCCGCTCATCTTAAGATCGATCTTCTTACCCTGCTCGAAGGCCAGGTCGCGCACCACGCGCCTGAAACGGTTGAAGGTGCCTTCGACCGGCACCATGCGCACCCGCATGACCTGCTCCTGGAGGTCGCGCGAGATGCGTTCCAGGGCGGCATTGGCGTTGGAGAGGGTGCGCGAAACCTTTTCGTCGCGCACCTCGCTGGCCAGCTGGCTCAAACGCGCCACGCTGATGACCATTTCGCCTACCAGATTGACGAGCTTGTCGAGCTTGTCGGTATCCACGCGGATGGTGGAGGTCTTGACCGCCTTGCGACTCTCGGACTGCTCCTTGACGACCTTGTCGATGACGGACTTGGGGACCTTGCCTTTCTCGACCAGGGCCTCGCCGGTGGTTTTGTGCGCCTTGAGGGTTTCGAGCACGTCCTCGTTCCGGACATGGCCGCGCTCCACCAGGATCTCGCCGATGGGTTTCTCGGCCAGGCTCATATCGACCCCGCCCTTGTACTGATCGGTGATGTCCGCAATGCGGATGTCGTTTTCGTCGGACACAAAAATAAAGATATTCTGGATCTCGGATAAGGGCTGTTTGGTCTTGAGACGGATGTCCCAGCTGATGTAGCAGGTGGTCGGGATGATCGTGTAGAAATCGGGCAGTGTGGTCGTGTAGGGCATGACTTCGAGCAGCTCGCCGATGTCGGCCAGCTCGCGGATGAGCATGAGCGGGTCCTGGCCGGTCAGGAAGAGGTCGGGTCTGAAGCCCATGAAGATGGAGTAGATGCGCTCTTCGAGTTTCTTTTTCTCCTTGACGGGGGCTGCCTCTACGGGCGCCTCCAGGCCTGAAAAGCGTTTCAGACGGTTGGTGATGTCCTCCACCACCATGCTGTCGATCTCCTCGCCATCGGCCGAGGCCGAGATCATGCGCTTCAAGACATCCACGGATTCCAGGAGATGGGAGATGAGCTTCTTGGTGACCTTGAGCTGGTTATTGCGTATGCGGTCGAGGATATTCTCGATGGTATGGGTGAAGTTGCTGACCTTCTCGAATCCGATCAGACCGGCCGAGCCTTTGATGGTGTGCGCGGCCCTGAAGATGCGGTTGATGGTTTCGGCGTCTTCGCCCTGCTCTTCGAGCTTGATCAGACCGGTTTCGAGTTCCCGGATTTCCTCTTCGGATTCATCGAGAAAGATTTGGGTCAATTCGTCGGCCATAGATTACCTCACAAACTTTTTGGTCACATAGATCAGCTGTTCCGGCTTAAATGGTTTGACCAGCCAGCCGGAGGCCCCGGCCTTCTTGCCCTCCATTTTTTTCTCTTCCTGGGATTCGGTGGTGAGGACGAGGATGGGGGTAAACTTGAAGGGAGTTTTCTTGACCTCTTTGATGAAGGTGATGCCGTCCATGATCGGCATATTGATGTCGCTGATGATCATGGCGATCTGCTTGCCGTCGGACATGGCCTGCTGAAGCTTGTCGAGGCCGTCCTTGCCGTTGACGGCGTTCAAGGTGACGAAGCCGGCCTCTTTGAGGGTGTAGTTCACGCTGGCCCGCAGGGTGGCCGAGTCATCCACGATGAGAATGTATTTATCGCTCATCCGAGATCCTCCTTCAAAATCGCATCGAAGCCGGACAGCGACAAGGCTTCCTTGACGCTCACGCTGGCGGATTTGATTTGCAGGGACCCCCGTTCCTTTTCTTCAATGCTCTTTTTGAGCGCGAATAAGAGCTGCATGCCGGATGTATCGATCTCATCCACCTCTAAGAGGTTGAGCACCAGATCGGGCGGGAGTTCATCCAGCAGGGTCTCGATCTGGGTATGAATGGTATCGATCTCGGAGACGACCAATTTGCCTTTGAGCACGACAGCGCCCTTGTCTTTGAGTATTTCCATAACGATACCCCCGCTTATTTCATGGAGATGGGGAAGAGCTTCTCGAGCTTGATGGATTTGAATATATTGTAAAGATTTTCATGAATGCCCTTGATTTCGAAGGCGGCCTTGTTCTTGTTGAGCTCCTTATAGAAGGCCAGGATCTTGCCGATTCCCGAAGATCCGATGGAAGGCACCCCGGAGAGGTCCATGATCACATTCGTCGGGCCCAGCTTGACGACCTTGGCAAGCTCCGCGCGCAGACGTTCGGCGGCATCGGTGTCCACCGCTCCACTCACCTTCAGGGTTACTTCGGCCCCCTTCTGTTTGGTCAGAACTTCCATAAGCGTCCTCCTTTGCATGTGGGCCGGATACACCAATGCCCCACCCCTATTCATCGGAACTCCGGGAATGGATCTTTACTCAAGTTTCACTCCCCGTCCGCACGCTTTCGATCAGGTGCTTCAGGATATCGATCGAGAGGAAAATCGATTGCTCGTCCATGGGACGCATGCTATGAAAATTATCGATTGAAGACCGTATGGAAAACGTAGGCCTAAAGGATATTATGAAAACCTCCCGGCGGTTAAGGGCGGGGACGAAAACGAACCGGCATGCTTTTCAACTCCTTTGAATTCCTTTTTTTCTTCCTGCCCTTAACCATTGCGGGTCTTTATGTCTTCGGCCTGAGAGGCCATCACCGGCTTGCCGTAGCCTTTCTGGCGTGTGCATCGCTCTTTTTCTACGCATGGGCGAACCCTGTCTTCCTCCGGTTGATCCTTGCCTCGATGGCCGTGAATTACGCGCTGTGGTATCTGCTCGGCACAATACGCGCCTCCGGCTTGCTCGCGCGTAAAATTCTGCTTGCCGGCGGCATTACCTTCAATCTCGGCCTGCTCGGATACTACAAATATGCCGACTTTTTCCTTGCAAACCTCGCCGCCGTCTCCGGGGGCACGTATCTGCCCGGCAACCTCGCACAGCCTCTGGCGATCTCGTTCTTCACCTTTCAGCAGATCGCGTTCCTGGTCGACTCCTACCGGGGAGAAACGCGTGAGCAGAGTTTGCTCCACTATGTGCTCTTCGTGAGCTTCTTCCCGCAGCTGATCGCCGGGCCGATCGTCCGTCACCAGGAGACGATGCCGCAGTTCATCAGCCGGGGTTTCCCGCGCATCCGCGCCGAGCATGTCTCTGTCGGGCTGACCCTTATCTGTCTCGGTCTGTTCAAGAAGGTGGTCTTAGCCGACAGCGCGGCGCCCTATGTGGCCCCGATCTTCCAGGCCGCCGAGCAGGGCGCGGGTTTAAGTTTCTTCGACGCCTGGGCCGCTTCTCTGACGTACACCTTCCAGCTCTATTTCGATTTCTCGGGCTACACGGACATGGCCCTGGGCGTCGCCAGGCTCTTTGGAATCTATTTGCCGCTCAATTTCAACTCACCCTATAAGGCGGAAAACGTGATCGACTTCTGGAAACGCTGGCACATAAGCCTTTCACGCTTCCTGCGGGATTACCTGTATTTTTCTCTGGGCGGCAACCGCAAGGGCAAGGCCAGACGCTATGTCAACATCATGATCACCATGCTGCTCTGCGGGCTGTGGCATGGGGCCAACTGGACCTTCGTGCTCTGGGGCGCCCTGCATGGCATCTTTCTCGTCGTCAATCATGCCTGGCGCGCCGTCAAGCAGGCCGTCGGGCTCACGATCGATCGCTGGTGGAGCCGTATCTTGGCGCAGGGCCTCACCTTTGCCGCCGTGGCGGCGGCCTGGGTGCTCTTCAGAGCCGATAGCTTAAACGGGGCCTTCAACCTGCTGCATGCCATGACCGGCCTCAAGGGTTTTACGGTGCATGCCGATTTTACACCCCTTGCCCTGGCAGAGTTGCTGCTGGGCTTAAGCGCCATCGTATTCTTCCTGCCCAACACCATCGAGTTCGTCGATCCGAAGGGCTATGACCTGTCTGAAACCGGATGGACTCCGCCCAACCTTCTCCGGCGTATCCGTTGGCGGCCAACCCTGGTCTGGATGGCGTTCGCGGCTGTATGCGCCTTGACCGCCATCTATAACCTCTCGGAAGTCAGAGAGTTCATCTATTCCGGTTTTTAACCATGAAACGCATGTCCCCTGCCACATATGCCGGTGCCTTGCTGCTCTTGATCGTCACGATTCTGGGCTTCTCGGGAGTGTATGTAGCGATCAATGATCCCTACTGGATATGGCGCCAGGAGCCCCCCTGGTACCGGCAATGGCGGGGGCACAACCGCGTGTTGGATACGAAGCAACGCTTCGCCAAGGCAATCCAGCTGGTCTTCCGAAGGCCGAAGATTATCATCATCGGGAGCTCGCGGGTTTATCGGGGCATCAATACCGAGGGCCACGGCGCATCGGTATGGTACAATGCCGGCATATCAAGCCTGCGTATTCGCGAGGCGGATGCCTTTATCAGGCATGCGCTCAACTGGACGCCGGCAACTGAAATCGTCTTGGGTCTGGATTACTTCATGTTTGACTCAAATAGACCGAGTCAACCGGGATTTGATAATGATTTGCAGGGCAGGGGCTTCATGATCAAGGCCGTCCCCGTATCGCTCTTCACTGAGATGGCTTTCAGGGATGCCCTCGGCGCACGCAGGGGCAAAGGCAGGGATGACGGCTACTGGACGTACAGCGGGTTCAAGATCACCAAAGCGCGTTCGCAAGAGATCGTGGAGCGCGCCCTGGAAAGGTTCAATATCAAGCGCACCGCCGTGACACCGGCCGAATACGAAGTATTTTCCAGCCTGCTGGATTATCCCTCCCGCCATGGAGTGCGGCTGGTCATCTTCCTTTCACCCCTCAACCGGAGACAGGTTGACGGCATGAAGGCCGACAGAGAATACGATGCGTTCATGGCCTGGCGGGAGCGCGTCAGCGCCATCGCGAAGGACAAAGGCATTGAATTCCATGATTTCAGTCTGAACAACCCTTTTTACCATGATCGCATCGCGGAGGGTTCAACGCCGAACTGGATCGATGCCTCACATTATGCGCCCGTGGTGGGGGAGTGGATACTTCGGTCGATCGGTCTTGAATAACCGTGCTTGGATCCGGCGTGGATACACGCTTGAACCGGCCGTCAGGACGAAAATGACATATGACGGTCAATCCATGATCGAAAATGTCGGTCCGTAGGTCATAGCCCTGATGGTGGTTTCGCGCCCACGAGTCCGGTAATCTCTCGGCTCAGGGCATCCGATAAGGTGAAGGATGCTTTTCTATAAAGACTATCCCATGGAGTTTCTGCAAGCGGATCAGGAAACGCCCTGCACCCTCTACATACGGCAAGGCGAGAATCTCATCATGCTGGTGCCGAAAGAGGCTCTGTTCACCGTGCAGCACATCGATTTCATGCGAGAGCGGGGTCTCGATAAGATTTACGTGCATACCCGCGAACGCAAGGCCATGGAGCAGTATACGGCCCGCCATCTGGATAAGATCCTCGGCGACCAGAGTGTGCCCTCCACGCTCAAGGCCGAGATCTTCTACTCCACTTCAAGTTATGCCATGGAGCAGGCGTTGGAGGATCCGAGGGCCGAGACCATCGGCGATATGAAGAAAACCATCAAGGGCATGCTGGGCCACATCATCAGCAACAGGGTGGTGCTTTCGGATCTGTTCACCATAACGGCCCACGACTGCTATACCTATCACCACAGTCTGAATGTCGGCATATTCGCCACGGCCCTGGCCTATAAATTCTACGGCGATAAAGACCCCGACAACGACATCGAACGCCTGAGCTATGGCTTTTTCCTGCACGATATCGGCAAATCCAAGGTGCCCAAAGAGATCCTGACCAAGCCGGATAAACTCAGCGCCGAAGAATGGCAGATCATGAAGCAGCACCCCCAATGGGGCTACAATATCCTGATGCAGACCGGGCATCTCACGGACGAGGCCGCCTATATCGCCCTTGAGCACCATGAACAGATCAATGGTTCGGGATATCCCAACGGTATCAAAGGCACTATGATTCATCCCTGCGCGCGCATCTGCGCCATTGTCGACATGTTCGACGCCCTGACCACCGATCGACCTTACAAGCCGGCGCTCAAACCCTTCGACGCCCTGCGCTACATGCAGCAGCATCTCATCTATGGGTTCGACCCATCCTACCTTGAGACCTTCGTGCATCTCCTGGCGCCCAAACAGGCCACATGACTCCAGCCGCATGACTCCGTATTGACACCGGGCCTCAACCATCTATATAAGACCGGATAAAGAAAGGAGGTGCGGCCATGATATCCGCGTTGCGCAATCGGAGGCTCGGCTTTATCATAACGGTTTGGATAACGTTCTTTTTCACTTCCCCGGCATTGGCGTCCCTGATCCCTTCCCAGGGCTCCTCCGCACCGAGCCTGACTCAGGATATAACCACTATCCAGACCGCGCTGGAAAACAAGCTCGTGCAGGAAAAGCTCCTGGCCTACGGTTTGACGACCGACGAGGTCAAGGCCAAGCTGGCCTCCTTGTCGCCTTCGCAGATCCATGTCCTGGCCCAGGCCTCGAACGATGTGCTCGCCGGCGGTGATGGGATCGGCCTGGTGATCGGGGTCCTGATCATCATCATCCTGGTCATCATTATTCTCAAGCTCCTGAACAAGGAAATCATCATCAGATAGTTAAGGCCGTTAGTGAGAATTCTGGTGCTTCTGATCGGCCTGCTGGCCGCTCCATTGCAGGCCGCCGAGATAGACGGCGTACCCTTTATCCGCCAAGGCCAGGGCACCTGCGGCCCGGCGGCGCTGGCCAGCGTGATGGCCTATTACGGCGTGCCCATCGACCTGATGACCATTGCCAAGGCTACCTATACGCCGGAGCTCAAAGGTGCCATCTTTGCCGATCTCGAGAACTTCGCGCGCGCGCGGGGTTTCCACACCGAATTCAAACAGGGCGACCTGAACGCGATCAAGGACTCTATCGAACGGGGCCGTCCGGTCATTGTCCTGGTCGACTTAGGTTTCTGGGTCGTATCCCGGCCCCACTACCTGGTCGTCACCGCGTATGATGACAATGGTTTCACGGCCCATAGCGGTTATAGGCCGGCGGAGCATTTCAGCTATCGGAGATTTGAACGCCTATGGAAGCGCAAAGGATCCACCTATTTGATCGTCTGGCCGTCCGAAGCCTTGCCCTAGGGCTGATCCTGCTCCTGGGTGGTTGCAGCCTGCCCAAAGTGGTGGTCTTGAACGACCCGCTGACGGCCGCCGAGCACAACGATCTCGGGTACGCGTATGAACGCCAAGGACTCTACGACCTGGCCGCCAAGGAATATGCCAAGGCCGCCCAAAAGGACAGAAACTGGGCCATGCCGCGCTTCAATCTCGGTAACCTGGCCTATCGGCAAGGCGACCTCAAAGGCGCGGAAAAGCACTACCGCGCAGCCCTAAGATGCGAGAACAACAACGCGGATGTCATGAACAACCTGGCCAATGTGCTGGCTGACCAGGGACGCAGACCTGAGTCCCTGGATATGATCAAGCGCGCCCTGGCCATTGAACGCAAACCCGCCTATCTCGATACCTATCAAAGGATAATGAAACCCTCCCCCTTGCCTTGAGGCCGCCCAATGCGTTATAGCTGCACCCATGAGACGATATGTTGTCGGCATGCTTCTGCTCGTGCTTTTGGCAGCCGGGTGCGCCGGGATCCAGGTCCCGACCGCAGGGGTCTTCCCCTGCCGCATACAGTTTGAGGGAAGGGTTGAAACCAAGGGATTGGAGATCCCGGTTACGGGAGCAGCTTCTCTGAGTTCGACGAGCGCCGGTCTGGCCCAGATCTATGGCCCGCTCGGCCTGGCGGCATTCACCGCTCATATGCTGGACGGACAGATAAAAATTATGGATATGTGGGGACGGACTCTCAAAACCTACGATGTTCCGCTCAAGGAATGCATCGGCCTCCTGGCCGGAGTTCCGCTTGAGGGGCCGTACCTGTACCGCAGGCGCGTGGAGGATGGTCTTCAAGTCGTGTATGTCTGGGGCGAGGTGCTGCTCGATAATTCCTTGTTGCCGCGCGAGATGCACGTGTTTACCGGGGAAGGGCTCAATCTGTATTTCATCCCACAGTCACAGGGTATTCACTTGCTGATGGACCGTGGTTCTGATAAGCTCGACCTCCAAATCCAGATTCTCGAAGGCGGGAGATGGCGGCATGCTCAGGATAACTTGTAAGCTTTGCGGCACGCAGATTACATGGGACGATTACAAACCCGCGGAGATCAAATGCCCGCGTTGCGGCGAGAAACTCAACATACACGCATCACTCAAAGACAACATTGAATACCGCGAGCGGGGCGAAGCCGAACGATTCAAGCTCTGCCCGTTCTGTAAGGAGATCGTCAGCCGCCTGTGGTTCATCCGTTGCCCCGGGTGTCGGCGCTGGATCTTCGGCCGGCGCGCCATCAACGGCAAGTGGTTTGCCGCCATCGCGCTGGTGATCGCCTACCTTGCCATCAGCACCATGTACTTCCTGTATCTCTACTGAGCTTAAAGGGTTAAGGAGCGTGATCCTTGGCCGTCAGCCCGGAAAAGATCAAGGCCCTCGAAGAGCGCTTCATGGCCTTAGGCATCACGGAAAAGGACATCCTCGAAAAATTTGTGCGCTCTCAAGGCCATGGAGGACAGAAGCTCAACAAGACCTCCTCCTGTGTCTACCTGCGGCATATCCCCACCGGGATCGAGGTGAAGTGCCAGCAGGAACGTTCGCAGGCCTTGAACCGTTTCCTGGCGCGCCGCCTCCTGGCGGACAAGATCGAGCAGCAGCGCGCGGGCGGTAAGAATCCGCTGCATGAGCGCCTGCGCAAACAGAAGCTCAAACGCGCCAAACGCGCCCACGCCAAAGGCTTATCCGGAACCGGAGAAACATCTCCGGACACTCACTAGGAAGCGCGCGCCATGAACCATGCCGCGCGCTTCATCCTTTTCCAACTGGTGATTATCGCTCCCTTCTGTCTGGGGTATTTCACCAAACAGCGCTATGCCCGTCCCGAGACCATTACCAAGGGGATCATTCGAGCGAACTTGACGGTAGTCGAACCGCTGCTCGTGTTCTGGAGCATCTGGGGTCTGGAGATGAGCGTGGAGCTCTGGTTTTTGCCGTTGGCCGGCGTGTTGATGGTCATGGCCGGCTTGTCCATCGGGGCCGTCCTGGCACGTATCGTGAGGCTTAAAGAACGCTCGCGCGCCACCTTCATCATCAGCTCATCCCTGGCCAACCACGGGTTCACCATGGGAGGTTTCCTGTGCTATCTCTTGCTCGGGGAGCGGGGGCTGGCGCTCTCGTTCATCTTCATCTCCTATTTCATGCCCTTCATCTTCCTGGTGATCTTTCCCTATGCGCGGCTGGTGCAGGCCGGCGCGCGTTCAGGCCCTACGTTCATCAGGGATTTTGTCTTGAATCCCCAGAACATGCCGCTCTATGCCTTGATGGCCGCCATAATTTTGAGAATGCTCGGATGCGTTCGCCCCACCGTATTTTTCCCCACCGACATACTCCTGATGATCTCGATCAGCCTGTATTACTTCACGCTGGGCGTGAATTTCACGGTGCGGGATCTATGGGCCTTCAACCGGGACAATTTTCTCTTGTGTCTGGTGCGGTTTTTGATGGTGCCCGCCCTGGCCCTGATCATACTGGCCAGACTGTCTCTCGATGCCGGCATCGAGACGGTCATCCTGATCGAGGCCTTCATGCCGGCCGCGGTCTATTCGGTGGTGGCTTCGGTCCTTTTCGACCTCGACGCCAAGCGCGCCTCCAGCCTGTTCGTCTTCAATACGGTCGTATTCCTGGCATGCGTGCTGCCAATTCTGCTGCTTTTCAAAACAGCGCTTTTGCGTATCATTACCTAAGGTGAAATATGCAAGGATCATATGTGAAAGGTATTCTGTTCGATTTCGGCGGTGTGCTGGCCAGTGAAGGGTACCGCCATGGCCTGCATGCAATAGCGCGCGCCAATGCCCTGGACCCGGAAGCGTTTGAAAAGACCGCCGAGGCCCAGATCTTCTTAAGCGGCTACCTGACCGGAAATGCGGATGAGGCCGCCTATTGGCGCATACTGCGCGAACAAACCGGAATCAAGGGCAGCGATTCTGATTTGCGAGGCGTTATCCTGGAACACTTTACTTTAAGGAGCTGGATGTTCGATCTCATCCGGGATCTGCGCGGACAAGCCAAGCTGGCCATCCTGAGCGACCAGACCGATTGGCTGGACGAACTGGAAGCCAGGTGGGGTTTTTTTCAATATTTCGATTATGTGTTCAATAGCTACCATACCGGCAAGAGCAAGCTTGATCCCTCCGTTTTCGACGATGTGCTGGGGGTCATGGCCATACCCGCAGAAAAGGCCCTGTTCGTGGACGATCGTATCGGCAATATCGAACGGGCCGCTTCCCGGGGGTTGCTCACGCTCCACTACACGGGCAAGGATGACTTCCTGGAGCACTTCGCCCGGTTCATCAAGCCATAGAGCGGCCTGAGCCCCCCTTGTGTTTGATGTTCCCATGGTATATCTATTTCACAAAACCGATCCGTATCCCTTGACTTATTTCAAGGTCGTATAGTAGAAGGTTGACTCTGTGGAGGTGCTGGAATGAAGTTGACGTACAAGCAGGCGGGGGTTGACATCGATAAGCAGAACCGATTCATCGATGACATCAAGCCCATTATCAAATCCACCTTTGGTCCCGAAGTCTTGGGAGGTATCGGCGGATTCGCGGGGCTCTTCCGTTTTGATGCGCGCAATTTCAAGGATCCCATCCTGGTCTCTTCCACCGATGGCGTCGGCACCAAGCTAAAGATCGCCGCCATGGCCGATAAGCATGACGGCGTCGGAATCGACTTGGTCGCCATGGTGGTCAACGACCTGATCGTCGAAGGCGCCCATCCGCTCTTTTTCCTGGATTATCTGGCCACCGGCAAACTCGATCCCCAGAAGGCCAAGAGCATCATCGCCAGCATTGCAAGCGGCTGCAAGGAGGCCGGTTGCGCCCTGATAGGCGGCGAGACGGCCGAGATGCCCGGCTTTTACGGAGATAACGAGTACGATCTGGCCGGCTTCGGGGTCGGCGTGGTCGATGCGGACAATCATATCGACGGCGCGCGCATTTCCCGCAATGACGTGATCATCGGCATCAACTCCTCGGGTCTGCACAGCAACGGTTATTCCCTGGTGCGCAAGGTGTTCTTCGACAAAGCCCCCATGGCTCTCGACGCCTACGTGGAGGAGCTCGGCAAAACGCTGGGCGAGGAGCTGCTGACCCCCACGCGCATCTATGCCAAGAGCATCCTGAACCTGTTGCGTGACTTCAAGATCAAGGGCATCGCCCATATCACCGGCGGCGGATTCCTGGACAATATCCCGCGCATCCTGCCCGACCGGGTCTGCGCCACCATCGAACGCTCGGCCTGGGAGATACCGCCCATATTCCGGATCATACAGGCGAGGGGGGGTATTGAAGACCAGGAGATGTTCAGAACCTTTAACATGGGCATCGGCATGATCCTCTTCGTGGCGCCCGTCGAGGCGGAAGAAGTACTCCTGAGGCTGAAAGGTCTCAAGGAAACCGCCCGCATCATAGGCACGATCGATCAGCGCGCCGAGGGCGGCCAGCCCGTCGTCATCACGGAGTAGCCCGCCTTGGTACGCTTGGGCGTTCTTGTCTCAGGCAGCGGCACCAACCTGCAGTCCATCCTGGATGCCTGCGCCGCCGGAGGGATCGACGCGCGCGTGGCCGTAGTGATCAGCAATGTCGCGTCAGCCTATGCCCTTAACAGGGCGCACAACGCGGGCGTGCCTACCCATATCGTATCACATAAAGACTATCCGGACCGGGACGCGTTCGATGCCGAGCTCGTCCGCGTCCTTAGAGAACACAAGGTCGAGCTCGTCTGTCTGGCGGGTTTCATGCGCATTCTCACCCAGGGTTTCATCCGCGCTTTTTCGGGACGCATCATGAATATCCACCCAGCATTGCTGCCGTCTTTTCCGGGACTCGATGTACGGCAGGCCGCTATCGATCATGGCGTGCGTTTCTCGGGCTGTACCGTGCATTTCGTGGACGAGGGCGTGGATACCGGCCCGATTATTATCCAGGCGGTCGTGCCGGTCTATCCCGACGACACCGAAGAAAGCCTCAAAGACCGCATCTTGAAACGCGAGCATCAGATCTACCCACGTGCCATTCAATTATACGCCCAAGGCCGACTGAGCATATCCGGCCGCAGGGTTCTGATACACGATCATCACCACGATGAGGCCGCTTACCTGATCAATCCACCCCTGAATACCTGACCTAAAACGGCCCTCAAAGAAGCACGCCGCGCATCACCGCAGGGGCGTATAGATCCCAGATCCGGAGGTGTGTGCATGCACAGAAACGGGGTGACTCTTACCGAACTTATGGTGACCGTAACGCTTATCGGGATCTTGGCCGGCATCGCCGTGCCGGGATTCCATGCCTATGCCGCCCGCTCAAAGCTGCGGCAGCAGACCGACCTCATGGTCGGCTTCATCACCCGGGCGCGCATCAAGTCCATGCAGGAGGCGCCCTGGCGCGTGATCTTCGATCCCGGCGCGCGCAGTTATTATGCCTACTGCGATCGCAATGTCAACGGGCGGCAGGACAGCGGTGAAGAGGTCCAGGGGGTCTATAAGCTGGGCACCGGGGTATGGTTCGGCTCGACGGTGCCTCGCGGTCCCAACAACACCAGCATACCTGAGGACGGCGTCAGTTTTCAGGACAACCGCATCGTGTTCAATCGCATGGGCGGATGCAATGCCGGTTCGCTCTACCTCTCATCGCCATCCGGGTCCGCCGCCATCCGGGTCATGCCGGCCTCGGGCGCGGTTACCATCTGGCGCTACAACGACCGGTGGGAGTCGCAATGAGACGGGGTTTCGGGTTGGTCGAAGTCATGGTGGCCTTGGCGATCATTGCCATCGTCTTTAGTGCCGCCACCCGTCTCTATGTGGTATCCACCAGGACCGGCGCCTATGCCGACAGTCTCACCTATGCCGCTTCCCTGGCGCACAGCCGGCTGCAGATGCTCAAGTCCGCGGCCTTCGATGACCCCGCGCTCGGACCGGGGTGGCATACGGATGCAGGCAATCCCACCCGCGTGGCCGGACGTGCGTATTATCTTGCCTGGTCGGTCAGCGCGCGGGGCAAGGGCAAGGGCGTTACCGTATATGCCGCATGGAACGAGCGCGGTGAGGCGGAAAATTTCGCCTCGGCCGAATCCCTTTTCGCCAGTGGATGCGGATATACGCAATCACGCGGCTATATTGAAGCGCTGGAATGAACGTACCCCTGCCGAGCAGCGCGGCCTTGCGCGGAAGAGGGGAGTTACATCACTTCCTGCTCGGTCTGGGCCACGGCCGCATCGATCTGGGCCTGGAGCTCGGACGGCAAGCCGGGGATATCCACGCTCATGAACCCGCGCACGATGGTCGCGGTGGCCTCGTCCTCTGACAGGCCTCGGGACATGAGGTAGAGGATCTCTTCCTGGTTGATCTTGCCTACGGCGGCCTCATGCGACATCTCTACGCCTTCGGCCTTGCCCCAGAGCTCGGGGATGGCCAGGATATCGCCGCCCTTCAAGATCAGGCCGCGGCATTCGAGATGGGCCTTGACACCGGGTACGTGGCCAGCCAGATGTCCGCGGTTGATGATGGTGCCGCCGTTGCTGATGGAGCGCGCGATGATCTCGGCGCGCGTTTGAGGGGCGCTTAAGATGATGCGTCCGCCCACGTCCAGTTCGCTGCCCGGGTGTCCGATCAGAAGGCTGTAAAAGCGCGCCACCGCGCCCCGTCCCACCAGGCTGGTGGTGGGGTACATCTGCAGGGATTTGAGCGGTTTCATACAGATATAGTTGTTGAGGAACAGGCCGCCTTCCTCGACCACGCCCACCGAGCGCGGCCGTACCATCATGCCTTCGGCGAAATGGTGGATCATGGTGAAGCTCACCTTGGCGTTCTTCTTAACGTAAAATTCGGAGATGCCCACGTGCAGACCCTTGATGACGTGGGTGCCCGAGACGCAGCCGGTGATGACGTGCAACTCGGAGTCCTCGGAGGCGATGATCAGGTTGTGCACGTTCTGGCTTAAGCTGTCCTGGTGCAGGTAGAGGCAGGCCTGGACCGGAAAGGTCACCTTGGCGCCGGGCAAGGTGCGGATGACATAGCCGTTGTGCAGCTCGGTATAGGCCTTGGCCGTGAACTTGTCCTGGTCGACCGGGACCAGTTTCCAGTAGTATTCGTTCACCCAGTCCTGCTTGAGGGCCTCCTTGATGGGCAGGACCTCCAGGCCGTCCATGAGGGAAGTGGCGTAAACGGCGGTGGTGTCTTTCTGTACGAAGGAACCGGAACGACCTTCCTCGCTGGCGTCCACCCCGGCCTTGAGCATGAGGTCTTTGTCCTCTTGAGGCAATTCATCCAGCTTTTCCACCGGGAGATGGCATTCGCCTTCCACGCAGTAGGTTTCCAGGTCGATGTCCGGACCCAGCGCCGCCTTCTTTTCCTTGGCCTCTCTGGCCTTGTCGTCAAAGTCTGCCATGTGATCTGCTCCTCAAAGGGCACGCTTACAGCGAGGTTTGTATTTCAGTCAGAGGGGTCTGCAGCTGGCCGCAGCACTTGATGCATTCCTGGTAGCCGGCATGGCTGATGGTCTGGAAGATTTCCTGCGGGTTGCCGCGGCAGGCCATGACGCCGTCGTAAAGCACCTGGCCTTTATCGGCCGGCACGTAGTTGAGGATATAGCCCGTATGCGTGATGATAAGGCCCATCTTTTTGCGGCCGCGATGGGCCTGTTTCTGGGTCTTCTCGGTATGGGCCAGAAAGTTGCGCTGCAGAAGCCCGGCAATGGAGGTGCCGATGAGCGAGATGTTCTCCAGGTCGACCCCGGATTCGGGTTCATCGAAAAGCATGAGGTCCGGATCCTGGGCCATGAGCTGCAGCAGCTCCGAACGCTTGATCTCGCCGCCCGAAAAACCGGCGTTGATATCGCGGGAAAGGAAATCGGTGAAGTTAACTTGGGCCGCCAGATCTTCGACCGTCTTGGACTTCTCGCGATCGCAGATGCGCACCATGTCGCGCGTTTTGAGCCCGTGAATGGTGGGCGGACGCTGGTAGGACATGCCGATGCCCAGCCTGGCGCGTTCATTGACCGGCATATGGGTGATGTCCTGACCCTTGAAAGAGATCTTGCCCGCTACGACCCGATACTGCGGATAGCCCATGATGGTCATGAGCAACGAGGTCTTGCCGGAACCGTTCGGCCCGAAGAGGATATGCACCTCACCGGGTTTGATTTCCAGATCGACGTGTTTGAGGATCTCTTTCTCGCCCAGCCTGACCTGTAGTCCTTCAATCTTAAGCATACCTTACTCCTGCCAACATTTTTTGCCACAAAAAGTATAAAAAGAGCATTCATCATACTAGGATGCTTTGGAGCGGAAATCAAGCTTAAGGCATATGAGGCGGCGTATTTTTCCCGTGGCGGAAAATGCATTATTTGTGTATCATATAGAGCAAGGCCAATGAGGAGGAATGTATGTATAAAATCGACCTATTGAACAACATTTCGGAAAAGGGGCTTTCCATCTTCACGGAAACCTATGAGTACCGTGCCGACATTCCTGAGCCGGACGGTATTCTGGTCCGCAGCAAGGAAATGAAGGAAATGACCTTGCCCGCGAGTTTGAAAGCCATAGCACGCGCCGGGGCCGGGGTAAACAACATCCCCATCGACAAGTGCTCTGATAAAGGCATCGTGGTTTTCAATACGCCCGGCGCCAACGCCAATGGGGTCAAGGAACTGGTGGTGCTGGGGCTCTTGCTGGCCTCCCGCAAAGTCACGGACGGCATATCATGGGCCAAGGGGCTGGTCGGCGAAGGCGACAAGGTGCCTGATCTGATCGAAAAGGGCAAATCGAAGTTCGGCGGCACGGAGATTCTGGGCAAAAAGATCGGCGTTATCGGTCTGGGAGCGATCGGCATCATGGTGGCCAATACCGCCGAAGCCCTGGGCATGGAGATCTGGGGATATGATCCCTACCTGTCGATCGACGCCGCCTTGCGCTTGTCGCGCAATATCAAACGCTCGGCGAGTCTGGACCGCTTGTTGGCGGAGTGTGATTACCTTACGGTGCATGTCCCCTTGAATAAGGAAACGCGTGGGTTCATCAATGCCGAGAAATTCGCGGTCATGAAGAAGGGCGCGAAACTCATGAACTTTGCCCGCCGGGAACTGGTGAACACCGCCGATCTGCAGAAAGCCATCACCGATGGGGTGGTGAGTTGTTATGTGACCGATTTCCCCGATGAAGAGCTCATCAAGACGGACAAGTGCATCGCCATCCCACATCTGGGGGCATCCACCGAGGAGTCCGAAGAAAACTGCGCCATCATGGCGGTCATGCAGCTCATGGAATTTCTCGAAAACGGCAACATCAAGAACTCGGTCAATTTCCCGGAAACAGCGCTTGACCGCTCCGGCAATCGGAGATTGACCATCGCCAACCAGAACCTGCCGGGCATGATCGAGAAGATCACGCACCTCCTGGCCGACAGCAAGATCAACATCGCCGACATGCTCAACAAGAGCAAAGGCAACGTGGCCTACAACATCATCGATGTGGACGGCGATATCAGCCAGGAAATGATCCAGAAGATCGGATCGGTCGAGGGCGTCATAGCGGTCAGGGTGTTGTAATAAGCCGACTACGTTCACGTTCGTTTCCAAAAAGCGGGGTGTCCGGCGTCAAGCGTCGGACACCCCGCTGAGTATCTTCGGTAACCTTTACCGCCGCGGGTTGAAACCTCCCTGCCGCAATCATCCTGTCAAGCCTCCCACGAAATAAGGCTTGACAGTCCGACCATTCAAAATTATACGAAAAAACGATTATCGTATAAATACAATTGGAAGGTTGAATATGAAAAAAGAAAAAGTCGATTCGATTTTATCTACGGCCCGACATATGTTTATACGCTACGGCATTCAGAAGACCAGCCTGGAAGAGATCGCGCGGATCTCACGGGTCGCCAAGGCCACGATCTACAACTACTTCGGCAACAAGGACCAGGTCTTCATGGAAGTGCTGAACCGGGAAGTGGCGGATATATCCGCGCGTATCCATGAGGCGGTGGACCAAGTGATGTCGCCCATGGAAAAGCTGCGCGCCTTTATCTTCACCACCTTCGGCGTGCTAAAGGACAGCGCCGATATCTTGAATCTCCACTCCGGGCTCATTGAGCGTCTGATGCCCACGTCACGCACTATACACAAGCTCTTGTTCAGCAAGCAGACCGCGACCCTGCAGGCAATCTTGAAGGAGGGCGTGAAGAAGGGCATCTTCAAGAACGACGATCTGCGCACTACCCATTCCATCCTGTATGCCTTGCGCGGCATTGAGGTCACCTGGTTGTTGCATAAGGATACGGCCGAGATCGAACGGGACCTGGAAGGCCTCTTTAACTTGATCTGCGGCGGGATCTTACGGGAAAAGGAAAGCACCTGTGCGTGACCTCTCCGTCTATCTCTATCTTTTCACGCTGTTCTCCCTAGCGGGGTGGGGGCTCGAGGTTCTCTACCGTTCGCTGCACGCCCGCAGGTTCATCAACCCGGGTTTCTCCAAGGGACCCTACCTGCCGCTCTACGGCGTAGCGGCCGTGACCTTGACACTATGCGTGGGCGCCATACCTGGTGGGATGCATCCCAAGGCCCTGGAGTTCATGGCCAAAGTACTGCTCTACGGAATCCTCACCACCGGCATCGAATTGCTGACCGGTCTGGTGTTTGGAAGGTTCCTCGGACAGCCGCTCTGGGATTACTCCGGCGAGGCCCTGTGCCTGAAAGGTTGCGTATGTCTCAAATATTCCATTTTCTGGGTTGTGCTGGCCTTTGGTTTCGAGTATCTGCTTCTACCCGGAGCACTCTCTCTTTATCATCTGCTTGACCCCGCTTGGACGACCGTTCTGTGCGGCGCCGTGTGCGCTCTGATATCCATCGACTTCATTCGTAATTTCTCCCTGAGCGTGCACAAACGCCTCAAACAGGATGCCGCGCGCAGGGACTTCGACTGGCTTGAATTCAACCGGATACTTAAGCCCCTGTTGGAAATCCCGGAGGTCAAGCAACTGGCCGACTGCAAACATCATTGGAACAAGAACCGGCTGGAGCATTCTCTGGAAGTCGCGTGGCACGGGTATTACATAAGCAAAAAATTTGCGCTGGATTATACCGCGGCGGCACGCGCCGGTCTGCTGCACGACCTGTTCTTCTACGACTGGTTGACCGAAGGTCCCCGCCTGCACGGCTTCAGGCATCCGCGCATCTCCCTGGCCAATGCCCGGAAAATCACGAGCTTAAGCGCCAAAGAGCGCGATATCATCAAGAAACATATGTGGCCGCTGACACTCATCCCGCCGCGCTATCCGGAGTCCTGGATCGTGTGCATGGCCGATACCTACTGCGGCATCAAAGATTATGTCGTTCTATCGAGGAAGCTTAATGAAAGCTAGCTTGAGGGTCGGGATCGATATCGGCTCCACCACCGTGAAGGTGGTGATCTGTGACGCGCACGGCTCGATCGTATTCTCACGCTATGGCCGGCATTATGCGCGCACCCGTGAATCCATTCAGGATATGCTGGAAGAAGCCCGGGCGGCGTTGGGTAATATCGGCATGGATGTGGCGGTTACCGGCTCGGCCGGTATGGGTCTGGCCGAGAGGTGCGGATTGCCTTTCATCCAGGAGGTGGTGGCGTCGGCAAGGCTCATCCGACTGCGCTGGCCCCAGGTCAAGACCCTGATCGAGGTCGGCGGTGAAGATTCCAAGGTCGTATTCTTTGACGAACGCTTCCACCCCGACATGCGTATGAACGGCAGCTGCGCCGGCGGCACCGGGGCCTTCATCGACCAAATGGCCACCTTGCTGGGCGTTTCGATCAGCGAGCTCGATGACCTGGCGGCAGCCAGCACCGCTCGCCACACCATTGCCTCGCGCTGCGGGGTATTCGCCAAGACCGATGTCCAATCCCTCTTGAGCAATCATGTGCCCCGGGAAGATATCGCCGCTGCGGTCTTTCATGCCGTGGCCCTGCAGGTGGCGGCCACCTTGCTCAGGGGCGCCAGGGTACGGGAAAAGGTGCTCTTCGCCGGAGGGCCATTATACTTCTTCCCACAGCTCAGGCGCGCCTTTATGGATGTCCTAGGGCTTGATGACAAGACCGCCATCGTGCAAGCCGACCATCCGGAGTTGATCGCCGCCATCGGCGCGGCCCTCTGTCATGGGGATTGCGCCTGCCTCACCGACCTCAAGGGGCTGATCGACAGGCTGGATACAGGCACTCAGGCGATTGAAAAAACAGAGAAACTGCCGCCGCTTTTTGTATCAGAGGAAGAGTTTTGCGCCTGGCAGGCCAGGCACGACCGGCATGTCGTGCTTCGGGCAAACCTGAACGAAATCGGCGGCCATGACTGCTTTCTGGGGATCGATTCCGGCTCCACCACGACCAAGGTCGTGCTCATGGATGATTCCGATCGGGTCGTGCTCACCCATTACGGGCCCAACCACGGCGACCCCATCGAGGCCGCCAGGACCGGTCTCAACGCCGTCGGCCTTCAGTTGGCGCAGGCCGGCATTGCCGTCAAGATCGCCGGGACGGCCGTCACCGGGTATGGCGAAGACCTGATCAAGGCCGCCTTCGGACTGGATGAGGGCGTAGTGGAAACCGTGGCCCATTTCCGGGCGGCTAAGACCTTTGACCCCGATGTATCCTTTATCCTGGACATCGGCGGCCAGGACATGAAGGCCATTTTCATCGCCGAACAGGCGATCAACGACATCCAGATCAACGAGGCCTGTTCCTCGGGCTGCGGTTCGTTTATGGAAACTTTAGCCCGTTCCTTGAATTATTCGATCGACGAGTTCGCCAAGCTGGCCCTTCATAGCCGGGCGCCTTTTGACCTAGGTACGCGCTGTACGGTGTTCATGAACTCCAAGATAAAACAGGCGCAGCGGGAAGGGGCCTTATTGGCCGATATCGCGGCCGGGTTGGCCTACGCGGTGGTCAAGAATTCGCTCTATAAAGTGCTGAAGCTGACCGATGTGGCCGTGCTGGGCGAGCACATTGTGGTGCAGGGCGGCACGTTCCGTAATCCGGCGGTCTTGAGGGCCTTTGAGGTCCTGACCGGCCGGGAGGCCGTCCGACCGGACATGGCCGAGATCATGGGGGCCTACGGCGCCGCCATCATCGCCAGGGAAAGCTACCACGCGCGTCCCGACCGGGTGTCGAGTTTCATCGGATTCAAGAGTCTGGCTGAGCCGCTTCACGTCCGGCGGGAGATGCTGCATTGCCGGGGCTGCGAGAACAACTGCCGTATCGCCCGGCTTCATTTCTTAGGCGGCCGCGCTTACATTACGGGCAACCGCTGCGAAAAGTGCTTCAGTAACCGCGGCCGCATCGTCAAGCAAGGAAGGAATCTGGTGGCGGCCAAGGTAGAGCTGCTCTTCGACCGACCGCTGAGCCCCGCGGGCCGGCCGCGACTGCGCTTCGGCATCCCGCGCGGCCTGAACATGTATGAAAATTTCCCGTTCTGGTGTGCCTATCTCACCGCGTGCGGTTTTGAGGTGGTCCTGTCATCGCCCTCGCACACCGAGCTCTTCGAGAAGGGTGTGGCGGGCGTAATGTCGGATAACATCTGTTTTCCGGGAAAGTTGGTGCATGGCCATATCCATGACCTGATCGAGAAGGGAGTGGACAGAATCTTCTATCCCAACGTCGTCTATGAACACCAGGAGCATACGAACGCCTGCAACAGTTACAACTGTCCGGTGGTGACCGGTTATCCGGACATAATCAGGAACTCGATCGATACCGCCGGAAGGTACGGCATCCCCTTAGATGCGCCGACCATCAGCTTCAAGGCCCCGATCCTCCTGGAACGTCAACTGGCTCATTTCGTCAAAGCCTTCGGGGTCGGACGATCGCGATCCCGCGAGGCTTTCAGACAGGCGCTCCAGGCTCAGCGGCGCTTCAAAGAGCAGCTACGGCAAGAAGCGCAGGATTTAATCGCGCATGCCGCCCGCTGCCATGAGCCGGTAGTGGTGTTATGCGGCCGACCCTACCATGTCGATCCCCTCATCAACCATGGCATACCCGAACTCTTGGCCGCTTTTGGCGTACATGTCATCACGGAAGACGCTCTGCCCGAAGCGCGGCGTGAAGCGTTGCAACACAGCGGTGTGCTGACCCAGTGGGCGTATTCCAACCGCATCATGGCCGCGGCCGAATATGTCGGCCAACAAGAAAATATGCGCATGGTGCAGTTGACCTCGTTCGGCTGTGGTCTGGACGCCGTATCGATCGACGAGGTCAGGCGGATTCTGCAGAAAAACGGCCGTACCCACATGCTGATCAAGATCGACGAAATCACCAACCTGGGCGCCGTGAAGATACGCTTGCGCTCTTTTCTTCAAACCGCTTGGGGGCAAGACACGGCCCCCGATCAAAATTCCGTTTCCGTCCATGGGCAGGGTGAAGCATGCAAGACCATCCCCGAGAAGATCATCATCCCCTGGGTATCACCCCTTTACTCGCCTTTGCTCGAGCCGCTGTTCAAGGCTTACGGTTACCAGGCCGAGGTGCTGCCGCCTCCTGACAAGGCTTCCGTTGAGAGAGGACTTACCTATGTCAACAACGATGTCTGTTATCCGGCGACCATCATCATCGGTGATATCATCAAGGCCTTTCAATCCGGGCGGTATGACCCGGAGCACACAATGATCATTCTATCACAAACCTTCGGTCAGTGCCGGGCCTCCAACTACCTGCCCTTGATGAGAAAGGCTCTGGGGAGTGCCGGATACGGCCGGACGGAGATACTATCCATATCTTTCTCCAGCGATGGTCTCCAACTGAAGCTGCCCATACCTCAGCGCGAGTTCATGAGGAAATTGGCCTTGGGACTTATTTTCGCCGACGCCCTGGCGCGTCTGTATTATGCCACGGCGGCCCGTGAGAAGCTCAAAGGGCAGGCTGCCGGCCTGCATACGCATTATCTGGGGCTGATGGCAAGCCAAGCCGCCCAAGGAGATTTCGATGCCCTCCTGCGGCACCTGAAGGCGGCCGTGGGTACATTCAACAAGGTCGAAACTACCTCTGCGCAACTGCCGGTGGTGGGCGTCGTGGGCGAGATCTATGTAAAGTACAATGCCTTTGCCAACAACCAGATCATTCAGTGGCTGTGGGGGCAGGGCGTGGAGGTGGTGATACCCTCGCTGCTGGGATTCTTCACGCAGTGTTTCGTCAATGATCGCTTCGACCGGCAGGCAATTCTGAAAAACTCCGCCAAGGACCTGGTGCTCTACAGCCTGCTGGAATGGTATGTGGGCCGCTTCATCACCCGTGTGGAGGCGTGCATGCGGGCTTTTCACCATTACCGCCCGGCGCATGACCTTAAGAAACTTGCGTACAAGACCGGACGGACTGTCAGCCTGGCCAACCAGGCCGGCGAAGGGTGGCTCTTGACGGCCGAGATGATCGCCCTGCTGGACGAAGGCGTGAACGATATCGTCTGCATGCAGCCCTTCGGCTGCCTGGCCAACCATATCACGGGCAAGGGCGTCTCCCAGGGGCTCAAGGATCTATATCCCGACGCCAACCTCCTTTACCTGGACATGGATGCCGGACACAGCGAGGTCAACCTGCTCAACCGGCTGCACTGCATGGTCATGGCGGCCAGGGAAGAACGGGTCATGGCTCAGGGAATGGGATCTTAGGCTGGTATCTTGCAAAAATGTGATCTATGATCTCATCATTCTCTATGAGGTGAGGTTGCATGATCTCGACATGGATCGAATACCTGGGCCACAAAATCCTGTATATGGATTATCGCAAGCTTACGGATAAACAGATGCTGGATGATATGCGGCTTGTATATAAAATGATGCATGACTCTTCCGGAAACATGTTGGTGTTGCTCAATACGCAAGGCAGTTTTCCCGCCAAAGTCTTTCTCTCACATTATAAATTGACCAGTAAAACAGAAGATGCGCGCAAGATAGCCAAGTTCGCGGTGGTAGCGAAGAAGACGGGTGTGATGGAGATTCTCCTAAATGAAGTGAGCACCAGCACTGGTTATGAGCTGCAATTCTTCGATACCGAGGATCAGGCCAAATATTGGCTCATTGCATGATTGACGATGAGAAGAACGAGGTGAAAAATGTGCCGCATGATCATGGTGGCAGCCGCCCTTGGGTGTATTTTTTGCGCACAGGAAGTCATGGCGGAACAAGGCTCGGTATATCCTATCAAAATCGTGCGGGGTGAAGATCTTTCCCGCAACCAAAGCTTCATGATCTGTGCGCGCTCTGAAAACTCCTCCCCGGTAAAGACGACGGTCTTTACGCCTGACAAGGTCCGCAGCGATCTGGTCGGCAGAACCGTCGGTCCGGTGGCGGAGGTCAAGGTCAAGACCGGGGCCGCGTTCGGGGATGGTTCCGGGTCATCCACGGAAGTCTCATCCGCGCATGTCTATGTCCCCATACCCATGGACATGGTCTTTGATCAGACCAATATCACGAACCTTAAAATCCTGGAGGTCAAGACCAGCGGCAATTCGGCCGCGCTCGTCGTACAGGTGGAAACGATTTCCAATTATGCCGGCAAATTGAGACTCAGGTATGAATCCGTGGCCGGTGAGTGGATCCTGCGCGAGCTCGAAAACCTGAGTTTCAAGGCCCAATAAGGCGGAAATCCGGCGGGGATACCATTTTCCGGGAAAGGAGAGCATGAAGATGGACAGACCTTTGGAGCACAAGACGGCCATTATCACCGGCGCCAGTTCCGGTATCGGCTACGCTACGGCCCTGACTCTGGCTCAGGCGGGCGCCGGAGTGGTATTGAACGCCCGGCGCCGGCAGAAGCTGGACGAGTTGACCGCGGAGATCGACGCCCTGGGCGGCAAGGCCCTGGCCGTGGCGGGTGATGCCGGCAGGCCCGATGATATCGACCTCCTGTTGGAACGCACGCTGGCTTGGGACGAGGGCGGCAACAAGTACGACATCGTGGTCGTCAATGCCGGGCGCGGGCTGGCGGGGGGCATCCTGACAAGCGATGAGTCTCAATGGGATGGCTTGTACCAGACGAATGTGCTGGGGGCCGCCCACCTGATGCGCTGTGCCGGACAATATCTGGTGAGTCGCGGCAGCGGCGATATCGTGGTGATCGGCTCCACCGTGGGCCGGAATATCTCGCCGTTTAGCGCCTTTTATGGTTCGAGCAAGTTCGCGGTTGCGGGCTTGGCCGAAGGCTTACGGCGCGAGGTCTGCGCGCACGGCGTACGGGTTGCGCTGGTCATGCCCGGCATCGTGCTCAGTGAATTCCAGGATGTGGCCGGTTATACCGAGGACAACTTCGGCCGGAGCGTGGCGCAGTTCGGCAAGCTGTTGGAGCCTAAGGACATCGCCGAAGGCATTCGCTGGCTGCTTGAATTGCCCCGGCATGTCAACGTCAGTGAGATCATGTTCCGACCCGCAGGACAAAACTATCCATAACAAGAGGTCCTTTATAATCAGGTTGACGGGCGTGAGGTGAGAACGCATGCGTATGGTATGGATTGAGCACCAAGGTCGAAAGATTCTGTATGGCGATTACCGCGGACTTACGGATAAGCAGATGGTAGAAAACATGGATCTCGGGTACAGGATGATGCGTGAAACTCCCGGGCAGGTCATGGTGTTGGCCAATGTTCAAGGCTCGTTACCCGTCCCTGTTTTCATGGAACATTATAAGTTGACCAATAGAACCAAAAATGCACGCTTGATATCCAAGCTGGCCGTTGGAGGGACGAAAACGGGAGTGGAGGCGATGCTCCTGCAAGAGATGAGCGCCAACACGGGGATTGTGATTCAACCATTCAATACCGAGAATGAGGCCAAGGATTGGCTCATCGGCTGAGCGCATCTGGAAAATGATGTCGCGCTGATGGAGCGATGCTCAGCGTGAGCCATGATGGTATGTGTTTATTCCCAGCTTCTTCCCGCGGCTCCTTAAGGTATGGGGATTACTATTCAGAAGCCCGGTCGCTCCGTCCGGCCCATAGATCTTGCCGTTTGAGCAGCGCCGCGCCTATAGAAATGTTCGGCGATGCTCCCGCGCTCAAAGGCTGCGACTTCAAGGACAAGGAAGGCTGGTATGTGGCCGGTGCGGCTGAATGGACCTTCTGGGAGTGGGGCAAGACCAAGGACCGCGTTATGAGCCGTGCCGTACTGGAATGGACCATGGGGGTGCTGAATCCTGAGCAGCACGCATAACCGCTATGCCCTGAGACAATTATTAGCGATATTAATTACCTTGACAAAAGTGACGATGCATTCTACGCAATGACATATTGATTCATAAGATGGATTGGTTCATCACTTATGGAGAGTGCGTAATGGAAGAAATAAAGCTTCCAAGACGGGAAAGAGAGAAGGAAAGGCAACGGCAGGAGATGCTGGAGGCCGCTTTGGGCCTGTTCTCGGACAAGGGGTACCATAACGTCACGATGCACGAGATCGCCGAAAAGGCCGAGTTTGCCATCGGCACGTTGTACAAGTTTTTCAGGAACAAGGAGGATCTCTACCGCACCCTTATCCTGGGAAAGACCGATGAATTCAATGAGACAATCCTGAAGGCCCTTGATGAGTGTCAGGACGAAGTGGAAAAGCTCAGGCAGTATGTCAAGACCAAAGGCGAAATCTTATGTGCCAATATCCCCCTGATCCGATTGTATTTCTCCGAAATCCACGGAGAGAGCTTCAGCCTGAAGGCCGGGCTTGACTCCGAGGTCCGCAAACGGCATGGCGAGCTCCAGCGCATCCTCGCGTCCATATTTGCGGGCGGCATCCGGAACAAACGCTTCCAGGCAATCGCTGATCCCTTTGCCCTGGCGGTGGCTCTCGACGCAATTACTACAGCCTTTTTTTTCAGATGGCTTGAAGCGCCTGAACGGCATCCTTATCCGGATGATACAGACACCATCTTGAATATCCTTTTCAAAGGCCTCCTGGACCAGTGATATGGTACGGTGGTTTGGTTGCAATTAACATAACAAAAAATGTGAATACTTGAGAAATACGGGAGGAGTGCAATGAAGTATCGGTTAAAGTCCAATCGAATCAATACAACAGTTCTTTTGTGTATAGTGATGTGCGCCTGCCTTTTATCCGCATGCAATAGCCGGCGGCAAACCCAGCAGGCGCCTCCTCCTCCCGAGGTGGTTACGGTGACGGTCAAAGCACAGCCGGTGATACTCACCACCGAGCTGCCGGGTCGCACGTCCGCCTGTCTGGTGGCCGAGGTGCGGCCGCAGGTCAGCGGCATCATCAAGAAACGTCTGTTCGCCGAGGGCTCCCATGTCAAGGCCGGCGAGCTTCTGTACCAGATCGATGCCGCGCCTTTTCAGGCCGCCTATGACAGCGCCAGCGCCTCCCTGAACAGGGCGGAAGCAACCTTGCCGGCCATCAGATCCAGGGTGGAACGCTATCGTGAATCGCTGGCATCCAAGGCGGTGAGCCAACAGGACTTCGACGACGTGGAATCCGCTTTCAGGCAGGCCGAAGCTGAGGTCAAGTATTGGAAGGCCGCGGTTCAGTCCGCCAGCATCAACTTGGGATATACGCGGGTGACCGCTCCGATCTCGGGTCGTATTGGCAAATCCAACGTGACCGCAGGCGCCCTGGTGACGGCCAATCAACCCACTCCGCTGACCGTCATTCAACAGTTTGATCCCATCTACGTGGATGTACCACAATCCACCACGGAACTGCTGCGTTTGAAACGCCGTATGGAAGGCGGCCTCTTAAGTCAAAACGATGCCGCGCAAAAAAAGGTCCAGCTGCTTATGGAAGATGGGACGACCTATCCCAACGAAGGTATCTTGCAGTTCCGTGATATCACGGTGGACCCTACCACGGGGACCGTCAACCTGCGGGCGGTCTTTCCCAACCCCGAAGACATTCTGCTGCCGGGCATGTTTGTGCGCGCCGTGGTGCAGGAAGGGGTGAATAACAAGGCCATTCTCGTTCCCCAGCAGGCCGTCTCGCGTGACCCCAAGGGCACCCCTCTCACCCTGATCGTGGACTCCACTGGAAAAGTCGAGCAGCGTCAGCTCACCATCGACCGGGCCGTCGGCGACCAGTGGCTGATAACGTCCGGTCTTGCCGCCGGAGACAGGGTCGTCATCGAGGGTGTTCAGAAGGTGAAACCCGGCATGCCCGTCAAAGCCATCGCTGCCCGGGCGGACGGGAATACGGCCCCGAGCGCCCCACCGGCGAAGTGACGGAGGCGCGCGATGTTGTCCAAATTTTTTCTGGAACGCCCGGTTTTCGCGTGGGTCATCGCCATCATCATCATGGCGGCAGGTTTGCTCGCCATCTACAACCTGCCCATCTCCCAGTATCCCCAGATGGCCCCGCCGTCCATCGCCATATCCGCTTCTTACCCCGGGGCTTCGGCCGAGACCGTGGAAAACAGCGTCACCCAGCTCATCGAGCAAAAGATGACCGGTCTGGACCAGCTGATTTACCTGTCCGCCTCCAGCGATTCGGCCGGCGGCTCGCGCCTCGAGCTTACCTTTGCCCCGGGCACCAATCCGGATACCGCCTGGTCACAGGTGCAGAACAAGCTACAGACCGCCATGCCCAGTCTCCCGGACGAGGTGACAAATCAGGGCGTCCAGGTCACCAAGTCCACCCGGAACTATCTGATGATCGTCGCTCTGATTTCGGAAGACGGCCGGATGGACGGTACGGACTTGCGGGACTTCGCCAAATCCAATCTGGAAAGAATCCTGGCGCGGGTGCCCGGCGTGGGAGAGGTGGAGATCTTCGGCGGCGGATATGCCATGCGGGTCTGGCTCAATCCCGCCAAGCTTACGGACTATCAACTGACGATAGACGATGTGATCGCGGCGATTAAATCCTACAATGTCGAGGTCTCGGCCGGGCAGTTCGGCGGCGCGCCCGCGGTTGAGGGGCAGCGCTTGAACTCCTCCATCATCGTGCAGAACATGCTTTCGACACCGGAGGAATTCGCCGCCATCCCCATTCGCATAAATCCTGACGGCTCCACGGTGCGCATCGGGGATGTGGGCCGCACGGAACTGGGCACCGAAATCTACGATATCGAGGTCGCCCACAACGGCAAACCTTCCGCGGGCATCGCCATCCGGCAGGCCGCGGGCGCGAATGCCCTGGATACGGCCGAGGCTGTGCGGGCCAAGATGGCGGAGATGAGCAAGTTCTTCCCCTCAGGACTCAAGGTCGTCTATCCCCATGACACCACCCCCTTCATCAAGGTCGCCATCGACGAAGTGGTGAAGACCCTCATCGAGGCGATCGTACTGGTCTTCCTGGTCATGTGGCTCTTTCTGGGCAACATGCGCGCCACATTGATCCCCACCATCGCGGTGCCGGTGGTTATCCTGGGTACCTTCGCCATGCTGGGCCTGTTCGGGTTTTCGATCAACATGCTGACCATGTTCGCCATGGTGCTGGCCATCGGCCTGCTGGTGGACGACGCCATCGTGGTGGTGGAAAATGTGGAGCGCATCATGAGCGAGGAGGGATTGTCGCCTAAAGCGGCCACGGCCAAGTCCATGGAGCAGATCACGAGCGCGCTGATCGGCATCGGACTGGTGCTCTCAGCCGTGTTCGGACCTATGGCATTCTTTCCCGGCTCCACCGGCGTCATCTATCGCCAGTTCTCCGTTACCATCATTGCCGCCATGCTGCTCTCGGTGGTCGTGGCCTTGATCCTGACGCCGGTGCTGTGCGCCGGGCTCCTCAAGCCGGTTCCGGCCGGGCATGAGCCGGCCGAAAACGCCATCTTTTTCCTACGGCCTTTTTTCCTATGGTTTGACCGCATGTTCTTCGGCCTCAGGGACCGGTATACGCGTCTGGTCGGTCACTCCCTGTCCCGGAAAATCCGCTACCTGATCGTGTTTCTGGTTATCGTGGCCGCTATGGGGTTCTTATATCTGCGCATGCCCACGGCTTACCTGCCCGATGAGGACCAGGGAATCCTGCTCTCCCAGGTAATTATGCCGACCGGTGCCACGCTGGAACAGACCACGGGTGTTACCAAGCAGATCGAGCGCTATTTCAAGGAGAACGAAGCCGATGCCGTAGCAACCATTTTAACGGTCTCGGGCGTCGGCTTTTCCGGACGGGGACAGAACAACGGCATGGTGTTCATCAAGCTGAAGGACTGGACGGACAGAAACCGGCCTGATCTGAAGGCGAAGGCCGTAGCGGGAAAAGCCATGGGAGCCCTGGCAAGTATCCGCAACGCCCTGGTGTTTACCTTTCCGCCGCCGGCCGTGCCCGAGCTGGGCATGGCCACGGGTTTCGATTTTCAACTCCTGGACAGGGGGGGGCTTGGACACCAGGCCCTGATGGAGGCGCAATATCAGCTCTTGGGACTGGCGGCCCAAGATCCCCGGTTGGCCAAGGTAAGGCCCAACAGCATGGAAGACGTGCCCCAATACCGCATCGATGTGGACTGGGATAAGGCCGGCGCCCTGGGGGTACCCATTACCTCCATCCATCGGACCATCTCAGCCGCTTTCGGCAGCGCCTATGCCAACGATTTCATGCAGGGCGGCCGGATCAAGCGCGTCTACGTCCAGGCGGATGCCCCCTACCGCATGCTGCCCAAGGATCTGGAGAAACTTTATGTCCGCAATACCGAGGGCAAGATGGTGCCCTTCACCTCCTTCGCCTCAGGCCGTTGGATCTCCGGGCCGCCCAAGCTGGCGCGTTACAACGGTTTTCCTTCCATAAGCATCTGGGGCGAGCCGGCGCCGGGAAGGAGTTCGGGCGAGGCCATGCAGGCCATGGAAGAGTTGGTCTCCAAGCTGCCCAAGGGCATCGGCTTTGACTGGACCGGCCTTTCCTACCAGGAGCGCATGTCGAGCTCTCAAGCGCCTCTGCTCTACGCCTTTTCCATCTTCGTAATCTTCCTGTGTCTGGCCGCGCTCTACGAGAGCTGGACCATCCCCATCGCGGTTCTGCTTGTGCTGCCGCTGGGGGTTATCGGCGGTATCATCGCCACGAGCATGCGGGGACTGGCCAATGACGTCTATTTTCAGATCGGGCTCTTGACCACGCTGGGCCTGACCACCAAGAACGCCATCCTGATCGTGCAATTCGCCAAGGGAGGAATGGAAAAGGGCATGGGGCTGATTGAGGCCACCATTGAGGGCGCCAAGCTCAGGTTCCGCCCGATTGTCATGACCTCGCTGGCCTTCGGCTTCGGCGTTCTGCCCCTGGCCCTGACCAAGGGCGCGGGCGCGGGAGCGCAAAATGCCATCGGCACGGGCGTCTTGGGCGGCATGCTGACCGCCACGGTGCTGGTGGTGGTTTTCGCCCCGCTCTTTTTTGTCCTGATCGAAAAATTCATCGGCAAACGAGGGCGCCAGTCAGCGGCCGAGCCGATGACGCAAACTCCATCAGGGGGAGATCACTGATATGAAGAGAATTATGATTATTCTGCTGGGCGTCGTCTTCGGCCTCGTCGCCGGCTGCACCTTGGCTCCGAAGTACACCAGACCGGCGCTGCCGGTGCCCGATACATGGCCTGCAAACGAAGCCTACCGTAAAAGCTTGGCTACGGACACGGCACCGGCCGCCCAAGCACTCGGGTGGCGGGCGTTTTTTGCCGACGAGGACTTGTGCAAGCTCATCGAAACGGCCCTCAAAAATAATCGCGACCTCAAGCTCGCCGCCCTGAACGTCGAACGGGCCCGGGCCATGTACGGGATCCAACGCGCCGAGCTCCTGCCGCCGGTCTATGGGGCCGGAAGCGGGAGCAAAGCACGGGTCCCGGCCGATCTTTCCGCCATCGGAAAATCGTATGTAGCTGAGCAATACAGCGTCAACCTGGGAATAAGCGCCTGGGAGATCGATTTTTTTGGCCGTATCCGCAGTTTAAAAGATAAGGCCCTGCAAGAGTACTTGGCGACCAAGGAAGCCCGCGACGGCGCCCAGATTGCGCTGATCTCCGCCGTGGCGCAGGCCTACCTCAGCCTGGCCGCTGACCGTGAAGCCCTCAAGATCGCGCGCTCCACGCTGGAAACCCAGCAGGCCTCCTATGATCTTATCAAGAAGCGCTATGATGTCGGCATCGCAACCGAGCTCGATCTGATGCGGGTCAAGACGCAGGTGGAAACCGCCCGCCGTGACAGCGCTCTCTATCTGCAGCAGGCCGCGATCGATGAGAACGCCTTGAACCTTCTGCTCGGCTCACCGGCGATGTCTGCCCTGATGCCGTCAGGTCTAAGCAGCGTCGCCCCGCCAAGGGAGATCTCCTCCGGCATGCCTTCCGATGTCCTCCTCGGACGACCCGACATCCAACAGGCCGAGCACCGGCTCAAGGCCGCATATGCCAATATCGGGGCCGCACGCGCGGCCTTCTTCCCAAGCATCTCGTTGACCACCGCCATCGGAACAGCCAGCAGCGAGCTTTCCGGATTGTTCGAGGCCGGCTCGCGCACGTGGAGCTTTGGACCCCAGATCGCCCTGCCGATCTTTGATGCCCGCATCTGGCCCGCCATGAAGGTAAGCAAGGTCGACCGGGAGATCGCGCTGGCCGGATACGAGAAGGCGATTCAGACAGCCTTCAAGGAGGTGTCCGATACCTTGGCGGCGCATGTCTTGGTTGATGAGCAGCTCGCGGCCCAGCAGTCCCTGGTTGATGCCCTGTCCGAGGCCTACCGTTTGTCCGATGCCCGCTATATCAGGGGGATTGACAACTATTTGAGCGTCCTGGATGCGCATCGATCTCTCTTCGCGGCGCAGCAAGGGCTTGTAGCGCTGAGATTGGCAAAGCTGGCTAATCAGGTAAGGTTTTATGCGGTATTGGGTGGAGGGATCGTCGAGTAAAGGATCGATGGATGTAAGTTTTGCGGTGCTTGCCCGTTCGGATCAGATGCGGGCGATCGGGCTGATCGAGCATGTGGCCCAGAACAGCGGTATGGAATTCAGGGGGTATTCGGAAAGGGATGCCGCGCTCACGTGGTTGTGGGGAGTTCAAGACGATCTCCCGTAACCCCTCAACGCCCTGACCGAGATTGTTGAGAGAAGGACAAGATGGATAAGGATCTGGAGAAATACCGGCATCTGAAGGAATTCCTGGGCATGAGCGCATCCGAGCTGCAAAAGCTCACGAGGATGGTCGATTCGCTCCTGGAATATGTTGAAGACCGCGATACCATGCGCTCCAGCCCGGAACTCTGTAACAATGTGCGTGATATGGCGGTGCGTATCCGTTCCATGCTGAGATCGCGTCTGGTTGCCCTTGAGGACCTGATAATCATCCTGGGTGAATACGGTATCAAGATCTGAAAGTGCCTTGGGTGAGAACAATGTCCAGTCGGGAAGAAAAGCGGGAAGACCTTCTGAAAAAAGCCGCGGCGGTCTTGCCGACGATCGGTCCGGATAAAACGACCTTGGAAGATATCGCCAAACAGGCAGGGCCGGCCAACACCTCGTTTATAGCACTACTTCAAGGGCAAGAATCAGATCATACAAGCCGTTATCAGGCGCGATGGGGTAAGAATCAATGACATACCGGGAACACAATGAGAGTTCAAGATGAGGTTCGCATGACGAAACGATGGAAAAATGTCCTTATATGCGTGGTGATCATTGTGGGCATCATGTTCGTTTTCCCACCCTTTCACGTTGTCTATGCCCCTGGCGTGATCATAGACAAAGGGCATGCCTTTTTCATGAATCCCCCGAAATTTCAGAACACCATCGTGAGCACGGTGGACACGCACACGCTCCTGGTTCAGGTGGGTGTCGTGCTGTTGCTCGGCCTGCTGGCGTGCTATCTCATAAGGGAAAAACAGGGCTAATCTTTTTTAGGGTAGATCGGCGCGGTTGTTGTGCGTCCAGTACCAGGACGACTTATCTCCCACGCTCAGGGTTTTGAGGTATCCGGCCTGGGAGAGCTGCTTGAGGGTTTCGGCCACCAGGCCCGGTTTCATGCCGGTAGCCTGGGAGATCCTGCCGGAGAGCGCATCCATGTCCGCCGCCGTTCCGTGTTCCTCGATGAGATCGGTATTCAAGAGTTTGAACACGAGCTGCATGCGTTCGAAGCCGGCCACGCGCAGGTACTCGTAATCCGTGCAATCCCCGGCTGCCACCTTCTGGGTCATCTCGTCCCAGATCTGGCGGTGTTTGTCCTCATAGGCCTTGACGAAGTCGGCCATTTGATCGGGCGAAAGCCCGGAGGTGCAGACTACCGGGACATTGGCGTCATAGAGGTTCCAGTCATCGGTCAGGATGGTGAGGTCAAACTGAGATAATTCCTCCCTGACCGTGGTGCCGGGAAAGGGCGCCAGGAGGTGGTAGCCGTAATCGATATCCAGCGATTCGGCGAATACGCTGGAATCATTGATGGTTGAGGGCGATTCGCCGGGCAGGCCCACCATGAACGAGGCATGCGCGCCGATGCCCACCTCCTTGCAGTACTGAATCGCCCGGCGGGCCTGGTCGAGGGTGATGCCCTTCTTGATGCGCTTGAGCATCTCCGGGTTGCCGGACTCAATGCCGAAGCTGATGCAGTCGCAGCCCGCATCACGCATCATGGTCAGCACCTCGGGGTCCACCGTGTTGACGCGTGCGAAGGCCGTCCAGGTGATCTTGATCCGACGGCGCTTAAGCTCATCGCAGAAGGCCGCCACGCGCTGCTTGTTGGAGGTGAACAGGTCGTCGGCGATATTGATGCGTGTAAAACCGTAGGACAGGATATCCTCGATCTCGTCCACCACCAGTTTGGGCGTGCGATAGCGCACCTTATGCCCTACCATGCGCCGCCCCAGGCAGAAGATGCACTGGTTGGGGCAGCCGCGGCTGGTGATGATGCTGACCGGAAAGCCCAGCGCCAGGTAGCGGCTCATGGGCAGCAGATGACGGGCCGGAACGGGCAGGCTGTCGAGGTCGGTGATGAAGGCGCGCGGCCCGGAGGTCACGATGCGGCCGTCTTGACGGAAGGCCAGACCGGGCACGGTCTCCCAGGTTTCGCGGTTCTGGATATAGGGCAGCAGTTCCTTCAGGGTCTGTTCGCCCTCGCCCAGGACGATCACGTCGATCTCCGGATATGCGGCGAGCGTGTTCCGCCAGTCAAAGGAGACATGCGGTCCGCCCATCATGGTGATGATGGCGGGGTTATGGCGTTTGGCGGTGGTGATGATGTCGGCCGCGGCCTTGAAGTTCATGGTCACGCTGGTGGAACCGATCACATCGGGTTTGAAGGCGTCGATGGCGTCTGCCAACTTTTCCGGTGTATATTTGCAGACCAGGAAGTCGAAGATCCTGACCTCGCAGCCGGCCTGAAGACAGGCCCCGGCGACATAACACACGCCCAACGGCGGTGACGGCGCTTCTTCCAGGGGGTAGGGTGGATTGATGATGGCGACTTTCATCTGTTTTTAATCTCCCTGCGCCGGGAAGAGCGTGGAACGCGCCCAGCCTTTCAAGGTATTGCCCAGTAGCATGCTGCGGTCCAGGATATCGATCTCATCCGCCAGTTCGGCTGCGTTGGCGAACCACTGCGAACGGGTCTTGATCGTTTTGTGGGTGTCGAGGTGTCTTACGACCTTGGCCGGGTTACCGGCCGCGATGGTATCGGGCGGGATATCCTTGACCACGACCGATCCGGCGCCGATCACGCTGTTGTTGCCTATGGTGACCCCTTTGCAGACGATCACCGAGTCGCCGATCCAGACATTGGAGCCGATATGCACCGGCTCGGGCGTGCCCATGGAGGTAACCCGGTCGTAGATGTCGTGCCAGTCGCAGTCGGTGATATAGGACTTGCCCGCGAGCATGCAGTCATCGCCGATGATGACTTCAGCCGCCGAGCTGATACGCACTCCCGGGCAGATCAGGCAGTAGTCGCCGATGGCGATGCGACCCATGCCTTTGGCTTCAGGCCAGACGGTCATGCGCACGGTGTAGTCGCGTGAGGCGATGACATTGGCGCATCTGCCCAGCGTGATGGGCGTACCGAAGAGATGCACATGCCAGGGCTTCATGAAGGTATAGCCGTCTCCTAAGGAGGCGAACTGCGGCCTTAGGAAATGCTCCACATACCACTCCCTGAACTTCAGGTCGATCTTCTTGATGTAGTACGGTCGATGATCTTTAATCAATGGTGTATGCCTCAAAAAAGCGGTTAACCTCCCATCTCCGCGGCGTGTTCGTCCAGGGCATCAGAGGCCATGAGGTGACCGCGCAGTGATGGATAATGGATATAGGCCGAGCGGGTATCTTCCCAGAAGGCATGGTTGAAGAGCTGCGAAGCGGCCGTGAGATGATGCAGGGCGTCGGCGGCCATGATGACCACGCCGTTGGTCCAGCTGATCTTCTCTTCGGGCCAGATCACATTGTCAGGGAAGGTGACCCCGCACCAGTAGGTGCCGTCATCGAAGCGCTTATCCTGAATCCAGGAAAAGATCTTGGAGGCCAGTTCCCGGCGTCCCATGGCGATCAGGGCCAAAATGAACTCGGAGGTCTCGGCCATGGTGACCCAGGGACGGTCTGAAACGCAGCGTACGCCCAGGCCCGGCACGATGAATTTGTCCCAGGATTTCTCAAGGCGTTTGAACGCCTCGAGTCCGGTGATGGCGCCGCACAGGATGGGGTAATACCAGTCCATGGAGAAGCGCGTCTTTTCCTTGTTGAAGAGATGCGGCCGGAAACGGATGGCGTCGCGCAGGCGCACCAGGCCTTTTTCCCAGGCCGGCATCCGTTTGCCGAGCAGGGCCGCCATGGCCAGGCCGCAGCGCAGGCTTAAAAAGATTGAGCTTGATCCGGTCAAGAGCGCCATGGGATCGATCTCCCCTTTGGCGTTGCGGGCCCAGTAGATCTCTCCGCCCGGCCCCTGCATGCCAAGCGCGAAGTCGATGCCGGCGCTTACGGCGGGCCAGAAGGCTTTCAGAAAATCATGGTCGCGGGTGATGAGATAATAGTGGAAGATACCGACCGCGAGATAAGAGGACATGTTCGATTCCTTGGTTCTGTCCTCGGGTACGCCTTCACGATAGGCTGAGTACCAGCCGCCGTCACTCTGCTGTATGTCTGCCAGCCATTCATAGGCCTTGCGAGCCTCGGCGGTATAACCGGCGATTGCTAAGCCCATGGCGGATTCGACATGGTCCCAGGGGTCGGTCTTGCCTCCTCCCTCATGCCAGGGGATCTCTCCGGTGGGGAGTTGTGTGCGTGCGATGGAGGCCGCCAGGGTTTCGATATCGATTGGAGATGCATACGACGCGTGAGAGAATTCAATGCCCATACTCTTCACCTTTCCTCAAATAGAGTACAATGCTTTTCGCCATAAAGGGGTTCAGGATGCGGTCCAGTGTCCTGGTCAGCCAGGGTTTGCGCATGATGTCCCACACCAGGAAACGATGGTAGAGCTTTACGGGCAGCGCATCGTCATTCTTGTGGCCCACCAGGCATTTCAACCACCAGTACGGTGAGTGCAGGCTGTGGGCCAGGCCCGTGGAAACCAAAGTCGTGCCTTTGTCTTGCAGCAGTTCGATCAGCTGACGTTTCTTGTAAATGCGGATGTGACCGCCCTGTTCATTATGGTAGGCCTCCGAGAGCGCCCAGCAGATGCGTTCCGGCAGGTAACGCGGGACGCTGACCACCAGGGATTTGCCGGGCTTGAGCACGCGGATGATCTCACGCATGGCCTGCTCATGGGCCGGGATATGCTCGAGGACCTCCGAGCAGATCACGCAATCGAAAGATGCATCGGCAAAGGGCAGATTCGTAATGTCGCTAATGGCCACGCAGTCGAGCCCACCTCCGTCCTGGCCCTCATGCCGCATGATCTTCAGGGTGTTTTTGGATTTGAGCGCGTCCTGGCGATTCATGTCAATGCCCACCACGTGTACGCCATTGTATCGGAATGCTTCGCTCAAGTGCCGTCCGCCACCGCAGCCGGCATCCAGAACCCAGGTGCCGGGTTTCAGATTGAGTTTGCGGTAATCAACGGTGAGCATGGATGGCCTCGAGATAGATCTCGGTCAGTTTGAGTGCGCAGGCACGCCAGGTGAAGTTTTTGATCACGCGTTCATAGCCGGCCTTGCCCAGCGTCAAACGTTTGTCCGGGTTGTCCAGCAGGTCGGCAATGGCCTCGGCCAAGGCATGCGGATCGCCGGGGGAAACCAGCACTCCGGCATCACCCACCACCTCGGGCAGTGCCCCGCCCGTGGTGCTGACGACCGGTACACCGCAGGCCATGGCCTCGCCGGCCGGAAGTCCGAAACCTTCATAGAGCGAGGGGACGACGGCCAGGGTGCTGCGGGCATAGTAGTCCGCGAAGTCTTTCTCATCGATACGTCCGGTGAACGTGACGCAGTTCTCCAGGGATTGTTCCTTAACCAGGCGTTCGATGGACCCGCCCGGTTTGGGCCTGCCGATCACGGTCAAGGTGACGGGGCGGGATTGGCGCAGCTGGGCCACGGCCAGTAGAAGGTATTTCAAACCCTTGAGCGGGGTATCCGCGCTATTGGTCACAATCAGCTGATTATCCGCGCGGCGTACCTGGGGTAGGGGATGGAAGATGTCGGTGTTGATGCCGTTGGGCACGACGTGAAAACGCTGCGGCGATACCGTAAAGGCCTTGCTGATATCATTTTTAGAGACCTCGGAGACCGTTATGAGGTGGCGCATGCGCCGGGTGACACGGGCCTGCATGGTAAGGAAGCTGTACCAGCGGCGTCTCCACATTTTCTTTATGAAAGTCGGCTGGGCCTGGATCTCGAGATCGCGGTCCACGGTGATGGGGTGGTGGATCGTGGCTACGGTGGGCACCAGGCATTTGATGCCCAGCAGGCCATAGGCCAGGGTCTGATTGTCGTGCACCACATCGTAGCGGGATCCGTGCCGGCGCAGATAGTTCAAAGCGCGCAGACTGAACGTCAATGGTTCCGGAAAGCCGCCGCTGCAGACGCTCAGCCATTCCAGGGTATTGATGGGCGATTTCAACTCAGCCAGACGCGGAGTGCGGAAGAGGTCCTCGGGGTTGTACAGATCGAGGCTGGGTAGTTTGCGCAGGGTGATATCATCGTCCAGATGCGGATAGGGCTGGCCGGAAAGCACATCCACGCTATGACCAAGATCGCGCAGGGCCCGGCTGATGCGTTTGATATACACGCCCTGGCCGCCGCTGGTCGGATTTCCCCGGTAGGATAGTAAGCAGATCCTCAGCGGCATGGTTGCGCCCGATGCCTCTAACCGGTCTTCAGTTTTCCGCATGTATGCCGCTTCTGTATGCATGTTAAAAGGCTACCCTCCCCACAAGTGTACGTAATCGAGCTTTAGCAATAAAATCCTCCCATAGCAATAATATCAGCATAAATCAACGAAAATTCAGGATTCATGGGTGATGGGAGGTGCGGCGAATGATGCCGAGGCCTGGCCTTGGAGGTGCCTTGGGGAGGTATAAAAGAAAATTAGATCGTTTTCGGTTATGACTCTGGGCGGAGATTTTTTCAAGATGGTTGACAAATGTTCTCTGCTGGTTGCATATGGGTACATGCAGCGCGTGGGCACCCTGCTTGATGGTTTCAATAAGGAAATCGCCAAGACACTCAGAATACACCAGGCCTGGGCTGAGATCGCGGGCGAGGTTTTAGCGGCGCATACCGAGCCGGTGCATGTGAAGAGCGGTACGCTCTCTATCATTTGTGATGCGCCGCTGTGGGCGCAACAAGTCGGTATCTTGAACGCCAGCCTGTGCGAACAAATCAGGAAGGTCACCGGTTACAGGGTCAAAATCTGCGAAGGCCGCTTTGGCCGGGTGCGCAAGAACACACCGGTCACCCGCAAAAAGGCGCCATCTGTGAGACCCGCCATCGATCCGCAGGTAGTCACGCGCATCAAAGACCCAGAACTGAAAGCACATGTGCTCTCGCTGCTCGCCATCAAGGACGGACCGGCCGATGAATAGAAGGACCCTGCTTGCGCTCGCCATCGGCCTGATCTTCTGCATTCTGGCCGGATTATTCCTGCTCTCGCTCAAGGGCTATATACCATTGACGTATACCCAGGTCGATACCTTCGGAGAACTGGAGGCCTTTCTGGATTCGCCACGCGACGACATGCGGGGCATCAAGGTCAACGGCCATTTCCTGGAGATCGGCAAACGCAGGGCCCTGCAAATTCTTCCCGGTTATAAAGATGTATTCTATCAGGTGCGGCCTTACCGCCAAGTTCAGTATATACCTCGCAACATGACGAGGGCCGAGATCGTGGATATGTGTCTGTCCATCAACGGCCAAGGCCTTGAGAAAGCCAAAATCGAGAGTTTGAAGCGCCCACCCAACTGGCAGGGCAGCGTCGACGGCCGACCAGTGCGCATCATGCGTATCACCCGCTTCACCTACCTGGTGAGCGGCCTGTCCGATAAATCACAGTATATCGCGCAAGTGGAGCTGGCCAAACGCCTGGGTATGACCGAGGGTGAAATCCTGTCACGCATCATCCCGCTTCAGGCATCCTGGCTCAGGAGCCTTGCAATTGCGGTTGCTCAGCCGGTTATGAAAGCCATCCTGCCGGAGGTGCCGGACCAGATCGTAATCTGGCTGAACACCCACGCCTAAGATTTGCAAAGATGGAAAATTCCGGTTGGGAAAAGCTGGTGATGATCATCACCCCCCCGGGGGCATCTTCATATCGATTGGGGGGATGAGTTATTAAAAGCTGGTGCCGGGACCGGGACTTGAACCCGGACGAGCGTACGCCCACTAGACCCTGAACCTAGCGCGTCTGCCAATTCCGCCACCCCGGCAGCTTGTCCTTGAAAACCAAAGACGTTTCCCATATACTGATGAACCAAAGAGTTGTCAAGGACGTATCAATGGAGATATTTTGGGGTAATGATTGCATCGATTCGATGCGCCTGACCAATTCCGTGGTCACGATCGGAAATTTCGACGGCTGCCATGCCGGGCACCGCGAGATCTTCCGCCGCACGCGCGAGCATGCCCGCGCCGTCGGCGGAGTATCCGTGGTCTATACCTTCAATCCGCATCCGGGTTCGGTCATACAGGGGGGTACGCCGCAACTGATCTTTTCGCAAGAGGAGAAGATCGCGGAGGTCGAAGCCTGCGGCATGGATTACATGGTGATCGTGCCCTTTACCCGCGAGTTCGCCAATATGCAGCCTGAGCAGTTTATCGACGAGGTGATCCTCGGCCGAATCATGGCCAAGGGCGTGGTGGTGGGCCACGATTTCTGTTTCGGCCGTCAAGCCAAGGGCGACATCGCCTTTCTGCAAAAAATCGGTGGTCAGCGGGGCTTTTTCGTTGAAACGGTCGCTCCGGTCGTGCACCAGGGCATGGTTGTTTCCAGCACCTGTCTGCGCGGTATGATCAGATCCGGGGACGTCGCAGGGGCCGCTCTGCTGCTGCCGCATCCCTTCCGCCTACATGGCCCTGTCGTACACGGCATGTCGCGCGGGAGGACCCTGGGTTATCCCACCGCCAATATTCGGCCCGACAAATCGCTGCTGCCCGCCTACGGGGTGTATGCGGTGCAGGTTTACATGGGGACAGGGATATACCCCGGGGTCGCCAATATGGGAGACAACCCCACCTTTGGAGATGAAGGCACCTCGCTTGAGGTCTTTATTTTCGATTTTCAGGGCGATATATACGGCAACGAGCTCACGGTCGAATTCATCGAGCGTCTGCGGGACGAGATCCGTTTCGAGAACAAGGATCAGCTCATAGCGCAAATCGAAAAGGACTGCCGCGACGCGCGTACGATCCTCAGTCGGCGGACCGGGCCATAGCCGCGGCATGCTTAAGCGCGACGCCCCTGGCTGTATGTAACGTTTTCCTATGAAGATATTCGCCCTTTCCGACCTGCATTTGGGGTTTGATTCCAAAAAGCCCATGGATATCTTCGGGCCGCATTGGAAGGATCATCCAGAGCGTATCCGGCAGGCCTGGACGGAAGTGGTGCATGCAGATGATATCGTGCTGGTGCCGGGTGATATCTCCTGGGCCATGAAACTGGAAGAGACCGGGCGTGATATGGCCTTCCTGGGTGACCTGCCCGGCACCAAGGTCATCATCAAAGGCAATCATGACTACTGGTGGACGGGGTTGGCCAAGCTCAAGGCGACCCTGCCGCCATCGGTCATACCGCTGCAGAATACGGCCTATGTCAGGGGCAAAGTAGGTATCGCCGGTACGCGGCTGTGGATCGACCCGGATCTGCGCCTCGAACAATCCACTGCGCAGGACATGAAGATCCTTGAGCGTGAATTGGGACGGTTGCAGAGTTCGCTTAAACAGCTGCCGCATGGTCTGAAAAAGCGTATCATTATCACCCATTTCCCACCGATTGCGTTGGATGGGCGCGTCGGCAGGGCCGTGAAAGCAGCCGAGAACTATGGCTGCGATATCTGGGTCTTCGGTCATATGCATCTTTTTGACATGGACTACCAGGGCTTCAACCGCACTATCGGCCAGGTGCGCTTTGAGTTTGTTTCGGCCGACTATCTTGATTTCAGACCCAAGCTCATCCTTGAAGATTGCGACATCTCCGGGTAGGGTGTCATTGTTTTGGCCTTGTGATTTGTTCAATTGTATGATTATCATACCAAAAGACATGTTCAGATGAGGGCGAGCTATGGAAAAGAAAGCGTTTGGCATATCCAGGATTGAAAAGTCTCCCGACATCCCCAGTCTGGTCGCCAAGCAGATCATCGACCGCATCGCGGAAGGCACCCTCAAGCCGGGTGACAAACTGCCCAGCGAACATGAGATGACCAAGCTCTTCGGCATCAGCCGCATTTCGCTGCGCGAGGCCATGAAGCTGTTAGAGGCGCGGGGCTATATAGAATCCCGCGACCGGCGGGGCAAGTTCGTCAAGTCCATGGTCGAAGATATGCGCTCGCCGCTGGAAGAACTCTTGTCGATCGATCATGACCGCATCTGGGAGCTCTTGTACGTGCGCCGCATCATCGAGGCCGAGGCCGCCTACCTGGCGGCCAAAAACGCCAGCCGTGAACAGCTCAAGCAGCTGCGGGAGCTCTTCAAACATGCCTTGGAGATCGATATTGATGACATCCTTACGACCAAGGAAGGCGGGTTGTTCTATACTCATTTTTTCGACCTCCTGGCCGATGCGACCCGCAACACCGTGTTCGTGCATCTGCGCAAAACCATCACCAGCATCCTGCGTGAGGCGTTTCCCTTCAGCCGCAAAAAGCTTGCGACCATACCCGGTAGCTCGCGCGAAATTTTCATGCAGCTGCGCAAGATCGGAGATGCCATTGAGGCGCATATACCCGAGGAGGCCAGACTGGCCACGATCGAACATATCAACTATATCGAAAAATCTCTGCGCAAGGCCCTGGAGCAGATGAAGTAAGAACGATTTCTCCCCTGAATTTGAATGGATACCACGTCGAAGATGTCTCTGAGTCGCATCCAGACCGTTACCCATACCCTGGCTATTCTTGCCATGATGGTGGGACTTTTCGGTTTCTTGGGCTATCTGATCCTGGGAATGACCGGGCTGTTCCTGGCGTTTGCGCTGTGCATCGTCTTCCTTACCACCACTCCGCGCATCGCCCCAGGACTGATCCTGCGCATGTACGGCGCCCGCGAGCTGAGCACAAGCGAGGCCCCGGGTCTGTACGCCGTGATGACCGAGTTGGCCGGGCGTGCCGATCTGTCCCGCGCGCCCAGGCTCTATTATATCCCGAGCAAGGTCATGAATGCCTTCAGTGTCGGTAACCGCCATGATTCAGCTATTGCGATCTCGGATGGGATCGTGCGCTATCTGAACTGGAGGGAGATCGCCGGTGTCCTGGGGCATGAGATCGGCCATATCCGCAACAACGATCTATGGATCTACTCGCTGGCGGATATGTTGAGCCGCATCACGGCGGCTCTGTCGCTTTTCGGACAGTTTTTGCTCGTGATCTATCTGCCGTTGTGGGTCTTTTCGCATCAGCGCATTCCTTTGCTGATCATCCTTCTCCTGTTTTTTGCCCCGGCCTTGGCCACGTTGATGCAACTGGCCCTTTCGCGCACGCGCGAGTTCGCCGCGGATCTGGCGGCCGTTGAGCTTACGGGCGACAGCCAGGGGTTGGCCGCGGCCCTGATGAAGATGGAACGGTATCAAAGCCGCTTCTGGGAGGCGCTTTTTCTCCCCGGGCGCAAGGTGCCCGAGCCTTCGGTGCTCAGGACCCATCCGCATAATGCCCTGCGCATAGAACGACTGCGCATGTTGGGTAAGGGTCAGCCCTACCGGCGCGATCAGCTAGGTGAAATGCTGCCCGATCATTTCCCGGTCGTTGAACGTCCGCCGCGCTGGTACTGGCTTAGGCCCTGGCATTGAAATTGACAGCCCGCGCTCATTAATGCTAATTGGAGCCCAGCCAGCATTGATGAAAAATGGAGTGGTTCTCAGGCTAACAGGAGGGGATATGAAAAGCTTCTTCGGCAGTTTTGTAACGATCATGGCCATTCTCTGTTTAAGCGGCGCGGTCTCGGCCGGCGACACTATCAAGATCGGTGTGGCGGGCGCTCACAGCGGTGATTTGGCCTCATACGGACTCCCCAGTTTGAATGCCGCGCAGTTGGTGATCGACGATGCCAATGCCAAGGGCGGTATCCTTGGAAAGCAGGTCGAGCTCATCAGCATGGATGATGTTTGCAAACCCGAGGTCGCGGCCAATGCCGCGCAGAAGCTCGTGTCCGATAAGGTGGATGCGGTCGTCGGACACATCTGTTCCGGAGCCACCAAGGCGGCTCTGGGCATTTACCGTGATGCCAAGATCAATGTCATATCCCCTTCAGCCACGAATGTTGAGCTTACGAAAAGCGGTGAGTATCCCAACTTCTTTCGTACCATCGCCCCTGACGACGCCCAAGCGCGTTTGGAAGTGGACTTTGCCCTGAACAAGCTCAAGAGCAAGCGTTTCGCCGTGATCCACGACAAGGGCGATTACGGCAAGGGTCTGGCGGAATTCGCCAAGGAATTCCTGGATAAGGCCGGGGCCAAGGTGGTCCTTTTCGAAGGCATTACCCCCGGGGCGGTGGATTATACCGCCATCGTCAATAAGATCAAGCAATCCAAGGCCGACGCCGTGATCTTCGGGGGATACCATCCCGAGGCCGCCAAGATCGTTATGACCATGCGCAAGAAACGCATGCCGACCGCGTTCATTTCGGACGACGGCGTCAAGGATGATACCTTCATCAAGGTAGCCGGTAAGTATGCCGAAGGCGTATACGCCACCGGACCTATCGATACCTCGAAGTCTCCCCAGGCCATAGCGGCGATCGAACAGCACAAGAAAAGGTTCAATGCCGATCCGGGGGCTTTTTACCTGAATGCCTATGCCGCAACCCAGGCCTTGCTTAATGCCATCGCCAAGGCCGGCGGCACGGACTACGCCGCTGTAAACAAGGCCTTGCGCACGCAGTGGGTCGAAACGCCTCTGGGCAAGATCAGTTTTGATGCCAAGGGCGACGCCAAGGGCATCGGCTTCTCCATGTATGTGGTCAAGAACGGTCGATATGTGATAGCGAATTAAACGCAGAGGGGGCGGGTGAACCTGCCCCCTTTTTTTTCCCACGGACGGCTTAAACACGGAGTATGGATTATTTCCTGGAGCTTTTCTTCGGCGGACTCACGCGCGGCAGTATCTATGCCCTGATCGCGCTTGGGTACACCATGGTTTACGGGATCATCCAACTTATCAACTTCGCTCATGGTGAGATCTACATGATCGGGGCCTTCACGGCCTTGATCGCGGCCAGCGTATTGACCCTACTCGGTTTCAACGGATTATCGCTGCTGTGCCTGGCCGGGCTGATCGCGGTCATCTATTCCGCGGCGTACGGCTACACCATGGAAAAGATTGCTTATAAGCCGCTTAGACAGGCGCCGCGACTATCGCCGCTCATCAGCGCCATCGGCATGTCCATCTTCCTGCAGAACTATGTGCTCCTGGCGCAGACCTCGGATTTCCTGTCTTTTCCGGCCCTGATCCCCGAGATAGCTTTCCTGGATCGGTTCGCGGACTTCATGATGCCCTCCGAGGTCATCATTTGCATCACCACGGCCGTGGTCATGATCTGTCTCACCCTATTCATCAAGTTTACCCGCATCGGCAAGGCCATGCGCGCCACCTCCCAGGATAAGACCATGGCCATGCTCCTGGGTGTCAACGTCGATCGGGTGATCTCGGTCACCTTCATCATCGGGAGTTCTCTGGCGGCTCTGGGCGGGGTTCTGATCTCGTCGCATATCGGACAGATCAACTTTTATATCGGTTTTATCGCGGGGATCAAGGCCTTCACCGCCGCGGTGCTGGGTGGTATCGGCAGCATACCCGGCGCGGTACTGGGCGGACTGATCCTGGGATGGACCGAAAGCTTCGCCACGGGCTATGTCTCAAGCGACTATGAGGACGTCTTCGCTTTCGGTCTGCTGGTCTTCATCCTCATTTTCCGCCCGGCGGGCATCCTGGGCAAATCTTCATCAGAGAAGGTTTAGCGCCATGCCGGGAAGGGCCTTTAAGGAAATCCTTAAGTCTTTTTTGATCGCCCTGTGGTTTATGTTCCTGACCTTTCCGCTCATGGTGATCAAGGTCAATACGATTGACCAGACCATTACCTGGCGCTGGATGAATATGGCGTACGTGGGGGTAGGGGCCTTTTTCCTTTCCATGCTCTGGCGGTTTCTCATGGCGCGCAAGGCCTCGGCCAGGGAAGAGGAGGATACCTGGCAGAAGCGCGTGGGGTTGAGGATAAACACCGACCCCAAGCTCTATCTCCCCGGCCTGGCGGTGATCGGCGTCCTGACGCTGGCCTTCCCCCTTTTTCTCTCCAGCTATCAGGTCTCCATCATGACCACCGCGCTCATGTATGTCATGCTCGGACTGGGGCTCAATATCGTGGTCGGGTTGGCCGGTTTGTTGGATCTCGGGTATGTGGCCTTCTATGCCGTGGGGGCCTACTGTTTTGCCCTGCTCAACCACCATTTTGGCTTAGGTTTCTGGGTCTGCCTGCCCTTGAGCGCCTTACTGGCCGCCAGCTTCGGCATCCTGCTGGGGTTCCCGGTCCTGCGGCTGCGCGGTGATTATCTGGCCATCGTCACGTTGGGCTTCGGGGAGATCATCCGTCTCATCCTGGAGAACTGGAACGAATTCTCTTTCGGGCCGAGCGGCATAGCAGGGATAGCCCGGCCGTGGTTTTTCGGGATGAAGTTGAGCCTCCAACAGGCCAATGTCTATATGTACTACATCATGATCGTGCTGGTGCTCTTCACCATCTTCGTGGTGGGGCGCTTGCGGAACTCGCGTATCGGCCGGGCCTGGATTGCGCTCAGGGAAGACGAGATCGCCTGCCAGGCCATGGGCATCGACAAGACCAGGACCAAGCTTACGGCCTTCGCCCTGGGCGCGACCTGGGCCGGGATGGTGGGCTGTATCTTCGCCGCCAAGACAACCTTCATCAATCCGGCCAGCTTCACCTTCATGGAATCGGCCATCATCCTTTCGATTGTGGTGTTGGGCGGTATGGGCTCCATTGTGGGCGTTATCCTGGCGGCCCTCATCCTCATCCTGCTGCCGGAATATCTACGCGCCTTCTCGCAGCTCAGGATGATCGTTTTCGGGGCCAGCATGGTACTCATGATGGTCTTCCGGCCACAGGGGATCATCAGCCGCGTCAAGCAGCACTACGAATGGCACAAGGAGGCGTGAGGGGTATGGTCCTGGAGGTCAAAGGTCTCACCATGGAGTTTGGAGGCTTACGGGCCTTGGACGCCATCGACCTTGCTATCGGGCAAGGCGAGATCGTAGCACTCATCGGGCCGAACGGGGCCGGCAAGACAACCTTCTTCAACTGCATCACGGGCATCTACCATCCGACGCGCGGCGATATCTTCATCGCCCCTGAGGGCCGTGCGCAGGAGCGTATCAACGGGCTCAAGCCGAACCGGATCACGGAGCTCGGGCTGGCGCGCACCTTTCAGAACGTGCGGCTGTTCCCGAACATGACCGTGCTTGAGAATATTATGGTAGCGCGGCATTGCCGCACGCATTCGGGAATCCTGGGAGCGATCCTGCGGGGCGGACGTATCGTGGCCGAGGAAAAGGCGACCGTGATGTTTGCGTACCGGCTCCTGAAACGCTTTGGGCTCGACGGGCATGTAAACGACCTGGCCAAGGAGCTCCCCTATGGGGAGCAGCGGCGGCTTGAGATCGCGCGCGCCCTGGCGACTGAGCCGTTCCTGCTCCTGCTGGACGAACCGGCGGCCGGCATGAATCCCAAGGAGACCGAGGAACTTGACAGACTCATCAAGACCATCCGGGAAGAGGACGGGATTGCGATCCTGCTCATTGAGCATGACATGAAGCTCGTGATGAGCATTTCCGACCGGATCTATGTGGTGGACTACGGCGAGATGATAGCGCAGGGGAAGCCTGCCCAGATCGCCGCCGACCCGAAGGTGATCAAGGCCTATCTGGGGGAGAGCTTCGATGCTTGAGATCCGAGCTTTGAACACCTATTACGGCAGCATCCATGCCTTGAAAGGCATTACCATGGAGATCCGGCCGGGCGAGATCATCACCTTGATCGGGGCCAACGGAGCCGGTAAATCCACTACCTTGATGTCCATCTGCGGCATCGTGCCTCCGCGCGCGGGCGAGGTCCTCTTCCTCGGCAAGCCGATCCAGCGCCTCAGTCCGGACAAGATTTACGCCCTGGGTATCGTGCAGGTGCCCGAGGGGCGGCGGATCTTTCCCGACCTTACCGTGGCCGAGAATCTCGATATGGGGGCCTATCTGAGGAAGGACAAGGCCGGGATCAAACATGATCTTGCATATGTCTACAATCTTTTCCCGCGCCTGGCCGAGCGCCGCGGCCAGCAGGGCGGGACCTTAAGCGGCGGTGAGCAGCAGATGCTGGCCATCGGGCGCGGCCTCATGAGCCGGCCCAAGCTCCTGCTGCTGGACGAACCATCCTTGGGTCTGGCGCCAGTGCTCGTGCACCTGATCTTCGATACCATCCGGCAGATCAACCGCGAGCAGCACACGACGATCTTCCTCGTGGAGCAGAATGCCAACATGGCCTTGGGCGTTGCCAACCGTGGCTATGTCATGGAGACCGGCCGCATCACCATGTCCGACACGGCCGAAAATCTCCTAAAGAGCGAGAAGATCAAGAGCGCCTATCTTGGGCTGTAAATGTACGGCCTCCTCAGCGTATTGATCATCCATGGTTCATGAGCAGGTATCCATGTTGGCTCCTATATGTGCTAAATATTGGAGTTGCTATAACATATCAATAATATATCGCATTGAATCATAATTAACCAGTCAAGTCGTCCTTGATTAATGCCGAACTATCACGATATAGATCCGCCACTGTCGTTGAAAATGATCCGCAGGGAGATTTTTTATGATCGCATCAATCACCTGTTCTAGCGGAGCTTTAAATAATGAAAGATAAGGAGCATCAATGAGAATTCTCGTTACCGGAAATATGGGTTATGTCGGACCATGCGTAGTTCGACAAATTCGCCGATCTTATCCCGGAGCCTATATCATAGGCTTGGATATCGGATATTTTGCGGGGTGCTCGATCTCTCGTGAGATACTTCCAGAGGTGATGCTTGACCAGCAGTATTATGCCGATGTCAGGCAGTTTCCGGAAGATATACTGAAAGGGGTTGACGCTATTGTTCATTTAGCGGCCATATCGAATGATCCCATAGGCAATCTTTTTGAGACGGTGACAATGGATATCAATCATCGTGCCAGCATCGATGTGGCCACAAAGGCCAAGAAGGCGGGGGTTCGGTCTTTTGTATTTGCATCGAGTTGCAGTATGTATGGTTCGGCGGATGGAAATGCGCGTACCGAGGATGCTCCTTTAAATCCGTTGACGGCCTATGCACGTTCAAAAGTCTATACGGAAAGGGATCTGAAACCTTTGGCTGGTAATGGATTCACGGTAACCTGTCTCAGGTTCGCTACTGCGTGTGGAATGAGTGAAAGGCTGCGATTGGATCTGGTTCTGAATGACTTCGTCGCAGGGGCGGTTTCGTCCAAGCGGATTTCAATTCTCAGCGATGGTACACCCTGGCGACCGCTTATTGATGTCAATGACATGGCCAGGGCCATAGAATGGGCTATAAGTCGGCAAGCGACAAACGGAGGAGATTTTCTTGCGGTAAATGCAGGTCGTAACCAGGGGAATTATCAAGTGAGAGAACTGGCTGAAAGTGTAGCTAAAATCATTCCTGGTGTTGAAGTGCATATTAACAAAGATGCACAACCAGATCGGCGGTCGTATAAGGTAAATTTTAATCTTTTCAAGCAACTTGCTCCCAACCATCAACCAGCGAACGATCTGAACGCATCGATAGAGGGTTTGTATCAAGGCCTTCGGAACATGGGATTCATGAATGAGAATTTTCGCAACTCATACTACATGCGACTTGTTCATCTAAACTATTTGCGCGAAAAGGGGTTTTTAAGCGGAGAGCTCCGTTGGATCAGATGATGAGAAACAACTGAACTCGAATGAGAAGGCCGATGAAGCAGAGCTTATCTAAGTCGATAGCTAGATATCTTTTCTGGAAAGTTCCCTTTTAGGAGAGCGTATGATGCAACAACCCGGTACCTGTCGTTTTTGTGGAAAGCAGTTGACACAGACCTTTGTTGATCTTGGCATGTCGCCTTTGTGCGAAAGTTATGTGGGCGAGGATCGGTTGAATGCGATGGAGCCCTACTACCCACTTCATGTTTATGTCTGTGCAAACTGTTTTCTGGTTCAGCTCGAGGAGTTCGTTAGTCCTGAAGAGATCTTCACGGAGTATGCTTACTTTTCCTCTTATTCTGATGACTGGCTCAGACATGCCGAACGGTATGTCACCATGGCTGTCGAACGGTTTAAACTGCTTAATACCTCACACGTTGTTGAAGTCGCCAGCAATGATGGGTATCTCCTCCAATATTTTGTTGCCAAGGGTATACCGGTGCTTGGGATTGAGCCTGCCCGGAATGTGGCTGAAGTAGCGATACAAAAGGGCGTTCCAACGGTCATGGAATTTTTTGGAGAAACGACAGCGGAAAAATACCGCGCGGCCGGTAAAAGTGCCGACCTGCTGTTAGGGAACAATGTTCTGGCGCAAGTACCTGATATCAATGATTTTATAAAGGGAATGAAAATCCTTCTCAAGCCCCATGGCGTTATAACTATGGAATTTCCTCATGTCGTTAAGCTCATTGAAGAAAACCAGTTCGACACCATCTATCATGAGCATTTTTCTTATTTTTCATTCATTACCGTGGAGAAAATGTTCGCCGAGCACGGTTTGACACTCTTTGATGTAGAGGAACTGCCCACGCATGGGGGGTCGCTGCGCATCTTTGCGAAACATAGAGAAGACTCTGCATGGGAGATAGGTCCAAGAGTTAAGGATCTCAGGGACAGGGAAGAGTACTTCGGAATTACCCGATTAGAGACCTATCATGTGTTTGATGAGAAGGTGAGAGAGACAAAACGAAAGCTGCTTGATTTCCTGATTGCAGCTAAACGGCAAGGCAAAACAATCGTAGGTTACGGTGCACCTGGAAAGGGGAACACATTACTTAACTATTGCGGTATCCGAACTGATTTTCTTGATTATACGGTGGACCGCAATCCTTATAAGCAGGGCAAGTATCTTCCTGGAAGCCATATACCGATCTATGATCCAGAACGAATACGCCAGACCAGACCAGACTATATTCTGATCCTGCCCTGGAACTTCAAGGACGAGATCCTGGCGCAGATGTCTTACATTCGCGACTGGGGCGGCCAATTCGTCGTGCCGATACCCGAGGTGAAGGTCTTGTGAGTTGATAAAAGAAGGAAACAGAAGAGGGGCGACAATACACATATGATATTTACAGAAACGCATCTTAAAGGTGCCTTTATCATCGATATAGATATGTTTCAGGACGAGCGGGGATTTTTTGCCCGATCGTGGTGCAGGCGTGAATTTGAGGAGCAAGGTCTTAATCAAAAGTTGGTACAGTGTAATATCTCGTACAATACCCTAAAAGGGACAATGCGGGGTATGCATTATCAGATGAAGCCGTTTGAAGAAGCCAAATTGATTCGGTGCACAATGGGTTCGATCTATGACATCATTGTGGACATCCGTTCTGATTCTCCAACGTATAAACAACATTTCGATATTATTCTGACACCAGCAAACCATAAGATGCTCTATGTACCAGAAGGCTTTGCCCATGGGTTCCTTACGCTAGAAGACAAAACAGAAGTCTTCTATCAAATGTCGGAGTTTTTTGCACCGGACTATGCGCGTGGGTTCAGGTGGAACGACCCGGCATTTGGTATCAAGTTGCCCGCAGATGTGCTTGTCATATCCGAACGGGATCGGGATTATCCTGATTACATCCCTCGATCTGGAACTAGCTCGTGAATATCACTGATCTTATAAAGTCAATCGATCAGGAAGAAACAGGGCGAAAAATTTATGCCCTGATTTCTGAGCTATATCCTATCTGCAGAAGCATCACAGGGGATGGATTACGGGCGACGCTTGAGGGCTTTCGTCGTCATATCCCTCTCGATATACATGAAGTGCCTTCAGGCACGAATGTTTTTGACTGGGTCGTGCCTAAGGAATGGAACATAAAGGATGCATATATCAGGAATCCTGCGCGTGAAAAGATTGTAGATTTTAAGGAATCCAATCTGCATGTGATAAATTATAGTAAGTCGGTGCATAAGACTGTGTCGTTGGATGAGTTGAAAGGGCATCTTCACACCCTGCCCAAGCATCCCGATTGGGTTCCTTATAAGACCTCTTACTATCGTGAAGTATGGGGTTTTTGTATGAGTTACAATCGATTTCTAGAGCTTGAAGAAGGAGAATATGAGGTATGTATCGACTCGGTCCTGAAGGATGGTTCCATGAGCTATGGGGAGTTCTATTTGGAGGGTGCTGAAGACGAAGAAATTCTGATATCCTGTCATACCTGTCATCCCTCACTGGCGAACGATAACCTTTCAGGCGATTGTCTGGCGGTTCTATTGGCCGAGCATCTTGGTTCGATCAAGCACAGGTATTCTTACAGATTCCTTTTCATCCCCGGAACCATTGGTGCAATTGCCTGGCTGGCCCTGAATGAAGAAAAAACGAAGAAGATCAAACATGGTCTCGTCTTGTCGGGCGTGGGGGATAAGGGAAACATCACATATAAAAAAAGTCGAAATGGTAATGCTGAGATAGATAGGGTTGTATGTCATGTATTAAAGCATTCTGGAGATCCTTATGATATCGTTGACTTTTCTCCCTATGGCTATGATGAGCGACAATATTGTTCTCCAGGGTTCAATCTTCCCGTTGGCTGCTTCTCAAGGACACCGTATGGTAAATATCCCGAGTACCATACGTCCGCGGATAATCTGGATTTCGTTGAGCCAAGGTATCTAAGTGATAGTTTTATAAAGATCCTCACCATCCTTGGTGTGTTGGAAGAGAATGCTCTCTACTTGAGTATGAATCAAAAGTGTGAGCCTCAATTGGGTAAAAGGGGACTCTATAATTCAATCGGATCCGATGAGATGGCAATGCTATGGGTTTTGAACCTGTCGGATGGTCATAACACTTTACTTGATATAGCTGAAAGGGCAGGTTTGAGATTCGATGCCGTAGTGAGTACGGTGGAAGCCTTGTACGGGAAGGACCTGCTGAGAAAAGTTGATGGACTTCTGGATTAATTTTATTAAGGGAAGGGGGCTGAGATGAAAGTAGTACTTTTCTGTGGTGGCCTCGGAACACGGTTGAGAGAAATGTCAGGCGATCTCCCAAAACCCATGGTCGAGATTGGATATAGGCCGATTCTATGGCATATCATGAAGTATTACGCCCACTATGGTCACAATGATTTCATCCTGTGCCTGGGATATAAAGCCAACGTGATCAAAAATTATTTTATTAAGTATGACGAATGCGCCTCTAATGATTTTACGATGTCGAAAGGCGGCCGGGATATTAATCTGCATCAAAGCGATATCAGTGAATGGAGCATAACCTTTGTAGACACGGGCCTGAAATCAAACATCGGTCAGAGATTAAAGGCCGTTGAAAAATATCTACAAGGCGAAGAGATATTTTTGGCAAATTATGCGGATGGATTAAGCGACTTACCATTAAATGAGATGATTGACGCTTTTAAGAAGAGCGACAAGATAGCCTGTTTCGTCTGTGTAAAACCTTCACAGAGCTTTCATGTGGTAACATTGAAGGATGGGGGGCTTGTTGATAAGATACAGTATGTCAGAAACACGGATCTTCTCATCAATGGTGGTTTTTTTATTTTTCGTCACGAGATATTTGACTATATAAAGAATGGTGAAGAGTTGGTGGTAGAGCCTTTTGAGCGCTTGATTAAGGAAGGAAGGCTCTCTGGTTATAAATATGACAGATATTGGTGCATGGATACTTTTAAAGAACATCAGGAATTGAATGATATGTATAATAATGGAGATGCGCCGTGGGAAGTATGGAAAAAGCATGATGGGGAATAACGAAAAGGATATGAAATCATGCTGAGCCTGAGATTTCCTGAAAGGAGTAATGATGCCTCTTGCAAGATATTGTGCTTAGGGGCGCACAGTGACGATATCGAAATCGGTTGCGGTGGGTCCATAATAAGGCTCCTTGAGGAGCATGACGACATTGATGTTTATTGGATGGTTTTCAGTGCCGATTCCATGCGGGCAAATGAAGCTAAAATAAGTGCGGAATGTTTTCTGACCAACGCAAGGCAAAAGCAGGTCGTTGTAAAAAACTTCAGAGACGGATTTTTCCCTTATATCGGAGACCAGATTAAAGAGTGCTTTGAAAAATTGAAGAGCTTGTTTGCTCCAGATATTATCTTCACCCATTTTCGAAATGATTTGCATCAGGACCATAGATTGATCAGCGATCTAACATGGAATACCTTTCGAAATCATCTCATCCTTGAATATGAGATTATTAAATATGATGGTGATCTCGGGACTCCAAATCTGTTTATCCACTTGAATGAAGAAACCTGCAGGACAAAAATCAGATATATCCTAGACTCATTCAAGAGTCAGGGTCAAAAATCGTGGTTTACCGAGGATGTTTTTCTATCCATGCTCAGGATTCGTGGTTTGGAGTCGAATGCGCCTCAGCGATATGCCGAAAGCTTTTATTGCCGGAAAATGATACTGTAATATTCAGCAGCGTTCTATAGTCTCTCTCACAAAACAGCTTCCACAACGATCGAGAAAATAAAAAGAAATGAAAATCTGGAGACATATATGACTTTCGATAAATCAAAGTTGCTGCAGCAGAAGAGTCATGCACTTATCCCTGGGGGCGCGCATACGTATGCCAAGGGCGATGACCAATACCCTGTCAACGCCCCGGGTTTTATTGCACGAGGGAAGGGGTGCCATGTCTGGGACGTAGACGGCAATGAGTTTATTGAATATGGCATGGGCCTTCGGTCAGTGACGCTGGGGCATGCCTATGAGCCGGTTCTCAAGGCCGTATATGACGAGATGAAGTTGGGAAATAATTTCACGCGTCCTTCGGCCATAGAATTGGAATGCGCTGAAGTGATGATTGATTTAATCAAAAGCGCCGAGATGGTAAAATTCGCAAAGAATGGTTCGGACGTGACTACGGCCGCTGTAAAGTTGGCACGCGCGTATACCGGCCGTTCATTGATTGCCATTTGCGCAGATCAACCTTTCTTTTCGACGGATGACTGGTTCATCGGGAAGACCCCCATGAAGGCCGGGATCCCGGAGGAAATACAGGATCTCACGATTACCTTTCATTACAATCAGATTGATAACGTTATCGAGATGTTTGAAAAATATCATGGAAAGATCGCCTGCCTGATCATGGAAGCGGCGACAGCGATCGAGCCAGTAGATGATTTTCTCCGAAAGGTCAAAGACCTTTGCGCAAAAAATGGCACGGTCTTTATCCTGGATGAAATGATCACCGGTTTTCGTTGGCATATCGGCGGCGCACAGGAATATTATGGAATTGTGCCGGACTTGGCGACATTCGGGAAAGGCATCGCCAACGGGTTCTCTCTTTCCGCCTTAGTCGGAAGAAGGGATATTATGGATCTAGGTGGGATCTATCACGATAAGGAGAGAGTGTTTCTCCTCTCGACCACACACGGCGCTGAAAATCATGTCCTGACGGCGGCCATGAAGACGATCGAAATTTATAAAGAACAGAAAGTTATCGAACATTTATGGGATAAGGGCGATAAATTAACGAGACGTATTAATCAAACGATTTCTGAATTGCACTTGGACGGTTACTTCAGCGTACTGGGAAAGCCATGCAATTTGGTATATGCCACAAGGGATGAGGAGATGAAGCCATCTCAATCCTATCGAACCCTATTTTTGCAGGAGACCATCAAGAGAGGTTTGCTCATACCTTCACTGGTGGTAAGTTTTTCTCATACGGATGAGGATATTGATAGAACCGCGGAAGCCATCGGAGAAGCATTGTTGGTTTATCAGAAGGCCCTCAGGGATGGAATTGATAAATATCTCATAGGAAGGCCGGTAAAACCAGTTTTCAGGAAATATAATTAAGCGCGTCATGTATCAAAACTCAAGCAAATCATTGCTGAACTTCCCGTTTGCGATGATCACCCCAGGGGGTATTTACTGATGAAAATGCTACGCGAGCTTCTGAATTACAAAGAACTTCTCTATATAATCACATGGCGCGATATCAGCGTTAAGTATAAACAATCGATAATGGGTTTTATGTGGGCGATTCTTATGCCATCACTCATCATCGTAACGGGAGTACTCGTCAGATACGGTATTTCAAGGTTTTCAGGACATCCTTTAGAGATCAAAGAAATAACCACGGTTTCAGTAAAAGCTATTCCATGGTCATTCTTTTTATCATCCATCACCTTTTCGACGAATAGCCTCGTTGGTAATGGCAATCTGGTCACAAAGATATATTTTCCCAAAGAAATATTCCCTCTTTCATCGGTTTTGTCCCAGTTGTTTGACTTAATGATAGCATCAGGAGCTCTGATTATATTTTTGGCGGTAGCGAGGGCGGGATTGAGCTTCCAACTGGTATGGGTTATTCCTTTACTGATGATACTTATTATTTTTGCGATGGCGCTTGGCATATTTCTATCAGCGGCAAACCTTTTCTTCCGCGATGTGAAATATATTGTTAATGTTATAACCAGCTTTGCAATATTCTTTACCCCTGTTTTTTATGATGCAAAGATTGCCGGAAAATGGGAACCAATCCTCCTGCTTAATCCTGTTGCGCCAATTCTAGAGGGTTTGAACTCATGTATCGTTTTTCATCAAGCTCCTCGACTAGATTGGATTTTATACAGCATGGTTGTATCCTTGATTGCATTCAAGCTTTCGCTAACATTTTTCAAAAACCTTGAAGATAAATTTGCTGAAAACATCTAGGAGTATATATGTCGAATATTGCACTTGAAATGGATCATGTATATAAGAAATTCAGGCGGGGAGAGATTCATGATTCCCTCAGAGATCTCATACCCGCCATATTCAGCGGTGTTGTCAAAAAGAAGGTAAACAATCCGCTTCTTTCAAATGAGTTTTGGGCATTGGATGATATATCATTTCAAGTAAACAAAGGCGAGGCGCTGGGCATTATAGGTTCCAACGGCGCCGGCAAGAGCACCATGCTTAAGCTGTTAAGCAGAATCATGAAACCGACCAAGGGAAGCATGAAAGTAAACGGAACCTTGTCAGCGCTTATTGAAGTTGGCGCGGGGTTTCATGGCGACCTCACCGGACGTGAGAATATCTATCTCAATGGTACAATCCTAGGGATGAAAAAAGAGCAGATTAGAAATAAATTCGATGAGATTGTTGAATTTTCCGGTCTGGCTGACTTCATTGACACGCCGGTGAAACGCTATTCTTCAGGTATGTATGCACGGCTCGGATTTGCGGTGGCCGCACATGTCGATCCTGAAATACTGGTCGTGGATGAGGTCCTCAGTGTGGGCGATTATGCTTTTCAAAATAAATGTATAGAAAAAATGAGATCGATTTTCAATGCCGGGGCGACATTATTATTCGTATCACATAATGTTGAAGCAGTAGCAAATCTGTGCCATCGATGTATTTTGCTCGATCATGGCAAGATAAAAAATGATGGTCCCGCAACCGCGGTTGTACACTCATATTTGAACCCAGATTTGGAAGCCAATGAAGACCTCACCAAGAAAGAAGTATATATCTCAGATGTCAAGGTGATTGGTGAAAGCGGCAATAAATTGCTCTTTGATACGGGTGAAAAGATTTTTATAAATGTCGAGATTACGGGAAACGTTGATTGCTCTGATTTATCGCTGTCGATTGCGATGACCAATGGAGATAACTACCCCATTTTTGATACTTCAACCCAGCGATTGGGTGAAGCAATGTTTTCACTCAAATCAGCGGAAAAGAAGCACATAACATTTGAGTTGAATCTTCATCTCGTTCCCGGCACCTATTCTATTGGTACATATATATATCGTTATGACATCCAAAAAATGTATGATGCACGAATACCCGCGGCTAAAATTCAGGTAAAATCCGAGCAGGATGTGCGAGGTATCGTGAACTTGTATCCGAAAGCTACCATAAAATAGATAGAGGCGGAGAATTTTTTTATAAGGGGGAGACATGCTATCAAGGATTAAAAATAAGGTTGATCCATTGCTCGATAAAGCAAATGCGTTCTCGTTTGGGTTAAGACTCAAGCATTATGATGATTGGCAGCCTGAACTGGATGAAGCGCTGAAAAGTCTACCGGAGGCGGAGCTTCTTCCCCACGAGTTGTTTCGAGCATTAATGGTGATGGCCGATAAGGCAAAAAAGAAAATAATCCTGGTCACTGAGAAAGGTAATCCGGTTGCTATAGCAGGTCTTCGCGATAGATGGGGATACTGGGAACCGGTGACGCAGTGGATCGTCCCGGGAGTTTTATTTCCAATAAAAGCAGGTTATTTGGATCGTGTTTTGCCGGCCCTTGGTCTGAGGATGCATATTGCATGGTGGCGTTGGCAGCAGCCCCCGCCGCAGGATGATTGGGTGATCAATTCAGTATCAACCCCAACACGGGGAATGCCGTTGACAGAGGACTTTGAAGCGTACTGGCGACAATCGTCCCATTATAGGAAACTTCGAAAAGCACAAAACAAATGTAAGGATTTTGAGATGAAAGTCGATCCACCGGATGGTGCTGAATTAATAATAAAAGAATGGGAAGCTAGATGGCGGCCGAAAGAAGTTGCCGAAATGCCGGATCTCAAGGAAAGGATCTTGGTAGCCAGGTTTCTACAGGAAAGAGGGCTTCATCACGCACTGCTTCTGTTCAATGGCGATGAACCGATAGCTGGCGGAACTATGCTTATTCATCGCAAAACTGCTGTAGCCCAGTGTAACTTTCGTAATCAAGAATATGATCGGAACAGTCCGATGACTCATCTTATCAATTTAATATTCATTTGGGCAAAAGATGTAGGTTATGAACGGATAGATATCGGGGGATCTTTCGAATACAAAGATAATTGGGCGCCAGAAGATGGTCAAAAATGGGAATTCGAAGTTTTGCCAAGAAATAAGTTAATCAAAGCAAATATCGCTCATATAATAGCTCATGTTAAAGATAAGTTATGAAATTAGGGAGGTGCATATGCCTAATCGAGAGATTGTTGAAAAGGCAAACCATATTGCAAAATTAATTAAACACACAATAAAAATTCTCAGTAACGAGGGTATATCTGGGTTAATCAAAAAGATTAGAGGCTACCTATTCCGAAAGATCCAACATGTGTCTCTTTTCGTGGTAGGTTACAGCAATGGTTTCGAAGCTATTCTTCCAGAAACAAAAGTTGAATTAGAAATAGGAAAAGTAATAGAGGAAAACATCGATGATATCGAAGAATTATCCAAAATTAGTGAATGGAAAATGTCGAAAGCCACCATGCTGAAAATGTTAGAAGATGGGTGGCTTTGTTATATAGCTCGACATGATCAACGAATTGTTTCGAACTTTTGGGTTTATATGGGGAGTATGTATTATGATGAATATCTTAAATTTGGATACAAAATGTCCCCTGATGAAGTTTATTACCATGGTGGATTTTGCATTCCAGAAATGCGAGGGTTAGGAATCATACCCTATATGGTCGGTTATGCAATAAAAGATATTGCAGCTAGCTATGGCAAAACATGCGGATATTTTTTGGTTCGTGTCAGTAATGATACAATGGTGAGAGGTTTCGCTAAAGTAGGGTTGTTTCCGGTTGGACGTACCGGATTTTTTGATATTTTTGGATATCGATTAGATTACCTATGGGGATGTCAGGCTTTCAAACATTCCAAAAGAAGATTTATTTTTCAACGTATCAGTTGAATATTCGGTTCATTCTCGGAAGCCCCTTCGCATTGGACTGATAAGTCTTTATGCAGGAGAAGATTAGATGAAAACAGATATTTTAAAAATCGGACTTCTAACACCGTACAACGGAGCAAATTTAGGAGATGGCGCGATCCAATATGCGATGATCAACAACATCAAGAAAAGACATCCAGATGCATATATTCATGCACTAACACTCGACCCCGAAACAACAAGTAGACTCCATGATATAACTTGTTCGCCACTTACGGTCCTACCCCTTTTGAATTATTGTGCACCTACGCAATCTGAGGCAAAAAAGGTTTCAGCTGACCAAAACGAAAGGAATAGGTTTCTTAAGTGTACTAAAGATGCAATAAAGGCAACTCCTTTTGCCTACCCTTTGCTAAAAAGTTTGCTGGAACGCGTTCGACGAGGTACAATGAAGACAACATACCTTATGGCTGAGTTCCGACTCTTATGGAAAGGATACTACATGCTAAAGGACTTTGATATGTTAATTGTGTCCGGCGGCGGTCAATTAGATGATTATTGGGGGGGGTGCTGGGGACATCCTTTTTCTCTTTTCAAATGGGGCCTGATCGCAAGAATGGCGAGGACTCGCTATGTTTTTTTGAGTGTAGGAACCTGTACCTTTGAGTCAAGAATAAGTGCTGTGTTTCTGAAATGGGCTTTGAAAATGGCATCATACCGATCGTATCGTGATGAAACATCTAAAATGCTTCTGCGCCAGTTTGCCTTCACGCAAGATGACCCAGTGTATCCAGATATGGCGTTTAGTCTTGATATCCCTACGGAACTATGGATTTCCTCAAAACGGAAAGATAAACCAGTAATAGGGATAAGTCCCATAGCGTATTTTTCATCATATTATTGGCCAAAAAAAGATTTGAATGTATATGATTCATATATCACTGCGTTAAAATTATTTACGATTACCCTTTTACGGCAAGGTTATTCCGTGAAGCTCTTTTACACCTCGGGCACTGACAAGTTTGTAGCAAAAGAACTTTTTGAATCTCTTCAAAAGGGTAATCACATCAAGGAAACTGATAATATGGAAGTCGTAATGATAAAAACAGTGAAAGATCTAATTGCTATGCTAGGTGATGTGGACATCGTTGTTGCAAGCAGATTGCACGGAGTGATACTCTCTCATCTTTTGAACAGACCTGTCTTGGCTATTTCATACGACAGAAAGGTAACGACTTATATGGAAGATGTTGGTCAGAGTGAATTCTGTCTCGATATTCATCACTCTGATCCACAATTACTAACAAAAACCTTCGACGTATTGAGTTTGAAGCAAGAATCTGTAAGGAATCAAATTGCAGAAAAAATGGCTGAGTTCAAACAATCTTTATCGATCCAGTTTGACGAAATACTGAATTGCAATGGATAAAAAGTCATCCAAGATAGCCCGAATATGCGGAGGTTATCATGAGTTTGAATAACCAGCCTTTGGTTAGCATAGTCACTCCATTCTACAATACAGAAGAGTTTCTTGCGGAATGTATCGAAAGTGTACTTTCTCAAACCTACACCAACTGGGAATACATCCTTATAAATAACTGTAGCACTGACCGTTCTTTTGAGATAGCGTTTTCTTATGCCCAGCGTGAACCAAGAATAAGACTTATCAACAACGAGGTGTTCCTTAGCCAAGTTCAAAACTATAACCACTCATTACGCATGATTTCTCCTGAAAGCAAATATTGCAAGATTGTTCAGGCAGATGATTGGATATTCCCAGACTGTATAACAGAAATGGTAAATCTTGCTGAAGCACATCCTACAACTGGCATAGTCTGTTCATATTGGCTTCGTGATAAAAATGTAATGGGAAAAAGTATACCATACCCAAATACATTGATAACTGGGTCAGACATATGCAAGCAGCAACTTTTGAATCATCCCGACCAGCATTTTTTTGCAACTGCTACGGCGCTTCTTATTCGCGCTTGTATCATCCGAAATCGTGATTCTTTCTATGACGAAAATATATCATATTTTGAGGACTATGAGGTTTGGTTTAAAGTGCTTAAGAACTATGACTATGGTTTTGTCCACAAGGTTCTGACATTTCAGCGAGTCGACCATAGGTCAATATCTGGTAGGATAAATAATTTCTTCCCAAATCTCGCAGTAGCATTTATATGTCTTAAAAAGTATGGAAGAACGTATTTATCATGTGATGAATACGAAATGCGAATGCAAACTATTAGTGATAGATACTTCCATAGTTTGGCAAGGGGCATCATCTTATACTCCTATAGAAGGCAATTGTGGACATATCATCTCGAAATGCTGAAGAGTAACGGTTATAATATTGATGTACGTGAGTTTGCACGGGCACTATTATGGGAAATCCGCGACATACTCCGTCACCCAAAGTTGCTATTCAGAACAATGTTGGGGCTCGTCAATAGAACAAAACATAAGTAAATCTATAACCAAATAACTATCATGACAACGTGGCGGTCATAACAAGGGATCAAAACAGGTGATCTGTTATGAGGTTTCCTTTAAAGGATGAGGATCGTAATACAAACTGATGCTATTATAAGCGCGGAATTAATATGACCATAGCAAATATGCACAACAAATTCTTGGCTCCTAATGGAGACCACGCATACAAAATTTCTTTTTACATTTGGCTTTATTGAAAATGATTATTTATAACAATAATTGTCGCTGGGCTAGGTATGTTCTGATTGTAACATATAGCTAGTAATATCAGTAAGATGATTCGGGTGTTGTTTGCATACAAAACAAACCAGCTATTCTGTCGGACAAAAAGAGTAGGCTGACAATTATTTTCAATTTGTTTGGAGACATCTTATGGATATATCGATCATTATGCCTACACACAACAATTGTGTTGTGTTACGAAGGACATTATCAAGCTTTTGCAATCTGAGTGTTAGTAGAAATCTTCAATGGGAACTTGTGATAATTTCTAACAACTGTACTGATAATACAGATGGTGTAATAACATCATATTCCGATCAACTTCCAATTACTTTATGCCATCAAGCACAACAAGGCACTACTATCGCAAGAAATTCAGGATTATTGCGGTCGACAGGAAAACTTATTATTTTTACAGATGATGATGTTCAACCCGATCCTAATTGGATTGAAATATATTGGCATGCTTATAAAGAAAGATCTAGTGGTTTTTTTTGGGGTGGTCCCGTTATTTCTGCCTTTGAAACTAACCCTCCTAGCGAAATATTAAGACGTTATGCGCCTCCTTCAGTAGTAGGTTTGAATTTTGGTGAGTTGGAGAAAGTGATTGAATACCCAGAATATTTTATAGGGGCTAATTGGGCACTTTCTAAGCTGTCGCTGGATATGACTGGGCTATTAAACGAAAACTTAGGATTAATTGCTGGGCAGAAAGTTCGGATCGGAGAGGAAACCGAGCTCATGGACCGTCTAAGGAAGAATGGTTATAGAGGTTTATATTTACCTGAAGCAAGGATATTTCATTATGTTCCAACAGCAAAAACTACTCTTAAACATATTGCGTCCAGAAAAGAAGCATGTGAGTATTTTTGGGCGATGAATGAATTCTCCTACCAAGGTCTAACAAGCGTTCCTAAGTGGATGTTCAGACGGATTATAGAAAAATGGATTTTGTGGCAGGGTTTAAAGATTGCCAGAAAAGACTATGTGGATGTATATATGGAATATCGGACTGCAGTTGGGCGTATGAGGGCTGCATTAGATTGCGTAAGGAACATTTCTAAACAAAATGCATAAAGCTAACAGTCTCCGCTTTGCAATCGATTTGAGGGTAGCTTCTGCACTATAATCAAATTGGAGTCAGATTGATTTTACATAATATTATACACAAAGTAAGTTGGCTAATATCTGCAAGAAAATTTCGTGGTGGCGTAGTCAGCCTTACTTTTGATGATGCATGGCATTCCGCATATTTGAATGCACTTCCGTTGCTTGAACATTATGAGTTTAAGTCGACCTGGTATATTTGTGTCTCCCGTGTCGGCACATATGATGATGAATACGAAGAGAGGTATCTTGATTGGATGGAAATACGTAATCTTCATAAATTGAACCATGAAATTGCCTCTCATACTATAACTCATCTTGACTTTGATTGTAGTGATATAAATACAATTCAAGCTGAGTTGATAGGTTCAAAACGGATTCTAAGTTCCCAGATCGATTACCAAGTGAATAGTTTTGCATATCCGTATACTCATGAGGGGGCGGTGAATGAAACGTCTAAGGCTGTGATAGCTCAATATAAGACTGCTCGAGGAGGTGATCCAGGTTTTAACAACGTTCCTCTCCGGAAAACTAGTCTATTTGCGTGGAAACTATATCAAAACAGATACAGTATTGATTATTTTAAAGCTTTAATAGACATTTGCAGGATTGAAAATAGGTGGTTGATACTTTATACGCATGATGTTAAAAATAAGCATTCTGCTTATGGTTGTACTCCAATATTGTTCGAGCAATTACTCCAATATTTAAGGAGTGTGCATATGAAAGTAGGAACAGTTGATAGTGTAGTAAAATCATTGTGATAGTTTCGCACCATCCAAAGTTATTTAAAAAATTTATTAAGTGACATCAGTGGATAAATTAAGTTTAGACGGAAGCAGGAATTAATTTTTATTCACAAAATATTTAATTGAGAATCAACCTATGAAAATAGATATATTTCTATTTTGGTTCATGAATGATTGGGGTCTGTATGGCCGAGCTTACGAAAAAATTGCTGAAAACCTTGCAAAGATGCCGGAAGTTAAGCGAGTCATTTGTTCTTTCCCACCAGTTAAAGTTCCTCCAGTAGTTCCCATCTTTCAAATTATAGAACATTCAGAAAAAATGCTGATCCTTAATCAGAAGGAAGGCATAATGAAACCTAACGGCAGACCTTACAGATATCGACAGATTGTGAACCAAAATGTGTTGAAGATATCTTTGAAATATATAATAAAAAGGCTGGGATTAAAAAGAGATAGTACCATGCTTTGGCTCTATCCGCCTCACGCATACATAGATAATATAATAGTTGATGTACCACACAACTTCATTGTGACTCAAATTGTAGATAACAATAGTTTAATGGAAGGATTATGTGAATCCTATACATCTGATGTTGCTTGTCAGTATAAGAAGTTAGCTGAACTATCTAATGTTACTATTACTTCTTCCCAAATCAATTATGACCTATATTCTATGTTAAGTACTAATTGCGCAATGTTTGAAAATGCAGTCGATAGCGCTTTCATTTCTGATCCATCTTCATTGCCATGTCGTATCAATCCTCAAAAAAGGCCAACTTTAGGCTATTTAGGTTTTATTTCTGAACGTACAAACATAACCCTTCTAGAATTCATCGCAAAAAGCAGACCCAATTATGATTTGTATATAGCGGGGCCCATTGTTTCACCGCTAAATTTGACTGAAAACGGTTTACTTGGCCTCCCAAATGTTTACTATCTAGGGACACTCCCATATAATGAAGTTCCTGTTTTTTTAAAGGGAGTTGATGTATGTTTAATACCTCATAAGAACACGCTCTACAGCAAATCCATGAGCCCTTTAAAATTATTTCAATATTTGGGGTCAGGGAGGCCCATAATTTCTACATCAATAACAGGTGTTGAACGGTTTCGGAATATAATATCAATTGCAGACAATAATGAAGAATTCCTCAAAATGATTGATATTAATATTGAAAATGACAATATTGAATTTAGCCGCAAAAGGATTGAAGTTGCGCAGAGAGAAGTATGGGAAGTTCGCGTTAAAGAAATATTCAATTATACTTATAATAAATACCTAATTGAATTACAAAAGATGCGATTGTGACTGGTTTGAACTATCCAAAAGTTTATATCGTCATTCTGAACTGGAACGGTTTGGAGGACACCATAGAATGCTTGACGTCTGTATACAAACTTGCCTATCCAGATTTAAAAATCATTGTGGTTGACAACTTCTCTTCCGATGATTCTGTTGAGGAAATACGAAAACAATTTCCAGAAGTTGTATTGATTGAAAACAATAAAAATCTCGGGTATGCAGGAGGAAATAATGTTGGCATATCACAAGCTATGGAGTCTGGCGCAGACTATGTCTGGTTGCTTAATAATGATACAGTGGTAGAACCTGACACACTTGCGAAGCTTATTTACGAAGCTGAAATGTCTCCGGAAACTGGAATACTAAGTCCTGTGATTCGTTTTTACGAGAAACCGGAGAAGATTCAGTTTATGGGCGCATATGCGGTTTTCAAGAATTACGATTTACCCCTAGTGAGGGATCCGAAGGAGCTTGATAATGAATTGGTTCAACGCAATCTTTTACTTTTTGGGACCGCGTTATTAATAAAAAAAAGAGTCATACAAGATGTAGGATATCTTTCCGAAAAATATTTTGCCTATCAAGAGGATTACGACTACTCATTACGGACCTTGAAAAAAAATATTAAGGCGAAAATTGTTCTTGATGCCAATGTGTTACACAAAGATTCAAGATCAACATCTAAGGATTCACCAATAAAGGTCTTCCTGAGAACACGAAATACTTATTTTCTATGGCGAGATAACGTGCATGGATTCAGAAGAATCTTTATTCCCTACCATTATGTTGGAAAGATGATATCCCTCGCCAAGGTTTTGTTGGATGAAGGCAACAAAAAAAGCTTTGATGCATGTCAAAGTGGTGTATGGGCTGCTATTAGCGGGAAGGATGGCGCCTATAATAAAAATTGTGTTACTCCAGCTTGGTTTAAAAGAATATTTTGTTTCTTTGTATCCTGGCATCCATATTTCTGGATGAATTTGTTAAGTGGTAATTTTAAAACGATCATTCTGGATTGTTACAATAAGATTATAAGATATCGATGACAATAGTTGATACAAGTTTGATAATGCACGGATAGTACTAGATGGATAAATATTTAATAACATGAAAATAGGCTTCATATCAATTGCGTTCCCTGAGGATTTCGAAAAAAGTGTGGTCGGTATTTATAAACGTATGCACATGTTCATCCAGGCAATGAAAGCTATGGGTGAATTGGATATGCTGTTTTATGTGCGTCCTGGATTAGAAATAGGTCGTGAGTATGTTGCGGATATGGAAGAACGCATGTCAAAACAGTGGGATGCGAAAATTAAACTACATCTCTGCAATCTGGAGCCCGTCAAGCAATCAAAAGGACGCTGGCAGGAATATATTAGTCCGGCCCTGCGAATTGAGAATCTTCCCCCCTATCAGCAGATGGCCCAAAAAGAACAGATCCGCGCGGCACTCAACTTGATGGAAATGAGACCTGATATCCTTTTTATTCACAGGCTCGGCAGCATGATACCGGTGCTCCTCTCCAAGGCAAATCATTCGCGTGTTTTTTTCGACTTGGACGACATAGAACATGTAGCATTTCAGCGATCTATCAAACAACCCCCCTTGTGGCCAGGGAAGAGGATGTTCTATCTGCGATTACCCATCCTGAAGCTATGGGAGAAGCGTGCGATAAGATATTCTAAGACAACCTTTGTCTGTTCAGACCATGACAGAGATTATCTTGCCGATGTATTCGGCTGTTCGAATGTATCCGTTGTTCCCAATGCGATCAGAATCCCCAATGAGCAGGAATTGACGGATACGCCGACATTAATGTTTCTCGGTACGATGACATATCAACCGAACATAGTGGCCGCTGATTATTTAATCAAACATATTTGGCCCACAATCATTTCTGCAATTCCTGATGCAAGATTATTTATCGCTGGTTCAAAACCCGAGTTGTTATCAAGCTTTGCCGGTAATCCAGCAGGTGTTGATTTTCTCGGTTTTGTTGATGATCTTGAAAAGCTCTATAGCACGACCAAGGTGGTTTGTTGTCCGATTCTTTCCGGCGGAGGCACCCGAATCAAGATCTTGGAAGCGGCGGCATATGGGAAGCCTGTAGTTTCAACAACCATTGGGGCGGAAGGAATTGGTTTGAAGGAAGGCGAGGAGATCCTTATGCGTGACGACCCAAGATCATTTGCCGATGCTTGCATCCAGCTTCTTACAAACACTGATGTTGCACGGAAGATGGGGCATTCAATCCGGTCCGCGATCGCGGAAAAATATGATATTGATGCTGTGTCAAGAACGATACAAAATCATATGCTTAACAATTAAGTGGTATCTGATTGGGGAATTAACTTATTAATATCGAAACCTTATCACTCAAAAAGCTCATTGTTGTAATAATACTGCTGCTTTTAAGCATTTTTGTTATCTCATTTGGCGAATATCATAGTTTGGAAAGATCCGTTAAGACGGTTTCTCTTGATGCTTTTCCCAAACAGATCGGGGGATGGAATTATGTTACGGCACGGTCATTCAGCAAGGATGTCGAGGCGATGTTGGGCACGGATGACTATATCGATTACACGTATCGTTCGCCCGAGAACATACGGGCTGAAGTTCTGATCAGCTATTTTTCATCAATGCGGGAAGGGAAACAGTTTCATTCCCCCAAAAACTGCATGCTGGGGTCGGGATGGGAGACGCTGGAGACAAGACGGCTTTTTATCAGCTGGCGCAATAAAGCCGTACCAGTGAACTACATGTTGGTGCGCAGAAACGAACGGATATTCGCAGTCCTCTACTGGATGCAGGGTCGGGGGCGGTTGCTCGATTCTGAATATCTGGAGAGGATATATCGGGTCATCGATTCCTTTAAAATAAGACGTACCGATGGGGCGTTTGTACGGATTATGCTTGAAAAATCAAGTGGGGATCATAAAAGAGATAGGGCTTTGTTGGCTGCGCTTGGACAAGGCGTAGCCAGCGAACTGGACGCAATTATTCGTGACTGATCAAGATTGACATATTTCGCATGGCAACATCATCAAAACTCATTACTAATAGTGTGCTTCTCTTTCTCATTGGATCAATCCTGACCGTTATGTACTATGGTACATTTACGGTTCTTATCGGTCAGTGGAATACTATGCCGGAATATTCTCACGGATATCTTATCCCAGCGATATCTCTCTATATGGTTTGGCATGTCAATAATGAGAAGCCGCTGACGATAGTAGATCAATCGCATTGGAATAGTATTCCCTTGATTATAGGTCTGCTCTTGCTGGTTGTCTCCAAGGTGGGTTCTGAGCACTTCCTCCAGGGTGTATCCATGATCGTGGTCTTGTGGGGCTTGTGTTTATATATTGGAGGCTCATCCATCGCCAGGCGACTCGCCCTTCCGATCGGGTTTTTGATTTTTATGATCCCACTTCCGGGTATTGTCTGGAATAATTTCTCACTATTTTTGAAGCTGCAGGTAACTAATATTGCGGCTTATTTCCTTGGTCAAATGACGAATATCGCCTTCATCCAGGATGGCAATATAATCACTTTAGCTGCTGGATCCTTGGAAGTAGCGGATGCATGCTCAGGTGTAAGATCTCTGATTTCGATGCTTGCTCTTGGCGTCCTTGTGGTCTTTATGAGTAAATACGCGGCATGGAAGAAGTTGATATTGCTTATGTCAACTATACCTATCGCTGTTTTAGCAAATATCGTGAGACTCATATTACTGGTAATTCTGGCTGAATATTACGGCATCAAGGTGGCAGACGGTTATCTTCATGTCTTCTCCGGTTTGCTGGTTTTTTCAATTGGACTACTACTTCTCATGGGGGTCCATGTGCTGTTGAGTTCATCTGAAGATTTGAAGACACAATATCTGTAAACAGATAAAATCGATCCGTTGGAGAGCATCAAGATGGATATATCGTTCGTGATTTTAACGTGGAACTCTCAGGGCTATATCAAAAGATGCGTGAGCAGTTATGCCGTTGCTTTGGACAAGGACGGTCTCTCGGGAGAATTCCTCATTGTTGACAATGGGTCACAGGATAATACCCTGGCGGTCCTGCGTGATGACGTTGAGACATCTCTCTCGCCCAATCATGCCGTCAAAGTCATTCCCCTTAAGGAAAATGTCGGGACCACCGTCTCCAGAAACATGGCAATACGAAGGGCCTCCGGGAAGTTCATCATCGTTTGTGATTCGGACACCGAGTTTTCTCAAGGGTCATTCTTGCCGGCGCTTGATTACCTCATGAAGAATCCCGAGGTGGGGATCGTGGCGCCATTGCTACTATGGCCTGATGGTGAGCCTCAACCGACAGTGAGGAGGTTTCCAACTTTAATAGCCAAAGTACTGAAGGTGATGGACATAGTATTCCATCTGCCGGTCAAGAATATTGATTTCTATCCTGATTTTCCATGGGATACTGTCATGACCGTCCAGACGGCAGCTTCCGCCTTCTGGATTCTTAATAAAGGGCTCGTCGAGAAAGTCGGGTATTTTGATGAGAAAATATTTTATTCTCCAGAAGACCTTGATTATTGTTTTCGCATATGGAGGTTGGGATTAAAAGTAGTATTTTATCCAGACATTAAAATAATTCACCATGCCCAGCGATTAAGTCGTAGAAATCCTTTCAGTCGACATGCCTTGAGCCATTTTGGGGGATTGTTGTACTTCTTCAGGAAACATGGTTATATGTTCAGGTCGGTAGACTGAGCACTCTCGGAGATTGTTTCTGATGCCGGAAAATGCCATTTTTCTCTGCCACATGTTCCCTAATAAGAACAACCCGATATTCGCTACATTTGTGGCTGAAAGGGCAAAAGCCTTTTCTCAATTTATTCAGTTGGATATTATAGCACCTACATCGTATGTCCCTTTTCTTAGGAGCAATATTCCTGAGTACAAAGAAATATTTGATGGATTATGCGTAAAGCACCCCCGCTATTTGGGAGTCCCGTCATTCCTATGGCCGTTACGATGGATATCCTATTATCTCATGTGCATGCACCTTTGGAAAGGCGCTCATCCAAGATGTGATCTTGTCCATATCGAATGGATTTATCCCGACGCCTATGCATTTCTTAAAGTTGCAGAAAAATATCATATCAAGACCGTAGGAGTGGTTCATGGGAATGAGGCGATCGGCTATTTTGAAAATAAGCGCCACCGTAAATATTATGCGAGAGCACTGCAGAAGCTGGATCGGATTATCTCTGTCAGTTCTGATTTGAAGCAAAAAATGATATCTGAATATGGAATACCGGAACACAAGATCGAGGTCATTCACAATGGAGTGGATCTTGCGAAATTTCCCATGATGAAAAAGGAGCACGCACGCAAGATACTCGGCCTGCCGGTAGATTGCCCGATTGGTGTTTGTGTCGCGAGGTATTCACCCGAGAAGAATCTGGATGTATTGATTGAGGCGATATCTCTGCTTGGTGATGATGCCCCTATGATACTTATGATTGGTGAAGGTCCATTAAGAAGCAGGCTTGAAGCCCTTAGGCAATATTTTAAAGTAGAGGAGAAGGTTACCTTTATCGGGCCTATTGATCATGATACCATCCATCAATGGTATCATGCCGCTGATTTCTATTGTCTACCATCTCAGCGCGAAGGCTGTCCGGTGGTTGTTCACGAAGCTTTGGCATGCGGTGTTCCGGTCGTATCGACTTCAGTCGGCGCGGTTCCCGATCTCATAGAAAATGACGACTATGGTCTGCTCTGTCCTCCTTCAGATGCGGAGGCGTTGAGCCGGATAATATTCGAGGCAATGAAGAAGCAATGGAACCGTGAGAAGATTGCTGCCTATGGGCGCCGTTTTACTTGGGAGTCGGTAGCAAAACAAACAATTGAGGTTTTTAATAAGGTGATCTGCTGATGTGCGGAATATTTGCCATTCATTTTTTCGATCCATCTAGAAATGTAGATGAGAGAATCGTTCGAGAAGCTACCGAACTTATGGCGCATCGCGGGCCGGACGATTCGGGGTGCTATGTATCAGAAAATGTCGGACTGGGACATCGTCGTCTGAGCATCATTGATTTATCATCCGGTCATCAGCCAATGACCAATGAGGATGGCCTGATCATTGCCTCATATAACGGTGAGATCTATAACTATCAGGAAATAAGGGATGATCTCATATCAAAAGGACATATTTTCCAGACAAACTGTGATACCGAGATTATCGTCCATGGGTATGAAGAGTGGGGTACGGATTGCGTTCAAAAGTTTAATGGAATGTTTGCCTTCGTCTTATGGGACAACCGCAAAAAGAAACTTTGGGTGGTCCGAGATCGTATTGGCGTGAAACCTCTCTATTATTACATCGATCATGATGTTTTTATCTGCGCATCTGAGATTAAACCTATCCTGAAGGCCGGCTTGATCCAACCGCGACTCAATGAAGACGTTCTGGACGCATACTTTTCCGTTGGTTATGTTCCAGGGCCGGAAACCTTGTTCAGGGGAATAAGAAAAGTACAGCCCGGGCATTTCCTGATGATTGAGAATTGTAAACTCAATGGGCATGAATATTGGGATTTTGTGCCTGATGCCATCAGAAAAGTCTCATTCGAACAAGCCAAGGAAGAGGTTGAAGAACTACTGTTGGATTCGGTACGCATGAGGCTTATGAGCGATGTGCCCTTGGGCGTTTTTCTCAGCGGCGGTCTGGATTCAAGTGCTGTCGTAGGGCTGATGAGCAAGGTTGTAAAAGATGAGTCGATCAACAGCTTTACAATAGGTTACCACGAAGGTTATACAGAAGAACAATATGCCCTTAAGGTCGCCCATAAATTTCACACAAGGCACCATGTATTTCATCTTGAAGCAGAAAATTTCTTGTCTTCGCTTAAGACGTTGGTTCATTTCGCTGAAGAGCCAATTGTGGAACCAGCGGCGATTGCCTTGTATCACATATCAAAATTGGCCCGAGAGAATGCCACCGTGCTCCTCTCAGGGGAGGGTAGCGACGAGGTATTCGCTGGATATTATATTTACCCCTTCATGCGTAACATTAACGCATTGCATGCGGTTATCCCACGCTCATTCTACCCCATAGTTAAGGCCATCAATAATCCACTCTTCAAACACAAATATATAAAGTATGCCGACTGGCTTACCATGCCTCTGGAATCAAGATATCAGGGGATATCAAGCTATTTAACACCCAGTTTGAAGAAGAAGTACTATAGCGGTTCTTTTTTAAAAAGCAGGACCGGTTATCTTGAAGATCTGTTCTCCGCTTACTTTCAAAGAATCAAGGGCTGCGATCCATTATTGCAGATGTTATATGTTGATACAAAGACATGGCTTGTCGATGACCTTCTCATTAAGGCAGATAAAATGACCATGGCAACATCCGTAGAGTTGAGAGTGCCATTCCTGGATTATCGTTTAATCGAAATGGCTGCTAAGATGCCTTCACAATTCAAGATAGCCTCTGGAGAGGGGAAATATATTTTGAAGGAAATAATGGGTCCCTATTTGCCGAATGAGATTATTCACCGGAAAAAAATGGGTTTTCCTGTGCCGACAGATAATTGGTTTAGGGGAGATCTGATGCCGGAAATAACAAAAAAGATCGGTAAGTTAAAGGAAACCTGCTGGTTCAGTTCTTTTATGCTTGATGATCTAATCAGCCGGCATAAGCGTGGTGTTGAGGATCATAGTAAGACATTGATGACACTTTTAGTTTTGCAGGAATGGCGTGAACAGTATCTTTAACCCCATTGATTTCTAGCGGGATGCGTCTATGAACAAAAACGAGTTTATAATATTATGTCTGAAATTAAAAAGATAATTTATCATTTTCGTGTGCGTGGAACGGGGGCTGAAGGTGTCCATATAGCCGGGATTGTCAATGGATTCCGAAGTCTGGGACACTACGTGGAACTGGTTTCTCCTACCGGGGTTGATCCGACCAATCAGAAACCAAAATTAAAAGAACCAACGAAAGATTCATTTTTTACATCGGTATTGCACACCATGGCAGATATTCTACCCCAGCCTCTCTTTGAATTGATGGAAATGGCATATAACATCTTAGCCATACCACGGCTTTGGATAGTCGCCAGAAAATTGCGACCTGATTTTATATACGAAAGGTATGCTTTTTTCAGCCTTTCGGGTGCGTTCATCGCAACCATATTGAGGATTCCCCTCGTGGTGGAGGTGAATGAAATCAGTGGACACAAGCGCGTTCGCGGTCAATTTTTTATGAAATTAGCCCGTCTGGTGGAAGCGTATGTTTTCAATCATGCATCGCTTATCATTACGGTCTCGGACTTCCTCAAACATGAAATACAAAAGATGGTCAGCGGCAATATAAGAATTGATACGATTCCCAATGGGGTTCCACGCCATTGGGTTGAAAGCGCCCCTTCGGAAGGCTCTGTGGAGACGCTGAGAAATGAATTAAAATTGGATAATAAGAAAGTGATCTGTTTCATTGGTGGGCTGGTGTCCTGGCACAATTTTGAAATGCTGCTCGAAGTCGTTAAATCCCTTCAGCGAGATTTTGAGGATCTCGTTTTATTAATAGTCGGTGAAGGCCCGCTAAGAGGGCATATAAAATATGTCGCAAACGAACTGGATCTGGCCAAGGATTCAGTCCTTCTGACCGGCAATGTTCCTCACCACGAAGTCCCACGATATATCTGTCTGGCCGATGTGGCGATAATTCCTGAAACCAATGACTATCGCTCGCCGATTAAGATGTTCGAGTATATGGCCATGGCTAAGCCGGTGGTGGCGCCGCGCATGCCCGCCATAGAAACCGTCATAGAAGACGGGCTGGACGGCATGCTTTTTAAGCCTGGTGACAAGGACTCTTTTCGAGATGTCTTATTGAGAATATTGGGCAATCCGAAAAAGGCTCATATGCTCGGGCAAGCTGCGCGGGATAAAATTAAGTCGCATTACACTTGGGAGATGAATGCCCAAAGGATTCTGAATTTGATATGAGTCACATCGATATGTCCCTTTTTGAATTCCGAACAACAATAACGTAACCAACCAAGGGTATAATGACTGGTTGAGGACTGGGATTGATTTAATGGAATGAATACAATGAATGAGATAACAGTAATAATATTGATCGGATGAAGATGGTTAACTACCAAGAGCATAACAGATAGCAAATGGAGGTATGGTTATTGCTAAAAGATTGCACAGGTAATGCGACTAATCTTCGGAGGTATAGCATGAAAAACAGATCATGGACCATGTTTAAGACGAAGCTCTTTATTAGAAACAGTTGCATAAAGAGCTTACTCATGATCTTAACCATGATTACTTTAGGGTCTCCTGCCTTTGCCGCAACATATTACATGGCGACCACCGGATCAAACTCTAGTTCAGGAACGGAATCAGCTCCGTGGTTGACACTCGTATATTCCATGTCACGCATGAGTGGCGGCGACACTCTGATCATCAAAAACGGCACCTATACCGGCGTGAATAATGCGATCAGCGCCGGGGGCACCATGCCACCGGTAGGATCATCAAGTTCGTGGACCACAATCAAGGCCCAGAACGACGGTGGAGTGCTCTTTGACGGCGAAAACGCCCGTGATATGTTCAGCGTGACAGGCGGCAATCCGGGCACGAACCGGTATTGGCAATTCGAGGGCCTGATCTGGGGTCGGACAAGCGGATGCAACGTATTGTGCTATTCAGCCAATTATGTAAAGTTCTTACGCTGTGGAGCATATGATTGCGGATCCGGCAATAACGCCAATTTCGCCATGGGGCGCTATGGGGCATATATCCTCGTTGAAGGGTGCTATGCCTGGGGGGCAGGAAGGTATAAATTTTTAGGATACCAAGGCGATTATCTCATCTTCCGGAACTGCGTGGCAAGATCGGATATCATTAACGCATCAACGGAGCCATGCGCCCAGTTTTCCCTGTACTCCTGTGATTACAGCCTGGCGCAGAACTGCATCGCTATCGACAGCGATCAAACCAGCCACTATACTGCCGCGGAATATCATGGTCCTTTCATTGTCCCATCGACGGATATGAATGCCAACAACACGTCATTCGTTAACTGCATCGGGCTTAATATCAAGACCGGCGGTCTCTGCACGACCGGAAATGAATATTATGCGGCAAAGAACACCACCTTCACCAACTGCGTTGTATGGGACTGCACGCCCGGTGTGGGAATATACAACAATTGGATGCGCGGCAATGGGGATGTCATAAATCACTGTACTTTCGGCGCCGGTGCTGCTAATTCTTCCACCTCTTATTTCCATTCCTATGACGGGATTGGGACAAACAACAATACCGTGGTCAAGAACTCTCTCTTTTATAAGATTCTCGGTTCAGGTTATTCTGTTCTCAATGATGTGGAATCGAACAGTTATAACGCATATTACGCCAACACCGCTGCGAACAACAATTCCGGGACCAATGATAAAACAACAACGAACTTCATTTGGAGTTCCTCAAACACCAGCGGCGGATTGAAATACATCACCCGCATCGAAACCGGATCGAATCTTTCCGGGCAAGGTAACGATGGCGGTGATATGGGTGCAAACGTTAAAACGCTTGTCGGAAAATCAGGTACGCTCTATGGTGAGACAGGGTACAATTCCGATACGGGATTATCGATGTGGCCGTTCCCGAACGAGTCATTGATCAAGACGAAAATGGCCGCCTATAGCAATAGCGGAGTCAGCGGGGCACGCGGATTCTGCACCGGTACCAGCAAGGACGGTACTACTCAGACATTGACTAAGTATATATGGGAATATCTTGGCAATCAGTTACCGTCGGATATTTATGGGAGCGCAAACATTGCAAAGCCAACCGGTGTAAAAGCGGTAGTCATAAGTGATTAATCGCTGTTAGAGATGAATGCGCACAAGGGGAGGTCATCAGGACGTCCCCTTGTGCGTTTATTTGCTATTGATTGCTGGTCCAAAATAGATTTTGATAGCTTTACGATAATATCGCGGCAGTAAGTAAGATTCATCCTTTCAGAAAAAAATATTCCTGTAGGTGGGCACAGATCGTTCTTCATCCATGAAAGAAAAGATTTTATCCTTGAGATTGGTGACAAAGTATTTTCCCCGCTACATTCAATCGGAGAACCGATTGTCATAGTATATTTTCTGAACTCAACGTCGATTGCTATAGGACCAACAAAATACGCTTGCACAGGATTAATTGTGCGATATGATTGCCAATCAAAATATTCAAAATGTGTCTCAATGGGATTGCTTATGTCTAAACTTTCTTTAAAAGGGAAGGCTGATGGTAATGGATAAAAATGTTGAAGTGAGCGTTGTAATTCCTGCGTATAACTCGGAGAATTTCATAGGACAAGCATTACAGTCCGTGCTCGCTCAGTCCTTTTCTCCCCGGGAGATTATCATCATTGATGATGGTTCCACGGATCAAACAAAGCATGTCATAGCCGGGTATGTTGGTAACATAAAATATGTCTATCAAGAAAATGCCGGTCCCGCCGCAGCAAGAAACAGGGGGGTGTTAGAAGCAAAGAGCGATTGGATCGCGTTTCTGGATAGTGATGATTATTGGGACGCCGATCATTTAGAACAGTTGGTTGAAAACTTAAAGAAAAACAAGGACGCGGTTCTCGTTTATTGTGGAAAGAAATGGATTGATAAAGATGGGAATACGCTAACAGATTTTGCCAGGCAAGAGAAATTTCCTTCGGGGTGGATATTTAATGATTTATTCAAAGCTAATTATATCAGCACAGCCTCCGTGGTCCTCGTGAAAAAGTCAATATTTCACGCGATAGGAGGGTTCAACGAAAAGCTCTGGAATGCTGAAGACTATGATTTATGGTTGTGCATAAGCGCAATAGCGCAAGTTTGTGGCGTGCCGGTCTATACCGTAAATTATAGAAGGCATGCTACTAATTTAACGCTTCAAACAATGAAGGCACTGAGGGGCGATTTGGTTGTATTGAAAAAGTGTATCAACATGATTGCCAAGAAACAAGTAGACAAGAGAAATAATCCAGAATGTATCGACGTTCGTAACCGTATGAAGCAGTTTTACAATGATGCCGCCTTGAGTCTGTTTCATCTCGGTGAGTATAGGGAACTCCGTTCATTAGGATTCGATGTAATCAAACATTGCTGCATCACAAAATCATTCTTGATACGGTGGATTTTATGTTGGTTGCCGAAATGGGTGGTTAATAAATTCAGAGATGCGTATTCCAAGTCCCTGTCATAAAAAGGCGGATTATCCTATGAGAAATCATATGAGCATCTGCCCTTATTCCAGCCATAATGCTCCGCGGAAATATGTTCGGCACTGGTGAGGTGTGAAATGTCTTGTTATTTGATGTACCTGACGGTATTCATCATGTTTTTCCAACCTACATCGATATTCCCTTGGATGGAAGCGGCTCAGCCACTACGTAATGCGGCAATCATCGCATTCATTGCGTATTTGTTTGCAGCTAAAAAATCATCACACGGATTCATGGAAATCAATACCAACAGATTTTTCGTGCTGTTTGCCGTTATGCAGGTGATAAGTTCTGCTTTCGTATGGCTTACTGGCGCAGTAGAAACATTAAATCTCTGGATTCGGATTGGAATCGTCTATTTCCTGATTACCCAGTTGGTGACTGATGAGAAAAAGGTGCGCATGGTCGCCCTGATGATGGTTCTAGGGTTGGCATACTTGTCCTATTTTTCAATATCCAACTATGTCGTGGATTATATTCCTGGATTGCGGGCAGGTGCTTTCGGTTGGTACGAGAATCCCAACGATCTTGCAATTATTCTGGTCACAGCTATTCCATTAGCCTTGCTGCTAGCAAATACAAGCACCTCATTTTTGGGAAGATTGCTGTATATGGCCCTTGCTGCAATGTTTACTTTTAATGTGCTTTTTACGGGCTCGCGTAACGGACTGCTCGGGCTTATGGCTGTCGGCGTGATCGGCATCATGTCTTCCTATAAAATTCCTAAGCTATTGCGCTCTTGCTTGATTATTGGCCTGTTGGGGGCAGTATTAACCGTCGGGGTGAGTAATGTTCTGACCAGGAGTGATTTGCAGGGGCATGTCTCGGGCGATGAATCCTCTGAGAGTCGGATTGAACAATGGAAGGCCGGCGCGCGCATGCTCGTGCAAAACCCACTGTTCGGCATCGGCAGAGAGCAGTTTCCTGATCGCGCGTCGGATTATGGGGGTATCCACGGCATGTACCCACACAATACCTTGGTGCAGGTATTTTCTGAAACGGGATTGCCGGGCGGCATTTTTTTTGTGATGTTCGCGGTTTATCCGCTCTATGAGGCACGACGATATTTTCAACGTCCCCGGAAGAAAACGCCGGTGCTATCTGCTGTCGGCGCCTATCGTTTCATCATTGCGGCATTGGTCGGATTCTGGGCATGCGCCTTTTTCTCGAATCGTTACCAGTATTATATCTTATATGTGCTCGTTGCATTGGTCGTGGCTATCAAGGAAAATATTATCAAGCCGCAAGAATCAACGGAAGCGGATGTTCCCTTGGAAAATCCGGCATGACAAGTACGGGTAAAGTAGTTAAGAACTCGATCTGGCTTATCATCCAGCCGTTGGTTCTTAATGTCATCTCTCTCTTTGTTATCGGCTATATCGCCCGGTCGTTAGGGCAGGTTGATTATGGGAAGTTCACGTTTGCTTTTGCCTTCATATCGCTTTTCATGCCCGTCATCAACATGGGGCTCGGTTCATTGGGAACACGCGAAATCGCAGAGAAAAGGGGAGCATCCGCTGATTTTTTCTGGAAGCTGTTCATGCTGCGCGTTTTTCTGGCTTCGGTGGCCATTGCCGCTGTGGTCTTGACCGTACATATACTCGGTTATCCGGCCGATACCCGTCTCGTGGTGTATATCGCAGGATCCACGCTGCTGTTCTATTCGGTTACCATTACATTCCATAGCGCGTTCCAAGGTTTTGAAATGATGCAGTATATCGCCTATATTAATTTTATTTCCGGTTGTATACTGACATTGCTTTCGGTGGTTGTCCTGTTTGCCGGCTATCGTCTTATCGGCTTGAGCTTGGTATATGCTTTCGGCAGCTTCCTGGCAATGATTATGGCCATCTATTACATCAAGAGGATCTTTCCAACACCGCAATATAAAATCGATCTCATTTTCTGGAAAAACAGCCTGACGCAGGGATTCCCTTTTTTTCTGCCGGGATTTTTTGGTATGGTCAGCCTGAAGATTGGAACGATCCTCTTATCGAAGCTGTCGGGTGACGCGGCCGTGGGTGTTTTCGGCGCGGCGAACAGCCTTATCGAGAAACTGCTTATCATACCGGATGGCGTTTGTACCGCACTTTTTCCGACATTGGCGATCCTGTATCAACAGTCCCGCTCCGAAGCCGGGGAATTGTTTAAGCGGTTTCACGTCTACCTATTTTTGATGGGATTACCGATGGCGGTTGGAACGACGCTCCTTGCAAAACCGATCATTACCTTGATTTATGGCTCCGGCTACCAGGCTTCGATACCGGTTCTGCAGATATTGATTTGGTGGCTTTTCCTGTTGTTTTTTAACTCGCTGATGGGATGGTCGCTGGGTGCGGTACATCAAGAGAAAAAGGTTGCGCGGGTATCGCTAATTTCCGCCGGCCTGTATATAGTTTTCAATCTCCTGCTGATCCCTTATTTCGGTCCGATTGGTGCTGCGGCGGCAAGCGTTGTATCAGTGATCATCACGGTGATACTGCTTTATCGTTTAATACATCAGCATATTGTCTCGGGTGTATACATAAACAGTGTCTACCTGAAGATCGTCGGCGCCAATATTGTGATGGGGGGCATATTGATGCTGCTGCGGCAGTTCAACGTTATTCTCTCCATTATAGCTGGTATTGTCGTGTATGCGATCACGGTGGTTTGGTGGAAGATTCTCAGTCAAGATGATTTGGCGGCCTTTTATAAGGAAATCATAAAACGGGAACCGAAAGCGATACGAGTCTCATAGAAAGGACGTACATGCCGAACAATATGCGGGTAGCTATTCTTTCCTCAGGCTTGGGTCATGTTTTCAGGGGTGTTGAAAGCTGGAGCGAAGAGATTGCCTATGGATTAAAGGATCATGAAATAGATGTAACTTTGTTCAAGGGAGCCGGTATCGCACGTTCTTCAATTGAAAAAGTTATCCCCTGCCTGCACCGTGGTTCACCATGGGCAAGACGTCTGGTGAGATTCATGCCATCAGGCGCCTGGCGATATGGATTTGGTTCCGAAGTTCAGGCGGAAGGTACGACCTTTGCCTTGGCCGCTTTAAAGGATCTGTGGAAATATGATATTATACATACTCAGGAGCCTCCGGTCGCCAAGGTTGTTTTATGGGCCAAAAAAATAGGACTATTACGCGCACACATCATCATCGCGAACGGCACCAATGAATCGGTTGATTTTCTTAAAAGATTTAAATATGTTCAATACCTAACCGACTATGACCTCCAGCAAGCGCGCAGGTATGAGAATGTTGATCACCAACATTGGTTTGCAATTCCTAATTTCGTAAAAATGGATACTTTTCGGCCAGATATTGTTTCCACGGTGCGCGCGGCATGCAAGATCCCTGACGATGCCCTTGTCGTCTTAACCGTTGCGGCAGTCAAAAAAGAGCATAAACGCATTGATTATCTGTTACGTGAAGTGGTGCGGCTTCGAGCGGTCTGTAACAAGAATATCTATGTTATGATTGTTGGTGGAAGCACCGACGAGACACCAAAACTTATCTCCTTGGCCAGGGAGATGCTTGACGACAAAGCCATATTTCTGCTTGACCAGGATTACAGTAAGATGCCGCACATCTATGCGGCGGCTGATATCTTTGCATTGTGCTCGCTTCAGGAAATGTTCGGTATTGTATTTCTGGAAGCAATGGCATCAGGGCTGCCCACTTTGGGTAATACCCATCCGGTGATTGAATGGATTCTCAGCGGTGGCGGGGAGTGTGTGAACATGACGAAAGACGGCGCCTTGGCGAAAGCACTCGAAAAATACCTCGATCCCGTCTATCGCGCGGCCGTCGGCGAACAGGCGCGCGCATATGTGACCCAACATTTTGACAGAGATGGCATCATAAAGCGAATCATCGAGCAATATCAAACCATCATCGCAGAGGAGATGAATCGTGAGTAAGAGAGTGAGCGTTATTATACCGGTTTTTAATGCCGGCACTTATTTGCGTTTAGCGCTGGAATCCGTGCTCAACCAATCCTATCAGGACTTCGAGATCATCGCAGTCGATGACGGATCAACCGATGACTCCCGTGAGATCCTAGCCTCGTACGGCAAGCGGGTAACTTGTATATCTCAGGCGAATAAGGGCCCTTCAGCCGCCCGCAATACCGGCATCCATCATGCAAAAGGTGCGTTCATCGCATTTCTCGACGCAGACGACCTTTGGTTACCGACCAAATTGGAAAAACAGATTCGATTCCTTGAAGAGAATCCTTCAGTGGATTTTGTATATACCGATTTTGTCATGATTGATGCAGGTGGGACGCCAATCCGTGATGTGCGCTTGAAAACGATCACTGATCAGCAAACGTTGGTCAATACCATGCTGGTGCATAATGTGATGAATGGCTCAAACAGCAGTTCGGTAATGAAGAAAGATTGTTTTGACCGGGCTGGTTATTTCGATGAAACCATGAGAGGATGCGAGGACCGCGACATGTGGATCCGTATCGCCAGGACCTGTAAGGTCCAGGTTCTTCAGGAACCCTTGGTCCATTATCGCTTTCATCAGAGCAATGCCCATAAGAATATACCCATGATGCAACAGGGTCAGGAAAGATTCGTACAGAAGAATGCGGTGGATGCAGGCTGGTTGACCAGGAGAAAGGCTTATGCATACATTTATCTCGATATCGCCCGCGAATGCGCCGGTATGTCGAGACATCCCCAGGCAGCCTTCAACGCAATGAAATCATGTCTTCGTTATCCTTTGAAATTGTATGATGAGGACGATAAATATCAGATCCTGTTAAAGTCGTTGCTTCCTGAAATCCTTCTGCACATGCTTCGCGCTTCAAGGAAATAACTGATGGTTGATAGATTGCGTGTCATGCATGTTCTGGAGTCGCTTGAGATCGGAGGGCTTGAGAACGGCGTGGTCAATATTGCCAATAACATTGATGCTGGTCGCTTTGAGACGGTTATCTGCTGCATCAGGCGTGAAGGTCCATTAAAGATGTGTCTGAAGCCGCAGGTAAAAGTAATTTGTCTCAACAAAAAGCCGGGGTTTGACCCCATGACGGCATTGACGGTAGCACGCCTCTGCCGTCAAGAAAAGATTTCCGTTATGCATACGCATGGGTGGGCCGCAGGACTGTATTGCGGCGTCATTGGCGCACGTATGGCCGGAGTCCCGGCGATCTTAAATGGCGAGCATGGCGTGTTTTATCTTGACAAGAAGCGACGCTTGATTGCTCAGAAGTTGCTCTTCAATTTGACGCATACCATTGTACCGGTATCGCTCGATCTGAAGAAAGACATTATCCGTCATTTAGGGACAGACCCGGCAAAGATTGTCCCGATTATGAATGGGGTGGATACGGACCAATATAAACCGGATGATGCTGCGCGGCGGATGTGGCGCAAGCATTTTGCGTTCAGCGATAGCGATGTTGTTATCGGCACCGTCGGCCGGCTGGTGCCGATCAAAGATTACGCGACCCTGCTTCATGCCGGTGCGCGGATCATACAGAAACAACCCGCGACCAAGCTGGTATTCATCGGTGACGGTCAGCAGCGTGATGAACTCGTTCAGTTGGCTGCTTCACTGGGAATAACCGTGAATGTCCGCTTTATGGGAGCACGTAATAACGTTTCAGAGCTCCTAAACATGCTGGATGTCTTTGCGTTGACCTCGATTGATGAAGGACTTTCCAACAGTATTCTTGAAGCCATGTCTACGGGAAAACCGGTCGTTGCGACCTCAGTCGGCGATAACTCCGAGATCGTAATTGAGGGAAAGACAGGGTTCCTTGTGCCCGTCGGTTGTGTGGAAGCCTTGACCGAGGCCTTACTGAAGTGCACTGATATCTCAACCGCGAAGCACATGGGAGCGGCAGCCAGACAGTATATAGAAGATAATTTCAGCCTCCAGCGCATGATCAGAAACTACGAAAACCTTTATACCGCATGCGTGGAAAGAAGAAGATATCGATGAAGGGGTAGAGCGGTATATCAGGTATGATAGATCAACTGATAATGAGGCGCCCTGCCGTAAACTTGTCGACAAGGCATCATCAGTGCTCATGAATGCTGATGTTTTCCTTGCGTTTTGACCGCCTTGAACGCGAATATGTTAGGATTTTACGATGGGAATAATTGCGGGCATATATTATTTTAAAGAAGCAGATCCTTCGTTATATGAGCTGCTAACGAGAATGTGCACAATCCAGCGGCATCGCGATTCAAGCAAACCAATTCGTTACAGCACTTCCCACTTTGGCGCGGTCATGTCCAATAGACAAAACCATTTATCTGAAAGCAATAGCGCCAATGAGCAGACCGGCAAAGCGACAATCAACGGTATTGCCGCATTCGTAGACGGTATCGTGCTGGATGTGCCGAAGCATATGCGTTATTTCCGGCAGAAAGGTTACCACCTCTCTGTTTCCAGTGGATCATCCGTCATCGCCGCTGCCTATAAAGAGTGGGGAAAAGACTTCAGGGAGCATCTTGAAGGAGAATTTGCCTGCGCGGTATGGGATGAGGATAATGAGGTTTTGCTTCTCTCGCGTGATCCCTATGGCCATAAACCCCTTCATTATGCTATCGACCATAGACGCATCATTTTTTCATCGGAAGCCAAAGGGATTCTGGTTGGTGGTGTTTCGCCTGAGATAGATCTGCTTGCATTCAGTGATTATCTTTCGCTTAATTGTATCCCACATCCTGCTACGATATTTAAGCACATCAGGCAGGTATCGCCGGGCGAAACCATGATCATATCCCGAGGCCGCACACGATCTCACGTCTATTGGGTTCCGCGGATGGAGGAAGACAGCACCCTTAAACTGGACGATGCCGTCAATCAGGTAAGTGACAGTCTCAGAAATGCCGTCAAGAAAAGAATGGTCGGCGACGAGGCATATTGTTTTTTAAGCGGCGGTGTTGATTCTAGTATGGTGCTGTCTTATGCTTCAGAACTTTCCCATAAGACGGTAAATGCAATCACGATCGGCTTCGATGAATCAGAAACCAATGAACTGCCCGACGCTGTGGCAATGGCGCGGCATGTTGGCGCAAAGCATCACCATGTAACCGCCAGAGCCGAGTACTTTTTTGATATGCTTGAAACGCTGGTCTTCCATCATGATTCACCCTTCACCGACACCTCCGCCTACCCGTCCTATTATGCCGGAATGTTGGGACGCCAGTTTACCGATATTATCCTGACCGGAGACGGCCCTGACCAGACGATGGCCGGAAGCTCTCATCACGTTTTTGCCGCGCAGCATAATATTTTTGCACAGCGCAATGCCTTTATCCAACGATTTTGTTCACTCGGCGCGGACCTGGCCAAGACTCTGTGCCGTGATCTTTCTCCGTCGCTTCTCTCAAAAGTGTGGCGTAATCTGGATCGTAGATCATTCGATCCCATCCATGCGGCATTTGAAATCAGATCCTATTTCCCCAATTTGATAAAAGAAAGCCTCTGTGAGGAAGAAGTGTGGCGGGTGCATTTAGAGCATGATCCTTACCGCCATCCAAGATCCTGGTTTTCACAATCGAAAACGAATGACCCGATCAATCAGTACCTCTTCGCAGATATCAAGTTCTATATTCCCGAAGATCTCATGGTCAAAGTAGATCGCATGTGCATGGCACATGGTCTTGAGACGTTATCCCCATTTCAGGATGTCGAGCTGGCATCCATCGTGTCTAGCCTACCGAGCAAGTATAAGCTTCATATTTCTCCACAAGGCACGATTACTACCAAGTATATCCTCATGCAGCTTGCCGAACATCGTTTTCCTCCTTCCTTGCTGAACAAAAAGAAACAGGGTTTTGCAATCCCGGTTGATACATGGCTGCGCCAGAATGACGGGGAGTTCTTGAAAAATATTCTCCTCGATCCAAGAACCCTGAACCGAGGTTATTTCAAGAAAAAGCAGCTGGAGAAATATGTCCATGATTTTCTAGCCCATCGGTGCGATTTCTATTATGCATGTCCGTACAGTCTCGTATCCATGCTCACCTTTGAGCTCTGGCATCGATTATTCGTGGATGATAGCGTGAAAGTACCGGCGATTCGACATGCATGACATATCATCAGATCTGAGCATCCCTATAAGACAAGGTTGCTTAAAGGTTCTTAATATATGAGCATTATTTCAAGAATGAAAGGCATCCAAGGACGCGGACTGCAATTCTGGTTGCCCGCCTATGTCAGGCAACTGGTGACACCGAAAGAACAAGCGCCGTCCGGGATTCCTCTGCATATTCTCTTTTGTCTTGTCGATCATTTTGAACCAGCCAACCGTGACGGTGGAGTTCAGACAACGGATGAACGCGTCAGCGCCTGGGTTGAGCGATATCCCCATATGGCCGGATCTCATCGAGACGCGGATGGAAGACACCCTCAACACAGCTGGTTTTATCCTCCGCATTTGGATCACAAATACCTTAAGGATCTGGTGGCGCTCTGTAAGAAGGGGTTTGGCGAGATTGAAATGCATCTGCACCATAACCATATGTCGCCGTTTCCTGATACCTCCGAGAGTCTTAAGGCGAAGATCATGAAATGCATTGATGATTATGCGCAGTACGGCATTTTTTGTCTGCCGGACGGAAGCCGGCATTTCGCGTTTATCCACGGTGATTGGTCGCTTGACAACGCTTGTGGCGCGGAGATCTGCGGCGTCAACGATGAGATAACCATCCTCAAAGAATGCGGCTGTTTTGCGGATTTCACATTTCCATCTCTCGGGATTGCTCAACCGGAAACGATCAATTCCATATATTATTGTAAGGATGATCCGGCGCAACCGAAATCGTACAATCGTGGTTTCCTGCTCAAGGCGGGAGGACAGCCGATGGACGAATTATTGATGATACAGGGGATCATAGGCCTGCGCTGGGCATCAAGGACGCATAGGATGAGACCGTCCATTGAAGCTTCCAATATCGATAAAGCCGATCATCCGTTTGATGCCCGTACGGATTACTGGATTAAAAACGCCATAAAAATAGCCGGTCGCCCTGATTGGTGTTTTATCAAGCTGCATACCCACGGAGGTCGAGACATCGATTTCGATTATCTCCTCGGAGAAAGCGCCGATGCCATGTACACGTATCTTGAAAGAAAATATAACGATGGAAAAAGATACATACTGCACTACGTGACTGCGCGTGAGATGTTCAATATCGCCAAGGCCGCGGAAGCCGGAAGAACAGGCAACCCCGGTGCATACCGTGATTTTGTTGTTCAGCCGTACCAATATAGGTAATGACTGCGGACTACCTGTTGTAGGCTCAAGCAAAGAGAGGCTGACTAGGAAGGGGGGAACCGGGATATGGGGTTTATCGGCAGCTTTATCCTGAAAATTCGTCGGCGCGAAACACCATTTTATCGCCGGCTGTACGCTATTTTGATTAAACTGAATCGTCTGGAATTCCCCTTCATACGTCCGCTGCATGCACTGATGTATCAGGAGCGTAAGGTACGGATATTATTCTTTCGCTGGCTGAGCGTGAAACTCTACTATGAACCATTGTTCAAGTCTCAGTGCGTCTCCGTAGGGCGCAATTTCAAAATTATCCGCGGTGCCCTGCAGGGGATTCCCTATATGAGTGGAAAACTCTTTATTGAAATCGGAGATAATGTGACGCTGCACAGCGTCATCACTTTTGCCGGAAACAAAGTCTATGACCAGCCGAAGCTCAAGATCGGAAACAACACCTATATAGGCGCGCGGAATAACTTTGCCGTTGCTCAGGAGATAACCATCGGCAACAATTGCTATTTTGCGGATGATATTATAGTCCGCGATAATGACGGCCATCCCGTGGATTATCTTCAACGCCGCGCCAATATGCCTGTCAGCAGACATGACGTTAAACCCGTAAGGATCGGCGATGATGTATGGATCGGGTCAAACGTGACAATCTTGAAAGGTGTGACCATCGGTGATCGCGCTATTGTGGCGGCCCATTCGCTTGTCAAGAGCGATGTGCCGCCTGACACCGTGGTCGGAGGTAATCCGGCGAAAGTCATCAAGGATCTGCCGTCGGTGAGATCGTAAAAATAATTCTTTTAAGACGCTACGGCATACCTTGCATCGATCTTGGAGATGGTAAATCATCAATGATCCATAATCTTGTGAGAAGAAATTTTGATCTGATCCGATAACGGGGGATTTGAACTCATCGCTGCTTCATCACCCCCATCTTAAGGGTGTTCGAACTTACTGAAAGGCCGCCAGTGGCGGCCTTTTTTATTTGACTTGTTCGGCGGATTGTAATTCAAGGGCGACATGCAAAGGGAGATGGACACATGAAGATCGGACTCATCGGACTCAAGAAAGCAGGCAAAACGACCATCTTTAACGCCCTGACTCGTTGTGAGATTGCTACAGAGGCGTTCACCACCACCAAAATGGAACCCAATCTGGCGGTGGTTGAGGTGGCCGACGAGCGGGTTACGCGACTGAAAGAAATGTATAACCCCAAAAAAACCACCAACGCGACACTCGAACTTATCGATTTCGTCGGCATCGCTCAGGACCAGGAACGTAAACAGGTCTTCTCGGCCGCCGAGCTCGGTTTGATCAAGAATGTGGACGCCCTGGCCCTGGTGTTGAGAAACTTCAGCGATGAGATGCTGGATCAGACATTCGGCGAATCCAATCCCCAGACCGATATGCAGACCCTCATCTCCGAAATCATACTGTCGGACCTGATCCTGGCCGAGACCAGGCTGGAGCGTATCGATCACCAAATGAAACGCGGGGTTAAAACCCCGGCCCTTGAACAGGAAAAGGCGGCCCTGGAACAGATTCTTACGGATCTCAACGCCGACAGGCTGCCGGGCAAGGATGCCATATCTGCTGAGCATCACAAGCTTCTAAGGGGTTTCCAGTTCCTGACCCTCAAACCCCTGCTGGTGATCCTCAACTCGGATGAGGAGCGCTTCGGGAAAGAGGGCGCGCTGCTCGAACAGCTATCCCATGACTATCAGGCAATCGAATTCGCCGGCCGTTTCGAGATGGAGCTCAACCGGTTGAGCGAGGAAGAGGCTGCCGCCTTTATGGAAGATCTGCATATCGCCGCCTCGGCACGTCAACGGTTGACGCTGCTGGCCTATGACGTACTTGGCTATCAGACTTTTTTTACCGTCGGACCGGACGAAGTGCGGGCCTGGACCATTCATAAGGGCGATACGGCCGTGGAAGCCGCGGGCGTGATCCACTCGGACCTGGCGCGCGGTTTTATTCGGGCCGAGTGCTTCAGCTACGATGATCTGATGGCGCATGGATCTGAGAAGGCCTTGAAAGAAAAAGGCCTGATCCGGCTCGAAGGGAAAACCTATTCCGTCAAGGATGGTGATATACTGAGCATACGCTTCAGCGTATAAATCGGCGGAATCAGCTCACCCCTCCTCTTTGAGAATCCCTCGTTTTCAAGGGATCCGGGAGGGGTGAGCTTTTTAATCTTGCCGCAGAATTGTCCCGGTCCGTCCAATCACCGTACGCTTCAAGGGGATATCAACATCTGCTCGGCGGATGGCTTCCTGGGCCGCGTGCATGAAGGCCGCGCAGCAGGGTACTTCCATGTGCACCACGCTTAGCGAGCGCGGAAGCGCGTCCTGGATGATCGCGCTGAGCCGTTCGATATGTGCCTGAAGGTCATCAAGCTTGGGACAGCCGATGGCCACGGCCTTACTTTTAAGGATATCGCGGTGCAGGTTGGGGTGGGCCACGGCCGCACAATCCGCCAGCAGGATCAGATCAGCGCCCTTGAGAAATGGCGTCTGAGGCCCCAGGAGCTGAAGCTTGACCGGCCAGTGCATCAGTTCGGAGGCGTTATGATGCGTTTGCGTGCCTGGTGCGGCAGTGATGGTTTTCAGACTCATCGCGGCTGATGATGGGCAGCCGCACGGCATGGTTTCACCCGGCCCAGCCGCGGGGGACTGGGCCTGTTCGACTACTGTTTCATCAAAGTCTTCAGCCGGGCGCTCGATGATCTTCAAAGCCCCTTGCGGGCATTCACCAAGACAGGCGCCCAGGCCGTCGCAATACGTATCGCCGATGAGCTTGGCCTTGCCGTCCACCAGCTTCAAAGCACCTTCGGCACAGGCTACAATACATTGTCCGCAGCCGTTGCATTTGGACTCATCGATTGCAATGATGGAACGCGATTTCTTCATGCCGTCTCCCTCCTTATGATCATGAGGGCCATATACCGCAAAACAGACACCCCGGATTTGACTTACGTCAAGTCATGTATCATCGATTCGGATGCCCTCAGGCCTTTTTGGGGATTGCTTTATGGAACGAGGCTTTGCATAAGGAAGCTATGATAAATGAGAACCTGCTCGCTAAGACGGAACTTTTCCGGGATATGGATCCTTCCAGCCTTATGCTGCTCGGCGCGCACGGCGTGGAAAAGAGACTTGCCGCCGGCGAGGTCCTGTTTCTGGAGGGTGCGCAAGGCGCGGCCTTCTATCTGGTGGAGCATGGGACCATACGGCTTTCCAAATCCGGCATGGAGGGCCAGGAGGTCACGTTGCGCCTCGTACAACCCGGCGAGATCTTCGCGGAAGTGATCCTGTTCGAAAATTCCACCTATCCCGTCAATGCCGTGGCCGTAACCGCCAGCACGGTGCTGGCTATACCGCGGGATTTCTTCCTGAGCATGCTCGACGATCGCGAGTTCCGCAACCGCTTCATTGCCAATATTATGCGCAAACAGCGCTATCTGGCCGAACGCATCCGTTACCTGACAACCTTCGACGTAGAACAGCGCTTCTTCCTCTTTCTCATCGAGCGCTACGGCCGGCAGAACGTATATACGATCGAGCTTCCTAAGAAAGATATTTCCGCGGCCATCGGTACGATCCCTGAGACATTCTCGCGCTTGATCCAGCGGCTCAAGCAACAGGGTCTCCTGGAATGGGAAGGGTCACAACTGAAGGTCAATCCGGAGGTATGGGGCCTCTATGAAACCTGAATCGGAATGAACATGGACCGGGCAACGCTAGAAAAGCTCATTGCCCAGGGTGAGGGCCTCGAAGTTGAATTCAAGGTGCGCCTGCCTTCTCAGCTGCGCCTGGCCCGTTCGGTGTGTGCCTTTGCAAATTCCATAGGCGGTGTCATTATCGCCGGCGTGGATGACCAGGGCCATGTCGTCGGGTTGGAAGCGCCTGACGAGACCAGACAGGCCTTGCATGCCTGTCTGGATCATATCGAACCGCGACCTGATATCGCGGTTGCGGAAATCATGCTCGCGGATACCCGTCTGGTGTGCTGTACGGTGGCCCAGGGTGAAAACAAACCCTATCAGGTGGTGTCTTCACAGGGCGGCCAAGTCTTTATCAGGGCCGGTGCATCCATACAGCCGGTTGCAAAAGCGAAAAAGTTGGCTGATGAAGATGCCTTCAGGCGGAGACTCAGACTTACTTCACTTCAAAAGGATGTGCTGAAGACCATCGGCAGCCAGGATGGCATTCGTCTTGACAAGCTCTGCGCCCGGCATAACCTGTCAAGGCACAGGACCATGAAGCTGCTCGTGCCGTTGATCAGGGCCGGGGTGGTGCTCGAAAAGGATGGTGGATATATACTCCGTTAGTGATGGTGGGGTGGACATGTTTTTCTTAAAAAAGCTTATCGGACAATTGTGCATGCCAATGTCGATCATTACGATCTTGATGCTCGCGGGTCTCATCCTCTTATGGTGGTCCAGAAAACAGCGCACGGCCAAGGTCATGGTGAGTGTCGCCATGCTCCTGCTCATACTCGTCAGTTATGGAGTATTATCACAGACCGCCTTAAGGTCCCTGGAAAATCTCTATACGCCTTTGGACATGGAAGCACTGCGCCATAGCAACGTGCGTACGATTGTCGTCCTGGGAGGTGGGCATCTACCCTGTGTCACGGCTTCACCGGTCAGCCGGCTCACCCCCGACACTTTGGTGCGCCTCAGCGAGGGGATATGTATTAAAAAACAGCTACCGGACGCGCGGCTGATCCTCTCCGGCGGGAATTACAACGGCCCCGATTCCGATGCGGCTCTCATGCGCAAGGCGGCCATCGCTTTTGGGGTTGATCCGGCGTCGATCGTGGAGGAGGACACATCCCTGGACACCAAGGATGAGGCCCACCTGATCAAGGAGATGCTGGATGACGAGCGATTCATCCTGGTGACCTCCGCCTACCACATGCCCAGGGCCATGGCCCTGTTCACCGGGCAAGGCATGCAACCGATCGCGGCCCCGGTTGGTTATATGGCCCAATGCCCATCCAATGTTACCCTATATACATTCTTTCCCTCGGCAGATCACCTCAGGGAGGCAGAAATCGTGATGCACGAAGTACTCGGCATTATCAGTGCGGCGATCATGGGACAACTTTGATCGAGCGTCAGGGTAGGACATGGCGATCGGCAACCAGGGACGCAGCTTATATCCGGGATAGGTGTCTGCGGAGTTGCCGGGCGGTCACCGGGTCCTTCCAGGCCTTGATCACGGCCCCGGAGCTGCTTAGGAGCACTACGCGGAAATGTCCCTCGCCCTCGAACAATGAACAGGCGGTATCGCGGTCCGTATGGTACCCGGCCTGCGCTTCGGCCGAAGGGCAGGCGACCACGCACAGAAGGTCACATTCCTGGCGGGATATGGTTTGCAGGATTCCTGTTTGCCGGACATAGTCAGGATGGTCCAACGAGGATGTCTCGATCAGCACCACCCACGGATCGGAACGGACGGTCGCATTGAGGAGCATATCCTCCAGAACGTGGGTTGAATGGTATTCTTTATTCGCGGCATCATAAAAGGTGAAGTCGAGAAATTCCGCCACGGGCGGGTTCCCGTGCAACGTGAACACCAGCATCGCCACCAGCAGTGCCATCATAGGTCTGACTTCTCGCTCCAACCAATCACTAGCATGTTTATCGGAAATATTTTACAGGGCTTGATGATATCAAGGAAAAATTAAAGAGTTGGACAACGACAAGCAGCCGACCGTCCGGCGGCGTATGCGGGAAAAAACGGCATGCGGTAAGGGAAGGCATCATGGGTGGGTGCTTGCCAGGTTGAGAATCACGGCGCCGCTGATCACCAGCAGGATACCCCCGATCTTCATGGCCGTCATGCCTTCATGGAAACATATGATCCCTATCAGAGCGATCAAGGCGGTGCCGACACCGGACCATACCGCATAGGCGATACCGACTTCGATGTTCTTGAGTGTGAGGCCGAGCGCCGCCAGGCTGGCCAGGTAGAAGAGAATCATGCATACAACCGGGACCACTTTGGTGAACCCTTCGGAAAGCTTCATGCAGGTGGTTCCGATGACCTCGCACAGAATAGCCGCCATGAGAATGACCCAGCTCATAACCCCCTCCTTGTACCAGCCCAAGACAATATCCGCAGCACCTGGGCGATATCATCGATCCGGCTGACGGTCCGGATGCCGTTTTGATTGAGATCGGCCACCACCTGGCTCTCCCAGATCGAAAAGGGATTGCCGATCACGACCGGGCGGCCGTAGCGCTTTTCCAACCGGTGGTATCCCTCAATAACCTGCTTTTCGATCTCCATGAAGATGCGCGCGCCATCGTCGGTATCGGGCCCCGACATCCCCGGTCGTCCCAGGCCGTGCAGCACCAGGGCATCCACCTCGCCGGAGGCCAGCATGGTTTCGCCGATAGCCACCATGGCGCTGATATCCAGGTAAAGTCCCGAGGCGCCGATGTCCACCGGGTTGCGTGTCGAGGCCCGCGTGGGCATGCCCAGGCTGCGCAAGGATGACTGGAGGGCGCAGCTCAATTCCGGAACACAAAGCCCGGCCTCCTCTAGGGCGTCACTTAAGACCACCCCCCATGAACCGCCCATGGTGGCGATACCCACGCGCTTGCCCGCCATGGGCGCATGTTCGATCAAGGCATGCCCCAGGGGCAGAAGCATTTCCATGCAGGGCGCTACAATCAATCCGGCCTGCGCCAGCACGCCCTCGAAGAGGGTCTTGCGGCCGGCCAGGGCCCCGGTGTGGCTGGCGGCGGCACGGGCGCCGCCTTTGGTTTTGCCGGCCTTGTATACGACCACGGGTTTAATCTTGCTCACCCGTGAGGCGACCTCGATGAAACGACGTCCGTCCCGGATGGTCTCCAGGTACATGAGCACGGCCTTGACCTCGTGATCGCTTCCAAAATGTTCCAGGAAATCGGTGACCGTCAGATCACATTCATTGCCGGTATGGATGAACTGCCCGACGCCCATGCCACGGGGAAAGCCCAAAGCCAGGATATCATAGAAGGCATAGCCGCCCTGGCAGACAGCGGCCAACGGCGTGGGATGGAGGTGCTTAGCCGGCGAGGCCGCGGCATTGAATCCGGCGTGCAGGTTCATGGTGCCGCTCACGTTCGGACCCAGAAGGCGCATGTCATACTGGTGCGCCAGACGTTTGAGCGCCTCTTCGCGCGACTGGCCGTCCGTCTCGGCCTCGGCATACCCGGCCGTAATGATGGTCACACCTTTAACGCGCTTTTCACCGCAGTCACGGATGGCCTCTTCCACGTGCTCCTCGGGTATGGTGAGGATGGCAAGCTCTACCGGTGCCGGGATTTCGCGCACATTCCGGTAGGCCTGGAAGCCGTAAACCGTGCCGCCCTTGGGATTGACGGGATAGATTCGTCCTCTATAGCCCCATGACAAAAGCCCGCCCATGATGAATGAGCCCCATGATCCGGGACGCTCGGTGGCGCCGATGACGGCCACGGATTCAGGTTTCAGAAAACAGGACAGATCCATAACATCTCCTTGATTTCAAGGAGATAGCAGGTATCTCAGGCGGGTTCAATGAAAATCAAGCCTTTGGCATGGATTTGCTGCCGCTCGATGGAGGTTTTCAGCGATAACGCTCACGGCCGGCATAGTAGTGTTCCTTATCGATGTACATGCGCCTGTCGGCCTCTTTGAAAACCTCGTCCGAAGGCAGTTCATCCGAGGCGCACACTCCCACGCTGATGCGTATCGGCACGAGCAGCTCGCGACCGTCTTTATGCCGGCAGAGCATGGTTAGGTGCTCCTCGAAGTTTCTCAATCTCTGGACAACGCTTTCGGCCTGGGCCAGGGTCGTGGACGGCATCAAGGCCGCGAACTCGTCCCCGCCGATCCTGGCGGCGACATCGGTCTTGCGGCAGACCTCCTTGAGCAGGTGCGCGACCCGTACGATCATCTCATCTCCACGCTCATGGCCGTAATAGTCGTTGACCGCCTTGAGCTCGTTGACATCGATCATGATGATGGCGAAGGGGATATGGTAGCGGTTGGCGTTGGCGATGGCCTGAACATGCTCCTGGTCGAAGAAGCTGCGGTTGTAGACTCCGGTAAGGCCGTCCATGCTGGCCATTTTTTCCAGCTCGCGCATCAGAAGCTTGCTCTGTGTCACGGCCGACAGCTGGCCCAAGAAGACCGAGATGACCTCATGTGAGGTCTGATCGAGGTTGCCTTTGATGATCATCTTGCCCAGGACCCGTTGCGTGCTGAGCATCATGGGCAGCACCGTCCAATGCGGAGTTTCCTCAAGCGTGCGCATATCCTTCAACACGCCTTTCACGAGGAGATCACTGTGCAGGATGCCGTTGATGTCGTCATCCAGAAGCATCTCCCGGTTGGACAGAATTATGTCCCGTTCCTTCTCATCAATGCCGACGAAGGCGATGCTCTCGATGATATCCGAACGCCCGCCTTCCAGGATGATGCCGAACCCGAGGTCGGGGAAAAGCATATGGATCTGATCAAGGGTGAAGCTGAAGAGGGCGTCCAACTTCCAGATCTGATGGATCTGCGTGCTGGTTTCGAGCAGCGACCGGAAGATTTCGTTCTGGCGGGTGATGATGGTGTTGCTCTCGGTTATCTCCTTCTCCTTGATCAAGGAGTCGATCAAGGCCGTATTGAGGTCAACGGTGCGCCGTTCGACCTCGTTTTCAAGACCTTCCAGGAGCCGGGCGTTCTCGATATTCGGTCCCAACACGGTACCGATATTGCGCATGATCTCGTATTCTTCCTTGTGAAAGGGCAGACCGGTAATCTTGCCGCCCAGCACGATGAGCGACGTGAGTTTGTCTTGGACATAGATCGGGATCATAAGTTCGGCCTGCGCGAAGCATTCCTCAGGTATAATGCCGAGGGTCTGGATCCATTCCTCGATTATGTCCTGCGTGATGACCGATATATCCTGACGACAGATTTTGAGCAACGGGTGCTCGGGACCAATCGTGATCATCCGGTCTTCTTCGCTCGGATGCCCTGAGGAAAAGATGCCCGAAAAGTAGGCGGGGTTCCATTTCAGCATCCCATCGAATATATCCTGATCCTTTTTACGGATCAGGATGAGACTGCGGGAGGTCATCAGCACCGAAAAGAACCATTCGGTCAATAGGGAATCAATCTTCTTGATATAATAGACATGGGAAAGTCCCTGGGTGAGATCGAAATAATGCTGTTTCAGATCCTCGGTCGTACTGCGGATAAAGAGGTTCATGATGGCATTTACGCCAACATGAACAGGTTGATAGAGGAAGAAGACGAGCAGAATACCGATGTAGAACGCTGTTTCGTCATGCGCAGCCGGAAAGAATATGTGTGGCAACAAGGCGATAAGGATTATCACGGTCACCTGCACAAGCATGGTGATTATGGAGCGTATGTTTTGAAGCGCCAGGAAGAGGTTATGTTTGAAGAGGCCATAGGCCAGAAAGATAAGGGGGATAAAGACAAGAGTACTCAGGGGATAGATCCCATAGCCATGGGTGCTCGGGATGTTGCTGAGGCTCAAGAGGATCAGTGCCCCGAATCCATACCAGACATAGCGGCGCGAGACTCTCTCGGTGGGGTCGCTGATGGTGCGGTAGGAGCGGATGATGATCACCATCGCCATGAACAATCCAAAGAACCAGAACACGCTCATGAAGTCGAGGAAGAAACCCGCCCGGGGGTAGAGACCCCAATCATATGCATATAAGCCGGTGAAGTAGAAATCGCCCAGCGCGAAGGGGGCCATGATAATGCCGAGGACATACCCGAGATAGACCACCCACCAATGCCGTTGGATCCGAGCCGTCAGCCACGTGAAATGCAGGAACAATCCGGTGAGGCCCAGTACCACGAAAAAGTGGTCGATCCGTGATATCCTCAAGGCGGTGGTCGGATCGTTCAGAACGATCAACATGCTCACATCCAGACTCATCCCGGCCAAAATGAGACACAAAACACTGAAAAGATAGGTCTCGATGCGGTTTTGCTCCATGCCCAGGACAAAGAGTGAAAGGAACACGGCGCATAGACAGGATATGGTAGGCGGCAGGCCATAGGGAACAATCCTGGCCGCGATAAATGACAAGGGGTAATCCCTTAATACCCAAACAATGAGCACGGCGATGAAGGCATAGATGAATATGAGGGTAGCGCGCACCTGACGGGTAATGATCGTCCGGCGGGAATGCGCGCTGATGATGTTTTTAAAAAATATGCCGTAGCCCATGATCGCCAGGGCAATGAAGATCAGCTGCTCGAAGGGGTATAGAGGGTAACCGTTCATGCTGGGCAATGTCCCGATGAGCATCAAGGCGGCGACCGTCAGAGCTAAACTGATGGTGAGGTTCAGGCGGCTTTTGCCGGGTTCGGCTCGCTTGTTCCAGCGTCTGAAGAAGTAGATGCCGCCGGCGATCAGGACCGTTAAGAGATGCAGGGCGAAGAGGTCGTAAACGATGCCGTCGGCCTTGATGAAAGGACCGCTTGCGTAATGATAGATGATGTAATTGGTGTTGGTCTGGAAAATGATCAAGGGCATGAGCGTAAAGCTGACCGCGTACGAGAGCGGGATAAGTCTCGTCTTGGGCCTGCCGGCCAAAATGCAAAGCATATGCGTCAGAAAACCCGCCAAAGTGACCAGGTAGGCATCGTTCAGCACCGCGGCCTGTACGGCGATTTCTTCTGGGAAGATCACCAGGAGGATGTTCTGAATATTGTTCATGCACCACAGCAGGCAGATAATGGAGAAGAGCATTGATCCGGGCTGCGTGTAGGTGCGTCGCAGGCAGAAGTTCGCCATGGCGACGCAGATGAAGATGGAGAAGAAATTGATGATTCCATGGGGTATCAACCAGCTCCAGAAGAGCGAAAGGTCGATGGTATCGAAGGAATAGAGCAGGATGACGATTTCGGTGCTCAGCGGCAGAAGGATAAAGGCCAAGGCCAGGCTGTACAGGACCCCTTTTTTAAGCCGGCGCTGAACCTCTGCGGATTCCTGCGGCCTGAGTCCGATGGCCATCAGGCTTAAAGGGATGAAGACCAGACTTAAGGGCGAGGCGAAGAAAAGCCCGGGCACCGGGATGTAGGCGCCGATGCTCAAGCCCGCCAGGATGATGATCCCGCCGTACAGCCATAGGTGGGCCATGCCGTGCGTTTTGAAACTCTGCGCCAGGAGTGTGGCGGCATACAGGAGAACCGCCAGGCACAGCGCCAGGATGAACCATGCTAAGGTGGAAGTATGACTGAACCACATGGTAACCGTGATGATCGCGGCGAAGGTGAAGAGTGTGTTGACCAGCCAGTCCCGCTTTTTAAGCCCGTCGATCTGATGGACTAATCCCACGCCTAGCGGCAAGAAGAAGATAGCGATGGGGGGCATCACACGCACCAAGGCGAACAAGGGGTTGCTGGGAGGGAATACGATCACGGATACCAGAAAAAGGTTGTATACGAAGCTCAGGAAGCACAGGATGGTGAACCAGCGCTGGGTCGTGGTTTCCGCGCGGCCTTTGAACGCCAGGACCGGCAGGAGGCCGCACACCAGCAGCGAGAACAACGGGAGGAAGATCGAGGGGAAGATGCTAGACGACAACAAAGCTCAAGCTCCTTCTGCGCGCCGTGAACCATGGCATGAACGCGTACGCTTTCATGCCCGGCTTGATCTTGGCAGACCTTTTCCCTGAGACCTTTCCCATGTTGTAAAATTCGACCTAAATCATGCAAAACTTAAAAAATAATGAGGGCTTTTAAACGCATGTACGCCGTAATCGATGCTTGATAAAATTGAAAAGATCCATGATAATGTGACCATGAGTGAATATATGCATTCAGCGCCTCATCGGGAGATTCCAGGGCAGGGTGCCCACTGATGCCCGGTAGACCAACGCGCTTTGAACTGGAGAAGAAGGTCAGGGAACTTGAAGAAGAGCTTCTTGAGCTGAGGAATTCACAAGCAGGGCTGCGGCAAAAGGAGATTATCCTGGATGCCATTTTTGATCGTTCCTTGGATGCCGTCTATCTCCACGATTTCGAGGGACGGTTCATCGATGCCAGTACCTACGCCCTCGAACTCTTGGGCTATTGTCGCGAGGATATCCCTAGGCTTGCTTTCCCGTCGCTCCTTTCACCTGACCAACTGCCCTTGGCGATGCAGGCCGTACAGGAGTTATTGGCCACGGGTCATCAGAAGCAGCCGGTTGAGTACAGAATCAAACGCAAGGACGGCGGTTATCTCTGGATCGAGACCCGCGGCCTGCTGGTCTATAGGGATGGACGGCCCGTCATGATCTGCGGCATAGCCCGCGATATCACCCGGCGTAAACACATGGAAGATGAGTTCATGGCCAGTTCCCGCAAATACCAGTTTCTTTTCGACTCGGCCAATGACGGCATCTTCATCTTCAACGGGCAGTCATTCAGCGATTGCAATGCCAAGGCCCTGAAGATGTTCGGCTGCTCCCGCGAGCAGATGATGGCACTGCCGCCGTACCACTTTTATCCGCCATTGCAACCGGACGGCAGCGATTCGCGCATCAAAGCCCGGGCCTGCATGGAGGCCGCCTTAAAGGGGAGTGCCCTTTTTTTCGAATGGACGTACCTGCGTCTTGACGGAACCACCTTTGTGGCTGAAGTCAACCTGCGGCGCATCGAGATAGGCGAAGATTGTTTCCTCCAGGTCATCGTGCACGATATCACCGAGCGACGCACGGCCGAGAAGGCCCTTATGGAAAGTGAGCAGAAGTTCAGAAACATGGCCGAAAGCAACGCCGCTGCCATCATCATTCATAAGGGCGATCGGTTTATCTATGCCAACCCGGCGGCCGAGAGATTGAGCGGCTATGGTATTAATGAGCTTACACGCATGAACTTTTGGGATATCGTGCATCCCGATTTTCTCGATCAGATCAAAAAGAGGGGCGAAGCGCGGATCAGAGGCGAAAACCCGCCCGATCGCTATGAAATCAAGGTGATCACCAAGGACGGCACTCTGCGCTGGGCCGATATGAGCACTTGCATCTTCGAGCTGGGCGGCGTGCCGGCCGTTATGGGTACGGCCTATGAAACGACCGCGCGCAAGCAGATGGAAGAAGAATTAAGACGCTCGGAAGAGAAGTACCGCAACGTGGTCACGTACGCCAGCGAGGCCATCGCCGTGGTGCAGGACAATCGCATGATCTATGCCAATCCTGCTACCAGCAAGATATCCGGCTACAGCCAGGAGGAGCTCACCTTACGACCCTTCAGCGAATTCATCCACCCCGATGATCTGCCCATGGTCATCGACCGCTACCTGCGTCGCGTGGCCGGTGAGGACGTGCCGACGATATACTCCTTTCGGTTTCTCGACAAACACCGGCAGCTACACTGGGTGGAGATGAGCACGGCCCTGATCGAATGGGACGGCAAACCGGCCGTGCTGACCTTCCTTTCCGACATCACCGACGCCAAGCGGGCCGAAGAGGAGCGCCTGCGGCTGGAGGAGCTCCTGCGGCATTCCCAGAAGATGGAAGCCATCGGCACCCTGGCGGGCGGCATCGCGCATGATTTCAATAATCTCTTGGCCGCCATCATCGGATTTACCGAAATCGCCCGGACCAGGGTTATGGAGAGCGAAGCCTTGTCCTGTCTTGACAAGGTACTGCGGGCAAGCGAACGCGCCAAGGACCTGGTGAGCCAGATCCTCTCCTTCAGCCGGCAGAGGGCCCAGGAATTCAAACCCATCAAGATCGCCCCGATCGTGCAGGAAGCCGTCAAGTTGCTGCGGGCTTCACTGCCGGCCACGATCGCCATCAGCGTGACGGTCGATGAGGCGGATATGGTGGTCGAGGCCGATCCCAGCCAGATACATCAGGTGCTCATGAATCTGTGCGCCAATGCGGCGCATGCCATGCGTGATCGCGGCGGACTCCTTGATATCACGCTCACGCCGGTGGTTTTGGGCGTGGGCAGTGCGCCCGTCCATCCGGACCTGAACCCCGGAGAATACCTGCTTATGAGCGTAAAAGACAACGGCCATGGGATGCCGCCTGAGATCATGGAGCGGATCTTCGAGCCGTACTTCACGACCAAAAGAGAAGGCGAGGGGACCGGGCTCGGGCTGGCGGTCATTCACGGCATCGTCAAGCGCCACGGCGGAGGCATCACCGTTACCAGCGAGGAGGGCCGGGGCGCGGAATTCCGCGTGTATCTGCCGCTTAGCCGGTCCACGGCCGCCGTCACGGAAGCCCGCGCCACGAAACAATCGCCCACCGGTAATGAGCGTATCCTCTTCATCGATGACGAACTCGATCTGGTGGAGATTGCCGCTCAGATCCTCAAACCGCTCGGGTACGATGTGACCACGCGCACCAGCAGCGTGGAAGCCCTGGAGCTCTTCCGCGCCAAGTCGGATTATTTCGATCTGGTCATCACCGATCTCACCATGCCCAATATGACCGGCGACACGCTTTCCATGCGGTTGCTGCAGATCCGTCCCGATATCCCCATCATCCTGTGTACGGGATTCAGCCGTGAGTTGACCAAAGAGAAGGCCCTGCGCTTAGGCGTCAGGGATTTTTTGCTCAAACCGATCGATTACGGCGAGCTGGCGATCGCCATTCGGATGATTCTCGATGCACAAGCGCAGGCAAGCACAACCAACGGCGAGGAGGTTATGGTATGAAGGCCACCATGATGCAACGGGTGTGGATTATGATCATGAGTATCTACGTTACCTTGAATATCACCCTGAGGGTATTGTATCGAGTCTACTTCACGGGAGGCTATCCCCGCGCGTGGGGTGATGAAAAGCTGCTGCGCTGGTGGGCCGGCAAGCTGCTCGAATTTGCACGCATTCACTACACCGCATCCGATCCCAACCACACCACCATCGAACCCGGCAAACGCTATATCATCATGAGCAACCACCGCAGTCTGTATGACATCCCGCTAATCATCATGTCTCTGCCGGGCAGCATCCGGATGCTCACCAAGAAGGAGCTTTTCAAGGTGCCGCTCTGGGGACGAGGTATGGAAGCCGGAGAATTCATCTCGATCGACCGCCACAATCTCGAGCAGGCCAAGATTGACCTTGCCAAGGCCAGGGCCAAGATGGAGAGCGGCATCGTCCTGTGGATCGCGCCGGAAGGCACCCGCTCGCGCACCGGGCGCATGGGTCCTTTCAAAAAAGGCGGTTTCATCATGGCCATCGAGTCCGGGGCCACCATTATCCCGGTGGGTATCCAGGGATCCCAAACCGTGCTGCCCCCCAAGACCTGGGATTTCTACCTGGATCAAAATATTCAAATCAATATTGGAGAACAGATCGAGGCCTCGCGCTACACCATGGAGCAGAAGGAACAGCTCCTGGCCGATGTGCGCTCCGCAATCGCGGGTTTGTGCGGCGAGGCCTAAGGCCATAATCATTATTCGCGAAGGTCGTCTGTCCGCCTTCTCCCAAGGCGCGACGAAACGCATCACCACCCGGCGCTGGAGATAAAGCAGCCGCCGCCACCACCGCCGCCATCTCCGTCATCATCTTGATCGTTGTTGTCCTCTTCAGGAAAAATCGGAATCTCGCTTCCGCTTACCTCAGCCACGGTAACGATCCCTGAGCGGGCCGAATCGTTGAAGGGGAAGACCCTCGCCGGCCCGGTAACGTTCAAGGGCAGGAATGTCCAGCCGTCTTTCTGGGCCGTGATCTTGAGGTCCTTGTACTGGGGATGGGGATAGTTGGCGGTGCCGGGGTCGGTGTTGGTCTCATCGAGCGCCGCGTTGGGGAGGGTGATGAGAAACATGCCGTTGGCGGAGGTGGCGTCCAAGGCCGGGTCCAAGTTCAGGCCCTGGTCGAAGTAGCGGATCGTGAAGTTCTCGTTCGGCAAGAATTCATCATTCGCATCATAAACCAGAACAGCGGCGCCCTCAACCGGCGAATCCTCGCCACCCCAGACCGTACCGTACAGATATCCGCTGGTGGGGTCGTACTGGCCCAGTTTCTCATCCCACATCGTCTTCGGTATGAGCTCAAGCATCAGGCCGTTATAATCGGCCAGGATGACGATAAAGGTTGTGGCGAGGTCGATAAAGGTGTTGTCCAGCCAGGCAAAGATCTGATAGCCGGGACCTGCGCCAAGACCGCTTAAGGTGAAGGCCCCGGCATCGCCGCTGAGGACATCCGATGAAATCCAGTTCCCCTGGTTCCAGGCCTGCACGGTGGCGCCTATAATGGGAGGATCGCCAACGTCCAGGCTCTGTACCTGGCCGCTGATGGTCAAGGAATCCTCCGATAATACGGTGCCGCCAAGCAGAATGATCAGAATGATCACGCTAAACCCGGTAATTGCCGTTTTCTTCATAATACACCTCCTCACGATGCATATTAGAAAATATTGATACATTCTTAAGACACCATAATTATAATATTCACTGTCGATCGGTCAAGATGCTTCAAGAGGCGGGAAGAAACAGCTCCCGGCCGAAGCACGCTCCGCGGGCGGTGGGCTTATGCGGCCGGGCTTAAGACCTTATCCCGCCCAGCCGGGGTCAGACCACGCTCAACGAATGGTACCCCTTCAGAAACCTGGCTTTATGATCAGGCGGCAGGATGATGCGGCCTTTGCGTGACCACTTCCGGCACGAGCGCAAAAAACGCTGGATGTTCATGGTCTTGATGATAGAGGGCAGGGCCGGTAAACGCCAGGCCTTGTCCAGGTCCAGCAGCCACATCCCGCCGTCACTGTCCAGGAGAAAATTTTTCAGATGCAGGTCGGCATGGTAGACCTTGCGGTCATGCATGCGCCGTACGAGCCTTCCGGCATCCTCGAAACACTGGCCCGCGTTCGCGCGCGCGGTAGCCAGATAGGCGATCAGGTCGGTGGCCTTGGGCACCAGCCTGCTTATCACCGCGATTTGCTTGTACCAGCCGTTTTGTATGATGCGCAGGCCCATGATCTCAGGCGTCGGCACGCCGCCGGCGATTAAATAGGCGCTGATCGAGAGCTCACGGATGCTGCGGGCCGCGCTTAAGAAACGATCGGAGCTTAAGGATGCGAATAGTCCGCCATGCACGACTTCGCGCACGATCAGGTCCGGTTCCAGGAACCTCAGTTGGCGGCGACCCTTGAGCGTGGTCGGCCGGCCGATCGGGCCCGTGCGGGGGATCTTCTGAACATCGATCTGTGGTTTGACGATCAGGGTCGTGGCGCCGTCCACCTGTATGCGGTATCCCAAAGCCTTTAGTTTGTCCATGTAGCCTCCTCCTCCTCCTTTAAACCACGGCCATCCGGATCTTCTTGAGCCGCTTTATTTCATCGCGATGCTGGGCCGCTTCCTCGAACTTCAGGTCGTCGGCCGCCTCGCGCATCTTCTTCTCCAAGGCCTTGACGGTGCGTTCGATCTCGGAGACACTGATGGTGCCCATGGAGGTCTTTACCTCGGAGGCCATGTCGGCATAGTCGCGCTCATAGATAGAGGCCAGGATGTCGCGGATGTTTTTCTTGACCGTCTGCGGGGTGATATGGTGCTCTAGGTTGTAGGCCAGCTGCTTTTCCCGGCGGCGCGCCGTTTCCTGCATGGCCCGCTCCATGGAGGGCGTTACCTTGTCGGCATACAGGATGACCCTGCCGTTCACGTTGCGGGCCGCCCGGCCGGCGGTCTGCACCAGCGAGCGCTCGGAGCGCAGGAACCCTTCCTTGTCGGCATCCAGGATGGCCACCAGCGCCACCTCGGGCAGATCGAGCCCTTCGCGTAAGAGGTTGATGCCTACCAGCACGTCGAAGCTCCCTTCGCGCAGGCCCTTGATGATCTCGATGCGCTCCAGGGTGTCGATGTCCGAGTGCATATACTTCACCTTTTGATCAAGATTCAGGTAGTAGTCACTCAGCTCCTCGGCCATGCGCTTGGTGAGCGTGGTCACCAGTACGCGCCAACCGGAGGCTACCTGCCGCTTGATCTCGGCCAAGAGATCATCGATCTGGTTGGAGGCCGGCCTGACCTCGATCAGGGGGTCGATCAGACCCGTGGGCCGCACCACCTGCTCGATGATGTGTTCTTTCGCCTGTTTGAGCTCGTATTCAGCCGGGGTGGCAGAGACATAGATGATGGTGTTCACCAGCTTATTGAACTCGTCAAAGCGCAGCGGCCGGTTGTCCAGGGCGGACGGCAGCCGGAACCCGTACTCGACCAAAGTGGACTTGCGCTGATGATCGCCGCGGTACATGCCGATCAGCTGCGGCACCCCCACATGCGACTCGTCCAGGAAGACCAAGCTTTTCTTGGGCAAATAATCCATGAGCGTGGGCGGCGCCTCGCCCGGTTTGCGGCCCGTCAAGTGCCGCGAATAGTTCTCGATGCCCTTGCAGATCCCGGTCTCCATCAGGAGTTCCAGGTCATAGGTGGTGCGCTCCTCGATGCGCTGTGCCTCGACCAGGCGGTTCTCGATCCGGAAGTACTCGATGCGCTCTGCTAGCTCGGCTTTGATGGATTCTATGGCCCGCACGAGCTCGGACTGGGGCGTCACATAGTGCGAGGCCGGATAGATCGGGAAATACGCAATCTTGCGGATCTTGGAGCCTCTGAGCGCGTCGATCTCCCACAGGGCCTCGATCTCGTCGCCGAAGAGCTCCACCCGGATGGCCTTGTCCTCTTCATGCACCGGAAAGATGTCGATGATGTCGCCCCTGACCCTGAACGTGCCGCGATGAAAATCGAAATCCCCGCGTTCGTACTGGATCTCGACCAGCTTTTTCAAGATGGCCTCGCGGCCGATGTCTTTGCCGGTCTCCAGATAGAGCAGCATGCCCGAATAGGCCTCGGGCGAACCCAGGCCGTAGATGCACGACACCGAGGCCACGATGATGCAGTCCTCGCGCTCGAACAAGGCGCGTGTGGCCCGGTGCCTCAGCTTGTCGATGTCCTCGTTGATGGCCGAGTCCTTCTCGATATACAGATCGCGCGCGGGCACATAGGCCTCGGGCTGGTAATAATCATAATAGCTCACGAAATACTCGACCGCGTTCTCCGGAAACAGTTCCCGGAACTCGCCATAGAGCTGCGCCGCCAGGATCTTGTTGGGAGCCAGCACCAAGGAAGGCCTTTGCATGCGCTCGATCACGCACGCCATGGTAAAGGTCTTGCCACTGCCGGTCACGCCCAAAAGCACCTGGTCGCGCGCCTCCTGCTCCACACCCGCGCACAAGGCCTCGATCGCCTGCGGCTGATCACCCGCGGGCTGATAATCGGACACGAGCTTGAACTTCATGATAGATCATTCATACATGGCTTCAGCAAGCCTTGCAATCTTAGGCTTTGCATGCCGGTAGGGAACAAGGTCAGAAGATCTTTACCCCCAACCCCCTGAATCATTCAGGGGGCTTAGAACGAGTCAATGCCGTTCGATTGCGAGATGGTAAGAGGCTCGGGCAGGGTAGACGCGGGGTAGGGGAATATGGCCGTATGATTCGGCCGCCAGCCTGCTGTTCGGCTCGACCGGAGTACACATGTCCATACCGTGGCTCGCTATACCTGAGGGCGGCCGAATCATACGGCATGCGCCGCCGCCTGCCTTACTCCGGTAAAGATGCCCCATACCTGCCGCGGCGGGTGTCTGCGCCGGGTAAGACGTACGTGGAAGATAAAGTTCAGAATGCAGGATGGGTGGAGCAAAGCGTAACCCATCTTTTTCAATGCAATGTGATGGGTTCCACTGCGTTTCACCCATCCTACTTCTTTTCCAATGGATGACCCCCAGCCGGTTTATACAGACTGTATAAGCAATGGCGGCTAAATGGTTCCATAGAGGAAACTTATTGAAATGAGAAGACAAACATGTATTATGATGAGAGAGCGTCAGGGCAGCATGCAGAAAGGATGAGCTGTGCCAATAGAGTTATACAGACTGTATAAACATAGTTCGACGGAGATCGCAGTGACATACAAGATGAACAAAACTCAATACGAGCAGGTCATATCTCTACCTGCTCAACAACGTTTTGACCATTTCATATCGAAAGTAGCTGATTGGCAAGAAGTGTGGACTCTAAAGTCGCCAGAAGGTTTTGTTACAATGGGAGATGATGAAAATCATGTCTGTATTCCTCTCTGGCCACATCCTGATTATGCAATAGCTCTAGCAAAAGATTCATGGTCCACCTGCCAACCTGAAATGATTGATCTTGAAAGTTTTATTAAGAGGTGGATTCCCGGTATGACCAAGGATAATCGTTTGGCTGCTGTCTTTCCTACTCCTTTGCAGAAAGGTGTTGTTGTTTCATCAGCATTATTAAAAGAGGCTATCTTGAATGAGCTTCAAAATTATGAGTAGAAAACCGTCGAACCAGTGCATCCAGGCGGACGCGGCGGAACCGCGCCGCTGATGCCCGCGTTATGTCTAAGGGAAGATAATATGGGAACTGATTTGAACCAAGAACCCCAGGTTGTTGCCAATTCCTCAGGCTTCGCATTTCAGATTGGCGTAGCTCATGCCATCAATCAATCGAGAGAGTGGAGGGTTGTCGTTGAAGAACATCCTTGGCGGTCCGAGGAGAATCGATCTGAAGGCTTTATTGACATCGTGGCTATGAACAGGCAACCCGGTTTCGGGGCTATGGTCGTTGAGTGCAAGCGCGTGCGGCAAGCGGCGTGGGTCTTCCTCATTCCAACATCGCCTCCGCCATCAAGGAGCCAGGCAATGGTCTGGGATACCCGCCTGGTAGACACCAAATGGGTTAGGCAGGGTTGGGCAAATTGGCAAGCCGACCCAAACACTTATCAGTCGCTATATTGCGCAATCCCCGGCCAGGAACAAGGACGACGAAACCTCCTCGAACGTACAGCAGCGGATCTTGTTGAGTCCGTCGAGTCCCTTGCTCTCCAAGAAGTGGAGCTTGCGAAGCATGCCGGAACTGCTAATTTTTCCCGAGTATATGTCCCCATGCTTGTGACTACGGCTCGTCTTTTCGCAGCGTCCTTTGATCCAGCAACTATTAAACTCAAAGAGGGCGAACTACCCGCCGATACAAACTTTGAGGAGGTGCCCTACATCAGGTTCCGAAAGGCTCTTTCATCTTTCACGCAATATTCTTCTGCAGACAATCTTCGAGGATTCAATCAGGCTAGCGAAAGAACCGTCTTCGTGGTCAATGCAGAAAGCGTCACTCTGTTTTTAAATAAGTTTGAGCTGAACTAGGCTCTGTTGCAAGCAGGGTGTGGACATAACCACCTAATCCACCTGACCGCAAGCAGCGCCTTTCTGTGCATCTACCATTGCCCCGCAACTCGTCCTCTGCTACACTTCAGCTTCCTGCACCGCTCTGCTTGCGGCAGGTAATCAGCACGTTAAGCTCTCAGGTTCTCTCCCAGGTCGTGCCGCTCGGGGTATCTTTTAACTGAATTCCTTTTGCCTTCAGCATGTCCCTGATCTCGTCCGAGCGCTTGAAGTCCTTGGACTTGCGCGCCGCGGTGCGTTCGGCGATGAGCTCGGTAATTTCGGATTCGGAGAGGCCCGTGGCGCTCACGCCTGAGTGTTTCATCTGTTCCAGGAACGCGGCCGGTTCTTCCTCCAGGATGCCGAGCACATCGGAGACCCGGGAGACAAAGGCCTGCATGGCCGTGCGGTCTTCCGGGTGCACGGCCTGGTCCTGGTCCAGGACCTTGTTGACGCCCGTGGTCAGGGTATGGATCTCGGCCACGGCCCGGGCCGTGTTAAAGTCATCGCTCATGGCCTCGTCAAAGGCCTCTGCGAAGGGATTGAAGAGCGGGACCAGGCGCGGGGCTGTCGCGGTCTCTTTGGCGTGGCGCACGCGGTCAAGCATCTCGTAGAAGCGCACCAGACCTGCGCGCGAGGCATCGACCGCCGCGTGCGAGTAGTCGATGGGGCTGCGGTAGTGGCTGGCGATCATAAGCAGGCGGATGATTTCCGGATGGGTGTCTTTGGTGAGCTCGCGGATGGTGATGAAGTTACCCAAGGACTTGCTCATCTTCTCGCCCTCGATGGTCAGGAACCCGGCATGGGCCCAGTAGCGCACAAAGGGCACGCCGTAGACGGCCTCGGACTGGGCGATCTCGTTTTCATGATGCGGGAAGATAAGGTCCTTGGCGCCGCCGTGGATGTCGAGCGTGGGTCCCAGGTAATGCGTGCTCATGGCCGAGCACTCGATATGCCAGCCCGGCCGGCCCTTGCCCCAGGGGCTTTCCCACCAGGGTTCGCCCGGTTTGCTGGTCTTCCAGAGCGCGAAGTCCAGCGGATTTTCCTTGTGCTCATCGATGTCGACGCGCGCGCCGGAGAGCATATCTTCGGTGCGGCGTCCGCTTAAGCTACCATAGGTGCGGAACTTGCCCACGCGGTAGTACACACTGGCATCGGCCTCATAGGCATAGCCCTTGTCGATCAGGATGCGCGCCATCTCGATGATCTGGGGAATGTGGTCCGTGGCCTTGGGCTCGATATCGGCCGGCCGCATTTTTAGAATCTGCATGTCGCGGTTGAACTCGTCGATATAACGCTCGGCGAGCTCCTGGCAGCTCATACCCTCGGCGTTGGCGCGGGCGATGATCTTGTCGTCCACGTCCGTGAAGTTGCGCACGAAGGTCAGGTCATAGCCCTTGTGGCGCAGGTAGCGCGCCATGATGTCGAACACGATCATGGTGCGGGCATGCCCGATATGGCTCATATCATAGACCGTCACCCCGCAGCCGTACATGCCGATCTTGTTGCCGGTCAGCGGCACGAATTCCTGCTTCTTCTTGTAGGGGGTGTTGTAGATCTCAATGCTCATTTCTATACTCCTTGGAATCCAGAATCCAGAAGACAGGAGCCGGAATAAAAGCCGAGTATGATCTTCATTCTGACTCCAGACTCTTGTCTTCTGACTTCTTGTTTTTCATTTCCAGCAGCACCACGGCCTGGGCCGCAATGGCGTTGCCGGCGCCGATATCGCCCAGGCGCTCATGCGTGCGGAACTTGACCGATACCTGGGTGACGTCTATCCCGGCGGCCTTGGCGATGTGGCCGCGTATGGCCTCGCGAAAGGGGCTGAGTTTGGGGTGCTCAGCGATGCAGTTCACGTCGATGTTGACGATCGTATATGCGGGTCCCAGCTTGGCCATGATCCGCGGGAGCATGTCCAGCGAGTACATGTCCTTGGTCTCCTTGGCCGTGTCCGGAAACCAGGCGCCGATGTCGCCTAAAGCGACGGCGCCCAGGATGGCATCCGCCACGGCATGCACGATGACATCGCCGTCGGAATGCCCGAGCAGGCCTTTCTCGTAGGGTATCTCCAGGCCGCCCAAGATGAGTTTGCGGCCCTCCACCAAGCGGTGGATATCAAATCCGGTTCCGATCCTGTAGGGCATGGATAGCCTCGGCGAAAAGCATGTCTTCGGGCAAAGTGATCTTGATATTGTATGGGTCGCCGTCCACGATCCTTACCCTTCCGCCCTGTTCCTCGATCAGCATGCTGTCGTCCGTGGGCGGCTCGGGCAGCAGGCCGGAGGCCTGCTTGTGGGCCGCCAGGATATTCTCGGTGATGAAGGCCTGGGGGGTCTGGATCTGGAAAAGGTTGCGGCGCGCCACGGTTCTGAGCACCGTGTTGTCGCTGGCCTCCTTGAGGGTATCGGTGACGGCCAGGCCCGGGATGGCGGCATCGCACCCGGCCAGGCCGGCGATGACCCGGTGGATCAGGTCCGGTCCGACAAAGGGCCTGACCCCGTCATGGATGAGCACGATGCGGCTGCCCAGGGCTTCTTTAAGGCCGCTTAAGACCGAAGCCGCGCGCGTGGGGCCGCCGGCGACAACGGTATGCTCGGTGGTGATATCACTGATGAGCGCGGTGGTTGCGGCCACATCCGCGGCGGGCACGACCACGATCAGACGATCGATTGCAGGGTTGTCGGCGAAGCACAGCACGGTTTTCAAGAGCACGGGGATGCCGCCTAAGGTGATGAACTGCTTCTTTTGTCCGAAGCGGCTGCCGCTGCCGCCGGCCACGATTAAAGCGCTAACCGTTTCCATTTTTCGGTGTAGCAAAGATCATGCGGCCGGCAGGGGTCTGCAGGATGGAGGTGACGACGACCTCTTTTTCGCTGTTCAAGAGCGCCTCGCCCTGCTCGATGACCACCATGGTCCCATCATCGAGATATGCCACGCCCTGGCCACGTTCCTTGCCCTGTTTGGTTATGGTAACGGTCAGGCTTTCGCCCGGCAGCACGATCGGTTTGACGGCATTGGCCAGCAGGTTGATGTTCAAGACCGTGATGCCGCGGATTTGGGCCACCTTGTTGAGGTTGAAGTCATTGGTGAGGATGTCCGCCTCAAGGTCCTTGGCCAGGGCGATCAGCTTGGAGTCGACCTCCTTGACCTTGGAATAATCCAGTTCCGTGATATCGATCGTGACGTTGGGAATTTTCTGCAGTTTGTTGAGGATATCCAGGCCGCGCCGACCGCGCGCGCGTTTCAGGCTGTCGGTGGAGTCCGCGATATGCTGGAGCTCGTTGAGCACGAACTGGGGCACGATCAGGGTGCCCTCGATGAAGCCCGAGGCGCAGATATCCGGGATGCGGCCGTCAATGATGACACTGGTATCCAGGATCTTGGAGCGCGCCGTGCCGGTTGGTTTCTTGGGGGTGAAGATCGGCAGGGTGCTCAGCTCCTTGCCCCAGGAGATACCGATGGAATACCCCATGTAACCGAAGAGGGTGTTTAAGAGGATGAAGATATAGATGCCGCCCTCGAGCTCGAGAAAGATGTGTCCCAGGAGGCTGCCGATGACCAGGCCCAGGATGGTGCAGACAAAACCTCCCACATAGGCCATGGGATGCATGGTAAAACCTTTGATCTCCTCGAAGATGATGGCGGCCAGGCACAATTCGGCTATGCCGGGCAGGATGAAGACCCACATCCCGCCGCCCATGTTCAGTACGGCGTAGTTGTAGGTCCCGTAAAAGACCACGACCGCGATAGCCAAACGTACCAGCCACTTCATGCGTTCGTCCTATAGGGCCTTGCCCAGAGCATCGACGATCATCTTCTCCACCTTTTCCTTGCCGAACTTGCGGGAAATGGAAATCTCGTTGACCAGGAGGTTTTTGGCCGTATCATACATCTTACGCTCGCCGAACGAAAGCTCTTTACCGCGCTTGAGCACGTTGAGGTCGCGCAGGACCTCGGCGATTTCACGCGCGCTGCCGCTCTTGATCTTTTCCATGTATTCGCGGTAACGCCGATTCCAGGTCTGATTGTCCACGTGGATATCGCGTTGCTTCAGGATGGCCATGACCTGATCGATCTCTTTTTTATCGATCAGCCGGCGGATGCCCACATTGCCGGCGTTTGACACCGGGACCATGACGGTCATCTGGGTGTCAAGGACCTTGAGGATGATGAAAGGGATGGATGAGCCCGAGATCTCTCTTTCAGATATTGACTCGACCTCGGCAACACCATGTGCAGGATAGACAACTACATCGCCAACATTAAACATTAATCATATCCTTTCAAGAATATTACGATGATATCAATTCTCCCGCATCAAGTCAAGGTGCAAGGCAATAAAGCCAGGCGCGAAGCGAAAATACGGCGGGTCAGGGATAGGGGGTAGGGGGTATAATAAAGATTATCTCTTTTTAAAATTCTTACCCTTCACCCTCTTATCCCCAACGCCTTCCTCCCTTTTTCTTGACTTAGCCCGCCTTACTGTGAGAAGCATTGATGGCATGAGATATCCCCAGATAGATCCCGTGCTGGTGCATCTCGGCCCGTTGCAGATACGATGGTATGGACTTATGTATATCATCGGCTTTGCCTTAGCCTATTTCATTGTCCGGGATGTGTGCAGGCGCAGGAAAAACGATATGAGCAGCGCCGAAATCGAGGACCTCTTCGCCTATTGCATCCTGGCGCTGATCGTCGGCGCGCGCCTCGGATACTGTATCTTCTATAACCTGACCTATTACCTGCAGAACCCGCTCAAGATCTTTGCCGTGTGGGAAGGCGGCATGTCTTTCCACGGCGGACTCCTGGGCCTTATCCTGGCGGGATGGTTATTCTCGCTTAAGCGCGCCAAGCCCTTTCTCATGCTGGCCGATCTCGGCGCCGTGGCCGCGCCGCCGGGGCTTTTTTTCGGGCGCATGGGTAATTTCATCAACGGCGAGCTCTTCGGACGGGTGACCGATTCGGTCTGGGGCATGGTCTTCCCCGCCGGGGGCAATCTTCCGCGTTACCCGTCACAGCTCTTCGAAGCTTTTTTTGAAGGACTGGTCCTGTTCGTGATCATGTATGCCTTGAGCTTCAAGACCAGGCGTAACGGCACCCTATTGGCCTCTTTCCTCATCTGTTACGGCGCCATACGTTTCGGGCTCGAATATTTTCGGGAACCCGACGCCCAGTTGGGCTTTGTCCTGGGCGCCATCACCATGGGCCAGGTTCTCTGTCTGGCAATGATCATATGCGGCGTATCGCTGCTTGTGTTTTTGAGAACCCGGTCTGGAAAAAACCACCCATCAGGCTAAGGGAATGAAGGATCTAGAGCTCAAGCTCACCAAGGCCGCCAAGGCCTTCATGAATTATAACAGTTACAAACAGGCCATCATGGCCGACAACGATCCGGCCGGAGCCCAGGTAATCCTCAGGCTTTTACCGCTTTTACTGCATGTCAACCACCCCGATCTGCCCGGATATCTGGAGGACCGCGACTGCCCTTCAGGCATCAAGGTCGTGCACCGGCCGATCGAGAACCGGCAGGAGATCGAGGCCTTTCTCTCGACGCGGGTCAGCTTACGGGAGATCCAGGAAACCTCCCGCCAGCGCGAGATCGACGGCATCTTTACCATCGGCAGTGTCGGCAGCGTCGGACAGACCAAGGAGAGTGACTACGATATCTGGGTGGTCGTCGATGCCGCCGCCATGGGCGAAGACCGCATGCGGCTTCTGGAACGCAAGCTGGGTCTGATCAGGCGCTGGATCACCGGCCGCTACCTGCTCGATCTGCATTTCTTTCTCATGGACAATGCCGATATCATGGTGAACAATTTCGGACGCGTCTCGCATGAGGGCGCCGGGTCGGCGCTCAAGAATCTCCTCAAGGAAGAGTTCTACCGCACCATGACGCTCATTGAAGGACGCATCCCCCTGTGGTGGGTTATACCGCCCGATGCCGAACCGGGCACGTATGAGAACATTCTGGAAATCATGCATAACACCCCCAATTTTCATAAAGATGAATTCATCGATATGGGCAATATCGCCACCATTCCAAAGCAGGAGCTCCTGGGGGCGGCCCTCTGGCAGATGCACAAGGCCCTGGACGACCCGCTCAAGTCCGTGCTCAAGATGGCGCAGGCCGCCATCTATCTGGGGCCGTCGCAGACCGCGGCCCCGTTCTGCGATGCGCTCAAACAGCGTGTGTACGCCGCCAATGAAGATGACGTCGTCGATCCGTATATCGAGGCCTTCCAGCGCGTTGAAGAATACTATCTGCGCGAACAGGATGCCGGGACCGTGGAACTATTGCGCAAGTGCTTTTATCTCAAGGTCGGGGCGCATATCGGACCCGGCGATTTGATCAAGATGGATCGCAAGGACAAATCCTCCATCATGGTGGAGCTGGTGAAGTCATGGGAATGGTCGCTCAAGGTTGTTGGAGATCTGAATCATTTCATGGAATGGGATGTCGAAGGCTACCGGAAATTAGGCATCGATATCCACGAGTATCTCAAAAAGACCACCGTACTGCTCATCAAGACCGCGCGTTCCTTCCTGGTGCACATGGATTTCGATGAGGACATCGAAATCGAGATCCTCAGACGGCGCGTCGAGGCCTTTTATGTCCCCAAGGAAGGCAAGATCGCCAGTGAGAAGCGGGTGAAGAAGAAGGAACCGGCCTATGAGGAGCTCTACTTCACCTATGCCGCCGGTTCGTGGGACGTCTATCAAACCTCGCCGGACGTCAAGAACGCCCTGCCGGTCATGAGCGCGCCGCGCGTGGTTAAAATCATCGCCTGGCTCTTGTTCAACCGGCGGTTCGATCTCTCCACGGCCTTTCACATGCTACCCAATACTTCGGGTGTATTTCTTTCCGATATCCAATCCCTGCTCACGGAGCTCACGACCCTGATACCGGATGCCGCTACGATCGGCCTGGACCGTGAATCCCTCATGCAGTCGCGTAATATCAAGCAGATCGTTCTGATCGGCAACATGGAGCAACCCAAACATCGCAGCATCGAGGAGATCGACGTGGTCTATCTCAATTCATGGAACGAGCTGTTCTGTGTTTATATGCAATCTGATGAGTTGAAACAATGGATCAAGAAGGTCAAGACGGACAATACCAAGGTAAGTATCTGGATCCCGGGCGAAGGCGATTCACGGCTCTTGGCCCGGGCGCTCATATCGCTGGTATCGTAAGGAGCACATGACATGCACAAGCGTTATCTGAATATCGGCATGTGCCAACCCCGCCTGGACTATGCCATTCAGGACAACATCGACAAGGCCCTGACCATGATCGATGCCGCCGCCGGGCAGGGCGCCCAGATCGCGGTCCTGCCCGAGATGTTTTCCTCACCCTACGAGCCCAAGTCTCTGATCTCTGCCGCGCCGCTGACGCCGTCCGCTCTGGAACGCATGAGCAGTTGTGCGCGACGGCATGAAATTTTCATCGTGGCGGGAAGTCTGCCCTACGCGGCTTCCGGGCCCAAACTCTTCAACCGCGCGTGCGTTTTCGATCCCGAGGGCCGGCTGATCCACAGTCACGACAAGCTGCATCTCTTCGATTGCACGCCGCCGGGCGGACCGGTGGTCAGGGAATCCGAGACGGTCATACCCGGTTCGAAGCTGGGCGTTTTCGACACCCCCTGGGGACTCGCCGCCGTGCTGGTGTGTTACGATATCCGCTTCACGCCGCTGATTCAGATCCTCGTCGACCGGGGAGTACGGCTGCTTTTCGTGCCGGCCCAGTTTTCCCTGACCACGGGGAAGGCTCACTGGGAGATGCTGCTCAGGTTGCGCGCCCTGGAGATCCAGGGGGTGGTGGTGGGGGTGCAGCCGGCGCAGAACCCGGCGCTGGTATATATGCCGTTCGGGCATTCCACAACGGTCGGGCCGTGGGGAGAGGTGCTCATGGATGCGGGGACTCAAGAGACGGTGAGCGTGGTAAAGGTGGACATGGATGAATGCGCGAGGATCAGGTCGGTTTTTCCGCTGATCGAGCATCGGCGCACGGATCTTTACAAGACGGTTTGGCGCGATGAAAATTGATATCGTTGGGTTGCATAAGGCGTTTCGTTCCACCACGGTCTTGGACGGGATCGATCTGATACTGCCCGAAGGCAAGATCACGGTGATCATCGGGCCGAGCGGGACGGGCAAAAGCGTGCTCTTAAAGCATATCCTGGGCCTGGTACGTCCGGGCAGCGGACACATCAACATCGACGGCCGCGATATCACGGTCATGGATGATTTCGCACTCAACGATGTGCGCAAAAATTTCGGGGTGTGTTTCCAGGATGCGGCCCTGTTCGATTCCATGACCGTGGGAGAGAACGTGGGGTTCCCCTTTAAGGTGCATACGCATCTGGATCAGGACGAAATCATGGAGCGCGTGCGTGACCTGTTGCGCGAGGTGGGGCTGTCTGGCATCGAGCACAAGATGCCTTCGCAGATCTCCGGTGGCATGCGTAAACGCGTGGGGCTGGCGCGCGCGATTGCGCTGGGTCCCAAGGTGCTGCTCTTCGATGAGCCGACTACCGGCCTCGATCCGGTCATGAGCAATGCCATCAACGCCCTGATACGGGAGGTGCAGCGCAAGACCGGGGCCACCAGCCTGGTGATCAGCCATGATATTCAGGGTGCTCTGTACCTGGCTGATTTCATGGTCATGCTCTATAAAGGCAAGATTGCCTTTTCGGGCGTACCCGAAGACTTTCAGCAAACCCGTGACCCGCTTGTACGCCAATTCATGGAAGGCGGCATAGAGGGTCCGATCAACCCTATTCAGTAGAGCCTCTTTAGACCGAATCTGAACCTGAGACTTGGGAACCGATCGTAAGCACCGGGCAGGGCGACTTCTTGACCACCTTTTCGGCCGTGCTGCCGAAAAGCACGTGCTTGAGCCCGGTACGGCCATGCGAGGCGATCACGATCAGATCGATGTTTTCCTCCTTGGCGAACTGGATGATCTCAACAAAAGGGATGCCGTGCAGGATGTAGGTATCGCAGGCCGTATCGGCCGGCACTATGGAGCCCATGATCTCTTCCAGGCGCCGGGTGGCGTTTTGTTCAAACTCGGCATAGAGCTGCGGCAGAATGCTGGGACTTAAATTGAATTCCGAATAGTCCGTGATGTCCTGGAGAATATGCAGTAAATAGAGCCGGGCGTTCAGGACCTTGTTGAGATCAATGGCATAGCCTAAGGCATGCATGGCACTGGGGCTGAAGTCGGTTGGGATGAGGATTTTCTTGATCATAGGCAGAAAACTAATGCCGCTGGCGGATTTGTCAATACCCGGCACTATTTTTTCCTTGCCTGGCCGGGGTTACACAGGATGGCCCGACCGTGCGAGGTCCTGTTACTGCTTGTGTTCTTTATCGAAACGCCGGTGACGGGCTTCGATGATGAGATTGGCCGTAAAGACGCCGATGAAGATGAAGACGGCCGTACCGGGTTTCAAATCGATCAGCTCGGGCTGGAGGGTCTTGACCATAAAAACGATAGCCACGGTCACCAGCAGGGAGACTATAGCGGAAATCATGAGATATTCGGCGTCGATCTTCCAGCGTTTCATAAACCTCCTCGCGGCCGCGTAGGGATGAAAGTTCTATATCGGCCCCGGCGGTTGTCTGCAACCATAAAAAAGCGCATGGAATATAAATGACTGAATAAGAATCGATGAAACAAAATAGACTTGCCAAATTACAGCTAATGGCGTAGTGTTCAGGGTCTCATGGACGCAGAGAATATTGGTTCTCATGCACCGTATTCACAGGGCGCGTCGGTTGATACACCGCCCTGGAAGTCACGTTACCTTAAGGCTCAGGGGAATACCAACGATCAAACCTCGCGCAAGCGTAGCGTGGAACAAGTCATCCACAGCAGTGAGGACACACGGCCGCTGGATGGCATCAAGATCACCTATGACAATACCACGATCATCGAGACCATGGGGCTGGATACCATGGTTTCCAGCGCGGCGGTCATCCATGAGCTGGCATACGGACGTATGCCGGCAGCGACGAGACTTGCCGGGACCTACAGTGGATATATGATGCGGGGCGCCTACCTGCCCGCACAGCTGGATCTTATTGTTTAAAATGGGAGTCCCGTTATGATTGGTGTTGTTTCAGATCCAACGTTCATGGACCATAATACCGGAAGCTATCACCCCGAAACCCCGATACGCATCCAATACCTCCACGGTCTGTTCACCCACAAGGACCCCGAGATCATCATGGTGGATCCGGTGGCGGCCGACGTGGATGACATCCTGCTGAACCACCAGTCCAGTTATATAGAGCGTGTGAAAAGCTTGTGCGAAACTGGCAGCGGTTATCTCGACCCCGACACGGCCTACTCCGAGCTCTCATACAGCACGGCCCTGCTCGCCGCCGGAAGTCTGATCAAGTTGTGCGAAATGGCTCTGAATGGAAAGATTGAGGCGGGATTCGCCCTTGTCCGTCCTCCCGGACACCATGCCGTATTCGAGAAGGCCATGGGATTTTGCATCTTCAATAATGTGGCCATCGCGGCCAGGAAGGCCCTGGATTCCCTCGGGGCAAAAAAGGTATTGATCGTCGATTTTGATGTGCATCACGGCAACGGAACCCAGGAGAGCTTCTACCATGATGATGCGGTGCTGTATTTTTCAACCCACCAGTATCCCTTCTATCCGGGAACAGGAGCGATTTCCGAGATCGGGTCCGGGGGAGGCGAGGGGTTGACCGTGAACTGCCCCCTGTCCTACGGCAAAACCGACGCGCAATATATGGGGGTATACCGCTACGTGCTCAGGCCTGTTATCAAGGCCTTTGAGCCAGGGCTGATTCTGGTTTCGGCCGGATTCGACGCCCATGCCCAAGATCCAATCGGCGGCATGCGGCTTTCCTCGCAGTGTTACGGCGCCATAGCGGGCGTGATTCGTGATACCGCCAGAGAGCTGGGGACACCCGTGATCTACACCCTGGAGGGCGGATACAACCTTGAGGCGCAGCGGGACTCGGTTAAAGAGGTGATCGCGGTCCTCAAGGGCGCAGACGCTCCCTTCATCGAGCCTGAGACCTGGCCCGAACTGGACCGCATGCTCGCGGCGCACGGCAAGTGCTGGACATTTTAAGTATAGACCTTTGTAAAGTTTATTTTTCCATCTGCCGAAATGCGAATTATGCTCGATACGAAGCCGATTGAGGCGGTTGCCGTAAAGGAATATCAGCCTGGGGAATATATCGTCCGGGAGGGAGAGTCCAACGAGTACTTCTACGTGATCCTTCAGGGCGAAGTACAGATATTCCAGCTCGACAAACCCATCCGCATCCTTACCGATCGGGATGTGTTCGGCCTGGAAAACTATTATCGCGGCATACCCTACAGCACTACGGCCAAGGCCATGAAAACCTCGCGGGTAGCCACCTATCAGAGTGATCTCATTGATGAGATCGCCTATTCGAAGCCGTCCCTGATCACCATGATCATGCAGTCCGCCTACCTGCAGCTCGAACAGACAACCTCGATAGCCGAGGCCAATATCCCCTACAGTGAGACCATCAACCTCGACCTCAGAGAGTATTCCGACGGCGAGGTTATCATCGAAGAGGGCACCTTCGGCACCGAGATCTACAAGCTCTACCAGACCGAAGGCGGTCTCGAGGTCCTGAAAAAAGGCGTACCCATCGCCGTCATCACCAAACCGGGCGAATATTTCGGGGAGATGAGCTTCATCCTCAATGAACCGCGCAGCGCCACCATCCGCTCGCTCGGCCGCAGCGTGATCGAGGTGATTCCAGTCCAGGAAGGCGGCGTGGAACGGCTCATTCACGAGAACCCCGAGGTGGGTGACAAGATCATTTCCAGCCTTGCCCAGCGCTTGAAACAAGCCAATATCCTGCTGGTCAAGTAAGAAGAGCCCCGGCCTTATCCACCGGGTTGTCCCATAGCCATCTATTACCGGAAATTCTGCACTAACGACTTGATGTGCGGCAGCAGCTCTAAGGCGCTGCGCCGGCCCGCATCGATGGCCTCTTTGGAGCGCACGAATTCCAGCGACAGGATGGAGCCTACTTCCGGTTCGATCAGGACATCCGGAGGCTCATGCACCAGCATGAGGCGGTTTTTCTGATACTGCTGGATATTGGTTGCGGCGGTCAGGATCTCGAAGATATTCATGCTCGGTTGCTTCGGCCGGTCGATGAAGCTTCCCTGCAGCAGAGAGCTGAGTTTGTCCTTGCTTAAGGAGAGCTGCTCGTTCAAGACGCCGGCAAGATCCACATCACCTGAACCCTCGCGGCCGAACTTCTTGGCGATGCCTTTGGCCAGTGGGGTAAAGTTGTCCATGATTTTCTGCGAGCGTATGACCTTGACGACGCGGTCGATAATCCAGGAAGGCAGATCCTCGTCTTCTATCTGTTGTTTCTGCTCGCGAATAAGCGCCTTTTTTAGGTTCTGGTCGTAACGGTTGGGCATGCTGGGGTGCAGGTTCACGGCAATAGTGATATCCGGGGAGGAACGTTTCAGGATGTCCAGGGGCAGGGGATCGGTCACCCCGCCGTCGGTGAGCAAACGGTCCATGAGCACCACCGGTTTGAAGATACCCGGCATGGAGACACTGGCCATGACGGCATCGACCAGCGGACCCGTATCGATGGCAACGGTCTCGCCGCTCAGGAGATCGGTGGCCACGGCCGTGAACGTGGGGGCCAGGTCCTCGATATTGACGTCTCCCACGATGTCGTGGACAAAGGCCCGGGCGCGTTTGCCCGCCAAAAGCCCCGAGAACGGGAAGACCGGGTCGACATAATAGCTCAATGATTCGCGCCAGGTAATGGCATCGATGATCGTCTTGAATTTTTCCAGCGTGCCGGTGGCAAAGAGGGCGCCGGCAAATGCTCCTGCGCTCGAACCGGCGATGATGTCGACCGGGATATCGTTCTCGATAAGTACATCCAGGACGCCGACATGCGCCGCCCCTTTGGCTCCGCCGCTATCCAAAGCGATGCCGACCCGTGGCCGCCGGTGTTTCATGGTGGGTATTGTATGGCAAGACGTCTTTTAATTCAAGGCCGAAAGGGAGTTGACAATCAGGACGGTAAGGCTATTGTGTTGTCATATGGCCATGTGGACGAGGTGGGTATGCTAGCCGAATCGATCGCCGAAGGCATATTCATGGTTGGTGGACCGGATATCACGGCGAGCGAAGATGCCGCCGTTTACATCATCGATTGCTCAGGCGAGCTCGTGATGATCGATTGCGGCGCCGGTCAGAGCTTCAAGGCCATCGATGAGATCATCCGTGAAACCGGACGAGACCCCCATGAGATCTCGACCTTGATCCTGACCCATTGCCATGTCGATCATATCGGCGCGGTGGAGTACTTCAGGGATGCGTATGCCTGCACGGTCGTGGCGCATGATTACGATGCCGCGGCCATCGAGACGGGCGACCCGGTCCTCACGGCCGCCCATTGGTATGGAGTGAAGCTCCCCAAGACCACGGTGGATCTCAGATTAAAGGGCGAACACGAGGTTCTGATGTGCGGGACACAGAAGATTAACTGCCTGCATACCCCCGGCCATACACCCGGTTCCATCGTGGTCTATGTGGACCGGGCGGGCCAGCGCATCCTTTTTGGCCAGGACATCCACGGTCCTTTCCATGATGATTTTCGGTCCGATATCGTCAAATGGCGCGGCTCCATGGAGAAGCTCTTGACTCTGGAAGCCGACATCTTGTGCGAAGGCCATTTCGGGACCTATAGCCCAAAAGAGAGGGTAACCAGCTATATCCAGGGATATCTTGACCGTTATGCGCACTATTGACATGCCCTCTTTTAGGGCACGGCAAGCTACGCCAATGCGTGAGGAACAGGGAGGGCATGATGGTACGAGTGGGTGAAAAACTCCAGCGCGTTACGCTCATTGATCACCATGGGATCGCCTTCGATTCGGCGCAGGTCAAGAACAAGCGTCTCTTGCTGTCTTTCCATCCCCTGGCCTGGACCCCGGTCTGCGCCAAACAGATGAAAGCGCTTGAAAGGAACCGGGAAGCCTTCAAGAAGGCCAGGACCGTGGCCGTGGGTGTGAGCGTGGACAGCGTGCCCTGCAAGACCGCCTGGGCCAAAAGCATCAAGGTGGAACATACCCGTCTGCTCTCGGATTTCTGGCCGCATGGTGGACTGGCCGAACAACTGGGGATTTTCCGTATTGAGCACGGCTTTTCCGAACGCGCCAACATCATTGCCGATTCCGCGGGTATGGTCATTTTTGTGAAGATCTATCCGATCCGGGAAGTGCCGGATATCAAAGAGATACTGGATTTTCTGGCGCTGACCTAACCCGGACCGCCGTACCGGGAGATTTGATCTAGTTGTCTTTTTTAAGGCTTTTCGTTCAATCAAAGGCACTGGGGGACGTGTTCGACCCCTTAAGGCATTCCACCTAAAAACAGGTAACAAGGGCCTGAGGCGAGGGATTTCAGGTTATTGACAGGGCCGGGGAGATGGTTTATTTTACCCCACAAAAGACAGGAAGTTGGGGGGAAGATGGAAGACAAAGATCTCCAGCTCATCCGGCGCCTCATCCCGGGAAACGACGCGCTCAAGAAACTCTGGGAAGAGCACCTGGATTATGAGCACAGACTTGAAGAATTCAACAAGAAACGCTACTTGAGCGCGGAAGATGAAATGAGACGCAGGAAGATTCAAAAGCTTAAGCTGGCTGGAAAGGATCAAATCGAGGCCATCCTACAGCAGCACCGGCCGATGTAATATTCTCATAAAACCTTTAAAAAGCGGATATCGGGAGCGCATATGAGCAAGATCAAGGGGGCAGCTGCATTCATCGAATCTCTACGATGCGAAGGGGTCAAGCATGTATTCGGGTATCCCGGCGGGGCTGTCCTGGACATATTCGATATGCTTTATGAAACCGAAGATATCCAGTTCATCCTGGTCAGGCATGAACAGGGCGCGGTGCATGCCGCGGACGGATACGCCAGAGCCAGCGGCAAGGTGGGCGTCTGTCTTGTGACCTCGGGTCCGGGGGCCACGAATACGGTCACCGGTCTGGCGACCGCCTATATGGACTCGATCCCGATCGTGGTCTTTTCCGGACAGGTCTCGACCCATCTGATCGGCAACGACGCGTTTCAGGAGGCTGATACGGTCGGTATCACCCGGCCTTGCACGAAGCACAATTTCCTGGTCAAGGATGTGGCCGAGCTGCCCCGCATCATCAAGGAGGCCTTTTACATCGCGCGCACGGGGCGTTGCGGTCCGGTGCTGGTGGACCTGCCCAAGGATGTCATGAATGCCCTGGCCGTCTTCAAGTATCCCGAAGCGGTCTGCCTCCAGGGATACAGTCCCACCTACAAGGGACATCCGGGACAGATCAAGCGCATCGTGGATCATATCCTCAAGAGCCGGAACCCCGTCATCTATGCCGGCGGCGGCATCATCCTATCCAATGCGGCCGAAGAATTGACCACTCTGGCGCGCCTGACCAATATCCCGGTTACGACGACCCTAATGGGCATGGGCGCCTACCCGTCCAACGAAGAGCTTTGCCTGGGCATGCTGGGCATGCATGGGACCTTTGCCGCCAATATGGCCATCACCGAAAGCGATTGTCTGATCGCCATCGGCGCGCGCTTCGACGACCGGGTTACGGGCAAGGTCGAGGAATTCGCGCCCAAGGCCGAAATCATCCATATCGACATCGACCCGACCTCCATCAGCAAGAACGTCAGGGTCGATATTCCGGTCGTGGGTGATTGCCGGACCGTGCTGAAAGACATGCTCGCGATCCTTAAAAGCCGCGCCAAGGAGGTCAAGGAACTGCAAACCCAACTGGCACCTTGGCTCGACCAGATACGAACGTGGAAACGTGATAAGCCGCTCAAGTACGACAAGGGTTCCAAGGTCATCAAACCCCAGTACGTGATCGAGACCATCGACAAGCTGACGCCCGAGGATGCCATTATCGCCACCGAGGTCGGTCAGAATCAGATGTGGACCGCTCAGTTCTATAATTTTAGGCAGCCGAGGCTTTTCCTTACATCAGGGGGGTTGGGGACCATGGGGTACGGTTTCCCGGCCGCCATCGGCGCTCAGGTGGCATTCCCCAAGCGCACCGTCATCGATATCGCCGGCGACGGTTCGATCCAGATGAATATCCAGGAATTGGCAACCGCGGTGCAGTATAAGCTCAATGTCAAGGTCATGATCATCAACAACGGCTATCTGGGCATGGTGCGTCAGTGGCAATCGCTGTTCTATAAAAAGCGCTATGCCCATACGACCATGAACGTCGCTCCGGACTTCGTCAAACTGGCCGAGGCCTATGGGGCGCACGGCCTGCGCGTGGAAAAGCCGGCCGATGTGGAGCACGCCATCCGTGAGGCGCTGGCGACCAAGGGCACGGTCTTCGTTGACTTCAAGGTGGATCCGGAAGAGGATGTGTGTCCGATCGTCCCGGCCGGCGCTCCCATCAAAAATATGCTCCTGGTATGAGGTACATATGCGGCATGTGATTTCGGTGTTGGTGGATAATGAGGCCGGCGTCCTTTCCCGGGTTTCAGGGCTTTTTTCCGGCCGCGGCTTCAATATCGAATCGCTCTCCGTGGCGCCGACGCTGGAGGCGAATGTATCCAAGATGGTCATCACCACCATTGGCGACGATCAGGTCCTGGAGCAGATCAAGAAGCAGCTCAACAAGCTCATCAACGTGATTAAAGTTGTAGATTATGTCGGCAAGGAGTATGTGGAACGCGAGATGATCATGATCAAGGTCCAGGCCAAGGCCGAGAACCGGGCCGAGGTACTGCGCATCGCCGATATATTCCGGGCCAAGGTCGTGGATGTGTGCACGAAATCCTATACCCTGGAACTCACGGGCACCAAGGATAAACTGGAGGCCTTCGTTGAGCTCTTGACCCCGCTCGGCATCATCGATTTCGTGCGTAGCGGGGCCGTGGTCATGGAAAGAGAGATGCAGGGAAGGAGGAAACTATAAATGATGAAGGTCTATTATGACAAGGATGCCGATCTGAAACTGATCCGCGCCAAGAACGTCGCGGTCATCGGCTATGGCTCGCAGGGGTTTGCCCATTCCAACAGCCTCAAGGATTCGGGCGTCGACGTCGTCGTGGGTTTACGCAAAGGCAGCCCCTCGTGGTCCAAGGCCGAGAAGGCGGGCTTGAAGGTCAAGACCGTGTCCGAGGCCGTTAAATGGGCGGATGTAGTCATGATCCTGCTGCCCGATGAGCTGCAGGCCGGCATATACCGCCAGGAGATTGAACCTTACCTCAAGAAAGGCATGTTTCTAGCCTTCGCGCACGGATTCAATGTCCACTATGGTCAGATCAAACCGCCGGAAGGCGTGGGTTGCTTCATGGTGGCGCCCAAGTCGCCCGGTCACATGGTGCGCTATGAGTACACCCAGGGCCGCGGTGTGCCGATGCTCATTGCGGTGGCGGCCGATATCAAGGGCCAGACCAAGAACTTGGCTCTGGCATATGCCTGTGCCATCGGCGGCGGCAAGGCCGGCATCCTTGAGACCACCTTCAAGGAGGAGACCGAAACCGATCTCTTCGGTGAACAGGCGGTATTGTGCGGCGGCACCACGGCTTTGATTCAGACCGGTTTCGATACCCTGGTGGAGGCCGGTTATGCCCCGGAGATGGCCTACTTCGAGTGTCTCCACGAGCTCAAGCTCATCGTGGACCTGATCTATGAGGGCGGCATCTCCAATATGCGCTATTCCATCAGCAACACCGCCCAGTACGGAGATATCACGCGCGGCCCTCAGTTGATCGACGCCGGTGTAAAAGAGCGCATGCGCCAGATCCTGATCCAGATCCAGAACGGCGAATTCGCGCGCGAATGGATCCTCGAGAATCAGGCCGGTAGACCGGTGTTCAACGCACTGACCCGTCAGGGCGAAGAGCACCTGATTGAAAAGGTCGGGTCCAAGCTGCGGGCCATGATGCCTTGGATATCGCAGAACCGGAAGGTCAATAAAAAGGAAAACTAGGATGCTTATCCGGGTCGAGGGGTTGCCCTATATCATCGGGTGCGGCTTAGGCGCGCTCATGCTGGGACGCACGCGATTCAGGTATGTGGGGCTCGTGCCGCTCTTATTCACAACCTGGTTTTTCCGTGATCCGGCGCGCGAGAAACCGACACAGGCCGGGACGGTGCTGTCGCCCGCCGACGGCACCGTGCTGGAGGTTAGCCAGACCACCGAAGAGCGCGTTGGACCGTGCACCAAAGTGGCTATCTTCATGTCGGTCTTCAATGTGCACGTCAACCGGGTGCCGCTGGACGGAGAGGTACTCGATAAGATCTATAAGCCCGGCGCTTTTCGGGTGGCCAGCCTTGGCAAGAAGACCGAGGCCAATGAACGCATGATCCTGTATATAAAACATCCCATGGGCATCGTGCGCGTGGATCAGGTGGCGGGCCTGATCGCCAGGCGTATACACTGCTGGCCTCAAAAAGGCGATCATCTCACCCAGGGGGCGCGTTTCGGTCTGATCCGTTTCGGATCGCTCCTGGAATGCTATATCCCCCAGGGCGTGCAGGTGATTGCCAGAAAGGGCGATAAGGTATATGCTGGACAAACAATCCTCGGGAGGATGCCGTCATGAAAAGAGACAGATTCAGGATGAAAAGGAACAAGACTCCGCGCACCGTTCCCTTCCTGCCAAATTTCGTAACCACCATCGGGTTGTTCTTCGGATTCAACTCCCTGCATTTCTCGCTCATGGGCAATTTTTACATGGCCGCGGTCATGATCTTCCTGGCGGCCTTTATCGATGCCATTGACGGCCGGATTGCGCGGGCCACCAACTCAACCTCGGCCTTCGGCAAGGAATATGATTCGCTTTCCGATGTCATCTGCTTCGGCGTGGCACCGGCAATCATGATATACCTCTGGGAGCTCAAAGGGTATGGCAGACTCGGATTTCTGGCCTGCTTTCTGTTCGTGGCCTGCGGGGCCCTACGCCTGGCGCGCTTCAACACCGATGCCTCAGGTGACAATACGAAATTCACCGGTTTGCCGATCCCGGTGGCGGCCGCCGCCATGGCCAGCGTGATATTGCTCTCGGATACGGTTGGGGCAATCCCCGATACGCCCATACTCATCGGCGTATATTGCTTGTCATTTTTGATGGTAAGCACGATCAAGTATCCCAGTTTCAAGCATGTCGAGTATATCAAGGCCCATCCATTCCAACTCCTGGTGGCGGGCCTGCTGCTGGTGGTGGTGATTGCATCCGCGCCGGAGATCATGGCCTTTGCTCTGACCATGACCTTTGTCGTCGGCGGACTTCTGCTCAGTGCGATGTCGTCCCTTTTCTCACGCAAGAAAGCGGTCAATATAGAGCATGAACCTCTCCCAGGAAATAATCATCACAGCTGATAAGCATCTTGAAGAGGAGTTTTACGTGGGATTGACCATTGCCGAGAAGATACTCGCCGCGCATACGGATACTCCCGATCCACGCGCCGGAGATATTATCAGAGTGCGCCTGGATGTGGCGCTGGCCAATGATATCACGGCGCCGATCGCGATCAATGAGTTTGAACGCGGCGGCTTTACCACCGTGTACGATCCTAAGCTGATCGTATTCGTGCTGGACCATTTTACCCCCAACAAGGATATCGCCTCGGCCATGCAGTGCAAACAGATCCGCGACTTTGCCCATAAACATGGCATTGAGAACTTTTTCGAAGGCGGCGAGGTGGGTGTCGAGCATGCGCTGCTACCTGAAAAAGGTCTGGTACTGCCGGGTGATGTCGTGATCGGCGCCGACAGCCATACCTGCACCTATGGCGGGTTGGGCGCCTTCGCCACAGGCGTGGGCAGCACCGACCTGGCGGCGGCCATGATCACGGGCCAGGCCTGGCTCAAGGTGCCGGAGAGCATGCGGTTTGTCTTTAAGGGCAAGCTCCAACCCTGGGTGGGCGGCAAAGACCTGATTCTATATCTTATCGGCAAGATCGGCGTTGACGGCGGGTTGTACAAGGCGCTTGAGATCGGCGGCGAGACTATCGAAGCACTTGATCTGGCCGGCCGGCTGACCATGGCCAACATGGCCATCGAGGCCGGGGCCAAGGCTGGCATCATCGCCGCCGATGGTATCACCGAAGAATACATGAAACCACGGGCCACCAGACCTTACAGGATATACCACAGCGATAGCGACGCCGTGTATGCCGCGGTCCATGAATACGACTGCGCCGACATCGAACCCCAGGTGGCCATGCCGCACCTGCCGGAAAATGCCAAAGGCATCAGCGAGGTGGGTGAGGTGAGGCTCGACCAGGTCGTGATCGGTTCCTGCACCAACGGCCGCATCGAGGACCTGCGCGTGGCCGCCCAGATTCTTAAAGGACACAAGATCGCCAAGGGGGTGCGCTGCATCGTCCTGCCCGCCACTCCTCTCACGTTCTTGAGCGCCGAGAAGGAAGGTCTGATCAGGATCTTTCTGGAGGCCGGGGCCATTGTCGGCCCGCCGACCTGCGGACCTTGTCTGGGGGGACATATGGGCATCCTGGCCGAAGGCGAGAAAGCCCTGGCCACGACCAACCGCAACTTCGTCGGCCGCATGGGGCACACCAGGAGCGAGATCTTTTTGGCTTCCCCGGCCATTGCCGCCGCATCGGCCATAACCGGCAAGATATCGTCACCGGCGGAGGTGGCGTCATGATCATGAAGGGCCGGGCATTCCTCTTCGGCAATGATATCGATACGGATGCGATCATCCCGGCGCGGTATCTGACCACCTCCGACCCGCAGGTGTTGAAACTGCACTGTATGGAGGACGCCGATCCGACTTTTCCCGCCAAGGTTAAGACGGGTGATATCATCGTGGCAGGCAAGAATTTCGGGTGCGGATCTTCGCGTGAGCATGCACCCATAGCCATCAAAGCCGCGGGAGTCGGCTGCGTAATCGCGCGGAGCTTTGCGCGCATATTCTTCCGCAACAGTTTTAACATGGGGCTGCCCATTTTCGAATGCGATCAGGCCCTTGAGGGCCTCCAGACAGGTGACGAGCTTGAGGTCGAACCGCACAGCGGCATCATTCACAATATTACACGGGGTCTAGAATTCAAGTCGCGACCTATTCCGGATTTCATGCAAACGCTGGTTGGCGATGGCGGACTGATCGAGCATATCCGTAAAAGGGGCGGCATTTAGGCTCTATCGCTGCTTACCGGCTCAAGAGCATATCACCGCAAACGAAAGGTAAACGCTATGGCAGCGGATTACAAAGTTGCCGTTGTCGGCGCGACCGGCGCGGTCGGAACGGAAATCATAAAGATCCTGGAAGAACGCAATTTCCCGGTCAGGGAGATCATACCGCTGGCATCGCAGCGTTCCCGTGGCTCCGAACTAGAATTCAGGGGGGAGAGCATCGCCGTTCGATCCCTGAATATGGAAGCCTTGAAGGATGCCCAGATCTGTTTTTTCTGCGCCGGAAGCAAGATCAGCCGGGAATTCGTGCCCCAGGTTGTGCAGGGCGGAGGCCTGGTAATCGACAACACCTCCTGTTTCCGCTTGGATGAGGATGTTCCCCTGATCGTACCGGAGGTCAATGCCGATCAGATCGCGGCGCATAAAGGCGTTATCGCCAATCCCAGCGGTGCGACTATCCAAATGGTGCTGGTTTTACATCCCATTCATAAAGTCGCAAGAATCCGGCGGGTTATCGTATCTACCTATCAGGCTGTATCCGCTACGGGTCAACCGGCCATCCAGGAGCTTTCCGAACAGGTGAAGGATCTTTTCAATTTTCATGAACCTCAAGCGCGTGTCTATCCACATCAGATAGCCTTTAATTGCATCCCCCAGATCGATACTTTTTTGGAAAATGGGTATAGCCGTGAAGAGATGCAGATCTCTCAAGAGACCAAACGGATCATGGGAGACCAATTGATCAGGGTGTGCGCCACCTGTGTACGTGTACCGGTTTTCTTCGGCCATTCAGAAGCCGTTAACATCGAGACGGCCCGAAAGATTACGGCCGCCGAGGCGCGTGCGATCCTTGCCGCCGCCCCCGGGGTCATGCTTGAGGATGACCCCATGCACAATACCTATCCTCTGGCCATATCGAGTGTCGGACGGGATGAGAGCTGTGTCGGCCGTATCCGCGCCGATTTGAGCGTGACGAATGGTCTGGCCATGTGGATCGCGTGCGACAATCTCCGCAAAGGAGCGGCCTTGAACGCGGTCCAGATTGCAGAACATTTAATATCATCCTGATGTGAAGATAACTCTCGGCCAATACATCCCGCGTACATCATTTGTCCACCAGCTTGATCCGCGTGTTAAGATCTGCCTCATGGGAGTGGGGATCGGGGTTGTTTTCCAGGTGCGGACGTATTGGGGCCTGTGTATGTTTATTATGAGCTGCTGCCTTGCCACCCTGGCTTCCGCCATTGCGCTTAAGCGACTGGTTCAGGGTATCAGACCCTTCCTCTGGCTGTTTGTTTTTACCGCGCTTCTGCATCTTTTCATGACCCCTGGTGATCCTCTGCCATGCCTGCCGCATGCCTCGCAGCAGGGACTGAGGTATGGCATAATCGTCGGTTTGCAGCTCACGTGCGCCATCTGGATATCAACACTCATGACCTTGACAACCTCACCCCTGGACATGGTTTGGGCTTTGGAATGGTTTTTGCGGCCATTGAAGTATCTTAAAATACCGGTTGAGGAGATTGCCCTTTTGGTCATGTTGGCGATCCGTTTCATACCGCTGCTCTTTGAAGAAACCGATCGCATTGTAAAAGCCCAAAAAGCCCGGGGCATTGATATTGAAAGCGGCGGTCTCATCCGCAGGGTCAAGGCCTTGTTGCCGGTTCTCATACCACTCCTGCAGGGAATGCTACGCAGGTCTGACGATCTTGCCGTGGCTCTGACATTGCGCGGCTATACGCCAGGCATGCCGCGTACAAAATATAAAAATATATCAATCCACCCGCACGATCTAATTACCCTTGTACTGTGTATGGCCGTCTGGTTGACCTTCCTCTGGCTTTGATCGTTTGATTAAGAATATCCCCGATAAAAACAGAGACCCTCAGGCAAGCCTGAGGGTCTCGTGAATCATGAACCCGTTAACTTTCTACTACTTGGGAGCTTCTGGCGCAGGAGCCGGAGCAGCCTCAGGGGCCGGAGCAGCTTCAGGGGCCGGAGCAGCCTCAGGGGCCGGAGCAGCCTCAGGGGCCGGAGCAGCCTCAGGGGCCGGCATAGCCTCAGGCGGAGCAGCCTGCTCGGTAGTTACCGGAGCTTCTTCGGCCTTCTTGGAGCAGCCGAGAGAAACCGATACGGTGAAGACCAGAAGTAATGCTACGAAAACATTGATCCATTTTAAACCCTTTTTCATGCCACTTCTCCTTTAAAATTTATTTTATATCTTTTTCACGGTGTATAATTATTTATTCATGATGACGAATTGATCATTACGATTCTTTGCCCAAGCATCTTCAGTATGTCCCGGGTCCAGCGGTTTTTCTTTGCCATAACTGATGGTGGTGATGCGCTCCTTGGCGATACCTAATGAAACCAGATAATCCTGGGCTGCTTTGGCACGGCGCTCACCAAGCGCAAGGTTATATTCAGTCGTGCCGCGTTCATCACAGTTGCCCTGGATTTGGATGGTAAGATTGGCGTTGGTTTTCAAGAAAGAGGCTTTCTGCGCCAGGATATCTCTGGACTCGGCCGAAAGATTGAACATATCGAAATCGAAGTAAACAAGCTGATCTTCAAAAGCCTTGATGCTCTCCTCTAAACTACCCGTGGTGGCCGGTGCAACTATCTGAGCCTCTTCTGCCGGTTTTTCCGGGGCTAATGCGGGCTGTTCAATTGGTACTTCCTGCTTGACCGGAGCTTGAACTTCTTCTTCTTTTGGAGCGGCTTTTTTGGCGCAACCGATCGTGATAGATACCAGACTGAGGATCATAATTGCTATGAGAGCACCCTTTATTTTTTTCATCCATCACCCCCGCTTATCATTGAGATCATAAAATTTAAGAGCTACTTACTATTTCCATGCTAAACGTCAAGGGGAAAAAATAGGGAAATGAATGATAAGTATGCTGCAAAATGTAGATAACAACATGATATTAAAAATAAAAAAACTATATAAACGACAATAAGAGAAATAATGAACTGCATCTATATGCTTTGCCCGCAAAGATCTTTTTGCCGATGCCGCTGTAACAAATTTAAGGAGTGGTCTCGATCTCACGCAGTCTTTCGTCGAATGTGAGACGATGATCTTCGATGCTGGTGTGCAAACGTTCGAGCTCATCGAATAAGACATCTATCTCCTGTTCCCGAAGGTCAAGTTCATGGGATAATCGGGAGATGGACTTGCCATCCTGAACGTTGGTGGCTTGTTCAATATTCGCCATGATGGCGGCATTCTCCTTTTCAAGAACCATGATGCGCGCCTCGATCTGGGTCATACGTACTTCGATCGGTTTCAGAAGTCGCGCGCGTTCATTCATGATTTCGGAACGTACCCGGCGCAGGTCTTTCTTGCTGAGCCTGGATTCTTCCTTGGGCGCCTTCTCCGGGCCGGGGATCGGCATATCATCGTCAACCCAGCCGCAACGGTCGAGAAAATCCTGATAACCGCCTTCAAAGAGAGTCACACCGTCATTCTGAAAGACGATCAAACGCTCGGCCAAGGCATGCAGGAACATTTCGTTATGGGTGACCATGATCACGGCGCCTTCGAAATTGTCCAGAGCCGCCAGCAGCGCGTCGCATGATTGCATATCGAGATGGTTCGTCGGTTCATCAAGCAGGAGGACATTGAGCGGCGTAGCCAGGAGTTTGCATAGAAGTACACGGCTTTTTTCTCCTCCGGAGAGTACCTCGATGATTTTCAGGGCATGGTCACCCTCGAACATCATGGCTCCACAGATCGTACGTGCCTTCTGTCGATCGATATCCGGATTGGACGCCATAATCTCTTCTTCTACGGTTCTGGTAGCGACCAGATGTGCCGCGTGGGCCTGTTCGAAAAAACCGTATGAAACCCCTTTATTCCAAATGACTTTGCCGCCTTTCGGTGCCAGTTCACCGGCCAGGAGGCGCAACAGCGTGGTTTTGCCTTTGCCGTTGCGGCCCACGATACCGATGCGGTCACGGGCGCCGATGGCGATGGAAAAATTATTGATCAGCGGTATGTCGGGAACATATCCGAATCCGATTGCATGCACGCCCAGTACGAATTTCCCCTGATAAGGCCGATATCGGAAGGCAAAATCGAGGGTTTTGATCTTTTCGATCTTTTCCTTTTTGTCATGTTTGGACAGGGTTTTGACTCGGGACTGCACCAGGCCCGCCAGACGGGCCTTGGCACGGAAACGGCTGATGAAGAGCTCTATTTCGCGACATTTGCGTTCGTCGTTCAGACGAGTCTTCTCATACACCTCTTCATCCATGGCGACCTGAGCATAGTATTTCTCCGTATCACCTTCGATTTTCCGCAATTTTTGACGATGTATGCCCAGGGTGTGGGTTATGACCTTGTCCATGAAGCCGCGATCATGCGTAATGAGCAAAAGCTCATGGGGCCAGCCCAGCAGAAAGCGTTCAATCCAACGGATAGAGGTAATGTCGAGATAGTTGGTCGGCTCATCGAGCAACAGGAGATCGGGCTCGCTCACGAGCACCTTGGTAAGGTTGAGCCGGATCTGATATCCTCCCGAGAACTCGAGCGGATGGCGCTGCATGTCAGCCTTGGAGAATCCGAGACCGGAGAGAATTTTCTCGGCCTTCCAGGTCTGATGGCGATCCTGTTCTGATAGACCCTGCATGCCTTCCTGGAGCACCGTGGAAGCGGTAAAGTCGAGCTGTTGCCTGACATATCCGAGACGATACCCGCGCGGGATTGATATCACGCCTTCATCAGGAGTTTCTTCGCCCACGATCATCCGCAGAAGTGTGGTCTTGCCATGACCGTTGAGTCCTACCAGTCCGACACGTTCGCGGGCATTGATCTTGAATGCCACCTTATCGAAAAGGATTTGCTTCCCGTAGGCTTTGCTGAGGTTATCTATACTGATCATGGTTGTTCCAATCGCTTTCAGACACTATAAAAGATGCATGGTCCTCTGTCAATTTTATTGCACAACGGAATTCCCTCTTGGTTCAGACCGTCCTCTATGGTAGATACAGGTATCACTCGCAGGAGAATGGAGCATGAAAAGTCGATTCGGCGATGCGCAGATGTACGAATTCCACTCCAGGGATGAATCCGGCAAGTGTTTCCTGTGTGCCTGCGCATCATCGAAGCTGTTCATCGTGCGCGAGCTCAAGAGCATGCAGATGGTACACCTCTGCAAGGATTGCATGGTGAATAATGCTTCGGATTATCTGCTCGACAACACACGTCCCTGGGAAGAAAAGTAAGCCTTCCTTTTAGCGCGGGAATTTCAGCACAAATGACGTTCCAACGCCTTCTTGAGAAGTTACCTCGATCTCTCCATGGTGTGCATCCATGATTTTTTTGCAGAACGTGAGGCCTAGACCGGAACCCCGATAGCGATCCTCCTTGCCCTTCACCCGGAAAAAAGGCTCGAAGATGAAAGGCAGCTTGTCCGGCGGTATGCCTATTCCCGTATCAGAAATACTGACAAGCACGTAATACTCTTCGGCCGAGGCCTTGATGGTGATTTTTCCCCCGGAAGGCGTATACTTTACCGCATTGCCGATGACATTGGTGAACACCCGTAAAAGCGATTCTTCATCGCCCATCACGGAGGGTAGGGTCCGGGGTATAAGGGTTTCAACCGTCAGGCCCCGCTTATCGCACAAGGGCATGAGATCGTCGATGGCGCTGGAGATGACGGTCTGCAGCTCCAGCGGAGCGACATCCTTGGAAAAATTACCGTTTTCAACCCGTGAGATATCCAGCCAGTGCGAGATCAGATCTTCCAGATTTTTCAAACGGAAGCTGCACCGTTCGATGATCTTCATGATCTCGGGATCAAGACTGTTTTCGCAGAGCATCTTAATGGTTTCAACATACTGGAGGACGGTTACAAGGGGGGAGCGCATTTCATGACTGACAAAGGTTATGAACCCTTTCTGATAGAGATCCTTTTCCTCCCTCAGTTTGCGGGCTTCAATCTTGAGTTCCCGGTGTTCGAGGCCGCGCTGCGCCACGGCCCGCAATTGGTCGGGGATGAACGGTTTGGGCAGATAGTCATAGGCCCCTTTCTTCATGGCTTCCACGGCCGATACGATTGAGGCGTACCCGGTAATGACCACCAGGATGATATCCGGTATGTCGCGGGCGATAATCTCCATGACTTCCAATCCGTACATGCCGGGCATCTTGAGATCCACGAAAGACATCTGAGGCTGCCATTGCCTGGCGAGCTTTATGCCCTCGTCCCCATCTTTGGCGGTGATAACCTCATACCCGCACTTTGTCAGAGACTGTCGGCATCCGTCCCGTATAGATTCCTCATCATCGATGATCAGGATACGTTCAGGCTTTTCCTTGGAACTCATGATGATTTCCCGATCAGGTTCCCAATATAGTTGATCAGATCCGGGGCCTTGATGGGCTTGGCCAGAACCATATCGACGCGGGGGGCTCCATCGGGCGGCATGCTCGGTTCGTCATATGGGCCATGCAGGTCTACGGCGCTGAGCATGATGAGCTTGATATCCTTGGTGGCGTCCGACCCGCGCAGTTTAGCAACCACATTGAAACCTTCGCTCCATGTCTCCATCATCATATCCACGATGGCTAGGTCGGGAGACACGTTCTTGGCAACCTCCACGCCAATCTTGCCGTCTTCCGCTATGAATACCTCATAGCCGCCTTTCTCGAGGATGAGTTTGGTCGCGATGCAGAAGTCATTGTCGTCGTCAATAATCAGCACCTTTTTCCGTGTATTCATAACTCACCTCCTCTCAATAAGTTCACCATAAAAACAGCAAACCCGATGCCAATATGTAATACCTTGAAATGACTATCGATGGTTGGAGAAAAGTCCAAAACGTTTAGTTGCATGGGGCATAATTCCCCATGCCTGATGCACTTTGCCCCAGATATACAGAGGTTCAGCAAGCCTGCCGGGACGATCTGGTTGTCCGTCAGTCATTGCCTCTGGTGTTGGACGTATCCATTTTGATGGCATAGGTACGGATCTTCATGCGCAACGTCTTGCGGTTGATGCCGAGAAAATCAGCGGTTTTCGTGATCTGATAATTGAAATGCTTAAGGGCCTTTTCGATATGTTCCTTCTCGACATCGACCAAGGTCATAGTCCCGGAGAAGGTATCCACCACTGGGGCCTTGGCGCCTTCTTTCTGCCCGTAATACAGGATATCGGAAAGCGAGATCTCCTCCTGTTCGCACATCACGCACAAACGCTCCATGGTGTTTTTGAGTTCCCTGACATTGCCCGGCCAGGTATAGTTGACGATGGATTTCTTGGCTTCCTCTCCGAGGTAACGGGCCTTGCTGTTGTAGCGTTTGCCGAAATGGGCCAGATAGTATTCGGCGATGGGGATAATGTCCGAGCGGTGTTCCCTTAAGGGTTTGATATGGATGGGGACAACGGATACCCGGTAGAAAAGGTCTTCACGGAAGGCCCCGGATGCGACCAGGGACCTCAGATCACGGTTGGTGGCCGTGATCAGGCGCACATCGATCTTGTCGGGAATGGAACTGCCGACTCGTGGCACTTCCTGTTCCTGAATGGCCCGCAGCAGTTTGGCCTGCACGGTAAGACTAATGTTCGAGATCTCGTCCAGGAAGAGGCTGCCCTTATCCGCCATCTGAAAGCGTCCGTCGCGTGTCTCGCCCGCGCCGGTGAAGGATCCTTTCACATGACCGAAGAGCTCGCTCTCCATGAGATTCTCCACCAGCGAGGAACAATCGACGGCGATGTAGGGTCGATCAGCGCGCGGACTTAATTTGTGGATGGTGGATGCGATCAGCTCCTTACCCGTGCCGCTTTCGCCGGTTAAAAGCACCGTGGTTTGCGTCTGCGCGACGCGCCGGAGGGTGTCCTTGAGTTCCTTGATGTACTCGCTCACCCCGATCAGATGATCCAGCGCCTCATCGCATGGTTCTTTGACGAGGGTTGGTTCCAGCACGCCGGCTATGGTTTTCTTGAGTTCCTGGGCCGAAAACGGCTTGGTTAAGAAATCGGTCGCCCCGAGGCGCATGGCCTCGACGCTCAAGGGTATCGTGCCATAGGCGGTGATGATGATGATCTTGGCGCGCACCTTGTCCCTGATGCGCCTGAGCACCTCCAGGCCGTCCATCTTCGGGAGACGCAGATCGAGCAGGATGATTTCGTAGATGTCTCGGCCAGCCATGGACAAACCCTGGAGGGCATCTCCGGTCGCTTCAACCAGGAAACCGGCCCGCTCCAGGATCTGACAACATCCATCACGAATGGAGTCCTCGTCATCAATGATGAGGACCCTTCTGGTCCCTTTTGGCTGCATCGTACGTCCTTCATTCCATTACAAAGTGTCTTCACCATCTACTATACGGTTCCATCATGTAATGGCAAGAGGATATAGAAAGTGGACCCGCTTCCCGGATCGCTCTCCACATGGATTGACCCGTTATGGTTCTTGAGGATGCCGTAGATGATGGATAGCCCGAGACCGGTGCCATGACCGGCGTCCTTGGTGGTGAAAAATGGCTCGAATATGTGTGGCAGGAAGGACTTGTCGATGCCCTTGCCGGTATCATTTACCGTGATCATGGTGTGATTGTCGTTGGTCTTTTCCGACTTGATGGTCAGTCGACCCTTGCCCCCCATGGCGTCCGCGGCGTTCATGAAAAGGTTCAGAAAGACTTCCTCAAGCTTGAGGCTGTCGCCTTTGATCTGGGGAAGGTCAAGCTGCAAATCGGTTATTATTTCGACCCCGAAGAAGGCGAACTGATCTTTCACCAGATTGATGGTGTTGCGGATGACGTCATTAATATCGAGCGGCAGCAATTCGCCGGTCGGGGTGCGTGCGAAGTTGAGCAGGTCCTGGACAATACCCTTACATCGGTTGGTCTGATAGACGATTTTCTCCATATTTTCGCGCCAGGGATCATCAGACTTCATGTCCTCCAGGATGAGGTTGGAGTAGAGCAGGATGCCCCCCAAGGGGTTGTTGATCTCATGGGCGACGCCGGCAGCCATCTGGCCGACCGCGGCCAGCTTCTCGGCGTTCGTGATCTGAGAGAAGGCCTTCTGCAGTCGTTCATCGCGGTCTTTGAGCGATTTGGCCATGTTGTTGAACCATTCATCGAGCATATCGAAGCCCGATGATTTACCGGGCGGGAGCTGATAGTTGAGGTTGCCCGAGGCGATGGCCTCGGTGGCATGTTTGAGTACGCGGATACGACGGATGATGGAATGCCCCAAGGTGAATGAGATGATAAATGACAGCAGCATGCCCAATGAGGTGACGCCGAGGAATATCCAGATGGTTCGATACATCAGGTCGCGGTATTTGGCTTCCAGGATGCCGGTATACAGAATGCCGATAATTTTGCGATTGATGTCGTACATGGGTATGTAGGCGCTGATATACCAATCGTTGGCCACGAAGGCCCTGCGCCCGATCCAGTTCTTCCCCTGTGTAGCAACGCGATCATACACCTCTTTCGATATCACGGTGCCGACCGCTCTGTGATTGTCACTGGTCATCACATTGGTGGAGATACGCACGCCTTCCTGAAAGATGGTGGCGTTACCCAAATCATGCCCGAGATACTTTTCGTTACCGTAATTGGTCTGTTTGATCCTATCAACCAGATAGTAGTCCTTATTCAAAAGAATGCCTCCCGCCAGCACCCCCAGCAGGTTGCCTTCAATATCCAAAATGGGATATGCCGCGCGTATTACCATGCCGTTGATCAGATAGGGTTCTTTGACCTTGATCGCATACGGAGTCTTGAGAATCGGTATGTGGGTTCGGCTGGCAAGGGCCGGATTCTCCTGCTCGATGAAACCGACGGGTAAAAGCGCCGTGGCCGTCACCGGTTTTTTTTCCACAAGGCAATGTCTGACCACGGGATCCCACAGGATATTGTCCCCCCTTATGTCAGGATTGCCGGCCCGATACAATACGTTCCCGCTTGCGTCGGCGACATCGAGCATGTCCATGCCGGATGTATGCGCGGCATCTTTTCTGATGAGGCCGTTGAGCTCCCGCATGGCATTGATATCGCCGGTATAGATCGCGGTCTGTAAGGGGCAGCGCAAGGCAGTTACCTGCATGAGAACGCCCAGGCGTTCGAGCTGATAATCATAGATCAGCTGGGCGGTAATGATATTTTTCCGGATCTCCTTGTGCGTCATTTCAATATTGTTCTGGTTGATGATCCTGATGCCCACCAGAGTGGCCACCAAACCGGTGAGGCCGGCGGCGATCAAAAAGCCGATGACCAGGCGGACCTGGAGATTGAGCGGCTTGATTCCGGACATGGTGGAATCGATTGCATTACGGGCTTGAGATATCAATGGCGACCCCCTCCATAAAGGCACATTGCTCTGCGTGCCGCTGCTCTACAGTGAGGAAGGGCTGGTGGAAGATGGTTTGTTCCGTTGCTTGCCTGCCAGCCGGTTGAGGAGTTTGTTGACCCGTGTCACCAGGTCAGATGCTGATATGGGTTTTTGGACGTAATCTTCGGCCTTGAGGTATTCTTCATCCGCCTCCAGCGAATAGGGGATACCGGTCTTTTCGGTGATGGCCGTGACCATCAGGATCGGAATGCGGCTCAAATCCTCATCGCGTTTCAGGGCAAAGCACAGGTCGAATCCATCGGTCATGTGCTCCATCATAACGTCCAGGATGATGAGATCCGGTCGTCGGCTGTCAATGCAGGACTTGCCATCCTTGGCGTTTAGAGCCTGTTCAACGGTGAAACCCTGATGTTCCAGCATCATGCTCACGGCCTTTCCGAAATCCTCATCGTCGTCAATAATGAGTATCTTCTTCTTTTCCGCCATGGTTGCCCCTCCTTTTATAGGGTGCACGTGCCTATGAGCCTTTTAACCCGTGAAAGCAGGTCCGCCACAGGGATGGGCTTGCTCACGTACTCGTCCGCCTGGAGATATTCACCGTCGGTTGCGGGAGAGAATTTGAAGCCGGTCTTGTCGGTCACCGCAGTCACCATCATTACCGGTATCCGGCAACAAGCGGTGTCGTGTTTGAGATCGTAACAGAGGTCGAAACCGTCGGTCATCTTCTCCATCATGACATCCAGAATGATAAGGTCAGGGCGCTCATTGTCAATGGATGAGCGCCCTTCCACAATGTTCAGGGCATGTTCGACCGTGTATCCGTGATTCTCCAGCACGATTTTCAGCGCGCACCCATAATCGGGATCATCATCTATGATCAGAACCTTTTTCTTCTCAGACATGTTTCCCTCCCGTGGTCATGGTGTTGCCCCCGCAACGATTGTCTGGGCCACCTCTAGTGTGCCGATATGTACCGGACAGAAATCCGAGCATCGCCCGCACCCCACGCATCCGCAGAGCGCTCGGCCGATATCCAGGGCATGGTAGTAGCGCAGTTTGTGCTCGTGACGACGCTGAAGCCTCAGGGCCTGAGATGGACGCGGATTATGGCCCGAGGCTTCACGCGTGAAGCCACCATACAGGCAGGCATCCCATGCCCGGATGCGTTGGCCTGAATTCGCGCTAACAGCCTGGTCGTAAATGTTGAAACATGTGCATGTGGGGCAGACAAAGGCGCACCCGCCGCAGGTAATGCATTTGCGTCCCAGAAAATCCCATACTTCGTCCGGTGATCTGGTTTTCAGGGCGTCGATGGCGGCCTTGATCTCGGGTCTGACGGGGATGACGGCTTGGGCGCGTTCGCGGAAGGCCGCCAGGGCGTCCGTACCTGTTTTCTGATCCAGATCGGAGAAAGACCTGCCGACGGTAAGGTTATTTCCAGCGCTACTGCCGATCTCAAAGAAAAGCTCATCACCCAGATCAAATACCTGAAGATCGAACCCGTCCGCGGCAATCGGCCCGCTTTGGGTCGTGGTGCAGAAGCAGGTATCGTTTTGGGGGCCACTACAGGCCACGACCACCTTGAGGGTTGTGTCCCAGCGCGCCTGATAGTAAACGTCGTTTTTGTCACGGGTCATGAAGCGCTGGGCCTGTTGGAGACCGCAGGCGTCGCAGGCGCGTATGCCGAAGATCAGACGCTTATCCGATGAGCTTGCCGTCTGATATGACCCGTCTTGTACCGTGAAGATCACTTCGCTGTGCGGCAGAAAGCAGGTCTTGGGAGACAGCGGCGGTTTGCCGTAGTCCATGGTGAAGGTTTCAGGGTTGAAGTCGTCGAAGATGATATCGCCCGGTGGCTGGCGCGTCGGGCATATGAGAGTATAGTGCTCGGCCCAGTCCGTCAGTACGGTGGCGAGATCATGTTTCGACAGGCGCTTCATGAAATCCTCCTGATCATCACGGCGCATCCCTTGTATTCGGGTATCTTTGAGATCGGGTCGCACGCCGGGTTGGTGAGCTTATTGACCGGGGCTTCATGGAAATGGAAGGTCGTAAACAGGACCTTGCGCGGCACCTGATCCGTGATCTCGGCTTGCATCCGCACCGTGCCTCGTCGTGATGATATCTCCACTAGGTCGCAATTCCCGATAGACAGGCGCCTGGCGTCTTCGGGATGGATCTGGACCTGGGCATGCGGCGCTTCCCGCTCCAGAAGATTCGTACGGCGGGTCATGGTGCCGGTGTGGTATTGATAGGAGATACGCCCGGTGGTGAGGATAAAATCGAATTCCTCATCCGGGACCTCGGCTAGGGGCTTGAAGTCACAGGGCAGGAAGGTGCCCAGTCCCTTGGTGAATTTATCCCGGTGCAGGATGGGGGTGCCGGGATGCTCGGGGGTGGGGCAGGGCCACTGAAGACCGTGGCAGGCCTCCAGACGTTCATAGGTGATGCCGGCATAGGAAGGCGTGAGGGTGTTGATCTCCCGCATGATGTCCCTGGGCGAGTCGTAGACCATGGGGTATCCGGCATGCATACTGAGGGCGCAAATAATCTCCCAGTCGGCCCGGGCATCTTGAGGGGGCGCTGTGGCGGCGTGGGCCAGTTGGACGCGTCGTTCGGTATTGGTATAGGTGCCGGTCTTTTCACTGAAGGCGGCGCCAGGTAAGACTACATCGGCCAATCGGGCCGTTTCAGTCACGAAGATATCCTGCACCACCAGAAAGTCCAAATTCGCCAGGGCACGTTCAATATGGGTGGTGTCAGGGTCGCTCATCATAGGGTTTTCACCCATGATAAACATGGCTTTGAGATCGCCCCGTAAAGCCGCCGACATCATGTCGGTGATGGTGAGTCCGGGTTTATCGTTCAGTGGCCTGCCCCAGGCCGTTTCAAACTTGTCGCGTATCTCAGCCGCGGCTACGCTCTGGTAACCGCAATAGACATTCGGCAGAGCGCCCATATCGCATGCACCTTGGACGTTGTTCTGTCCGCGTAGCGGATTGATGCCGGTGGAAGGTCTTCCGAGATGGCCGGTGAGCATGGCCAGGTCGGCCAGGACCTTCACATTGTCCGTACCGGTGGTGTGCTGGGTAATGCCCATGGCATAGGCGATCATGGCCTTATCGGCCTGGGCGTACATGCGGGCGGCCGCCACAATGTCTCCGGCCGGTACGCCCGTGATAGCCTGCACGACATTGGGGGTGTAACGGCTTACGATGTCATGTAAGGCTTCGAATCCCTCGGTGCGTGTCATGATGAAATTCCGGTCATGTAGACCGTCGGCGATGATGACGTTCATGAGCCCGTTGAAAACTGCGACATCGGTGCCGATGTTGTGCCGCAGGTGGAGATCGGCATGCTCGGCTAATGGGATTATGCGCGGATCGACGACAATCAGTTTGGTGCCCCGGGCATGGGCATTGATAATGCGCGTGCCGATCAAAGGATGCTGGGCGGTCGTGTTGCTGCCGGTGACCAGCACGAGGTCGGCGTCTTCAAATTCCACGATGGAATTCGTCATGGCCCCCGATCCGAATGCAGCAGCCAGACCGGCTACGGTGGCGCTGTGTCAGAGTCGGGCGCAGTGATCGACATTATTGGTTTGGAAAACCGCGCGCGCCATCTTCATCAAGAGATAGTTTTCCTCATTCGTGACCTTGGCCGAACTTAGAAAACCCAGCGTATGCGGTCCGGCCTCAGTCTTGATCGCCTGTAAACGCCCGGCTATCAGCGTGAGGGCCTCATCCCAGGGACTCTCCACCAGCTCACCATCTTTGCGTATCAAGGGTCGACGCAGTCGATCCGGGGCATTGACGAAATCATAACTATGCCAACCTTTGGCGCACAGCATCCCCTTGTTGACCGGACTGAGCGGACTTGGTTCAACGCCGACCACGCGGGAACCGTCGCTCACCAGAAAAAACGAACAACCGCAGCCGCAGAAGGGACAGACGCTCAATGCCCTCGCCATCAGATCGCCTCCTTGATATTTTCAATCTCGGGATAGGGAAAGACCGGGCCGTCCATGCAGCAATAACGGTCTCCAATGGCGCAATGCCCGCATTTTCCCACCCCGCACTTCATCATGCGTTCTAAGGACATGTAGATGCTTTCTTTGGCAAATCCGAGCGATAAGAGCTTTTTTAAGACGAAACGATACATGACGGGCGGGCCGCAGAGCACGGCGAAGGTATCCGATGGAGACAAGTCCGTGTGGTCGAACAACGCGGTCACGACACCGAGGTATTGCTTCCAGATGCCCTCGTCGTCACGATCAACGCTATAGAGATATTTTAGGTCTTGTCGGTCGAAAAAGCTGAGGAGCTCATATTTGAAGAGTACATTATCCGGACTGTTAGTACCATACATCAGGATGATATCCTTAAAGTCGCCGCGTCGATCGAGCAGGTACAGGAGCAGGGAACGCAGCGGCGCAAGACCAAGACCACCGGCCACCAGCAACAGATTGTGTCCGGTAAAGGTCTCAATCGGAAATCCCCGGCCATATGGCCCACGAATATTGATGGTCGTTCCCTTACCGCATTCGAAAAGGGCATTAGTGAGCGTGCCGGTGCGCCGGACACAGATCTCAAGTGTTTCCGGACGGGTAGGGGGGGAAGAAATGCTGATAGGGGCCTCGCCTTTGCCGAAGAGGGAGACCTCGATGAACTGTCCGGGACGATGAGCGAAACTCTCCCAAGATGAGCCATCCACCCGTTGCAATTGAAAAAGGCGGTGATCCGTGATCTGCGGCAATGTCCGCGCGATGCGCACGGGATAGGGCTGGTAGATGTTTTCCCCCATGCTTCCTCCTAGAATGCAGCACTGTGACCGAACATGACAGAGAAAGGCAAATTCGATACCAGCATCATAATATCATGATATCGTTGATTATAAAATGACCACCCAGGTTGCGGCATGCTGCGCGCGGGTAAACATGCCCCATGGGGATGGGTAAATTTGCACCGTTTGAACACGGTTGCGACACCGACAAACTTCGAGCCCGGTGAGGATTTCCCGGTCGATTGGCCGGGCAGGGAGGGCCCGGGACGGCTTGGGCGCATGGCATTAAGGCTGTGACGATATCGCCCAGAACCAAGCCCGCATTCGGTGTCATCAGGATACCTTAGATGGGATGCTCGACGTTGCATGATGATGGGACATACCGCCGGATGGGGGAATATTACCCCATCCGGCAAGGCTCAAAATGGTGTTCGGATCTTATAAACAACGAATAATAGATGAATATCTTGCATGGCATATATATTGCTCATTTTGGTTATATGCTTGTCTTGCGGTTCTGAGGAATATGGCTCCAGTGGAGGGTTATGCCATGCTCGTTATGGGGGGTATGTGAAGGATGCTGGTCATTGTCTGCATCAAGCAGGTGCCCGATACGACCCAGGTTAAAATCGATCCGGTGACCAATACCCTGGTGCGCGAAGGCATACCTTTTATCGTCAATCCCTTCGATACGCATGCCTTGGAAGAAGGTTTGAGGCTGAAGGACCGTTTCGGGCTGCGGGTAGCGGCCATCAGCATGGGGCCACCCAATACCGAGATGACCTTGCGCAAGGCCCTGGCCCTGGGCGTGGATGAAGCCGTGCTCTTATCCGACCGTGCCTTCGGCGGGGCCGACACCCTGGCCACCAGCTATGTGTTGGCTGAAGCCATCCGCACATTGGGCCGGCAGGAGGAGATCGCCTTTGTGCTGTGCGGCAAACAGACCATTGACGGCGATACGGCCCAGGTCGGACCAGGGATCGCGGTACGCCTGGGACTCGTCCCCTTGACGTTGGTTGATTCCATCGAGGCGGTGGACCTTGGGGCCAGAACGGTACGCGTCAGGCGCAAGCTTGAAGGACGGCATGAAATTGTTGAGGCGCGCCTGCCGGTGCTTCTGACCGTGCTGAGGGAACTGAACCGGCCCCGTTACCCGAAAGTCCCCATGCGCCTCGAAGCCCAAGATATGAAGGTCGACCTGTGGGACAATACGGTGCTCAAGCTCGATGCGCGCATGATAGGCCTCAAGGGCTCACCGACCACGGTCAAGCGCATTTTCTCGCCCGAGCGTGAAAAAGGCGAGATCCTCGGCGATGGTATCCATGATCCTCTCGGCACGGTTGAACTTCTGATCGACAAGCTGATCCAGCGCGAGCTTCTGGTATTGTGAAATGGAAAAAGAGAAGAAGCACAAAAGACCACGCGGCCGAGCCGGCCTGATCCCGGGCAAATGCATCGCCTGCGGCGCGCGCTGTCAGAGCGCCTGTTCCGTGGATGCCATCGAGATGAATGACAAGGGCGAACCGGTCATCCTCAGCGAAAAATGCATCGGCTGCCGCAAATGCGTCAAGATCTGTCCGGCCGAAGCGCTTACCATGGTTTATACCCCGGAGGAACTGGAGACGTTAAAGCAATTGGATCAGCAAAGCCGTGAGGCTCCGAGCGATGATATCGACGCCGAAGAGGTTCAGCTGGCCCAGACACTATCCCGCTATAAAGGGGTGTGGGTTTTTATCGAATCCACGGACTGCGTTCCGGCCAAGGTATCCTGGGAACTCCTGGGAGTCGGGGGTCAACTGGCTGTCTCTTTGGGCACTGAACTCTGCGCAGTGGTGATCGGCAGCCATGTAGAGGGACTCTGCGCCGAGGCCTTTGTCTATGGTGCCGTCAAGGCCTATCTGATCGATGCCCCGATCTTTCAGTACTACCGCACCGCACCCTACCTTGAGGCGGTGTACTATCTGGTGCAAAAATACAAGCCCGAAGTGGTCCTCATGGGCGCTACGGGTCTGGGGCGCGACCTGGCCGGTGCCGTGGCTACACGATTGGGAACCGGATTGACGGCGGACTGCACCGGCCTGGCCATAGATGAACGCCGGCACCTGCTGCAAACCAGACCGGCCTTTGGCGGCAATATCATGGCCACCATCCTCTGCGAACGGTCCAGGCCGCAGATGGCCACGGTGCGACCGCATGTCATGCCCATGCCGGCAAGAAAACCGAATGCAGACGGCGCGATCGTTCGCGAAGAAATTACGCTCCGCGAAGACGACATATTCACCAAGATCCTGGAGGTAATCAGCGACGCCGCCCATGCCGAGAGTGTCGATATCGCGGGCGCGGAGTTCATTGTCTCAGGCGGCAGAGGTATGATGGCCAAGGAAAACTTCCGACTTTTGCAGGAGTTGGCCGAAGAACTGGGCGGGGTAGTGGGCGCCTCGCGCTCCGCGGTCGATGCCGGCTGGATGCCGGTCGAACGGCAGGTAGGGCAGACCGGCAAGACCGTGCGTCCCAAGATCTATATTGCCTGCGGGATCAGCGGCGCCATCCAGCACCTGGTTGGCATGCAGGACTCAGATCTGATCATCGCCATCAACCGCGACAGAGACGCCCCGATCTTCGAGGTGGCCACCTATGGGATCGTCGGCGACCTGTTTCAGATCGTACCGGCCATCACCGAGAGCATCCGCGCCTTGAAAGCCAAGAAAATCAAGGAAGGCCAGGTATGTCAGACATGAAAATCACGGGAGCGAGAATGACCCATGCAGCCTAATCCGACCACCTTCAGCGCAGTCTTTGTCGCGGCCATGGCCGTGTTCGTGCTGAGCTGCATACGACGCTTCAGCCTGGTCGCCGTCGGCAGGCCCGAAGACCGTTTCCATCATGTATGGCTCAGGATCCGGCACATGCTGGTGTATGCCTTCCTGCAGCGCCGTGTGCTGGATAAACCCTTCGGGATCAATCATTTCGTCCTGTTCTGGTCATTTTTGATCTTGATGCTGGCCAACACGGAGTTCTGCGTGCACGGTATGTTTCCGGGAGTAGGATTCGCATCGCTGATACCTCCGATCAATCACCCCCTGGTCTTCATCTTCGACCTTGTTTCGCTCTTGGCGCTTCTGTGTGTGATCATTGCGGCCGTAAGGCGTATCACTTGGCCGCCGTATCCCGAGTCCGTGACTTTGGATGCCTTCATCATCCTGTCCCTGGTAGGTCTGTTGATGATCGCCTTCTTCAACCTGCACGGCATCGAAATCGCCATGGGAAGAGAGCCGGCGGCGGCTTTTATGCCGGTCTCGAGCACCTTTGCAGCGGTTCTCTATACGGAACCGCTGCCGTATAACATCGAAGACCAAATGATATTCTGGTGGTGGGTGCATGCCATGGTACTGCTTATCTTCCTCAATTATCTGCCCTATAGCAAGCACATACATATCCTGACCTCGATTCCCAACTGTTTCTTCCGCCGTATCGAAAGACCCAATTCCCTGCCGCTGGAAACCTTTATCAAAGGCGGCGTCTTCGGTGTTCAGAATGTGAGTCAGTATACGTGGAAGGATCTTTTCGACTCCTATTCATGCACCGAGTGCGGGCGCTGTCAGAATGCCTGTCCGGCCACTACGACCGAAAAGCCCTTGAATCCGAGAGCGGTCATTCATGACATCAAGGTCAATCTCATGGAGAACGGCAAGCTCATGCGCCGAGGGCTCCCTGCCAAACGGCCGTTGATTGGCAATCAAGGCGAAGGGTCCATTAGTGAAGATGCCATCTGGTCCTGTACTACCTGTGGGGCCTGCATGGAGGTCTGCCCCGTTTTCATCGAGCAGATGCCAAAATTGATCTTGCTGCGGCGCTATCTGGTCCAGATGGAGGCCAGATTTCCCGCGGAACTGTTGAACCTCTTTGAAAACATGGAACAGCGTAGCAACCCCTGGGGTATCGCCCCGACCGAGCGCACCAAATGGTGTTCACAAATCTCCGTCAAGACTTTTGACTCCTCTTCCTGTGAGTATCTCTTGTATGTCGGCTGCGCCGGCGCCTTCGATGCCCGCAATAAGCTGGTCACCCTGGCGCTAGCCTCGGTGTTGGACGGCGCCGGAGTTTCATGGGGTATTCTTGGGAAAGAAGAGTTGTGCTGCGGCGACAGCGTGCGGCGCTTGGGCAATGAGTTCGTCTTCGATCGCATGGCCAGGGCCAATGTCAAGCTGTTTCAGGAGAAGGGCGTGAAGAAAATCATTACCCTGTGCCCGCACTGCTATTCAACCCTCAAGAATGATTACCGCCCCTATGGCCTTGAGGTCGAGGTGTGGCATCATGCGGAATTCATCGACGGATTGCTTGATAACGGAGCGCTGAAAATCTCCCGAACGGTGGACATGGGCCGGACAGTCTTTCATGATTCGTGCTATCTGGGGCGCCACAACGGGGTTTATGAAGCCCCTCGCAATGTCATCCGCCTGACCACCGGTCAACGGCCGTACGAGATGGCGCGCAAACGCGGCAATTCATTCTGCTGCGGTGCCGGCGGCGGCCGCATGTGGATGGAAGAGCATCTGGGTACGCGCATCAACCTGGAAAGGGTGAGCGAGGCCTTGGCGCAAAGGCCTCAAACCATGTGCGTGACCTGCCCCTACTGTATGACTATGTTTGAGGATGGTCTCAAGGACAAGGGGGCGGAACAGGTACGTGTCAAGGATATCGCCGAGCTTGTAGCCGAGGCTCTGTTGCCGTCCCGCAGAGTCCTTGATGGCGGTTGAAAAGGCCTCCCGGGCTGCTTTTAGCGGTGGAGGTGGGTAAGCATGCGCGCCTCAAGCTCCCGGCGTTGTCCCTCGAACACCGTCTCATCGCTCGAGGGACTGAACCGCAGCATATCTTCAAAAATGAGCCTGATTTCGGAAAATGGTTTGGGCAGCATGAAACGGTCCCAGCTGTTGAAGTACCAGGCCTTATCCGCCTCGATATAGAAGGGCACGATCATGGCCTCGGCACCGTGCGCCAGGCGGATGACACCGGGCTTGACAATGCCGGCCGGGCCGCGCGGTCCATCCACGATGTGTGCCGCCAGCCGCCCGGTCCTGAGCTTGTCGATCATGGCCTGTAGGGCGACACGTCCCTCTTTTGAAGAGGATCCGCGGACCGGGTCCCATCCCGTACGGCTGGCTACACCGGCAATCATCTCGCCGTCCGCGCTCTTGGAGATCATCAACGCCGGATGAAATGCGCGATAGGCCTGAAAATGGCGGATGGCCGCGAAAAACTGCTGATGCCAGGTGCACAGAAGCACGCGACCGCCGGTTTGCAGAAACCGCATCCAGGGCTCTTCGTTCACCACCGTGAGGCGCAAGGTTAGGGAATAGGCACGGATAAAGCGATACAGCATGGCCGCAAAAGCCTGCGATGTTATGATTCTTTTCATCATGGCGGACATGTCAAGGTTATATAAAACCGAACTTTGACAAGATCAAGGGCGAAGTCGATAGGAATTTGGAGATTGGTGTTGGGGCGGCCATAAGGCCGCCCATATATAGAGAACGGGCTAGTACTCTTTGGTGAGTTTATCCAACTCGGCCAGGGAAAACACCGGTCCGTCCTTGCAGACGTACTTGTGGCCGACGTTGCAGCGCCCGCACTTGCCGATGCCGCACTTCATGCGCATTTCAAGCGAGGTGATGATGTTGTCTTTGGAGAAGCCCAGGTCAAAGAATACCGGCAGGGTGAAACGGATCATGATGGGTGGTCCGCAGATGACCGCCACCGCGTTTTCGGAACTCGGGGCCACCTCTTTGCATACCGTGGGCACGAAGCCTTCGCGACCTTTCCAGGTGGCATCGCCTTTGTCCACGGTAACGTTCAGGTTGATGTCGTCGCGCTTGCCCCAGGCTTCCAACTCTTCCTTGTAGATCAAAAGCCCCGGCGTACGCGCGCCGTAGATACAGGTGATCTTGCCGAAGCGTTTGCGGTTGTCGTCATGCAACATGTAGTTGATGAGCGAGCGCAAGGTGGTGAAGGCGAATCCTCCACCCACGACCACAATGTCCTTGCCTTCGAGGTATTCCAACGGCCAGGAATTGCCTAAGGGACCGCGCACGCCCATGAGCGTGCCTTCTTCCATCTCATGCAGGGCCGACGTGACCACCCCGGCCTTCTGGACGGTAAATTCTATATATCCTTTCTGCGTGGGAGACGACGCGATACCAATGGGGCTCTCGCCCTTGCCGAAGATGGAGAGCTCGGCGAACTGTCCGGGGATATAGGCGAACTTCTCTTCGTCTTCCTTGTTCACGAAGCCGAAGCGGAAGGTTTTGATGTCCTTGGTATCCACTTCCGTGATGATTTTCACCACTTCAACAGGGATGGGTACATATGGATTCTGCATGTTACGTCTCTCCCTTACTGTTTCGAAATGTCTTCGACGATCTTACGGATATCGATGTTCACGGGGCAGTACATCACGCACCGGCCGCATCCGACACAGGCGATAGCCCCAAAGTTCTCGACATAGTAGCGGAATTTGTGCATGACCCGCTGGCGCCAGCGCTCTTTCTGTGAGGTGCGCGGATTATGACCCGAGGTTTCCTTGGTGAAGAGCGGGAACATGCAGGAATCCCAATTGCGGATGCGCTTGCCGTCGGCACCCTTCATCTCATCGCTGATGTCGAAGCAGTGGCAGGTCGGGCACAGGTAGGTACAGGTGCCGCAGGCCAGGCATTTCTGGTGGATGGTGCCCCAGAAGGGATGCTCGAAATTGGCGTCAAGCCAGGGCTTGATCTCTTTAGCCGGGATCTTGACCTTGATCTCGGATGCTGAAGCCTGTGCGATATTTTCTTTGGCGCTCTCGGCTGCCTTGTCGGCCTTGGTATCTCCGAAGTAGCTCAAGAGCTTGGCGCCTTTCTCGGTAATGAACTCGGCCAGATAAGTATCGCCCAACTCGGTCAGCAGGATATCCGCGCCGTCATTGGAGGTGGGGCTACCGCCCACCGAGGTGCAGAAGCAGGTTGCATAGGGCGGATGTACGCAGGCCAGGGCGATGACCGTGGTTTTGGCGCGCTTGTCGATATAGTAGGGATCCTTCCATTTATCCTGGTCGAAAAGCATGTCCAGGAGCGTGAAGCTGCGTGCATCGCAGGGCCGCGCGCCGAAGAGCACCGTCATCTGGGCTCCCGGGGCGTCCGAGGCGAATTGTCCGCCCTTGGGGGTGCGGGTATATTTGAGCAGGAGCTCGGAACGTGGGAACATGAAATTTTTGGGGGCATTCTTGGTGTTGGCAAAGGTGGTCAGAAACGTCGTTCCTTTTTGGACGGGCTTGAACAGAACGTTGTCCTCATCCTGCACCGGCGCATACACCACCATGTCAGCCGCGATCTTTTCGATTACCCCGGTCAATGCATCCTTTTTTATCAGCCTTTTTTCCATAGCGTTCTCAACCTTCATGCTTTTATAGGAGTCCAAGACCCTTGAGCAGCGGGGCCGCATCGACATTATGGAGCTTGAGCCAATTGGCAGGCCCGGGTAGCCCTAAGGCCAAGCCGATCAGTTCCGTGAAGTAGAAGACCGGCAGTTTCAAGTGCGCGCTGGCGCGCATATCCAGGTTGGCCATGCACACCGGGCAGGCCACGGCGATGCAGTTGGCATCCGCCTCCCGGGCCATCTTCATGAGTTTGTCCACCATGCCCGCAACAATGGGGGTCTTGCTGATGGTAAGGCTGCCGCCGCAGCAATCGGTCTTGTAGGACCATGGCTTCACATCGCTTCCCAAAGCGCTCAGAATTTTGTCCAGCAGCACCGGGTTCTCGTAATTGTCGAAGTTACAGACCTCGGGCGGCCTCAACAGCAGGCAACCGTAGTAGGAAACGGGTCTGAGTCCAGCCAGCGGCCGCGTCACCTTGGAGGCAAGTTTGTCCACGCCGATCTCGTTAAAGATGATGTCGATGGGATTGCGCACCGCAATCGATCCCTGATAGTGTCCTCCGACCAATGTTTCAATCTCACTTTTCAGAGCAGTGTCCGTATTGAGATGGTGCTGGGCGCTCTTGAAGCGATTGAAACAGGCGGCACAGGGCACCATCACGTCGAGATTGTCCTGCTCGGCGATCATCAGGTCACGAGCTGGCAGGGCCACCGAGAGCTTGAAGTTGGTGCTGTGAGCGCTGGTGGCGCCGCAGCAGGACCAGTCCTTGAGCTCATTAAGCTCAATGCCCAGCGCGGTGCTGACGGCGCGCATCGACTGGTCGTATTCCTTGGCCGTGCCATGCAGCGAACATCCGGGGTAGTATGAAACCTTCACTTGCGCGCCTCCTTACTTCGTTTCCTTGAAAATCTTCCGCACCGTCGCCATGTCCTTGGGTTTGGGCGAGATGAGGTGGAGCTTGCCCTTGCGGAACATATCCAGGCCCATGACCATATCCGAAAAGAGATCACCGGAGAGGAGCTTGTATTCCACCATCATCATAGGTTCGTTGATGCGGCCGTTGAACCAGATATTGTGCAGGAAGGACTTGTGGAACTTGAGGATGTTCTTTTCCTTGGCTGCGTAGCCCAGCTCTATGGCCATCTGACGCAGCGTGTCCATCATGTGGGCGATGTCAACCTGGTTGGGACAACGCGTGATGCAGGTCTCGCATGAGGCGCACAGCCAGATGGTCGAGCTGTTCAGGACCGCGTCCTTCAGACCCATCTGAATCATCTTGATGATCCGGTTGGGGTTATACTCCATGACCTGCGCCAAGGGGCAGCCCGCCGTGCACTTGCGGCAGTGATAGCACCGCTGTATGGGCACTCCGTGCATCCTTTCGTTCACTTCAGACAAAAAGCTCTTCATGGCTTCTCCGTATCCACACGTTTTATATTATGGGTTGTAGATAAAGTCTTCCGGGTCATGTTCCTTGTAGGTGCTCAAGGGCGGAACCTCGTCCATGGAGGCCCCGGCGCGTTGTTGGAAGAGTTCCAGCACGTCCTTGTCAAGCTTCTTGAGGAAGGTGCGTAGGTCCACGCCCATGGGACAGACCGAGATGCAGGAACCGCAGTCCACACAGCGCCCAACCATGTGGAAGAGACGCAGCATCTGGAACAGGGCCGTGTCGGTCTTGTCTTCGCTCAAACCCACAAACTGAGGCTGAGTCTGCTCCACGAAGCAGACCTTACAATAGCAGGACGGACAGGCCTGACGGCAGGCATAGCAACGGATGCACTTGTCCATCTCCTTGACGAAATAAGCCCAGCGCTCCTCGGTGGAAAGCTGCTCATGCGCCGTGACCTTATCGTATTCCTTATCGGCGGCTAAAGCCGGGGCGTTCTCGCCGGTCATGATGTCGGAGATGACCGGGTTATTGAAGCGGCAGGTCAGACAGTTGTCGGCCAGGACATCTTTGAGGGCCACCTTCTTATCGCCGGCGGAGGTTTTGATATTTAAATCGCCGCCTGAAAGCGTGCCATCGATGATATCAGCACCGCCGATGGCCAGCCCAAGCTTCTTGCGATCAACATAGCCCGTGCAGGGCACGCCCAAGATTACGACATCTTCCCTGGTATACTGTTTTTCCTGGAGATGGATCACAATGGACCGGCTGGTGCACCCTTTGGCCACTACGCCTACGACCTTGGTCTTGCGGTCGTCCGGATTCTTGATCTTTTTCTGCGCCTCTTTATGGGCCGAGAGGATATCGTGTACATACTTGGCCAGATTATGCACGCAGTAGGCGTTCCAGACAAGCTTGTCGGCCTCTTCAGGCGTGGTGATGAAGCATGGCGTGGCGGTCAACGGCAGGGTGCCCTGCTCGTAGCCGATGATCACATCGACCTTCTTGTCCGTCAGGAGCTTTTTGGCCTCTTCTCTGAGTTTCTTTTCGATCTTTTCCACGGTTTATCCTCTTACAGGGTTTTTACCAGCTTAGTCGCCGGGCCTAGTTGCTTGACCTTGGCCGTGACGCCTTTGATGACCTGGGCAAAGCGTTCGCCTTCGGAAGCGGAAACCCAGGTAAACAGGGTGCGGTCGCTCTCGACGCCGATGTATCCCAGGAAACGTTTGAGCATGGCGAACTTGCGCCGGGCATGATAATTCCCACTGATATAGTGACATTCGCCCGGGTGGCAGCCAGAAACCAAGACGCCATCGGCGCCTTCCTGCAGGGCCCGCATGATATAGAAGGGATTGATCCTGCCGGTGCAGGGCACACGCACGATGCGCACGTTAGGCGGATACTGGATCCTGCTGATGCCCGCCAGGTCGGCCCCGGCATAGGTGCACCAGTTGCAGACGATTGCCACGATCTTGGGTTCCCAGCCTTCTTTTGCCTTTGTCTCAGCCATATCTACTCCGTTCAATCAATATTCGCCGGTTCAATGGGGCGCACAATCCGCCCCTACCATGTTCTAATACAAGGCCCCGATCTGCGTGATGACCTCTTCGTTGGTGAAGCCGTTCAGATCGACCGCGTTCATGCGGCAGGAGGCCGTACACACGCCGCAGCCTTTGCACAGTACCGCGTTTACCACGGCACAGCCTTCGTTCGCATCCACGGCAATGGCGCCGAACGGGCAATTGGCCTCACACAGGCCGCAGGCCGCGCAGCGTTCCTTATTGACATAGGCGGTCTTGCCTTCGGCCTCGATGAAATCCTTGGTCAGAATGGTCGACGCACGGCTGACGGCCGCATTAGCCTGGACGATGGAATCCTCGGAAAGCTTGGGGGCATGCGCCATGCCGCACATGAAGACGCCGTCGGTGGCGAAATCAACCGGCCTGAGCTTGACGTGCGCTTCCAGGAAGAATCCATCCTGGTTGGTCGGAACTTTCAGCATCTTGCCGATTTCTTCATTGGTCGGATTGGGCACCGTGCCAACGCTCAAGGCCAGCAGGTCGCTCACAAGCATCACATAGTCGTTCAAGATCGGATCAAAGACGCGGATGGAGAGCTTGCCGCCTGCCTCGCTTACTTCCGGTTTGCGGTCCTCATCGTAGCGGATGAACTTGACGTTCAGCTCGCGCGCCTTCTTGTAAAAGTCTTCCTTGAGACCGAAGGTCCGCACATCGCGGTAGATGATGGTGACATCCTTTTCCGGATCCATTTCTTTGAGTTTCAGAGCGTTCTTCATGGCCTCGCTGCAGCAGTAGCGGCTGCAATACGGGCGTTCCTTGGTGCGCGATCCCACGCACTGGATCATGACCACGCTGTCCGCCTTGGCGGCCTTGGCGTCATTCTTGGCCAGGAGTTCTTCCAGATCGCGCTGCGTGATCACCTTGTCCGATGAGCCGTGCAGGTATTCATTGGTCTCGAGTTCATAGGCACCGGTGGCGACGATGACCACCCCATGCTCGAACTGGGTCTGGCCTTCCTTGGTATTGATCGTGGTTTTGTAGTTGCCGATGAAGCCTTCGATCTTCTCGATTTCAGCGCCGGTATAGGCATGGATGAGCTTGTTCTTCTTAACCTTCTTAATAAGTCCGTCCAGGTGCTTGACCGTATTCAGGCCTTCTAAGGTGTAATGCAGCTTGGCGTAGTTGCCGCCCAGCTTCTTTTCCTTCTCTACGATATGCGATTCGAAGCCCTGATCCGCTAAGGAAAGCGCGGCGGTTATGCCGGCCAGTCCACCGCCGATGATCAGGGCGGCATGGTTGACCGTGAGCTGGCCTGGCTTGAGAGGTTTGAGGTATTCGGCCTTGGCCACGGCCATGCGCACGAGGTCCTTGGCCTTTTCCGTGGCTGCCTCGGGCTCATGCATGTGCACCCAGGAGTTCTGGTCACGGATATTGGCCATCTCAAACAAGTAGCGGTTCAGGCCCGCCTTTTCGCAGTTCTCCTGGAACAGACCCTCATGCGTACGCGGCGAGCAGGACCCCACCACCACGCGGGTCAGGTTCTGCTCCTTGATAACCTCGCCCATCTTGACGGCCGTGTCCTGGGAGCAGGTAAAGAGGTTGTCCGTAGCAAAGACGACATTGGGCAGGGTCTTGGCGTATTCCACAACCTCGGGCACATTGACCACGCCGCCGATGTTGATGCCGCAGTGGCAGACGAATACGCCCGTGCGCGGACCGAGACCTCTCAGATCCTTTTCCATGGGCAACTCGACCTCGCTTACCATGGTGCCCCGTCTATCGGCCAAAAGACCGGACGCGCAGGCCGCGGCACTGCTGGCTTCCATGACCGTCTCCGGGATGTCCTTGGGACCGCCGAACGCGCCGCAGACAAAGACACCATCGCGGCTGGTGACCACCGGGTTTTCAAGCTGCGTAGCGCAGAAGCCGTGCTCCTCAAGCTCGATACCCAGGGCGTCAGCCAGAGGCTTGGCATCCTTGGGAGGGGTCAGACCGACCGAGAGCACCACCATATCGAATTCTTCTTCGATGAGTGAGCCGTCTTCGAGTACGTATTTAATAAGCAGGTTCTTGGACTGCTGGAGCTCCTTGACCGCCGAGGGCATGGAGCGGATGTAGCGGATGCCGTACTCATCCTTGGCGCGATTGACGAAGCGGTCGAAGTCCTTGCCGTGGGCGCGGATGTCCATGAAGAAGATGGTGGGCTCCAGGCCCTTGGCGTGTTCCTTGCCGATGATGGCCTCTTTGGTGGCGTACATACAGCACACCGATGAGCACCAGGAGTTATTGCAGGAGGTGTCACGCGAACCCACGCACTGAATAAAGGCCACCTTCTTGGGTTCCTTACCGTCCGAAAGGCGCTGGACATGACCGAAATAGGGGCCCGAGGCAGACAGGATGCGCTCGAACTGGATGCTTGTGACCACGTTGTCATAGATGCCGAAGCCGAATTCACCGCGGATGGAGGCATCGAAGGTCTCGAAGCCCGGCGCCGCGATGACCGCGCCCACTTCGACCTCTTCCTGAGCCTCGATATCATTGTGACACACGGCCTTGGCGATACAGGCCTGCACGCACTGGTAACATTCGCAGCAGATGCCGCAGGATAGGCAACGGTTAGCCTCCAGCTTGGCGGCCTCCTCACTCATGCCCTTGATGACTTCTTCGAAATTGGTGGCACGAAGCTTGGGGTCCAGATGCGTCATATGCACGCGCTTGGCCTTGGGTTTGCCGCTGACATTACCAGGGTCGGCCACGCCTTCCTTCCAGTTGCGGGCTCTTCCGGCCCCAATTTCTTCACCTTTGAGGTAGCGGTCGATGGAGATGGCAGCCTCTTTACCGGCATTGACTGCCTTGACCACGGTCTGCGGACCGGTTACGATATCGCCACCAGCGAACACACCCTCCACATTGGTCTGGAAGGTCACGGCATCGACGTCGATATTGTTCCACTTGTTGACGGCCACGCCGCTGGTCTTGGTGATGAAGTCCAGATCGCCGGCCTGTCCGATGGCGGGCACCACGGCGTCGCATTCCACGATGAATTCCGAGCCCTTGACCGGCACCGGACGGCGGCGGCCGCTGGCGTCCGGTTCACCGAGTTCCATGCGCTGGCATTCGATGCCTTTGACCTTGCCGTTTTCCCCGATAACCTTGAGCGGCGCCACCAGGTAATTCATCTTGATGCCTTCCTCGATGGCCTCCTCGATCTCTTCGGCCGCAGCCGGCATCTCGGCCCGTGTGCGGCGGTAAAGGATGAAGACGTCCTTGGAACCGTGGCGCACGGCCATGCGTACGGCGTCCATGGCCACGTTGCCGCCGCCGATGACCGCCACGCGGTCGCCCAGATAAACCTTCTCGCCCAAGTTGAGACGTTTGAGGTAGTCGATGCCGTGCACCACGCCTTCCAGATCCTCGCCCGGGATATCGAGCTTGCTGGAGATATGCGTGCCACAGCCGATGAAGACGGCGTCGTTGTTTTTCTTGAGCTCATCCAAGGTGATGTCCTTGCCGACGCGCGTATTGCACTGGATCTTGACACCCAAGTCTTCGATGATCTTGATCTCGGCGCCAATGATGTCGCGCGGCAGGCGGTATTCGGGGATGCCCAAGGTCATCCAGCCGCCCGGAATCGGAGCCGCTTCATAGACGATCACATCATAGCCTTCAATGGCCAGGTAATATGCCGCGGTCAAACCGGCCGGGCCGGCGCCCACGATGGCGACCTTCTTGCCCTTCTTTTCCTTGATCTCGGGCATGAACTTGGTGGCGTCGAAAAGGTCCAGATCGGCTACGTAGCGTTTGAGGTGCATGATGTCGATAGGTTCGTCTACGGTACCGCGTTTGCATGCCTCTTCACAGGGGTGGTTGCAGACGCGTCCGCACACGGCCGGGAAGGGGTTCTCCTGCTTGATAAGCTTCAGGGCCTCCTTGTACTTACCCTGCTGGATCAGAGCGATATAACCCTGTACGCTGATATGGGTAGGGCAGGCCGCCTTACACGGTGCGGTGCCGCGTTTATCGATAGCGAAACCCGAGGGAATAGCCTGCGGGAAGTGACGGTAAATGGCCTTGCGCTGTCCAAGATTCTCGTTGAAGTCCGAAGGCACGGTCACCGGACAGACATTGGCGCAGTCTCCGCAGCCCGTACACTTTGAAAGATCAACGAAGCGCGGGGCGCGTGTAAGCTTGACCTTGAATTTGCCCGGTTTACCGTCTACGGCCGTAACCGTGCGGCGGGTCATAATTTCGACATTCGGATGCCTTCCGACCTCCACGAGCTTGGGGGAAAGGATGCAGGCGGAACAGTCGTTCGTCGGGAAGGTCTTGTCGAGCTGGGCCATGACGCCGCCGATCGATATCCCGTTTTCAACGAGGTAGACCTTCATGCCAGAGTTCGCCAGATCAAGGGAGGCCTGGATGCCTGCAATACCCGATCCGACCACCATTACTGCGCCGATTTTTTCAGTGTCTTTGCTCACCTGACCCACCTTGTATTGAATGAAGTCTCATTTTTCTATCTATTTATGTAAATCATAAAAACGCCGGGGGTGTCAAGTTATTGTTGCCCGGATTAAGGGAAGATCATTGACAAATCAATCAATAATGCGATAAGCGCGGGGCATGTCTAGACCGCAACCATCCCTGGTCTTTGCTGATCAGGCGGGAAACATCATGGATTTCGAACCGCTGGCGATGGTGGGGCGCAGTGGTGATTATTTTCTACCCTTACGCGATGATGAAGTGATCGCCCTGCCGCCCGGGGCACAGATGTATGTCCTACCTGACAGACATCCCATGGGCGTCGTACGCGAAACGGGCGAGATCGTGGTGCTGAAAGAGAATCCATATGCGCCGGGTACACCTGCCCTGGCAGTAGCGGTTTTCCTGCCGGCCGCCTATACCCAGACCTATCTGGGGGCCTGGGAGAAGAATCCCGATGCCGGGATATTGCCGCTCTTTGCCTATACCGCCGTGGGCTGGCAGGACGGTTTCGTCACCACGGCTATGCGGGTTGACCCTTCCCGGCGGCAAGACCCGGACCTGTTCGATCATGCCAAAGTACGCGCCGGGATCCAGACCTGGCAACAAGAACTGCCCCACAACCGGCTGGTAAAACATCTTACGCACTGCGCGCTTGGCTATGGGTGTCCGGCCGCCCTTAATCTTTTCCAGGGCCGCGAGGAGGGACCACTGCCGACCTCGCCCGGGTGCAATGCCGGGTGCTTGGGGTGCATTTCTCTGCAGGAATCGTGTGAGCCGCCATCACCACAGGAACGCATCGCCTTTGTCCCAACTCCGCAAGAGATCGCCGAGGTGGCGCTCAAACATATCATGAGAGTCGATGAACCGGTAGTCAGCTTCGGACAGGGATGTGAGGGTGAACCTTTGCTGGCGGCCGATGTCATCCGCGAGGCCATCCGAATCATACGCTCCCGGACAGCCAAGGGTACCATCAACCTCAATTCCAATGCCAGTCTCCCGTTAAAAATAGCCGAGCTGGCCGATGCCGGATTGGACAGCCTGCGCATAAGCATGAATTCCGCCCGCAGCGAAACCTATCATGCCTATTTCAGGCCGCATTATGCATTCGACGAGCTTATACTGAGCGCCCGCGAGATGAAACGCCGCGGCAAGTTTGTTTCGATCAATCTGTTTGTCTTTCCGGGGTTAACTGATGCACCCAAAGAGGCCCAGGCCCTGCAGGACTTCATCACTCACAGCGGCGTCGATATGATCCAGTGGCGCAATTTGAATATCGATCCTGATCTTTACCTGGAAACACTGAATCAGAGGCTCCCTGCGGGCATCGGCATCCGCGCCATGATCGAGCGAATCCCCATCCGCCGCGGCTACTTTAATCCCTATCTGCCGCGACAGACATCTCTTCGATCTTAAGACAGACCGTAATATCATGCATGCCAGAACATGGGGCTTTTAAGTCTTGCATCCGGCATGTCTTGAAGCTAATAAAAGGGCCATGCGATTTCTTTTGACCAACGACGACGGCATTTACGCCCAGGGGCTGGCGGCCATCAAACATGAGCTGGAGAAGCTGGGCGAGGTGGTGGTGATCGCCCCGGTAACCGAGCAATCCGCGGTTGGGCATGCCATCACCATATCCGATCCTTTGAAGGTGATCCCGATCCATCGCGCCGGCGAATTCTATGGATTCGGTATTACCGGCACCCCAGCCGATTGCGTGAAGCTTGGGGTTTCCTGCATCATGACCGAACCGCCGGACGTGGTGGTTTCAGGCATCAACAAGGGAGAGAACGTCGGAATCAATGTGCTGTATTCCGGGACGGTTTCCGCCGCGACCGAGGCCCTGATCTTGGGCTATACCGGGATAGCTCTGTCGGTTGACAATTACTTTCAACCCGACTATGACGCCGCCGGCATCTTCGGCGCACGTCTGGCCGAGTGTTTGGGACACCGTGAAAAACCCCTGTCGTTTGCGCTCAATATCAACTGCCCCTCTGGAACGCTCGATCAGATCCGGGGTGTGCGTATCACCCGTCAAGGAGATTCCCGTATCATGGACAACTTCGTACAGCGCACGGATCCGCGCGGGATTACCTATTATTGGCAGGCTGGCATGACCAAGGTCATCGATGAGACCGAGGACACCGACGCGGTCTGTTTACGCAATAAAATGATTTCCGTTACTCCTATCTATTTCAAACTGGGCTGTCAGAGTGAGGAAACCCTGGCAGGGGTCGATCTCGAGGGATTACTGCATGCTGAATGACTTGCAGGCCAGAATCGGATATACTTTTCACGATCAAGGACTGCTGCTGGAAGCGCTGACGCATTCGACCTATGCCAACGAACATCGTTCGGAAAGCCTCTTGGACAACCAGCGCTTAGAATTCTTAGGCGATACGATCGTCAACGCCGCCATTACCCGCAAGGTATTTCTTGCCTTTCCCGGCTGCGACGAGGGCCGGCTTACGAAGATCAGGGCCGAACTGGTCAGGGAAGACATGCTGGTGCGCATTGCGCTCCACCTCGATCTGGGACAGGCCTTGCGTCTGGGCAAGGGCGAAGAGCATGACGGCGGGCGCGAAAAACCATCGATCTTGGCTGATGCCTATGAAGCCCTGATCGGCGCCGTTTTTCTGGACAGCTCCTTCGAACAGGCCTGTGACGTGGTGGATAGCCATGTGGATGTAGCGGCCGGTGTCCTGTCTGATCTTCGGCTCACCGATTTCAAGAGCCTCCTGATAGAACATTGTCAAGCGCGTTTCAGGACGGTACCAGAACTGCAGGTGGCCGAAGAGACGGGTCCGGAGCATGGAAAAACTTTTGTGGTGGTGGTCCGGATCAACGGCGAGCTCATGGGCCGCGGCGAAGGAAGGAGCAAGAAACAGGCCTCACAGAAGGCCTGCCGGGAGGCGCTCAAATCGCTCAATTATCCCCTCTTGTAGTCCCGGTTTTTGTTTCGCACCTCGGGTGTCCTCATCGGTGCATATTCTGCGACCAGCGGCAATTTTCCCATCCATTCGGCCCGGGCGAGGTGGAAAGTGCGGTCCGGACATTTCTCAGCCACTGCCGCGCACCGCTTGACCGGCGACGGCTGCTCGCCTTTTACGGCGGTTCTTTCACGGGCATTGATGACCGGAGACTTGAAGAATACCTTACGGTCGCTCGTCAATTAATGCGGCAGGGGCTCGTTCATGGCAGCAAGGCCTCAATCCGTCCGGATCAAATTGATGCCGGACGGATCGATCGACTGCTGAGCGCCGGATTTGTGGAGCTTGAGCTGGGGGCGCAGTCTCTGGATGACGCTGTACTGGCCTCCAGCCATAGGGGACATACGGCCCGTGACACTATGGAGGCCGCGCGTCTCATCAAGGAGGCGGGGCTTGGGCTGGGCATACAATATATGCCGGGCCTGCCGGGCGAAGATCGTCCGAGTTTTCTCTCCAGCGTGGACGGTATTCTGGCCTTGAATCCCGACATGGTGCGAATCTACCCGACCGTCGTGCTTGCCGGTACCGTCCTGGAGGAACGCTACGCTAAAGGAGCATACACGCCGCTTACCTTGGACGAGGCGGTTGACAGGACCCTGTATGCCGCCGTTCGTTTGGAAAACCAGGGCGTGCGCGTGGTGCGGATGGGGTTGCCGCTGGTGGATTCACTCAAAGTCGTGGCCGGACCGGCGCACCCCTGTTTCGGCTTCCTGGTCAGGGCCCGCGGGTACTTCCACATGGCGTCGGCGGCTTTGAAAATGTTCGGTACGGGAGCGACGTTACGGGTGCATCCCCGGGATGTACCCGCCTTGCTCGGGCATGGCAGGGAAAACCAACGGCGTTTGAGTTTTGACTATTGCGCGCATGACACCGTGCCACGCGCCTGCGTGAGCGTCAATTTTTCAACAAATAATCCTTGTGTAACATTAAGGGATGTTATAGATCACATTCTATGAAGGCCGACGCTTATCAACCGCAGGCGGTGCCGGTCCTCCCGGAATTAGCTGATCATGTTCTGAGAATGGCCCTTGAGGACGATGTCTCGGTCGCCAAGCTCGCCGGACTGATCGAGAAGGATCAGGGCCTGACCGCTCGGATCCTCTCGCTGGCCAATTCGAGTCATTATCGGCGCTCGCGTACGATCTACACCGTACGGGATGCGGTCGTGGCCATGGGGTTGGATGCGGTCAAGACCGTGGCGTTGGGAATATGCGTACTAGACATGTTTCCGGCGGTCAAGGGGTCCGGACTGGACTACAAGGAATTTTGGCGGCATTCCATTGGTTGCGCCATTTACAGCCGCGCCATGATGGAGAGCCTGAACGAACGGCTGGCGAGCAAGGCCTTTTCAGCCGGGTTGCTGCATGACATCGGCAAGCTCATTCTGGACCAGGGCGATCACCAACTCTATGCCGGGGTGATCGAACAGGCCAAGGATGGGCTCAGATCACTCATCGATATCGAACGGGAGGTTTTGGGAATCACGCACGCAGACATAGGACGTAGCGTGCTTGAAAAGTGGGAGCTGCCGGGCATCTATGTCGAGAGCGTCTGGTGCCACCATGCCCCGATCCAGGTCATCGACGAAGATCAGTACCGTATTGCCGGAGTCGTGCATATCGCCAATATCCTGACTCATATGACCTTTATCGGTTCCTCGGGTAATAACTTCCCGGCCCGTATCACCAGTCCGCTGTTGAAACGTTTTCAGATTGGTGCCGATCTTCTGGATGACATCATGCTCACGGTACCATCCGAGATCGATGCCATAACCAAAGAATTAGGTGTAGGCAGGCCGCGTGAAGGCCTATTCCGGTTGATGAACCGTGCCAGCATGCGGCTCTCCGAGGTCTCTCTGGCTTTGCAGCAGAAAACCGCCAAAGCCGAACGCGCTGGCCGCCGGGCCGAAATCATCATCAACCTCATGTCCAGCTTGAACAAGGCCACTAAGATATCAGAGGCCCTGGAGACCGCGGCCGATCTCTTATGCAAGGCCGGCATCATCAACGGATTCTTAGGCGGGCTCAAGGCGCAGGGTCTCAACTTGGTCTACGAGATGCGCCCCCATGAAGCCCCACGTTTCATACGGGTCGGCGACGAGGAGCTCAAGGGCATGATCCTTTCCGGGGAGTACCCGGTGGGCATGAGCCTGGCATCCGGGACGTGCGTCTATCTCAACCCCCTGGACCAGGAAATGGGCGACGACCAGGCCCTGATATCAACCATCACGGTATCGATCGCCACGACCTTGAAGCGACTCTATGCCGAGGCCGCGCGTCATGAAGAGAGTGAAGTCCTTCGACAGGCCCTGGCCAACGCCGCTCAGGAAAAGAACAAGTCCGAAGAGCTCTTTTCCATCAACCGCGAGCTGATTGATGCCTCACCCATGGGATTGTGCCTGATCAATGAAAGGGGCGATCTCGGGACCGAGAACCCCATGTCGGCCAAGATACGGGAGACCCTAACCATTGCTGGGCCAAACATCCTGGACGCCCTTTCCAAGGACGACACGCATGCCGACTTGAAACGCGCCATTCAGGACCGCATCGAGGGCGACATCACCCTGCAGACCGGTAAGCAGGCTTTCCGGATCATCACCCGGCCAATCAAGGCCAATCACGGGACGCTCATTCTGTTGTGGGACATTTCCCATGATCTCGAACAGCAGAAGCGCATCTTCGCCTATGCCAAGATGAGCGCCCTGGGCAATCTGGCGGCATCCATGGCGCATAATATGAAAAGCCCCCTGGGCGCCGTTCAGGGTTTCACGACCATGCTGCAGGAGGACCTTGAAAAGGGCCGTATCAAGGTGATGCGGGGTAAGGCCGAGGATCAGGACTTCCCGGGCATGGTCGACACCATGCGGCAGGCGGCCGAGAACGTGCTCAGGATCGTGAACCAGCTCTTGAGTCTGAACAAGAAATGGGACAGCGCCCCGGTCATCACCAACCTGACGGCCTTCTGCGAAGAGTTGTTCCTCCTCGTGGCGCCGTTGGCGCGTTCCGCCAATGTCACCCTAAAGAAGGATCTGTCTGTTGAAACTGTCTTCATAAAGTCGCAGGCCCTGGAACAGGTTTTGATGAACTGTCTTATGAATGCCATCGCCGCTTCATCTTCGGAACAGGAGGTGCTTCTCAAGGTTTGGCGCGAAGAGGGGTTCATCTATTTTACGGTCATCGACAACGGCATCGGCATGCAGCCCGAGCAGATCGGCAAAATCTTCGAGCCCCTGTACACGGATTGGCCCTCACGTACCGGCATGGGTCTGGGCCTGTCTCTGGCGCGAGACATTGTCGATTCCATGGGCGGCCAGATCAGCGTGGTTTCAAAGCCCGGTAAAGGTGCGACATTTACCATCCGTATTCCCGAAGAGAAGTGAGCGGTATGCCGAAACGGATCCTGGTTGTAGAGGACGATCCTCTCTTCAGAAATTATCTCTATCAGGTCCTCAAGTATGATTTTGAGGTCACGGTGCTGGGGAATCCCCTGGAAGCCATCAGCACATTGAAAAAGAACGGTTCCGACCTCTTGATCACCGACCTGAGAATGCCTGAGATGGACGGCCGGGAACTGGTGGAGAAGGTGCATGCCACCATCGACCCACACCTGCCGGTGCTCGTCATCACGGCCTTTGAGGACGACTGGCCCATTGACGCCGCCCTGACAAAGCATGTCTTCACCTACCTGCGCAAAGGCGCCTTTCTGCCCAGCGAGCTCAAGCAAAATGTCGAAAAGGCCATGGAGATGCATTCGGCCCTGCAGAGCGCGCAGGAGGTCAGAAAGGGCGGGGAAGCCGATTTCTATCGCGCCATCCTCAATAATTCTCCCAATGCCTTTTTCATCACCGAGACCAATCTCAAACCGGTATTTCTGGGCAAGGGATTTCAGCGTCTGACCGGGTTCAACCTGGATCGCATCCCGGGGACGCTTCTGGATATCATGGACCCTGCTACGCGTTCTGAAGTTAAGGAAACCGTAAGTGAACTGCATCCGGGTCGCCTGGAGCAGCGCAAGATCGTGTTCAAGCGCACCGACGACACCGAGATCCCGGTGGATGTGTGGTTGTCCCTGGTGAATGTCGGACAGTACGATCTGATTCTCGGGATCGGCAGGCCGGACATCATCCACGAACCGCGTGACATCGAACCTCTGCAGGCCGAAATAAAACGCCTGCACACGATCATCGATCAGAAGTCGAGCGAACTCCAGGCCCTTCAGGACCGCGTTACCCGTATCGCCAGCGATGCGCGCGGCATCATCGTCTGGCTGGATGATAAGTGCCGCTGTGTATATGTCAATTCCGAGATCGAGCGCATTCTGGGGTATCCCGCCCAGGAATATATCGATAAGGACATCGAATGGAGTACGCTCCTTCATCCCGATGACGTCCATGTCGTGGAGGACATACGTGGCGCCGTTGAAGCCGGACGAACCTTCATGGAAGGCGAGGTGCGCGCCTACACCCGTTCCGGGTACATGATCTTTCTGGCCTGGCACGCGGCCATTCAGTATCAGGCTAACGGCGCCCTGCGCAGTATGGACCTGATCGCGGAAGACATAACGCAGTGCAAGGTGGCGGAAGAGGAGTTGCGCAAGGCGACCTTGAGGATTCAGGAGCTCTACGGCAATCAGCTCCAGGAAATGAGGGATTCCGAAGAACGTTACCGCCTCATTGTGGAGGGTTCCCAGGAGGTGATCTTCTCCATGGACAGCGAGTGCCGGGTTATCTATATGAACCGACAGGGACTCAAAGCCCTGGGGCTTACCATGGATGAGGTACTGGGGCACCCCTGCAACGAATTCATCTCGGATGATTTTTCCCAGTCAAAATTGTGCCGCGTGCTCGAAAATCTGAACACCACGGAGGACATCGAAAGATTCAACCTCAGCGTCGATACGCCCGGAGGCAAACGCGTCTGGAACATCACCCTGGGAAGCCTGAAGGTCGGATCCAAGATCGAGTACATGTGCGTGGCCCGCGACATTACCGAGGAGTTTTCCAATTTCAAACGACTGCGGCTTCTGGCGAATATCGAGCACTACAGCGCCGATGCCATCATGGGATTGGACCTGGACCGGCATATCATCTCGTGGAATCAGGGCGCATCCATGATGTTGGGGTGGAGCGAGGACGAGATCATCGGCAAGTCGGCCTATACCATCATCCCGGACGAGAAGCGCCGCGAGGCCGAGGAAGTTTTGGATATTGTTATCGAGCGCGGCTTTATCAAGAACCTCGAGACCCGCCGGTTGACGAAAAGCGGCCAGGCCTTGGATGTGGCCCTGACCATGACGGCCATCAAGGACGATAAGGGCGGCTTGGTTGGTTTTTCGGCCATGATCAAGGACATCTCGGAACAGAAGAAAATGGAAGCCGCGCTGGTGCAATCCGAGCGTCTGGCCGCCACCGGTAAGCTGGCCGCCAGTATCGCGCACGAAATCAACAACCCGCTTTACGGCATACGCAGCTGTCTGAACCATGTGCTCAATACCGAGGATAAGAAGCAGATCGATACCCAGTTCGTACGGCTGGCCATCAAGGAGACCGACCGCATCGCCGAGCTTATCCGCAACATGAAGACCTTCTACATGCCCACCGAAGGCAAGATCCTTGAGATCGACATTAATGAAATACTGCGCGAGGTCTTTGCCTTCAACCGCAAATATCTTGAAGAAAACCGCGTGCGCCTGGAGTTCCTCGATGGCGTATGCCCCCTGATCCAGGGCGTGCCGGAGCAGCTCAAGCAGGTTTTCATCAACCTCATCACCAACGCGGTGGAGGCCATGCCGCATGGCGGAGGGCTGTCCGTGGCCACGGAGACCGCCTTTGATGAGAAATCCGTGCAGGTTGTCTTCACCGATACCGGCGTCGGTATCGCCAGCGACGATCTGCCGCGCATCTTCGAGATGTTCTATTCCAAGAAACCACACGTCAAGGGCGTGGGATTGGGCCTTTCGGTGAGCTACGGCATTATCAAGCGTCATGGGGGCCGCATCGACGTCAAGAGCGATGAGGGCCAGGGCACGATCTTCACGGTAACCTTGCCGGTCAAGACCGAATGGGGCCGGCAGCTGCAACTCGACCTGCACTGACATGCCGCCCTTCCATTCCGGTTTCGTAGCCATCATCGGCCGTCCTAACGTCGGCAAATCCTCTTTTCTCAACTATGTCCTGGCCGAGAAGCTTTCCATCATCAGTGCGAAAGCCCAGACCACCCGCAACCGCATCCTGGGCATTCTCAATACGCCCGGCTCCCAGGTTGTCTTCCTGGATACGCCAGGCATCCATACACCGCACAAGGAACTCAACCGCATCATGGTGGAAAAGGCTTCTGCATGCCTCAACGACGCGGATCTCGTCCTGGTGATGGCCGATGCCACCCAAGCATCCGCGGAGTTCGGCGCCGTTACGGAATACCTGCATCAGGCAGGCAAGCCTGCAATCCTGGCGCTCAACAAGATCGATCTGATCCCCCAGAACGCCATGCAATCCAAACTGGATGAACACCTGCAAGGCTTCCCGTTCCTGCACGGCATCGGAATATCCTGTACGACCGGCGCGGGCATCGATACCCTGATGTCTCTGATCACGGCACAGCTTCCTGAAGGCCCGCGCTTTTTCCCCGAAGACCAGCTCACGGACCTGAGTGAACGTTTTCTTTCCGCCGAGATCATCCGCGAAAAGGTGTTCAACCTGACTCAGCAGGAGATTCCCTATGCCGTGGCGGTCGAGATCGAGCAGTTCAAAGAGGGTGATCCCACCTATATCAATGCCGTCATTCACGTGGAACGGGCGGGGCAGAAGGCCATCGTGATCGGTAAAAAGGGGGCCATGCTCAAAGAGATCGGCACCCAGGCGCGGCTCGATATCCAACGGCTCATCGGAACCAGGGTATTCCTGGAACTGTTCGTGCGCGTGACCAAGGACTGGACCAAGAATCCGCATGAATTGAAACGCTTGGGGTATAACTGATGCTGATTGCCATCGTCGGCCGGCCCAATGTGGGCAAATCAACTTTGTTCAACCTGCTCGTACGCGAAAACCGCGCCATCGTGGGTCCCCAGCGCGGCATCACCCGCGACCGCATCTACGGCCGCTGGGAAATCGATGAAAGCATCAGCGTGGATGTCGTGGACACGGGCGGATATGATTCGCTGGCCGGCGGCCAGATTGAGCTGTCCATGCGCGACCAGACCCTCCTGGCCATTGAAGAGGCCGATCTGATCGTCTGCCTCTTAGATGCCCGCGCCGGGGTGACGGCCGATGACTTGGCCCTGGTGCGCATCTTACGAGAATCCCAGGCTGATGTGATCTATGCGGCCAACAAGGTCGATGACCCGGCCTCAAACCTCGGCACGGCACAGCTCTACGAACTGGGGCTGGATGGTTTTATCGAGATATCGGCCGTCAACAACCGGGTCGGTGGCCTGGCCGAGGCCGTGCGTGAACGCATAGCAAACCAACCAACCCAAGCGGTCCAGGATTCATCGGCCATCCGCGTGAGCATCCTGGGACGGCCCAATGTCGGCAAATCCATGCTCCTAAACCGCATCACCGGCACCGAGCGCGCCATTGTCTCACCCATCCCCGGCACCACGCGCGATTATGTCGATATCCGCATAACCCACCAGGAAAAAGACTACGTCTTCATCGATACGGCCGGGGTTAGACGGCGCTCGCATATCGACGACCGGCTGGAAAAGGTCAGCGTCATGCGCTCGATCCACAATGTCGAGCATGCCCAGGTAAGCCTGTGCGTCATGGACGCCACCGAGCCCCTGACCGACCAGGACCGCAATCTGCTGGGGATAATCCTCGACCGCGGCCGGGCCTGCGCCATCGTGATGAACAAGAGCGACCTGGTCGACGCCAAACAGAAGGCCGACATCCGCGACAAGATGAAGCTGGTGCTCAGGTATGTCCCGGATATCCCAATCCTCTTCACCTCGGCCCTGACCGGCAAGCAGGTGGTCAAGATCTTCGCCCTTATCGATACACTTTACGCCAAGACCACCACCGAGGTGCAGACCGCGGTGCTCAACAAGGTCCTGCAGGAGGCCACCAACAAAATGCATCCGCCCTCGATCAAGGGCCGGCGCGTCAAACTCTTCTACATCAACCAGACCGGCACGGCGCCGCCACACTTCCGGATCGTGAGCAACCACCCGGACTTCGTTTCCGAGTCCTATACCCGCTACCTGAGCGCGGCCATCAAGAAGGGCTGCGGCTTAGAAGGCATTCCCATCAAGATCCATTTCGTGGGGAAGTAATTCCAATTCCAGATCAAGCGCTCACTTTGTCGGCTGCGTCATCGGCTCCTCAACGTACGCAAAAAGTACGTCTGCGTCGCCTCTTCCTGGCCTTCTCGTGATCATCTTGATCTGAAAATGGAATGTAGGCTATCCGACACCGCGCCGTCAAGATGGCGCCAATCTCAGCTCTCTGGTGCCCTGCAATAATCCGTAGTTGACAAAAGCCTCCTGAACAATCAGAATCTCTCCCGTCCCAGTACGCACGGGGCTTATATATTGTTGTGGAGGAGGATTTCATGTTTCGGCGGCGCCGCATCGTAGAGGCCGGTAAGCACGACGATCTGGGTTCTATTGAGCGCAATTTCCTGCCAGCGGCCCTGGAAATCCAGGAAACCCCGCCTTCCGTCATTCCCGCGAAAGCGGGAATCCAGGTTTCACCTGTTCCGGCTTCCAGCCCTTCTCATTCCCTCTCCCCCGGTGTACCCGCCAAGCGGGTCTTGGGGAGGGCCGGGGAGAGGGGGGCGAATTTTTCACCTTCTGAATCTTCTTCCGGACATCCTGAGCCCTTCGTTCCTCAGGATAAACTCCGCGAAGGATCTCACAGCAACGTAGGATGGGTGGAGCGCAGCGCAACCCATCAACCCATTGAGACATCATCCTTATCTGATCTTCTCGAAAAAACAATCAATTATGGGAAAGAGATGGGTTACGCAGGCTCCACCCATACATGAGCTGAAAGCGCTGTTTCGCCTGGTCATTGTGTCGCCAAGCTTATCAGATCGTCAAAGGTCCTCGGCTTCTGAGGGTTGTCCCAAAAGTCCTTCACCAGCGAAGCTGCGTTGCTCAAGCCTCTCGATCTCAGGAAACTGGTGTGACGAAGCATCTTCCCCACGATCGTGAAAGGAATGACCTCCAAATGGCCGTCCACCATGCAGTGGATATTTCGGTCCATCTTTCCGAGCTGAAAAAGGCCAAGGCTGTTGAGCCTTGAGTCAATGTAGACGTTCCAGAATTCCTCCAATTTGACCTGTTCCATATCAGCGAGAATGGCCTTTTTGGCCTCCGAGAATCGGAACGAAGGGTTGATGCAGTCAATGATGTGGGTGAATTCATGCAGCAAGATATATCGGTACTCTGGCAGGCAAGGTACCTCTCGAGTCATTTGAAGGATGACCTGCTTCGTTTCGGGATAGTGTTTGATCCTTGCGGGCGATGACTGCATATTGGTTATTTCTTCGATGATTAGTTCTTGCACTGAATCAGCAAGGGAGGGGTCGAGGGGGTGATTCTCAATGACGGCACGGAGGAAGTCGTGGTCTGGTGCCACGTGATCTGGATCTATGATGTTCATTCTCTTTGGCGAACAGTGTTTATCCTGGTCAGTATAAGAACCCATAAAAACCATTGGGGTCTTGCTTTTTTACGTCATGTTTAAATACATGCAAATAACAAGATCTGCCCCCTAGGTTCATACTCAATAGGCAACCATAACCCAAAGTTTGACGTTGTCGATGCCAATAACTTCAGTTCCATAATTATTGGCTGCATTTATAATGGCAAATCTAACGGTTGTGCCGGCGACTGAAGATATATCAAAATTGACCGTTGAACTGCTGATATGAAGCACTAAATCCGGAATGCCAACTGCATAAATGGTGGCAGGGCCAACTAATGTTGGAGTGTTTATTTTCGGGACAGCTGTCGTGGGGTAGATGCCGACTCTGGCCGAGGTATTGAAACCACCATCCACACCACCCTTCGCGCCGATATCGTAGGTGAAGGTCGCCGTTGAAGCTCCTGCCGGGATCGCAACATCCTGGTACAACACGCAAGTGATGAAAGCGTCACCACCGCTTGTCTGCGCAACACTGCCTAGGGCTATTTTCGTCCCGTCTGTCGCGTCAAACCCTGGCAAGCCGGTTGTTGCATCAGTCCCCGGAGCCGTAACACTGCGGCAACAACATGATCCGCCTATACCAACGGGAAAACTAAAAGACGTTGTCCAACCGAACAGATCTGATTCGAAGGAACCGTTGATAATAAGATCGATTGTTTCTAATGCCTCAATCAAGACAGTGGAAGGCTCACTGGAGAATCTTCCATCAGACACGATTAGCTGTGCGATATAGTTTCCAGGGACGTCGGGCGTGAAGGTTGGATTGACGCTCGTTGGATCGGACAAAACGGCGCTACTTCCTGAAGGGATGCTTGTCAGCGTCCACAAGTAGGATACAATGTCACCGTCCGGATCGGTTGAATTTGAGGCGTCCAGAGTAACAATAATTCCTTCCGCCACTGTCTGGTCAGGTCCCGCATGGGCCACTGGTGGTCTGTTGGTTATGATATGCCATGTCTGTGTATCAATTCCGTTTGCATGAGTAACAGTGACCTTGAGATCGTGTTCGCCGCTCTGGGCCGTATAGGTATACGATGAACCTGTATTTGAAAGGGTTCTTTCGTCCAGGGTCCAAGCATAGGTACCATTGGACGGAAACACATCCACGCTGAATGTCAACTGTTCGCCATATGCTATCTCAATTTGGTTGGTATTCGGCGACTTGGATATAATACACCCACTCAGCATAGTAATAAGTATAGTAATCAGGATTCCTGTGGGCTTCTTCATTTTTGCCCCCTCATAAATGACGGCATAATTACAGTTGGCCGAAATTGTATTTTTATCTCTTTGAATTATAAGAATATTCTCAGGAATGTCAAGGAACCATGTATACCTGGGGGGCAGGTTTTGATTTTTGCGGCAAATTTTAATATTTGTAAATAAAAAGACCTGACCACACCACTTCGTTTCTTGGTAAAGACCAACCGCCAGTTCACCAGTCCAGGTCCTCATCGCATTCCTTTACGGGAGTCTCAATCTCTTTCCTGATAGGATCACGCATGCCGGGTATGGATTTGAGATATAAGGTTTCTTGTATCGCGCTCCAATCATCTTCGGAAATAAGAACTGCCGAGCCCCTTTTCCCTACGATCTGAATCGGCTCATGGGATTCCTTCACCTCTTTTACAAGGCGATAAAAACGCTTTCTCTCTTCTGTAGCGGTCAGAATAACATAGGAATAACAAAGGGGACACCCTTCAATAATTTAAAAGACAACCTGACGGCAGATGTGATGTAGGGAAAGCCATGCCACGCCAAGCCCGCATCGATGCGCCCGAGGCGCTCCACCATGTCATCGTCCGCGGCATCGAGCGCCGCGAGATTTTTCGGGATGAGGAAGACCGGCTGGATTTCCTACGGCGCATAGCCGTGCTCCTGACCGAGACACGCACGACATGCTTTGCCTGGGCATTGATGAACAATCACGTTCATCTTCTGCTTCAACCCGGGGATGAACCGATGGCCACGTTCATGCGGCGACTGCTCACCGGCTATGCCGTGCACTTCAACCACCGTTATAAGAGACATGGCGCGCTTTTTCAGAACCGCTACAAGTCGATCCTCTGTCAGAGGGAAACCTATCTTCTGGAGTTGGTGCGTTACATCCACCTGAATCCACTGCGTGCAGGGGTCGTAAAAGATATGCGGGAACTCGATACCTATGCCTACTGCGGCCATGCTGCCCTGCTAGGAAAGATACCCTATGGCTGGCAGGAGACGGAATTTGTCCTGGATCAATTCTCTTCCCGCACCATCAAACAGGCCCGCATGCACTATCACGCCTACATGGAACAAGGTGTCGGTCAGAAGCGGCCCGATCTCGTAGGGGGAGGTTTGAGACGCAGTTTGAAAGGCTGGTCTGAAGCTCCCCGTGGAGAAATAGTGAAGGGGGATGAGCGGATACTGGGTGACAGCACATTCGTACAGAAAGCACTCGCAATAGCGGAAGAACGTCTGGAACGACGGATACAGCTGCGCATGCGCGGATTTGGCTACAAAGAGCTGTCCGGTTATGTCGAAAAAGTGCTGGGTGTACCCAAAGACACCGTCTTCGCCCATGGCCGGACTGCCGTAATCTCCAGGGCGCGCAGTCTTTTTTGTTATTGGGCGGTGAAGGAACTGGGTGCAAAGCCCGTGGAACTGGCGCGGGAATTCGATCAAACCCCGCCGGCCATTACTGTCGCCGTGCGACGAGGTGAACGCTTGGCAGAGGAAAACGAGTACGTGTTCGACAAGTCTGAGTTATTTAGATGTTGAAGATCGTCCCCTTTACTTCCCTCTCCTCCTGCTATAATCTGGCCGGGACGATGGATAAAACGCTTAACGTTAGGCATGAAAATAAGGAGATTATATGTGGAGCCAAGAAAAAGTTCTTCGAGTAGCGTTCTTGGTCGGTGCGATTACAGATGCGCTGGCTATCTTCCCGATGCTCATCCCGTCTCTTGCAAAGCTTCTTTGGGGGTTTGAAGATGCATCGGGGGCATACCAATTTGCCATGGGCTACGGTGCGTCGCTCATGCTTGGATGGACAGTGCTGTTGATTTGGGCGTATCAAAAGCCTCTGGAGCGTAAAGTCGTGGCTGCTCTCACGGTTCTTGTAGTCTGCGGCCTTGTTCTCACCGAGATCGTGGCTGTCCTTTCAGGGCACCTTGCAGCAGGGCGCATGCTACCCACGTGGTTTCTACAAACAATCCTCTTGGGCTTGTTTGCTGGTGGGTTTCACTATGTCGAGCTCAGACATTGGCGCGAGCGGCTGGCCTAACAATGGCATTCAGGCGGACGCAGAGGTGCCGCGCCGCTGATGCCCGCGTAGGCAGTGACTGAATCTATTCACGCCCGAAAGGAGATTTTCTACATTGGATATTCCACGAATCTTCAACATCACCGAAAGTGCTCACCGCATCCATGACCCGTTCACACCCGAAAAGCTTGCCACTCTCGGCGCGGCGCTGCGTCTGGAAACGGAGACCCGTGTGCTCGACCTCGGCAGCGGTTCGGGGGAGATGCTGTGCACCTGGGCACGCGATTACGGAATCATCGGCACCGGTATCGACATGAGCCGGTTGTTCACCGAGCAAGCGAAACTCCGCGCTGAAAAACTCGGTGTCGCCGATCAAGTCACGTTCATCCATGGCGATGCCGCCGGCTTCGTCTCGGACGAGAAGGCCGGTGTGGCGGCCTGTCTCGGCGCCACGTGGATCGGCGGGGGTGTCAGCGGAACTATCGAGCTTCTGGCGCAAAGCCTCCTCCCCGGAGGGATCATCCTCATCGGCGAGCCCTACTGGCGTCAGTTACCGCCGACGGAAGATGTTGCCAAAGGGTGTCTTGCCCACTCAATCTCCGACTTTCTCCTGCTTCCAGAACTTCTCGCGTCTTTCGGCCGCCTCGGCTACGACGTCGTGGAAATGGTTCTGGCAGACCAAGACGGCTGGGACAGATACGAGGCGGCCAAATGGCTCACCATGCGCCGATGGCTGGAAGCCAATCCCGACGACGAGTTCGCGAAAGATGTTCGAGCCCAACTGACCTCGGAACCCGGGCGCTACGCCGCTTACACGCGTGAATACCTGGGCTGGGGTGTGTTCGCGCTGATGAGGCGGTAAGGACACGAAACTGCCCGGCAGATGACGCAAAACGTTGGGCACCGTGATTGGGACGAAGGGAGGGCAAATGTCGGATGAAACGAATGAAAGGCGTTTTGATGGAAAACCAGACCGCTTGCGCTCCAGCGAAAGGTTGGCGCTCCTTGAGGTAGATCGCGTCATTGCACTCAGCATCGAGGGTTTGGGGTTGGGGCGCATACTGGATGTTGGAACAGGCACAGGCGTCTTTGCGGAGGCGTTCCACGCGAAGGGCTTTGAAGTCGTAGGCATCGATGCCAATGGTGTCATGTTAGAGGAAGCGAGGCGGCTTGTGCCGGAAGCGGAGTTTAAGCAGGCTCGTGCGGAGGCGATCCCGTATGGCAATGGAGAGTTCGATCTCTCTTTTTTGGGCCTCTTGCTTCACGAGACGGATGATCCGGTGCAGGCCCTGAGGGAAGCGCGAAGGGTATCAAGATCAAGAGTGGTCGTGCTTGAATGGCCCTATGTGCATGACGGCCATAAACCACCTCTTGAGCACAGGCTCAGTGTTGGGAGGATTCTGGACATTGCGAAGCGGGCTGAACTGGAACACGTCGAGCATCAGAGGCTGACCTACACGGACCTGTATCGGATGGCGGTGGAGCCGGTAAAGGTTTGATCGGGCTGGGTCTCGCTGCCGAACCAGGGCATGCACCAGATCCCGGAAGCCTGCGGCTTTCGGTCCTGGCGACCCCCCGTTAGGCTCATAAATATCCCTTGATATTATGCACAGATAAATGTACATTGATGTACTCCAATGAGGAGGTGCTTTATGAAGACGGTCTCTTTCACTGAATTTCGAAAACATGCTTCAGATCTTTTTTCAGATGTCGAAAATGGTGAAAAAATTCTTATCATGAGACACGGGAAAGCTATCGCAGAGATAAACCCCGTTGCAAGTGAACTGAAAAACCCATCATGGAAAAAACAGGGATTGCGGCTATCAATAAAAGGGGCGGAGCTTTCTGCGGCTATTATAGCGGAGCGTGAACGTGAAAACGTTCTTTGATTCTTCCTCATTCGCAAAAAGATACATAGAAGAGAAAGGCAGCCAGCTGGTAGATACTATCTGTCAGGACGCATCTGAGCTTTCTATGAGCGTGATTTGCATCCCAGAGATTATTTCGGCTCTCAACCGCCGTGTTCGGGAAAGAAGTTTATCCCCAAAAGATTATCATGCTATCAAACGCGCCTTATCCGATGATATTCGAGATATACTAATAATAAACCTCACTGATGAAGTCATTTCGACTTCTACAGAATTGTTTGAAAAACATACTCTTCGAGCGATGGATGCTCTCCACATATCCTGTGCTCTCGAATGGGGTGCCGACATGTTCGTTTCTTCTGATAGGAAGCAGATCCATGCTGCTGAACAAGCAGGTCTTCAAACAAAATTCGTCTAATCAGGCCAACCAGTGCATCCACCGGACGGCTAACGCCGCGACTTATTCCTGGCGTTCGGCACCGAGCTATGGATAAAACGCACATACGCACAGAGGTTCGCAGGTTCGTGGCCCGGTACCGGCTGCGCCTTGCCCGCCCTGATTCCTGGCGCACGCCCTTGGTCGGATTCTGTTCCGCCCATGATCCCCTGTTCCAGGAGTTGAAGAAGGTGGTGTCTCCAACCCATGCGCTTCCGCACGACTTACTCGCATCGGCACGGACGGTCATCGCATTCTTTATCCCCTTTGGCAGGTCCATAGTAGAAAGCAATCAAGACGGAAGACTGGCATCGCGCGCGTGGGCCGAGCTCTACATCCAGACCAATGAACTCATCCGTGCGTTGGGAGAACATATGAGGTTGCTTCTTGAGGCCGCGGGGCATGAAAGCGTGGCGCCGCCGGCAACGCACAATTTTGATAAGGAACTGCTCATCAGTGATTGGTCGCACCGGCATGTGGCCTTTATTGCCGGTCTCGGCACGTTCGGCTTGAACAATATGCTCATCACCCAAAGCGGCTGTTGCGGCAGGATCGGCAGCCTCGTTACCTCCCTGGCTGTTCACGCGGATAAAAGGCACACGCTAGAGCGTTGCCTCTACCGGTATAATTCATCGTGCCTGCTGTGTGTGGACAAGTGTGTCGGTTCCGCGCTCTATCCCGATCGCTTCGACAGAAATAATTGTTATGCGATCTGCAAGGAAAACGAAGCCTTTTTCAAGGATCTCGAGAAAGCCGATGTATGCGGGAAATGTCTTGTCGGCCTGCCCTGTTCATTGGCGGACCCGGTAGGTGCAAGGCGTAAGAAGCCGAACAAACGCATGCCGCCAACGGCCTCCGGCCGCGATTGACCGGCACGATTATCGTCCCATCAATCCTGCAGCACAACCTTGAAGATGTCGGCGATGGTCGGACCGGCCTGGTTGGCATGGGCAATAATCTCATCGAGACCGGTGCTTCGGTAGTTGTCCGGGTCATTGTAGTTGGTGATGGCGGCGATGGCCAGCACCTCCATGCCGCTGTGCACGGCCTGGATGACCTCGATGACCGTGGACATGCCCACGGCATCGGCGCCTGAGCGCATGAGCATCCTGGTTTCGGCCGCGGTCTCCAGGCTGGGTCCCGGCACCTGGACATACACCCCTTGCTTGAGGTCGATGGCGAGGACTTGCGCGCCGGCGCGCGCCCGGGCCGCCAGGGTAGGGGAGTAGGGCCGGGTCATGTCAGGGAAGCGCGGGCCCAGGGTCTCATCGTTGGGCCCGATGAGTGGGTTGGCGCCGCTCAAATTGATATGGTCCGTAATGAGCATGGCCGAGCCAGGGGCAAGGTCCTTGCGCAGGCCGCCCGCGGCGCAGGAGATGAACAGCCGTTTGATGCCCATGCGCGCGAAGACCCGGATGGGGAAGGTGGCCTCGCGCGGGGTGTAGCCCTCATACAGGTGAAAGCGGCCGCTCATGGCGACGATAGGGGTCTTTCCCAGGCAGCCGAACAGGAGCCGGCCGGCATGGGCCGGGGCGGTCGAACGCGGGAAGCCGGGGATATCCTCATAGGAAACCTTGGTGTGGATGGACAAGGACTCTTCCATGACGCCCAGACCGGTGCCGAGGATGAGGGCGGCCTCGGGACGTCCCGCTTCCGCGAGTTTTAAAGCTGTTTGCCTTTCAGTTTCAGGCGTCATCGCGAAAGGTCGATGGCCTCGTCGATGAGCATGATGGGGATCTCGTCCTCAATGCGGTATTTCAGGCGGCAGTTCTCGCAAGTTAGCCCGCTTTCATCCTGCTCGAGCGTGAGCTTGCCCTGGCACTTCGGGCAGGCCAGAATATCCAACAGTTCCTTATCGATCGACATGTTTTCCTCCCTCTAGAGTAACATCTCATGATGCCCGCATGTATTTCTTACCATTTGATAGATGTCCTTGCCAGGACAGATTTCGCTTAACCCAGCGCGATCAGGCATTCACGCACTACCTTGGCGGCCACCACGGCGGAAACGCCCGAGAGGTCCTGGTTGGGGGCCAGTTCCACCACATCCAGGCCCACGCACGCTACCTGTGATAAAAGTGCTACCAGGGTTTGCACCAGTTCCAGGAAGGTCATGCCTCCCGGTTCAGGCGTGCCGGTGCCGGGGAAGATGGAAGGGTCGAGAATATCGAGGTCGCAGGTGATATAGCAGGGGCACGCTTGCGTCCACGTAATAGCCTCATAGGCGGATGACTTCAACTTATGGACCAGCTCGCGTTCAGGTTTGTCCAGAGAGCGGATGCCGATCTGCCGGATATTGTCCAGGCCGATGACATCAGCGATGCGCCGCATCACCGTGGCGTGGGAAAGCCGTTGGCCGAGATAGTCCTGCCGCAGGTCGGCATGGGCGTCCAGGTGGATGACCTTCAGATCGGGATAGGTTTCGGCCAAGGCCTGGATGACGCCCAGCGTGACCAAGTGCTCGCCGCCGAAAAGGAAGGGGATGCGACCGGCCTTCAGGATGGTCTGGGCCTGGGCACGGATCAACGCGAGCGCCGGTACCGGATCGCCGAAGGGCAGCTCGATGTCGCCCAGGTCCATGAAGCTCACGTCCGTCAGGTCGCCGTCCTGGATGGGCGAATAGGTCTCCAGAGAGAACGATGCCTCCCTGAGCGCCGTCGGACCGAAGCGTGATCCGGGACGATAGCTGGTGGTCGAATCGAAAGGCGCGCCGAACAGGCAAATTTTCCCTTCGGGCCTGGCCGCGATGTAGAGCATCCTGATTCCCCCTTTAGCGCGGCCTGGGCGCTAATTCCACAATACGACGGCGGCAAAAGCCGCGCCGCATTCCTTGACCAGGTGCTCGGCAGCCGCGCTTTTGATCTCGCGGATCTTTTTGCCGCGCATCTTCATGCCTTCCTCGGCCATGCGGCGCACCTTGGCCTCGACCTTGGCCGTGGAGTCCGGGGCGGAATATTCCATGATCAGGCCGGCATGATCCTCATCCTCGGGAAAGCAGATGGCCACCCCGGCGGCGATTGTTTGGCCGGGTTTGTCTGAGGTGATGGAAGCGTACGCCACCGGCACGAGCGCCCCATGCGGTAGGTTCATCGAACCCACCTGCCGGGTGTGGGGCGGACAGATACTGCTCATGCGCAAAAGGTTGGTGTTGCCGATACCCGCCGCCATGAGCGCGCCGTCAAAGGCGTTCAAGGTGGTGAACCCTTCGGATGTGCCGGAGGTGATGAAATATGTGGTAGGTGTCTTGATCAGCGTGTGGGGCGCCACACTGGGCAAATGGTTTGTCATCTCGTTGTTCACATCCGCCTCGGCTTTCCTCATCTGTACATTCTGCATCATCTTTTCCCCCCCTTTCCTAGAAACTTGGTGGTGAAGAGATCCACAAGATCTTCGACTCGTTGTTCGACCGGTTTTCAATCCAGTGCTGTCGGTCCGACGTGTAGTAGAAGGCATCGCCCTTGGAGGCCTTGTACACATCCTTGCCCAGCATGATCCAGATCTTGCCCGCAAGCACAAGGCCGCATTCATCCCCGGAATGCGCGTCTTCCTTGGACGTGGAAGCGCTGGGGGCCAGCGTCACGAGCATGATATCCATCTCCCGGTCTTGGGCGCCGGCGATCGGCACCTCCTTGACCACGCCGTCAACGTTGTCGATGACGACGCGCTTGTCCTGGCTGAATACGACCGTGCCGGGTTCGGTATCCTCGAAGAACTCGCCCAGGGTGGTATCCAGGGCGTTCAAGATCAGTTCCAGGGTGTCCAGCGAGGGCGAGGTGAGATCGCGTTCGAGCATGGAGATGAACCCTTTGGTCAGGTCCGCCCGGTCGGCCAGGTCTTCCTGAGTCAAATCCTGGGCCAGCCTCAAATTTTTCACCTTCTCGCCGATCTTCATCGCCCGTCTCCGGCACACTTAAGTGTTAGCTCTTGTTTACTATATTAAACAAATGTTGGCTCCCTATAGTCCAAGGGGGTGGGCGCGTCAAGCAAAAAAAGAACAATATATTAAACTTAAAGTTTAATGTTTTGGGTGTGCGGGTATGGCCCTGAATGTATTCTTGATGGAGGCAATGTGCCCCGCCGGGTTATACGGGTCATGCTCGAAGACCGTCAGCCAACCGCGTTTCTGGGCCTGGATCAGAAATTCCTGTTTGACCTTGAGGATCTCCAGGGGATAGAGGTCATAGGCCATGATGCACGGCAGGTGGCAATGCGCCGCCGTGGGAATCAAGTCGCCGGGAAAGAAGATCTCATCATCGACCACGATGCTGACATGTCCGCGCGTGTGTCCGGGCGAAGGCAGGATCTGGATATGGTCGCCCCAGGCGCAGGGAGGATCGATCAGCTTCAGGTGCCGGGCGATGACCGCCAGGTCGCTGGGGCGGTAGCTGCCCTTGGTGAGAGGATTCTCGTGATGGGCGTCTTCCCATTCCTGGCCGGCGACCACGGCCGTGCCCTTGAGATCGAGGTCCTGGATGCCGCCCGCATGATCGAAGTGCAGGTGGGTCAGGATGAGATCATCAATAGGACCAAGCACGGCGTCTTTGGCTAAAAGCCCCAGGATGTCGGCTTCCTTGCGCTCATAATGGGTTCCCGGGCCGGCATCGATCAGCACGCTGCGGCCGTCAGCCGTGACCTTGAGTGCATGGGCCGCCATCAGGATACGGTTCTGATCATCGGCCGGAAACCATTTTTCCCACAGGTTCTTGGGGATGCGGCCGAACATGGTCCCGCCGTCAAGCAGGAACGTCCCGGTGTCTATGATTTCGATACTCGTCCCGCGCCTGGTTTCCCATTTGAACATAAATGCGCATCTAGCATGCCGGTGATGAAGATGTAAAGCCTGCGCGGCATAGACTTTGGCGTTAGATTGCGGGTGCATAGGAGAAAATTTATCCAGTCAGGAATACTAAGGTGGAAAATAATTTCATCTGTCAGTATGATGTTGACGTAATATCAACTAGTTGCTAAAGGCACACCCCTTGCACAACTCTGGTGTTACCCGCAAGACATCACAGATGCGCCCCATGCGGGGAGAAAGGCTGTTTATCAGCGAACATGGTTTTTAAGACGTACGGCACGGGAGGCTAGTAATGCGGTTTATACGCGGTTATGCAATGATACTAATGATAATGCTGATGTTCATGGCCTTGACGTCCTGCGGCGGAGGCGGCGGTGAAGAATCGGCTAAAGATGAAGACCAGGGACAATCCGATACCGGACAGACCGAGACCATTACGGCGGCTCAAGCCCAAGATGCGCTGTATGCCGCCTATGCCGGGATCGGGTACAACAGCGGCTCGGATATGACCGATGACGAACCCCTCTATGATATCATGGTCGCCGACTTGAATCTGCTCGCCTCTGATCTGGCGGTACGAGCCGTGGCGGCTGATGACAACATCGACGCATTCATGGCCTTGTTGATGGTCGGAGGTTCACGGACGTTCAGATATCAGGCCTCCGGTGTCGATGTGACCATCACGATGCAGTACAGCATATTGACCGGTCGCTTCAGCGCGGATGTGAACGTAGACTTTGACGACAAGGGCTACACCTTTGATGCCGTGACGTATACCGGAAAAGCTTCCGGGGTTGAGCTCACTGCCGAGATGGATGGAAACATCGCGATAGATCTCATCAATAATACGGTGATCCCTGAGACGATAAAGGCCGCTATCACGACCGACAGCAATCTCATGGCCGCCTACCCGGACCGGACCGTGCATTATAAAGGCTGGAGCATTTCGTATGATATCACCCAGGACCTGGTGAATTACCATATCGCGCCGGCTTTGATCAGCATGATCGTATCGTCGCCGACCACGGATGATAGGCTTTATACGCTCAAGGGTAATTTCGACATCATCAACGGCACGACCCAAAGTTATGCCTATGACATGACCTACGGCCAACTGGATCTGAGCTCGGGCGTTTATGTGGCCTTGAAGGGATCGCTCAGCCTGCCGGGATTTGAGGGCAAGGTTGTGAAGGTATCTTCTTCCGGACTCGGGATCCTCTCGGGCGATGATTCGATCGATACGGCCAAATCCATCCGCCGGACGGACGCCGGCGTGTGGACCAGCGGCACGGTCGACATAGACGCCGCCGAGGATAGCTTCACGGCGGCCTTCAACGATGACGGTTCGGTCATGCTGTCGCCCGGCGATGAGAAGGTGGATGACTGGCAGACAGCCCTAGCGCCCTTCTAGGCCATTATCAAGAAAACTCTCTCCCGGCCGTCCCTGGCATGCTTCATCCAGGGACGGTCTTTGTTTTCACCACGCGATCAGACGCGCGATATCTTCCCAGTCCTGCACGACCTGAAAAGGATGCGGCCGACGATTCCAGGGCTGATCGTACACGATGGGCGTGATGCCCTGGCCGGCGATCAGGTGGCAGGTATCGAGACGGTCTTCCACGAAATAGCGCACCTCCCGCGCCTTAAGCACGGGAAGCTTGGCGGTGCTTTCGCCGGTCGCCTCGATCCGCAGGGCCGGCACAAGCTCCGGCATGGTCTTCTCGAACCAGCGGTGCACGGGTTGTCCGCTCGGACGGGCCGTGATCAGGAGCAGGGGACTGGTGGCGGCAAGCCGTCCCAGGGTACCGGCGGCGCCTTTATTGGGCTTGAGGTCAAGATCCGGGGGTATCTCGGTGATGGTCTGCAGGATACGCGCGGCAATGTGGTGATCAATGTCGATCACGTTCAAAAAATCGTATTCGGTGATATCCTCGTAAGCGAGGTTCAGACCGTGGTCCAGATTGGCCATCTGGACAAAGAGCCGGAAGGTGTCGGCCACAACGCCGTCGAAATCAAAGGCGATATCCCCTGGTGCGATTCCCGTCATGCTGTTTCCCCTCCTATGCAAAGCTTGAGGGCTCACCATAGCATAGCCGCGCGGTCAATCCCAGGGGTTAAAAATAAGTTGACAAAACCCCGACATGCAGGCTAACCAAGACAGCGGTACAGGCACGTAGCTCAGGGGGAGAGCACCACCTTGACGCGGTGGGGGTCTAGGGTTCAAATCCCTACGTGCCTACCATTTTTTATGGAGATCATATGTCCGAAAAAGTGGTAACGCTCGACGGCAAGACCGTACCGGCTGGTGCAAGCATCAGGGATAGTATCAAGAATCGCGCAATCATCGCCGCTAAAATCGGTGAAAAGATTGTGGATCTTTCCACGCCGGTAAAGGGCGGGGAGGTGATCGAAACCATCGCGGCCGACTCGGCCGCAGGACTCGAGATCATCAGGCATTCGTGCGCGCATGTAATGGCCGAGGCGGTGGGGATGCTCTTCCCCGACGCCCGTCCCACCATCGGGCCTGCCACGGCCGAGGGTTTCTATTACGATTTCGACCGCGCCACGCCCTTTACGACCGAGGACCTGGAACATATCGAGCGCAAGATGGCCGAGCTCATCGCCGCCGATGCGCCCTTCGTGCGCCGGGAGATGCCCCGATCGGAAGCGATAGCCTTCTTCAAAGAGCGCGGTGAGCCCTACAAGGTTGAGATCCTCGCCGAGATCGAGGACGACCCGGTTTCGCTCTACGAACAGGGGGCCTTTACGGATCTGTGCCGTGGACCGCATGTGCCTTCCTCGGGCGCGATCAAGGCCTTTAAGCTTTTATCGGTGGCCGGCGCCTACTGGCGCGGGGATGAACGCAACAAGATGCTCCAGCGCATCTACGGCACGGCCTTTGCGTCGGAAAAGGCGCTGAAAGGCTACCTAACGTTTGTGGAGGAGGCCAAGAAACGCGATCACCGCAAGCTCGGCAAAGAGCTGGAGCTCTTCATGGTTTCGGACGATATCGGCCCGGGGCTGGTGGTATATCTGCCCAAAGGCGGCGTCATGCGCAGCATCCTGGAGGAGTTCGAGAAAAAACTGCATCTGAAGAACGGATATCAGATCGTCTATGGCCCGAGCATCCTGCGCGGTAAGATGTGGGAGATCTCCGGCCATATGGATAATTATAAGGAAAACATGTACTTCACTGAGCTCGATAATCAGCTCTACGGCATCAAGCCCATGAACTGTCTGTCGCATATTCAGATCTACAAGACCAAGGTGCGCAGCTACCGCGACCTGCCTCTCAGGTATTTCGAACTGGGCACGGTCACGCGCCACGAAAAATCCGGGGTGCTGCACGGCCTGCTGCGCGTGCGCCAGTTCACGCAGGACGATGCCCATATCTTTTGCCGCCCGGACCAGCTCATCACCGAGATAACGGCCATCATGGACATGGTGGAGCATGTCATGGCCATCTTCGGCTTCGAGTATGAAATGGAGGTCAGCACGCGACCCGAGAATTCCATCGGCTCGGATGAAGATTGGAAGATGGCCACCGATGCCCTGATCGACGCGCTCAACGCCAAGGGGTTGAAATATGAAATCAACGAGGGCGACGGCGCTTTCTATGGGCCCAAGATCGACGTTAAGATCAGGGACGCCATCGGCCGTATGTGGCAGTGCGCCACGATTCAATGCGATTTTGCCCTACCGACGCGTTTTGATATCCATTATATCGGCAGCGACGGCTCAAAACACCGTCCGGCCATGCTGCATCGCGTGGTCTTCGGCTCCATGGAACGCTTCTTCGGTGTGCTTATCGAACACTATGCCGGGGCCTTCCCGGTATGGCTCTCCCCGGTGCAGGCCATCGTCATGAACATCACCGACGCGCAGACTGACTATGCCCAGGACATCACCAGGAGGCTGATCGATGCCGGTGTCCGGGTTGAAACCGATACGCGCAACGAGAAGATAGGTTTCAAGATCAGGGAAGCCAGACTCGCTATGGTGCCGTACATGCTCGTGGTGGGCGACAAGGAGAAGGATCAGAACATCGTTATGGTGCGTGATCGCTCCGGAACTCAGAAGCCGGCCACGGTGGAAGAGTTCATCGCCATGATCCTGGCCGATACGCCCAAGGTCTAGCCCGGCACTAAGATGTTGACAACACATGATGTCTAGGTTACATATCCGCTTCATCCCATGTAAGAGGAGGATGTTATAAGCAAGGACAATTTTAAAGAAACGATACGGGTGAACGAGCGGATACAGGCGGAAAGCGTCAGGGTGATCGCACCTGACGGTGAGCAGCTGGGTATCATGACCGTACCGGTGGCCGTTGAGCGGGCACGAGGTTATGCGTTGGATTTGGTTGAGGTCTCTCCCAAAACTGTTCCGCCGGTCTGTCGCATCATGGATTTCGGCAAATATAAGTATGAGCAGACCAAGCGGCAGCAGGCGGCGAGGAAAAAACAGGCCACGACCGTACTCAAGGAGATCAAATTTAGGCCCAAGACCGACGAGCATGATTACCAGTTCAAGCTGCGGCACATCCGTGAGTTTCTCGAATCAAAGTTTAAGGTGAAGGTGGTGATATTTTTCCGCGGCCGTGAGATCATACACAAGGACAAGGGCATTCAGATCTTGGCCCGTGTGCGTGAAGAAACGGCCGATCTGGGCACCGCGATGAACGAACCCAAGCTGGACGGGCGGATCATGGTCATGATGATGGCCCCGAAATAGGTGTTAAGGAGTATACGATGAAGATCAAGAGCAACAGGAGCGCGGCAAAACGATTCAGGGCGACCGGTACCGGCAAGGTCAAGCGGAACAAGGCCTATGCCAGACATCTGCTTTCGTCCAAGAACCGCAAACGCAAACGGCAACTGGGCAAATCCGCCGTGGTGGATTCGGCCAACATGGCAGGCATCAGAAGGATGCTTCCATATTTATAAGGGGACAGGATCATGCGAGTAAAACGTGGCATAATCGGCAACAGGAAAAAGGCCAAGCTGCACAAGGCCACCAAGGGCTTTGTGGGCGGGAGGCGCAATCTCATGCGCACGGCCAAGGAGGCCATGTACAAAGGCATGGCCTATGCCTACCGGGATCGGCGTCTGGTCAAGCGCGAATACCGGCGGCTGTGGATCGCCCGCATCAACGCCGCAACCAGGATGAGAGGGCACTCGTATTCGCGGTTCATCGCCAGCCTCGACAAGGCCGGGGTTGAACTCGACCGCAAGGTGCTTTCCGACATCGCCATCACCGATCCCCAGGGATTTTCCTATATTTTGGAATCCGTATCCCAGGCCTAAATGGAAAGGCAGCTCGAAGAAATCCGGAAGGAGTTTCAGCAGGAACTCGCGCAAGCCGGATCTCCCCAAGAGCTTGAGGAGTTGAAGGTCCGCTATCTGGGCCGGAAGGGGGTGTTGACCTCCATCCTGCGCCAGATGTCGTCTTTAAGCGCCGAAGAGCGTCCGCGTATCGGCGCGCTATCCAATACCCTAAAACTTTTCATCGATGAACAGATAACCGCGCGCCTCAAGCAGATCGAGTCCGCCGGCGAAGGCGGCATCGATATCACGCTGCCGGGCAGGGTGCCGCGCCAGGGCACGGTGCATATCCTCAATCAGGTCCTGAGCGAGATGGAGGACATCTTCGTGCACCTGGGATTTTCCGTGGCCTCGGGACCGGAAGTGGAAGACGACTACCACAACTTCGAGGCCTTGAATATCCCGGCCCATCATCCCGCGCGCGACATGCAGGCCACCTTCTATTTCTCCGACGATATTCTGCTCCGCACCCATACCTCGCCCGTGCAGATTCGGGTCATGGAGTCCAAGGGATTGCCGGTACGGATCATCGCCCCGGGCAAGGTCTACCGCTGCGATGCGGATGTCAGTCACAGCCCCATGTTCCATCAGGTGGAAGGTCTGTGGGTGGAAGAAGGCATCACCTTCGCCCATCTCAAAGGCGTGCTGTATGAATTTATCCATACCCTCTTCGGGCCCGACCTGCCCTTGCGGTTCCGTCCCTCTTTCTTCCAGTTCACCGAGCCCTCGGCCGAGGTTGACATGGGCTGCATCTTCTGCAAGGGCCAAGGCTGCCGGGTCTGCAAGCAGTCGGGCTGGCTGGAGATCCTGGGCTGCGGCATGGTGGACCCGGCCGTGTACGGATATGTGGGCATCGACCCCGAGACCATCACGGGATTCGCCTTTGGGGTGGGCGTGGAACGCGTCGCCATGCTGAAATACGGCATCAACGATATCCGTGAATTCTTTGAAAATGATCTGCGCTTTTTACGGCAATTTTCAGGCAGGTAAGCCATGAAGCTCAGTTTTGCCTGGATCAAGGATTTTATCGCGCTGGATGTGGATGCCTTTGCCGCCGCCAAAGGGCTCACCATGAGCGGCATCGAGGTCGAGGACATTGCGCCCAGCATCATACCGGCATGCGTGGTGGCGGCTGAGATCCTGGAGGTTTCGGCGCATCCCAACGCCGACAAGCTGTCCCTGTGTACGGTGAATGCCGGTCAAGGCCCGGTCCAGGTCGTCTGCGGAGCGCCCAATGTGCGGGTAGGGCTCAAGAGTGCCTATGCCCCGGAGGGCGCCGATCTCGGGAACGGTCTTATCGTAAAAAAGGCCAAGATACGCGGCGTGGAATCGTTCGGTATCCTCTTGTCCGAAAAGGAACTGGGACTTACCGACGATCATACCGGCATCATGGAGATCGAGGGACAGGTGAAACCCGGAGAAAGCCTGCTGGAACGCCTCAATCTGGCCGACCATGTCCTGGACATCAATATCACCCCCAACCGCGGGGATTGCCTCTCGGTTATCGGCATCGCGCGCGAGTTGGCCGCTATTTTTAGCCAAGAGCTGATCAACCATCCGCTTGTCCTGCCGGAGACTGATGACCCGATCGAGAAGTATCTCACGGTCGAGATTTTGGCCCGGGATGCCTGCCCGCGTTACTGTGCGCGGATGCTCAAGGACGTAACCATCCGCAAGAGCCCCTTCTTGATGCGCCGGCGGCTGTTCCAATCCGGCGTGCGCGCCATCAGCAACGTGGTGGATATCACCAATTACGTCATGCTGGAACTGGGGCAGCCCCTGCATGCCTTCGATTACCGCCAGATCGCCGGAGCGGCCATCAAGGTGCGCATGGCCGGCGATAATGAGCGCTTCACGACCCTGGATGAGAACGAACGCGTGCTCAATTCCGGCGATCTCTTGATCTGCGACGCCGAAAGGCCGGTGGCCTTAGCCGGGATCATGGGCGGCCTCAACTCCGAGGTCAAGGATGACTCCCAAATGATCGCTCTGGAGAGTGCCTACTTCACTCCGGTCGGCATCCAGCGCACCGCGCGCAGGCTCGGTCTGCCGTCGGAAGCCGCATACCGTTTTGAGCGCGGCATCGACCCAGAGATTCAGGCGCGGGCGGCGGACCGGGCGGCCGAACTCATGGCCGAACTGGCAGGCGCCCATATCTGCCGCGGCCTTATCGACTGCGATCATCGGAACCTGGCCGCCAAGAACATTGTCCTGCGCCGCGGCATGATGACCAAGGTGCTGGGCTTGGATGTTATACCCGATCGCGAGGTAAGCGATATCCTGACCCGGCTGGGTTGTGCGGTTGCTCCGACCGAGGGCGGGTGGAATGTTTGCGCCCCGGCCCTGCGGCATGACCTGGAACGCGAGATCGACCTGATCGAGGAGTTCATCCGCATCTACGGCATGGACAAGATCGCGCCTGAGCTCCCGGTCTACCGGCCCGAGACGGCCGCGTCGGATACGATCAGCCCCAGGGATATCCGTCTGCGCCTGGCCGCCATGGGCATGACCGAGATCGTGACCTACTCGTTCATAGCACCGCTCTGGCGGCGCTGGTTCGGAGCGGAAGTCCTGGAGCTCAAGAACCCCATCTCGGATGAGCTCAAGCTCATGCGGACCTCCCTTATTCCGGGGCTGGCGAGCACGGTGGCCAAGAACAAGAACCTCCAGACGCGCGATTTGGCCGTCTTCGAACTCGGCCGCTGCTTCTTGCCGCAAACGGGAGCCAAGCTGCCCTCTGAGGAAGAAAGACTTGCCGTGGCCATCTCCGGACAGCAGCGCGATCTGCACTGGTCCGAAACGCGCAAGACCGTGGACTTCTATGATATCAAGGGCATCGCCGAGGCCCTCTTGCCGGAGATGGAACTGAAACCCTCGCGGCATGAGTGCCTCAAGTCGGGCTATCAGGCCGACATCATCCTCAAGGGCCAGACCATCGGGCGATTGGGCCAGCTTCATCCCGATATACTGGGAGCCCTGGACATCATCGATGAGGTCTATGTCCTGGAAATATCCCTCAAGCCGCTGATCCTGAAGCAGTTCTCAGGTCTCAAACCCATTGCGCGTTTTCCCATGACCTGGCGCGACCTCTCCCTGATCGCGGACGAAGGCCTGCATTACCGGGAAATCGAGCAGGCGGTTCTCAAGTTGGGGATCCGGGAACTCAAACGGGTCATGCCCATCGACTGCTATAGCGGTGATAAACTTGAGAAAGGCAAGAAGGGCATCACCATCCGCATGATCTATCAGGCCGAAGACAGAACCCTTGAGGACAAACAGATCAATACATGGCAGGATATGATACTACACGCCTTGGAAAAAGGGCTCGGCGCCACGCTCAGACAGTCGTAGCCGCCCTGGCCGTCTTCATCCTTTGTCCGGCATGCTGCTCTGCGGCCCTGGCCGCCTACAGCGTCATCACCGCTCGCGGCCCCCTTACCACGGACTGTTACCACATACAGGGCAACCGGCTGAGCTTATGTTCCGGTGAGCAGGTGGACCTTCAGGATGTCATTGCCGTCGATACCGCCGAACTGAGCCCGCAAGAGCGGCTGAAGCGGCAGGCGGCCATGGAGAAAGGCCTTCAACGCTTCGATGCCCTGACGCAAGAGGATGCGCGCATCACTGCCCTGGAAAACAGAAGCCATGAATTACTGGAATATATCGTGGGTATCAGGTCAAGCAGCAAGCCCTCAAGCCGTTTGGACGACGCCCTCGCCGATGCCTTGCTCACGCTTGAGAAGCTCGAAGAGGCCTCGGAAAAACAGAAACAGGCCTGGAAACAGGTAAGGATGCCGGATATGCTCTTCCTGCCGCTCAGGGATATCAAGCTCCTGCAATACATGTCCAGGATTCTATCCTACCAGGAGTGGCGGCTGTACCTCAAGCATGGCGACATTACACTGCGCGAATATGCTCGGGAGCATTCTCGCCAGGTGCGCGTCTTCGAAGAACGCTTTCAGGCGCGCCTGGTCGATCTGCGGGCCAAGACCGCGTCAGCGGCGCTCGACGGCGCGGATGCGCCCGCCAATAAATTTTGGAAGGAATCCGAGGCGCCCGAACCGATCATTATCCCGAAAATCTCTGAGTAACCGGATTCAGCCTTTCAGGTGCCGGATGTTTTCCACCGGCGCGTGCAGCTTGCCGGTGTCGAGACTCTCGCCGGGAACGGCCAGCAGCAGCTCCTCAATGGATATGGCGTTTTGAATAAAGGACCAGACGGCCTGGATCATGTCAGCGGCCTTTTTTCGGGCGGCCTCCATGAGCGCGGGCACGGTGCCGACGTTTTCATGACCGCTTATGAGATCACGATACACGATAGGACCTGAGAACGGATCCTGGGTATCATGACGGCAATCGTCATAGAACAGACCCCGCACATTGGGGTCATGCATGAGATCGAAGGTCAGCAGAACGCGCGCCAACATCCAGGCCGTGCGGCTGGTGAAGGCGTGGTTATAGAGCAGCTGGGTACGGTAGGACTTGCGGATGCCCGCCGGTGTGAGAGAAAACGTGTTGGCGATGTAATCTTCAAAGGCCGACCCTTCGACCAGGCCGGCCTTGAGCAGGGTATGGATACGCAGCCGGTTGTCCAGAGCGATATCCATGCAGGTCTCGAGATGCCGGTGGCGGTAGACGGCGCGCGCCCGTTGGCGCGCATCGGGGTCATAGTAATTACCCGAGAGGTAGTAGATAAGGGGATGAAAGGTGATGTCCAGGGCGCAGTGGGTGAGATATCCGCAGGCAAAGGCCACGTCGTTCATATTGCGCGGGTCTTGAAGCAGATCCGGCAACAGCTCGTTGGTAGGGTTGCCGGTTTTGCCGTGCAGATGTTCGGATACGGCGGAGTAGGGACTGTAGTAAAAGGTATCGGGGCTGATGGAACCGAGCAGATAGGCCCCGAGATGCGCGCAAACGGATTGCTTGAGGGATCTCTCGCTCACCTGATCAAGTACGGAATGGGCGAAAGCGGCATGGGTGTTTTCCTTGGGCATGCCGGTACTCCTTACCGCCCTTTACCGTTACGGGTGCCTGTGTGCCTGAGGCCGGTCAGCGTCTGAAGTGAATTCATGGCTTATTGTCCAGTTCATCCCGAATCAGCTTGGCTAGGGATTCGAGGACATAGGGTTTCTTCAGGTAAGCTCCGGCGCCGAGATGCATGGCCTCCTTGACGCGTGCGTTTTCGGAAAACCCGCTGACGATGATGGCCTTCTGGCGCTGTTTGATGGCCAGGATTTGGCGGTACGTATCCAGGCCGTCCATGCCGGGGTCCATGATCATATCCAACAGCAGCAGATCGACCTGCTGGTTTTTAATGAACTCGATGGCCTCTTCACCGCTGGCCACGCTGTTCACGCGATATCCCAGCTCGGTCAGAAGCTCGATGGCGATCTCGCGTTGCTCCGGCATGTCGTCCACCACCAAGATATGCTCGCTGCCCTTGAGCTTATCGAGCCCGATCGGGGACTGTTCAACCACGGGCGCCTTGCGGGTGACCGGCAGGTAGATATCGATACGGGTTCCGACACCCTCGGTGGAGTGGACATCGATATAGCCATTGTGATCCTTGACCGTGCTCCAGATGACCGCCATGCCGAGGCCCGTGCCGCTGCGGCCCATGACCTTTTTGGTATAGAACGGCTCGAAGATGCGCGGAAGATCTTCGGGGGCGATGCCGATGCCGGAGTCCGACACGGTCACCATGACGTATTCGCCCTCCACGACATGGTCATAGCCAACCACCGGGGTATCGATGTAGACGTTTTGCGTGCTGATCAAGACCCTGCCGCCCTCGGGCATGGCTTCGGCCGCATTGGTGACGAGGTTCATAATGGTCTTGGACAGGTGCACTTCCGAACCCAGCACGTGCATGAGGCGCGCGTCCAGACGCGTCTCCACCCTCACCTTGGGGTGATGGGCGTTCAAGGCCTCGAATTCCGGACTGGACAGGTAGGCGCCGACCACGGTGTTCATCTGCACCACATTCGATACGCTCACGCCGCGCCGCGCCAAAGTCAGCAGGTCCTGCACGATGGCCGAGGCCTTTTCGCCGGCCTTGCGGATGGTGGAAAGGGGTTTGACCAAAGGGCTGTCGGACGGGATCTTCATGAGCAGCAGATCGGGGTAACTGACCAGCCCGCTCAAGATATTGTTGAGATCGTGCGCCACCCCGCCGGCCAAGGTGCCGATGGCCTCCATCTTCTGGGCGCGCTGCAACTCGAGCTCGAGTTTGCGCTTTTCCTGTTCGACCAGCTTGAGCGAGGTGATATCATTGCCGATGCACAGGATCTCCGTGGACTCGCCCCGTTCGTCTTTGATCAGACGGTTGGTCCAGGCGATCCAGACATGCCGGCCGTTCTTCAGGTAGCCCTCGGTCTGGGTATTCATGAAGGTCTCAGGGGTCTTCACGATGCCCTGGATCCACTGGATGAAGGCGTCGCGCAAATGGCCTTGGCCCGCCAGGAGCGTGTCCTGCGCATGCAGGCCCAGGATTTCGGCCTCCGAGATATTAAAGAAGCGTTGGGCGAATTCGTTGAAGAACGTGATATGGCCCTGTGTGTCCAGGCGCAGGATGATGCTGTTGGCGTTCTGCACCAGCTCGCGGTAGCGTTCTTCGCTGGCTTGGAGCCTTTGAAAGGAGTGGGCGTTGTTGATGCTGATGGCGATCTGTTGGGCGATTCCCACCATGAGGCTCACCTCGCTCTGGATCATGGGTTTGGGCGTGGTGGTGCGTTCCACGGCCAGGATGCCCAAGGATTGACCCTCGAAGATGATCGGCACGCAGATAAAGGCGCGCGCCCTCAGATTTCCCATGAGATCCCGGGCCTCGGGCCGGAAATCTTCCGTGACCTCCTTCAGGTCGTTGACCATAGAGGGGATCTGCTTGAGGAAGGCGATGGCCAGGGGGTCGGAAGTGGCGCCGTCGCTCACATCCAGGACATAGTTATTCAGGATCTTGGTCTGCTCGGGCGTATATCCGTATCCCATACGATAGGTAAGACACGAGCCCTTCTGATCGACCAGGGCCACGGCGGCGCGATCGAAGTCCAGGCGTTTCTGCATGATCTGGATGATACGGTCCAGGAGGACGTCGATATCCATCAGCCGGGCGCCGACCTGTCCGATCTCCTGCACTAAGAGGGCGTCGTTGTAGCGCGATTTGATCTCCTCCAGGAGCAGTTCGGCGGTCTTGCCGGTTTCCTCGATATTCTTGACATGTTCGAGGTTTTCAAGGTGTTCGGCCCACCAGGTCAGACTTGTCACGAGCAGGCCCATGGCGAGGAAGGCCGCCATCAGATACGACACGGGCAGGTAGAATCCCAGCAGGATAAGCAAGGCCAGACCGGCCAGCGCGACATAATTGCGCACTCGTGTGCATCGATAGGCCCTGGAGATCTCCAACGTGATGGAGTAGCGGCAGACGGCATTGCCTCGATGGATGCACTCGGGATGCTCGATACGCGCTAATTTCCCGGTCAAAACCTTGCCCAGGGCTTCCAGGACGCCGAGGCGGTTTTCGCACTGATACAATTTCTCCTGGACGCCGGGATTGGGGATGCTGATCAACTCCGGCTTGTTGGGGGTCACACTGCTGACCGTGATTTCCGATCCGCGCGTCCAGAGGCTGGTGATCTTCTGCGCCGCCTTGTACATAGCCGCGGCATTGATGAAGCCGACGAGATATTTATAGATAATGGACGACCCGGAGATGACGCTGAATTGTCCGGCTTCACGCGCCAGGTGCACGTTGCCCGTGAGCTTGACGGCGATATCATAAAAACGATCGGCCTGTGACTGCGTGAACCAGTATTCCGAATCGCTCAGTTGATAACGCGACATGCCGGCGTAGTTCAATAAGGCATCGATATCGACATCCGGATAATGCTTCTGCAGATATTCGATGTAACCCTTTATGATTATGACATTATAAAGGCGCGGTTCATCCTGGCTTTCCTTTTTTGTGTCTGATGCTTCCCTCAGCATGTACGCCTCATATGTGGTCAGGACTCTAGCGCCTGCCTTTCTTCTTCACCTCTATCGGCATGGGGTCGGCAAATGATAAAGAACGCCCCGCCTTAGGGTCGCTTAGGTGCTGCCGGCCGTGTTCCGGTTACGGAAGCATGTCCGGCGGTCATGCCCCCTCTTTGCGTGCCCGTTTCGCCAGGATGGCCCTAAAAAACAAGCGCAAGGGATTGGACTCGATCTGCTTTTTCATATAGGCCACATACCTTTCGGCATAGCGGGAGTCCTGGATCCAGAGGTAATAGGAGCGCTCGCCGGCGATGCCTGCCGCCCGCTTCGGATAATCCTCGGGATAGATCAGCACGGGGATCTGTTCGGTGGCGTAGACCTCGGACAGGAGTCCGACAGCGGATCGCATCACCTCCCACGGCAGCTCCTGGTCGACGACCATGACTTTGATGCAGTTCAGCAGATCCGAAAGGTTGACGCCGCGGTCGGACGTATCGACGATAAAGGCGGCCTTGAGCGTGCCCGCATGCTTGAGGGCAAAGAGCCGGGTCTGTCGGATTAGTCCCAGGCGGGAGTAGATCGCCTCCAAGGGCTCCTCGTCGGGATAGCTCATGCCTATACCTAAGGCATCCAGCAGCAGACCGCCGGAGCGCTTGGCGTAGAAATCCCGCAGGGGCTGCACGTCTTCGTCAGTAAGACTGTCCAGGGTCCAGCCCGCAGGGATCGCGGCCCCGTCGGCATGGGCATCCATATGGAGGTAGGCGAAAAGGTCCATGGAGCATATGCGGGGGTTGCCAATCTTGCGGCAGTATCCGCCCTGGAAAAACATCATGAAGCTGTTGCTGGGGCGGAAATAGAACATGGCGTAGTCTATCTTCGAGGAAGGCAGGCGATAGACGCCGTCATAGATGATATTGTAGAGGTGCTTGAAGACCTCCAGGCCGATGCGCTTCTTCCCGTGCATCGGCCTGGCGGTCAGATGATGCACCATCCACAGCCGCTGATAGGCGCGGATGAAAGATAAATGGCCGTAGATCTTGCCGCTTTCCTGGTAGGTGAAGAAGAAAAAGATGTCTTTGTTCTCCTGGTAGAGCTTGCGGTAGGTCTCCTTGAAGTCCTCGTGGAAGCGGCTGATGTACTCATACTTCTGGGAATAGACGAAACCGGTGTTGAAGAAGATATCCCAGAGGGCGTCCATGTCCTTCAGGCGGCTCATGCTGGCATGCGTGTCGAGCGCGTTGGCGAGGATGTCACAGAGCTGGATGAAGGCGTTGATGTCCATATCGCGGATGGCGAACCCTGTCCGTATGCGCTCGCCGCGGCGATGGCTATGCAGGACCTGGGCCGAGCAGGCGATCCTGATCGAGTTGTCGAAAAGCAGGGTCGCGCGCGGGATGATCAAGCCCGGCATCAACAGGGTCTCATCGCTGTGCTCGAAGAGCGAGAAGCCGGAGGCCGTGATATCGAAGATCTCATAGGTAAGTTCTTTATTGGACAACGGATGTTCGAAGACGACCTTCGGGGTGGGGGAAAGGTGCAGGCGCGGGCTGCGGATACGTTTGGCCAGGAAGTGGCCGCGGGGTACGGGCTTGGACACGAGCGGCTGGAGGATCAGATAGATTCGCGGACCACCGGTTTCGATGCGCAGGATACGGCATGGACCCGCGAACACCTGCGTGTCGCCCAGGCGCATGCGCGTCTGCACGGGTTTGCCCGTATCCAGCTGGGGCGCGCCCACGGCCGGGTCCAGTCCCAGACGAAACCCTAAGACGGAAAAGTCCATCAAGGCGCCGGTCGATCGGGTTTCCCCTTGGAAAATATCGCACTGTACCTGGCGAGCGACCACACGCGGCACCTTGCGGGTGTTCAAGACATAGCCCTGCTCGGGCAACTTGAGCGTGATGCTATCGCGAGTGGCCGCGTTGATGGTGGTCGGTATGACGACGGCGCGCTTGCCGTCTTCCATGACCAGATGGAGCGTGCGTACCTTCTCGAGGTTCAGATCGTCCTGTTGAGCGCACTGACAGAGCACTTCATCATCGCGGCACAGACCGGTACGGACTCTCACCAGGCGGTCCCCATTCCAGGACGGGCCCTGCACGCGCGCCCAGAGAAGATTTCCGGTGAAATGGGCATGGTTGAGGGTGTTGATCAGGGCGCGCTTGCCTACCTTGACGGATTTTTTTGATGGCGCTTCAAGGTGTTCATGCTGCATCAATACGTTCCTCCTCCAAATACATGCTTGAGGGCTCTTTAGTCGCGCGATCAGATCCTGTCAGGCTTCAATCCATGGCAGATAATCATGGGCGTGTAGGTGAAACGGCGCGGATCATGGGCGACGTCATCGAAATCCTTCATGAAACCGTCGACCCCGCCCGGATAACCGGTGAATATATCACGGGCCAGACTGGTCCACATCTTCATCTTGCGCTCCCAATTGAAGGCGTCCTGGGGTGATAGCTCGCCGTAGATGAGATGGTGGGCCACCATGTGCATCTGAATATCGCGATATTTCATATCAAACAGGTGCGCATAGAGCTTGCGACCGGCATAGGGATCGAAATTGTGCGTGCGGGCGACGTATTCCATGGCCGCCTTAATGACCTGTTCCATGGCCGGGGGCAGGGGATAGTGGTTCAGGGCGTTGTGATCAAGGTCGAGCAGGCACAGGCGTCCCTGAGGCTTCAGGTTGCGGGCAAGATTGGCGACAATGTCGCGCGCCTCTTTCGAGAAGTACTCGAGCACGAAACGCACCCAGATGAAGTCGAAAGACCCAAGATCATCCATGGGGCGGGTGAAATCCTTGAGCTCGAAGCGGATATTCTCGACCTGCCCATAGTGTTCGGTGGCGTACTTGATGCGGTTGGGCGAATAATCAACGCCCACGACCTGGCCCGACGGCCCCACGATCTCCTTGATCACGCTGGCGGCCTTGCCCGCCCCGCAGCCGACGTCCAGGACGTGCGCCCCGGGGCCGATACCGCACAGGCGCGCCTGGTCCCTGACCGCGTCGGGATTGGTTTTTATGTCCAGACGCATCGCTTCATCGCTGTGTTCCATCAGATAGGTGTTGCTTGAACCCTGCATCCCTCACGCTCCATATCGTGACTGTCGAAAAACTTCAGCCGGCTTGAAAAACATCAAACTGGGACTATCGAAACACGATCCTCTCTCAAAGCAAATCCGAGGCCGTGCATTCTGTGTGGGTCTTTTTTGCGTCACGCTTCATCCTTTGACTTTTTCGACAATCTCTACAAATAACTAAAATGTACTATAACATAGGGCTGCGAGAGAACCAACTTAAAACCGGAAGGGGAGCGCCTTAGGGCGGCCGGACTTATGACGAAGACTGCCAGGCGATCCAGGCCTTGATCTCACCCAGCAGTCGTTCCCTGGCCGCCTCGGGTGTGATGATTCTGACATGCGGCAACCATGGTTTCAGGCACACACTGATCTCTTCCAGCGTGCAGGCCATGAAGCGCACCACCATGGTCCCGTCTTGGCGTTTTTCAACGGTTTCCTGCCGCGGCAGGATGCGGCGCCGTTCGAAATACCCGGCAAAGCGGTTGTCGATCTCGACCAAGACCTCAAGGCTGCGCGAAAAAGAGAACCAGATATTGGTGCTGTGCTCCAGGGCCTCATCGATGGTCGCGGGCACGCCTTTGAAGGGCCGGCGCAGGATCTTCAGATCGGCGATCTTGTCCAGGGCGTATTTCTTGATGATCTTCTCGTGGGTGTCGCGCCCCACCAGGTACCAGAGGCCGTCGAAGTAGGCGATGCGGTAGGGTTCGACGGTGGCGGGGTGGGTGGTGTAGGTGAAGGCCACGCAGCGGGTGGTTTGGATAGCCTTGATGATCGTGTTCATGAGAGGCCGGGAAAGCCATACCGGCTTCTCGATCTTGACGATCACCGGCCGCTCGTCGGTGAAATCGTTCAGACGGTTGAAGACATGCTCGGCCGCGCGCGTGAAGGGCTGGCCCAGATTCGTTGTCAGGTCCTTGATCGCCACGATCAGGGCCAGATCGGCCTCATCGTAGACATCCAGATGCTTGAGCAGGCTCTTGTCCAGGCGGTGCAGGCCGCGGCTCTGTTCATGGATGGGAAAGCCGGCGGCGCGCAGGGCCTTCAAGTCGCGTTGAATCGTGCGCGGCGTGATGCCCAGGCTCCGGCACAGCCGGTCCGTGGAGACACTTTCGTGCTCCACCAGCAATTTCAGAATGCGTGCCAGCCGGAACAACCGTTTCGCCACGGTCTTGCCGGAATCCTGCTTAGGCGCCATAGCGTTTTTCCTCCCTCGCCGTGTTGAGCAAAATTACGTGATTCAGTCCCGGGCTGTAAAGCTCCTTCTTGAGCCTGCTTATTTTAAGGCGACATACGTCGGTCGTTTTAAGGCGGCATGACAGCTCGTTTAGGGTTAGAGAAGAGAAAAATTCAAAAAAGCCGATTTTAAGCGCTGGGGAGGTAGATCGTGGTGGTATTGGCAACGCTCTGTCTGGTGGTCATGGCCGTAGCGGCCGGGGAGGCGGCCTTAAGTGCCCGGAATATCATTGTTATCATTGGAAAGCTTTTGCGTTCCGAAGACTTGCCGGAAATACAACCCCATCAGGGTTGAGCGCCTGACAGGTACGAGCAAAAGATGCTATAAGCCTTAAGCATGAAGGCTCTCATCAAGCACATGGACCTCGGGACGGAGTTCTTAACGCCGGAGCGGTGTTACATCGTCGAGCTCTCCAACGCGCCGGATGATCCGGGTGCATCGATCGCCCGGGCGCGTGTCGAGCCGGGCATCACCACGCGCCGTCACCGGCTGAGCGGCATCACGGAACGCTACCTGATCCTGGAAGGCTTAGGTCTGGTTGAGGTGGAAGGTAGCCTTAACCCCCAGAAGGTCGTCCCCGGCGACGTGGTAATCATCCCGCCGTCCTGTTCGCAGCGCATCACCAACATCGGGAAGGGGGATCTGATTTTCCTGGCCGTGTGCACCCCGCGCTTCCAGCCCGAATGCTACCAGGATATCGATACCGATCCCGTTCCGGATGGAAAAGACTGATCCAGAAAGATTTCCTGGGTGTTAGCAAGCGTGTTTTCCCTGAGCGATAATGGATTGCACGCGATCGATCTGAATAGTACTCCTTATATTATTGTGTGAACTTGTTTTTATATCTGCGCCCGGCCGATGAAATTCAACAAGGAATGCGGGCATGAATGGATACGCGAGACAGTCACCTCAGGCGTTGAACCGGGGCGAGACCTCAAAGGTCGTGTGCGCATGAGGTCCGACTCGCATCCGCGTGTAGATTTTCGCATGACTTGCGCTTGCCAATTGAAATGAAAATGTATTATCAAGATACATAAGGAGATTCAGCTGCCATGGGATACAGTCTGTTGGAACATGTACGGAAGTCCTGCCAGCAGGTAGCGGAGATGGCGACGCATGTCCATATACGCGATGATCTCATCCCCAATTACGCCCTGACGCTGGCCATGAGCCGCAAGGATAAATCCCAGATGGATTTCACGGCCCACTACCAGGGCACGGATGAAGATACCCTGGCCTATTACTTCGTCCTGGGCGCCATCAACTTCGGCTCGGGCTACTTCCCCCACCTGCGCAAACGCGCCGGCATGTCCGGCTATTATACGATCGCCTCGAGCCTGAGCGATCATTTCAGGAACAAGGTGCTCAAACCCACCGACCTGCTCGAAATCAAAGCCCGTGAATGCTTCTCGATTTTCGGCCAGGACCCTCATAATCCCACGGTTTATGAGCTCATGGACCTGTATGCCTTGTCGATGAACGAGCTCGGGAAATACGTCATGACGCTCTACAATGGGAATTTTGCTAATGTGGTCGAGGCCGCCAACTGCTCGGCGGTGAGGCTCGTGGAGATCCTGATCGGCATGCCCTATTTCCGGGATGTGACCTACTACCGGGGCATGGACGTGGCGTTTTTCAAACGCGCCCAGATCATGGCGGCCGATCTTTCTCTGGCGTTCGGCGGCCAGGGCTTCGGCAAGTTTGATGATCTGCCGCGGCTCACCATTTTCGCGGACAACCTCGTGCCGCATGTGCTGCGCTTAGACGGCATCTTGGAGTATAATCCGGAATTATCCTGGCGCATCGACAGCGAAGAGATCATTCCTTCCGGCTCGGCCGAGGAGATCGAGATCCGCGCCTGCGCGCTCAATGCCGTGGAGCAGATGGTGGCGGCCATGGGCGGGCTCGAACGCGGCATGTCCGCCATGCTGCTGGACAACATCCTCTGGCACCGTGGCCAGCAGCCCTACTACAAGCAGACCAAACCCCGGCACAGGACCCGCACGGTCTATTATTGAGGCCTTAACGGTGTCCCTTCAGGCGCGTATCTTTCCTTCGGCATCAACCGGGCGCCTCCCACGGCCCGTACCCGGGATCAGCGGGAAGCTCAAGCGGCTGGTGCTCGTGGTCATGCTCAGTGCCGCGGGCCTGTGCTGTGGCTTCGGTGAGCTCCATGCCGCAAACGTGCTGCGCTTAGGGGTGGCGGCGAGCGCGCCATCCAACCTTGACCCGCACCTGAGCGCCGGGACGGATGCCGTCTTCGCCGAGATGATCTTCAACGGCCTTCTGCGCTACCAGCCGGGCAACAGTGCGGTCATCGAACCGGATCTGGCCGAGTCTCTACCGAAACCGAAGACCGAGGGAGGCCAGCAGATCTGGACCTTTACCCTCAAGAAAGGGGTCATGTTCCAGCCCGGCTTCAAGCAGGGGGCCTATGAAATGACCAGCGAAGATGTGGTATATTCACTTCAAAAGGCTGCCGATCCGATGAGAAGCGCCTACGCGTACCGCTATGCCGGGATGTCCTTCAAGGCCCAGGGTCCCTATACGGTCCAGATCATACTGGACAAGCCTCTGTCAGCCACGCTGTTCCTCCCGAGATTCGCCGACCGCGCCGGGGGCTCCATCATCTGCCGCAAGGCGGCCGAAGGTTTGAACGCACAAGAGTTCCAGCGTTTACCGGTAGGGACGGGGCCTTTTGCCTTCAAGGCCTGTTCCGCCGAGGGCGTCATCACGCTTCAGGCCCACAAAGCATATTTCAGGGGAGAACCGCTCTTAGATGGGGTCGAGGTGGTCTATCTGCCGGACTTTTCCACCTGCGAGCAGGCCTTTCAAAGGGGCGAACTCCAGATGATGTGCGGGCAGCGCAGTTCACGCTGGGTGAATAAAGCCGCGCGGTGGGACAAGACCAAGGTGGACGAGTACGGCCCGGCCGAAAGCCTCTACCTGGTCTTCAACACTACAGACCTCCCCTTGTCTGATAAGCGGGTACGCAAGGCCATAGCCTATGCCCTGAACCGGCGGGAATTCGTGGACCTCTTAGGTTCGCCCGTGGCCGAACGCCTCTATGCGCCCGTGCCATCGGATATGACGGGTGGGGTAAGCGAGGAAGATGTCAAGGCGCTCGGGCTGGACTATGACACCGACCTTGTCCACGGCCGTCGGCTGCTCGACCAGGCGGGCGCGGCCGCGGAGCTGGACTTGCAGATCGAGCGGCCCGAGCAGGACACCAACCGGTATCTCTACGAGGTGCTGGGACGGCAGCTGAAAAGCATCGGCATCGATCTGATGGTCGCCGGGCAAAAGACGGCCGCGTCCGGTCAGGATGTTCGGCCGCGGGATCAAGCGCTGGAATTCCGCTGGGCTTTGGCTGAGTCGGCCGACGAGCTGCTCACGGGTCTGCTCGCCGATGAAAACACGTATGTGCCTGCCCAGGACATGGGTTTGGTGCCGGGTTACCGCAAGGTGGACGTGCTCATGGAGGCCGCGCGTCGCGAGACCGGGCTCAACAAGCAGCAGGAGATCTGGAAGCATGCCCAGATAAAGCTCCTGGAGGACATGGCCGTCTATCCCATCTGCACCATCACCTATGTCGTGGCCCGCCAGACATCGGTCGATTACGGCTATACACTCTCGAAGTGCCGGACGCTTGTCCCGCCCATCACGGAAAAGACGCGCCTCCTGCAATGATGACTTATTACGGTGCCCTGGTTCGCTTATGGACGCCTGGTCAAAAGTATGCTAGCTGCCAAAGAGGGATCGAGACCCAAAAAAAAATCTTAAAGGGGAGGGAGTCTATGAAAATCTGGAAAGCGTTGTCGGCCCTGGTTATGGTGGTGTGCTTATGCGCGGGATCGGCTTTTGGGGCTGCCCAGCGTACGCTTGTCGTGGCCACCGACGCCACGTTCCCGCCCATGGAGATGGTGGACAGGGACAAGCAGATCGTGGGCTTTGACATCGATCTGCTCAAGGCCGCGGCCAAGGAGGCCGGGTTCAAGGTCGAGTTCAAGAACACGGCCTGGGACGGCATCTTCGCCGGGCTGCCGGCCGGCAAGTATGACGCCGTGATTTCATCGGTGACCATCACCCCGGAGCGGCTCAAAGTGTACGATTTCTCCGAGCCCTATATCAATGCCGGCCAGGTGCTGGTGGTGGCCAAGACCCTAAAGGTGAACTCGCTGGCGCAGATGAAGGGCAAGAAGATAGGCGCTCAGATCGGCACCACCGGGGCCATGGAGACCAAGAAGGCGGGCCTGGAACTCAAGACCTATGACGAGATCGGACTGGCATTCGCCGACCTGGCGGCCGGACGCATCCAGGGCGTGGTGATCGATACCCCCGTGGCCGCGGACTATGCCCTGCAGAAGGCCGAATACAAGGACAAGCTCAAGATCGCCACCGCGCCGTTCACCCAGGAGCAGTACGGTGTCGTGGTCAAGAAGGGCAACAAGGAAGTGCTGGATCTGATCAACAAAGGTATCAAGGCGGTAAAGGCCAAGGGCATCGACAAACAGATCGAAAAGAAGTGGCTTAAATAGAAAAAACGGCCCGCGGGAAACCGCGGGCCGTCCCTTATCCAACCAGGGTTTCAAGGCCTTCAAGGCCAAGGGCATCGATAAACAGTTGGAGAAAAAGTGGCTCAGATAAAGAAGAAGTCCGCCAACGCACACCCAAAAGTGACCATCGATATCGGCGACGGAGTCGCCATCCCGACCAAGGCCGACGTCGGCCTCTTTACCGCCTGGCGCATTGCCTTTTTCGGCGCCATCGCCATCATGGCATATCTGGCGTTCTTCAAGTCCGACCCCTACTGGGAGATCATCAAGTTCGTGCCGGACGGGATTCTGGTCACCTTCGAGGTCACGGTGGCCTCCATCCTGTGCGCCCTGGTGATCGGGCTCTTCACCGGTTTGGGCCGCCTGTCTTCCAACAAGCTCATCAACGGCATCGCCTCGCTCTATGTGGAGGTGATCAGGGGCATCCCGCTGTTGGTGCAGCTTTTCTACATCTACTATGCCCTGGCCAAGTTCGTGCACGTGCCCGATATCTGGAGCGCGGTCATCGCCATGTCCGTGTGCTACGGCGCCTATATGGGCGAGGTCTTCCGCGCCGGTATCCAGTCCATCCCCAAGGGGCAGATGGAGGCCGCGCGCTCTTTAGGGATGAGCTCGGGCCAGACCATGTTCCATGTCATCCTGCCGCAGGCGTTCAAGACCATCCTGCCGCCGGTGGGCAACGAGTTCGTGGCCCTGCTCAAAGACTCGTCTTTGGTCTCCATCCTGGCCGTGGCCGACCTTTTGCGGCGTGGTCGCGAGTTTGCCTCCGAGACCTTCACCTACTTCGAGACCTATACCGTGATCGCCCTGGTTTACTTGATGATCACCCTGTTCTTCTCAAAGCTCATCAGCATGATGGAGGAGCGTATCAATGCCGGAAAATAACCGTCGCGCCATGGTCCAGATCAAGGAAGTGAGCAAGTTCTTCGGGACCTTGCGCGCCCTGGACAAGGTAACGCTTACTGTCTACGACGGCGAGAAGGTGGTTATCATCGGCCCCAGCGGCAGCGGCAAGAGCACCTTGCTGCGCTCGATCAACCGGCTGGAGACGGTCGAGGCCGGCGACATCATCGTGGATGGGTACGATATCTACGCCAAGGACACCAATATCAACAAGGTGCGCGAAGAGGTCGGCATGGTTTTCCAGTCCTTCAACGTCTTTCCGCATAAGACCGTGCTTGAAAACATCACCCTGGCGCAGCAGGTCGTGCGCAAGCGCGGCAAGGAGGAAGCGAGGACCATAGCCATCGAGCTTCTGAAAAAGGTCGGCATCCTGGAAAAGGCCGATGTCTACCCTTCCAAGCTCTCGGGCGGGCAGCAGCAGCGCGTGGCCATTGCGCGGGCCCTGGCCATGCAGCCCAAGCTCATGCTCTTCGACGAGCCCACCTCGGCCCTGGACCCCGAGATGATCGGCGAGGTGCTGGACGTCATGGTCAAGCTGGCCAGGGAGGGCATGACCATGATTGTGGTTACGCACGAGATGGGCTTTGCGCGCGAGGTGGCCGACCGCGTGATCTTCATGGACGAGGGCCGCATCATCGAAGAGGGCACGCCCGAGCACTTCTTCAAGAACCCCACACATGAGCGCGCCAAGCAGTTCCTGAGTCAGATTCTGTAGTTCAAAGCATTTGACAACCGCCGGTAGTATATGTAAAAAGCCTCATCAAGCCAGCGTAGCTCAGTGGTAGAGCAGCTGATTCGTAATCAGCAGGTCAAGGGTTCGACCCCCTTCGCTGGCTCCAGTAAATAAGCTGTTCCTCAGACTTTTCGCTTTCATGATTTTCAGGCCCAAATCACTACAAATCACTACATCACCCCAGCATATCCACAGCCGCTTGCTTCCGGTCCATCGCCACATGCGTGTAACTCTGCGTGGTGCCTATCGCTGTATGTCCCAAAAGTTCCTGGATGGTCCTTAAATCCTGGTCGGCCAACTAGCAAAGGGGACGTTCTTCAATGATTAAATTGTTTGCCGGTCGGCGGTTGTGTTATCGGAAAAGCAATGCCGTGTCGAGCATCGATGCACCTGGGGCGCGCCACCACATCTACGTCACAAATTCAAGGGATATGCTGCTTAATCGTGATTTTCGCAGGAACGCCTGATAAGGGATCTGTTTGTTCAATATGTGCACATACTGCCCGGATTATGACAAGGGGTTGCCGGCTCATGAGCTGATGGGATAATGACAATTAATCAAATCAATGGATGATGCGATTAAGGGGAATAATCATATCAGATGGAGAAACGGGTGGATGGCTAAATCACCTCAGTACATCTGGCAGCGCTCGGGCTGAGCAGCTTCACGTGGAGCAGCGAAGAGATCCTCAGCCTGCTGGGCAAGTGCCGTCTGGCCCAGGGTAAGCTCCTGGGCAAAGTGATCGATCTCGGGCTGGCGTTCGATGCGCATGCCCAGGCCGAGGAGACCATGAAGACATCCGCCATCGAGGGCGAGAGGCTCGATATCCGTTCCGTGCGCTCATCCATGGCTCGGGCTTCCATCGGCCGGTCTCCCCGTGGACAGGAATGGAGACGGTGTCGTGGCCGTGATCCTGGATGCTACCATGAATCACGATAAGCCGTTGACGGTTGAGCGTCTGTATGGATGGCATGCAGGTCTGTTCCCTACCGGCTACTCGGGGATGCATAAGATCCGGGTCGGCGCCTGGAGGGGGGAGGCGCCCATGCGGGTGGTTTCGGGTCCGGTCGGCAAAGAGCAAGTGCACTTCCTGGCGCCGCCGGCTGAGAAGATCGATGAAGAGATATCGAAATTTCTCTCCTGGTGGGATTCCGGCAAGGGAAGACTGGAGGGATTGGTCCGTGCGGCTCTCGGGCATTTCTGGTTCGTCACCATCCATCCCTTCGAGGATGGCAATGGCCGTATTGCGCGGGCCCTGACGGACATGGCCCTGGCCCAGGACGATTTACAGCAGCACCGATACCACTCGCTCTCCTCCCAGATCATGGAAGAGCGGGAGAGTTACTATAATGTCCTTGAAGCCTGCCAGATGGGCGGCAGCGACATCACCCCGTGGCTGGTCTGGTTCCTGGAGTGTTTTTCCAGAGCCATCGACCGGTCCGAGCTGATACTCTCCGGCGTCATCACAAAGGCGAATTTCTGGAGGATGCACAGCCAGGCATCACTGAGCGAAAGGCAGCGCAAGGTCATCAACAGGCTTCTCGATGCCGGTCCGGACGGTTTCGAAGGCGGCCTTACCGCCAGAAAGTATGCCTCCATGACGAAGGTGAGCAAGCCGACAGCTTTTCGGGAGATCAACCGACTCCTTGAGCTCGGCCTTCTCCGGCAGAATCCGGGGAAGGGCAGAAGTGTGAGCTATGGGCTGGTCCGTCCTTGACCCCCGCGGACGACCCGCAACCGGTCGGCAACGAAAAAGCTTGATCATTGATTAACGGTGTTATAGTAACACTGTTAATAAGAGGGGGGGAGTCCAACATGCCGAAGGCACGCATGACCCGCGAGGCGGTCGCAAGCATCCGGGGTCGCATTCTGGATTCCGCCCTTGAGATCATCATCGAAGAGGGGTTCAACAATCTCAGCATCCGCAAGGTTGCTTCCCGTCTGGGCATCACCGCCACAACGATCTATAACTATTACACGAACAAGGATGAGCTTAATTTGATGATCCGCATACGCGGCTTTGAGAAGCTGCATGACTTGCTCATCCTACGGGCGGCCGCGTGTAATGGAATCGAAGAACGGTTCGCGGCCATGGTGCGGGCCTATGTTGAATTCGGTCTTACCAATCCGAGCTACTACGATATCATGTTCAATCTGCACACGCCCAAGTATCTGGATTATGTGGGCACGGACATCGAACCCTTGGCCCTGCAGGAAAAACAGAATGCATTAAAATGCCAGGACCTTTTCATCGCAATCATCAACGCCTACGTCCCAGGCACAGGCGCGTGGAGAGAGCGTTTCATCCTTTATCAATTCGTGAAGTTCTGGTCCGACCTTCACGGCCTGGTGACGCTGTGCAACAGCCGGCTGTTTCACGAGGTTTTGGAAAATGTCGAGGCCTTTGTCGAACAGCGCACATCGGATGCGATTCATGAAATTATGAGCCTGAAAGAGCGCATCGAGGCAGACGATACGCAGGTTTAACACGACAGAGGGCTTGGCCCTCGGGAGGTATTGCATGCAGGAAAACATGCCCGCCGACAAGAAGAGTTTGGCCGACACCCTGGCCTATCTGTTCCTACAATTTTTTGCGCTGAATTTTAACGTCCGGCCGGGGTTGAAGAAATATCTGAGATTCGATGAGGGCTGGTTCGACTTCACCTTCGGCATAAAAACCGAAAACGGGAGTGTCGAGCAGGCTATCGGCTTTCATCAGGGAAAGGTCCGGGTGTTGAAAGAAATCCCTCAAAAACCGGATGCCCAGCTGATATTTGTCGATGAGGACGCTCTGAAGGAAGCGGCCGTGCAACCTCCCAATAAGCTGATGGCCGCTTTGATGGAAAACAGAATGGTCACGCGCGGCAACCTTGGATATCTGCAGCTGATGAACTTTTACCTCTCGCTGCTGCTCAAACCCGTGCAGATCGCAAAGTTGAAAAAAGAGGCCCGCAAAGAGAAGCGGGATTATGATGTGGGCAAGGCCTCCGAGAAGAGCATCAACTCCAGAATTCTGCCGCAGCTCAGGGCGAATATGCTTGACCCCGGCGTAGCGTATTTAACCGATCCGTATCTGGCGGACTATAGCTTGAATGACTTTCCCCGCTTAAAGGACTTCCTGGACATCCATTTAAAGACCCGTCCGGCACTCTGCCATGAACGGCCGGAGCTGCTCACGCGCTGGTACAAGGCCAATGGCTTTGAAACCGCTAAAAACGGTTCTCCCCTGGTAGCCGAGCTCCGTCAGGCGCAAGCGTTCAAGTATCTGATGGAAAACAGGCAGCCTGTCATCAGGACAAACGATCTGATCGCGGGCACCACCACGACCAAGGAGATCGGCGTGGTGCTCTACCCCGACGCCCACGGCACCATGATGTGGGGTGAATTGGCCACCGCGCCGTATCGCCCGCTCAATCCCTATGACGTGGACCCCGAAACCGTGCGCGTCCTGCATGGCACGGTATTTCCTTTCTGGCTGAAGAGGAACTTTCGCGAATGGGTGCGGGACAACAAAGGCTACCCCACCTGCCAGAAACTCGATGAACGCTTCGCGGCCTGCTTCCTCTGGAAGACCGTGGCCCTATCGCACACCATTATCAATTATCCGAAAATTTTAAGGCTCGGGACCAAAGGCATCAAGACTGAAATAGACAACGAAATCAGCCTCACCCCCGCATCAGACACACAGAAACGCGCTACGCTGTACGCCATGAAGATCTGCCTGGAAGGGATCGAGGCCTACGCGCACAATCTTTCGGCCGAGGCCGAGCGGCTGGCCGGACTCAAAACCGACCCAGTTCGCCGGAACGAGCTGGAGAAGCTCTCCGAGATCTGCCGGCGTGTCCCCCTTAACCCGTGCGTCGGCCTGGACGACGCCGTAAACGCCATGTGGATCATGTGGGTCGGCGTGCACATGGAGAACACCAATGCGGGCTTCTCGCTGGGGCGCCTGGATCAATGGCTCCAGCCGTATTTTGCGGCTGATATGAACAAGCTCGCGGGCGATAAGGAGCGCGAGGAAAACATCAAACACGCGCTGGAGCTCATCGGCTGCTTTTATATGCGCTGCACCGACCATCTGCCCCTCATCCCGGACATCGGCAATTACCTGTTCGGGGGCAGCTCGTCCGACCAGGCCATCACCCTGGGCGGCGTGACACCTGAAGGAGAAGATGCGGTCAACGACATGACGTACATCTTTCTGAAGGTCACGGAAATGCTTTCCATCCGGGACCCCAATGTCAATGCCCGCTACAACCGCGCACAGAACAGCGACACCTATCTGAAACGGCTCTGTGAGGTCAATTTGAACACCACCGCCACGCCTTCGATCCATAACGACGAGGTCGTCATGGGGTCTCTGGCCGAGTTCAACTATCCCGCCGAGCATCTGCGCGACTGGTCGGCGACCGGCTGCGTGGAACCCACGCTTTCAGGACGCCATATCGGTCATACCAACTGCATGATGTTCAACATGGTGGCCGCGCTGGAGATGGCCCTGAACAATGGGCGGCATCCGCTGATGCGCTGGGACCTGGGCCCCAGAACCGGCGATATCAGGACAGGCGCGTTTCAGGACTATGAGTCATTCTTCGGTGCGTTTGAACGGCAGCTTCGCTTTCTGGCCGACCTGACCTGCGAGTACAACAATTTTTTGGGCGAGGCCCATCAGACCATCCGCCCGACCCCGTTCATCTCCGCCTTGATGGAAGGACCGCTTGCCAGCGGCAAGGACGTCACCAAGGGCGGCGCGCTGTACAATTCGTCCGGGACGGCCTGCATCGGCCTGGCCGATATCACCGACTCCCTGATGGTGATCAAGAAGCTCGTATTCGAGAAGAAGATGGTCTCATTCGTCGAACTCTTGGATGCGGTCAATACCGACTTCAAAAACAGCCCGGCGCTGCTGGCCATGATTAAGAACAAGGTCCCGCTCTTTGGCTCCGGCAACCAGGAGGCGCTGGCAACGGCCAACCGGATCACCAAGCTCGCCCACGATATCTTCAGGGCGCATACGAACTATCGCGGCGGGCCGTATACGGCCGGTTTCTGGTCCATGTCCAACCATGTGGCCTTCGGCACCTTGACCGGGGCGCTTCCCTCGGGCCGCCAGGCCGGCAAGGCTTTTACGCCGGGACTGACGCCAGAGCCGCACGCGTCCAAAAGCATTCTGGACAATATCCGCGACGTCGCCGGGCTTGATCCCAAAAACATGAACAACAACATCGCGTTCAATGTGAAGGTGGTGCCTTCCGGCCACGATACGCACGGCCAAACCGTGGACCATATCTACTCGTACGCAAAGGCCTACACCGAGCTCGGCGGCATGCAGATGCAACTGAACGTCGTTTCGTCAAAGACGCTCAAAGACGCCATGGCGCACCCGGAGAATTACCAGAACCTGCTGGTGCGCATATCCGGGTACAACGCCTACTTCGTGACGCTGAACCGCGAGATGCAGATCGAACTGATCGAAAGGGCCGAATTCGGTTTATGAGCTTTAACTGCGAAACGGAACGATCACGGATGTTCACAATGAAGAGCAACACCCCAGAACCTTTGATTTTAGAGATCAAGAGTAACAGCCTCGATGACGGACCGGGAATTCGATCCGTGGTTTTTTATAAAGGCTGCCCACTCGCTTGTGTCTGGTGCCACAACCCGGAAAGCAGAAAAGCGGTGCCGGAGATCTCTTTTGACGCCCGGGCGTGCATAGGCTGCGGCGCCTGCCGGGACATATGCCCTCAGGACGCGCTCTCCCGGGACAATAGATTCTACATCGACCGGGATAAATGCGACCTGTGTTTTGCCTGTGTGGATGTCTGTCCGTCCGGGGCCTTGGACAGGGTCGGAAGACCCATGTCCGTGGCCGAGATCCTGGAAAAGGTCCTTCCGGACAAGCCCTTTTTCGACACGTCTGGCGGCGGCGTCACCCTGTCCGGGGGCGAGCCCACCCTTTACCCTCAGTTCACCTCCGAGCTCCTCATGGGGCTTAAGGCGCTGGGCATCCACACACTCCTGGAAACCTGCGGGCATTTTGATCCGGACACCTTCATGGCCCTGCTGTACCCCCATATCGATATGATTTATTTCGACATCAAGCTCATGGACAGCGCCGCCCATAAGACCTACTGCGGTCTGCCCAACGAGCGCATCCTGAACAACTTCAAGCTGTTGACCAAGGCGGCCCAGAGGGACGGCAAGACCCTTCTGCCGCGCACGCCGCTGATCCCCGGCATCACCGACACGGAGAACAATATCAGGTCCATCGCGGAGTTCTTGAAAGGGCAGGGCGTCGGACAGGCGGCCCTGCTTTCGTACCATCCGCTCTGGCATGAGAAGTGCGATAAAATCGGGGTCGATGATCCCTATAAGGCAAGCGAGGCCTTGACACGTTTCCAGGAACGCGGTGTTTTAGGGCGCAGTGTCACGATATTCGCCGAAGCCGGGATAAGCTGTTAACCTGATGCCGCCTCGAATAATCCTCTTGGGAATGGAGAGGGGTCTCACGCTGTCATAATTGATGTTTTTATGACTTCCCGCCAGGCACCCTCCCTTAAGGCCGGGCGCGCTAAGGCGCGCATGTATCAGATATCATTCAGTAATAATAAGAGGTTGTTTCAATCCGGCAAGCCTTGCCTTGCCCTGTTGATGGAGGGCATATTGTTTTTCTTGAGCAAAACATTAATTCTCATACCTATGTATTCGAAGTAGCTGAGTTCGCCGGTATCAGAACCAGACCAGGAGGATGCCATGTATGATTTTCTGCTTTCCAAGGAAGAGGTAGCGTTAAGGGACCAGGTCAGGAAGTTTGTCCGGGAAGAGATCGAGAGCGAGTTCCTCCGCAAGATGGACCGCGACGAGGTGGTCTATCCGCGTGAGTTTGTAGAACGGCTCGCTCATCACAATTTAAGAGGTATCAGGTTTCCCCGCGCGTATGGGGGCAGGGATATGAGCTGGGTGGCCGAGGTGGCGGCCGAAGAAGAGATCGGCTGCCTGGGCATGGCCCTGGGGTGTGCCTTTGTCATGCCGTCGATCGTGGGCGAGGCCCTCAACCGTTTCGGGACATCGGAACAGAAAGAGCGCTACCTGCGGCCATATCTGCAGGGCAAGCTCGTTGCGGCCGAGGCCCTGACCGAACCCAGGGGCGGTTCCGACTTCTTCGGCGCCACCACCAAGGCCGTGCTGGAGGATGACCATTTCATCGTGAATGGACAGAAGCGCTTTGTGGTCGGCGCCGAGGGCGCGGATTTTTTCCTGGTCTACTGCCGGACCAATTTCGAGCCAGAGAGCCACAAATATCAACGCATCAGCCTTATCATCATCGACAAGGGGCCGGGGGTTGAGACGGAATACCGTTACGGCCTTATGGGGTGCCGCGGCGGTGGTACCGGCCGCCTTGTCTTCCGGGATGTCCGGGTCCCCAGGGAAAATCTGCTGGGAGAACTGCATGGTGGGGCGCTGTGCTTTAACCAGATGATGATACCGGAGAGAATGACCTCAGCCGCGGGGTGCCTCGGCGTCTGGGGCGCCCTTGATCTGGCGGTACGCTATACCAACAAGCGCGCGGCCTTCGGCAAGCTCATCAAAAAATTTCAGGCCGTGAATTTTCTCGTGGCTGATTCCATCATGCAGCTTGATGCCGCGAGGGCCATCACCTATATGGCGGCCCGTTCCGTGGATGCCGGCTTTGCGAACATGCGCAGGATCGTGAGCGAGGCCAAGCGGTTTTCCACCGAGGCCGCCTGGACCATCGTGAACAACGCCATGCAGGTCGTGGGCGGTATCGGCTATACCGATGTCTATCCCTTAGAAAGGGCGCTCAGGGATGTGCGGCTGGCACTGATATGGACCGGCACGAGTCAGATCATGAACCTCATGATCCAGCATGAATACTATGATGAGGTCCTCACTCAACCCTATGACCGCCGCCGTCTCGACAAGGATGCCATGCACCCCGATGAGAGCGAGAAATGTTTTACGGACGAAGACATGTGGGCTGTGCACGATCAGACAAGGGATGAATGATATAAGGAGGAACAGCGAGGAAGACAATGCATGCATAAAATTCAGGGTAAAGGCAAATGAAGGTTTGTTGCACCTGGCGCATGCTCCTCATACAAACAAAGTAACTGATTGGACCTGTCCCTACGGACGCCCTTCTCGTTGAGGTCCGGGAGAAGGTGCTGCTTGCTCGGTTTGACGCTCGAAATATAACAATGAAGTCTCACCCGACTTTGTGGCTTCGATAAGTCGCCAGCCATTGGCGTACAATTCTTTGAAGGTTTCCTGGCCCTTGCTGTTTTCAGAACACCGCAGCGGGGCATTTTCGTGCTTGAATACGATATCGATATCCTTGCAGAAACAAACCTTGATTTCAGTGCCGGCAAATACACTTGTCGACAGCCCCACGATCACCACCAACCATGCAACGATCTTCATGCAGCCCCCTTGGGATAGATTTGATAAAAGATATTTTATGCCATGAAAAAAATCAATTCTTCTTTGCCTCGGACCGCGAAACAAAGCCGTAGTTTGTGCACGGGATACCACATGATAACCCTTGGCCAACGTTTTTAGCGCGCGACGCGTTCCATTGACACGCCGGTACCTACCTCTTATATACTCTTCATGTTCTCAAGATTTGGGAATATTCTCCTGATCGCTCTTTCGGTGGCGTTGCTGGGGCCGCCGGACGCGCAGGCGGCTCAAGTCGATCGCGGGCCGGTTTCGGTTTTGATCATCCATTCCTACCATCCGGGATTCACGTGGACCGACAACATCATGAAAGGGATCGACGAGGGATTGGAGGCTGTCTCTCCCGCGAGCGAGCTGCATGTCGAATATATGGACGCCAAGCGTTTCGGCAATGCCGAGGTCAGGACGCGGTTCATAGCGCTCTTGAAGGCCAAGACGCGGGGCATGGACTATCCGGTGATCATCACCACGGACAATATCGCCCTGCAGATGGTCCTGGATGTGCGGCCCAAAATGTTTCCCCGGTCCCAGATCGTCTTCTGCGGCCTCAATGGTCCGCCCGAGGACGTAATCCGGGGGCGGGGAAATGTCACCGGCGTGACCGAGACATGGGACCCGGCCGGCACCTTGAAGGCCATAGACCGGTTGCAACCCGGGGTGAAGGAGATCGTGGTCCTGAACGATTATACCGAAAGTGGCCTGGGGACCCGCGAGAATCTCGACGCCGTCAGGCCAGCCTTTGAGAAACGTTTCAGCTTTCGTTTTCTGCCTCCAGAGCCGGTTGAAAACGTACTGAAGGAGCTCGCCGGACTGCCGGATACCTCGGCGGTCCTGCTGATGGGATATAATACGGACAGCCGGGGCACGATCTTCGATTCGGCCGCCACCGGACCGCTGTTCGCCGGGCATGCGCGGGTGCCGGTTTACACTATGGATCAGACGCGTTTCAGCGGAGGGGTGGTAGGCGGCAGCCTGTTGTCCGGAGAACGCCAGGGCGAGCTGGCGGCCGCGATGGCCGTTCGTATCCTGGGCGGTGAGTCCACCGAGGCGATACCCATCATCAGAGAACCGGTCGCGGTCCTTACCTTCGATTACATGGCCCTCAAGCGCTTCGGACTTAAGATCGAGGATCTGCCGCCGGAAAGCATTATCATCAACCAACCGACCTCATTCTACCACCACTATCGGTACCACATATGGGCGCTGACGGCCGTGATCGTCATCTTGAGTCTGTTGGCCATCGGGTTGGTGCTCATGCTCCTGTCCCGCCGTCGGCTGGACGCCGAACGCATCCGGGCCTTGGATGCCTTGCGCGGGAGCGAGGCTCGCTATACGACCCTGGTGAATGCCATGCCGGATGTCATTGTCCATCTCGATCTGGAGGGCAGGATCATGTTCGTGAATGAGCATACGCTTCGAATCAGCGGCTACAGCCGGGATGATCTGGTTGGGCAGGAAATGCTCAGGTTCGTCGCCCCCGAAGACCGGACAAAAGCGGTAGAATATTCCCTGCTCATGCTGGAAAAAAGGTTGGGGCCGCAGCAGTATCACCTGATTGTCAAAGACGGCCGCAAAATTCCCTTCGAGGTCAATGGCGATGTCCTGCGCGGCGCTGACGGCCAGCCGTTCGGCATCGTGCATGTGTGTCGCGACATCAGCGAGCGTAAGCGCTCGGAGGAAAGCATACGGGAAAGCGAGGAAAAGTTTGCGCGCATCTTCAGGATGAGCCCCGACACCCTGATCATCAGCCGGCTGAGAGACGGCGTCTATATCGACGTCAACGATGAGTTCATCCGCAAGATGGGCTATACCAGTGAAGACGCCATCGGCAAGACGGCCTCTGAACTGGGGATGTGGGTCGATATGGCGGAGCGCGATCACATGATGAATCTCCTGCTCAAGAAAGGTGGAATTCAGGAAGAAAAATTTTCTTTCCGCTCCAAGGATGGATCGATAAAAACCGGCGAGATGTCGGCGCGCATCATATCGATCGGCGGCGAGCCGTGCTTTATCGCCATGATCCGTGATATCACGGAAAAGATCGAGACCCAGAGGGCGCTCAAGGAAAGCGAGGAGAAGTTCCGGTCCGTGGTCGAACGGTCTTTGGTGGGTATCGCCCTTATCGACGACACCTTGCGGTATACCTATGTAAATGAAGAGTTCTGCCGTATTGCCGGTTATTCGGAAGCAGAGATGCTCGGCCGGAACTTTACGTTTCCGCTTACTGAGGAAAGCGCCCAAATGGTGACCGAGCGTTTCCAGCGCCGTCAACGGGGCGAGGATGTCCCTTCGCAGTATGAGTTTTTCTTTCAACAGAAAAACGGTTCAAGACACATCGGCGAGGTGCGCAGCGCCGTGTACGTCGACTCGTCGGGTAAGGCGAAAACCGCCATCCAGGTGATCGACATCACGGATCGCAAACAGACCGAGGAGGAGAAGCGCCGGTTGGAGGAACGCCTGAATCGCGCGGAGAAGATGGAAGCCCTGGGAACCCTGGCGGGTGGGGTAGCCCATGATCTCAACAATGTGCTGGGCGTGGTCATCGGCAACGCGGAACTGCTCTTAAGGGGAGTGGGCAAGGCCGACCCCACCAGGCCCCGCCTCTTGAATATCATGAAAGGGGGCGAACGCGCGGCCGCGATCGTGCTCGATCTTCTTACCCTGGCAAGAAGGGGTGTCATAGGCCGAGACGTTTTGAACCTCAGCAAGGTCGCTGAAGATTTCCGGAGCTCGCCCGAGCTTGAAAGACTGTTGTCTTACCATGCCTCCGTCCGCATCATAACCGAGCTAGACCCTGAGTTGCTGAACATTTCGGGCTCATCCGTGCATCTTTTAAAGACGCTGTTCAATCTCGTATCAAATGCCTGTGAAGCCATGCCGGATGGCGGCCTCTTGACCATCAAAACGGCCAATCAGTATCTGGACCAACCCCTGCAGGGCTATGATGAGGTCCGGGAAGGGGATTATGTCGTGCTGAGCGTTTCCGATACGGGACAGGGCATTGCGGCTGAGGACCTGAATCACATCTTCGAACCGTTTTACACCAAAAAGGTCATGGGACGCAGCGGAACCGGCCTGGGGCTGGCGGTCGTCTGGGGCACGGTGAAGGACCATAACGGCTACATCAACGTGCAGAGTGAAGAAGGCAGGGGCAGCACCTTCATTTTGTATTTTCCCGTTACGAGGCAGGCGCCTGGCATTGCGGTCGCTTCTCCATCCCTGCACGAATACATGGGCAGGGGGGAATTCATTCTGGTGGTGGATGATGTCAAAGAGCAGCGCGAGCTGGCGGCTGAAATGCTGAAAGGGCTTCTTTACCGGGTGGAAACCGTTACGAGCGGGGAAGAAGCGCTGTCTTACCTGAAGGATCATACGGCGGACCTGATGATTTTGGATATGATCATGGATCCCGGCATGGACGGACTGGAGACCTACCGGCGTGTTCTGGAAATCCGTCCTAAACAGAAGGCCATCATCGTGAGCGGCTTCTCCGATACGGACCGTGTCAAGAAGGCCCAGACACTCGGCGCGGGAGAGTATGTCAGAAAACCTTATATCATCGAAAAGCTCGGCCTGGCGGTCAGAAAAGAACTGGACCGTTCTGATTGGTAAAAATCTCGGCAACGTATTGTTGCTATTGCTTTTTCCTCAGAAACAGGGCAAGCTAGGCCAAGATGAAGCTGGGTGAGAAAGCTAATCAGGGCAAGGTAGTAAAAATCGACAAAGAACATTATCAGGCTTTGTCGGATCTCCTGCAAGGCAGAAGACAGAGGAGCAAAGCCCTTGAAGGCCTCATCGACGTCTTAACGGTCGCGGCGAAGCAAAACAAGTATATCCTCTTTGATCTGCTCATGGACCCGCAGCTGCTCGAGATACGCTACCCTAAGAAACGCTAGCCGGATTTCCCGACTTATAAGTGTTTGAAAACCTAAAGCGCCTCGATTAAAACAGGGTAAGATCTCCATTATCGGGCGGGGCATCCTCGTGGTGAGCTTCCGTCCGGTTCAAGGTCTTGATGTGCGGGTGGTAGAGCGGCATGAGCAGGGCCTTAAGCTCTGCGTCCGGAATATCAGCGGCCTGCGGCGCTTCAACTGGTGAACCGGCCGAAGTTTTCAGGGTCTCGGCGATATCCGGTAATCGCACCAGAAACAGGTTCAGGCGTTGCATGCGGCGCTTGAAGCGCAGCACCGCCAGCATGCAGCGATCGGCGTAATCGTTGATGCCGTCGATGGAGTCGACCAGCAGACCTTTGATTGTGAGCAGGCTGCCGCGCAGCGCCTCGGTGTCCTCTTGAATCAAGGTGATGCATTCTTCGGTTGCGTCGCGAGCCTGCGCGTCCGCCACAGCGCCGGGCCGTACCGGCGAGACCGTGAGCGCGGTGATGGCGGACCGCATGTTCTGACCGGCCGCAAGCAGCAAAGGCATACGATCACGGCCTGGCGTTTCGTATGCCTTGTCCAGGGCCTGTGCCTCCTGGAGGCAGGCAAGGGAGCTCTGATTCAATTCATCAATCAGGGCCCGCAACGCCTGCAGCGTTTCGCTCCGCCGTTTCCCGAGGGCGGCAAGACTCTTCAGCCGTTCGCTCAGATCTTGGAACATGGCGGCGATCTCGGCCATGGCGCGATCCAGGGTGGACCCACCCTGGGTATTGATCAGCAGAAGCTCGGCCAGATGGATCTTGTCGGCTTTGACGCCCGCGATGATTTCATGGATACCCTGGATATGCCGTGCGATGGTCTGTACATGGTCGTGGACAATCAAGGAGATATCGAATAAAAGTCCGCCCGAGACCGTGCAGGCCTCATGCATGAACGCGGAGCGATCGGGGTGGTCTGCGTCCTTGGACAAGGCCCGCAGGCGTTCGAAGACCTTAAGGATATTCTCGATGTCCTGGCGTACGATGTCATGGATCTGCAGGGCGGTCATGATGGCCAGGATCGGGACCTTGGTGGCAGTGGACCGCGAGATGAGGTCCTTGAGGATCACGATAATGGAACCCAGGGTATCCTTCAATGACTTGACACCCAGGGCCGTATGCATTTCCACGGTGCGGATGATGCCTGAGTGCAGCACCGCGGCCGTCTCCATGTTCTCGGACAGGCGCGACTGATGGTCCGCCAACTCACGGATGATCCCGATCATGGCGCACGCCTGTGCGTTCAAAGCCTGCATGCGCCGGACGGTCAGGGGTGCGTTGGCCGCGCCTTCCATAGGCGGGTACAAGGCGGCGAGTTCATCTAAGTGCCTCGAAAATTCCTCCATCTGCCCCCCTGCCGCCGGCAGGCCTGTCCGGAAGGCCTCCAGATCTTTTGAGATCAGCGCATCGCCGGCCTTCTGATCGCGCAGATGCTTATCGATGCGTGCCAAAGAAACATCCAGCGCACTGACCGTGATCTCGATTAAGCCCACAGGGTCCTCCGAGATCAAGGAATCCATGGTCAGGCTGGCCTTATGGTAGGTATTGTTGATCTCCCGGCTGATGTCGGGCAGGACACGGCCGAGCTTGCGGCAGAACAGTTCCAGGCTGGCATTGAAGCGCGCCAAGTCATTTGCGACCGACCCCGGGGTGTCACCTGCGGACGGCGCGGATGCCCTGAGAGTGTGCAGCGTTGCCGACCGGTCCGGAGTGTTATCCCCGGCTGCATCGTGTGACATGCATCGCCTCCATACGGTTCCCTGTCGGTACGCCCATCAGGATTCATTAACGCCCTTGAAGCGGCGGCCGAAATGGATTGACATGCCTTTGTTTGAGATATATCTAGGCATAATTGTCGAGGAGATGGGATGAAGCTGCCACTTTTTCTAATCGTAACAGGACTTTCCGGCTCCGGCAAGTCGAATGCCATGAAGGCCATCGAAGACGAGGGCTTTTTCTGCATGGACAATATCCCCATCGACCTCCTGACCAAGTTCCTCGAAATGTATGATTTCGCTTCGATCAATGTCTTCAAGGTCTGTATCGGGGTCGATATCCGCGCCGGCGCGGATGAATTTACCGCCAAGGCCCCGGAGGCCATGAACATTATCCGGGGCAGCGTGCAGGATGCCAAATTGATCTATCTGGATGCCGCACCGGGCATTATCTTGAACCGCTTCAAGGAGACCCGTCGCCGGCACCCCTTGAGCGATACCTATCCCAATCTCCTGGACGCCATCGAGGCCGAGCGGGACATCATGGCCCCCATCCGCGATATGGCCGATTTCGTGATCGACACCTCGGCCATGAACGTCCACCAGCTCACCAGCCGCATAAAGGAGATCATCTCCATGGTGGACAAGGGGCGCGACATGTATATCGAGGTGCGCTCCTTCGGGTTCAAGAAGGGCATCCCGCCCGACGCCGATATCGTCATGGACGTGCGTTTTCTGCCCAATCCGCATTTCGTGGAGTCGCTCATGAACAAGACCGGCAAGGATCCCGAGGTGCAGGAATACCTCCATGCGCACGTGTCCTATACGGAGTTCGTGGCGCGTTTAAGGGATCTCATTGCTTTCATCTTGCCATTGTGCAAGAAAGAGGGCAGATCGTATCTGAACATCGCCATCGGATGCACCGGCGGACGGCACCGCTCGGTGGCCGTGGCCGAGGAAATCCGGCGGGATATCGAGGCGCGGGGCTTTCCATGCAAAGTGGTACATAGAGATCTTTCCTAGAGGGGGTTCCCAGAATGGTTGGCATTGTGGTGGTTGCCCATGGAAGACTTGCCGAGGCCCTGATCGAGACCGCCGAGATGATCGTGGGGAAAATCGAGGGGATCAAGGCCTGTGCCTTCTGCCAAGGCAGCGATGTCGAGAAGCTCAGGAAGATGCTCAAGACATCCATCAAGGATGTGAATACCGGCGACGGTGTTATCATCCTCACGGACATGTTCGGAGGCACGCCCTCCAATATCAGTCTGGCCTTTTTGGAAGAAAACCTGGAGGTGATCACGGGCGTGAATCTGCCCATGCTTTTGAATGCACTGACCAAGCGCGACGGCAAGGGTATCAAGGAGCTGGCTCAGCTCCTGAAAGAGAACGGGCGCAGTAATATCTATATCGCCTCCGAGATTCTATCCGCCAATCTGGGGAAGTAATGAACATCGTCTTGGTACGGGTCGACGACCGGCTCATCCACGGCCAGATCCTGGAATCGTGGATCCCGTTTCTTAAAGCCCAGTGCGTGGTGGTGGCCAATGACGCCCTGGCCGGCGACCAGTTCCAGCGGGCCATCCTTTCCATGGCTATACCCGATCGCATCAAGGTCAGGATCGTGCCCGTGGAGGAAACACACGGGCTGAGTTCGGACCCCGAGCTGGCGGGCCTGAGCACCCTGGTCATCGTCTCATCCCTGCTGGATGCCTACCGGCTGCGGGAAGCCGACGTGGAATACGGACGGCTCAACATCGGCAATATGAAGGGCTCCGAGACGAGCCGGCAGATATCCTACTCGGTATGGCTTTCGGCCGAGGACGAGGGCATGATCAGGGAAATGATCGAGCAGGGGCTGGCCATCAATCTTCAATCCGTGCCGCGCGAGCGCGAGATCGATATCCGGTCCATCGTCGCTATGGGGAAGCCATGATCGCGACCCTGATTCTCTGCATATTCCTGGGAGCCGCGCTCTGGCTCGATCGGGTTTTCGTCCTCCAGGCCCTCTTCAGCCGTCCGATCGTGCTGGGTCCGATCTTGGGTCTGGCGGCCGCCAATCTGCCGTTGGGTCTGCTCATCGGGGCCTCTCTGGAGCTTATGTGGCTCAACGCGCCCCCGGTAGGCGCCTTCCTGCCCTACGATGATTCCTTCTGCGCCGCCGTGGCCGTGCCGGTAGGCGCGGTGGCCACCATGGCCTTGACCACCCAGGAGGCAGCCGGCGTGGCGCTCCTCGTTTGCCTGCCGACCACCTTGGTCGGTCGCTGGATCGACACCCGCATCCGCACGGCCAACCAATTTCTGCTCCCGGTCGACCCCGCGGCGTTGATTGAAAAGCTGCCCAAGGCCATGTGTTTGGCCCTCGGACGGTCTTTTTTGTATGCCTCGGCGGCCATTGCCGTGTGCACTCTTGTTTTGGGAGGCGTGGTCTTTCTTTTGAAAGACGCCCTGCCGCTGCCCGCCCTGCGGACCCTGGCCAGCCTGCCGCTCATCAGCATCATCATCGGTTTGGCCGGCCTCATTACCAGCCGGCGTCTGCAGACCAGAATCGTATGGATTATCGCGTTTTTCCTGGGTTTATCCGCCGGGATTCTGTGGACATGGATGCATTGATCCGACCGGCCTCTCGCAAGGATCTCCCGGCCATCATGGAGATCGAGAAGCAGAGCTTCATTTCGCCCTGGGACAGCCTGGCCATGTTCCTGGCCTTGGATGATCCGCAGGGAAGGGGGACCGTGGCATGGGCGGGCAAAACCCTGGTAGGGTATTGTTTCGCCCATGCGATGCATGATATGCTACATATCCTGAACCTGGCCGTGCGGCCCGCCTGCCGCCGGCAGGGTGTCGCGCGCCAACTGCTGAATGATCTGATCGCTTTCGGAGAGGAATCAGGGCGGTTGTTCGCCTTTCTGGAGGTACGGTCATCGAACGGCGAGGCCCGGGCCTTGTATGCCGATATGGGATTCAGGCACGTTTGCACCTGGAGAAAGTATTACCAGGATACACACGAGGATGCCGAGATTATGCTCAAGGGACTTACATGCAGGATATGATCGCCAGGGTGGTCGGCAACCGCGAGGTGGCCGGACGCACCTATCTCTTAACGCTGGAATGCGACATGGAGGCCTATCGGCCGGGACAATTCGTCATGCTCAAGGCCGGCGGCGTGAGCGATCCGCTGCTCAGACGACCGCTGGGCATCATGGAATATCGGTCCGGCACGCTGGCCCTGCTCTATAAGGTCAAGGGCGAAGGCACCAGGCTTATTTCCGGGCTTCATCAGGACGACCGCGTGGCCGTGCTGGGGCCGTTGGGACAAGGATTTCAAGACCCGCCTCAGGAAGCTACCGTCATCTACGTTGCCGGCGGCACCGGCGCGCCCCCGCTGATTGCTTTGGCCTCGCACCTGAAACGCGGCCGCTTCCTGTACGGAGCCCGCACCCGCGAGGACATCCCCTTCGAATGCCTGCCGCATGAGTGCCTCATATGCACCGAAGACGGTTGCTGCGGTACAAAGGGCCTGGTAACGCAGGCGCTGAGCTCGGCACTGGGCCATGGAATGTCCATGGTCTATGCCTGCGGACCTTTGCCCATGCTCAAAAAGGTCTGGACCCTGGCCCAGGCCGCGGGCGCTCTCTGTCAGGTGTCGCTGGAGGAGCGCATGGCCTGCGGTTTCGGTGTATGCGCCGGCTGCGCCGTAGAAACCGTCAAAGGCATTGCGCGCGTCTGCAGCGAAGGACCGGTCTTTCGTGCGGAGGAGATTGTGTGGTGAAACCCGTCGACCTGTCCGTACCTATAGGCCCGAAGCTGACGCTGAAGAACCCGATCATGAACGCCTCGGGCACGTTCGCCTACGGCGAGGAGTTCGCCCGCTTCATGGACCTGGGTTGCCTGGGCGCCGTGGTCACCAAGGGGCTATCGCTTCAACCCAAACGCGGCAATCCCACCCCGCGCGTGACTGAAGCACCCAGCGGCATGCTCAATGCCATCGGTCTTGAGAATGTCGGGCTGGAACGTTTTCTGGAAGAAAAACTGCCGTTTTTGAAGGGCTATGATGTCCCGGTGATCGTGAACTTCTTCGGAGCCAGTGAAACCGAGTATGCCCACATGGCCGCCAGGCTCGATCAGACCGCGGTGGATGGCCTTGAGATGAATGTATCCTGCCCCAATGTCAAGAAGGGCGGCATCCAGTTCGGGCGCGATCCCCACACGCTGGCCAGTCTGGTGAAGATCGTGCGGGGACAGACCTCCAAGCCGCTGATCGTCAAGCTCTCGCCCATGACCAGCGACATGGCCGAGATGGCCCGCGCGGCCGAGGAATACGGCGCCGATGCGCTGACCTGCATCAACACCATCCCGGCCATGGCCATCGACGAGGAGACGCGCCGACCCATCCTGGGCAATGTCACCGGCGGTCTTTCGGGGCCGGCCATCAAACCCGTGGCCCTGAAAATGGTTTGGGAGGCGGCCAAGGCGGTCAGAATCCCGGTAATCGCCGCCGGGGGGATTTCCCATGCCAGGGACGCCGTTCAATTCTTCCTGGCCGGGGCCAGAGCCTGCCAGATCGGGACGCAGGCGCTGGTCGAACCGTTCTGTTTCAGCCCCATCATCGCCGGTATCGAAGATTACCTGAAGCGCCAGGGGGTAGAGCGCCTGACGGACATCATCGGCGCCCTGGAAACCTAGATCGCCTCACCCCCCCGTTCGCCGGTGCGGACCCGGATAACGTCTTCCACGTTCAGGATGAAGATTTTGCCGTCGCCGATCTTGTCGGTCCGGGCGGCTTGCATGATGGTCTGGACCGCCTGCTCCACCAGGGAATCTTCGAGGACGATCTCGATCTTGATCTTGGGGATCAGGTCCACCATATATTCGGCCCCGCGATAGATCTCTTTGTGACCCTTCTGTCGTCCGTAGCCCTTGACCTCGGTTATGGTCATGCCTTTGATACCGAGTTTGTTCAAGGCCTCCTTGACCTCGTCGAGCTTGAAGGGCTTGATGACGGCTTCGATTTTCTTCATCTTAAAACCTCCCGAAAGTTAGGCGCCATAGGCGGTTTCGCTGTGCTCGCTTAAATCGAGTCCTTGATCCTCGGCTTCGGGCGCTACGCGCAGCCCCATGTACTTATCGATCAGGGTGAGCATCACCCAGCTTAAGCCGAAGACATACAGGCCGACGGCCACGATGCCGATGGCCTGCGATCCGAGCAAGGCGAACGAACCGTTTAAAAGACCGTCGGCCCCGCCGGGGTTGATCGCCCGTGAGGCGAAGACCCCGACGGCCAGCGTGCCGATGATGCCGCCCAGTCCATGGATGCCCACCACGTCCAGGGCGTCATCGTATCCCATGCGGGCTTTTTTGGCAACCGCCAGGTAGCAGAGCCCGCCGGCTAAGAGCCCGATGATGACGGCCGCGTTCGGTGACACGAAGCCAGCCGCCGGGGTGATGGTGGCCAGGCCGGCAACCGCCCCGGAAGCCGCGCCCAGGGTCGTGGGTTTGCCGCGGTGCAGCCATTCTACTCCCACCCACATGGCCATGCCGGCCATGCCGCCTAAGTGGGTGGCCACAAAGGCGCCCACGGCGGTTGCGTTCGCCGCCAGGGCGCTGCCGCCGTTGAAACCGAACCAGCCGAACCATAAGAGTCCCGTGCCCAGAAGGGTCATGGGTAGGTTATGGGGCACGAAGTTCTCATGGCCGTAGCCTCTGCGCGGTCCGATCACCAAGGCCGCGGCAAGGGCCGCGGCCCCGCAGGCCAGGTGCACCACCAGGCCGCCGGCGAAGTCGAGCACGCCCAGGGCCTTGAGCCAGCCTCCCGCGCCCCAGACCCAGTGGCAGACCGGGTTATAGACAAGCACCGTCCAGAGCAGACTAAAAACCAGGAAGGGGCCGAACTTCATACGTTCGGCAAACGCGCCGGTGATCAGGGCCGGGGTGATGACCGCGAACATGCATTGGTAGATCATGAAGGCCAGGTGGGGGATGGTGGCGGCGTAATCCGGGTTGGGGGCGGAGCCGACACCCTTGAGGCCGAACCATGCCAGCGAGCCGATGAGGCCGCCGATATCCGGTCCGAAGGACAAGCTGTAGCCGATGTACACCCACTCCAGGGTGATCAGGGCAATCAGGATGAAACTCTGCATGAGTGTGCCGAGCACGTTCTTGCTCCGCACCATGCCGGCATAAAAGACTGCCAGGCCGGGCGTCATGAGCAGGACCAGCGCGGCGGCCACCAGGACAAAGCCTGTATCGGCGCCGGAAATCTGAAGCATACGTCCTCCTTGCTCTGATGATGACGAGTTTGTGTATGCTTCGCAAATTCGATACCAAGGCATGTCGGGCCTGAGTGATATTTAACACTCTGATATTATAAGCGGAATGAATGCCGGTCGCCGTCGATGAATAGTACATTTCGGTGGATTAATAAATAATAAGCGACAAAAATGGACAAAACCATGCCAATGGCGGATTTGATAATCTTAATGATGTTTGATGAATGTCAGGAAAAACAGTTACGAATGGAATGCTTCAAAAATGCGCTACAGCGTTGGCAGCATCTGGTCGAGATAGGCCCGCAGGGCCGACTCCCGGCCGAACCAGAAGTGATCGACTCCGTCGATTATCGTCAAGCGCCCCGCATCAAGGACCGTCTCAAAGGTGGCGGTATCATAGAACTGATCCTGCGCCCCCACCACGGCCCATACCGGGAGACCCTTCAAGGGGGGGAATGCGAACATGGCGCTGGGCGGAGCGATGAGGATGCAGGGCAGCTCCCTGCGCTTCAAGAGGCCGGCCGCGATCCAGGCCCCGAAGGAGTATCCCAGGATAATGGGCCGCTCTCCGGAGAAGTCGAGCACGGTGGCGAGGTCCTCGATCTCGCCCGGTCCGCCATCATGCAGCCCATCGCTTGAGCCCACGCCGCGGAAATTGAACCGCAGGGCGGAAAAGCCATGCGCCAGGGCCGCATCCCGGGCGGTGGCAACCACATTGTTGTGCATGTTGCCCCCATACAAGGGATGCGGATGGGTGATTACGGCCAGGCGCGGGGCGTCGCCCTCACGGATGGCCTCCAGTCGCGGATTGGTGCCGATCGAGATTTTCGCCATGCAGGTATCGTATAAGATTTGTGCGTTTAGATCAATGCCCATCCATGGTATGAGACGGACGCTCAGGCTTTTAAAATACAAGTTGCACATTGTTACACTCGGTTTATACTATAGCCAGGGGGGCAGTATGCTTATTGTACAGGTCTTCATCCATGTGAAATCGGAGAGTGTCGAGGCCTTCAAGGCCGCCAGCATGGAAAACGCCGCCCAGAGCATCCTGGAGCCGGGCTGCGCGCGTTTTGATGTTATCCAGCAACTGGACGATCCCAACCGCTTTGTGCTCTACGAGGCCTACCGCACGCAGGCGGACAACGACTTCCATAAACAAACGGCGCACTACCTGAAGTGGCGCGAGGCCGTGGCCGACATGCAGGCCGAGGATCGCTCCAGCATCAAGTACACGGGCTGCTTTCCGCCCGATGATGCCTGGAAGTGACGGCGGCCATGCGTTTTGAATTCGCCACCGCCGGCCGCATTATCTTCGGTCCCGGCACCCTGGCGGAGGTGCCGACTATCGCCAAGGGCTGGGGCAGGCACGCCGGTATTGTGACCGGCGCTAACCTCGAGCGGCCGCTCGTCTTGAAGAGGCTCCTGGAAGAGCAAGGCATTGTCTGCACCGTGGTGCCGATCGTGGGTGAACCGACCACCTCCAATATCAACAGCGGGGCTCAGGCCGCCCGCGAATCCGGGGTCGATATGATCATCGCCATGGGCGGCGGCAGCGCCATCGATGCCGGCAAGGCCATCGCCGCCCTCCTAACCAATCCCGGAGATATCCACGACTACCTGGAGGTCGTCGGTCAGGGCTGGTCGATCACCACTGCGCCCCTGCCGCTCATAGCCATCCCCACCACGGCCGGCACCGGCGCCGAGGTCACGCGCAATGCCGTGATCGCCTCGCCCTGGCATCGCGTCAAGGTCAGCATGCGCTCCCCCATGCTGCTGCCGCGCCTGGCCGTGGTCGATCCCGAGCTGACCTATACGCTGCCGCGCATGCTTACCGCCGCCACCGGACTGGATGCCCTGACCCAGCTTATCGAGGCCTCGGTCACCCGACGCGCCACGGTCTTAAGCGACGGCTTCTGCCGCGCCGGCCTGGAACGAGCGCGGAATTCCCTCGTGAAAGCTTATAAGAGCGGCGCGCCCGAGGCCCGCGCCGATATGTCGCTGGCCGCGCTCTTGAGCGGACTGGCGCTGGCGAACGCCGGACTGGGAGCCGTCCACGGTCTGGCCGCGTCACTGGGTGGATTTCTAGGCGCCCCGCACGGTATGATCTGCGCCCGGCTCCTGCCCTTGGTCTGCCAGATTAATATCATGGCCTTGAAGAACCGCGCGCCCGAAGAGCCTTTCCTGGGGCGTTATAACGAGGTGGCGCGTATTTTGACGGATAATCCCGGCGCTGATGCCATGGATATCATCCCCTGGCTGCACCGACTTGTCAGCGAACTCAATGTGCCCGGACTGGCCGATTTCAATCTATGTGCGGAAAATATATCCGCGATCGTGCATCAGGCTCAGCAGGCTTCCAGCATGCAGGGCAACCCCATTGCCTTGAGCGATACCGAGCTGGCCGCGGTCTTGAAGAGCGCGTTGTAAAGGGCAGGCCAACAGGGACAGAGGCACACAGGCACAAAGTTTTAAAATCTGAAACAGGCTCAGGGATTGAATGGATGAGTTGCATGCCGATCCTGCGTGCAGAGGATATTGCCTGCGATGAGGTCTGACATGCATATCCACCGTCTTTATTGAAAGTAAAGATATCAGTAGAGGTCGTTGAAAAACTCATTTTGGAAGACAGTCTTGTATTCCTGAAAGCGATATGGCTGATGCGATCCATGTTCAGAGGGTGTCAGCTCAGATCATGACCAGTCTGGCCTCCACCTATGCATCAACACTTCGTATATCTCTCTGGAAAGCCATTCCATCCCCTTTTTATGCAAAGCCATAGCCGTAATTCATAATCTTTTCGACGTTGTGAACCATGCAGTACAAGAGCCATTGTATGTTCACCTTGATCTTCCCCCTGAGGGTGAACCGGTCAAGATGCTTGTTCATGCGGATATTCCCGAAGACAGGCTCAACGATTTCCATTCTATGGGAGTAGATTTCGCGACCTTCTTCACTGTCGATCTTCTCTACCATGAGCTTGGTGAGATTGACCCCATCAGGCCCGATGGGGAACATCAGGCATTTGGTTTTCGGGCTTGGAGTTTTTCTCGTAAGACATTTCGCTCTGAGTGCGCATCCCCTGCAATCCTGTTCCCTGCTACGATAGGTGCGATACACAGTCCCCTTAATAACCATATGCTTTGTCTTAAAGAGAAGTATCTTCCCATTCGGGCACACATACTCATCCAAGTCCTCACGGTAGATGAAGTCCTCGTGGGCAAAGTGTGTCCTGCTGGTTTTGCCTTGCTTCCTCCATTCCTCATATCGCTGATCCCTCATGCGTTGCCACTTGTCCGGGATGTAGGCATCCAGTTTCTCGTCCACGCACTTCTGAAGATTGCCTTTGCTGTGGTAGGCGCTGTCCGCCGTGAAGATTTTCCCCTTAAAATATTCGTCAGCTTCTTCGTGTCCGTTCTTCTCCATGTTCTCCTTGACCCCATCAATCATCGGCGGAACAAGATCAGCATCCTGTCCCGTACCGAAGACCTCCGCGTGGACGATCACCTGGTGCTTCGCGTCCACCACCACCTGGCCGTTGTGTCCCTGAACCGACCCATGGGAGGTCGTCATCAAAGCAGACTCATTATCTGTCATGTTGCTCTTGATCTCTTTGCCCTTCTTCCCGGCCTTCCCGTCGTTTTCCTTCAGCCAGGCCTCGATCCGAGCCGCCTGCTTCGTGAGCTGCTCGATCTGCTTTTCCTTGTTGCTTCCGGATGGGGGAGGAGGATCATCGTCCTTCCGGTCTTCGTCTTCCTGCTCTTTGAGCATCTTCCGGACCCGCTCCTCGATCCTTGCCTTTTTCTTCTTCAGATCGGAGACCTTCCCGCTCCACTGCTTCGATGCGTTCGAGGGGAGCTTGCACCCGTCCTGCGCAAAGAACGTCCCTCCCAGGAGGTCCAGTTCCTCACACACCAACAGGATATTCCGGAACAACGGCAGGATCTCGTCCTTCATGGCGGATACGAAGGTGGCAATCGTCGTGTAGTCCGGGCATTGCCCGCAGGACAACGCCATGAACACGATGTTCTCACGGCATGCCTGTTCGATCTTTCTCGACGAGATAAGACCCCGCGAGTATCCCAGCAGCACCACCTTCAACAGGATCTTCGGGTCATAGGCCGGCCTTCCGGTATCGTCATTCTTGTACTTCCCGTTGAAGATGCTCAAGTCCATATGCTTCTCCACCAACTGGTTGATGGCGAACTCCAGCGTTCCTGGCATGAGCTGATCGCTTAATGAAACCGGGATGAGAACCCCTTGCGAATAATCGTACGGTTTGTACCTGGCCATGATCCCTCCCCATTCAATGACACCACCAATATACCACATAACTTATTATAATTATATTGGTATTCATCGCTAATGAAATATTTTAACAACTGAATCGATGGCTTACTTGTGACTCCCTGGGGACTTTCTCAACAGCCTCAGATGCTATCTGGACAGAATGCCCTGACTCCCCAAAATTCAGATCTTGGCACGCAATCGATCATTTTTTCTGTCCCTCGATAACTCCATATCCCTTGAGGATAGCGATGATCAGCTTGTATGAAATATATCACCAGAAGATCATAACTCCCTGGATGGTATGATAGAGCTTTGACTTTCTGGGATATTCTGTAGGATCTAGATTTCATGCAATTTTAAAACAAAAGACAGATGCCGTTTTGCAAACAGGTCTTTGACGCGGCCCCTGAGGATGTTAGCCTTCTCTGTGCCTCTGTGCCTCTGTGCCTCTGTGCCTCTGTGCCTCTGTGCCTCTGTGCCTCTGTGCCTCTGTGCCTTGCCCCGCACGTCTTGTTTTACGCTTGCGCAGATTTCTCGGATTCAGTATGCTGGCTTCCATGGGAATGCTCGTCAAGGACATACTCGCTTCCACCAGGCCCAGCTTTTCCTTCGAGTTCTTTCCGCCCAAGACCGAGACGGGTTGGGAGCGTCTTTTCCAGAACATCGCCGCGCTCATGCCGCTCTGTCCTTCCTGGGTGAGCGTCACCTACGGCGCGGGCGGTTCCACCCGCGAAAACACCCATAACCTGGTGGCGCGCATATCCCGCCAGACGGATCTGACCGTGGTTTCGCACCTTACCTGCGTGGATTCGACGCGGGATGAAATTCGGGCCATTCTCAGGCGTTACCATGCCGAAGGGATCAGAAATATTCTGGCCCTGCGGGGCGATCAGCCGTTGGGGCGGGCCTGGGAAGCTGGTTGGGACGGTTTTCAACGCGCCCGTGATCTGGTGCTCTTCATAAAATCCGAGTTTCCGGACATGTGCGTGGGCGTGGCCGGTTTTCCGGAAGGTCATCCCGACACCCCCAACCGCTTGAAGGAGATCGAATACCTGCAAGCCAAGGTTGATGCCGGCGCCGATTATATCATCACCCAGCTGTTTTTCGATAACCGCGATTTTTTCGATTTTTGCGAGCGTTGCGAGATCGCCGGCATCACGGTGCCCATTATCGCGGGGATCATGCCGGTTCTGAGCACCTCGGGCATGGCGCGCATCGCCGACGTGGCCGCCGGGGCGCGTTTACCGGCAAGGCTCTTGAAGGCCGCGGCCCGGGCGGAATCGGACGAGTACGTGGAAAAGGTGGGGGTGCACTGGGCCACCGAACAGGTGCGCGACCTCATCGACAACGGTGTGCGCGGGGTCCATTTCTATACGCTCAACACCGCGCGGGCCACCTTGAAAATTTATGAGTCATTGGGCGTCACCTGTTCCAGTGGGCTGAGACGCTGACGTATTCATGAAGACGGAAAAAGAATCAGCAGGAGGAAGACATGATTAATGAACGGATCGAGGACGGCATCGTTATCGCCAGTTTTGAGAACGGCAAGAACAATACCATCACGCGCGTGACCCTCAGGCAGTTGCAGGCCATTCTGCGCAACGTCAATACCGACGATAGCCTCAAGGGAATCGTGCTCACGGGCTCGGAAAAGGTTTTCTCTTCCGGGTTCGATCTGCCGATGTTTCTGGGATTCAAGGAGGTGGATGAGGTGATCGCCTTCTTCGAGCTGGAAGAAGATGTCCTCTTAGACCTCTTCATGTGCCGCAAGCCGGTGATCGCCGCCATCAACGGTCATGCCGTGGCCGGAGGGCTGATCATGGCCATGGCGAGCGACTACCGCGTCGTCAAGGACCATCCCAAGATCAAGCTGGGCATGAGCGAGATCAAGATCGGCCTGCCGCTTTCCATCGCCCAGACCGAGGTCATGCGCTTCGGATTCGACAGCGACAAGTTGTATCGCGATATTATGTATTTCGGAGAGCTGTTCAACCCCGCCCGCGGTCTGGAACTGGGCATCGTGGATGAGATCGTGGCCGAGGAGCAGCTCATCGTACGGGCCAAGGATCTGATAAGCAGGTTTATCGACCAACCGGGCCGGGCCTTTATCAAGCTCAAGGAAAGTCTCAAGAAGCCTGCGGCCGACCGTATCCGCGGCCGCCTCGCGAACGAGGATTGGCGGGAAGGGTTCAAGTGCTTCTTCGATCCGGCGGTGCGTTCCACGCTCGATTTCGTTCAGAGCATGATGTAGGTCTTGTTCTAGGATTTCAGCTGCGAAATGATCATGCCCGCCAGCATGAGCGCGCACCCGAGCATGGCGCGCAGGCTTAAGAACTCGCCCAGGATCAGCCAGCCTCCAATGGCCGCGAATACGGATTCAAGGCTTAAAATGATGGCGGCATGCGCAGGATGGGCCTGCTTCTGAGCCACGACCTGCAGCGTGTAGGCGATGCCCACTGAAAAGACGCCGCCGTATAGGATGGGCACCCTGGCCCGTAAAAGTCCGTCAAGGGTAGGGTGTTCGCAGATGCCGGCTACGATCAGACTCAAGCCCGCACAGATCAGATACTGGTTGAATGCCAGGCGTAACGCCCCGATCCGGAAGGCGAAGCGGCCGATGATATGCACATGCGCGGCCCAGCACAGGGCACCCAGGAACACTAGGAAGTCGCCGCGTGCAATGGAAAAATCGGACTTGATGCTCAAAAGGTAGAGGCCCGTGGCGGCGCATATCACCCCGATCCAGGTGCCGCGCCTGGCATGCTGGCCCCAGGTCAGGCTCACAATCGGCACCAGCACGACATACAACCCGGTGATGAAGCCGGCCTTGCCCGCCGTGGTGGTGACGATGCCGACCTGTTGCAGGGAGACGCCCAGGAACAGCGCCAGACCGGCCGCCAGACTACCCGTCAGGACGGTCACGCACGAAGGTGGCGTATCCGGGCGCATGGGTGTGATTTTGAGCATCATGACCGGCACCAAGGACAACGCCCCCAGGGCGAAACGGACACCGTTGAAGATGAAGGGTTCGACATACTGCATGCCCACGCGCTGCGCCACGAAGGCCAGGCCCCAGATGCCGGCGGTGATGAGCAGCAGGGCGTCCGATCTATAACCGGGCGAGTTCATCGTTTGCTCCAGAGGCGAAGAAATGATCGATGTAGTCCTTGACCTCCTGTGCATGTTCCAGGGTGCAGACCTTTTCCCGGAAGCCGGAAGCGCCGGAGAGACCCTTGACATAGGCGCACAGGATTTTGCGCATGTAGCGCACGCCTCGGTCTTCACCCAGGCCGCGGCAGCTTAAGTCGAGGTGTTCCAGCATGAGGGCTCGCCGTTCGCCCGGCAAGGGCGGATCGCCGCCGGTCAGTTCCCTGAATATCCACGGCCGGCCGATCGCGGCGCGGCCGATCATGGAAGCCTGGGCTCCCAAATCTTTAAGCGTCTCTAAGTCGCGCATGGTGCGGATATCGCCGCTGGCGATGAGCGGCGCCTTTATCGTTTGACGGATACGTTCAAACATCTCCCAGAGCGGCCGGCCGCCGTACATCTGAGCGCGCGTGCGCGGATGGATGGTGATGCATTGCGCCCCGGCGGCCACCAGGCGCGCGGCGAGCTGGTCGGCGTTCAGGCTTTCATTGTCCCAGCCGGCGCGCATCTTCACGCTCACCGGGAGCTTGACGGCGGATTTTACGGACATAACGATCGCTTCCGCCTTGAGCGGGTCTCTCATGAGGGCCGATCCGCAGCCTTTGATGACGACCTTTTTGACCGGGCAACCCATGTTGATGTCGATGCCGTCGAACCCGGCCTCTTCCAGGATCCGCGCCGCATGGCCGCATTCATCCGGATCGGACGAGAAGAGCTGGGCGATCAGGGGCTTATCGTCAACCGGGCGTTCGAGCAGCTTGAGCGTGTTCTTTTCACGCCGCACCAGACCGGTGGCGCTGATCATCTCGGTGTAGGCCAGCTCGGCGCCATAGCGGCGGCACAGCATGCGCATGGGCCAGTCCGTGTACCCAGAGAGCGGCGCCAGGAAGAGGCCGTGCCTGAACTCGATGCCGTAGACCGTCATGACGGGGCGAGGAGGCTCCCCTGCCTGAGGCCATGGGTGTGCATATAGCCGTGGATGGCGCTGATGACGCGCAGTTTTTCCAAGGCCCAGGCGGGGGCCACGAGCTCTTGGGGATGGGGGTCGCCCGTTATGCGCTGGACGACCATATCGGCCGGGAGATGCGCCAGAAACTCGGCCACGGCCATGGCATAGTCGTCCAGTTCCAAAGGGGTATAGGAACCGGCCGAGTAGAGGCCTTCCAGGGGGGTGCCCCGGATCACGTACATGAGGTGGATCTTGATGTCGGTAATAGGCAAGGCGGCGATGAAACGCGCCGTGGCCAGGTAGTCTTGCGGCCCTTCGCCCGGCAGGCCGATGATCACATGCGCGCATATCCGCAAAGGGTAGTGCGTCGTAAGTGCGACGGCCGTTTGAAAACACTGCCGATCATGGCCGCGGTTGATGCGTTTGAGGGTTTCATTATTGGCAGACTGCAGGCCGTATTCCATCCAGACCAGGCGCTTGTCCGCATACGAGGCGATCAGCTTGAGGATTTCCTCATCCACGCAGTCCGGGCGCGTGCCGATGGACATCCCGACGATCTCGGGGTAGGGCAGTACCGTATCATAGATGTCCTTGAGCTCCTCAAGCGGGGCATAGGTATTGGAGTAGGACTGGAAATAGGCGATGAAGGCCCGGGCGTTGTAGCGCTTGGAAGCGGCGAGCATCTGCGTCTCGATCTGCTCTTTGAGGCCGAAACCTTGGGCCGCTTTGCCGGTGCCCGAGCCCTGGGCATTGCAGTATATGCACCCGCCCCGGCCGTAGGCATCGCGGTGGGGGCAGCTCAGTCCGGCATCCAGGCTGAGCTTCTGGACGCGCCTACCAAAACGCGCATGCAGAAAGGCGTTGAAGGTATGGTAGGGTGCGTCCATAGGCTTCTTCAGGAGATTACTGGGATTTCCCCCTTTAGGTGATAAAAGGGAAATCGTAACTCCCGAGCTTCAACTCGGCGATGAGGTCCTTCATGATCTTCTGCAGGGGCTCACCGATCGGGATGCCTTCCTTTTTTAAGCGTTTGACCATGTCGAACTCCTTTTCACCTGCCAGGTAGATATGATCATGTCCGGGGGACTTGCGCGAATTTCTGATCTCGCGCATGATCGAACCCGTCGTGTGTTTGAATACGGGCAGCGGCACGAAGCTTTCCACGTTGATGGCAATGAAGAAGTGCCCCAGGCCATAGGGCACCGGCCGGCCGTCCAGCATGCCGTCTAAGGCCTTGCCGAATTTGCCGTTCGCAAAGGCGGAGCACAGGATTTCCACCATGACGCCCAGGCCATACCCCTTGTGACCGCCCAGTTCTTCGCCCTCGCCGCCTAAGGCCAGCAGGGACGCCCGCCCCTTGACGAAGTCCTGGAGCAGTTGCACGCTATCGGTGGGCTGATTGCCGTTGATGTCGATGGTAAGGCCCTTAGGTGTGGGTTTGCCTTCGCGGGCATAGAGCTCGATCTTGCCGCGTTGGGTGGTCGAGGTGGCGATATCCAGCAGGAACGGGTACTCCTCATCCGAGGGCGCGCCGAAGCTGATGGGGTTGGTCCCGATGACCGGTTCGACCCCGAAGGTCGGGGCCACCGAGGAGCGGGCGTTGGAAAAAGCCAAGCCCGCCATGCCCTGTTCCACGGCCATGCTCGGATAGTATCCGGTAATGCCGAAATGCGTGCTGCCCCGCACCGCCACCATGCCGATATTGGCTTTTTTGGCCATGTCGATGGCCATGTTCATGGCATGCACGGCGATGACCTGGCCCATGCCGTCTCCGCCGTCGATCACCGCGGTGTTGGCGGTCTTATTGATGATGGTCTCCTTGGTCACCGCATGCTGGATGCCTTGGCGCATGCGATCGACATACATCTTGAACCGGCCGATACCGTGCGATTCGATGCCCCTGAGATCGGATTCGATGAGCACGGTGGCGCATATCTCGGCGTCGTCATCCGGAACGCCCAGGGCGATGAAACCATTCTTCATGAAGCGTTTGAGCTCCCTGTAATCCACTCTTGCAACCATGATTCACATTCCTTTCAAAAAGAGTAGGGTCGCATCATAGTGGCCATCGCCAGGCAGGTCAATAGCAAAAAACCACACATGTCTTGAAGCTGATGCTTGCACAAGCGACGCGTTCGATCTATGCTTCGCGCAGATTTTATCTGCAAAGGGGACCAGACTCTTATGTCGCCACGACAGCGTATGCCCGCCGAGGATGGCAATGTCCGCGAGCGGATTTTAAAGGCCTCGCGCGAGATATTCGGCCGCTATGCCTTCAAGTCGGCCAGCACGCGCATGGTGGCCAGACAGGCCGGGGTAGAGCACCCCATGATCCATTACTATTTCGGTTCCAAGGAAAAGCTTTTTGAAACCATGACGGCCGAAATGTATGCCGGGTTTGTCAGTTCCATGGAAACATGGCTCGTCGGACTGGAAAGCATGTCGCCGCGCAAGGGTTTGGAACTCTTTATCGATCGGATGCTGGAATATACGCTGGCCCAACCGGACGCGCTCCAGATCATCGCCCTGAACATGGTGCATATCGGCGGCATCGAGGAGATCCCCGGTTATCGTTACATCACCCTGCACATGGCCAAGACCAAACGCCTTCTGGAGGAAGGACTGCCCTTGAGCGGCTCAAGCCGCGAGATCGAGATGTTTATCTACTGTTTCTACAGCCAGATGATTACGCATATCGGGGCGCGTTCCATGCATGCCCAACTCCTGAACATGGACCCCGAGGGCGCGGATTATCGCGCCTGGGTCAAGGAAGCCAGCCTCACGCTCTTCCTGCCATGGCTGAGGCGGCTCCTGGTTATGGATAGTTGACGATAGCGTCGCAGGCCGTATCGATCTCGACCGCTCAGCGCTTGCCGTTTTTCTTAAGACGGGGTTTCTTTATCTGTTCTTCCCCGAGCGGATGAGCTTCCGGCAGACAAGCGCCAAGAGCGCCAAGCAAAGGATCAAGGAGGACGCCAATCCCAACCACTTTCGGCTGTGTTTTTCCGGCTTGGCCCGGGGTAGCCGGGTGCCGTCTTTGGAAGGCTCGGCCACGGTTGATTTTGAGGGCCCTTGTGAAACTGCCGATGCGACCTGTTCCTGCTTTGCGGCAGGCATGCGGGTGCCGGCGATGCGGTCCTCATGCGACTCCCGCGGCTCGGCCGGTACAAGGCCGGGAGCCGCCGGGGCCGAAAGCTCAGCCTGTCTCCGGATCATGTCAGGGGCTTTATCGCCTGGCGGTTCCGTGGCCGTTGGTATGGTGTGTTTCGGTCTTGCCTCGCCGGAGGTCGGTTTTTCAATGGTGAGTTCGCGTTCTTCGACGATCTGGACGGTACGTTTTACCGGGGCTACCTGGATGATGACATCCCTGGTCTGGCCCGGCGATAATTCGTAGCGCAGCTCTTTGTCCGCCACGGCGTAATTGGCGGGAAGATTGGTTTCATCGACTATTATCGTCCATGTCCCGGGACGCAGCTCTTCAAACGCGAATCGGCCTTGCTTGTCGGTGATGCGGCACAGGCTCTCCGAACCGCTTCTCAACTCGACCACCACACTGGCCAGTCCCGAGGCTTCAACAAGCTTCGCATCCTCGCCGGAAGCCACTATACCGTGGCCTCCGTTTGGATCCATGATGAAATTCAAGGCCTTCGTACCGGTACTTTCCGACGAGGGCGGGGCGCTGTCGATGCGGTAAGCCATCACACGTCCGGCAAGCGCGGCGGCACGGGTTACGCCGAGCTTCAGGGTACTGATCTCGCCACCCTGCACGCTGATTTTAATCGGTGTTTTCTGCGCCGATATCTTATCCAGGCCGATGCTGGCTGAGTCAACATCGATATAGTAATTTCCGGGTTTGATCATGTTGAAGGTGAACTCGCCCTTTTTGTCTGTTATCGTGGATATGCCGTTCAGACGGATGAGGGCATTCGCGATAGCCTCATTCGTCTCCACATTATTGAGGGACCCCTTGACCGTGCCGTAACGCTCGACTTTGCTTACCGGCAAATCGAAGGGGATCGTATACTCGATCATATAGGCCGACTCATTCTCCTGGAGAGAATGCCTATTGGTCATATAACGACCCTGGAATGATACCTGATGATTTTTGAAGAGCGTTTGGGCTATTTGAAATTCATAGATATTCTGCTTGCCGGTGCTGGAATTACGGTAGTCTCTTGACTCATAATGCAAATCCAGCCTGGTCGCATCACCCAAGCGGAAGGCGGAGCTGACCCCTAAGGTGCGACAGGTCTGGAGGCCGCCTTCCTCCGGCCGGTTTTTGTCATAGTAGATATACCCGCTGTAGGTCTGGTTGGTGAACGGGCTCAAATAGGCCGATAAGGCATAATTCTCCGTGTTCTGCCGGGTATTATCCAAACGGTCGCGCACCGTGCCGATCTGGGCCGAGGAATAGACGTTCAGCCGGTCCATGCCCTTTGAAAAGCTGATGCGTGTGGTGGTCTCCGTGTAGTCGAACTGCGGATCAGGGAGTCTATCCTCGAAATCTCGAGTCCGCACGTCCAGACCCAGATTCATGCCCGGATCGAGGCGATAATTCATGCCGGCCTGATAAACCCGTTCCATGTTGGCGGAACTCTTGGAAGGGTCGAGATCCAGATTACGTTTATCCTGCCGGAAGTTGGCGCTCAAACGCAGACGTTCCCGCACGGGTATGGTAACGCCCGCGGTGAGAAAGTCCATATCCCGGTAACTGCCGGGATAATCCGGCTCGGCGTGAATATAGTTGAGAGCGTAGGCCATGAGCTCCTGATTACCGAGAATATCCAGGGCATAGGCGGTATCATCGCTCTTCTGCGCGCTGCCCCGGGCGAACTCGAGATTAACCGATGTGGCCTGAATCGGCGTGATCCGGGATGCAATGCTCGTTATGGTGCTGGAACCGTCGAGGTTGTCCTTCCTTAGATAGTTCAGGCCGATATTCATGTTTTCATTGAGGTCATACTTCGTGAAGAGCGCGGTTTGATCCTGTTCGGGATCGAACCAGCGGGTCTGGACACGATACCCGCCGAGCTGCATCCGATCGAAATTGAGCTTGCCGCCCGCGCCGCGTCCATAGAGCGATACCTCGGTCAAAGGGGAGAGACTATAGCTCTGGTCGCCGAACATGAATTCATAACGTTCGGTCCAGAGATTCAGACGATATTCATCCCGTGCGCGATAAGTCGTGCTGCCCAGATCCGATTTTTTGTACAGGTCCGGGCCCTTGAACAGAAAGGTGACATGTTTTTTACCGTCCTCGTCGATGGTCCCGTTGCCGGAGAGCTGACCTTGGAATCCGGACTCGCTATGATCACCCACGGTGTTGCTGACATAACGCGCGGTCAGCTCGGTCGGCAGCGTATGATATCGACCTTCAGTGCCCGTAGTACGGGGGACAATCTCGACCGAGCTTTCCGTCTCCACTTCGGTCTCTTTTTTGCCGGGGATCTGCACCCTGAGCCGCACGGTATGCAGCATGGCTTCCGGGATATTCTTGTCCGTTTGGGACCTTACCGCAATCACCCGTGATTCGCCGGCCTCAAGGGCAAAATCGCTGGCTTCCAGGCTTAAAGGGAACGGTTGGGGGCTCTCTACCTCAACGTGTACCTCCTGGCGGATATTGCTCTCGTTGGCAACTACGAACGTCACCCCGCAATTGTCGCCGGCGACCACATAGCGTGGGGTTTCCTTGACCCTGAGCGACAGTCTCGTCACCGGCAGTACGATGACATGGACTGTGGATGTATCACTGAGAGAGGGTGATGTGACCCCTTTGACGGTATAGGAAACCGGATAGTTGCCAGCCAGGGCGCCGCGGGGCACCAGAAAGCTGATAAGCTGCACCTCGCTGCCGTCTTTATCCAGAACGAAAGGGTATCCCTGGGTAATCAATATCCAGGGATCGGGAAGCCCGGCCTCAAGGCTGAATTCCTGAGATGTCTGAGTATGGTTGGTTACCTTGACGGCGCTGGTGACGATTCTGCCCGGCTCCGTGACAATGAGCGTCTCCCCGGTGGGTAGTATTTCAATCTCGCGGGCTTGAGCATCCAGGGCCGCGCAGCACAAAAACAGGAGAAACGTGAGGATCGCAGATCTCATTTTTTGGCGGTGAAGACATACACACCCCCGAATACCTTTGATCCTCCACAGTCTGCAACCACCAATACCTTATACTTGCCGTCCGTAAGGTTGCCCAACTTGATCTTGTGCCGTACCGACGTGCCGGGATAGACGCGCATCTTGTCACCTTCAAATTTCCTCACCAAAGCGCCGTCGGCATGGTAGAGCTCCGCCATGAAGGTGGGCCTCAACCACTTCTCACCGGTATTCACGATATCCACCTGCAAGTACATTTCGCCCTGCTCCTCAAAGAAACGCGGATCCTTGTAGCTGAGCATGCTGGACCCCGTATCCCCGATTTCGGTTACGATCTGGATGCCGTACCGTAAGACGGCCTCGATGCCCAGGCGTGGGCGGTCTTTGTTGGGCATGCTGGATTCGATGGACCCCCTGCCTACGCCTTCCACCATGAGCAGGCTCCAATACGTTCCGGTCAGGGGGCGGTCATCGGGCACCCGCACGACGTAGTTTACCTGAGTGGTATCATGCGCCGGGATAATGACGCGTTTGGGGCTGAAGGTGATCCAGCTGGCATTGGAACGCTTGTTTCGGCCGGGTTCGCCGTATTCGCTGGTTCCATCCGCGGAGAAGAGGTAATCGGTCTGATAGATCTTGGCCTCAAACGGTTCGTCGGCGTCGTTCTTGAGAAGAATGGACCCCTGGTAGGTGGCCCCGGGCTGCACGTTATTCTCATAGGTGAGCGGTCCCACCACGGCGACCCCCGCCTCAAGCATTGAACTGTTCATGAGAACCATAAACCCTACCAGCCATACCGCCCAGGCTATGTTACGTTTCATCTCCACATCCTTCCTATTATGTATTTACAAGGGTAATATACACCGTGGTCGAATAGGTCCCGGCCGGGATGCTCAAGGAAATGCCGGTCAACTTGAACTGCACGTCGGCGTCATAGCGATTACCGCTGCCCGAATAAAAAGTCTGGGAAACGCCGGTCACTTCAATATATGATGATCCACCCGAGATGGTGCCTAAACCCAAGTCCGTCCACCCATTTGAAGTGCGTTGGATATAAAGGTGAACGTCGCTATGCCACGTGCCGTCCACCTTGCTGACATCAACCCGCCAACCGTCTAGGATGCCCAGAGTCAGACTGATATCGATATTGGCCTGGCTGGAGGAGCTTTCGTAGGTGCTGGTCAGGTTGCTCCCCGCGCCTGAGGTCAGATTGCTTGTCGTGATGCTCTTCGACCAGCTTCCGTCTGCATTGATGCTCATGCAGAAGGATTCGCCCTGGGGGATGACCCAGATAAACAGAACTAATAAGATGATCGCACGCTTGACTTTCATATTCAGGCATCCACCAGTGTGAGTGTCAGGGTTTTGGATGAGGCGCTCACGACGCCGGCGGCCGCGGTGGCGTTCAGATAAAAGGTCATGGCGAGGTTGGACTGCGCCACGGCATCGATACCGGTCACCACGTTGGCGGCGACATTGGTGATAGTCGTGGGCCCCGTGCTGGATGCCCCGGTCGGCGCGGCGACATTGAGGCTTAAGGTAACTCCAGACGGCATGGCCGAGTTGATGGCCGCGGTCAGCTTTTTGGAGTTCGCCGTGCAGTTGGTTGAGATGGAATAGGTGGTGGACTGCGATGCTTGAGTGGGTTGAGAACCTGCAACGGCCGCATTCACCGTGAGGGTCAGCGAGGTTCCGGCGATATTGATCTCATTGATGGGATCGATGGTAAAGCTCACGGAAATCGTATCGCTCATGGCCGCATAAGCGCTTGTCTGCATCATGGAAAAGGCCATCAGCAGGCAAGCGCCCGTCATAAGTACATTCCGCCATCTGAGCATGAGACGAACCATGCCTTACTGTTCGGCAAATTATTATGATATCATTAACAAAAGAGCATCAATGCACGGTTTTAGAATGAGTCTGTAAGTGTATAGGTGAGCAGATACGTATCGCTCATTTCTTGAGGTCGGGAAGGAGAACCGGTTTTGTAACTTATTTTGGCATGGAAGGTAGACTTTGACTCAGGCAGCTTTCTGATAACGTCATGTGCCGTGGTCGATAGGGAAATCTCATCATCGAGCCTCGCGGCAACGGATGCGAGCCTCAAGGTAAGCCGGTCCTCTTCCGGAGTATCCTTATCCAGCATGGCGGTTATGCTGCGAGTCCGTTCCTTGCTTCCCGAGGGTATATAGTGAATAGCCACGAACAGCTTGGATTGATCATCTTCCGAGTCAAGGAGATCGACGGTGTAATAGGACATTTCCGTAGCCCTATCCGTTCCGGCCGCCAGACTGCTTTCGAAGATTACGTAGATAACCACGGAGGCGACGTTGGAGGCCCTGGCCTCCCGCGCCTGTCCCAAGGATAATAAAACAAGCACGCAAAAGAAGATCGAACGTTTAAGCATGTGCGCTATCCGGCTACGTTGAGTAGATGCAACCATCCATGTAAACCGTTACGCCTTCACGCCGGTGCGCGGCTGCTCCGGCATATCTGTTGGTGATCCTGCATTCCGTATCGCATTAAACCGCCAACCCCAAACTACAAGGGGGCTTGGGTTTGATTAAACCCGGCCCCCCGCAGAAGTTTTTAATCAACTTGCGTCAACAAGCGTCAGGGTCAGCGTTTTGGAAGCCGCGCCGATTACACCAGCGGCCGCGGTCGCATCCAGATAGAAGGTCATGGCAATATCGGATTCAGCCACGGCATCAATACCGGTGACGACGTCGGCGGCAACATTGGTTATCGTTGTGGTTCCAGCGCTGCTGCCCCCGGAAGGTGCGACGACGTTCAGACTCAGGGTGAGACCTTCCGGCATGGCGGTGTTGATGGCCGCGGTCAGCTTCTTGGCGTTGGTTGAGCAGTTGGTCGTGATATCATAGGTGGTTGCCTGTGATACCTGGGTGGGCTGGGAACCGGCGACGGCCGTATTCACCGTGAGGGTGACCGAGGCGTCATCAATATTGATCTCGTTGATAGCCTGAACTTCATAGTTCAAGGTGATCGTATCGCTGGTTCCGGCGTACGAGGCACCGGCCATGAAGAGGCCGACTATGACCATAATGGTGAGCACAAAGATGTTTTTCATAGTTGATCCCCTTATTTGGGTTATTTTGCTCATATTGTAATCTTCGGTACATTTATGAAATTGATAATATAGCAAAACATATTTATATAGATATTCAAAAGATTATTGGATTGACTTTTCCTAAAGTGGTAAATAATTAGAACATTCTCGATCCTGAGTGGGAGGTAGGCTTAGGTGGCGGAGCATGGTAAGCGCCCTGCGCGTTTAAAGGGGGGGGGCGAAGACCTTGGTTTTGATCTGTATGTCCGGAACATAATATTATATACTATGCACAATTCATTGTTTCACCGGGGAGGGCGCGTGGGTTACTATTTCAATCTATACACGCACGGATTCGTCAGGGTGGCGGCGTGTATTCCCGGAGTCAGGGTCAGCGATCCGGCTTTCAATGTCGAACGGACCATAGAACACGTGCGCGAGGCTTTCGACAAGAAAGCGGTGTTGGCCCTTTTTCCCGAGTTGGGATTGTCCGGTTATTCGAACGAGGATCTCTTTTTCCAGGATGCCCTGCTTGATGGGGTTTTGGAAGGACTGAGGCGGCTCCTGGACGCCACCTACAATCTGGACATCGTGGTCGTGGTCGGAGCGCCGCTCAAGGTCATGAGCGCGCTTTTCAACAGTGCGATCGTGCTGTACAAGGGGCAAATTCTGGGGGTGGCGATCAAAAGCTATCTGCCCAACTACCGGGAGTTCTACGAGCTGCGGCAGTTCAGGGCCGCGGCGGACCTCATGACCGATACGATCGAGCTGCTGGGTCAGAAAGTGCCGATCGGCGCGGATCTGATCTTCCGGATGCAGAACATTCCAGGCTTCTCCGTGTTCTTCGAGCTGTGTGAGGATGTCTGGGTGCCGGTTCCACCGTCGAGTTACGCCGCCATGGCAGGGGCCACGGTGATCGGCAATCTCTCGGCCTCGAACATCACCGTGGGCAAGGATGAGTACCGGCATGAACTGGTGGCCAACCAGTCGGCACGCCTAATCTGCGGATACATCTACACGGCGGCCGGACCGGGTGAATCCACCACGGATCTGGCCTGGGACGGTCATGCCATCGTGTATGAGAACGGCACTTTGCTCAGTGAATCCGAACGTTTTGTCTGGCAGCCGCGAGTGATCGTGGCTGACATCGATCTGGACCGCCTGATGCAGGACCGCTCGCGCATGACGAGCTTTGCCGCCAACCGGCAGGCGCATCGGGAAAAGATGGCCTTCCGCGAGATCCCCGTGCCCGTGGGGGTGCCCCAGGGACGCATCCTGCTGGAGCGTGAAGTGCCGCGCTTCCCCTATGTGCCGGCCGATCCTCGTTTAAGGGAAAAACGCTGTTACGAGATCTATCATATCCAGGCCCAGGGACTGGCCAAACGCATGCAGGCCTCAGGCGTCAAAAACCTGGTAATCGGGGTCTCGGGCGGTCTGGATTCCACGCACGCCCTGATTGTTTGCGCCCGGACCATGGATACGCTGGGTCTGCCCAGGAGCAATATCAAGGCCTATACCCTGCCTGGTTTCGCCACCTCGCAGAAGACCTATGCCAATGCCCTGCGCCTCATGCACGCGCTCAAAGTCGACGCGGGCGAAATCGATATTAAAGCGGCCTGTGAGATGATGCTCAAGGACATCGGACACCCTTTTGCGGATGGACAGGCGGTCTATGATGTGACCTTTGAGAACGTGCAGGCCGGCCAGCGCACGTCGCTGCTTTTCCGGATCGCCAACCAGATCGGGGGCCTGGTGGTGGGCACCGGGGATTTGAGCGAACTGGCCCTGGGGTGGTGCACCTACGGCGTAGGCGACCAGATGTCGCACTACGCCGTGAATGCCAGCGTGCCCAAGACCTTGATCCAGTATATCCTGCGCTGGATCGCCGCCGGCGATATCATGGGGAGCGAGGCGTCCGTATGCATCGAGGACATTCTGGCCACGGAAATCAGTCCGGAGCTCATACCGGGTACGGTGGGCGAACAACCCGGACAGCGCACCGAGGACATCATCGGGCCCTACGAGCTGCAGGATTTCAACACCTTTTATTTCTCACGCTACGGCTATCGGCCTTCCAAAATCGCGTTTTTGTCCTGGCACGCCTGGCGGGACGCGGCGCTGGGGCTCTGGCCGGACGTGCCTGAAGAGAAACGCAACTCCTACGAGTTGGCTACGATCAAGCACTGGCTGGGCGTGTTCATCCACCGTTTCTTCAAGTTCAGCCAGTACAAACGATCGTGTATCCCCAACGGTCCCAAGGTGGGCTCCGGCGGTTCGCTCTCGCCGCGCGGGGATTACCGTGCGCCGAGCGACAGTGAGGATGCACCCTGGATGGCCGATTGGGAGCGGATTCCGGATGTAAGAGGGGAATAGGCGACCCCATGGCAAGACTGACCTATGATGACAGCGGCGGTTGAGATTCGGGGGCTTACGAAGCGCTACGGCAAGGTACAGGCCCTCGAGGATGTGGACCTGATCGTGGACCGCGGTTGCATCTACGGCATCCTCGGTCCCAATGGGGCCGGCAAATCGACCCTGATCAAGACCTTGGTGGGCACGCTTAAACCCGATGCCGGGAAGGTAGCCGTTCTCGGTCATGACATGCCCCGCGCGGCTAAGGCAGCGCGTCGACGAATCGGGTACATGCCGCAGGTTCCGGCACTTTACGGTGACCTGAGCGTACGGGCCAATATCACGTTTTTTGCGCGCGCTCACCAGATCGAACGGCTTGATGAGCAGGTGAGCAAGGTTATTAATTTCGTCGGCCTGCGTGAAAAAGCGCTTTTCAAGATCGATACCCTCTCGGGCGGTCAGAAGCAACGCTGCTCGCTGGCGTGCGCCCTGGTGCACGACCCCGAGCTGCTGATCCTAGACGAACCCACCGCCGGGGTGGATCCGGTCCTGAAACAGGGCTTCTGGCGGCACTTCCACGCCCTGGCTCATGGCGGCACCACCATCCTTATCGCCACCCACCTGATGGACGAGCCGCTGCTGTGCGATCATGTCGGTATTCTGCGGGAAGGCCGCCTCATCGTAGAGGATACGCCACAGAATATTTTGGCCCGGGGCGCCAGTACGGTAACGCTCAAGATCGGGGATGCCTTGATTGAGAGAAGAATCGTCGGCGATCCGGGCGCGCTGGCGGGACTTTTGTCGTCATATGGTTTAAAACCTGAGGTCAAGGGTATCTCGGTGCGTCCGGCCGACCTGGAAGAAGTCTTTTTACAGCTCCTGGAGAAAAGCGGCGTATGATACTCGATACCTTGGCCGTAACGGCGCGCATCTACCGGCAGCTTTTGGGCGACCGTCGCTTCCTGGCCTTGGCCTTGAGCGTACCTCTGATCGTCATCTATCTCTTCAAGGTTTTTATCCAGACCCTGCCAGTCAGTCTCTTTACCGATCCTGAGCAGCTCGATATTTTGATTACGGCCTTCATCGTGCACTTCACTTCCTACGTCTTGTGCTTGATCGTTATCGTGCGGGAACGCCGCGAACAGACCTTGGAGCGCATGTTCGTGAACAATTACGGCCGGGCCGAGATCGTGCTGGGATATCTGCTTGGATACGCCGGTCTGGCCACCGTGCAGGCCGTTTTGATCATGGCCGAGGTCGACTACTTTTTCCGATTGAGCTATGGGTTGGACCTCATGTTTTCGATCTTCGCCGTGATCTGGACCTTGTCCATGATATCGATCGCCGTAGGTATCATGGTCTCGAATCTGGCCCGGACCGAGGCCCAGATCTTCCCCTTCATCCCGCTCTTCATTCTGCCCACGATCTTCTGCTCCGGGTTGCTAATACCGGTTGCCAGCCTGCCTGTAAGCATCCGCTGGATCAGTTACCTCATGCCGCTTACCTATGCGCTCAAGGTCCTCAAACCCATGATCGAGGAACTATCCAGCCTGCAGGCCTACCTGCCGCAGTTCGGAGTGCTCATCATCTATGGCTTAGCACTCCTCGGCGCTTCCAGCCTGACGCTGCGTCAAAGGGAGTAGAGGCTGTGCGGATAAGCGTGCATGATGATGTGTTGATCGGCAGCATGCCTGAAGGGCACCTGTCGCGTAATATCGAGGCGGCGGTCGATTTCGGCCGGGCGCTCAAGACGGCCTATGAGGATACGCTGGAAATGAAGTATCCGGGCTACGTGGTCAGTGTACAGGTCGAGGTCAAGCTGTTCGGAGGATTCGGTTCCGGGCTCGTCGTGGAAGTGAGCGGTTATCCCGGGGAGGTCTTGAATGAACCGGAGATCATACAAGGAATGCTGGAAAGGGTGCGTGAAATGACCCTCAAGGCCTGGATGGCGCGCATGCACGCGCCTTAGCTGGACTGCCACCGCCTTTTAAGGCGGCGGCAGTCCTGTGCGCGTCCTATTCGATTGCGTCCACCAGGAAGTCGATCAGACTCTTGACGGCATGCCAGAATGATCCGAGATCATAGCGCATGATCAGATCTGAGTGCAGGAAGGCATCCACGTCATTGATGATTCGGTCCCAGCCGAAACGGGCGGCCTTTTTGAGACCGTCCATGACATAGGCCGCCACGCCGCCCTCTTTCATCGTCTCCCGCATGAGAACGGACAGATCTCCCCAGGTATGGGTGGAGTTCAGGTGCTTGATGATGTCGGTAAGGTCGATGAGGCAGCGCGAGAAGGTGCGCTCTTCGGAACAGCGGCCGAGCAGCGTCGTCATGGCCTGCGCAAGCTTGGCATTTTCCGTCTCGGTTAGATCGTTTTCCGCCGTGCTGCTGAGCAGATTTTTCAGATTTTCCAACACGTTGTATCTTGATGACAGCAGGGCGGCACCGGCATCAAATTGCCATTTCAAGGCATCCCAATAACGGGGGTCGGTAATGGCCTTATTGGGTGTGGAGAGCATTTCCCCGGCCAAGGCATAGGGGCCGTCCGAGGTGTATTGGTTCGATGTGGCAACCACTGCGGCCAGACCGTTCAAGAGGCGCATTCTGGTCTGGTACATTTCGGGTTTACCCAAAGTGCACACCAGTTTGAAGATGGCATCGATGGTACCGCTCGATTCGGTATCAAACAGAGGTGTGATCAATTTCAAGAGCTTAACCTGGGTGTCACTCATGCTGTAGGCGGACTTCTCGAGGGCTTGTTCGGTCAGCGGGGCGATGAGGTTGATGACGTACTGGATGGGGATCTCCACGCCGCCGAAAGCCTGTCTAGCGGCAGCCTTGCGTGCTTCAAGGTTTTCCAGGGAGGGCTCGTACTGATCCACGACCGCGCGGTACTGAATGTAGGAACCTGTTGACAAGGCGCCGATCAGCGGCCAGATCGGATTGGCCTTATTGGAGTTGTTGGCATACGTATACTTGGTGATGTCGTAATAAAGGGGATATTCGGTACTGTTGTCGGTGTTCAGAAAACGGTCGGGATGGAAGGCGGCCGGGTCATAGTAGCATAGTGATATTACCATGGTCCACAGATCGCGCATATCCTGGGGCAGCAGGAAGGTCTTCTCGGTTCCCGGTGCGGATGACCCCATCATCTGGGCCATGACATCGACAATCTGTGACTTAAGTGCCGCAGGGAGGCTTGTGAGGTTGACCTGGGTCGTGATGGCATCCAGCAGGGTGTCCAGGTCCATGTACATAAGGGAGTTGATGCCCTGCATGGTAAAGAGCACCATGGGCATGGATTCAATCCCAAAAGTTTTGAAATAGGCGGTGCAGGGGGCATCCAGGAGTGGTATGCGGCGAACGAACTGGACCAGGTCGATCGTCGTGTAGAATTTGCGTTCGTGGAGCAGCCAACGCATATTGTCATAGATGTTATCATAGGGTCCGTTCAGAAGGGCATCGCCTACTTGGGTCAGGGCCATGGCGGCGCCGCTGATAGTATCAGGGGCGTTGGGGGCCACGAAAATCCCGTCCTTCATCATGCCATAGCCGCGCTTTTCCGTGACCGGGTGGCCATGACCATAGCTGTAGCCGGCGCTTTTTTCATAGATATCGGTCCAGATCAGGGCGGCGACGGGGATGGCATCGGCCGTGGGTATTATCTTGCGAATCGTGGCCTGGGTGGCGGCTCCTGATGTGCGGTTTTCGAACATGAAAGGGGCGGTCAAAGTAAGAGGTGTGCTCCAGCGTGTGGAATAGTCAATAAAACCCTGTAACCCCGTATAATTTTTATAAGAGAAGGTAGAGGTGGGGGTGTAAAAAGTTCCGTTGCCGAATTCACCGCTGCCGGTTCGTAATTGCAGGAAGGGATCCCGCAGCACATACTCGCGTACTTGTGTATCGACACCATCGAAATGGAACCCGGCACGGTCAAAGGAGGAGATGGTTTCGATAAAGCTGTTTAAGACGTGCGGCTGGGTGAGGAGTTCTCTGAGGTTGCAATCGTATTTACCGGATTTTCCATAGCCCTCGACGGCCATGACTTCTATCGAGGCTCCGGGCACGGCGCCTTTGGTCCAGATGCGTTCCAGGATCTCTCCCAGGGATTGCTTGTCGTAGCTGGCACCGAGGGTGGTCATCATGGTCTTGGTCTTGGGGTAAAAATTGGTGTCGGCCAACACGCGTCCGATACCGGATAATGATTCAGTCAGGGAGGTCTGGATATTCTTCTGCTTCATGATATCCCGCAGACCCTGGATCAGATCCGCCAGTCCGTCGGGCGCCTGGACCACAATGCGGTTGATCTCGGTGTCGATGTCGGTCAGATCGATGGTCCGGTCTTGCGGGGCTTGGCGTTCATACAAATCTTTGATCACCAGGTCCATGACCATGTTCACCGTGGCCGGATCACAGGTGGAAATGTAGTCGAAGGCATCGAAAAGTATCTTCCGGACGTAGCTGGAACTGTCGGATTCATCGGCATCATCCAGATCGAGGTAGGCATAGAAGGCGCTTTTCTCATCATCGGGCAGGGCCAGCATGAAGCGCGGCAGGCCGGCCAGGGCGGAGAACAGGTCCGGCAGCGGCCCTTTACGGTTCATCTCTTCCTCGACATCTTCCTCGAAGACTTCTTCCGGCACCGCACGTGGTTCAAAAAGCGGTGGCAGTCCGTCCAGGATGGACACCACCGTGTCCGCGATCTCAGGATCAGCGAGGAGATCCCTGAAGAGCTTGTTTTCGAAGGCCTTGCGCGTCATGGTCCCGGAGGTGAAACAGGCCTCCAGCGCGGGATAGTCATCGAGGACATTGAAAATGTCCTCGGAGGCATCCTCGCTGCTGACGGCCTGGGCTTTTTCTCCGGGGCTGTAGTTCGAGCTTGAACATCCTGCGATGAAAAAGAAGAAGAGCGTGTGCAGGATGAGGAGACATTCATACGATATGGTTCTTTTCATAATGTCCTCCCTTGGCATAAAAACTTTCATATGTTCCGGCGCCGATTGAGAATGCAGTCCGGCGCGACATCAAAAACCCCATGACCATGATGTCATGGATGCATATCAGCATAGAAACCGTGAGCTATCTTTCATGCAAACATTGTGCTAACTTGCACAAATATAAATAACAGAAATAATAACGAATAGATAAGAGTAAGCTGTCATGGCCAGGAAACATCTATACCGTTCACGAAGTGGAAATATAATTCCATGATCACCGACATATGCTTCCCACGCGCTGACGTTCCGCAAATATTCGGCATGCCGGTGCGGGGCTAAAAGGAAAGCTTGAACGAAACGGTCCCGCACAGGACATTCCCTTTCAGGCTGTAGGTTGTGCCTTCTGACCGGAAGGTCTTCTCCGGCAGGTACTTTTCCTGGATCGCGGCGCTCAACTCTACAGGCTTGGGAAGCACACCCCACGGATCTTTTGCGGATGTGCCGGCGCCGAAGCCGAAGATATGGCGGTCGGCGTCGAGGTAGTGGGCGCCGTTCATGTCATCGGGCAAAGGTGTGGGCGTGTATTGATATCCGGCCCAGAGCTTCATGTTCGTCAGGCGGTATTCCAGACCCAGGCGATAGGACAAGACATCATCAAGTTCCGGGGTGAGCCGGCGCATTTCGCGCGGGACACTCAGTTTAAACTCGGACCAGCGTTCATAGTTAAGATCACCCTCTACGGTCACATCGCCCAGGCGATAGGCGGCTCCGGCCTGATATGACGAGGGTTGCATGAAGCTGAGAATGGCGGTGTAGGCCTTGATGTGCGCAGCGTGGGAGCCCAGGGTCAGCGCGATATCGGCCAGGAAAGGGTCCATTTCGACCTTAATGCCGTCACGGTAGGTGAAGCCGAGGCTGAGGTCCTTGGTGGGTGTCAGCTTGATTCCGATGATGGGGTAGGGCTTCATCTCCATCTTCATCCAGAAGTTCTGTTTCGATGGTATAACCTCTTGAGTCGTGGAGAGGTCCTCCGCATCCATGGTCATGGTGGCGGCGACCTCGCCGCCGATCATGGAATGAGCGCCTAAACCGATGGTGAGCACGTCTTTGATGGCCTCCACGCCAAGGCCGAAATAGATCACGCTGCGCGCCAAGGCCGAGCCGTATTTGATATAGGTAAATTCCGTTTCTTCCAGATCCTCCAGCTGCACCATGGTGCCGTCGTCCTTCATGGACAGAGCGAGGGCAAAGGTGGCCGGTCGCGATATATTGATGAGCTTGTTGATATCCAACCCCAGAGAGAAGATCACTGTGCCGCCTCTTAAATCGCTGTCATCGGGCACCGGTGTATCGGCTCCGCTGACATCCAGCTTGGCGTAGGTATATAGATACGATAGGTTCAATGCGTGATCCTCAACCATGGCTAAGCCGGCGGGATTATAATACAGGGCCGAGAGATTATCCACGCTGGCACTGCGTGCGCCGGCCATGGCGAGGCCCTGGGCATCGAAGCTATAGGTATCAAAGATATCGGCCCGGGCCGGTCCCCGCATCATGAAGAATGTCGACATGACAAGAATGGTTGATAAGAATATTCTCATGGTACCTCCCTGAAAAGAATGTCATAAACATAAGCAATTGTTGCCGAATCAAGAGAAACGCGAAATGTTGTTTTTAAGCCATTGCAACCCCCTTCTGTTCGAAAAGCAAGCCGCATGAGAGATAATATGTTAGTAAAAGATAATTAACAAATAAATTCTGTCAATCAAATTATCTCTTCGCGGTGGTGGTGACGATCGTCGCCTGCCGATACTTGTCTTGTTTAGCCATTTTCCGAATGCCGGCTATGGTTTTCACACCCAGGTCGTGGCTTAAAATGCTCACCAGAAAGGCCGGCAGATTGCCGCCCGGGTCGGACATGGCCTGGTAGGTCACCTCGGTTCTGTCGGGTGCTATGGGTTTCAGGGTGTAGAGGGCCTCGACCAGAGGTATGCGGATCACACCAGGCTGATGACGGTAGTTGGTCGCCAGGCTCTGACCGGCGGCATACAGGGTTCCGGTGGCCGTTTCGACGGTCCAGCTGACGCACGCCACGGCTTCACGGTCATTGACCGGAAACGGCATGTCCATGAGCGCGTAGGTCGCATATTTATCGGGGGTGTTTTTCATATCCGGGATCTCGATGAACGATGTTTCTTTGCACATGAACATGAAATATTTATTGTTCGGAACATCGCGGATGACCGCTTCCACGACTGCCAATGGCGCATCGATGATGCCCACGGCCTTGATCTCATCGATACGGCAGCGGGGATTTGACCTGGCGTAGCCGATAATGCCCTCGTACTCTTTGACCTGCTTCCAGGCGGCCTTCTCCGGTTCGGCGGCGCCGGCGGATGGACTTAACATCATCAACAATGTTGCTATGATGTATATGATCGGCATGATGATTTCTCCTTTTTGCATGTCAGGAGGTGGCGCTATTGGAGCGCCACCATTTCATGCAACGTGACCCCGCGGCGTTCAAAGGTTTGCCCCGCATGCGTCACCTTGAGCACATAGTCGGAACTGAATCTGAACCAGCCCGGACGACCGACCAGTCTTTTGACCGCAGCCTTGAGCATGGGGTTGCGTAAGGACGGCACGAGATCGGTCAACAGGTCGTGGGCATCGATGATCTCGCGTACCGTAAAGTGCAGGCTTAAATGTCCGGGCACGCTTATATCAAGTTCCCTGGGGTAGGTGCGGTCGGCGATTCTGTGGTAGCTTAGATCGCCTTCGCGCGCCTGCATTTCTCCGCTCGACAGGATGATCTGGTCCTTGTAGGCCAGCATGAGCGGTTTGGAGGCCGCGTTTCCGAAGCGTTTCTTGGTGATCACGTAGGCATAGAGCAGGGTGAAGTCATCGGCATAGAGCCTGCCCCAATGCCAGCGTGACAGGATCCGGCGCATATCGGCCGTGACCACGTTGTGATCGTGATAGCCGATGCCCTTGACCGGCATGGTCCGGCCATTGATCCTGACCATGCCTTCCACGCGGGCGCGCGGAACCGGCACGACCCAGCCGAAATAGCCGCGATCTCCGTAGTAGGTGCGTCCGCCGCCGGGCTTCCACGCGGGGAGCTCGCTCTGGAACGTAAGATCCGCGCCCAGGCCGTCGGCCTCGATCATGAAATGATGCGTAGGCAGATGCTCTTCCCGCGGATCAACGATATGCCCGTGATTCTGACCCACCCACACATCACAGTATGCCTGCGAGGCTCTCAGGTCGCTCGTCTTGAATGATTTGACCACGGAAAGCTTTTCGCCCGAGGGTTTATAGATATGCAACTCGATACCCGGCTTGCGGGTCATCAGTTCGGCGGCCTGCAGAAAACCGACCACGACATGTCCGTCATCCAAGCGGGCGTCGAAGTACCACCATTCGCCATAGAACTTACCGTCCACGGGATGCAAGGCGTTCTCGCCATTGGCCACCGGTTCGATGCGCCCGTCTTGCGACCCCGGACCGAGCCAGGTTTCCACGATCTTTTCAGTCATCTTCTACCCATGGGCATAGATGACTCCGTGGCCCGCCTCGGGGAAGGTGAAGTTCACGGCGCCCTGATCGCAGACCTGGAAACAGCTGGCGCACTCCAAACAGTATTTTTTGTAATCCTCGGCCAGCTGCACCTTGCCGGAGCGCAAAAGCCAGAGATTCATGGAGCAGATCATGACGCAGTTGCCGCAGTTGGTGCAGCTCTCCTTGTCGTGCCGGATATGTTCGCTAGAGGCCGGTTTTACATTGACCAGCTTGCGTTTATGCAGAGTCGTATCACTCATGGCTCACCTCGTTAGAGTTGTTTTCTGACGCCGTTGCCTTTTCGGCTGGTTCGTTCCACCAGCGGGATCAGGGCATCGGGCAGATAGGGGGATTTTTTGATCTTCTCGCCCAGCTTATGGCGATACGTGGCCGATATGATGGGCCCATAGTAGCTTCCCATGAATTTAAAGGCCGATTTTTTCTTGCGCGCGATCTCCACGACCTTGGCCATGCCGATGGCATGCGGTTCGGCCATGGTGATCATGCCGTAGAACATGATATCCCCCAGGCCGTCGAAAAAGTCATAGAACTCCTGCGACATGAACTGGGCGAAGAAGTCGCGCAGCGTTCCGCCGGACATGAAATCCATGCCCACGGGCGATATCTTGAGCTCCTCCATGTACTGCTGCAGGAAGGCGCGTGAGAAATTCTTGCTCCTATGCGCCTTCTGAGCCCACTGCGCCGCCAGACGGCCGGAGTACATGGCCTGGTAAACCCCTTCGGCCATGAAGGGCTCGGGCACCCCGGCGGCATCGCCGACCAGCATGACGCCGTCGCCAAAGATGTTCTCGGGGAAGGTCTTGCGCCAGGGCAGGAAGTGCGACTGGTATTCGCGCGGTTCGGCCTTGGTGACCTTGATCAGATGCTGGAGCCATTCCATCTTCAGGTTGTCGGTGATGGACTTCGTATGGAAGTTCTTGCCCGTCCGGCATTCGTCCGCCAGGGTGATGGCCGGACCCGAGCCCAGATGGAAGCCGTCGCGGTAGATCACGACATAACCGCCCAGACCCTTGCCCATGAAGACATGCACCCCGACCTCATGACAGTAGGCATCCAGCAATTCCGGATCGGCCTTGAAATCCAGCGTGTCGATGCAGGTCATGTCATTGTTGTCCCACTTCGTGCGCAGGCCCGATTTCATGCCTACATAGGAGTGGGCGCCGTCGGCGCCGATCACGATGGGAGCGCGATAATGTTTGCCGTTCTGATCCACGACCCCCACGATCTTGCCCTGCTCGCGGATCATGTCGACCACCAGGGTCTTGAGCTTCAAATCGGCGCCGGATTTGACGGCCTGTTCACTGAACCACTGGTCGAAGTCGGCGCGCGACATCATCTGAACCATGAAGTCATGGGCATAGGGGTAACTGACATCGGTCGGGGCTCTCAGCGTCCAGCACATGCGGTCCTTGTATAACCCCTCGGGCGTCGGCTCGCCGCAGTTGATGACACGGAACGTGCCGTATACGCACGGGCGCTGGGTAGCCAGATTGAGATCCCGGACATACTCGAAATCGCGGTAGGCCTTGGGAGAGAGTCCAAAGCCCGATGAGTTCTTTTCCCCGCAATAGTTGCCCCGCTCCAGGATCGCCACTTTCATGCCGGCATCAGCGGCCTCCTTGGCGGCAGCGCATCCTCCCGGTCCTCCTCCCACTACGATAAGATCATACTGGTTCATGCTTACCTCCCTATAGACAATTAAGAGGATCTGCTCCTCGTTTGTCTCAGAATGAAAATACAAAGGCATTAACAGCAAGTCATTTCATTGATAAAGAAAATAAGCCTCAAAGGTGACAAGTCAAGATTGAAGGACAAAAACACCAATAAAATAATTAAACCATGAACGTCGAGTCAGTCATAAATTTTTTAATCAGCGCTGCGGGCGTCATGAGATGCCCGTACATCCAACGCCAGCTTGCATATCCTGACGGGCTTATACGACCCGGTCGCTGTGCAGGCGCTCTGCCAGGTTGCGCCCCGCTTCGGCCAGGGATGCGCCGTCGACCATACGGCAGGCCCTGTCTTTGAGCTCGGGGGCAAAAAGGCGTTGACGGATCACTCGCTTGGCCGGCAGGGTCGTAAGACCGATGTCGATAAGGTTCCAGGTCGTTATGGGTTTATTCTTGGCCTCCCGGCGCTGGATCATGGACGGATAGCGCAGTTCACCGGCCTCACCACCAACCATGATCAGGGCGGGAAGGGCGGTGCGTACGATCTCGTAGCCTTGCGGGAGAACACGCTCGATCTCCATATCATGGCCGCTTAGGTGTACACTGCGGACCAGCGTGACGGACGGCAGATCCAGAAGGCGAGCGATACCGATCCCTACCTGGCCGTCGTTCCAGTCCGCGGCCTGCCGGCCTACCACGATCAGATCGAAGCCGAGCTTACTCAGGGCTGCTGCGAGCACCTGCGCCGTGATGTAACTGTCCAGGCCTGAGGCATCAAGAGACTCGTCTTCCACCTTAACCAGGGAATCGGCCCCGGCTGCCAGGGCCTTGAGCATGACGGCATTGGGTATGCGCTTGCCGATCGAGAGCACGCTAACGCTGCCCTGGGGGATCTGATCGCGAATACGTAAGGCCGCCTCGAGGGCGTTTTCGTCGAAAAGACTCAAGACCGGCGGTATGCCGCGAGGTTCGACCGTAGCATTTGCGGTATTGATGAAGTATGCGTCCCGGGGGCCTTCAGGGTCCGGTACCTGTTTGATGCAGACGACGATGCGCATCCTCAAGCCTCCTCTGTGAGCATGTCCTTCAGGGTCTCGGTAAAGGTCGGAATGACCTCTTCGTATTTGCCTACCACGCCGTAATCGGCGACACGAAAGATCGAGGCCTGCGGGTCGGCGTTGATGGCCACAATGGTCTTGGCGCCGGACATGCCGGCCAGGTGTTGGGTCGAACCGGATATACCCACGGCGATATAGAGACCGGGGGCCACGATCTCGCCGGTCTGGCCGACCTGGGCCGTGGGAGCGACCCAGCCGAGATCACAGGGCGGCCGACTGGCCCCGATGGCGGCTCCTAAGACGTCGGCCAGGGCCCGCAGTTGCCCGAAGCCTTCCGACCCGCCCATGCCGCGACCACCGGCCACGATTCGCTCGGCCGTTTCCAGCCGGATGCCTTGGACCTCTGCATCCAGATGTTGAACCTGGGCCACACGGGGGTTCGGATTGAACGTGCAGGTCACCGGGACTATCGTGGTTGTTTTAGCGTTCTGGGGTTGCAGGGGGGCAAAGGCCCGCGGCCGCAAAGTGACCAGGAATGGGCACGTGGCCGCACGATAGACCGCCATGACATTGCCGCTGTAGACCGGTTTGACAAAGACCGGCCCGTCCTCGGCGTTTTGAACAGCCACGCAATCCGTGACCAGTCCGGCGTCCAGTTCCCATGCCAGCCGCGGCGCCAGATCCACGCCCGTAAGCGTGTTGGGCATGAGGATATAGACAGGTGCGGCGCTTTGGCATATTGCGGTTAAGGCCGCGCTATAGTGCTCGCTCTGATAGCCGTCCAACAGCGGATCGTCCACGACATAGACATGCTCAAGCCCAAAGCCTTGCAGGCGCTTGACCGCCATACCGGTCCCGTTTCCCATGACCGCGGCGCTCATCCGTCCGTTGATGCCCTGCGCCACCTGAGAGCCTGCTTGCAGGGCTTCGAGGGCCAGGGGATGCAGGTCGCCCGACTGGAGCTCGACCGCTACCAATATGCAAGGTTTTGCGTCGTGCATGCTCATCGCATTCTCCTTAAAAGCATAAGGTTCCATGTCCCTCGGATCGATCACGGCGCAGGTGAAGCCGGCATGGCATCCTTGTCCTTCTCGGCGCCGTCCGCCGCATCCGCGCAGACCTGATCATAGGGCGGAATGTAAAAAGAGGCATCCGCCAGATTGTTGGGATCAAAGGCCTGTTTGATCTTGGACTGCCACAGATGGTAATTGAACATGCGAGGTCCGAAGACCTTCCAGAGATCGAATCCCAGACAGGACAGACCGAAGGCCAGGCTTTTGTCGATCGTGAGCTTCATGGTGTCGTCCAGGTAGTCGAAACGGCCCTGCTGCGACTGTTTGCCGCGGCGGTCGAACATGCCGATCTGTTCCATGTGGCCCCAGTTGCTGGTGCCCTCATAGATGCCGCCCCAGGTGCAATCGGCCATATCCTCAAAGAAGACCCCCTTGTCAATATATTCGCGTTTGAGCTTTTCCGACTCGATGGCATTCTTCACCGAACAGTCATAGGCCTCGTTGGAACCCATGCTGGTCAGGAAATCGCCGCCCGGCCTGAAGGCCATGGCAGGGAAGATCGAACGATGCGTCCCCCACCAGAAGGCGGCATGGAAGGGCAGCACGCTGGAATCGATCATGACGCTTTCGGTCTGGTCCAGGATGCGGCGCAAGACCTTTTCCTGATAGGCGAACTCGCGCGGGGTATGGCAGGCCAGGGCGAACAGGGTCATGTGCTGGAAGGCCTTGGTGATGGCGCGCACCACCGGGTTGGCCATGAGCTTCTTCATGGCCCGCGGGGCCAGGAGGCCGAACATGGCGCCCACCGCGCCCTTGCAGTGGATGTAGCCGATCTCGGCATTGCCGATGGCGTAGGCCAGATCGGCGAAACGTTCATAGCCGGGCGAGAACAGGAAATAGATCTTATGGGTGGCCGGGACCTCGCCCTTGATATCCGTGAGCGTGCCTTTGAGATGTGGTTCACGCGCATCGCCGGGCCAGGAGTACAGCTTGATGGCGCATTTGGTGAAGATGCCCAAGCCCCCTTGCGCGCCGCCCCAGCCACGCATGATGCCGCGCAGGCTTGGTCCGGGACCATCGCCGGAAAACCATTGGGCGTTTGTACCGGGCGCGCCGATCTTGAGGATCTCGCCGTCGGGCAGAACCCACTCTACTCCCATGGGGTTGCGGCCCGAAAAGCCGGTATATAATCCGGTCCAGCCGTAGCCCCAGCCGGAGGTGGCATTGGCCAGCTGCGAGCAGTTGGGTCCGGCGCCGATCAGGTGCGTGTTGAGTCCGCGCTTCATGGCCTCGGACTGCATCTGCGACCCGCAGACATACGGTTCCACCACGGCGAACATGTTCTTTTCATCGATCTCGATGATACGGTTCATGCGCCTTAAGTCGATTTGGATCACGCCCGGTCCGCCGGGCGAACCCCATGAGGCCCAGCCGGTGCTGAAGGCCTTGAACTTGAGGCCGAAACGGTTGCAGACCCTGACGACGGCCTGGACCTCTTCCGTGGTCTGGGGCATGACCACGGCCTCGGGGCGCGGACACCAGGCATCATAGCCCAGATTTAAGGCCGGCTGCCAGGAATAACCATCGATGACGCCCAGTTCCTGGCTGACGTTCTCAGGGCCCAGGGCATCTTCCAGTGCGCGATAGACATCATTCGACACCATATGATGTTCCTCCTTGGGAGATACTCACAAGCTCCATAACATCCATGACCTTAAGTGACGTATCTCCGGTTTCGGCTAAGGCGTCCTTAAAGACCCTCTCGCACCAGGGGCAGGCCGTTACAAGGGCCTGGGCCCCGGTGGCGCGCGCCTCTTCCAGGCGCTCCTTGGCCGTCCAGGCCGCAAAATCGGGCTCGCATTCCAGCACCCCTCCGCCGGCGCCGCAGCACCAGCTATATTCACGGATGCGCTCCATCTCCCTGAGCTCGATGCCCGGGATGGCCTTGATGATGTCGCGCGGCGGATCGAAGATCCCCATCTTGCCGGTCTGCTTGAAGCGGATGGGGCGTTCGAGCTTGTTGGTGCCGTACCAGCCGGACTTGTAGATCTCGCCCCGCCGGCCGAGGTGGCAGGGATCGTGGTAGGTGACCTTGAGCGGAATTTCCTTTGTGGGGCGCATCCGGCCGGACTTGATGAGCTGATCCACATACTCGGTGATGTGGAGAACCTTGACCCCCAGATCCAGCCCGTTCTTGGGGTAGAGGTATTTAAAGGTATAGTAGCAGTCGGAGCAGGGCGTAACCAGGGTATGCGCGCCCGAGGCCTTGACGCGGCTGGCCATATCCTCGGCGTAGTTCTTCATCTCGCCCTGGTAGCCGATCTCGAAGGCCCGCCCGCCGCAGCAGGCCTCATCCATGCCGGCTATGCCGATATCCAGGCCGGTTTCTTTCAAGAGCATGGCCTGGCCGCGCACGATGGAGCGCAAGTCCTCGTCGTAGGAATAGCGGCAGCCTGCGTGGAACAGGACCTCGGCCTTGGACTGGTTGATGTCGGTCAGGTCCAGCCCGTCGGCCCACTTGCCGCGGTCGGCCTTCTTCATATACATGGTGTTGTCTTCGCGTTTCATGCTCTCGATCATATCGAGGTGCTCGGGCAGGACAAAGCCCTGCTCCACGCAGGAGCTCCGCAGCGACAGAAGCACATCCGCCAGATCGATATCGTCGCGGTAGACCTGGCAGGAGACCTGGCAGGCGCCGCAGAGCTGGCAACGGTAGACGATCTGGGCTATGGTATCGTTCAGGGTACTTCGATCGGATAGCACGGAGTTGCCGATAATCATCTTGCCGCCGCCCGAATAGGCGTGGAAATTGTAGCGATCGACCGAGGGGCAGACCTTGGCGAAACGCCAACTCTTGACTTGCAGGTGCGGCACCCATTTGCAGTTCGAACAGCGCGAACAGCCGTTCATGTCGGGCATCAGATCTTGGAGAACCATAGCTAGGCTCCTTTCTTGAAACACAACTTGCCGGGGTTCATGATCCCCTGGGGATCGAGGATTGCCTTGACCTTGTGCAGGGCTTTTACCGTATCGGGGCATTTGGCGTAGGTCATATCCGACCAGTGTCCGTAAGGCCGCGAGAAGAAAGCGCCCATATCGCCCAAGCGCCGGCTGGCGCTCAGGTAGAGGTTTTTGATGCGATCCTTGGCCGCCGCGTCCGTTGGATCGTACATGCAGGCAAACTCGACATGGACATTACGGCCTTGCTGAGTGGGCTGCAGGTAGATCCCCACATCATCCGGAGGAAGGGCGTGCCGGCGGCATTCATCCTCAAAGGCGGCCAGAAAATTCGGCACGCGGTCGAGCGTGGTGAGGAAGAAGATATCCTGGCAGCCGCCTAAGTGCCTGATCTTCCAGTAGGGATCATCGCTGGACTGAGACAGGCGCGCCAGGAATTTCAGTCCGGCGATGTCCTTCAGGCCGGTTTGGGGATGGACCTTATGCCGCCTGGCCATATCGGCGATATCGGCTTCGATATAGCTGATGCGTTCCTGGGCGTAGTGCTCATACCCGGCCACGGCATAGAAGAGGATCCAGTTCGGCAGATCCTTGGCTTTTGCATCCCGTTCCTGGGCGGTCGATGTCAGCATGGAGGCCAGCGCGACCCGGTTGAGGATCAGGCATTCATCCGGCAGTTTGGGCTTGAGGATGGCGTAGGTGAAATCCATGATATCTTCCAGGCACTCCCCGCCCACGAAAAAGGCCTTCTGGGCCGTGGGTTTGAGCTCCAACTTGATCGTGGCCCAGGTAACGATGCCAAAAGTGCCCTGGGAACCCTGCATGATCTTCATGAAATCGGTCTGGGAAGGTCCCATGGGGCTCTTCTGGGCCTGACCCGAGGCCCATTGCTGCTCCAAGGTGCCTGGTCCGGCCGCCGAGCCGGTACGGAACAGATCGCCCGTGCCGAAGACCACCTCGATGCAGCACATCGGATCCGATGAATCCCAATGATATTTGGGTATGGTATGCGGTTCACGCTCCAGGATGCTGGCGATCACCGATTTCGTGCGGCGCGGGACCAGGGGCATGGGCAGTCGCAATCCGGCTTTATGGGCCGCTTCCTGCAGGGTATCGAAGGTTACTCCGGGCTCGATCATGGCCACTTTGTTGCGCACGTCCATGCGCAGGATCTTATCCATGCCGCCTAAGTCCACGATTACGGCGTCAGCGAACTCGGGTGCGGTATCACCCCTGAAATGCGGGGCCGACGATGAACAGGGGATGAGGGAGACGCGCTCGGCATTGGCGCGCTCGACAATCTCTTGAACCTGAGCCGCGCTGGTTGGTTTCAGGGCGCAGGCGGGTCGTGGTCCGGAGGTAAAGCTCTGTTCGGCAGCCCAGGCGCTGAGTGTCTTCTTGTCGGTAATAACGGCGCCCGGCGCCAGAATTTCATTCCATGCACTGGGTTTCATAGATTTATTCTCCTTTCAGAACGGATAAGGCGTTTTTTTAGGCGGGCCGAGAGTGTACCGAGAGTCCACCCCAATACCCGTGGGCGCTGATCCAGGAAACCTCCCAGAATGATATCCGTGGTGTGGCGGAACAGCCGTGGATCGATCGTCTCGAGTAATCCGGCAAAGAAACGTTCAACCAGTTCCGGCTCGCGGGCATGCGTCTTGGCCAGAGCCGCGCAGGTGCTGTTAACGGCCGACCCAATACGCACCCCGGTATTGCCGCGCATTGCCTGTTTGACCGCCGAGCCCGATAAGACCCCCAAAACCGGCAGCAGGGCGGCAAGGTCGGGCTTGAGCTCGGTGATATCGCGCAACGTCCGGGTTAAGGCGCTCCGATTGGCCGCGGCGATATCGAGCATGGGACGCAGGATTTTCAGGAGCGAACGCAGGGTATCGATGGCGGTTTCGTTGGTGAGTGATGCGATCGCCGGCTGCATGGTTTCGTTCCAGAGCGATTCAAAAGGGCTGAAATCGGCATCTGCCAGGGCATCCTCCATCTGTGCCAGAAAATCTCCCAGTTCCGCGGCCGGATCCATCAAGCGGCCGACGAGCGGCATGAGCTCATCAATCAAGCCGCGTCGATAGGCCAGATTAATGAAATTCCACATGACCTGAGATTGTGCTTCCATAGAGAGTCCCCCTTCCAGGATTATTAAATATTATCATAAACAGTAAGTCATTTAATGATACTATGATAAGCATGGCGAGCTCATTGTCAAGACGTTTATAGGCAAATAAATCAGATTAATGAATAATAATAAAACATCATTGACAATGCGTCATGTCAAGCGCGCCCGCAGATCGCATGGGTGCCGCTGCCTTGCGGGTATGCCATGAAACCGCGGTTCTCTGCGCGGGAAAACCTAAGCGTCGCCGATCAGGGATGGTTGATAAAGGTATAGAGAAACCAGGCCATGGTTAAAGCATACTTGCGTTTCGTGCAGGAGATGACCTGGGCACCGCGCAGGAAGGCGGAATAGCTCACGGTTGCCAGAACGATGGGTGCCGCCAATTGTGGGTCAATGTCCCGGCAGTGACCTTTAGCCTGCAGGGCGGTAATCTTGTTCACGATCGGCTCGCTGTAGAGCGTGAACATATCATTATAAAAGCGGCTGAGTTTGGGGCTGTAGAAAAAACCTTGTGTCAGACTCCAGTTGATCGGGGCATCGAAGATGTTGACGATTTTGGTCAAGATGCCCACCAATGCATCCAGCGAGGAGATATCCAAGACATTGATGGAATCGATCGTAAGATTGTCGCCCTGGTTCATCCTGCCCATCATGTCATAAAATATGGACTCCATCAGATCTTCTTTATCTTTATAGTACAGATAAAACGTGCCGCGGCTGTAGCCCGCCTTGCGGGTGATGTGAGTGATCTTGGCATCGAAATAGCCGTGGGCGATGAACTCCGCCTTGGCGGCTTCCAGAATATCGCGCCTGATCTTGGCGTCGTTCTCGGGTATGATCGGCCGCGCCTCGGCGGGGGTCTTGGTTTGTTTGGCGGAAAAAAGCACGGGGGAAATGATGCCGGAAAGTGTATGCGCCAGGGCTTCCAGACTGCCGGTGACGATCCCCAACTCGAGCATCAGGAACGAAGACAAAAGGCAGATGGTAATGAACTCGGCGAGAATCCTGGCATCATAGCCTTTATGCCGGCCCTTTTTCTGGAGGGCGACGATGATGGCGCTCAGCACGCGGGTAACGGTCTCTTGTATCTCATTGGCCAGCAGGAAGATGTCCTTATCCTGCAACATGCTCTGCACCAAGGCCTTGAGCAGTCCCGAGGATTTCTGCATCGGTTCGAAGAGCTCTAGGATGGCGGCCTCAAGGTCGGAACGATCGTGCACCTTGCGCAGCAGATACTTGATGTCCCCTCGGTAGGCCGTATAGGGCATGCTGTCAAGGGCCCGTAACAGGAGCTCTGCCAGGGCCTCATTCTTGCTTTTGAAATACAGATAGAAAGTCCCATGCCCCACGCCGGCGCGTTTGGCGATGGCATCCGCGTTCGTGAGGAAATATCCTATATCAGTGAATTCTATCAGAGCGGCATTCAGAAGGCGTTCCTTCGTGCGGAGATCGGCATTCGATCCTTTGCGTGAAGCCTTACCCACTTGATCCTCCCCCATGAGCTTGAGATACTTACATAATTAATGATGAATGATAAATTACGCTATCATCGGCCCAAGCGCCTGTCAACCGGACCTCGTGACGACCTGATATCCAAACGGTAAGGAGCGATGCCCCGAAAGCCGCCTATAGATGAGCCATGCTGTTTTAAAGCAAAATGATCTTTTGACCATAGACGTGATTGAGCTTGACTAGCGTGAAGGGTTTTCTATAGTTTGAATAATTTAGCTCGGCAGTCAGAGGAGGAAAATTATGCCCAAGCGAGATGACATCCAGAAGGTAATGATTATCGGCTCCGGCCCCATCGTAATCGGACAGGCCTGCGAGTTCGATTATTCCGGCACCCAGGCCTGTAAGGCCTTACGCGCTTTGGGGTATAAGATTCTGCTGGTCAATTCGAATCCGGCCACGATCATGACCGACCCCGGCATGGCTGATATCACCTATATCGAACCCTTGAACCTCAAGACCTTGAGCGAGATCATCGAAAAGGAGCGCCCGGATGCCATCCTGCCCAATCTGGGCGGACAATCGGGCCTCAACCTTACCTCCGAGCTTGCCAAGGCGGGGGTGCTGGAGCGCTTTGGCGTGCGCGTCATCGGGGTGAACATCGACGCCATCGAACGCGGCGAAGACCGCATCGCCTTCAAGGACACCATGAACCGGCTGGGCATCGAAATGCCCAGGAGTGAGCCGGCCTACAGTGTGGAGGAGGCCGAGGAGATCGCCGGCCGCATCGGGTATCCCGTGGTGATCAGACCGGCCTATACCATGGGCGGCACGGGCGGCGGCCTGGTATACAATATCGAGGAATTGCGCACCATCGCCAGCCGCGGTCTGTCGGCTTCTCTGGTGGGCCAGATCCTGATCGAGGAATCGGTGCTGGGCTGGGAAGAGCTCGAGCTCGAAGTGGTGCGGGACGCCAAGAACAACATGATCACGGTGTGCTTCATCGAAAACATCGACCCCATGGGCGTGCATACGGGCGATTCCTTCTGCTCGGCCCCCATGCTCACCATTGCGCCGGAGCTCCAGGCCAGGCTCCAGAAATATTCCTACGATATCGTCGAAGCCATCGAGGTCATCGGCGGCACCAATGTCCAGTTCGCGCACGATCCGGTGAGCGACCGGGTGGTGGTGATCGAGATCAACCCGCGCACCTCGCGTTCTTCGGCCCTGGCGTCCAAGGCCACGGGTTTTCCCATCGCGCTCATTTCGTCCAAGCTGGCCGGCGGGATGACCATGGACGAGATCCCCTACTGGCGCGCCGGCACCCTGGACAAGTATGTGCCTTCGGGCGAATACGTGGTCATCAAGTTTGCCCGCTGGGCCTTTGAGAAGTTCAAGGGCGTCAGGGACAAGCTCGGCACGCAGATGCGCTCGGTGGGCGAGGTCATGAGCATCGGCAAGACCTACAAGGAGGCCGTGCTGAAATCGATCCGCTCCCTGGAGAACGGTCGCTACGGCCTGGGCTTTGCCAAGGATTTCAATACCCGCAGCCTCGACGAGCTCATGCAGCTCCTGGCCGAACCCACCAGCGAACGGCAGTTCGTCATGTACGAGGCCTTGCGCAAAGGGGCCAGCGTGGAAACCCTGGCGGCCAAGACCAATATCAAGGCCTGGTTCATCTCTCAGATGCAGGAGTTGGTGGAGCTCGAAGAGCAGATCTTGAAATACAAGGGCCAGACCCTGCCCGACGAGCTGCTGGCGAGGGCCAAGAGGGACGGATTCGCCGACCGCTACCTGTCCCAGCTGCTGGGCGTTCCCGAAACCGATATCCGTAATCGACGCAAGGAGCTGGGTGTCGTGCATGCCTGGGAAGGGGTCATGGTCAGCGGGGTCGAGAACGCGGCCTACTATTACTCTACCTACAACGCCCCGGATTCCGTGCCGGTCAGCGCGCGGCCCAAGATCATGGTCTTGGGCGGCGGCCCCAATCGCATCGGTCAGGGCATAGAGTTCGATTACTGCTGCGTGCATGCGGCCTTCTCCATCAAGGAGCAGGGTTACGAGGCCATCATGGTCAATTGCAATCCCGAGACGGTCTCGACCGATTACGACACCTCGGACAAGCTCTACTTCGAGCCCTTGACCGTGGAGGATGTCCTGGCCATCTATGAGAAAGAAAAGCCTGAAGGGGTCATCGTGCAGTTCGGCGGGCAGACCCCGCTCAATATCGCCGCCGATCTGGCGGCCGCCGGGGTCAAGATTTTGGGGACATCTCCGGATATGATCGACCTGGCCGAGGATCGCGACCGCTTCCGCAAGATGATGGATAAGCTCGATATCCCCATGCCGGAATCGGGCATGGCCAGCACGCTGGAAGATGCGCTCAGCATCGCCCAGCGCATCGGCTACCCGCTCATGGTGCGTCCTTCCTATGTCCTGGGCGGCCGCGGCATGGAAGTGGTGTATGACGAGGACATGCTCAGTCAGTATGTGGCCGCCGCCGTGGGCGTAACCCCCGAGCGCCCCATCCTGATCGATAAGTTCCTGGAAAACGCCATCGAGGCCGAGGCCGACGCCATCGCCGACGGACTAGATGCCTTTGTGCCGGCGGTCATGGAGCACATCGAGCTGGCCGGAATCCACTCCGGCGACTCGGCCTGCGTGATCCCGCCTATCAGCATCCCGACCAAACATATCGAAACCATCTACGAGTATACCAAGCGCATCGCCATTGAACTGGGGGTGGTGGGGCTCATGAACATGCAGTACGCTATCTGCAATGAAATGGTGTATGTCCTGGAGGCCAACCCCAGGGCCTCGCGCACCGTACCGCTGGTGTCCAAGGTCTGTAATATCTCCATGGCGCGCATCGCCACCCAGGTCATGCTGGGCAAAACCCTGAAGGACTTCGGTCTTAAGAAAAAATCCTTCCCCCATTACGGGGTCAAGGAGGCCGTACTGCCCTTCAACATGTTCCCGGAGGTCGACCCGGTGCTCGGGCCAGAGATGCGCTCCACGGGCGAGGTGCTGGGTATGGCCACCTCCTTCGGATTGGCCTATTACAAAGCCCTGGAGGGGGCCGGCTCGATCCTGCCGCAGGAGGGCAAGGTGCTGATCACGGTATCGAGTCGGGAGCGGCCGGCCGTGCTGGAAGTGGCCCGTATGTTCAAGCAGTTGGGCTTCGAGATCAAGGCCACCGAAGGGACGCAGATATTCCTGAAGGACAACGGTGTCGAGGCCGAGCTGGTATTAAAGGTCCATGAAGGCCGTCCCAATATCATGGATGACATCATGAACCATGAGTACAGTCTCATTATCAATACGCCCAGCGGCAAGCTGAGTTCTTATGATGACTCGTATATCCGCAAGGCGGCCATCAAGCATAAGGTGCCCTACATCACCACCCTGTCGGCCGCCATCGCCGCGGCGCGCGGCATCGAGGCCTATCGGAAAGGCAAAGGAATGGTGAAGTCACTGCAGCAGTACCATGTGGATATTATTTAGCAGTAGCTTCTAACGGTGCTCTGAAGGGAGATTCACCAAGCCGCTGGGGTATTATGCTTGAAATCTACCCTGAAATATGTTACAAAATGCTATAATTTTGCGAAAGTATCGATTAACCAGAGATGGCAATTGGTTTGAGAGAGCAATAGTATTGCGTATCAATCCGTGAAAGGGTGAACTTCTTACGAAGTTCAAGGGCTTAGGTAGTATTGCTTCCTTGGTTTTTTTTCTGGGGCATCTGTTCTATTGATGCCCGGAGCACGCATTGCGCGGCACTTAGGAGGCAAGAAATGAAAAATACAATCAACTCGGTATGGCTGGCGTTGTTTCTTATCGCTTTCGTACCTGTCGCATATGCCGATCGCATCGATTTTACCGAAATACACATGTCCCCTATACCGGTCGCGGCCCTGAATGTGTCGGACATGGACTTGGCATCGTTCAATCGGACTCAGGCGCGGAATGTATGCGATAAAGATACTGCGGTCGTGAACATGATCAGACTGAATACCGACGGCAGCCTGGCATTCTTGTTGGACGTCAATCGCGGCCAAGCTGATTTTATCCCGCGCGAAGTGCGATTGAGCAAACCTTTGTCAGCCCCCGTTCCTGAGCCTGGAACCGCGATGCTCCTCAGTTTCGGGATCATGAGCGCTGCGATGTTTTTCCGCAAGCAGATCATGATATAGATTCATCGGGAGGAAGACAGCCCTCTTGTATGTGTGGCCGGAATCGCGATACTGCTCCAGAAAAGCATATCCATGCGAATGGAAGGGCGTTTCATCGGCGACAGCAGCATATCGGTCGGCATAGGCGCGGCCTTTTAGAAAAGGCACATCAGAGGAACCCCTTGAATAACTGTTAAATCCATACTACAAAATAACCGAAACGGTACGTATAGCGACAAAACCAAGGAGAGGAGAAGGATAGATGGTTCAGATAACCGCGAAGGCTTCAGAAATGATCAAGGAATTTTTCAAGAGCCGCGAAAAGATCGAGCCCCTGCGCATCTTTGTCGCGGGCATCGGTTGAGGCGGCCCCCAGTTGGGGATGGCTCTGGATGAGTCGAACGAGAACGACACGGTATTCGAAAACGACGGACTGACTTTTATTGTTGAAAAAAAATTGCTCGAAGACGCCAAGACCTTCGAGATAGACTACCTGGTTTCAGCCCAGGGTGAAGGCTTCACCATCAGTTCAGGGCTCAAGCAAGCCGACGGCTGCGGCAGCGGCTGTACAAGCTGCGGTTAGACCATACCAACCGATCGCCGGACGAACGGTAACTCCGCCCGGCGACTTTCTTTTTTCTTGAAATCCTTAAGCATTGACTCGCCCCCATAGATGCATTAGAGATAGGTGCACTATGCTTGGAGGGCCTTTCATGGCTAAAACGCTGACACACAAGATCATCGACGCGCATATGGCGGAGGCCACCGAGGACGAGCTTGGTCTGGCCATCGACCAGACCCTGACCCAGGACGCCACCGGGACCATGGCCTATCTGGAATTCGAGGCCATCGGCCTTGATACGGTAAAGACCGAGCTCTCGGTGAGCTATGTGGACCACAACACCCTGCAGACCGGGTTCGAGAATGCCGATGACCATCGTTTTCTGCAAGACATCGCCGCGCGTTACGGCATCTATTTTTCCCGTCCCGGCAACGGCATCTGTCATCAGGTGCACCTGGAGCGCTTCGGCGTCCCGGGCAAGACCCTGCTCGGGTCGGACAGCCATACGCCCACGGGCGGCGGCATCGGCATGCTCGCCATCGGCGCCGGTGGTCTGGACGTGGCGGCGGCCATGGCCGGCATGCCCTTTTTCATCCCTAGACCTAAGGTCGTGGGCGTGGAGCTGTCCGGGACATTGCCGCCCTGGGTCAGCGCCAAGGATGTCATCCTGGAGGTGTTGCGGCGCCTGACGGTCAAGGGCGGGGTAGGCCGAATCATCGAATACATGGGGCCCGGTGTGGCAACGCTGTCCGTGCCCGAACGCGCCACGATCACGAACATGGGGGCCGAGCTGGGCGCCACCACATCCATCTTCCCCAGCGACGAGATCACGCGGGCCTTCCTGAAGGCCCAGGGGCGCGAGCAGGTCTGGCGGGAATGGGTCGCCGATGAAGGCGCCGTCTACGACGAGACCGTCAAAATCGATCTGTCATCCCTGGTGCCCCTGGCCGCCTGTCCGCATGCTCCGGACAAGGTGGTGCCCATCAGGGAGCTTAAAGGCAAGCCGGTCGATCAGGTGCTGATCGGCTCATGCACCAATTCCTCGCTCAAGGACCTGAGCATGGCGGCCGCCGTGCTCAAGGGCCGCACCATGCATCCGGACGTCAGCCTCGGCATCGCGCCGGGCTCCCGGCAAGTATTGACCATGCTGGCCGCCAGCGGGGCGCTAAAGGATTTCATCGCCGCCGGCGCGCGCATCCTGGAAAGCGCCTGCGGGCCGTGCATCGGCATGGGGCAGTCGCCCAAGACCGGCGGGGTGTCGCTGCGCACCTTCAACCGCAATTTCAAGGGCCGCTCCGGCACGGCCGACGCCGAAGTATACCTGGTCTCGCCCGAGACGGCCGTGGCCGCGGCCCTGACCGGCGCCATCACGGACCCGCGCGAGCTCGGGGCCTATCCTCAGATCAGCATGCCGGTACGCTATTGCGTCGACGACGGCATGATCATCGCCCCGGAGGCCGGGAGTAAGCGCGAGATCCGCCGCGGTCCCAACATCCGGCCGTTCCCCAAGCGCGGGCCCCTGGAAGACTCGCTGGAGCTCAAGATCCTCTTAAAGCTCGAGGACAACATCACCACCGACGATATCATGCCGGCCGGGTCGAAAATCCTGCCGTTGCGCTCGAACATCGAGGCCATATCGCGCTATGTCTTTTCCGGGATCGATACGAGCTTCTCCGAGCGCGCCAAGGCCGCCGGGGAAGGCTGCATCCTGGCGCGGGGCAATTACGGACAGGGCTCGTCGCGCGAGCACGCCGCCATCGCGCCCATGTACCTGGGCATCAAGGCGGTCCTGGCCATCGGCTTTGCCCGCATCCACCGCTCCAACCTGATCAATTTCGGTATCCTCCCGATTCAGATCGATGAAGCGGTCTACGGCGGACTCTTAAGTGGCGAGACCATTCGGATTGATCATATCCCGGCGGCCCTGGAGACTGGCATCGTGGAAATGACCGCGGCCTCTTCGGGCGCCAAACTCAAAGGCCGCCTGGAGGTAAGCGAACGCGAAGCCACCTTGCTGAAGGCCGGCGGACTGCTCAACTATCTTAAACTCAAAGCCGGGGGCCTCTCATGAGCACCGTACGCACACGCTTCGCGCCGTCACCCACCGGGCATCTGCACATCGGCGGGGCCCGCACGGCCCTGTTTGCCTGGCTCTATGCCCGCCACACGCAGGGCAAGTTCATCTTAAGGATCGAGGATACGGACGCGGAGCGCTCCACGGACGAATACACGCGCATGATCCTGGAGGCCATGGCCTGGCTGGGGCTGGACTGGGACGAGGGCCCCTTCTATCAGTCGCAGCGCCTGGATGTCTACCGGGGCTCTGTCGACAAGCTCCTGGCCGAGGGCAAAGCCTACTGGTGCGAGTGCACCCCCGCGGAGCTCGAGCAGCGGCGCGCCGGTGCCCTGGCCGAGGGCCGCAAGCCCAAGTACGATCAGACCTGCCGGCACAAGGGCCTGGGTCCGGGGCCGGGCAGGGTGGTGCGCTTCGCCTCACCCCAGACCGGGACGACCGCCTTCGACGACCTGATCAAGGGCCGCATCGTGGTGGACAACAGCGAGCTGGACGACCTGATCCTGCTGCGCTCAGACAATATGCCGACCTATAACTTCACGGTGGTGATCGACGACGCCGACATGCATATCACGCACTGCATCCGCGGCGACGACCACGTCAACAACACCCCGCGCCAAATCGCCATCTACGAGGCCTTAGGCTTGCCCGTGCCGCTCTTTGCGCACGTGCCCATGATTCTGGGCGCGGACAAGACCAGGCTCTCCAAGCGCCACGGCGCCACCTCGGTCATGGCCTACAAGGAGATGGGGTATCTGCCCGAGGCCCTGGTGAATTACCTGGTGCGGCTGTCATGGTCGCATGGAGATCAGGAGATCTTCACCCTGGACGAACTGGTCAAGCTCTTCGACATAGCGGATGTGGGCAAGGCCGCGGCGGTCTTCAATCCGGACAAGCTCCTGTGGCTCAACCATCACTACATTATGAACGGCGATGTGCAAAGGCTGGCCGGGATGCTGCCCGATTTCGTCCGGGCTTCAGGATTAGAGCCGCAGGGTGACGCCTACCTGAAACGCGTTGTCACGGATGTGCGCGAGCGCACCAAGACCCTCAAGGAGATGATGACCTTCGGTGATTTCTATTTTAAGGAGATCAAACCCGAAGCCGAGCTGCAGGCCAAATTTTTTACCCCGGACCTGGCGCCGGTCTTTAAGGACCTAGTTTCCCGCTTGGAGAAGGTCGACCTTACGGACAAGGCGAGCGTGGAGGAGGTCTTCAAACAGGTCCTGGAGATCCACCAGATCAAGTTCAAGCAGATCGCCCAGCCCGTGCGCGTGGCCCTGACCGGCAAGACCGTTTCGCCCGGCATCTTCGAGATCATCGCCACCCTCGAAAAGGTGGTGGTGGACCGTCTTAAAACCGCCCTGGCCTGCATGGAGGCGCGGTAATGAAAACCAGGGACTTCGCCCTGACCGCGCTGTTCATCGCGGTGGTGTGCGTGGCCACCATGGTCGTGCGCATCCCCATACCGCAGACCAACGGGTATATGAACCTGGGTGACAGCATGGTGCTGCTGGCCGCCGTCGCGTTCGGCCCCTGGCAGGCGTTCATGGTGGGCGGCGTGGGCTCGGCCCTGGCTGACCTCTTCGGCGGTTACCCCCAGTGGGCCGTCTGGACCCTCATCATCAAGGGCATCGAGGCCCTGATGGCCGGCGGGCTGCTGCGGCTTTTCAAGATCTCCACGCTGCGCGTCTCGGTGCCCCAGATCCTGATGTTCATGCTGGCCACGACCTGGATGGTGCTGGGTTACTATGCGGCCGAGAGCATCATGTACGACAGCAAGGCCGCACTGGCCGAGCTGCCCGCCAATGTCGTCCAGGCCTCGGGCAGCGTGATCCTGGCATCCCTGCTGATGCCGGTGATGCAGCGCATCCTGGGAACCAGGACGACCGAAGAATAAGCAATGCTGGAAGTAAGTGCTTACGAGGAGCCCCGCTTCAGTATCTTGAGCTACCTCATCCGGGAGACCGCTTCCGGGGAATGCTTTATCGTTGACCCGCATCCGGGCCTGCTCCAATCGATCGACAAGGGGCTGAAGGTCAAGGCCGTCATCAACACCCACATCCACTTCGACCATACCCTGGGCAACCCGGCATTCCGTGGCATAGCCCCGATCTGGGCGCACCGCTCTGAGCGTCGCGCGCTGTACTATGCCGCCAACATGTTTCTCACAACCCTTTTTTCAGGCAGGATTCCCGGGTGCATCGACTTCAGACTCTGCGAGGGCGAGACGCTGATGCTTGGGGACGAGCGCATCGGCGTGCTGCATACCCCCGGACACTCGCCCGGATCGCTGTGCCTGTATTGGCCCGGAAACCTGATCGCGGGGGATACGATCTTCGTGGCGGGCGTGGGCCGCACCGATCTGCCGCTGGGCAGTGCCCAGGATTTGAAGAACAGCATCAAAAGGCTCATGGACCAACTGCCCGGCGAGACCCTTATCTGGCCGGGTCACAACTATGCCTCGCAGTACCCGGTCTCCATGGCGGTCAACCGCCGGGCCCTGGTATGGGTCTTGAACAACATGTAATGTAAGCATGGCTTCATGAATATCTTGTAAAGGGAAGCCTCAACGCTTATCATAATCTCATGCTGAAGCGATTGGTGAACGGCTTCATTCTGAACCGCCTGCACATCACCTTGAGCTCCCTGGCCATCATGTGGTGCTGGTCGAGGTTCCTGGGGATACCCTTTAGGCGCCTGGATTACCTCACTATTGCCCTGGTCGTGGCCTGCATATCGCAGTACAACCGCCTGACCGACCGTGAAGAGGACCAGATCAACTGCCCGGAGGATCTGGCGGATGCCTGGCGCAAACGGCGTCTGATCCGCGCCTTCTGCTATGGCGGAGGCGCTCTGGCCATCCTGCTGGCGGTCCTGACCGACCCATCCCGGCCGGTAATGGCCCTGGTCGCGACGGGCGCGGCGATCGGCTATTTCTACAACAGCCCGCTGCTGCCGTGGCGCCCGCGCATGCGTCTGAAGAACCTGCTGTTCATAAAGAACTTCAGCTCCGGGTTGGGGTGGTCGCTGGGCATCCTGGTCTTCCCGGCCTTGCGCGCCCATGCCCCGCTGGACGGCTCTTTCTGGATCGCGTTTGCCTACATGTTCCTGACCGTCATGACCTACGAGATCATGTGGGATATCCGCGACCGCGAAGGAGACAAGGCCGCCGGCGTCATCACCCTGCCGATCGCCTTTGGCTTACGGGCCGCCAGGGTCTTCATCGTCTTTCTGCAGGCGGCCTGCATCGTCCTGATCGGCTTGGGCCTCCAGCAGGGTATGCTCGCGGGGTCCTGGGCGATTTTCATCCTACCGTCAATCACCCTGGCAGCGGTCGCGCTGCTCTTTGATCTGCAAGCCGAGCGCTCCTTATCGCATGTCATGGTCTGCGGCCTGGTGGTTTTCTCGCTCTTGGGAGGCTGGCTGGCCGCATGGGCAGGATAAGACTTCCTTTCGGCGCGGCAAGGGATATATATATGATATTGCCCTATAAAAAGGATGGTGCGCATGCAGGAATTCGACCGGGAATCACTGGCGGAATATAACGGCCGGGACGGCAAACCGGCTTACGTGGCCTATCAGGGCAAGGTGTACGACGTCAGCTCAAGCCGCATGTGGAAGACCGGAGCGCACATGAAGCGCCATGGCGCGGGTCAGGACCTGAGCCGGGATATCCTGGCCGCCCCGCACGGAGGAGAGAAGCTGGAAGACCTGACCCAGGTGGGGGTCTATAAGGCGGCCGTCCTCCAGGAACAGGCGTTGCCGCCATTCCTGGAAGCGTTCCTGACGCGCCATCCGTTTTTCCGGCGCCACCCGCACCCTTCGCTGGTGCACTTTCCGATCGCCTTCCTGGTAGCGCCCGCGGTGTTCAATTGCCTGTATCTCCTTACCGGGGTGGCGGGGTTCGAAACCACGGCCTTTTACTGCCTGGGCGCCGGGATTCTGTGCGCTATTCCGGCCATAATCACCGGCTATTTCACCTGGTGGATCAACTATCAGGCCCGGCCGATGCGCCCCGTACGCATCAAGATATGGCTCTCGTGGCTGCTGTTCTTGGTAGCCATACCCGCCTTCACCGTGCGGGTTATCCACCCCGGCCTGCGCTACGACACGGAAGCAGGGTATAGCGGCTATCTGCTCGCTACCTTCATGCTGGCCGCCATGGTAAGCGCTATCGGCTGGTTCGGAGGCGGCTTGACCTTGCCCCTGGAAAAGCCCGGTCCATCACGCCGCTGAGGTTTTGCCCCTTAAGACCCAGTACACCCAGGCGGTGTAGAACAGCACTAGGGGGAAGAGCACGATGCCGGCCCCGTAGAACAGAAACGCCAGCGATTGTTGCGGGGCCGCCGCTTCTTTAAGGGTCAGGCTGAAGGGGATGACATAGGGCCAGAAGCTGCCGATCAGCGCCAGGAAGGACGCCGCAAGGATGATGACCGCCATGGCGAACGGCAGCGTGTCTATGCGTTTACCAAGGCCTGTCAACAGACCTCCGGCGGACAGGATGATGACAAGCGGACACGAAACAAGCCACACCTCGGCCTGCCAGCGTTCCAGCACGCGCGGGTGTTCGACCAGGATATAGAGCGAGGCGGCCGCCAGTATGAGCAGTACCGCACCCAGGATCCGTCCCAGGCGGGCATAGGCCCAGTCGCGGGTATTCCCTTGCGTCTTCATGACCAGCCAGCCGGCGCCCAGGAGCATGTAGCCGATGATAAGCCCCAGTCCGCAGAAGACCGCAAAGGGCGTCAGCCAGCTGAAGGCCCCGCCTACGAAGCGGCCGTTAAGCACGGGCAGGCCCTGGATCAGGCGGCCAATAAACGCACCCTGCACGAAGGCCGCGATGAGCGAGCCGAGAAAGAGCCCGCCTTCCCACAGCGGACGCAGCCTTACCGCGCGGTGCCGGAATTCAAAGGCCACGCCCCTGAACATGAGCGCGATCAGCATCAGGGCTAACGGCAGATAGAAGGCCGGCAGCATGATGGAATAGACCAGGGGAAAGGCGCTGAAAAGAGAAGCCCCGGCAATGACCAGCCAGACCTCGTTGCCGTCCCAGAACGGTATAATAGCATTAACCATCTCGTCCCGCATGTCGGGATCGCGCGTCAGGCCGGACAGGATGCCCACCCCCAGGTCGAAGCCGTCCAGCAGCACATAGATCATTACGGAAACCGTGATCGCAAAAGTCCAGAACACAACCATCCAGGACATTTCCATGGTCCTACTCCTTCGCCGTCGCTTGTGCGGCGGGTTCCGCCGGCCCCCGGCTCAGGATGCCGTAGCCGTAGACACAGCCGAAACCCAGCAGCAGGGTATAGACAATTGTATAGCAGATAAGCGTAACCAGCACGTTAGCGCCCGTTATGGTCGGGGTCACGGCCGCGGCCGTGCGGATCAGGCCGTAGACCGCCCAGGGCTGACGGCCCACCTCGGAGGTGAACCAGCCCAGGATGACGGCCGCGAAACCGGCGGGCGAGGCCAGGATGGCCAGCCACAGGTACCAGCGTGCGTTTTCCAGGCGCTTTAACTTTGCAAGTACAAGCCCCAGCGCGCTCATGCCCAGCATGATCATGCCCAGCCCCACCATGAAGCGGAAGGAGAAGAAGGGGATCAGGATGGGCGGCCAGTCTTTTTGCGGGAAGTCGCTCAAGCCCTGCATGGGCGCGTTCCAGTCGCCCGTGGCCAGCCAGCTGCCCAGGTACGGGGTCGTAACGGCAAAGAGGTTGCGCCGGTTCTTCACATCCGGCCAGGCCATCCACACCTGGACGCCCGGCTGCTCAGGGTTCCAGCGCGCCTCCATGGCCGCCAGCTTGAGCGGCTGATGGGTCTGCATGTGCTTGCCGCTCAAGTCGCCCGAGAGGATCTGCAGCACGGCCAATACCAGCGAGACCGCCAATCCGAAACGTAGCATCAGGCGCGCTTCGGCCGGGTGCGCTCCGCGCAGCAGATACCAGGCGCCCACGCCGCTTAAAACCATGGAGGTGGTCAGGAAGGTGGCCAGCAGCATGTGCACCCAGCGCATCAGGAAGACCGGCCCTAAGACGATGGCCTTCCAGTCGCCCGGGATGATCCGGCCGTTCACGATTTCGTAGCCCATCGGCACCTGCATCCAGCTGTTGTTGCACATGATCCAGAAGGATGAGATCACGGTGCCGAGCATGACCATGACGGTTGCCAGCAGATACAGGCTAGGGGGCACGCGCGAGCGGCCGTAGAGCACGATGCCCAGGGAGGTGGCCTCCAGCGCGAAGGCGCTCAAGGCCTCATAGCCCAGCAGTGGCCCCATGACCGAACCTCCCTGGGCCGAGAGCTCGCTCCAGTTGGTGCCGAACTCGAAGGCCATTACCAGCCCCGAGACCACGCCCAAGGCAAAGAGCAAGGTGAAGACCTTGAGCCACAGATCAAAGAGCCGCCGGTATACGGCCTTGTTTGTTGCCTGGGACATGGCTTCAAGGATCACCAGCCAGACCGAGAGCCCGATGGTCACGGAAGGGAACAGGATATGAAACGACGCCGTGAAGGCGAACTGTATGCGCGACAACAACACCGGGTCAAGGTTCACGGTCCACACCTCCTGCGAATAAAAGTATCACTACGATCAACTATAAACATATCAATATCCGAGCTGGTAGGAATGTCAAGCCGGGTTGAGGGCAAGAAATGGGAAAGCGGGTTGAATATATTCCGCCGAATAATACCGACAGATTCCCATAACCACTTGACGAACCATATGGTATGGTTATTATGATGCCATGCTGCTTTATCGGACGTGTGAGGGGAGAACTCATGAAGTCTCCAATTTCACAAGCGACTATACAGAAAAGTATCCAGCCGAAGGTGGCTGATACAGGCGTTCAGGGCTCTCCCAAGTTGATCGACCGCCTGCGCGAGGCTTTACGCGCCCGCCACTACAGCCGACGCACCGAGCAGACCTATTGCCATTGGGTCAAGCGCTTCATCTTTTTTCACCATGTGCGCCACCCGTCAGAGATGGCTGAGCCCGAGATCAATGCCTTCCTGACCCACCTGGCGGTGAAGGAAAAGGTCAGCTCTTCGACGCAGAACCAGGCCTTGTGCGCGATCTTGTTCCTGTATCGCTATGTATTGGACAAGCCTGTCGGCGACCTGGGCGATATCATCCGGGCCCGGAAGCCCAAGCGCCTGCCAGTGGTCATGACCCGCGCCGAGGTAAAATCCGTGCTGGCCAACCTCTCTGGAGATAAAGCTCTTATGGCCTCGCTGATGTACGGCGCGGGCTTGCGCCTGATGGAATGCCTGCGCCTGCGGGTGCAGGACATCGATTTTTCCGCGGGAGAAATCCTGGTGCGAGACGGCAAGGGCGCCAAGGACCGTATCACCATGCTCCCGGAGTCCCTGAAAGGGCAGCTTCAAGAACACCTTCGGAGGGTAAGAATGATCCATGAAAAGGATTTGACCGACGGATACGGCCGGGTGCAGCTGCCCATGGCGCTTGACCGCAAGTATCCGAACGCCCCGGCCGACTGGCGCTGGCAATGGGTTTTTCCCCAGGAGCACCGCTGGAAAAATACGCGTACCGGCGAGGAGGGCAGGCATCATCTCCATGAAACCATTCTGCAGCGGGCCGTTAAGGATGCTGTCTGCAAGGCCGGGGTGATAAAGCATGTCGGGTGTCATACGTTTCGCCACTCCTTCGCTACGCACCTGCTGGAAGCAGGGTATGACATCCGCACGATACAGGATCTCTTGGGTCATAAAGATGTGAGCACGACCATGATATACACCCATGTGCTCAATAAAGGCGGGCACGGCGTATGCAGTCCGATCGATGAACGCTAGCCGGTTTATACAGACTGTATAACCCATGGCGGACAGCATGGTTTCAAACACGAAACTTATTGAAATAAAAAGACAAAGATGCATTAACGGTTGAGATGTGCTAATAGAGATATACAGACTGTATAAACATTGTTGGACAGGAGGGGACGAAACATTGAATAAGTTTGTTACCGTATTTTTCATGATTGGATTTGTTCTCCTTGTGAATGTCTCTGCCTATGCATCTGATTTATGCTCAACTCCCCAAGAATGTAACCAGAGAGGTACAGTTCTTTATTCTAAGGGGAAATATTCTCAAGCTATCCCCTATTTCTTACGCCAACTAGATATTGCAGCGGGTAGTCATAATGACAAACAAATTCAAATTGCATTAAATAATCTTGCTCTATCTTATTGGAAAAAAGGCGATAAATATTTTGCAAGAGCCTGGGTAATGGTAGCACAAACATGTGGTCTCTATCCTTGCGAAAATTTAGACGAAGCTACTAAAGTTAACGCAAACAAGATATTGCCTGCGTTCAATAACGAAAAAAGAAATCAAACTATTAGTGGTACATATCGCTGCTACGCGGGTTATGGTAAATGGAGTACGCTTCAAATCAAACAAATTAACAAAACCACATTTAAAGCAAAGTTTGAAATAGTACGGTATGGAAATGTTTCTTCAGCAGATGATATTGGGCCAGCAGCATATGGTTGCGTTGTTGGATTTGGGAAAATAAATGGGGCTGATCTGATTTTCTCGTATAAGAGTGATATCGGGAACAAATCATGTAACATCCACATGGAACATAAGGGCCTTGATATTGTGATAAAAGAATTCAAATATGATAAGGGTTGCGAGTTCGGTGGGTACAACCTTATATGGATGGTGTGTACTACCTAACTGAAATTTCTGATCCTACGATTTTAAATTGCGATTTAGAAGGTAAATGAATGTCCAACCATAAAATGCACGCCGACCGCAACCAGCGCGTTGCTGCACGTCTGCATGTGCACCGCTCATGGCCGGTGGTGATTTTCAGTAAGTAGCACCGCTGTGGTTGCGGCGGGTGATCAGCGCGTTGGATGTAGATAAACGACATGACTCATGTTGAAAAATTGATACCTCTTTTGGTTAAAGCATCTGAACGATTCATTGCTTTAGGGCATATGGATATTTGGGATTCAGATCACTATGCAGATGAACTTGGCATATTTTGTCTTAATGCATCTGAAAAACTTAAAAATGGAACCCTCTCATCATCAGAAAAAAAGAAGCTATATTTTATCTTTGCACCTACTTGTGAATGGGATGACTCCGTAGGTGACGTTGAATTAGGAAATACAATATTTAAACTTCTGGAAGAACTCTATAGGGATGTGGCACTTGCAGAATGACTCATCATCCAACAAACAAATCCACCGGACGGCTTACAGCCGCCGGTGATCAGTGTGTTATGCGGTAAAACAAAAAGGAGGAACGAATAAATCTCTATGATGCTGTCAACGAATCGTCTCGAACTAGTAGCCGCTACACTTGACCATGTATGTGCCGAGTTGGAAAGTGCTGATCGTCTGGCATCACTATTGAGAGCTCATGCAGAACCGGGGTGGCCGCCGGGTGAGTATGATCGGGAAGCCCAGGTGTTTTTTCGAGACCGTCTAAAAGAAGGCGGCGCGTCAGTAACCGGATGGTACTGTTGGTATGCACTCCGGCACGGAAGTTCAGATGCACCTCCGGCACTGATCGGAGCATGTGGATATTTTGGTCCTCCGAGTGAAGAGGGTATAGTTGAAATCGGCTTTTCAATATTGCCTGGATGGCAGAATCTTGGTTACGCCACAGACTCAGCCGGGCTGCTTATCAAAAATGCCTTCACGGATAGTCGCGTGCAGAAAGTCATTGCCCATACAACACCGATGAATTTGGCATCACGAAAGGTGCTTGAAAAATGTGGGTTTAATTACGTTTGCAGGGAAGATGAGTCCGACAACGATCTTTATGCAATAATGCGAAACATTAGCGCATAACCAACTCATCCACCGGACGGCTTGCAGCCGCCGGTGATCAGCACGTTAGCGTACAAGACATCAATTAGCGTTTTTGAGAGGTTCATTTAAAAATGCCTGAGAAAATAAAAGAATATGAAATTGTATTTTTCCTTGGCGCTGGTTTTTCTGCTTCTGCTGAGTTGCCACTAATGAAAAGTTTTGGAGAAGAAGCAAAAATTGAGAATTTTAATTTATTGAAACATGCACAAGCTGGAAGGAATAATCGTGATTTTCGGTTTGCTGCCCCAATGCTTGTTGATTCTGCATTTGTATTTAAAAAGTTTCAGGATATATGCAAAAGATCCGCTACATTATCAGAAGATGAAATTAATAATCTTGAAACAATTTTTTGCATAGCTGAGATTTTAAAAGAAACAGGACAAGAAATAATAAATCTTGATGGTAATCCATATTCAGTAGATACGCTCATTAAAGAGATTCAACTTTGGCTTTGGAAAATATATCAACAATATCCATTCATTAACAATGATAAGAATATCGCACAAAAGAATAAGCCATCTTATGATAAATTCTTTCAAATTATTGGAAAATTAAACATAGCAAACAACTTAACTGTAATAACAACCAATTATGATCTAATATTTGAATTTAAAGCTTTCAAGAATGATATTTTATGCTCGTACACTACTGTCCCAACGTTAATCGAATAAAGTCATCTGGTTGGTGAGAACGGAGTCTGGATATTGTCCATTTGAATCGGGAAGTATTTGTATAATGGGCGACTTTTCGAAAATGGTAACGCTCAGAATCTGGAGTATCGTATACAGACTGCTCTCGATTTTCAGAGATTTCTTTACAATTGCCACCAGCACATACACCGAGATAGCGATCCATATCTGGGACTTCACGGCATTCTCGGAGGTGCCATAGAAGGCCTTGATCCGGAGATGCTGTTTGATCCACTTGAAGAAGAGCTCGATCTGCCAGCGGCAACGGTACAACTCGGGAATGGTCGTCGCCGGCAGAGTGAAGTTGTTGGTCAGGAACACCATGCGCCTGTTGTTTCCTTTGTCGAAGAAACGTATTCGACGAAGTTTTTCCGGGTAATCCTTCCGGGCATAGAAATTTCTGGTCGTGATAACCTGATCGCACTGTATGCCTGTTGCTTTGTCCACAGGCTGAGAATAGAGGCGTTTGAACCTGAAATTGTCCTTGGCCCTGATAACAAAGAAGGCCCCACCCTGATGTATCGCATGAAGTCTGGTGAAGTCGATATAGCCCCGGTCCATGATGTAAATGGCTCCCGACTCTATCATGAGCTGATCGAGAATATTCACTTCGTGGATCTTGCCACGGGTGACGATTATCACAGTAGGAATGTTCCCCCTGAGATCCAGTAGCGTGTGGAGCTTTACCGCTCCTTTGTGTTTTCTGAACTCTGCCCAGGGAAAGAGCGAAAGGCAGAGATCGATAATGGTAGCGTCCAGTGCATATACCGTCTGATCCAGTTCCACGCCGAAGGAATCGTCTGTATAGAGCCTTCTTGCTTTGGCTATCATGATCTGGGCAAAGTCGGCATAGATCCTCCAGTCTCTTACCTGGTTGGCGTTGGCCAAGGTATTTCTTGATACCTTGCCTCGGATGCCCAAGTGATACAACTTGGTCTGTGATGCCCGCAAGCATGCCTGGATATCTCTCAGACTCTCCCGGTAGGTCAGCTGGGCAAAGGCCATACAGAGATACTGATCCCAGCAGGTGAAGCTCTTTATCTTGTAGTTGCCGTTGTAGCGTTTTACGCATTGCCTGAATTCGTGCATGGGGACAAAGTCCATCAATTGGGAGAATATAGTTCGACCTGAGTTCATCAGCCATCTCCTTCTGCCGGAATGCTGAAGTATGGCCTCTTCCAGAAAACATTTTCAAATCGATTACGCCCATCTCTCCCCGCTAATCCCCGTCAATACTTGATCTGCGGATTTCGTTCTGATAAACGTTGGGACAGTAGTGATGCTCGTATTGCATTAATAATTCTAAGCCAATTAATGCTGGGCATGGTTTTAAAGAATACGTGGCTATAAACGATAATCAAAAAAAGAAAGGTCCGATAATTTGTAAATTGCATGGAAGCGTAAATTTTTTCCAGAATCACTCCATTAATGATGAAGGTTATCTTTACATTGCAAGTGATCTAGGGAGTAACGAACCAATTGGGAGATCATATGGTTTTGATAATAAACCAGCAATCTTTGCTGTTGACGCAATATGGAGTATCCAAAAAAAATATGGTGAGACATTTTTCCCTGCTATAATTCCACCAACATACTCAAAATTGCATCACCACAAATGGCTTATAGAAATATGGAACAATGCTTTTGAGGCATTAAAAACCGCAGATATAATTGTATTTATTGGTTATAGCTTTCCAGAAAGCGATGGATTTATGAAAGCGTTAATACATGGCGCTATGGCTTTTAGGTTTAAAAGAGAGCCGTTGAAAGTATATGTGATCGACAACAGTCCAAAGACCCACAAAAGGTTTCAGCAGATTTTCAAATCCGTTTACCAGAAAATTAAACCTCAAACCTTCTTGGAAGCAATAGATAGTGGGACTTTTGAAAAAATATTCGCTAACAAAAGGATGCACCGGACGGCTTCCAGCCGCCGGTGATCCTTGCCGTTATGCCATAGACCAAAGGGAGAGTACAAATGTCAGACCCTAAACACAAAGCTTATGGGGGGGGGCAGGGGGTCAGGTCTTGTTATTTGCATTCCGACCTATTCCATGCTAGAGACTGCGTATGGCACGTCCTCTACGTATTGAATATCCAGGGGCGATCTACCACATAACCGCACGAGGAAACGCACGGGAAGACATCTTCCTTGATGATCATGACCGTTTGGACTTATTGGCCCTTCTTAAGGGGATTTGTGATGATTGTCACTGGATCTGCCACGCCTATTGCCTCATGACAAACCATTACCATCTGCTGATCGAGACCGTTGAAGGGAATCTCTCACAGGGCATGCGCCAATTGAACGGCATCTATACGCAAAACTTCAACCGGCGGCATGGCAGGACGGGGCATGTCTTTCAGGGGCGGTTTAAGGCCATTGTGGTTGATAAAGATGCCTATCTTCTTACCCTGTGCCGGTATATTGTATTGAACCCTACCAAGGCTGGGCTGGTAGCTTCACCCGCAGACTGGCGATGGAGCAGCTATCGCAGTACCGCCGGAATCGATAAAAAGGATTCGCTGGTATTCACTGACTGGATACTCTCCCAGTTCGGCGCTTCCGTCCCGGCCGCTCGCCGGGCCTACCGTAAATTCGTTCTGTCGGAAGACGACCTGATCACGCCCTGGAAAGCTTTGCAAGGAGGTCTCTATCTTGGAGATAGTACTTTCATCGAGAACCTAAAGGAGATATTGCGAGGCAAGTCACAGTTCAAGGAGTTTCCACGGACACAAAGGTATGCCGCGCGACCCACTCTGGCCGGGATCATCGGCGATGCTTCTTTGCAAGCGCTTGATCCTGCAATAATTTATACCGCGTACCAAGACTTCGGGTACACCCTCAAAGAAATTGGCGATCATGTAGGCCTTCATTACTCAACGATAAGTCGCATGATAAAACGACAGAAGCAGGAGTTGGTGAGTGGAAAGCGTGGACGTGCAAAAAACAAGACCTGACCCCCGAGCTCCCCGAGATCAACGCCTTCCCGACCCACCTGGGGCGTTGATTGCGGACGGGACGAACATTGGCGTACATTGGGGACGCGTACATAGGGGACACCCTATATATTGACATTTGTTGTCGAGGATTTGACCTTGGGGGGGCAGGGGGTCAGGTCTTGTTATTTGCATTCCGACCTATTCCATGCTAGAGACTGCGTATGGCACGTCCTCTACGTATTGAATATCCAGGGGCGATCTACCACATAACCGCACGAGGAAACGCACGGGAAGACATCTTCCTTGATGATCATGACCGTTTGGACTTATTGGCCCTTCTTAAGGGGATTTGTGATGATTGTCACTGGATCTGCCACGCCTATTGCCTCATGACAAACCATTACCATCTGCTGATCGAGACCGTTGAAGGGAATCTCTCACAGGGCATGCGCCAATTGAACGGCATCTATACGCAAAACTTCAACCGGCGGCATGGCAGGACGGGGCATGTCTTTCAGGGGCGGTTTAAGGCCATTGTGGTTGATAAAGATGCCTATCTTCTTACCCTGTGCCGGTATATTGTATTGAACCCTACCAAGGCTGGGCTGGTAGCTTCACCCGCAGACTGGCGATGGAGCAGCTATCGCAGTACCGCCGGAATCGATAAAAAGGATTCGCTGGTATTCACTGACTGGATACTCTCCCAGTTCGGCGCTTCCGTCCCGGCCGCTCGCCGGGCCTACCGTAAATTCGTTCTGTCGGAAGACGACCTGATCACGCCCTGGAAAGCTTTGCAAGGAGGTCTCTATCTTGGAGATAGTACTTTCATCGAGAACCTAAAGGAGATATTGCGAGGCAAGTCACAGTTCAAGGAGTTTCCACGGACACAAAGGTATGCCGCGCGACCCACTCTGGCCGGGATCATCGGCGATGCTTCTTTGCAAGCGCTTGATCCTGCAATAATTTATACCGCGTACCAAGACTTCGGGTACACCCTCAAAGAAATTGGCGATCATGTAGGCCTTCATTACTCAACGATAAGTCGCATGATAAAACGACAGAAGCAGGAGTTGGTGAGTGGAAAGCGTGGACGTGCAAAAAACAAGACCTGACCCCCGAGCTCCCCGAGATCAACGCCTTCCCGACCCACCTGGGGCGTTGATTGCGGACGGGACGAACATTGGCGTACATTGGGGACGCGTACATAGGGGACACCCTATATATTGACATTTGTTGTCGAGGATTTGACCTTGCGGGGCAGGACCGAGCCAATATGTAATAGTAACATTTTTTGGGGAGGATTATTCAAATATAAAGATATAAAGGGCGTCCCCTTAACTTCCCTTCCTTTTACTTCTTCTTTACTTCTTCAATGGCAATAACAAGCAAAGACGGTAATTGCCATGACAGGTATTCCATAGTAATAGCCCCCGGCAGCGGGCCAACTATGAATACGATTGCATTTACCTTGTCGCTGTCAATATTCGATAGCCTTTCCACCGCGCAGCAGATCATTATCTTTGTGCTGCTCCTCACGACCGTTCATCCGATCCGCAACAGCAGTGCCTATCTTGCCGGTCTGAGCGGTGCTTACTTTGCCTGTGGTGTGGGTGGCTTTCTGGCCATTGACCAATTGCAGGTGTTTCTTGAAACATATTTCCCTTCCAGCGCTAATGTGCCCGATGCACTGTATTATCAGACCGAATTCATTTCCGGCATCGTTATGACGATCATCGGCGCCTGGTATTTCCATAAAAAGAGACATGCCCCCGTCAGTCGTTCACAAAACATGGTGGTGGCGAAATTCAAGTCCATGAATGCCTTTTTCGCCTTTGGGCTGGGGGCCTTCATCTCGGCATCATCATTTCCCTTCGCCATTCCATATATCATTGCGCTGGCAAAGTATGCCGCGTTGCATCTGGATACCCATGCCGCCATGGGTAATATCCTGCTCTACAACATCGGCTATGCCTTGCCCATGATGGTTATCTTTATGATCTATCTGGACGCCCGCAGACGCACGGACGACCTGCCTGAAATGCTTCACGAACGAACCCGTGTTCTGAACGTTCAGCTCACGACATGGGCTTGGGCAGGCGTGGGCATCTTCTCGATGATCGATGCCTTATGTTACTTCATCATCGGGCATGCTCTGGTCAAAGGCCGATTCTTTTAACATAGTAAGAGATCGAACTCTCTCGCGTGCTTAAGAGGAAAGTTCAGCCTTAACCTCGGCATTCTTGACCCGCAAGGCGGATTCCGGGTCAATATCCATGTCGCGCGCCAGGGCCACGGTCCAGAACAGGAGCTCGCCCACGGTCTGCAAGGCCTGGTCTGTCTGAGGGGTTTTGAGCTCGGCTGCGAGATTGTCCACCGAACGTCGCAGCCTGGCAAGCAGATCATGGTTATCGCCCCAGTCATGGCCGGCGCGCTTGGCCGCGGACTGGATCTTGCGCGCGCTCAGGAGGGCCGGTAGTGAGGCCGGGATGCCGTCGAAGATGGTCTGGCGCGTGCGTTTGCCTTTTTCCTTGCGTTTGAGCTTTTCCCAGTTGTGGGTCACTTCCTCGGCCGAGCCGACCTTTGTTTCGCCGAACACATGCGGGTGGCGGTGGATGAGCTTTTCGATCAGGCCTTCGATGACCTCAGGCAGCGTGAATTCGCCGGTTTCCTGGGCGATGACGCCGTGGAGCACCACCTGCAGCAAAAGATCGCCCAGCTCTTCGCGCAGATGCTCCACATCATGATCGTTGATGGCGTCCAGCAGCTCATAGGCCTCCTCGATGGCGTGCGGCGCGAGGCTTTGGTGGTCCTGCTCGGCGTCCCAGGGGCAACCGCCCGGGGCGCGCAGGCGCTCAATGATGGCCACTAACTGGTCGAATTCCTGCATGATCGGTCCTTTCAGCGTAACATATGTTTGCGTATGGCAACGCCAGCATAGGATATCCATGGCCGCATGCCAAGTTCTAAAAAGCCGCCGTGCTATTTCCATATTTACAGTCCCAGGCGTTCATGCATATTATCCGGCTATGGAAGACCAAGCGCGCATTACCGAGCTCAGGCGATTGATCGAACACCATAATCACCGCTACTATGTCATGGACAGCCCGGAGATTTCCGACGGAGAATATGATGCGCTCATGCGCGAGCTTACTGCGCTGGAAGAGAAACACCCCGAACTGATCACCAACGACTCGCCCACGCAGCGCGTGGGGGCCGCGCCCTTGCCCGAGTTCGCGCCCATGGCGCACCGCATCCCGCTTTTGAGCATCGACAACGTCATGAACCAGGAGGAACTGGCGGCCTTCCACGAACGCGTGGTGAAATGGCTGGGTCAAGATATGATCGACTACTGCTGCGAACCCAAGCTTGATGGACTGGCCGTGGAATTGATCTATGAGCGCGGGGTATTCGTGCGCGGCGGCACGCGCGGCGACGGAGCCGTGGGTGAAGACGTGAGCGCCAATTTGCGCACCATCATGAGCATCCCCTTGCGGCTGATCGGCACGGATATGCCTGATCTCCTGGAGGTGCGCGGCGAGGTGGTGATGTTCAAGGACGCCTTTCAAGCCTTGAACGCCGAACGCCAGGACAACGCCGAGACGGTCTTCGCCAATCCGCGCAATGCCGCGGCCGGATCTTTGCGGCAGCTCGATCCGCGCATCACGGCCAAGCGCACGTTGACCTTCTTTGCCTATGGCGTGGCCGAGCCTGCCGGCCTCGGCCTGGATTCACAATATGCCGTGCTCGCAAGATTGTCGGACTACGGCTTCAAGATCAATCCCGAACGCCGGCTCTGCCATGGGATGAAGGAGGTGGAGGCCTTTCTGGAGCGCATGCTCTCCCTGCGAGAAGATCTGGCCTATGAAATGGACGGCGTGGTCGTGAAGGTCGACAGGGTGGCGTATCAGGAGACGCTCGGCGCCAAGGCCCGCTCGCCGCGCTGGATGGTGGCCTTTAAGTTTCCGCCCACCCAGGCCACCACCATTCTCAAGGCCATCACTGTCCAGGTGGGGCGCACCGGGGTGCTCACCCCCGTGGCCCTGCTTGAACCGGTCAGGGTAGGGGGGGTGACGGTCAGCCGGGCCACGCTCCACAACATGGACGAGATCGCGCGCAAGGGCGTGTTGATGGGCGATACGGTTCTGATCCAGCGCGCCGGCGACGTGATCCCGGAAATCGTCTCGCCGGTCCTGACAAAACGCACGGGTGATGAGCAGGCCTTTGTCATGCCCGAGAACTGTCCGGTATGCGGTTCCCGCGTCGAACAGGACGGCATCGCCTACCGTTGCATGAACATGGCCTGTCCGGCCATCATCAAGGAGCAGCTCTTTCACTTCGCCTCCAAGGATGCGTTCGATATCGAGGGTCTGGGCGTCAAGATCATCGACCAACTGGTCGAGGTCCTGCAGGTCAGGGACGCCTCCGGCATATTCGATCTCAAGTTTGATGACCTGATGAAGCTCGAAGGCTTTGCCGACCTGTCGGCCAACAATCTTTTGGCCGCGATTGGTGCTGCCAAGAACGTTTCCCTGGGGCGTTTCATCTATGCCCTGGGTATACCGCACGTCGGCAGATCCAAGGCCGAAGACCTGGCCAGACATTTCGGATCATTGGAAGACTTGAAGGGCGCGTCCTTTGACGAGCTTCGCGCTATCCGCGGCATCGGCGATGAGATCGCCAGGGCCATTGTTTCGTTTTTTGCCAATCAGCAGAACAGTGACGTGATCGCGAAACTGAGGCAGCGGGGCATTGTCATCCAGGCGGTACAACCGAGGACCATCACGCCTTCGTCCCTGACCGGCAAGAAGATCTGCTTTACCGGCACGCTGGCCGCCATGACCCGTGGCCAGGCCAAAGGGCTGGCTGAACAGTACGGCGCCCAAGTGGTGGAATCGGTCACCAAACAGCTCGATTATCTGGTGGCCGGCACCGATCCCGGTTCAAAGCTGACCAAGGCCCAATCGCTGGGCATAACCGTCCTGGATGAAAACGGTTTCAGAAATTTGATCAAGGAGGAGGCATGAAGGCGCTTAACGTGCGCGTCGAGGGGCGCGTGCAAGGGGTCTGGTTCCGCGCCACCACCCAGGAAGAGGCACAGAGACTGGGGGTGGGCGGCTGGGTGCGCAACACAAATGACGGCGATGTCGAGATCTTCATGCAGGGGGAGGAACCGGATGTGGACCGGTTGCTTCAGTGGTGTCATCACGGACCTCCCGGCGCGCGCGTCTTGGGCGTGCATGTCGAAACGGCCCAGATAGATGCCTCAGTAAAGGGCTTTATCATCAGGTACTGATGACGAGGACCTCGTAAAGGGGCCACACGCTCTAGAAATTCAGCGTCATCAAGCTCAATGCCGCGTCCTTGGCACAACCGGCGGCAGTTACGGTATCGCAATCTTTGCTTCTATGCTTTACACCAGCATCTTCATCAATAAACGTTAGGCAATTGCGCATGTGCCGGATGAATTCATCGGGGGTAAGCATTTCGGCATAGGTGCGGGTGAAGGCATAGATGCCCAGATCATCCTTCTTTACGCTTTCAGCAATTTCGATGGCCTTCAGGATGCATTGCCGGGCCTTCTCGGTCGCCGTTGCGGTTCTCTCAGGCAAAAAGCTCCATAATGCCACGGCATGACAAAAATAGATGGTGGGGCGATAGCTTGTAAGGGCCATGGCATCATCATGCATCTTGGCCCTGTCGCTCAAGAGCTTCTCGGCGATCGCATTCATCGTGTCTTCAGGCATATCGCGCACGTAGCTGCGCCTAATGCCAAGATGCGAGTGGACATTGATTGCGACCTCGTGCACGGTATGCTGTCTGCAGGAAAGTCTTTTTTGTGGATTGACGAAGATGTCCTCGTCCTCTTTGAGGATGGCATTCAGGAGGCGGACGCTGTGGAGAAAATAGGCCGAGCGGATGCCGGAAGGCGAAACCGAGATCCCATTTCCGAATAGGTCTTCAGCCTTTGCCAGTGCTGTGTAGACCTGTTGTTTCATTGTATTGAGCTCTTGCTTATTCTGGGCGGTCTTCCGATTGGCGCGGAGTTCTTTAAGAGCGCACATGGCCTGGGCCATATGCAGTCCGGCGTATTCGCAGTAAAAGTCCTCTGATTCGCTTAAGCAATTGGCCAGGATGAAACGTGCTTCCCTGCCGGCTTGCTGGAATATGACGGTAGCCGTCTCATAGGTGGGGGATTCAAGCGCAATACTGCGCAGAATAATCATGCGCAACGTCCTGGCCGTGAGATCCGTCGGATTGATCGACAACACGACCCGCAGGATTGCCATGGCCTCGGCGAAGCGACGCCGGTAAAACAAGGTCTTGGCGATTTCCACCCCCAGCAAGGCATTATGCGGAAACCTTAAGAAGGCGCTCACGGCGTTGGTTTCATCGGTGGCAATATCCTTATGCGGTTTTTCCGAAGGCGGCCAGAGCAGGCGATTAAGTTTTTTTATGGAAGCGGCGTTGTTCTGCAAAATGGGGTCGGTAAGCAGGTCGGAGACGAAGTCGAAATAAAACGTGCTCCAGAGCGCCTCGATCCACCAAATGCTCAGCGCCTCGCCGTTAAACAGGGTGGTTTCGGTGGGTTTGGAACAGAACACCACGCGGATATCGTTGATCAGCACGCACTGGCGCGCATAATCCGACATGCGGATGACCGGGTCATTGGGCAGCTTGGCGTTCAAGAGCGGCAGCAGATGATTGTCGAGCGAGGCGAACTCTCCCACCACGACGGCGATGGACAGAAAGCGGTTCTTGGTGCAGTAACGGGAGAGCGCCCAGCGGATGGCCATCTGGTGCGCCAGGGATACGGCGCCGCGCAGGCATTGCTGATAGGTCGCCAGATCGGATGCGGCGACTTCTTTGGGAAAGTCGACGTAGAAGGTGGTGATGTCATGGGCGCGCACCTTGCCCCAGCGGCCGTAGGAAAATTGAGGAATGGACTGATCGATGTACAATTTGAGCGTTTTCCTGAGCCAGCCCAGAATTTCATGATCGATGACATCGCCGCGGCTGGAGAGGGCAAAACCGATGCGCGCGCCTTCCTTGTAGTTTTGGGTCTGACGGCCTTCACGACAGAGTGTCAGCAGGGTCTCATAATGCCAGTCGTCAGCGATATCCGCGCGTTCGTGCCCCAGCCAGAAGGCGAGGCTCCTTAAAACATTTTGTTTATAGACCGTATCGACCGGTTCTTTCTTAAGCCTGGTGAGCATGGAGTTGGTGACCTTCGGTAGTGCGATCTGTTTTTCGGCCAAGAGCGTGTTGATGCGGTCGGTGAGCGCCCGGAGTGAGAGCGTGATCCGCAGCAGCTCGTCCTTTCTTTCAAGCAGCCCTTCGAAGCTGAGATGCTTGGGCGGATCGAATGTCCGCCGGTGGGAGGTGTGCTCTCGAATCATCATTTCCAGGGCCTTGGCGTCGGCGGTATCGATCAATCGGTAACGCTCGGCAAAGGTCACGAAGGTTTCACGGATTTGGCTATTGTTGCTGTTTTGAGAAAACACCGACCAGCCTTGTGGCGATGGGAAAGCCGCCAGCAGGGCGGATAGAGCCTTATCTCTTGCATGCTTCATGATAACCTCAAATAATGTTTAATAATATAACTCTACAGGGATCATCTTGACCATCTATGATCTTGCCATGAATACATGGCTCTGTTTTATCATAAAATGATATTAACTGTAAAACACATCAATTTATTGACGGTTCTTTTCGGTGTCGATATCTTATCCGCATTCGAGAATCATAAGAATTCCTCGGACTATAAAGTTCCCGAAGGAGCTACCGCATGAGCAATGGAGTAGGGTTGGATCATTATACAGAGTATACGCTCGAGCACGGCATCTCTCGTCGGAGCTTCCTGTCACGCACGGCCATGGCGGCGGCCGGCGTCGGCGCGCTGGGGATTGCCGGTTGTGCGCCCAGGAGTGCGACCGAGGAGACCACCGGCGTGGGAATGACATTCGGAAAGAGCTCGGATGGGGCCGCCACGCTCTCCTTCCTGCCTAAGCCGGAGCCGATCGCGGACACCGACATCATAGCCACGCAGGCATTCGACGTGATCGTCGTGGGTGCGGGAGCCTCAGGGGTACCGGCGGCCCTTTCAGCCGCAGAAAACGGCGCAAAGGTGGCATTGCTACAGAAGCAAAATATGGTGGTTTCCCAAGGCAACTCCGGCACCGGCATCGATCTGGCCAAGAGCGAACCGGCCGGTATCGAGGCGCTCGTGGCCAGGCTCATGAAAGACAATGCCCACCGCTGCAATTCCAAGCTCATCAGGCAGTGGGCGTACAATTCCGGCCAGGCCGTATCGTGGGTCATCGAGCGTGCAAAGCAGGGCGGCGCCCAGGTCATCGACCAGGGCAACCTCCAGCAGGCCGCTATCCTCACGGTGAATGGCTACGAGCTGAGCTATATTACATCGTTCTTCGGGCCGAAGCCGTACACTACCGGAGACGGCATGCGCGCCCTGGCCAAAACCGCCGAAAAGGAAGGCGTAAAATTATTCTTCAGCATGCCTGCTGTTCAGCTGGTCCAGGACACATCCGGGCATGTGACGGGCGTGATCAGCAAGAGCGAAAACGGCAAGTACATGAAATTTATCGCCAGGAAGGGCGTCATCCTGGCAACCGGGGACTACCAGAACAACATGGCCATGTGCGACTACTTTATCCCCGATGCGAAGTACTTCGGCCGCAAGCAGTTGAACAGAACCGGCGACGGCTTCATCATGGGCTACTGGGCGGGCGGCGTAATCGAGCCTATCGGCCACACCAAGATGCTGCACGATTTCGATGCCGGTCCGGCCTCCATGTGCGATATGCCGTTCCTGGCCGTGGATCAGACGGGCAAACGTTTTGTGAACGAGACCGTCGAGATGTCGGTGCTCAACAATTATCTGCGCCAGGCAGAGAATACCGGTCAGTATTCGCAGATCTTCGACTCGAACTATATGGCCCAGGCCGCACACTGGCCGGGAAAATTGATACCGCCGGAAGGCCTGATGAACTATATGCCCGAAGAACCGGGAGATCACAAAGGCGTATTCGAAACGTTCATCAACACCCATAAGGCGGACACGCTGGAGGAACTTGCCGGGAAGATTAAAGTCGACCCGAAGGCTTTCGTTGCCACCGTCAAGCGCTACAACGAGATCGTCGCCTCAGGTCAGGACTCAGACTTCGGCAAGCCCGCCGATCTGCTGTATCCGATCGATACGCCGCCGTTCTACGGCATCCATCGCACGGTGCGCCTGTCCACGGTCTGTTCCGGCCTGCTCGTCGACGAGCATCATCAGTGCCTCGATGCCGAAGCCAAGCCCATCAAGGGCCTGTTTGCGATCGGCAACCTCGGTGGCGGCTTTTACGGCGGCGTCGACTATCCGCTCACCGTCTTCGGTTTATCATTAGGCCGTTGCTACACCTTCGGATATCTCGCCGGGAAGCATGTCGCGACGCTATGATTTGTCGCCGGCATCCCGCATCGCACAACTTGATCACTGGCGTGGATGATAACGCTTGGCGACGGCAGCTACTGTAAGGAGGAGAAAACGTCATGACTGATATGAGCACGGAGAAGGCGAGAAGGTCATCCCGTAAAATCTGGACCATACTTGGCGCGGCAGGTGTCGTACTCATTGTGCTGGTAGCCGTCATGGCCGGCGGTTCGGCCTGGCACGAGACACCGGGTTTCTGTGCCGTCTGCCACATACCGATGCAGGGCTATGTTGATGGCTACCAAAGCGGTGACAAAACTCTCATGATCACCCAACATGCGACCGGAGCGAAGGTGGCAAATTGTCTCGACTGTCACAATCCGGGGATCGAGGAGCAGGTGACCGAAGCGGTGCATTGGGTGACGGGCGACTACGTGTTTCCGCTCAAGCAGAGGGAGTTCGGAACGCGCGGCTTCTGCCTGGCGTCGGGTTGCCATGATGAGGGCAAGATCATCAAGGCGACGGCAGACTACGGCGGCGCACAGCGCTACAATCCGCATGACCCGCGTCATGGCAGGCTGGAATGCTATCGCTGCCATGTGATGCATGGTCATTCAATACAAAGGTGCAACCAGTGTCACACGCTTAAACTTCCGGATGGCTGGGTTGCGCCCGCGGTGAACGGTGCGGTAGCCGCCAGGTAAAGAAAATTCAAGAAGTCTGCATACCTATTTGCAGCTTCATGGTAGGAGGTAACCATGCGTAATCCTGGGAAATTGCTATACCTGATAATCCTTGTGGCGTGCATCGGTCTGAGTGGTTGCGGCCTTTGCGTGAAGTATATTCCCTCGGGGATAGTGGCTCAGCCCACTCCGTCGGCCGAAGACCAGTTCATCAAAATCGGTAGCGTGAATTACCACTACGCCGAATATCCGGCGGGTGGTCCCGATGTTCTCATGGTGCATGGTTGGTCTTCATCGACCTATACCTGGGAAAAGGTTGCGCCCACACTCCAGAAACAAGGGTACCATGTCTGGTGCGTGGATATGCAGGGCTTCGGCTGGTCGGATAAACCGGGAGGCGCGGCCTATGATCCTCTGACCCTCATGCGGGACGTCAAGGCCTGGATGGATGCCGTGGGCCTGAAGAAGGTCATCTATGTGGGCAATTCGCTGGGCGGCGGCGTGGGCTTCTACTTGGCCGTCGAACACCCGGAGGTTGTCGATAAGCTGATCCTGATCGATGCCGCCTGCCTGTACCCGGTCAAAGACCCTTTCATTACCGATCTGTTGAGGCTTCCAGGGAGTGCAATCGTGGGCAAGCTGATCTTCTCACGCTGGATGATATCTACGAATCTGAAAGGGACGTACTATCATAGCGACTGGGTCACGGACGATCAAATCGATGCCTATTACACCCGCATGCGTACCATCGGCGCCTTGGATGCCATGATTGCCATGGCGCGAGGCCTGGATCTCAAAAAGCTCAAACCCTATACCCGACGTGCCGGCCTGATTCAGAGCCAGACCATGATTATACATGGCCAGAACGATACCACCTGGGTACCGATCGAGAGCTCTCGTCGCTTGCGGCAGAACATCCCCCATTCCATTCTGGTGGAAATACCGGAATGCGGGCATATGCCGCAAGAGGAACATCCCGCTATTACCACGCGCTTGATCCTCGATTTCCTGGACGGCAAGTTGGCACATGACACAGTCCTGCCGAAGCCTTCCACATAATAAGCTTACCTGCGATATGATACTCGAAAGGGCGCGGGCTTAAAACCTGTGCCCTTTCAATAATTTGATTATTTGTTCAGAAATTGATCCAGTTTACGAAAACCGGTTTGCATTACGCTCGAATGATTTTTCGCAACCGGATAAAATGGCGCTGCCATGCGCATGAACAAGCTACCCGGATTCGTGCGCCAGCGCAGGCTTACCTTCGTATTCCCCTCCGCATTCTCAAACTTCCATAACCCGTGCCCGATGAATGCGCCATCGATATAATCCACACGGAGCATTTCGTTCTTTTTGGTTTCAACTGTTTTTGTTTTGAATTTTATCGGGTAGATCGCATGGATGGTCACCTCATAGAGGGACCCGACATTGCCGCTGGTATCACCTTCGAAAAGCTCTGATGAAAAATCAGGCATCCACCAACTCGTTCTCCCATCGTATATGTCTATGATGGCGTCATAGACCATCGCGGGGCTGGCATGGATTATCGCCTCTTCCGTGACATCATACGTTGTCGTAATCGAACCTTCACCGTCAAAATAGGCAAGCAGATCCGCCTGAAAAAGGACCACGCAGCAAAACGCCAACCCGATTATTTTTCTCATAATATCGGCCTCCGATAGCATTGGGTATGTCTCAATGCGATATCTGTTTATAAAAAATATTTACATGAATATTTTTGAATACGGTGAACAACAGATTAGTATGGTGCTTTAGGACAGTTTGCGATAATTAGGTGTATTTTGCTGATAATTCCGTTTTATGGCAAAATGCTTCAATGTTTCCAACATCACCGAATGAAAGCGCAAAGAACAAAAAAGGCACCTTCTCATACCTATGATTGGTCCAATGAAAATACGTTAAATCCGGATGAAAGAAAAATCCCCCCTTGCATGCAAGGGGGGAGGGAACAAAAAGGGGGGGGTGTTTTCAAGCCTTTTGTGAGTCGTAGGTATCCGGGGTCACGCCCAGCTTCTCTAGCTCCTTCTTCATGATGCGGTGGGTGCTGGTCATAGGGAATTCATCCACGATGCGTACATAGCGCGGGATGGCGAAACGGGCCAGTTTGTCCTTGAGAAAGGCGATCAGCTCGGCCGGGGTCAGCTGTATGCCCTCCACGAGCTTGACCGAGGCCATGATCTCGTCCTCGGCCAGTTCGGAGGGCACGGCGTAGACCGCTACTTCTTCCACGGCCGGATGGTCCATGATGACGTGCTCGACCTCATAGGCACTGACGTTTTCGCCGCCTTTGCGCATGCTCTCGGTGTTGCGGCCCACAAAATAGAGGTAGCCCTGCTCGTCGGTGCGGATCAAGTCGCCGGTATAAAGCCAACCATCCTTGAGCTTGTCATTGGTCGCGGTTTCGTTTTTGTAGTATTCGAGTGAGCCCTTGGAGGAGCCTACCTTGAAGATGAGCTCGCCGGGTACGCCGGCCGGCACGTCGCGGCCCTGATCGTCCACAATACGGTATTTGCCGACGCCCTTTGATGGTTTGCCGATGGAGCCCACCGGCGCGGTGCCGATGTTCATGATGACCTTGCCGCCGCCGTCAACGGCGCCGTAGCCTTCGTAGACCGTGAGACCGAAGCGCTTCTCGAAGTCCTCCCACATGTCGGCCGGGCAGGCGGCCGAGAGCACGTAGCGCACCTGGTTCTGACTGTCGGTGGGCTTTGGCGGCTGTTTCATCAGGATCGGCACCATGGAGCCGATGGCATTGAAGACCGTGGCATTGTGGAGTCTTATCTCATCCCAGAAGCGGCTGGCCGAGAACTTGCGCGACAGGGCCACCGTGGCCTTGCACGCCAGGGAGAAGGTGATGGTCAGGAACATGGCATTGGCGTGGAAAAGGGGCAGGGGGGTGTAATAGATATCGTCTTTCTTGATGAATACGCCGGCCAAGAGACCGAGCTTCTTCACATTGGTGCAGGAATAGCGGTAAACCACGCCCTTGGCGCGGCCGGTAGTGCCCGAGGTATACATGATCAGGCAGATGTCTTCCGGGTTGTAGCCGATGCCGGGATTGGCGTTGGATAAGGATGCGGCCTCCGAGAGTCTGGTTAGCCCGTCCGGGATGGCGATGCCCTGCCCTTCAGGTTCGCAATCATTGATGATAATGCCCTTGAGCTTGGGCAGGCTGTCTTTGATCGCCAGGAATGGTTCCAGCAGCTCGGCATCCAGGACCAGGTACTCTATGTCACTGTGATCGATGACATATCGAAGGCCGTCGCCCTTGAGCTCGGCATTGAGAGGTACTATATACATGCCGATCTTCTGGGCACCGAAAAAGCAGTCCAGATAGCGGGGCGAGTTCTTGACGAAGATGCCCAGGCCTTTGCCCCGCCCCCCGCCGAGCTTGTGCAGCAGATTGGCGGCCCGGTTGGCGTTGATATCCATCTGGGAATAGGTGATCTTCTCGTTGTTATAGAGCAGGAAGTGCTTGTCAGGCACCTGGACGGCGCGTTCCTCAAGCATCTCGGCCCAGGACATTTCTTGATTGATGACGGCCTTAGGCAGGCCCTTGAGATTGGTCCAGAGCGTTCCACGACGCTTTTCTTCGCGCATGAAGCGGGCCAGGGTTAGGGCGACATCGCTTGCTATGGCAAGTTTGCGCAGGTTCTGACGGTATGCAAGAGTATCCATTAAGTATCTCCTTTGGAAATCGTGAATGTCCGGGGTCCGGTTAAACTGCCGCGTTCAATGTTTTTGAAGCGGTAGCCGTAATCGTAAGGAATAATCACCTTGATGGCGGAGCGTTTGCAAATGGCGGCGCAGTCGTTGCACGACATGCACTGGGGATTTACCTTGTCCATTACGGCCCTGCGCTCTTTGCCCGCACCTTCGAGCACGAGCGCGCTGCCTGGGCAGATTTGGACGCACAGGCCGCAGCCGTTGCAGCGGGTATGGTCAATGTTCACCCGCGCCAGGGTGACATAGCTCTCGTTGTCATAGGTAGGTATCCTGAGACGGTCGATCAAACGGTAGGTTGACATAGGCATCTCCTCAAATCAGTACGTGGTGCGAGTGCAACCGGGTTCGAACCAGGTGACGGCATGCGTTTCGCGATCGATTATCCCATTCGGATCACCCACCGGGTAGCCGACGGTGATGCCTTCGACCAAAGTGAAAGGAAAGCGGACGCCTAGGCGGCGTTTCCAGATGAGCGACAGGGGCGGACGCATGAGCAGGGTGGAAAAACCCACCCAGCAGGTGGAAAGCCCCAGGCTGTACGCGGTCAGGACCATGTTCTGGCCGCAGATGCCGCAGTCAAGGTCCGGATTGCCCACCCCGCGCCGATCTTTGAGAATCATAATGACGGTCGGCGCCCCATGGAAGACCTTGAGCTTGCCGTCAGCGATCAGTCCGATGGCCCCATGCGGGATGGGGTGCATCTCATGCGGCATGATCCGGATGGATAATTGCGACATTAGCCAGGCCAGAGGTCGGAAGGTGCTCCCCTCGCGCCAGAACAGAAAGAACTTGAGAAGCCGGCAGGCCCAGGTGATATCGCGCTCCATGGCCGCGATCATTTGCGGGTCACGAATGACGAGGATTTTCCAGGGCTGACAGTTACCGGCCGAAGGCGCGTAGCGTCCGGTCTCCAACATGCGCTTGATCAGGTGTTCAGGGACCTGCTCGGCGCGGTATTTGCGCACGCTGCGACGTTCAAAGCAGGCGCGCTCAACAGCGGTCCAGGCGTTCGGGTCATGCTCGATCTGTTCGCACATGGCAAGCTCCCATCAGCGCACGGACGGCGCTTCCAGTATATGGATGCACATGGCAGCCTCTTCCACGCCCAGAGCGCCGCCGCCGTTTTCGGCCAGGGCCAGGCGGGCATCACTCACCTGGCGTTTGCCTGCCCGCGCGCGCAACTGAGTTACGAGCTCGTGGATCTGTGCCAGGCCCGATGCTCCCACCGGGTGACCCCGCGAGGTAAGCCCGCCGCTGGGATTGATGGGGATGCGGCCCGTCAAAGCGGTAGCGCCGCATTCCGCCAGCAGGCCGCCTTCGCCCTTGGGGCAGAAGCCCAGGTTCTCGGCCTGCCTAAGCTCGCCATAGGCCGTAGCGTCGTGCACCTCGGCCAGATTAATATCCTGAGGTCCTACCCCGGCCTTTTCATAGGCCATAGAGGAAAGGCGCTCACCGATCTCGGGTTCTTCGAAACCATAGGGTCTGGCCTTGCCCGTTCCCAGGATCGAAGCGAGAATGCGCACGGCCTGGGATTGCAAACCGAGCCTTTTGACCACATCCGCTGAGCATACAATGGCCGAGGCGGCGCCGTCGCCGATCGGCGCGCACATGGAACGCGTGATGGGCCAGCTCACGATCCGGTCGGTGAGCACTTTTTCCACCGGCACGGCAAACTGATACTGGGCATTGGGGTTGAGCGTGCTGTTGAAGTGGTTCTTGGATGCGATTGTCGCCAGTTGCTCGATGGTGCTGCCGTAGCGTTGCATGTGCTGGCGGGCATTGTGGCCGTAGATGTCCATAAAGGGCGAATGATCGCCGGAAGCCAGCTTGCCGATCCGCATCACTTTCTCATAGCCCATGATCTCGCCCAAACGGATGAAGACCACGGCCGAGTCCTTGAACTCTTTCAGGCGTGTTTTAAGATCCTTCTTTTTTCCTGAGCGCGGCGCATGATCATTCAGGTGGTACTTCTCGCGATAAGCCCGCATGGATTCAAGGTCGCGGGGGCTCATTTTGAAGGTGCCGAGACTGGCAATCATGTTGTCGATATCCTCGAAATCCACGCCGGTCAGGAACTGGGTAAAGTTTTCCTTGATGTTTTTACGATAGAGTTTTTCCGCGCCCACGGCCATGGTAATGTCATAGAGCCCGCTGGCCACCGACATCCAGGCGTGGTGCAGGGCAGTCGAGGCGCCGGCGCAGGCGTTCTCCACGTTCGTGATGGGGATGGTATCGATCCCGATCGGCCTTAAGGCCACCTCGCCGCGGATACAGGACTGACCCATTTCACCCCAGCCCGAGTTGGAGAACCAGAGGGCCTGCACGGCTTCCTTATCGATCCCGGCATCCTTAAGGCATGCCAGCACGGTCTGACGGGTGAGGTCCTTGATGCTCTGATCCAGATATTTGCCGAACCGCAAGGTATCGACACCGATAATATATACATCGCGCATGTAGTGCACATCCTTCCGGTGATCTTGTGCCCTCGATCACCAATGGTTTAAACAATAGCTATAATTGGTATAAACATGAATATATTTATTGCTTGATTTTGTCAAGCTTCGAATGCATATTCTATATTATTAAATAATTATCATATTATGGAAAAGGATATAAAAACATATGGCTGGTAAGCAGGTTCATCAGAAGGTCGTTAATAGTCTCATGCGTGATATCTTTGCCAACAAGCTTAAGCCCGGAGAAAAGCTCCCCCCTGAACGCGAGCTTTCCAAGGCCATGGATGTGGACCGCACCTCGCTGCGCGTGGCTTTGAAACAGCTCGAGTCCATGAATCTGCTCGACATCCGCCCCGGTGACGGCATCTATGTCATGGATTTTCTGAAACATGCCGGAATTGATTTTTTGAGGCTGCTCTTCTCGCAGGATGACGAGGCCAGCGCCGAGCTCATCGGCGATAAATATGTGATCGACGAGGTCTGGGAATGGTGGGCCGCCATATTTCCCGAGATGGTCAAACTGGCAGCCAGAAGGCTTTCGGCGCGCGATCTGAAGGCCATGGGCGAGCTTTTCGACCGGGAGATGGAGGCTATCAACGACCGGCAACTCATCATCGAGCTCGAGATCGCCGAGCAGGATCTTATCGCCACGGTGGCAAACAACATGATCATGCTCCTCATTTCCAATTCATCCCGGCCAATGCGAAAAAAGATCGTCGAGATATTCATCAACTCCATTGAAAAAGAGGCCCTGATTGAATTCATCTCCACCAAAAAGAATCTGATGCGCGAATATCTGCTCGATCCTAAGGCGGATTACGATTCCGCCGCCGAGCACTATCGCGGCATCATAAACAGCCACCGGCAGATGGTCAGGCGGGCGCTTTCATGAATAACGCCCGCCTGTTTGCCCGGCATGGATGGCTAGCCGGTTCATAGTCTGGAGCTATCGCTGTCATAAATGGGAATATATTTACCCAGGAACATGGTAAGAATTTGCCACATGGGTAGATCAGACGCGCTTAGGTGTGTGCATAACATACTATAATTACATTAATAAACTGTTGGCATGTTGCTTGCCATTCTTTTCTGTAACAGCGAGCGCCTGATACAAAAGGAGCACCCATGAAAGCGGATATACGCACACGAGCCATTGACAGATGTGAACTGGCTACTGATTTTATCCTCAAGGGTTTATCCTATGTCAACAGCGGGTTTATCCTTTCACCTTGTGAGGTGCGGGGCTTGCTGGGTATCAAGCCCACGTACTCTGCCTGGCACCAGCATCGCACGGTCGGCGTGCTGGTAAAGATGTTGAGTCATCACGACCTGCAGGTGGAGGTAAGTCCGGCCAGCGGACTTACCGTTACCCAGATAAAAGCCACCCGCAACACCTATCTGCCCATCTCCTCCTGGGTGCACTGATCAGTAGCGATAACGACTCTTCTCACTCTTGACATCCGGGATATGGGTGAATCTGCCCAAGCGGATAAGGTCTGAATTCTCAACCGCGTAGCTGAGAGGTTTGTCATTGTGTTTGAGCACCAGATCGAGATTATTCCAGGCATAGCCTGAATTGGTGATGAAAAACGGCACAACATTCCATTCCAGGTACATATGCTCCTGGCGGTTCTTAAAGTTATTAATCCCGAGGCTGTAGCGATAATAGCCTATTTGGGAGGGCGTATCCGACCATTCCAGGCGGAACTTGGCGTTCTGGGCGCAGAAGTCATTCATGCCGCTGATCATGCACATGCTTCCGGCCGGTCCGGTCAATACATTCCATAAGTCATGGGTCTTCACGCTGTTGTCCAGCAGTACTTTGGTAGTGGTGCTTTTCCCATCGATGATCAGACCCTTCCGGTCGCGTTCGGTAAGGATGCGGTAGGGTTTTGTGGCGTTCAGTACCCGCGCATTCATGTCTTCGCCCAGGGTCAGTGTAAAGTTTTTAATAATGATCGAAGGATCAAAAGGCGTACTCAGGAAGTTCTGGTCGTAGAGCGCGAACGGGCTGGCCACCACGTCGGCAAAGGCTGTCGGAGCGCCGATCCCGAGCGGGGTGGCGACCTTCCAGGTCACCCTGATGAAGTTGATCACGGCCCCGTCATACCAGGCGCGCATGTGCAAGTCGATGTCATCCTGGGTCTCGCTCTTGGTGATGCCGCCGCGGTAACTCAAGATCATATTGATATTGAACCGGTTATGGAAGTCCTGCGCCGTGCCGCCGATAGCCGGCGATATCCCCCACGTGCATACATCGAGGGTGGGCACAACTGATTGCTTGAGCTTGCGTGCCTTGGTCTGGATGAGCATGAAAGGGGTTTGTATCATTGAGCTCTCCGGACGGAAGACGATATAGTCCTGGGATGATTTTTCAGCTGAATCGTCGTTAAAGGCCGCCAGATAGATCCAGCCCTTCTCACCCTCCGGTTTGTACGACAGCTCGATCTCCTGGATATCCTTGATTCCGGCGAAATGTTCGCTGATGGTGCGTTTGTCGACCTTGTCGCCTGCATCCACGGCCAGGAAAAAGAGGCGGTCGTTGTCGCTTAAGGTCCGGTCTCCATCCTTGGCGTTGGCTTCCGGGCCGGACGGAAGCACCACGCGGCCCTGGTTGGTGAATTCCAGGATATCGAAGGGGATCATGCGCAGCCCCCCTTCTTTGAAGGCTACCAGCCGCAAGCGCGCCAGCGGCTTGCCGGATAAGGTTCTGAAGCTCTTGCCGGGTATGTACACGACATCGGTAAGCCTTTTCAGGGTTTTGCCCTGTATGACCTGGGGGCTCTTGGCCGGAGCGCCTGCCTGCTCCTTCAAGAAGAGATCATAGCTGTTATGGATGGCATTGCCGTAGATCTGTGAAAAGCTCTTGGCCGATGCCTGGCAGTATCTTGTCCAGTCGTTTTCGTCGCGTTTGAGCGTGCTCCAGTAGCTATCAGGCAAGGCCTTGATTTCATCATTTGTCCAGGTGGATATATCGGCCGCCTCCAGTGCGTTGGGCGCGCCGGCAATCATGAGTATAAGCGCCAGGAGTACAGCCGGGATATGTTGTATGCGATTCATGGTAGGTTTCCTTTCTCTCATGGTTTTATAATTTAGGCGCTATTTTATCCTTTGCCTTGGAAGCGTTTTTGCGCTCGGTGGTTTTTTTGGAAGGGTCGACAAGGCGGTCTTCGATCTTGACCTCGCCGTTTAAGAGTTTGCCCAAGAGGTGTGACATGCCGCAAATCGATAATGACGGCGGCGCGGCGGGTGACGTGGGCATGAGGCTGCCGTCGCATACGTAGAGGCCTTTATATTCGGTCGAGAAATCCTTGGCCACGGCCTGCCCCATGGCAATCGTGCCGCCAGGGTGGCCGCCGGCCATTTCGAGCACCGAGATGGATTTCGGATCGCATCCGGCCTTTGTGAGGATCTCGCGCGATATGTCACTGCCTTTATTGACCCGTTGGAAATCGATGGGCAGGAACGGTTTCTCCGTGACCTCGTCGGCATGGATCGTGCCGTACGGTTGATCCGCCATTTTTACAAACAATCCCATGCCGCGCCGCACATACGGGAATTTGTACCAATTCTGCAAAGCCGGCTTGAGGCGGAACATGGTCATGACGGCAAAGGTGCCAAGGGCCGAACAATTGCCGATCATGAAGCCGTCGCTTTCCGCCATGTTTTCGATGGCGTGCGAGAAGGTCTGCATGTTCCAGAGGCCTCCATCGCTGTCATTGCTGTAGCCGAAAATGATATTCATGGGGTCCATGAAAAAGCGCGACCCTACCTCCTGGGTGCCCATTTTCTTGATGCCGGAGCGTTTGAGAATAGCCGGAGAGCCGATGCCGCCGGCGGAAAGGATCACGTTGGCGCCGCGGTACACGGTGCCGTCGAAAAGACGCACACCGATAACCTTCGATTTTTTTGTGTCAAACAGGATGCGATCAACCCTGGCAAGAGTCTTGAGCTCGGCGCCATAGGCCTGGGCCTCATCGACATAAACACGCGTGGTCCAGCGGGCGCCCTCGGGGCATCCCAACATGCACCAGTCGCAGCCTTCCTTGCAGCGGTCGGCATCGATGAATTTTTCCTGGGCTATGAACGGATGTCCGATCTTCTCGGCGGCCTCAAGCATTCGCATGGTGCCTTTGTTATGCTCAAAGAATCTCGTCGGCAGGGTCTGGATACCGATCTGTGCCTTCATGGCATCGGTTTCGGGCGTGAAATCGATGCCCATGGCATTCAGGAGCCGCTGGGGGGGGGACATCACATTGGACTGGTAGACCATGGAGGAGCCGCCCACGGTTATGCCGCGCTCGATAATGACGCCTTCCTTTGAGCGGGCGCCTACCATGAAGCGGTCCAGGAGCCTGGAGCCGAATGGGAATCCAAGAAATTTGGTGTGATAGGCTCCGCGTTCGAGCATCAGAACCTTTTTCCCAGCCCTGGCGAGTTGTAAAGCTGCCGGGGCTCCGCCCGGACCCGTGCCGATAATGATATAATCGTACATCAAACCCTCCTTACTATTTTAGTCGATAGATTTTTCCGGCGGCTTGCACGAAGTCGTCGTGCACTTGCCGGTTGCGTACCTGTTCAAAAAAGGCCTGCAACCTAGTGCGGATTTGACCGGTGGAGCCGCCGTACAATTCACGTTCCAAGACCAGGATGGGGATATCCGTCTTCTTGAGTTCATTACGCCAGATGAAGGCCTCGCCGCCCCAGAGATCGCAGAATTTCATCTTTTCCAGGATCACGGCATCGATGGCGTAATCCTTAAAAGTCTGCTTGACATGATCGAGCCGGCGCTGGAAATCATTGATCATGCGCGGACAGGACATATGGTTCAGATAACGATCGGCCAGGGCGGCAAGCGCGTCCCCGGTCTCATCCGCTTGTCCGTCGAAATGCCGCAATCCCATGCACAGATTGTCGCCCGCAATGGAGGCCCCGCACCCCTCAAGCAGCTCCAGATGGTCTATTTCCTCCATGTGCCCGGCGGCCATGAAGATGCGGACATCACCGGGCCGGGTTGTATCGCGACCTTTTATTTCGATCAGGACCTGCTCCAGGATTTCTATGGCGTTCTCGACCGGTACGGCCGTGATGGTCAGCATGAGGGAGAGGAACTCGCTACCCTTTATGGGAATGGCCTTGGCCTTGCGCAGTTCATACAGTTCGTTAAGCAGGGAGCGTTTGCGGTTGTATAAGCGCACGGAATTCTGCAGGGCCTGGTCGCTGATCGTTATACCGCTGTTCTTTTCCAGGACCTCTTTGAGGTTGAGACATTCATGCAGATACTGCCGGTTGGCATTGTCGTTGATGACGTGTGGGGTGATGAACATGTGCAAGAACGGGGTTTGCACCCCGGCATAGCGCCAATTATCGTAGACCCGCCGCAGGTGGTCGCAGCCGTTGGAGAAAATGATCCCGTCCAGGAAGTCGAAATCATGGCGCAAGACCTTGTCAAAGACATGACGCACGAACGTGCAATTGATGGAGGAAAACCAGGTGTCGCCCAAGGTCGTACCGGTGCTCTGCACGGCGCGCATGCGGTAGGGCACATACCCCGCGGCATGGATGATTTCCTCAGGGACATAGGCGCAGAAATAACCCATGATGCGCTGCCCAGAGGCCTTGGCGGTCATCAGATAATCGTTTAGCGTCTTGCCGGCCGATTGTTGTATGATATCGAGTATGTTCATGCCAGCCCCGTGCTGCGGAAGAATTCCGTGATCTCCCGCATGATCTCTTTTTCCGGCATATGCCGTTGGTCCATGATGTCGGCATTCAGGATCAGGACCGGGAGCTTGGCCTTCTTGCAGATGTCCTTGAAGATGCGTCCAATGGCCCAGCCATGCTGGCAGCCGTTGTGACCGGCGAAGATAATGCAATCCGCGTTAAAGGCCTCCAAGGCGCGCTTGAGCTCATCGGTGATATACTCCACCGGTCCATGACACTGGCGGCCCATGGCAAGGTAGAGGTGGCTCTTGGCAAGATCGCGGATCATGGATTCGTTGCTGGATGTGTCGATTTGCGGCATCTGGCACTGGCCGATAAAGTCATTGACCACCACGGCGCCGAATTGGTGCTCCATCCATTTGAAGATATAGGTAAAGAAGGCAAATGGCGGGTTCCACCAGATGACGCGGATCTTTTCCTTTTTCACGATCCCTTCACCTTTTTCATAGCGCGCCTTAACGACATCGTAGACCTCTTTGGCAGAAGCCGTGATCGCAGGATCGCCGATCGTGATCTCACGCATCACCCATTGCATCAAGAGGGTGATCATGCTGCAGGGGCAGGGCGTAGCTCGCATCATCTCGGTGACCTCGTGCAGGTAGAAATTGAAATCATTGACGTTGTTGATAATTTCCCTGAGCTTGTCCCAATCGATTTTACGGCCCAGATGGTGCTCCATGAAGGCGACGAAATCCCACATGACCTTTTCATAATAATCAAAGGATGGCTCGTCTTTCCAATAGGGTGCGTCAAAGGTGAAGGCAGGGGCGCCGGTCAGGTATTCCATGATCTGGTAGGACGATATACTGGTGTCGCAGGGTTGAGAGGCCCTGACGATCAGGTCCGGCTCCGGTGTCTGTCCCAGGACATAGGCGCCGATTGAGGTTTTCAGGGCCGAACAATATTCCACCGGGACGCCGATGGCTTCGGCCTCGGCGATGAGCTTGGAAGGAGCTTCCCATCCGACCACATTGCCGAAAACATTCAAAAGCTCGGCATTGAGCGACCTGGCACCGAAGGCGGCGACGATTTCGCTTGATAGGATCCATTGCACCCAGACCAGGGGCACACCGTCCTTTTGAGCTTGCATGGCCCGCTTGAAATTTTCCCGCATGGCATTGAATCCCGTGACATAGGCCTTTACCTCTTCAGGCGGCAATTTACCGGCCCCCAAGGTCATCATGCCATAGCGCAACGTGCGGTTGAGGAAGGTCTCGTGGTCGACATACAGGGGCCTAGCGAGTTGCATGGCTAGCCAGGTAAGACGTGGAAAATGACCGATCAACTTTATCAACAAAAGCCTGTTATTAATAATTTTAAGATGCTCCAAAGGTTTCAGCATCAGCTGTTCCTTTCCATGGTTTAATCATCTAATACCCCCTCAAAAGAAAAGAAATATTGGTTGATTTAATAATTCAAATTGGTTTATCCTATGAAACAATAAACCAGAGTCAATGTCAAGCAAAATGCTTGGATAGGAAGAGGTGGAATCTTGTCATTTGGATTATTACAGCTTATACCATGCCATGGGACCAGGCGCAAGGTATTGCCGTGTCAGGTTTTGTGCCTTCACGGAAAGGCATGCAGCATAGTAAAGATATGGAGACTGGAATGGTTTTGGGCATAGACATCGGTTCACTGACGGCCAAGGCCGTGATCCTGGATCATGGAAGCATACGCGCTGCGCACATCATGCGGGTTAGGCCTCGGCCGATCGATTCAGCCACGGCCGTGCTGGAGGCCGTTCTGAAAGCTGCGGGGGCGCGCATCTCAGATATACGCGCCTGCTGCGCTACGGGCTACGGTCGTCTCGAAATACCGTTCGCGACCATGAACATGAGCGAGATATCCTGCCATGCCAAGGGCGCTTTCTGGAGTGATGTCTCCATTCGCACGGTTATCGATATCGGCGGACAGGACTGCAAGGTGATCATCCTGGATCGTCAGGGATTGATTCAGGATTTTATCATGAATGATAAATGCGCCGCAGGCACGGGCCGGAGCCTCGAGATCCTGTCCAAGGCCATAGGCGTTGAACTGGACAGCCTCGGACCCTTGTCCCTGAAGTCCAGACGGCCGGTTGCGATAACCAACAAATGCAGCATCTTCATGGAGCTGGAGGTTCTCCAGCACCTATACCGGAGGGTCAAGCTCAAGGATATAGCGGCCGGCATCAATCTTTCCGTGGCCAAACGCGTTGTGGCGCTGACCAAGATGCTTACCCTGTGTCCCGATGTTTGCCTGACCGGCGGGGTTTCAAAAAATGTCGGCGTTTCCAAGGGGATTGAAAAGCTCCTGGGGATTACGTTCAAGCCGCTGCGTTGCGATCCTCAGATCATGGGGGCGCTGGGAGCAGCCGTGTTTGCCAAGGAGGGCCTCACATGATTACGGCCGGATTCGATATCGGTACGCGGGCTTTCAAGATATGCCTGGTGGAGGATACGCGACTGCTGTCTTGCGTCTGCCGGCTTGCGGACCGCGACCTGGAACAAACGATCAGAGATTGCTATAAGCAATTGCTTGCCGGACAATCCTTAAGTCGGCGTCAGGTGAATAAAGCAATTGCCACGGGCTACGGTGCCAACTTGGTCACGTATGCGGCCTATGAACTATCCGAACCGGCCTGTCTTGCCCGGGCCGCTCATCAATTCGATCCCGGCCTCTCGACCCTGATCGACATCGGCGCCCTGTTTATCCGCATCGTGAAGATCGATGAAAACGGATTTTTGGAGGACAGCGACGTCAACGAACCGTGTGCGGCCGGCAGCGGTAAATTCTTGGAGCTGGTGGCCGAGGCTCTCGCCGTATCGTTCGAGGATATATCCACCATCGCCCGCCGCTCGCTCAGGCCGTATGCCATCACCAGCACCTGCGCCGTTTTTGCCGAGAGCGAGATCATATCCCAGATAAACGCCGGAGTAGCGAGCCAGGATATCCTTGCCGGCGCGTTGGATGCCCTGGTATCCAAGGTGCAGGCGCTACTAGGCAAGGCCGGCGATATCGGAAAAAAGCTGGCCCTGACCGGAGGGGTAGCCAAGATCCCTGCCCTGCGCGAAAAGCTTGCAACGGCGCTTGATAAGGATTTGATCGCTCCCCCCCTCGATCCCCAGTTGATACCGGCTTATGGGGCGGCTCTGCTTGCCCAGGGACGTTCAAGGCGCAGACCATAGGTTGTCAAGAGCGTACGAGAAAGAACATTCCCTCAAAGGTTTTCACCGGGGTCTTGTTTCACGGCCGGGATTTCATATCATGGAGATATGATACTGAAAACCACCGGCATCCACCACCCCATGGTGGTCGTTTTCGCAGCCTTGGCCTGCGGAATCTGTTTGGTGGAGAATTTCTCGGCGCTCACGTTCTGTCTGTGCATGTTGGGGCTCCTATTTTCCCGCCCGCGACTGCCTCATTTGGCGGTAGGACTTTTCCTGGGATGTATCGCGGCCTTGCTTGTGCCCAAGACAAACTGGATCGAAGGCGAGCATATGCTCGAAGGCCGGGTGATTTCCTCCGGGTTCGTGCGCGGCCAGTTACGGATCGATCTTGACGGCCTGCGTATGGAAGGTAAGTCGTATCGGGGCAGGGCCAGGTTGAATGTATATCAGGCGGTTTCATCGGAAACATCTGGCGCGTCGATGGATCTTTCCTATCTCGATAGAGGTCGACTGATTAATGCCCGGGTAATCTTGAAGCCTCCCCGGCCGTTAGGCAATGAAGGCGAGTTCGATCATGCCCGTCACTTGCGAGCGCAGGGCATAACCATGTGCGGCTATATCAAGGGATTGGATTCGGCGGTTATCGACCCAAACAAGACTGACCGGGCTGTAGAATTCCGTCAATTCACAAATCGCGCCGCGCGTATGCTTTCGGGTCTGGCGCGGCCTGAGGAGGAGGTCTTAAAAGCCATGCTATGGGGAGATCGATCATATCTCACCTATGCGGCGCAAGATCAATTTGCTGCACTGGGTCTGTCGCACCTGATTGCCATTTCCGGACTGCATATAGGACTCATCGTGCTCTTTGGGTATGTTCTCACCTATACGGTCTTGCGTTGTCTCCCACGCGTGGCCGAACGGGTGGATACACCCCTGCTGGCCAAGATGGCCGGGTTGGTGTGCGCCATGCTGTTCGCGGCCATCATCAAGCCGTCCTATCCGACCACCCGTTCGATCGCCATGGCCGTCATGATGATTACCGCACTGGTTTTTGCGCGTCGTACGGCCTTGCTCGATGCCCTGGCCCTATCAGGATGCTTTATCCTGCTGATATGGCCGCTCAGCATGTTCACACCGGGGTTTCTCTTGTCGTTTGCCGCGGTGCTGGGCTTGATCCTTGTGCTGGAGCGTTTGCAGGACGCTGATATATGGAAGCAGACCCTGGCGGTGCCAATCGTGGCCGCTGCCTTTACCATGCCGATAGCCGTGTATATTTTTGGTTTTGTCGCACCCATGGGGATCATCTACAACGTGATTTTCGTACCTTTGTTCAGCTTTCTGGCCTTGCCGCTGGGGCTTTTGGGGCTATTAACCGCATACGTATCCGAGTCTGCAGCGTTGGCGTTTTTTGCCTGGGCTATGGATATCATCACTCTGATCCTGTGGACCGGCGAACATTTCGGTCAACTTGTGCCCGTGCCGCGACCGCCCATAGCGTGGGTATATCTCTGCTACCTGGGACTTATTTTGGCATTTCTCGGCTCCTGGCCGCAGGCAGACGAAGGTTTGAGGGTGCATATCCGGTCGCTCGTGCTCGGGGGCATTTGCCTGGCGCTGATTATGATCCCTGTGGGCCATTTCTATATTCAACATACGCGGCCCTTGATGTTCGATTTCATCAGCGTGGGGCAGGGCGATAGTATCCTGATTACCAAAGGCTCACGCGCCGTGCTGATCGATGCGGGAGGGATGCGTACGGGCTTCGAAACCGGGCGCTTCGTGGTCGGACCGCATCTCTTGCGCCGCGGCGTCACTAGGCTGGACCTAGCCGTGATTACGCATTCCCATCCCGACCATGCCGGGGGCATGCCCTTCATCCTTGAACGTTTCGGCGCCGACCAGGTTTGGACTAATGTTGTCCATGATCGTGGTTTCGATGATGTAACCAGGGTATCGTCCTTGAAATCGATCCCGGTGCGCGCTGTGCACCGGGGAGAGATGCTTTTATTAGATGATATACGCATGGTGGTGTTGAATCCACAGGTGCGGCACGTACAATCCGCAGGACTGGACCTGAACTTGCATTCAATTGTATTGAAGATCGGAGATGCGCACATGACAGGACTGTTTATGGCGGATGCTCACGGTTTCGGAGAGCTGACCGTGGTCCATGGCGATGCCGACCTGCGGGCGGATGTGCTCAAGGCGGCGCATCACGGTTCGGCCCGATCCTGCCAGGAAGCGTTGCTGGAGGCTGTACGGCCTAGCCTGGCGGTTATAACGTGCGGTTACCACAACTCTTACGGCCTGCCGGCGCCTGAAGTTCTCGAACGTTTGCATGCCAGGGGTATAGAGATTTATCGGACCGATCTTAATGGAGGGATGCAAATCGTCGCAACTCATGGTAAGATAGCCATTAAGTCAAAGCCATATCCTGCCGAAAAGTAACCCATGTTCTTCGGCTTGAGGTGTATGTAGATGGTGATGGATAAAAAAGGTTTTACCCTTACCGAGCTCATTGTGGTCGTGTCGATTATCGGCATCATGGCGGCCATCGCCGCGCCGAATTTAGGTCCCTGGCTTGCCAGACAACGCTTGAATTCAGAGGCGCGCAAGATAGCGACCCATTTCAACATGGCCCGTTCGCAGGCGATCAAAGGCAATGAGATCGTGCGTATCAGCTTCAATACCGAAGGCCGCTGGTACACCGTGATTGCAAACAGCACCGGGGAGATCGTGCCGCCGACAACCCTGCAGAAAGACATCACCCTCGCCATATCATTCCCGAACGCCGCGAACGCGACCACCACCGGGTTTGATTCGCGCGGACAGGCATGGAACCAGAGCAACGGCACCGTGACCATTACCAATGCAAAGGCCGGGGCAAATAATCAGCGCATCATAACTCTATCTCTGGGAGGGAGCGTATCGATAACGCCATGATACCCATGATACGAAATAACAAACAAGGGCTTACCCTGGTTGAACTTATGGTCGTGCTGGTGCTTTCGACATTGCTTATGTCGGCAGCTTACATGTCGTATACGGCCCAGCACAAGGGTGGTCGTTTGCAGGAGCAGGTGGCGACCATGCAGCAGGACCTGCGCGCAGCCATGGATATCATGGAACGCGATATTCGCAATGCAGGATGTGACCCGACCTTCGCCGACATCCCTCCTTTATCGGCTGGTATATCGGGGGCCAGCGTCCTGGGCCTGGCGTGGGATTCAGCCGGCACAGGGACCGCGCAGCAAATCCGCTACGATCTCAGCTCAGGCAATCTGCGGCGCGATGCTGAAACACTTATACAGAATGTAACGTCCTTCGGCGTGGTTTACTGGAATTCGAGTGGAGGGACGATCACGCCGGAAAGCAGCGGTAAGCTGAGTTCAACCCAAGTTGAACATGTCCAGGCCGTGCAGGTCACGATATGGTTAAGGAGCAATAAGATTGACCCTGATACGGGCGAATATGTAAATCGGACCCTTACCCGGCTCGTGAAACTGAGGAATCGATGAGGAATGTACTATGAGTCTGATACATGACAAAAGGGGTTTCACGCTCATTGAGTTGTTCATCGCCATTGTGCTGTTCGCGATCGGTATAGTGGGCGCGGCCAAGCTGCAGATGGCGGCCGTGGCGAACAACGCCTTCAGCCTACAGGTGAGCGAAGCCTTGAACGTGGCCCAGGATACAATTGAGGATTTCAAGGGCCTGGCATTGACCTCGACGACGTTCGGTGTAGGGACGCATATGGGCGCCAGTGTGAACTCGCCCGAAGGGCGGACCTTCACCCCCTCTTGGACGGTGAGCTCCATCAGCGGCGCCGATGCCCTGGATGTAGTAGTCACGGTAACATGGCAGGAGAAAGGGGTAGCGCACTCAACCTCCCTGAATTTTATTAAGGGCAAGAATGAATCGTAGAGGGTTGTTCATGATGGAGAAAGGGATGATCAATAATGACAACGGGGTGGTGCTCGTGATGGTGCTACTGCTCCTGGTCGCCACCATACTCTTGGGAATCGCCGTATCACGCTCGGCTTTTTTCGAGTCCAAGATCGCCGGCAATCAGCGTATTTACCAGAACGATTTCTATACCACGGAAGGCGCCAGTGATTATGTCGTATCGGAATTCGACAATATCATGAGTGAACTGAGCGCTCCAGCGCTTAATACGCCGGTGAGTTTGGCTAGCTTACTTCCCACGACCAGTCCCATCCACGATGTATCCTCGGCCACGATCACTCTCGTGCGCTCCGCTAATCCGCCTATCGGTTCAGGGACAAGTGCCGCCAATGCTTATGCCAATTACTACGTCATCGAAACCACGCGCAACAACCAGACTGTTAAAGTCGGCGTGTGGAAAGCCTTCCCCAAGGTAGATTGATTTTAAGCATGACAGACCATCTCGGAAATTTAAGGAGAAAGGATATGAAAAATAGGAAACGAGACTTCACGATAGGCGTTGTAATCATATGCCTGATCTTCGTTTTCGCTCCCATGGCGCGATCCATGGACCAGACTGTGGGAGATACGGTCATATTCTCAGGTTCCATAACAGGTGTAAAGCCCAATGTGCTCATCCTCTTTGACACCTCTGGATCCATGAAAATGGAACCCAAGGTTGTCGATCAAACCGACTATGATCCGAGCGTCGACTACAAGGCGACCCAGAGTCCTTCAAGCCCATACTCCCGTTATAAGGTGTATTACTATGACAGCGGCAGTTCCGGATGGGGCGGTACAGCGGCGGGATGGTATGAGTTCACCTCTTCAACCAGTAATCTGGGGTGCGCGGCGGCCAAGAGCGCTCTGGACTCGATCGGGTACTGGCAGGGGGATATCGGGACCACCTCGCCGTTTAATTGCGGCGGCACTACGAGCCGGCAGTTGCGTACTGGCAACTATTTGACATATGATTCCCTCTCTGCCTCGAATACGGACTGGAAGATCAATGTGGCCCGCAAGGTTATTGAAGATCTCATGAATTCCATGGCAATCGGCACCGCAGCCGGAAAGAATATCGACCCGGTCAATTGGGGCCTCATGACGTTTAATGACAATGAATGCGGAGGAAAACTTGTAGTCGGCTGCGGCACCAGTTCCACGGACATCATCAATAATTATCTCGAATATCCGCCCCTATCGAGCAACCGCTTCTATAATCCATCCGGCGGCACGCCCCTGGCCGAGTCCCTGGTCGAGGCCGGGTTGTATTTTGCCGGTAAACGTTCATGGACTTTTAGCACCACCTACACATCGCCCATCCTGTACCGCTGCCAACCCAATTACGTCATCGTGGTTACGGACGGCAACTCCACCTGGGATACAGGCAAAAAAAGTGCGCACAACGATACCAATAGCTGCGCCCAATGGGACAACCTATTCACGAACACTTACCCCTTCGACAAGGCCATTAGCGATTATGATCATGATGGATGCGACCCGGATGTGGAAACCTCTCCCTGTCCAGTAGCTAAACGGGCTAGTATCAGCGACTACGGCACGCACTACCTGGATGACGTGGCCGCCTTCCTGTATAATGAAGATCTCAGAAATACGACCGACTTGGACAATGGTGGTTTAGGTGTTTCCTTTAACGCCAGCGACTTTCCCAAGCAGACTATCACGACCCATTACATCGCCTTTGGGGAAGACACCTCGGCCCTGCCGCTGTTGCGCAGCGCCGCGGCGAACGGCGGCGGCACCCTGCAGCTCTCCACCAGCTCCGCTGAGCTGCGCGATGCCTTGATGTCCATCATGGACAATGTCTTTACGGATTCCCGCACCTTCATATCGCCGGTGGTCCCGGTCAGCAAGCTCAACAAGACCTACTCCGGCACCTCCATTTATCTGGGACAGTTCAAGCCCCTCAAGGGTGGCATATGGAGGGGCAACCTGAAAAAGTACGGCTTTAATTCCGCCGGCGAGCTCCTGACGAAGAACGGCACCTCCGCCACGGTCACTGGCATATTTACAGATGATGCTATTTCCTGCTGGAGCAGTACGACCGACGGCAAGGATGTCGATAAGGGCGGCGCGGGCGAGAACTTGATGAACCAGACCACACGGTATTTTCTCACGTACAACCCCACGCGCGCTGTGGCTAACCTGGGAAATGCCTATAATGCCTTCAGCAGCAGCAATGCCGATATCACTACTACGATCCTGTCGGGTTCAGGGGGCACCTTAACCGCAGTCAATCGCACAGATTTATTCAATTTCATGCGCGCCGAAGGCGACTATTTGCCGGGGACCACCAATGATAAATCATTACCCTGGGTCATGGGCGATATCCTGCATTCCCGACCCGCGGTCATGTATGACGGCAGCAACAAGACCGTGCTTTTCGTGGGCTCGAATGATGGGTACATGCACTGTTTCGTGGACAACGACCAGGGCGACAACAACCCCACCGACGGGAGCGACCCGAACTGGGCCAATGACACGATCAGCGAGGCCTGGTGCTTCGTGCCGTGGGATCTGCTGGGTGAGCTGCGCGAGATGCATCCCACGCTCAAGCAGGACAAGGTGCACAACTATTACGTGGACGGAATCCCCACTTTGTTCACCACGGGCAGCAACAAGTACCTGACCTTCGGTCTGCGGCGCGGTGGATCAAGATACTATACGCTGGATGTGGGCAATGTAAATACCTCCACCGGCGAACTGAGTGCCGGCACCTATACCTATGACAACATATCCTATGTCTGGCAAATGAACGACACAGTCCTGGGAACGGGCGACGAAACCTTGGGTGAATCCTGGTGCAAGCCCTTTTTCTGCAAGCTCAAAACAGCCTCGGGACAGACTACCTATCAGGACACCCTGCTCTTTACCGGCGGATATGACAACGCGAACGAAGATCTGGATTCACCCAGCACGACCGGCGACACCAAAGGCCGCGCCCTTTTCGCGGTCAATCCGGCCGATGGGAGCGTGCGCAACCAGTTTAAATTCTCGCGCACGGGAGGCTGCACCCAGTTGACCCATTCGATCATCGATCTTACGGCCTTTGATTACAACAACCAAGGGCGCGTCGACACCATTTATGCCGGTGACTTGGGCGGCAATTTGCACGCCTTCAATGACCGCGACGGCAACGCGGGCTGGAGCGACAACGGCTCGCCCCTGCATTTGTTCAGGGCCAGCAATACGTCCTTGACTGAGACCAAGTATATCAAATTCTTTTATGCGCCGGATGTGGTGCTGGAATCATTCGGGGATTATGTGTACATCGGCAGCGGCGATCGGGAGCATCCCAATGAAACCGCGACCGTGAACCGCTTCTATGCCATCAAGAACACCTGGGCCACGAGCGGCATGCCCTTGACCGAGTCGAGCACCGGCTACCTCGATGTCAGCCATTATACCTCAATTGACGTCTATCCATATTCGGCCAGCTATATGTACGGCGACAGCTGTAAGGGGTGGTATATCAAGATGCCGCATACGGCTGAGAAGGTCGTGTCTTCGCCTTTGGTATACAACGGGATCGTGTATTTCACGACCTTTGTCCCGGAGGTCGGCTCGACCACCACGGATAAATGCGCTACATCCGGCCTGGGCAACGGCTATATCTGGGCCATCGACTACAAGACCGGCGAAGCCATAAAAGAGCTTAACTTCAACGAAACAAATGATACCACCGATGCCCAGGGCAATAAGGTGATCAAACTTGATGAGACCGATCGCTATAAGAGCGTGGGCGAGGGCATGCCCACCCAGCCGTCTCTTGTCGTTACCTCCGAGGGGGCCAAGATCGTCGTCGGAACGGATAAAGGCGTCGTGACCATTGATGATCCGACCAAGCGTTCGGCAACCCGTTATTTCTGGAGGCAGAACTAATGAAGATATCGTGCAGGAATATAAGCGGATGCGCCCTGGTTGTCCTGGGGCTGGTGATGGCGTTGAGCATCCCGCGGATTGCACAGGCGGAAAAGCTCAGGGAATTTTATAAAAATTGGACCCCCATCGAGTTTCTGGGCCGCGTCGACAGGATAAGTCCGGAGGGCGATACCCTGTTCGTCAATGAGAAACTCGTGGTGCTGGTGGATCTTGTGTATCAGGGCAAACATTATGCCACCAACATCAAGGACAGCGATGGCGATAAAATCAATTTTGGCAAAATCAAAGTCGGCAGCTTCGTCTTTATCCGAGGCGGCGTTTTGCCGGACAACAGAGTCGGCGCGCGCGATATCTTCCTTTTGCCCAAACAGATTTTGAACAAGGAAATCAAGAATTATCCGGCCCTGACTCAAGCAGGATCTTGGCAACATTGAGATTTCCATTTGATCGGGGATAGAAACTTAAGCTCTATCCCCTGAGGGGACGGGATGAATTCGAAGAACTGGATCAGGCGTATCGTCTATTTCCAGGAAAAGCGGTCGTATCATTTCTATACGATTCTCATTTTTGCGTTATTCGTAGGGAGCATCCGTTCGCTGGAAGAAATTCTGCTTGCGCATCGCATGTACGAGAGCGCACATGTCTTCAATAATTGCGCCTTCTATTTTCTGATCATATGGTCCTTTACCCTGCTGGTCACTCTGCTGACGGGTGTCGCTTGGCGCAAGGCCATTCATGCTGTTCTGATCGGCGTATTCCTGGGGATCTTCCCCCCCATCATCGATGTGCTGATCTATGGGATCGGAGGGTTTAGATACGGTTATTTCACCGGGATGCCGAGCTTGCGGCAGCTGCTGCTGTTCGAGCCGTCCAAGGGGTTTCCCATCGGTGAGGGGGGCATCTTATGGGCCACGACCGGTTTCACGGCATACTATGTATGGTTGAAAACCGGGAACTGGATAAGGACTCTGCTGGGTGGGATATTCGCGTATGCCTTGCTGTTGAATGCCGGATGGATCATCCCCAGTGTCGGCGCGTTTCTGGAAAGCCGTTTCCATGTGATGTATATTATTCTCCTGTCCATATTACAGATTCTGACGGCAGTGATATTCTATTTTCTCCTCAACCCTGCCATGGCCGCACGCCTTTTGACCAGGTCCTTACACTGCGTGCCATTTATACTGTTGACCTTTCTTGGATCGGCTCTTTCGGGCGGGATCACGCCCATGAGCTTTATCATGGCAGGTTTGGTGCTGTTCGCCGGTATCGTTACCCTGGCGCAGAACGATTACTATGATAAAGATGAGGATGCTTTGGAAGGCAGGGTCGCCTATATTGACCGGCACGACGTATTGTTTTTCAACACGACGTTTTTGGCGCTCATGCTTCTTTTGTATAATACCGGTGGATATCTTTATCTGCCCCTTGTGACCATGTTCATCTGCTCGGTGCTGTATAACTATGATTTTTATCGCGCCAAGCGTTTTTTCCCGGGCAACTACAAGATTGAAGGCATCTGGGGCATGGGTTCCTTTCTCGCGGGCATTATGTGCCAGGGCGCCATTGTTTTCTCAAAGGAAATTCTCATTTACACCTTTCTGGTCTTCGGCGGTTGGTCATTAGTCAGCACGTTCAAAGATTATAAGGATATTGAGGCTGATCGGAACGTGGGAAACCAGACCGGCTATGTCATGCTGATGAAAACGGGGCTCAGCCTCGAGCAGGCGCACAAGATCGTGAGCATGGTTATGATTCTTTGTTTTTGCGTCCCAGCGGTCTGGTTGTTTTTCCTGCCGGTGCCGCGCATATGGTCGATCCTATTTCCCATCATCATGATTGGAGCCCTGGCGCTTACGCTGCAGAAGCCGCCCAGCAAGTCCGTGGTAAAGGGATTACTCATCATAACCAGCGCATATCTCCTTGTCCTCCTGCTGCTACTGGTAAAATACCTGTCGGCGGTATGAGATACTATTCTATCGTGAGCCGTTGCTTTGTACTAATGGATATTGCTGTTTCCTGAGTTCTTGATCATACTTGGCTGATGTAGACAGTCTCAACGATTAATCACGATCCGGGCCGCGCCGTCCTTGACCAGGATATCGACCGAGGAGGAAGCCTGACTGGTCTGGAAGGCCTGCATGACGTCTTCCAGGCGGCCCTTGATGCGGGCTACATGGCAGATGGCGTGCCCCCTAATGCTGCTGATCTCGATGGACTTGACTCCGTTCATGGCTGAAAGCGCATCCACGATCTTCTGATAGCTTATGTAGTCGTGAAAACCCTCGATGCAAATGGGGTAAGAGGCTTGAGGCGGCGCTATGAACGTGATACGCGATGCGATGCGGCTGCGCAGGTCTTCGCTGAAAGCGGCGATCAACGAGGTCTGTATTTCCGCCGCCGGCAGGTCACTGCGCCGCGTAAGCACCCACGAACCCAGGACGGACTTGCTGTTGACATCGATCAGGTTCAAGTTGAGGGTGCATTGATTCAATCCCGCGCCCAGAGCGGCATACTTAAGGGTGCCGCTGAGAAGCAGACCGGCGCCGAAGCGCGCCGCCAGGATCAGCGGTTCGGCACCGGAGGCCAGGACACCCAGATCGGGCGCCTGTATAAACAAGTTTTCGCCCCACAGGGCCAATTCGGCGGACAGCTGAGATTCGAAGAGCGAATAGCCTTTCTTGCCCTTCATATACCACCATTCGTGCGGGCCTTCGGCGGGCGCGTTCGAGCTGACGGCTATGAGGATCTTGGGTCGAAAGGCTTGCGGAACATTGTACTTGTACCGTGCGATCCAATCACACAGGAAGGCCTCGTTGATCCGGAATTCAACCGTCAGATAGAGATAGGCCCCCTGCTGCGAGCGCGCCGTGATCTTATACTGGGTGACATCCTGCGTACCCCGTGAAGCCAGAAACATGGGCAGCTTCTTTGTCACGGCATAGGTGCTGCTCGGCGGCACGCTCTTGAGAACCTCCAGGGTAACAGCCTTGGCATAGGCGTCCTGTATGGCCATCTTTTCCGCCAGGGAATCATTTCCGTCTTCGATAACCGCCGTTCCCTGCGCCGAAAGTATGCTCTCAGCGGAGGCGGCCGAGGAAATCAAGAGACAGAACAGCAGGAGCATGCTCCCTGCGCTGATGCAGAACCTCCTCATCCCGCCAAGAAATCCTTCAGCTTCGAATTTACCTCGGCTGGCTCTATGCTCGCCACGGCGTGCTTGTAGATGAGGATGGGTTTGTCGGTCTGGAGCAGGATGCAAAACGGATCAAAGCTCTTGACATGTCCTTCCATCCGGACATTATCGATGAGCGTAATAATGATGGGTACCCTTTCCTTGCGTGCCTGATTCAGGAACTGGTCCTGCACATTGAATACCACTTTGGCCATAACAATCTCCTTTAGTGGAAATGTATTTCATATTTGTCTATGTATTAATCATACAAGAACCTGAAATCAAGTCCTATGTGGAAAGAAAAGCGCCGATACCCGCGCCGCGCACGACAGCGCGCCGTGATGTTCGTTTTCCAAAGCCCTGATTTTCCTGTTGCCAAGTTCACAGCGGTGGCATATACCACCCTGCACGAATATGCAAGCAAAGGATGGAAACATGCACCAGATAAGGAACGAGGACATCCGCAACATCGCCATCATAGCGCATGTCGATCATGGGAAAACCACCTTGGTTGATGCCATGTTTCGGCAGAGCGGTGTCTTCCGCGTCGGCCAGTCGGTCGAGACGCGCATCATGGACAAGCTTGACCTCGAGCGCGAACGCGGCATCACCATTGCCGCCAAGAACTGCGCCGTGCTCTGGCGGGAGGTGAAGATCAATATCATCGACACCCCCGGACACGCGGATTTTGGCGGCGAGGTTGAGCGCGCGATTTCCATGGCCGACGGCGCCATCCTGTTGGTGGACGCGGCCGAAGGCCCTCTGCCGCAGACACGTTTTGTCCTGAAAAAGACCCTGGAAGCCGGGCTCAAGGTCATCGTGGTCATCAATAAGATCGACCGCAAGGACGCGCGTCCGGAGCAGGTCTTGAACGACGTATACGATCTCTTTATCGACCTGGGCGCCACGGACGAGCAGATCGATTTTCCCTGCCTCTTTGCGGTCGGACGCGACGGGATCGCCAAAGAAAATCTGGGTGATGAAGCCGTGGACCTATCCGCCCTTTTCGAAACCATCCTACGCGAGATACCGGGACCGGCCTACGACCCCGACGAACCCTTCCAGATGCTGGTAGCCGACTTGGATTACTCGGATTATGTGGGGCGTCTGGCCATCGGACGTATCTTCCACGGCCACGTAAGCGCCAACGAGGCCCTCTTATGTATCAATGCCCAGGGCAGCCAGATACCGCTCAAAGTCACCAAGCTGCAGGGCTATCAAGGCATCTCCGTAGGCGAGATCGAGCATGCCCGGCCGGGTGATATCGTGGTGCTGGCCGGCATCGAAGACGTGCAGATCGGCGATACCATCTGCACCCAGGAGAACCCACGGGCCTTGCCAAGGATTAAGGTGGACGAACCGACCGTTTCCATGCGCTTTATGGCCAACACTTCACCGCTTTCCGGGCGTGAGGGCACGCACGTACAGTCCACGCGCATCCAGGAACGCCTTTTGAGGGAGATACTGCGTAATGTGGCCATTCGCATCGAGTTTCCACCCGAGAAGGACTGCTTCATCGTCAAGGGTCGGGGTGAGTTTCAGCTCGCCATCCTAATCGAAACCATGCGGCGCGAGGGTTTTGAACTGTGCGTCAGCCGGCCCGAGGTCATCCTGGAATACCGGGACGGCAAGATACTGGAGCCTATAGAACACCTTTTCGTGGACTGCGACGAGGAGTTCTTAGGCATCGTCACCCAGACGATTTCGCAGCGAAAAGGGCGTATGATCAATCTGGTCAATCGCGGCTCGGGACGCGTGCGCATCGAATTCAGCGTGCCGTCGCGCGGCCTGATCGGCTATCGCGACGAATTCCTGACCGACACCAAGGGCACGGGGATCATGAGCTCCTACCTGTTGGGGTACGAAGAATACCGCGGCGATTTCGCCAGCCGCTTCACCGGTTCCCTGGTGGCCGACCGGCGTGGAATGGCCGTCAGTTACGGGATATCCGGGCTTGAACCGCGCGGCAAGCTCTTCATCACCCCCGGGGAAGAGGTCTATGAGGGGATGATCATCGGCGAACACAGCCGCGAAAACGATATCGACGTGAACCCCTGCAAGGCCAAGAAGCTCACCAATATGCGCGCGGCCGGCAAAGACGACAATATCATGCTGGCTCCCGTGACCCCCATGACCCTGGAGCGCGCCCTGCAATTCATCCGCGAGGACGAGATGGTGGAGGTGACGCCCAAGTCCATCCGGCTCAGGAAGACCGAGCTGTCCGCCTCCAAGCGCCATACGCTCAGCACGGCCAAGAAAAAGGCGGGAAATTTTTAAAGTCAGGATTCAGAAGTCAGGATTCAGAAATCAGAATAGAGATGAAAAACGGAACGGTGATATAGCCTTTAACTGTGAGAATTACGTATAGTCCGGATATAGGCATCCAAAAGTTTGCTGACTTCTTCGAGTTGTTCGAATATGCATACGGTCTCAGCATATCCCAAATCCTTTGTGAGCATGAGATAATAACGTGTCTCCTCCAGAGAACCCTGAGCGATGTTGTAAAAACTCAGCTTGTCTTGATGACCTTGTTTCCGAAATCCCTCCGCGATATTGGCTGGAATCGAAACCGCCGCACGTCGCAGTTGGGATGTCAATCCAAAGAGTTCGTTCTTTGGGAAGCTCTCTGTAATCTTATATGCTGCAAGCACTAGAAGATGCGCTTTTTGCCAAACCAACAAATCCATAAATGTCTTAGCCAGTGATTTCATACCCTATTCATTATCTTTTATTCTGAATCCTGGTTTCTGAATTCTGTCTTCTTGATTTTATTATTCTCCCGACTCCTCATGAATCACGTTTTTAATGATATAACTGCCGGATTTTTCATCCAACTCCAGTTCTAGCAACTTGCGGTCACGCGCTTCTTCCAGCAGGCGGCTGAATGAGCGGAAGCCGTAATAGGATTCAGTGAATCCGGGTTTGCGGCGTTTCAAGGCCTGCTTGACCATCGACCCCCAGATCTTGTCCTCCTCGCCGCGTTCCGAGAAGAGCGCCTCCACGGTTTCCACTACCAGGTCCAAAGCCTTCTGTTGTTTATCATCTTCGAAAACCTCTTTGGGCTCGGGTTTTGAAGACGTGCCGCTTATGGCCTTGGGTTGTGGTTTCCTGGCCTTGGGGCGTTTGGCCTCGCTTTCGCGCACCAGGTCGTCATAGAAGATGAACTCGTCGCAATTGGCAACCAGAAGGTCGGATGAAGAGTTCTTCACGCCTACACCGATCACCAGCTTGTTATTCTCGCGCAGTTTGCTCACCAGAGGGGAAAAATCCGAGTCGCCGCTGATGACCACGAAGGTGTCGACGTGCGATTTGGTGTAGCACAGATCAAGGGCGTCGACGACCATGCGGATATCGGCCGAGTTTTTGCCGGACTGGCGAACATGGGGGATCTCGATCAACTCGAAAGAGGCTTCATGCATGACGGGCTTGTAGTCCTTGTAGCGTTCCCAGTCGCTGTAGGCCTTTTTTACGATGATGCTGCCCTTCAAGAGCAGGCGTTCCAGAACCTTTTTGACATCGAACTGGGCGTATTTGGCGTCGCGCACACCGAGCGCGATATTCTCGAAATCGCAGAATAACGCCATATTCTGGGTCTTGAGCTGTACGGCCATGATTCTCATACCTCCTGCGGGGGGCTTAAGACTCTTAAGGCTTAAGCCCGCTTAAGGCGCTATTCAACGCGTGTTTGTATCCGGCTGTCAAGTGATTTGGGAACCAAACGTCTATTCCGCGGCCTTGATCCGGTCCCAGACCTCGATGTATTTGAGGTTGTCTTTTCCGAGGTCGCCGATGATTTCGCACCGCCGCAAGACCTCGGGCTTGAGAAAGATGCTGGGGTTACTCCTAATCTCCTCGCTCAGCTGCGCATAGCTGCCCTTGTTCGGGCAGAGATACTTCGTGAATTCAGTGTTCTGGGCCGCCACGCCGGGGTCGTGCATGAAGTTGATGTAGGCGTGGGCCAGGTCCTTCTGTTTGGCGGTAACGGGGATCACCATGTCATCGAAACACACCGAGGCGCCTTCCTGCGGTATGGCGAACGCGACGTCCGTGTTCTCTTCCTGGATTTGCAGGATATCGCCGCTGTAGCCCTGGACCAGAATGAACTCGCCCGAGGCGAGACCGACCTTGTACTGTTCGTTCTCGAATTTGGCCAGGTTTCTTTTCCAGCGGATCACGGTGGCCTCGGCTGCGGCCAAGTCCGCCACATTCGTAGAATTGAGGCTCTTGGCCCCGACTTTGAGCGCCGCGCCGATGGTTTCGCGCATGTCGTTCAGCATGGTCATGCGGCCCTTGAGGTCGGTGCGGTCGAACATGGTCCAAGAGGGTTTGAAGCCCGGGACCTTGCTCTTGAGGTAGGCGATGCCGGTGATGCTGAAGGCATAGGGTACGCTGTGGTGCATGGCCGGATCGAAGGAGAGCTTCAGATATTCAGGATCGACATATTGGAGGTTGGGAAGCTTGGCTTGATCGAGCGGGATGATCATGCCCTGCTGCTCCATGAGCTTGACCATGTAGCTCGAGGGCGTGATGATATCGTACCCGGTAGCGCCGGCTTTGAGCTTGGAGTACATGGTTTCGTTGGAGTCGAAAGTGTCGATGACGACACGGCACTGATGCTCCTGTTCGAAGCGCTGGATCAGTTCCGGCTTTACATAGTCCGCCCAGGTATAGACATGCAGCTCGGGTTGTTTCTCTCCATAGGCCTTGAAGAGCAGGAAGGCTCCGGCGGCTACGATCAGGGCCAGCATTGCGTATGCGATGTATCTTTTCATTGTTCCTCCTCCATGAAATTTTGACTGATGAGTACGGCCAGGAAGGTCACCACCAGGAGAATCGTGGAAAGGGCGTTGATCAGAGGCGGTGAACCATGTTTGATCATGCTGTAGATGCGGATCGGCAAGGTGGTCGATCCGGGGCCGGCCACGAAGAAGCTGATCACGAAGTCATCGATGGAAAGCGTAAAGGCCAGCAAGGCGCCGGAGATTATTCCGGGCGATAAGAGCGGTATCAGGATGCGCCATGTCACGGTCGGCAGATCGGCGCCCAGATCCAGGGCCGCCTCTACGACTGAAAAGTCGAAGTTCTGCAGTCGGCCCAGGACCACCATGGCCACGTAACTGATGCAAAAGGTGACATGGGCCAGGAAGATGGTGAACAGACCCAGGGGCACGCCGATGGCCACGAAGAAGAGCAGAAGGCCGATGCCCATGAGGATTTCGGGGATCACCAGGGGCATGTAGATCAGCAGGTAATGGTACTGTTGGAGCCGGCTCTGATAGCGGTGCAGGGCCAGCGCCGCCGTGGTGCCGATCACCACCGACAGGGCGGTGGCCGATATGGCGATGATCAGGGTGTTGCGGACCGAGGCCCATATCTCGCGGTGATGAAAGAGCTTGGCGTACCAGGCCAGGGTAAATCCCTCCCAGGCGCCTCCGAAGCGCGCGGCGTTAAAGGAGTTGGCGACCAGGACGAAGACCGGCAGGTAGAAAAACAGGATCACGATCACGGTGACAATAATGGGTAGGCGGCTCCTTCTCATGCGTCTTCCTCAATAAGGGGCTCGGCCTTTTGCTTGCGCTTCTGCATCACCATCACGAGCGTCATGGGGATCAGCACCGCCACGGTCAGCAAGGCCGAAAGGCCGCTGGCGTGCGGCAGGTTGCGGTCAACGAAGACCCTCTGAGCGATCTTGTTCCCGATCATCTCGCCGCTCGGTCCGCCGACGATATCGGGGATGACATACGATCCCAGGGCCGGGATGAAGACCATGAGCACGGCCGTGATGAGTCCGCGCCAGATGCCGGGGATGAAGACCCGCATGAAGCTCTGGAATCTGTGGGCCCCCAGATCCTGGGCGGCCTCGACCAGACGGAAGTCGAACTTGGCCGCCGCGGCGTAGATCGGCAGGATGGCGAACGGCAGGAAGTTGTACACCATGACCAGCAGGACGGCGCCGGAGTTGTAGAGCAGGGACGTATCGGCGCTGACGATATGGCAGGCGAGCAAGGTCCGCTTGATGGCGCCGTCGGGATGCAGGAGGACCTTCCAGGCGAAGATGCGCACCAGGAAACTGGTCCAGAAGGGCACGATGACGAGCAGGAGCAGAATCTGCCGCCATCTTCCGCTCGAGCGCGCGATCACGTATCCAACCGGTGTGGCCATGAGGATACAGACCACGGTGGTCAGGATGCTGAGATAGATCGTGCGCCAGATGATGGCCGGATAATTGGGTTGGGCCAGGCTCTCGATGGTATGCAGGGTCCATCCCGGAGCGAACCCGCCGAACTGGTCCGGAGGTTTGAAGGTGATGGCGAAGATCAGGAGCGTTGGCAGTAAAAACAAAATGAATAGCCACATCAAGGAGGGCAGGCTCAAGAACCACTCGTTGGCCTTGCCTGAGCTAGCCTTCATTATTCGCGGTCTCCCCGACATGCGTGGGCGGCAGGCCCATCAGGTCCTCATCGGCCTCGCGGTAGCGTTCGAGCATGAAGCCGTCGTCGGCGTGCCAGGAAATCCATACATTCTCATTCCAGCGGATGGGTTTTTCATCGAGCAGAAAGCGGCTGTGCTGCTGGATGATGGCGAGACGGTAATCCTCGGTCTTGACCCAGAATTTGGTCATGGCTCCCTGGTAGATAACGTCCTCAACTAAAGCCGGAGCGACATTGTGGTAATTGTTTGAAAGGGGTTTCTCCCGCGAGATGCGGATCTTCTCTGGTCGCACGCTTAAATACACCAGGTCGCCCTCGCGACGCTCCTTGTCGTTGAAGCAGATTACGTCCGGGAAGCCGTCGATGGCCAGGCGCAGATATTCGTTGCTGATCATCTCGGCCACCTGTCCTTCGAAGAAGTTGGTATCGCCGATGAAGGCCGCCACGAAACTCGTGCGGGGCGTCTCATAGATCTCGGCCGGCATGCCCACCTGTTCAATGGCGCCGTGATCCATGACCGCGATGCGGTCGGAAAGACTCATGGCCTCGCCCTGATCGTGCGTCACGTAGAGAAAGGTTATGCCCACTTCGTCGTGGATCAGGTCGAGCTCGATCAGCATGCGCTGTCTCAGCTTGAGGTCAAGGGCCGCCAGCGGTTCATCCAGCAGCAGCACATCGGGTCGCTTGATGAGCGCCCGGGCCACGGCCACGCGCTGTTTCTGGCCGCCGCTGATCATATCCGGGTACTTGTGGGCCTGATCCTCCATCTGGATCAGGGCCAGCATGCGGCCCACCTCGTCGTCGATCTCCCTTTTGGGACGCTTTTCGATCTTCAGACCAAAGGCGATGTTTTCCCGGACACTCAGGTGGGGAAACAGCGCATAGCTCTGGAAGATCGTATTGACCTTACGCTTGTTGGGCGGGATATGTGTGATGTCCTGGCCGTTCAGATAGACCCGGCCGCTGTCGGGGCGTTCAAAGCCTGCCAGGATGCGCAGCAGGGTGGTTTTGCCGCAGCCGCTGGGGCCCAGGAGAGAAAAGAACTCGCCCTTGTTGATGGCTAGCGAGACATCGGCAACAGCGCGTATGCTCCCAAAACGTTTCGAGACGTTTTCAAATTCCAAGAAAGCGCCCTGTGCCATCTCAGTAGAATGGTTACCCCCGCTAAAAAGTCTGTTCTGCGGCGTTTATAGGCTAAGAATGCAGGGGTGTCAAATCAAAACCCTGTTCTCTCAGCGATATTCGGGACGGATTGAGTATAAAGTCATCGCGCCTAACATCCGAGATGGATTATGTGGAACCAGAGCTGAATCCCGAGAAAACCCGCAATCGCATCCTGGATGTGCTCTCCAGGGCCCAGGACATCCTGACCCTGCCCACCATCGTGCAGGAGGTGGTTGATATCACGCACAACAAGCGGGCTTCGGCCAAGGATCTCACCAAGATCATCGAGAACGATCCGGCCCTGACAACCAAGATCCTGTCCGTGGCCAATTCGCCTTATTACGGATTTATCAAGAAGGTCTCAACCGTCGCGCACGCCGTGGTCGTGCTGGGTTTTCGTGAGATCCAGAACATCGCCCTGGGCATGTCGGTCGTCAAACTATTCGGACGCCGGGGCACGGACTTCACGGAAAAGCTCTGGAGCCACAGCTTCAGCGCCGGCGTGGCCACCCGTATGCTGGCGGCCTTTTTCAAGCTCAAACTCGACGGCAAGTACTTTGTCGGCGGACTGCTGCATGATATCGGCAAGATCTTTTTATGCCAGTATGTGCCGGATGTCTTCGACTATATGCTCGCCACCCTCTACGATAATGACAATATTCTTACCTACCATGCCCTGGAACGCGACTTCTGCGGCATTACGCATGCCGAGATCGGCGGCAGGCTCCTCAACTCCTGGATGTTTCCCCAGGAGATCACCGAAGCGGTGGCATGTCACCATGGGCCCCAGGTTCAAGGAGATGACGAAGTGATGGTGGCCCTGGTCCACCTGGCCGATATCATCTGCACCATGAAGGGCATATCGCCCACCCGTGATTATTCCTTCCTGTCCATCGACCGTGCCATGCTGCCTGCGCTCTACGAGCTGAAACAAGATTTCTGTACCCAGGATATCCTAAACCTCATGGCCCAACTCGACCTGGAGATCGAAAAGCAGAGCAGCTTCCTTCAGGCCTTCAAATAATTCCCGGCGCTTACGCTCAGGGCGTTTTCAGCCCAGGGATTGTGAACGCAAAAGCCTTCCCAGGAGCTCATATCCGGCCTCAATGAATAATCCGGCCTGGACGGCATTCTTCTCGGTGAAGCGGCGTCCCGGATGACCCTGTTGTTCTGTACTTTCGTAGACCAGGAACGGCACCGGATCGGCGGTATGGGTGCGTTTGGGAATCGGGGTGGGGTGGTCGGGCATGAAGAGTATGCGGTAGGCCCATCCTTGAGTTTCCAGACGGCGTAGCATGGTGCCCAGCACCTTGGCGTCGATATCCTCGATGGCCTGGATCTTCTCCTTGAGGAGTCCGCCGTGGCCGGCTTCGTCCGGCGCCTCGATGTGGACGTACACCAGATCGTGACGTTTAAGGGCCGCCAGGGCGGCCTCGGCCTTGCCGATGTAGTCGGTGTCGATCCAGCCGGTGGCGCCCTTTACGTTGATGACCTCCATGCCCCTCAATTTGCCCAGGCCTTTGCACAGGTCCACGGCCGAGATCATGGCTCCGGAGAGCCCGAACTCTTCCTTGAGGGTCGGCATATGACGACCCTTGCCTGCGCCCCAGGGCCAGACGGCGGTGGCCATGCGCTGGCCGCGTCCTGCCCTGGCTTGGTTGATTGGGTGATCCTTGAGGACTTCCATGGATTCTTTGATCAGTTCCTTGAGCAGCGCATCATTCGGCAGGTAAGCCTCGATTGGGGAACCGGTGATATCATGCGGAGGCGTGGTCTGGAGCGCGGGATGATCGAAACCGCCGATCACCATGAGGTGTCGGTACTCCACCCCGCGATAGAGCGATATGCCCGCGTGTCTGGTGAGTCGGGGTTTCAGGGCCTCGATCAGCTCCCCGGCCTCGGCCGTGGAGATGTGCTCGGAACAGTAATCCTCCATAATTGGTCCGGCTGCGCTGTTCGTGATAGTGACAAGATTGATCCTGAAGGCGGTGTCGTTCTCACCGAGAGCGACGCCGATGCTTACGGCCTCGATCGGCGCCCTTCCGGAATAGTATCGCCCCGGGTCGAGGCCCAGCACGGCCATGTTGGCCACATCGCTGCCGGGCGGGAATCCTGGCTTGACGGTTCTGACCAGTCCCAGCGTGCCCCCCGCGGCAATCCGGTCAAGGTTGGGGGTGCGCGCCGCCTCGAGCGGTGTTCTCCCATCCAATTCAGCCAGCGGATAATCCGCCATGCCGTCGCCCAAAAGAATAATGGTTTTCAAATCCGCCGCCTTTATTTTTTTATCTATCACCCTTACCCCTGCTTTTTAATCGCACGGTCTTCGACCCTGAGCACAACCGGTTTCCCACTGACCATCTTAAGGGCCGCAATGGACTTGACCGCGGATTTGATGTTCGATTCCTTGGCCTCATGGGTAAGCATTACGATGGGTACGAAACCGCCTTGCTGGTGGCCTTTCTGGATCACGGACAGGATGCTGATGTCCTTCTCGCCCAGTACGCCGGCGATCTGGGCCAGGACCCCCGGCTGATCCATGACATTGATGCGCAGGTAGTAGTTTGAGGTGATGTCGTCGATGGGCATGAAGCGCCGCTTCATGCTCTGGTCCTTGCGGTAGCCGAGGTGGGGAATCCTTCCGGCGATGCCGGTCTGGATATTGCGGGCGATATCGGCGATATCGCTTATAACGGCCGAGGCGGTCGGCAACATGCCGGCGCCGCGGCCGTAGAACAGGGTGGAGTCCACGATGTCGCCGCGCACGTAGAAGGCGTTGAAGACGCCGTCCACCTTGGACAGGAGGTAATTAAACGGGATCAGCACCGGATGCACGCGCGCCTCGACCATCTCACCACGGTCGATGGCCATACCCAGGAGTTTGACCTTGTATCCCAGTTCCCGCGCGAAGGTAATATCCAGGATGTCGAGATTGGAAATGCCTTCCACATACACCCCTTTCATATCCGGGGCGGTTCCGTAGGCCAGGCTGCACAGGATGGCGAGCTTATGGGCCGCGTCCTGCCCTTCGATGTCCAACGTAGGATCGGCCTCGGCGTATCCCAATTCCTGGGCCTTGGCCAGGGCCTCCTGGAAGGTTGAGCCATGATCGGTCATCTCGGTCAGGATATAGTTGCAGGTGCCGTTCATGATGCCGTAGATGAAGACGTAATTATTGACGATCAAGGATTCGCGCAACGTCTTGATGATCGGGATGCCGCCACCGACCGCGGCTTCGAAATACAGATCCCGGCCGCAGGACTGGGCGGCATCGAAAATGGCCTTGCCTTTGGTGGCTAAGAGCGATTTGTTGGCGGTCACCACGTGCTTGCCGGCCTTCAAGGCGTTCAGGATGAAGGTGCGGGCCGGTTCCGTGCCGCCTACCAGTTCCACCACGATATCGATTTCCGGGTCCTTGATAATGAGATCGGCGTCATTCACCAGCATGCCTTTGGGAAGCTTGAGGCCCCGGTCGCGGGTGGTATCGATGTCCGCGATCGTCTTGAGGGTCAGGGGAAAACCCAGACGCTTCTCCAAGAGGCTGCGATTTGACAAGAGCGTTTTGGCGACGCCCGCGCCGATGGTGCCGAACCCGATTAAGCCGATTTTGATTGAACGCATAATTTTACTCCACTATCTTGCGTATCCCGCGGATTGCCTGGCGGATGCGATGTTCGTTTTCCACCAGGGCGAAACGGACATGGTCGTCCCCGTAGCGGCCGAAACCGATGCCGGGGGAAACCGCCACCTCGGCTTTCTCCAGCAGCATCTTGGAAAAAGCCAGCGAACCCATGGATTTGAATCGTTCCGGTATGGGCGCCCACACGAACATGGAACCCTTGGGCTTTTCAATGTCCCATCCGGCCTTGTTCAAACCCTCACACAGGCAATCGCGCCGGTTCTGGTATTTCTCACAGATCTCGGCGACACAGCCCTGATCTTCATTCAAAGCAATGATGGATGCGATCTGGATGGGCTGGAACACGCCATAATCGAGATAGCTCTTGATGCGGCCCAGGGCATAGATGGCTTCCCGGTTGCCGCAGGCGAATCCGACGCGCCAGCCGGCCATGCTGTAGCTTTTGGACAAGGAGAAAAACTCCACGGCGATGTCCTTGGCGCCGGGCACCTGAAGGATGCTGGGTGCCACGTAGCCGTCAAAGCACAGATCGGCATAGGCGAAGTCGTGGATGATGAAGATATCATGTTCCTTGGCAAAGGCCACGATCTTCTCGAAAAAACCCAGGTCCACCACGGCCGTGGTCGGATTGTGGGGGAAGGACAGGATCATGAGCTTGGGCTGCGGCCAGGTCAGCTTGGTGGCGGTCAAGAGGTCGTGGAAGAAGTCCCGGTCCTTCTGCAGGGGGATGCCGCGCACATTCCCGCCGGCCAGCACCGTGGCATAGGTGTGGATGGGGTAGGTGGGATTGGGGCAGAACACCACGTCCCCGGAGGTGATCATGGAGAAGATCATGTGCGCGAAGCCTTCCTTGACCCCCATGGTCGTGATGGCCTCGCTGTCCGGGTCGATCTCCACGTCGAAGCGGCGCTTGTACCAGGCCGCGATGGCGTGGCGCAGCTTGGTGATGCCCTTGGAGGCCGAGTAGCGGTGGTTCTTGGGGTTGCAGGCGGCCTCGATGACCTTTTCGACGATATGATCCGGGGTGGGTATGTCGGGATTGCCCATGCCGAGATCGATGATGTCCTTGCCCTCGCGCCGGGCCTTCATTTTAAGGACATCCACCTCGGCGAATACATATGGCGGCAGCCGGTCAATCCGTACGAACTGCATGCTTGTCCATCCCTTCCAAGAGTTCACGCGCCTGGTATGAGCTGCGTACCAGCGGCCCGGAGGCCACATAACGTATACCGATCGATTTCGCAAGGCAAGCCCATTCTTCGAAAAAATGAGGCTCCCAGTACTTCCGCACGCTCATCCGGGTACGGCTGGGTTGCAGATATTGACCGATCGTCAGGCAATCGACGCCGGCAGTATGCATCATCCGGATGAGCTCATGGATCTCGGTTTGCGTTTCCCCTAAGCCCACCATGAAGCCCGACTTGATCGTCAGGCCGGGATTGAACGCCCTGGCGCGGCTGAGCACCATTAAGCTGCGCTCGGGGTCGGCCTGGGGACGAACGCGGGGATAGAGCGAAGGTACGGTCTCCATATTATGGCCGAAGACATCCGGATGAGTGGAAAGGACCGTTTCCAGGGCAATAGGGTCGCCGCTGAAATCCGGAGTCAAAACTTCCACCGAGGCGCCAGGCAGCTTCCTTCGTACCTGGACGATGGTTTCGGCAAAGGTTTTAGCGCCTTTGTCCGGCAGATCGTCGCGCGTGACTGAAGTGATGACGACGTGCCTGAGCCCCAAAGACTCCGCGGCCGATGCTACCCGCGAGGGTTCCTCGCCATCGAGCGCCTGGGGTATGCCCTGGTCAATGCCGCAGAAGGCGCAGGTGCGGCTGCATGTATGGCCCAGGATTAGAAAGGTGGCGTCATGACGGGCGAAACATTCGGCCATGTTCGGGCAGCGGGCCTCTTCGCACACCGTATGGAGCACGGCATGCCTGAGCTTAAGGCGTATGTCGCGCAGGCCGCGGAGGTCTTTAGGCCTTCTCAGCCAGTTCGGAAGACGTTTGTCCGGCGGGTTTTCGTTCCTCATTGCGTTTGGTGCGCAAGGCTTCAATCTGCGGGAGCTGTTCCTTGAGGTTCTTCTCGCATTCCCGGATGCGTTCCTGAGTCAGGTGCATGCGGGAGCGGGTGTCTGATCCGGAGAGAATATTATATGCGAAGGCCAGCACCGCGCCGGCCACAAAGGCCAAGACGAGCAGCAGGTAGAGCGGCACGGCCTTGGTGGCGAAGCCGAAGATGGTCAGGACGGCCGGTTGCTGATTGGCAACCCCGAAAAGGATGCCGGCCACGAGGCAGGCGATCAGAGCCGCGACCTTGAGATAGATCATCCCATGGCCTCCTTGATCTTGGCCAAGGTTGTCTCAAGGTGCTGCGATACCAGGCGGACCTCTGAGATGACCGGCAGAAAATTGGTATCGCCTTTCCAGCGCGGCACGATATGGAGGTGTAGATGATCTTCTATACCTGCGCCGGCGACGGCCCCGATATTCATACCGATATTGAATCCATCAGGATTCATGATCTTGCGGATGGCGGTAACGAGAGCCTTCATCAGGCGGTCCATTTCGGCCGATTCCTCCGCGCTCAAGGCGGTTACATCGCCCAGATGCCGTTTGGGCGCGATCATGCAATGTCCTGAGGTATAGGGGAAACGGTTCATGATGGCCAGGCAGGTTGCGCCCTGGGTTATCAAGAGCTTATCGTCCGTTTTATAGGCATCGCAGAATATGCACCCTTCGGGCTTGGCGCCCACGATGTATTCCGCCCGCCACGGTGCCCAGATCGTATTCATACGGTTATGATCTCTCCTTGTATCTTTGTATCATCGATTCGTATTATACCTACGGAATGCATGGATGTAAATCGCGAGTCCATGGGAGATCCGGGATTGAAAAAAAAGATGCCGTTCTCAAGGCCGCAAAAAGGCTGATGCGTATGTCCATAGATGATGGCGTCCACGCGCTCGAAGGACTCCCTGATTCTTTGGCGGATGCCTGAGGGTGCGCCCCATCCGTGGATGATCCCGATGCGGATCTCCTCGACCTCAAGGATGCGTTTGGGCGGGAAGGCATACTCGACCTCGCGCTGATCCATGTTGCCGCTGACGGCGATGATCTCCTTGCCCGCGGCATACAGTCCATCCAGGACATGCAGGCTGACCATGTCGCCGGCATGGACCACGAGTTCGATCCCGGCGAAATGCCTAGCCACGATGTCGTCGAGCCTTTTGTCGGCCCCGCTCAGATGGGTGTCCGATAGTACTCCGATGCGCTGCATGCACATGACCCTCTCTCCAAGCTCATACCATGGATGCGAGCTAAAAACGAGGGCCGGTGTCGCCACGACTTAAGACGTGTAAAAAACCTGTTGTGCAAGGCCCCGGTTTCCGCTAGAGAAAAAATACTCACGGCAGCGTTTGCGGCATCCATCATTCTTAAGGCTCGGTTTCGAACGTAGGTATTCGGCCGGCTGTCCAACCATGAAATAGACTGAGGAAAATCAAAACAATATGGATATCAAAGATATTTACGAGTTGGTGGGCAGGCTTAAATATCGCAGGGAGCAGCACACTCTGGCCGCTGCCCTGCGTAAGTTTTTCCTCCAATGGGTTTTCTCCACCAGCCTGGCGCTCATTTTCTTGACCACCATCCTGTATGTTACGATTCAGGACCGCAGCGTAGTGCTGGTGGCCCTCATCACCGTCTTCCTCGTCGCCTTGGCCGCCATCTTGATCATCCTGCATGCCTATCTGGTCAATAAATGGTTTATTGCACCGCTTACTGATCTTACCGATGACCTTCAGGCCGTGGTGCGGCGCGATAATTTCCAGTTCACCCCCGGCAGGTACGGATTCAGCGAGATCGAACAGATCGCGCGCGACGTACAGACCCTGTGTGACGTTGCGTCGCGTCGCGAGGAGGAGCTCAAGCGGGGTGCCGTCAAGAGCGAGAGGCTGCTTGAGGAGCTCAGGGTCAGCGAAGAACGTCTGGCCCTGGCGCTGGGCGGCACGAGCGACGGGTTGTGGGATTGGAGGGTGGGTGAGCGCACTCTGTACATGAGTCCCACCTGCTATACAATGCTCGGTTACGAAGCATATGAAATCCCTTCCACCTATGATGCTTGGATGCTCCTGCTGCATCCGGAGGATCAAGAAAAGGCCTTTAAGGAATATGAGCTTTGGGGCAATGAGAAGAATACCACCGAGTTCCGTCTGCGGGCCAAGGATGGGGCTTGGCGGTGGATCATGAGCCGGGGCAAGGTGGTGGAACGCGACCCGGAGGGTCAAGTACAGCGGATCGTGGGAACACACGTGGATATAACGAAACGCAAAGAAGCCGAGGAGGCCTTGAGGGCCTCCCAGGTTGCCTTGCAAAGCGCCAAGGAAGAGCTGGAAAAACGGGTAGAGGAACGGACCGAGGAGTTGAGAAACATCAACGTCCAGTTGGCCACCCAGATTGAAGAACGCCAGCATGCCGAGGAATCTCTGAAAACCAGCGACGAGATCTTCCGTTCCCTGGTGGAGAACATCAACGAGGTTATTTTCGTAGTCGATACGGGCGGCGTGCTCACGTACGTCAGCCCTTCCGTTGAGGCCATGCTCGGATACGAGCCGACGCAACTGGTCGGACACCCCTATATCGAATTTATCTATCCCGAAGATACCGCCGTGCACATGCAGCATTTCAAACAGGCCCTGGACGGTCAAATCGGCTCTCAGGAATATCGGGTAGCACACCGAAACGGAGAAACGCGCTGGATTCAGACCTCGAGCCGGCCGGTCTATAGCGACGGGGTGCTGCTGGGCATTCAGGGCGTCATGACCGACATCACCCAGCGCAAGTTTCTCCAGGAGCGTCTTATTCTTACCGAAAAACTGGCGGCGACCGGGCAGTTGGCCGCTTCCGTGGCCCATGAGATCAACTCGCCCCTGCAGGCCATCACCATGATGCTCGCCGACATCCGCAGCACCCATAAGGACGATATAGTCCTTCTGGAGATGCTTGATCTGATCAAGAGCGCCTTCAACAGCATCAGGGACACGGTCAGAAACCTGTTGGATCTGAACCGGCCGGGCATGGAAGACAAACGGCCCTGCAATATCAATGAAGTGATCGAAAAAACCGTTTCGCTGGTAAGCTCGTATATGAAGCAGAGCCGCGTCAAGGTCGAGCTCGATCTCAATCCGCGCCTGCCGAACCTGAAGGCTTCGCCCCAGCAACTGGGGCAGGTGTTCCTGAACCTCATCAACAACGCCTTTGAGTCCATCACGGGTATTTCACATCCGAACGACGGTGAGATTCCGGTTCAGAAAGGCGGCGTCATCATCATCAGGACAAACTCGGACAACGCCAGAATCGTGGTGGAGGTCAAAGACAGCGGGCCGGGGATACGGCCCGAGGATATGGGCCATATCTTCGACCCCTTCTTTACCCGCAAGAAACGCATGGGCATGGGCGTGGGGTTGTCGATCTGTCTGGGAATCATCGAGGATCATAAGGGCACGATCGAGGCCGCCAACGCGCCGGAGGGCGGCGCGATGTTCAAGGTTACCCTGCCGATTACCTCCAGCGCGGTCTGATTTTTCGTCTCAAAAGAGATTTGCGCGCGGGATTGAATGTGATAGAATTCATGTATGGTTAGGTATTTAGACAAGGGGGTGGTATGAAAAAAGCCGTATCGGTTCTTGACATCGTCGAAAAGAAGGGCAAAGAACGCATCGTCATGGTTACGGCCTATGATTCCACCATGGCCCGTATCGTCGATGCCTCGGATGTTGATATCATCCTGGTCGGCGACTCGGCCGGGAATGTCATGGCCGGACAGAAGACCACCCTGCCGGTCACCATGGACCAGATGATCTACCACACCTCCTGCGTCACGGCGGTCGAACCCAAGGCCCTGGTCGTGGGAGACATGCCTTTCCTTTCCTATCAAACAAGTGGGGAAGAGGCCGTCAGGAACGCCGGTCGCTTCCTCAAGGAGGCCAAGTGTCAGGCCGTGAAGCTGGAGGGCGGCCAGAGAGTGATCGAGCAGGTGCGCGCGATCGTCAAGGCCGATATCCCGGTCATGGGGCATCTGGGCCTGACCCCGCAGTCAGTGCACGCCTTCGGTGGATTCAAGGTTCAGGGCCGCGGCGAACATGCGGCCAAGCGGCTCATCGAGGATGCCCTCAAACTCCAGGATGCCGGGATATTCTCGCTGGTCTTAGAATGCGTACCCGTGAATCTCGCCCGGGAAGTAACGGCCGCTCTTGCCATCCCGACCATCGGGATCGGCGCCGGACCGCATTGCGACGGGCAGGTCCTGGTAATCCAGGATCTGCTTGGGATGTCCAAGGAATTCAAGCCGAAATTTGTTAAACGCTACGCCGATTTGTTCGATGTTATCGTGGAGGCCCTCGATACCTATGCCACCGAGGTCAGGCAGGGGACCTTCCCCGATGACGAACACTCATTCCTGGAATAGGGGTGGCATATGATCGTGATCAATGAGGTCAAGGTCATGAAGGCGCATGTGCGCATGATCAGATCCAAGAAACAGACCATTGCCCTGGTTCCGACCATGGGATACCTGCACGAAGGCCATGTGAGTCTCATGCACAAGGCTCGCAATCTGGCCGATCATCTGATTGTGAGTATCTTCGTGAACCCCACCCAATTCGGCGTGGGAGAGGACCTGGATAAATATCCGCGGGACCTTGAGCGCGACAAGAAGCTGGCCGCGCAAGCCCGTGTGGAGTGCATCTTCCATCCCACCCCCGAGCAGATGTATCCGGGCGGATATGCCACCTATGTGGATGTGGAAGAAATCACCGCGGGTCTTTGCGGGGCCTCTCGGCCGAAGCATTTCAGGGGCGTGGCCACGGTGTGCGCCAAGCTCTTCAACATCATTGAGCCCGACGTGGCGGTCTTCGGCGAGAAGGATTTCCAGCAACTCAGCGTAATCAAGCGCATGGTCGAGGACCTCAATATGAATGTACAGATTATCCCGCATCACACCGTGCGCGAAGAGGACGGATTGGCCATGAGCTCACGCAACACCTATCTCAGTCAGGAAGAGCGGAAAAACGCCACGGTGCTGTATCGGTCGCTCCTCCATGCGCGGGAGCTCTGTCAGGCCGGACAGCACGATGCCCGTGCCGTTCGTGCCGCGGTGGTCGCCTTGGTTGAGTCCACCCCCGGCGCCGTGATCGATTATATCGAAATCGTGGATCCGAAGAACTTGCAGCCTCTGACCACGATAGAGCCCGGCGCGGTCATGGCTTTAGCGGTCAAGTTCGGCCGGACGCGGCTGATTGATAACATGATCATCGCGCTGTAAAAAGAAAAAATCAAATCAGCCCGCGCTCCGCGAGTTCTTTCTTGAGATAGGCATAGTAGATGGGCGCCATGAAGACGCCGGCCAGGCCGAAGGTCGCCTCCATGACCAGCATGGCCACCAGGAGCTCCCAGGCACTCGCGCGGATCTGCGAGCCGATAATCCGGGCATTGAGAAAGTACTCCAGCTTGTGAATGATCACCAGGAAAACCAGCGATGCCAAGGCCACGCCCAATGACATGCTTAAGCTTACGATCACGATAATCGTATTGGAAATCAGGTTGCCGATCACGGGCAGGAGTCCTGTTATAAAGGTTATGGCTACCATGGTTTTGGCGAAAGGCAGCTCGATGCCGAACAAGGGCAGGACGACCATCAGATACAGCCAGGTGAACAAGGTGTTCAAAGCCGATATGCGGGATTGAGCAAAGACGATCTCACGGAAGGATAGATGAAAAAGGCGGATGCGTTCCTGCAAGGCATAGGTAAGAGGCGCCAGATACTCAGGTGAGGAGGCCTTGCGTAGCGATACGATCGAACCCAGCACCATGCCGATCAGAATCTGAGCCGTGACGCGGGCGGTTTCCATGCCCGCCATGGGCAAAGCCCCGGCATGCTGGTTGAGCCATGTTGCGGTTGCGAATTTGAGTTCCTCCGCGTCCTGGGGTAAATAACGGTCCGACCAGTCGGGCAGCATCGAATGTGAACCTTCAATAATTTCCGCCATTTTTTTGAAGAGAGCCGATATGCCGTTCGAATCCACATGGAAAAATGAGCGTATCCACCAGATCAGAAGTATGAGCAGGGCCACGACCATGATGGAGATCAGGGCCACGACGAGCACCCGTGCGCGGTTACCGCTCAGCCTGGGGATGCGCAGCAGAGGGGCCAAGCTATTGACCAGCTCGAAAACGACAAAGCCTGAGATAAAGGCCGGGATTAAGTGCACCTTAAGGATCAGGAGTAAGGCAAAAGCAGAAAACACCCAGGAGGCTAGATCATAGGGAAGGGTAGTGGGATGCGCTTCATTTTCAACCATGTCGCCAGATCAATACCTCAATAATTATGTATCGTGCAACGAAAATGCATTTCATGCATATAAACCGTCACATTGAGTTCAGAAAGCCCCTGATGATCTTGGTCTGGATTCCTACGTCGGTCAGGAAGGCATCATGGCCGTGCTCGGTGTTGATCTGGGTGTAGGAGGTCTGGACATTAAGCGCATTGAAAAATTTCACGATCTCGCGTCCCTGGGACGGCGGGTAGAGCCAGTCCGAGGTGAAGGTTATCACCAATCCTTTCTTGGGTCGCATATCCTGGATATCACCCCGTCCGCGGCCAACGCCACGCGTGCGGCCGCTGGAACTGATGGATGTGAGCAGGTCGAAATTATCGATGGCGTTGGTGATATAGAGATAGCTGTTGGCGTCGAAGCGCTTGACAAAGGCGATGCCCTGATAGTCCAGGTAGTGCTCGATCTCGAAGGAGGGACGGAAGATGTTGGCGGTGTTGCGGTCCTTGCGTGATCTTCCGAATTTTTCCTGCATGAGATTCTCAGACATGTAGGTGATATGGCCGATCATGCGGGCCACCGACAGACCGGCCTCGGGCGAAACCTGGTCGTAGTAACGGCCTTCGTTCCAGCGCGGATCGGCCATGATGGCCCGGCGGCCGACCTCGTTGAAGGCGATCTGCTGGGCCGAATGTTTGAGCGACGAGGCGATACTGATAAAGGACGCGCAGAGTTTGGAATAATCGCAGAAAAACTGCATGGCCTGCATGCCGCCCATGGAGCCGCCGGCGATGCACTTTAGCTTCTCGATCCCGAGATGGGTCAATAGGGTGCGCTGCACATCGACCATGTCCCGGATCGAGATGGGCGGGAAATCGAGACCATAGGGTTTGCCGGTGGCCGGGTTTGTGGAGGCGGGGCCCGTGGTGCCTTTACAGCCGCCCAAAACGTTGGAGCACACGATGCAATAGCGGTCGGTGTCGAAGGCCTTGCCCGGTCCGATCATGGCGTCCCACCAGCCCGGTTTTTCTTCGCCGCTCTGGTAAAAGGCGGCATGCGCGTCGCCGGAAAGGGCGTGTTCGATAAGAATGACATTGTCATCGGACGGGGTACCGTACAGCTCATAGGCGATGTCCAAATCGGGAAGGGTTTCGCCGCAGTCGAGCTTGAACGGTCGGTCGACATGTAGGATCTCGGTGCTGGTAAGTGTACGTTCCATCAGCCGCGCCTCAGCCGGAAGAGGGCTTCCTTGACCAGCAGGTCCTTGAGGGGCGGATGGATGGAAATCCTGCCGAAAGGAAGGAAGTAGCGCGCATCCGTCATGGTAATGCCCATATCGGTGAGCGAGCGCATGAACTCGGTGATCGAAACGAAACGGATCACCGGTGTGTCGTGCCAGTCGCCCGCGAAACGGATATGCTCGCTCACCCGCCCATGGCTGAGGACATGTAGGCGGTTCTGCACGTACCCGAAGTTCGAAATGGATATGATGGCGAACCGGCCCACGCGCAGCATCTCGTCTATAACCTTGTAGGGCTTGTGGATAGCCTGCAGGGTCGCGTTCAGGACCACATAGTCGAAGCTCATGTCGTCCAGGTTGGAAAGGCCCTGATCGATATCGGTTTGGTGGACGCAAATGCCCTTTTTCAGACAGGCGATGATCTTATCCTGGTCGATCTCGACCCCGAGGCCGTTAATCTTTTTCCGCCGGATGAGGGCATCCAGGAGCGTACCGTCTCCGCATCCCAGGTCCAGAACGCGGGCTCCGTTGGTGACCCACGCCTCGATGATGGCGTGGTTGCGGGTGACAAGCGTACTCATTGCTCAACGCGCCGTACGGCCATCCTTTGAGTCACGCCCGGAAAGATCGCTGCGTATCGGCTATACCGCTTCAACGGTCTTGACGCTCGGAACTTCGGCCTTGACCACCTTTTCGATCATGGATTTCAGCGTCAGCGTAGCCATGGGGCAACCGCCGCAGGCGCCCATGAGCTTGACCTTGACTACCCCGTCCTCGGTGACATCCACGAGCTCGACATCGCCGCCGTCCTGCTTCAGATACCCCCTGGTCTTATCCAATGCCTTTTGAACGTCTTCTTTCAGTGCCATAACCGTTCCTCCTGCGTGTGCTTATCATAGGGTCCGCGGTGATCTCTTTACAAGGTTTGGCCTCGATGGTCAATGCTACTCCCTTTTACCGTTTAGATACCTTCACCATCCGTAAAGGCCGTCTGTTCGGGGCTGCCTTGCACGATCCTGCTTCCTGGTCCGATGCCGTGCGTCAGCCATACGTTGCCGCCGATCTCCGAACCTCGGCCGATCACGATGCGTCCCAGGACCGTGGCTCCGGAATAGATGATGACATCATCCTCGACGATGGGGTGGCGGGCGATGCCTTTGATGGGATTGCCGTGCTCGTCGAGCGGGAAGCTCTTGGCACCCAGGGTGACGCCCTGGTAGATGCGCACGTGGTTGCCGATGATGGTGGTCTCGCCGATCACGATGCCGGTGCCGTGATCCATGAAGAAGTACTCGCCGATTTTAGCCCCGGGGTGGATGTCTATCCCGGTGGCGGAATGGGCCATCTCGGTGATGATGCGCGGAATGAGAGGGACCTGGCATTGATAGAGCTCGTGGGCGATACGGAAGTTTGTCAGTGCGCTGATGCTGGGGTAGCAGAAGATCGTCTCACCGTGGCTGTGCGTGGCCGGGTCGCCGTCAAAGGCCGCGCGTACATCGGTGGACAAGAGGTGCCGGATCCTCGGCAGGGTCTGCAGAAAGCGGGCGGTAATCTCCTGGGCGCGGTCCAGCGGGATCTGCTTGTCGGCGTCCAAGGCATCACTGTCTTCCAGAAAACAGATGCCCCGCCGGATCTGTTCGGTCAGTTGTCTGGCGACATGGTCGAGCGTCGATCCGACATAGTAGGGCATGGTTTCGACCCTCAGCTCGGACAGTCCGAAATAGCCGGGGAAGAGCACGGAGCGCAGGCTCTCAACAATTTCGCCCAGCACCTGTACCGAGGGCATGGGGACGTCGTGATCGCCGCGGTGCGCAACGACCTGGTAAGACTGAGGTGCGCATAGCTCCTCCACGACGCGTCTGATCACATCCTTTTCGACTGTGGCAAGACTATGCATGCCTTAGGCCTTTCATCTCTTAAGGTTCCATTCGTGTATACTATAGGGTGTCAGGCGCTGTCAAACCGTGAAGCCTCGCGTTATGAGGCGCAAATGCCTCTCATAACGCGGCTCTCTACCGGCCGTTGCGCTTAGCATGCGGTCCCGCACGGCGCTGGTCACGGTACCGGGACAGACAAGGGCATGCCCGGACAGTGCCTTGATGGGTTGAACTTGGTTCAATGTGCCGGAAAGGAAGGCCTCGTCGAAATGGACCAGATCATCAGGGAGAATGTGGCTCTCACGCACCGCAAAACCCATATCGGACATTACCTGCATCAATATGGCCCTGGTTATGCCCGGCAATACGCTTTCCGTCGTGGGGGTTTCAATAACCGCGCCGCGGATGAAAAAGATGTTCGCGTTGGGGGCTTCGGCGATAAATCCATTTGTATCCAGCAGGATGGCCTCGTCATAGCCCAGGGCACGCATCTCTTTCTTGGCCAGGAAACCATTGACGTAGTTGCCGACCACCTTGGCATGTACGGCGGTGGTATGGGGGTCGATCTTGCGGAAGGTCGATATGCCGGCCGTGACGGGCTGCCCCAGATCCTCCGGCGAGATGCCCATGTCTTCGTATCCGAGGCAGAAGACGGCCACGTCAATCCGGTCGCTGGAGGGCAGGGTGCCCAGCCCGATATCCGGATAGTAGGCGAAGATCTTGGCGATACCACGCTCGATGCGGTTGGTCCGGGCGGTCAGGATTAGGGCCTGTTCGAGCTCGGTCGGCGTGATGGTGAGTTCCATGAAGGTGGCGCGGGCGCTGTCGAAAAAGCGTTCCAGATGCTCAGGCAGACAGAAAAAGGCCGGACCTCCTTCCGTATGCACGATTTCCATGACTTCGAATACGGCCGATCCCCGGCTGAAGCTGTGCGAAAGCGGATGAACCAAGACATCCTGAAAATCCGTAAGCGAGTTGTTGACCCAGGCCTTCACCATCCCCCCCGCAAAGCCCATACCCGTCAAGAACATGGACTGTCAACACGGGATTGGTCTTAAGGGATCTGAGCTTGACAAAGTCTCAAGGTTGCTAGTAGTAGCAAGATCTACTTATATGCAGACATTACGGCACATCGAAGACATACGCATTGCGGCCGACACCATCGGCGAGGCGGGGATTGAGAAGGATATCGAAATCCCGGCCGAGAGTTTCTCCGCGGCCTTGGCAAATCCCGCCCTCGAGCTTATGGAGCCGCTCTCCATTCATTATATCGTCACCCGGGATAATGATACCATCCATGCCGACGTTGACGTCAGGGGGCGATTAGCCACCCAGTGCGCCGATTGTCTGACCCTCCTTGAATACCCGCTCGATTTTCATTTCGAGACTGACTACCTGCCGGCGGCTCCGGATATGCCCGAAGACCTGGAGGCTGAACGCCAGAGCCCCTCGGTCGGGTATTACCGCAAGTTCGTGGAGCTGGGGGCCTATATCCTTTCGGAAACCGTGCTGGCGCTGCCGCTACGCTATCTGTGCCGGAGCGATTGTAAAGGGCTCTGCGCTCAGTGCGGCGCCAATCTCAATGAAGGGGCGTGCGCCTGTGAAAAGCCCGCCGATCCCCGCATGGAAAAATTAGCTGAACTCAAGAACAAACTCAGGAGGAAATAAAAGCATGCCGGTACCAAAGCGAAGACACTCAGGAACCAGACGGGACACGCGCAGGGCGCATGATACGGCGGTACTGCCCGCGGTCTCATTCTGCCCCAACTGCAAAGAACCCAAAGCACCACATCGGGTCTGCCCAAGCTGCGGGTACTATAAGGGTAAAGAGGTCGTTAAAACCGCTGAATCCAAAGACTGATGGCATATTGCCTGCTCTTCCCCGGTCAAGGGACGCAGTTTCCAGGAATGGATGACGGTCTGGATCTCACAGGACTGGATGACAGGCTAAAAAGCCTGATGCATTCGGGACCTGAAGAGGCGCTTAATCAGACCGTGAATGCCCAACCGGCGGTCGTATGCGCGAGCCTGGCCCTGTTAAACGCCAGCGATTGCAAGGAACCGGCGCTGGTCCTGGGCCACAGCCTCGGTGAATACACGGCCTTGGCCGCGGCCGGGGCGTTGAGCAGGGAAGAGGCCCTGGCCTTGGTGACACAGCGGGGCAGGTATATGCAGGCATCTGAGCCGGGCGCCATGGCGGCCGTACTGGGGCTTGAACGCGAAAAGATCGAAGAAGCGTTGAAGAACGTAGGAGATGTGTGGATCGCCAACATCAATGCCCCGGGGCAGATCGTTGTCTCCGGCAAGGTTGATACCGTGGCCGAGGCTGGGACCCTGTTGAAGGCCCAAGGCGGCAAGGTGATACCCTTGAAGGTGAGCGTAGCCTCACATTGCCCGCTGATGCGTCAGGCCTCCGAGGCCTTGGCGGAATATCTTGCAGGCGTGAGCCTCTCAAGACCGGTCAGGTGCGTGGTATTCAATGCCAGCGCCCGTCCGGAAGAAGACCCGGCGCGGATCCGCAAACTGCTTGCGGATCAGCTTGTATCCCCGTTGCGTTGGGTTGAGTCCATCGAATACGCCCTGAACCAGGGGGTTGATCATTTCATCGAGATCGGACCCAAATCGGTGCTGGCCGCTTTCGTAAGACGCATCGCCCCGCAGGCGCGCGTCGAAACGAGGACGTTGCGGTGAATCTCGATTTAAACGCACAAGTAGCTGTCGTGACGGGCGCCAGCCGCGGCATCGGGGCTGCCATCGCCCGCGAACTCGCGGGGGCCGGTGCGTATGTCGTGGTAAATTATCACACCCATGCAGCCGGGGCACAGGCCGTAGTGGATGATATCAAGGCGCGCGGCGGTCAAGCCGAGGCGCTGGGCTTCGACGTGGCCGACAACCAGGTGGTCAAGGATTGTTTCAAGGACCTGATCGAACGCCACGGTCATGTAGATATCCTGATAAATAACGCGGGCATTGCAAAGGATAATCTGCTGCTGAGGTTTAAAAGCGAAGATTTCGACCAGGTTGTCCAGACAAACCTTAAGGGTGCGTTTATCTGCGCTTTTCATGCCTCTAGATATATGCTAAAACAACGTCATGGGAGGATCGTCAATATCTCCTCCGTGGTAGGTTTGGGCGGAAATGCGGGGCAGGCCATTTATGCCGCTACCAAGGCCGGGTTGATAGGTTTAACCAAGAGTCTGGCCAAGGAACTTGGATCGAGGGGAATTCTGGTGAATGCCATCGCCCCGGGGCTGATAGAGACGGACATGAGCCGGAGCGTAGAGCTGAAGGCCCTGGAAGGGAGCATACCGCTGGAGCGGATTGGCCGGCCGCAGGATGTCGCCGGCGCCGCATTGTTCTTGTGCTCGGACCTGAGCGCGTATATCACCGGCCAGGTCATAATCGTGGATGGTGGGCTCTATGCCTGACATGGCTTCATAATCCTATCTGAAGAAAGGAGGCACTTTGATGGTTGATGTTCAAAAGCGTATTATCGAGCTCATTGCCGAGCAGCTTGAGCGAGATCCTTCCGAGATCACGCCTGAAATGTCGTTTGCCGACGACCTGGGCGCCGACTCCCTGGATCTGGTGGAGCTCATCATGACCGTGGAGGAAGAGTTTAATATCGAGATCCCGGATGATGAAGCGGAAAAGATAAAATTCGTGAAGGACGCCATCGAATACGTCAAGGCCAGGCTTTAAAGTTGTCAGGTGTATGGAAAGCGTCGTCATCACAGGGATGGGGATTGTTTCCCCGCTGGGAAGCGATTGTGTTACCCTGTGGAGAAACCTGGTTGATGGCGCCTCCGGGATAAAAAGCATCCCGGGCTTGAATGATCTGACGGTCACCATGGGCGGCCCCGCCCATGGCTTCGATCCCACCCGTTACCTCGCCGCCAAAGAGTTGCGCCATCTGGACCGCTACTGCCAGATGGCCCTTACCGCGGGGCTGGATGCCGTGGAAGCCTCTTCGCTCACCCCGGAAATGTATCCTGAGGACCGTATCGGCATCATCATCGGAAGCGGCGCCGGCGGTATTTCATCCTTGGAAGAACAGCACCGGTCCTTCCTGGAAAAGGGCCACCGTCGTATATCGCCCTTGACCGTGCCCATGTTCATCGTCAACATGGCCTCGGGTATGTTGGCGGTGCGTTTAGGCGCCAAGGGCCCGGGCATGGATGTTTCGAGCGCTTGCGCTACGGGCGGGCATGCCCTGGCGTTGGCCTGCCGTCTGATTCAGTCCGGGGACGCGGACTGTATGATCGCCGGCGGCGTGGAGGCCTGTCTGACGCCGTTTGCCGTATCGGCCTTTGCCGCCATGAAGGCCCTTTCAACGCGTAATGACCAACCGGAAAAAGCCTCGCGCCCCTTTGACAGGGACCGCGACGGATTCGTCATGGCCGAAGGGGGGGCGGTGATGGTGCTGGAGACATACACTCGCGCCAAGGCCCGCGGCGCTCGTGTCCTGGCTAAGCTCAAAGGTATCGGCATGAGCCAGGACGCCTATCACATGGTCGCCCCTGATCCTGCTGCCACGGCCGTCATCTATGCCATGCGCGCGGCCCTGAAACAAGCCGGTATCAACGCGGGAGATATCGGCTATATCAATGCCCACGGCACATCGACCCCGCTCAATGACAAGACCGAAACCCTGGCCATCAAGAAGGTCTTCGGCGCACAGGCCTTTGATGTACCCGTGAGCTCCACCAAGTCCATGACCGGCCATCTGATCGGCGGCGCGGCCGGACTTGAGACCGCTATCTGCGTTTTGGCCATGCAACAGGGCATGCTGCCGCCGACCATCAACCTCACCAATCCTGACCCGGAATGCGACCTCAACTACATTCCGGGCCAAGCCCTCACCAAAGAGGTGCAGTACTGCATGAACAACGCCTTTGCCTTCGGCGGTCAGAATATCTGCCTGGTACTGGAGAAAGGCGAAAACTGAAAGGACACCCATGAAAATCGCCCTAGCGTGTGATCACGGAGGCTTCCCTTTAAAGGAGACGGTCAGGATGGTCTTAGCGGGGGCCGGCTGTGAGATCATCGATCTCGGCACCGACGGCACCCAGTCCGTCGATTATCCCGATTTTGCCTTCAAGGCCGTCAAGGCGCTCAAGGAAGGTCTGTGCGACCGCATCATCCTCATCTGCGGGACCGGGATCGGCATGAGCATCTGCGCCAACCGCATTCCAGGCGTACGGTCCACCTTGTGCCACAGTGAGTTCGATGCCCGCATGGCACGCCAACACAATGACTCGAACTGCCTGGTGCTGGGCAGCCGCACCACCGGAGCGGCCGTGGCCGAGGCTATCGTCGCGATCTGGCTAAAGACAGACTTCGAAGGCGGCCGCCACCAGGCGCGTCTCGAGAAGATCGAAAGCCTTACCCATGAGTTCATACACAGCACCAGAGATGACAATAAACCATGAGGAGAGATAGATGACACATCTGAAGCAAACCGACCCCGAAGTGTATGCCGCCATTCAGGAAGAACTTTCCAGGCAGCGCGGCAAACTTGAATTGATCGCATCGGAGAACATCGTGAGCCAGGCGGTGCTTGAGGCCCAGGGATGCGTCATGACCAACAAGTACGCGGAAGGCTACCCGGCCAAACGTTATTACGGCGGCTGCGAATACGTGGACAAGGCCGAGGCATTGGCCATTGAACGCGCCAAGGCGCTCTTCGGCGCCGAGTTTGCCAATGTACAACCTCACTCTGGTTCCCAGGCCAACATGGCGGTCTACTTCACGATCCTGGAACCCGGCGATACCTACCTGGGCATGAACCTTGCGCACGGCGGTCACCTATCCATGGGTTCGCCGGTCAACTTCTCGGGCAAGCTCTATAAGGTAGTACCCTACGGCGTGACCAAGGACACCCATCGTATCGATTACGATCAGGTGCGCGACCTGGCCAAGCAGCATAAGCCCAAGCTCATCATCGCCGGCGCCAGCGCCTATCCGCGCATCATCGACTACAAGCTCTTCAAGGAGATCGCCCAGGAGGTGGGGGCTTATTTCATGGTGGACATGGCCCATATCGCCGGGCTGATCGCCGCCGGACTCCATCCGAGCCCGATTCCCTACGCCGATTTCGTCACCACCACCACGCACAAGACGCTCAGGGGACCGCGCGGCGGGCTGATCCTCTGCGGCGAGGAGATGGGCAAGAAATTGAATTCCGCCGTCTTCCCAGGCATGCAGGGCGGTCCCCTGATGCATGTTATCGCGGCCAAGGCCGTGGCCCTCAAGGAAGCACTCATGCCGGAGTTCAAGGTCTATCAGCAGCAGATCGTCGTTAACGCCAAGGCCATGGCGGATGAACTTATGTCGCAGGGCTTTGCCCTCATATCCGGAGGCACGGACAACCACCTCATGCTGCTCGATCTGACGGATAAGGACATCACCGGCAAGGACGCCCAGAACTGGCTGGATGAGGCCTGGATAACGGTCAACAAGAACACCGTACCGTTTGAGACCAGGAGTCCCTTCGTCACCTCGGGGATCCGCATCGGCACCCCGGCCTTGACCTCGCGCGGGATGCGGGAAGCGGAGATGCGTCAGATAGCGGCCATGATCGCGCGCATCCTGAATGCCAAGGGCGATGCCTCCATGATCGCGGCCGTGCGCAAGGAAGTGGACGAGCTCACGCAACGCTTCCCGATCTATCCGGGTCTTTAAGATGCGCTGCCCCCGGTGCACAGGGGTCGAAGACAAGGTCATCGAATCGCGGATGAGCCGTGATGGTTCGTCCATCCGGCGCCGCCGCGAGTGCACGCATTGTTCCAACCGTTTCACGACCTACGAGCATGTCGAGGAGTTCACCCCGGTGGTGGTCAAGAAAGACGGCCGCCGGGAGGTATTTGTGCCTGAGAAGATCATAGCGGGGCTGATGAAGGCCTGTGAGAAAAGGCCGGTCTCCATGGATGCCATCGAGACCATCCGAGATGCCATCATCCAGGAGATTCAAACCCGGGGTGAAAAGGAAATTTCCAGCGCATTCATCGGCGAGCGCATCATGGATGCGCTCAATTCCCTGGATCCCGTGGCCTATGTCAGGTTCGCTTCGGTATATCGCGACTTCAAGGATGTCGGGGAATTCATGCAGGAGATCAAAGGGCTGGTTCAGGAACGGCAACCCAAGCCCGTGCACAAGGGAAGAACCCGGAAATCACGTACAAAAAAACGCACATAACGTGCCGCATATCCTTCAATCATATCACCAGCGCAATCAGCAGCGTCGTGATGGTTACGGCCAGGAAGCCGGGCAGGACGGCGCGCCTTAAGCCCAAACTGCCGGTGGCCATAACCAGGAGACCCTTGAGCAGGGTATTGGCCGCCGCGGCCAGCAGGATGGATCGCCCGGCCTGAGCAAGGCCCAAACCTCCCTGGGGCAGGCTCAATTGCGTCAATGAAAGCGTGATGGCATCGACGTCGGCCAGTCCAGAGATAAGGCTGGTAATGTAGATGCCCTTGCTGCCCAGGTACATCTGTGCGGTTTTTGACAGGATCAAGATCAGGGTGAAAAGAACGGCAAAGGTAAAGGCCGGCCAGAGTTCGAAGGGGTTCACGAACGACACATCGGTCTTTTCCGGAGTACCGCTGCGGTTGATGAGGAAAAAGCAGCAGACCAATCCCGCCAGGATCGGAAAGGCAAGGGGCAGGAGTATTTTATCGGCCAAGGGCCTATTGATGGCCACCACCAGAATGGCGACCCGGGTGAACATAACCGTCCAGGCAATGATGATGGCCAGGGCAAAAGGACGGGACAGCTCCGGGTTGGAGCGGCTGCGCTGGATAAAGCTTAAGGTTAGGGCCGTGCTGGATGCCAGGCCGCCTAAGAGACCCGTCAACCCCACGCCTTTACGGACACCGATCAGCTTCATGAGGACGTAGCCGATGAAACTGATGCCGGAGATGAAGACCACGAACAGCCAGACCGTGAAGGGATTGACGACGTTGAAGGGCGCCGGGCCGAAGGTGCGGTTGGGCAGAACCGGCAGCACGATGGCGGTGATGACCGCGAACTTGAGCGTGGCATAGAGATCCTCGCGCGTGATTTTGTGGGCGAAGTTATGCATCTCGGGTTTGAACGAGAGGATGACCGTGGTCATGACTCCCAGCGCCACCGCCAGCGTGAGTTGGTTCCAGTAAGCCATGGCGCCGCACAGCACGCTTAAGAGGGATGAAATCTCGGTCGTCAGTCCGGTAAGCCCCCGTTGACAGGCGACATAGTGCGTGACGGCGAAAGAGATCCCCACTACCAGAAGCACGGCCACAAATGGCCAGGGAGAGGCGAGGATCGCGCTAGCGAAGGCGCCTCCGCAGCCGGCCAGGGACATGAGCGCGAAGGTGCGGATGCCGGCCGGATGCTCCTGGTCGGGCTGGTTGAAGGAATATTCCCGCTGCATCCCGATCAGGAAGCCGATCAGGAGAGCCACGCCGAACTTCAAAAAAAGCGTTATGTCGATGGGCGCGAACATACCTCACATATTCGGCATTTGAGCGAGATTTCTTGCATTTGATTTGGAACCGACAGGTTTTACCTGTTGTTCTCTCGTCAGGGAGAAGGCCGGGCGGCGATGTATTCCGGGGGCCTTAGCTCGATAACGCCGTTATCCTCGGCCATCGTCAGGGATGTGCCGTAAGGGGCTGAGATATCTTTAAGATAGGTAATGATGTCACGGGCGGCGTTTCCTTTAAGCGCGCGCGGCTGAAAAAGGACCACATGGTTGTTGACGTTAATGGGGTGGAGCATTACGCGTGTGGGCTTTGAGCCGTTAAATTTGATCTCGGCCACGAAGCTGAAGGGGGTGTTTACGCTCCTGGTACCGAAAGCGAAGTTTCCGAGACTGTAAAAAATGGGGGCGCCGCGGTATATCTCGATGGGCTGGGGGATGTGGGGATGGTGGCCCAGGACGATCGTGGCACCAAGATCAATAGCCATATGCGCCAGTTCGATCTGGTACGCCCGTGGTTGGGGATTCAGTTCTTCGCCCCAATGGAAGCTAACGATCAGGATATCGACCTCTTTGGCCGCACGCGGAATATCCTGCTCCAGGTATTTCCGCTTGCCGTAGACCGTGCCGGCATTCTCGTCCGTGGCCGAGAATGCCCTGGGGTAGGTCAGCGAGTATGCCAGCAGACCATAGCGCACGCCGTTTTTCTTGATGACGCGCATGCGGCGGGCCTCATCAAGTCGGATTCCAGCGCCGGCATATGTCAGTTTCAGACGTTTGCAGGCGCGTATGGTAGACGCCAACCCCTCTTCGCCATAATCCATGATATGGTTGTTGGCCAGCGATAGGAGGTCGAAGCCGGCCAGGTGGATGGCGATTAGGGAAGCCCCGCTGCCCCTGTAGGTGAATTGCTTGCCCGCATAAGCTTGTCCTCGGTGCGTAATAGGGTGCTCAAGATTGGCAAAGGCAATATCGGCCGTGGATATGATCCCGGCAAGGTGAGGATCCTGGAAAGGATATGCATAACCCTTTTCTTTCAGTAGGTCTGCGGCGCTGCCGGCCAGCATGATATCGCCGACGGCCACCACGGTGTGGACGGGCCCGGCGTTGCCGGCCCCGGTATCACTCTCGGCATGCGAGACAAGGCTGAGCGTCATGGCGATCAGGGTCAGGGCGAAGGTCCGGGTCAAGATACGGTTGGCATGCATATGCCTTGGACGCTCCATTTAAACCGGTTTTTTGATCGCCCCGAGCGAGAGTGGATTGATAAAGCGACCCTTATGGCTGACCCGGAAGTCCAGGTGCGGTCCGGTGGCGACCCCGCTCATACCGACATAACCGATCACACGGCCCTGGGCAACACGCTTGCCGACCGACATGCCCTTGGCGAAGCGTGATAAATGGCCGTAATAGGTCGTGTACCCATGCGGATGGCGGATATGAACACAACGGCCAAAACCTCTGGTCCAGCCCACGTAGACCACGGTACCCTGGCCGACGGCAAACACCGCGGTTCCCATGGGCGCGGCATAATCGATGCCGAGATGTGGTCTGCGTATGTGAGAGACGGGATGTTTGCGGTTGTGGGTATAGCCCGATGAGATCCTATTGTAGCGCAGCGGAGCCATGAGAAACATTTTTTTGTGTGCCACGGCCCGGCGTGTACGGCGATGTTCCGGGGAGTCATCGTCCGGCTTGTGAGGGGGTGCTGATAAAAAGTCGAGCGCCGCGTCGCGCTCGGTCCAATCAGGCACGAACACATCCGGCATCGTCAGAGCGGACGCAGAGGAGAGCACCTGAAGCTGTGGGGTGTCGGCCGTGGAGGGAGCGGCGCAAGCCTGCTCATTGAAGGATATCTTCCGGGTGTTGAAGGCGCCTTGATGGCTCTTCACCTCAAGCCGGTGCGCCGCATCAATCTGATAGGTCAGCTTTGTCACCCGCGCAGGTCCGGTTGGGGTGAGCCACAAGCACAACGTTCGGCCGGGCTTGATGTCGCGGATATCATAAACTCCTTCGAGTGATCGATCCAGAGCCGCTATTTCAGAAGTTTTGACACCACGTCGGTTCAAGATGGTAGAAAGGGTCTGGCCCCGGCGGATTTTTATCGTGAACGGCTTGGTGGTAATGGGTTCGGTCTCTCTGGGATCGAAAGACGGAGCAACCTCCTGGTCAAGCGGCATGGCGTACTGAGAGGGCACCTGGTGGTTCGAGGTCAGACCGCCCCTGACAGGGGTGGAATATACGCTCGCGTTCATTCGAGCCGGATAGGCGGATAGTCTATCGCTCCCGCCCGGCATCACCATGACCAACAGGAAGGTTATCGCGGCATAGACAAGCGCTTCCTTGCTATTCATTCCCACGCACAGTCTCCCTCATGAATGGATTCAAAAGTATCAAGCTCAAGTAAGGCTTATGTGCTTAACCAATGTTTATATACGACATGCGCGGCTATGGCAATGTTGTTCTGGAAATATAATTACTATCAATTAGTTATGCTGCCAATGACTTTAGCGCCCCAGAGAATATCAATTCTATCGGACGCTTGTCCGATAGGCATATCATGAAATTGATTTTCCTTACCGACATTCACGGCGATTTCGAAAAACTGAAAGGGCTGCTGGCGGAAACGCGGGCCGATGTCTATGTCATCGCCGGTGATTTGATCGACATCCCCTTTTACAGCATGGAAACCTCTATCCGCTATCATGAATTGCAGTCCTATTTTCATGGTCTCAGATTGCGCATGGATAAGGCTGACACCCAGATTGAGGATTTCGTGGACGAACTCCTGGATCAGCCGGATGCCTTGGAGGAGATCCAGGACAAAGGTACGCGCTATCAGCAGTACACCATTAGGGCCCGGCGGGTGATGCAGCAGAAGTACAAGGTTTTGCAGAATATCATTTCCACCCGGCAGAACTCACGCATGTTCTGCCTGCCCGGCAATTACGACATGGACCTCAAGTACACCAGTCTGCATGAGCATGACCTGCACCTGCACTGGCATCAGGTAAACGGTGTGCGCATTTGCGGGTATGGGGGGGCGGATGTCTGGACCCCGGGCATCCCGGAGCGGTATGTCGTACGGTACCAGGCCGGGATCGGCAAGGGCGTGAAGGAAAATGAGATGTTTCACTTCTTCCGGGCCGTTAAGCCGCATATCATCGTTACCCACCAACCGGCCTACGGCGTGCACGACCGCATGGCGGCCGGAGGACCTTTTGGTTCGCCGACGCTGCGCACCTATTGCGACACCCACCCGGTGATGCTGTGTCTGACCGGACACATTCACGACGCCTGGGGGCTCAAGGAAGTCGAAAACACGTTATACCTCAATCCGTCCAATTTCGGCGAGGTCACGGACGCCACGGGCAAGGTCTCGGAAGGAGGGTTTTTCTATCAGATCGAGATCGAAGACGAACAGGTGACGTCGGTGATATTCCGCAAGATCAGCTCTGAGAGGATATTCGATATCGCCGACTATTACCGCATGCCGCTGGGTTGGGTGGAAGACATCGTGGATATGGAACGCTATCAGGCCCTGAAACACGGGGAGAACTACGACACGCGCGTGGTCAAGTACTCCCATATCCCCGAGATCCAGCTTTTCAAGGAGATCAAGGAGTTCTTCCGTACCTTCCAGACCCAGGAGACCGAAGACAGGATCGACAAGCTCGAAGAGGTGGTGCGTGTCATGGAAACACGCATCCAAGGAGATATCGCGCTGGACGTCATGGGTTCGGTCAATGTGGGGCTTTCGCAGGATAACTCGGACATCGATTTCGTACTTTATATGCGCTGCGAGAAGGGTTGCGACACCGGGCTTGAGGGATGCGATCTGTTCAAGAACGCGCAGTCAATGATCCATGAGATATTAGGCGCGAATTATGAATTTCAGATCCTGGACTGCGTCGATCTGAATGAGGTTGAAAAGAGCATCCGTGAAAAAAATTTTGAGAGCGAAACCCTGCAGCGCTTTGTATCCTACCGCTCCATCTGCCGGCCGATCAATTACCGTGTCATCGCCCCGATCGAGGATATGCTCAATCAGGACATGATTTTCCGCAAGGAGGTCGAAGGCAGCATCCAATCGTATTTCCAGATCTTCTCGACCACCTCGGAGCATATACGGTCACTGCGCAAGTATGAATCACGCCTGAACGCCATAGGCATCCGGTTGCCGGATTCCATCCGGCGCAAGATCAAGCAGTACCTGCATGAAGATAAGGAATGACTTCCCAGATTTCGTTTCCATATCCATTTTAGTCTGTTATAAAACATCCCTGTCCGTTTGACAGCCGAGATGCTGTCTTAGAAAGAAACCCGCATTCTGGACCGCCTGATGCGCCTCGGGTAGCACTCCGGCATACAGTGTCCAGAAATGACACATGGAGTCCAATACATTGAGAACAACGTCAACACCGTCTTCCTTGGCGCGGGCCGCCAAACGGTGTGCGTCGCTGAGCAGGATCTCATCCGAGCCGACCTGGATGAGCAGCGGCGGCAGGCCGCCCAGATCGGCATGAATGGGCGAGATGGTGGTCGTGCGCAGATCGTGCCCCCCGGCATAGTGTCTTGCCATGATGTGCAACCATTCCGGACTCAGGGCGGGATCTTCCCGTAATCGGGAGCTATAGGAATCACCGCTGCATTCCAGGTCCGCCCAGGGAGAAAGGCATACCCCTGCGGCGGGGAGGGCCGTGCCGGCATCGCGCAGTGCCACCAGCGTCGCCAGGGCCAGACCACCGCCACCCGAATCGCCGGCAATCACAAGCTTGCCGTGGCTGTAGCCTTTATCCAACAAGGTGTGATACGCGTTCATGCCATCTTCCAAGGCGGCCGGGTAGGGATGTTCCGGCGCCAGCCGGTAATCGATAATCAAGACCTTTACTCCGCAGGCATGCGCCACATGCGCGGCGATTGTTCGATGCGTATAGGATGAGCCGATGGTATAGGCCCCGCCGTGGAAGTACAGGATGGCCATATCGTCCGGTGTTTTTCCGACCGTGATCCATCGTCCTTTAACGCCACCAATAACGGCGGGCAGGATACTGGTTCCATGGGGAAGGATACCGATCCGTGCGCTATATTCGAATTGCGTGCGCTGCCATGCAATGGACAGGCGCGTGTTCATTGCCATCGGCTTTCCAAGTCTCGCCAGGACACGCACGACCAGGCTCATGGCGCTGGGCATCTCATGCTCCTCTGCATGTTCTTATCAGGGAATCCGGCATGGTCACAAGAGCGCGCCGGTGGTGTCGAAAGGTCCGACAGGCCCGGTTAAGGCAAACCAGACCGAGGCCATGGGGATGTCCATGGGCAGCCGCCAATGTCCGACCGCCAGGTACAGGCCTTCTTCAAGCTTGCGGATCTCATCCTGCATGCTCACGATGCCGGCCGCGGACCAGTAATAGCGGTAATTCAGGGCATACACATCCTTGCCGTCGTAGAGTGAAGTCCCGAGACCGGTTTTCATGGGCCAGCGGCGGAGCCTCATGCCGAATCTCGACAGATTATTGAACCCATGCCCTTCGGTATCCGAGATAGGTTGAAAGGATTTGCCCAGCCATATGCCACTGGTCCAATTCCTATTGCAGGTGATTTGCCACAGAATATTGCTGATATAATGACCGTCCGCGCCGAAATAGTGGCCGCGGTACTCACCGTCCATATCGCGCACGGTCGGAGCCGATAAGGTTTTGAATAATTCCACCAACCCGTACGTGCCTAATTGCTGCAACTTTTCTACTGTCCATAGCTGATGACTACTCGTTTTCGGTTTTGCCTTACCCATGAATTTTCCTCCTTTTTCATAACATCTAGACCCCCGCAACGAGTCTAAATTGGATTAGTTAGCCCAAGCATCCGCTCGGCATTACCGCCAAGGATAGCGTCGCGCCCATTTCTGTCAAGACCCGGTATCGATTCAAGCAAGTTTTCGATATCGTATTCGCCCATGTCATAAGGGTAATCGCTTCCCAGGACCACCTGTTCGATACCCGCGGTTGCAATGAGGTTGGCGAGCATGTCAGGCCGGAACACGACCGTATCGAAGAAGATGCGCTTGAGATAGCGGCTGGGGGGGTAAGGCATGCTCTGTGACTCGGGCCGTACAGAGAAGGCGTGATCGAAGCGCCCGATGTAGTACGGCAGGAAACCGCCGCCGTGTACGGCGCAGACCTTGAGACGTGGGTAGCGGTCGAACACGCCGCTATAGATCAGGTGCGCCAAGGCAAGCGTGGTATCCAGCGGCTGGCCGATGATATTGGAAAGATAGTAAGCGGACGTGCGTTCCCCCAGGCTGGAGCCCAGAGGATGGATGAGAACCATGGCCTCTAATTCCTCCGCCAGACGCCAGAATGGCTCAAGGCGCATATCCGAGAGTTCAAGGCCCGGATAGGCGGTGGATATCTCGACCCCCATGAAGCCATACGTGCGCAGGCATTCAATGAGCTGTGTAAGCGCCAGTTCCGGATGTTGCAGCGCCACGGCGCCCAGCCCGACGAATCGTTCAGGGTGGGACGCGCATACTCCGGCGATATGGTCGTTCTGGATTGTCGCCAGTTCTGAGGCCAGTTCCTGATCCGCCCAAGAGTGGTAATGCATGGGCGCGGGGCTGATGACCTGCATGTCCACTCCCATGCGGTCCATGTCCTTGAGTCTGAGGCTTAGATCCGTGGACTTGGGCAGATTGAGGGCTTCCTGTTCGGAATTGTAGCGATAGGACTGTTCACCCAGCGACTTGCGAATGAATTCCTGAATGAAAGGCCACTCCGGCCGCTTGCCTACATGGGCTTCGACCTGCGGGACATCGATATGGGCGTGTATGTCGATGGTTTGCATATTTTGCCAAGCCTAATCGATGATCCACTGCGGGATAGGACCAATACCGGAGGGCGACCGAACAGCCTTGCTGTAACCATATTGGGAAAGGGTTTCGATGCTGTGTTCGCGTCCGAAGCCGCTGCCTTTGACGCCTCCGAAGGGGCCCCCGATGCCGCCGCGGTAGTAGTTGTTGACATATACGATGCCGGCCTCGATCCGCCGTGCAACACGCATGGCCAGTTCATGGTTGCGGGTATACACGCCCGCCACCAGCCCGTAGTCGGTAGCGTTGGCGATTGCGACGGCCTCTTCCGGGGTATCGAAGGGGATGACACACGTGACCGGACCAAAGATTTCCTCCCGGGCGATGCGCATATCCGGGCGTACCTGGATGAATAGAGTAGGTGGCGCCCAGAAACCGTTTTTGAGGCGTTCATCAGCCGGCAATACGGCTTGAGCGGCGATAATGGCGCCTTCCTTCCGGCCGATTCCAATATATTCAAGTACCCGCTGTTGCTGCGAGCGCGTGACCATGGGCCCGACATGGGTTGAAAAGTCGGCTCCGTCACCCACGCGCAAGCGACGTACGATCTCGGACATGCGCAGGACGACCTCATCATGCACCGCGCGCTGCACGATGATGCGCGCGGTGGCGGTACAGGCCTCGCCCTGGTTATAGAAGGCGCCCTCGACGGCACCATTAACGGCCGCAGGGAGTTCGGCATCATCAAAAATGATGAGCGGGTTTTTGCCGCCCAGTTCAAGCATAGCCGGCGTGATAGTTTCAGCCGTTAGTTTGAGCACGGCCACGCCGGTTTTGGTGGCGCCCGTGAAGGAGAGCTTGCGCACCAGGGGATGGCCGGCCAGGGCTTGTCCGGCGATAGGCCCGACGCCGGGGACCACATGGATGACATCCGGGGGCAGCACGGTCTGCAGCAGTTCCACGATGCGCATAACCGTCAGCGGGGCCTGCTCGCCCGGTTTTAAGACCACGGTGTTGCCGACAGCCAGGGCCGGCGCGGATTTGGCGGCCGTATGCACGGGCGGCCAGTTAAAGGGCAGTATCCCGCCCACCACGCCGTAGGGTTCCAGAAAGACCGAACAGTGCACCGGGCCGAAATCAAGGAACACACCGGGCAGGTTGCCGGTCAAACCGCCGAAATACTCGAATGAGGTGGCACAGTTGTCAATATCGATATAGGCCTGCCAGATGGGTTTGCCGTTCTCATGACATTCAAGTTTGGCCAGTTCATCACTGTACTCGCGTATGAGCCGGCCGCAATCCTTTAAGAGCTGTCCGCGCACCTGGGCCGGCACCCAGCGCCAGTGCGCGTTGAAGGCCTGATGGGCCGCTTGCACCGCGGCATCGATCTCGGCTGCGCCGCCGCCCTGCACCATGGCGATGGCCTCGCCGGTGGCCGGGTTTTCCACTACGAAACGGTCTTCCTCGCGCTGGGATGACCAACGCGAACTCTTGAGCGGGACGACATCTTTATTCATCGGCATGGAATATCCTCCCGGAAACTGAACATGGCTTACACCTCCGGACGCTGTTCGGCACGCGCTTTGTGGGCCAGGTTCATATCGATGAAGGCCCGGCGGGTGGGGCCTTCCAGCAAAGGACCTGAAATGGGCGCAAACAAGCCCAGTATTGCCGTACCGTGGAGTAGGTGTGTCCGGCAATCTCCCCAGGGGTTGATGATCCAATAGTGATCAATGTCGAATATCCCGGGGAAGCGCGGCCACCCCAGCCAGCGCAGTTCCCGGCCCGGAATGACGGTGATGAGCTTGGGCCAAAAGATCTGCGCCCTTTTTCGACCCTCGGGTTGGAAGTGCACCTTCAAACGCGCGCCGAGCCTGGCTACACCATTGGCCCGCCGTATCATGGGGTTCCATTCCTGATGCGCCGCAAAGTCGGTCAGTACCTGCCAGACACGTTCCGCGTCGGCGTGGATTTCGATGGAGGTCTGCATTTCGTTTCGAAACATGAAGGCTCCTTAATCGAGGGTTCTACCAAATAAATCCATATATTCGAGCTGGTCGTGGCTGGCCATGATCCTTAAATGTTCGCGGTTCCTGGTCCAGACCTCCCGGATGCGTTCGAGCTGGTGCATGGCGCCGGCATAGTTGACATGCGCCAGCCGCCGGAAGATCTTGTGAAAGAGCGGCACAGGTTTGTTCGGCAGTACCTCGTCCTTGAAATAATAGGCATCCCCGCAATGCAGCAGCCAGCCCGAACCTGTTTCAATGCCTACCCCGCAGTGGCCGCGCGTATGGCCGGGCAGGGGCACGAGCACGATCTCGGGCGGCAGGCCCTTGAGATCGCGCATGCAGGCAAGGCCCAGCCATGGTTCGCCCGAATACCCTTCGTACGTCGCCCAGCGCGGGCCGTGGGCGAAGTGGCAGCGGCGGTAACGGTCGCGTTCCTTGTGATTCTGCGGTTTGAGCGCGGCCGCGCATTCAGCCGCGCTCACGTGCACCTGGGCGTGCGGAAAATCCGATAACCCGCCGGCATGGTCGCGGTCCAGATGGGTGCAGATGATATGCCGCACATCTTTCGGATTATAGCCCAGGCGCTCGATCTGGCGCACGGCCGGTTTCTCTTTGCTGCACTGGGTATTCAGCAGATAGTTGGTGCGGCCGAGGCGTTTGGGGTCCTCCATATCTTGAGTGCCGAAACCGGAATCCACCAGAATCAAATGTTCCTTTTCCTCGATCAGCAGGCACAATGATGGTGTCCGGCTGGTCTGGGGAATGAACAGGTCGGCACCCCTCGGGTGCATGGTAGCGCAGTCCATGTAATGGATCTTCATAGCGTTCTCCTCAGGCTAAAAAATATTCACCGGCATACGCTAGGTGCTCGCGGTCCTTGAGCAGCAGGTAATTCTTACGGCAGGTCAGGCGGTTGGAGATGTCCTCCACATAGACCTGCGGAAAGATGTTGTCCTTGCCGGCATGGATCAGCATGATGGGCATCGTGATCTTTATGGGCACAAACCTCCTTATGGCATGTTCAGGTTGGCCTGCAGAAAGTCTCCCATCTGCACGACCAGTTTTTCAAAGGGCTCTCCCACATACGGCTCAAAATGGCCCATGGGCATGCTGATGTAGGTGGCCTTTTGCATGCGATCGGCCGCCTCTTTGGGGCCGCCGGGTGGAAAGAGCGAATCCTTCTCGGCGCCGATCACCAGGGCGGGACAGGTAACTTTGGCGGCGGAACTGATCGGCCGATAAAAGGTCAGCGTAATGGCGATATTGGCCGGGCAGAAGTTATCCTTCTCGTAGGTCTTTGCTCCATCAATGCCTAATAGATTGATCATGCCGGTCAAGGCATCCGGCGTGCTCATCATGCCGAACTCGCCGCCCGGCGTGCTCGTGATGCGGACATTATGACGGTGATCGGTAAAGACCGCATCGAAAACATCCCAGAGGGCATGGTGTATCGCCTTGATCTGAAATGGCAGACTATAGCTCCAGGCCGTGCTAATGCCGTCGGTAAAGGGCACCTGGGCTACAATCGCTGAGATATCGGGATCGCGTGCGGCGATGACGATCACATGCCCGGCGCTGAAGGAGGTGCCCCACAAGGCCATGCGCTTGGCGTCCACCACATCCAAGGTACGTACATACTTGATGGCCGCTTCCCAATCCTCCAGGTGCCGGGAGGGGTTGATGTAATTGCGCGGTACGCCTTCGCTGTCATTGAATCCGCGATAATCGAAAACAAAGACCGCCATGCCCCGCCCGGCAAAGCGTTCGGCATACGCGGGCAGCCTCATCCAGCGCTGTCCGCCGAACCCATGGGCCATGACGACCACCGGCGGTTTGGATACACCTTTAGGCAGATACAGCCAAGCCCCTAATTTCGCGCCATGACTTATGAAGGTGTGATCTAATCGGGCGAAACGGGGAGGATTGTTAAGGTGTTGGCTGTTGTTATCTGAGACATCCTCAGCATACGCGAGGGCAGGTGAGAGAAAAAGAAAGAGCGCCAAACTTACTCTGAACATAAAACCTCCTCCTTTGAGTAGAATTGAACGCACATGGTGATCCTTCGTGAGCTGTAGAATGAATTCTTCTCATTCGTTTATATGAAACATATTTCATGTTGTCAAACATAATTTTTGCATGCTACGATGGCTGTCGTCTAAGGAGGCGGATTTTGGCGAAGACAATTAAGGCGCGTACCCCGGTTCAGCAACGCGGCATTGAGACCAAGGCCAAGGTGGTCGAGGCCGCCAAGGCGCTTTTTATCGAGAAAGGTTACTACAAGACCCATGCCCTGGAAATCGCCGCCCGTGCCGGGGTTGCCACTGGAACGTTCTATAGTTATTTCAATGATAAAAAAGAAGTCCTGCTGGAACTGATCCGCGAATTCTACCGGCAGGCGCTTGCCAAAGCGCTATCAGTATTAGACGAGGACATGCTGATCTCCGGCGACGGTCGCATGATCATACACGCACTCATACAAACCATGTATACCATTCATGCCACCCAGAAAGATCTCCATCGCGTATTGTTCCCGCTGATCCTCATGGACAAGGATGGACTGGAGATAAGCCGCAATGAAGAACAGGTTGTCATTCATACCATTGCAACGTACTTCAAGAAGCACAGGAACTTGTTGCGCGTTGCCAACATGGAGGCCGCCGCTGAAATCGCACTGAGGGTCAGCGACGAAATCATCCACCGCATCTTGTTTTGGGGTTCTGAGTCGGACGGCAAGGAGTTGATAATCGAACTGGAAGATATGCTCTTCCAGTATCTGATTAACCCTCAGACATGATTGCGCAGCTTGAGCTCAAGCGGATGCGGATTCACATAGGTCTGCTGCTTGAGGTACGGTTGATGAAATCGGCGCACATAATGCCGAATCAAGGTGATGGGCACGATCAAAGGCAGGATGCCGTTGCGGTGCTGATCAATGATTTCCATGAGTTCCTGTTTTTCATCCGGACTCAATTGGGTCTTGAAATAACCCAGCATGTGCTGGAGCACATTGGCATGCTTGGCAGGTGTTGCCTTGACGCGCAAGGCCTCCATCAACAGCGCCTCGTAGTCGGCCATGAGCTGCCCGGCCTCCATCGGGCCGCTTAGGGCAACGACTTTGCCCATGGCCTGATAGTGTTTGGGGCTGTGCGAGAGGATCAGGAGCTTGTTGCGGGTATGGTAGTCCACCACGGCCCCGGCGATTCTGCTGCCGCGAACCGATTCCCGCCAGGCCTTCAGCGCAAAGATACGCTCGATGAAGTTTTCCCTTAAGGAAGGATCGTTTAACCGGCCGTCATCCTCCGCCGGCAGAAGAGGAAAGTGCAGCATGAAAATGTCGGCGAACAAGCCCACCCCGTTCTTCACCGGTACGCCTTTGGGCCCGTAAACCTTGACGCGTTCCATGCCGCTGGATGGCGAGCCGCTCTTGAAGATAAAACCGCACAGTTCCTCTTTTTCCAGCTCAGCCGCTCTTAAGTGCGCCCAGGCCAGCATCTTTTCCGTATGATCGATGCCGCTGCGGATGGTTACCAGGCGTGGCCCGAGCGGATCCGCTACCAGGTGCATGGCCTCGCGTGGTACGCCCAGCCCGCATTCAACCTCGGGGCAGACCGGGACATATTCGACATAACGGCTGAGCGTGTCACGTAAAAAGGTGTCCAGTTTGTGGCCCCCGTCATAGCGGACCGCTTGGCCAAGGAGACAGCTGCTGATGCCTAAGCGGATTTTATCCGTAACCATGGGATCAATAATAGTGAATCGCAGACCATCGTCAAGTAAGGAGTAAAGACAAGGACTGAAAGACCCGATAATACCATAAATGGCAGAGCATAACGGCAGTCCTTTTATCCAGATCGTCTCCGACGTGGTCAATGCCCTCATGACGCTTGTTGAGGAAAAGGATGTCAATATAAGGGGACATTCCGAGCGCGTGGCCATGCTTTGCCTCAACCTGGCACGCCGGCTCAAGCTCGGAAAACGCGATTGCGAAACGATCCATCTGGCGGGCATGCTCCATGATGTCGGCATGGTATACATACCTGACGAGCTCATCCAAAAGTCCGACAACCTTTCGGAAAGCGAACAGCTTATAATGCGCAGGCATCCGGTACAGGCCGAAAAGATCCTGTCGCGTATCAGTATTTTCAGGGCCATCCTGCCTACCATCCGCCACCATCATGAGCATTACGACGGCAGCGGTTATCCGGATAGTCTGAAGGCCGACAGTATCCCCCTGGGGTCACGCATCATGTGTATGGCCGATCATTTTGATCGCATGACCGCGAATCTACCCGGCAAGCCTGCCATGAGCGTCGATGAGGCCTTGATAATCATTCAAGACGATCAAGGATCGTTTTTTGATCCGGCATTGGTTCCGGAGTTTATCGGGATGATCAATGATACCTACACGGCCAAGCAGGACAAGGTCGAAAATGAAGACGACGTAAAAAAGGCCGTCAAAAAGATCATTTCCAAGTTCGAGAGCGGCGTAATCGGATTGCCGGTGCTGCCTACCATTGTCGAGAAGATCCGTGAGACCATCGCCGCGCCGAATTACTCTATCGATGCCCTAGCCAAATTGCTCGAGTTGGATGCCGTGATCTCCGTGAGGCTCATCACGGTGGCCAATTCCGTCGTCTACCGTGGCCGTGAAAAGGTACAGACCGTGCGCCAGGCCGTACCGCGCTTAGGCACCAAGGAAACCGACAACATCGTCATGGCCATCGTCAACCGCAACCTGTACCAGACCGATGAAAAGGAACTGCAGGGACTGATGGAAAACCTCTGGAATCATTCTCTGGCCACCGCCTTCTGCGCCAGGCTTATTGCCGAGAGACTCAGGCTGGGAGAACAGGAAAGCTATTTCACCTTGGGTCTCATCCACGACCTGGGCAAGGTGCCCTTGTTGCAGGGCATTTCGACGCTGAGGGCCAAAGGTGATGATTCCATGAAGGCTCTGGACATGACGACCATCTCCGGAATCCTTAAGGACGCCCATGAAGCCTTGGGGGCCGGACTGCTCAAAAAATGGGAGTTCGCCGATCAATTCGTGCGCGTGGCCCAGATGCATGAGGAACCGGCCATGAACGAAAAGACCGAAAAATCGATCCTGGTTGTTCACCTGGCCAATATCCTTACCCGCACTATCGGCATGAGTAATTATACCGATGAAGGTCTGAATCCGGCCGCTATCGAATCCGCCCGGCTGCTCGGATTAGCCCCTGAAGTATTAACCGAGATAGCTCAGGAAACCAAGAAATTGGTCGAGGCCTCGGCCAATATGTTCTAGTGTCATAACTCTTGCTCTTGCCCTTCGTAAGCAGCGATGAACCTATACCGGCGTCGCACGAGGAGAGCTCGGGCCAGGGGCAAGCACCCTCGGCTCCGATCTTACAACCGTCATACCACCTGCTCGGAATCAGTCGCTTCGGGCAGGAGGAGCGCTTGACCCTAAGCGGGCTTGCGGCCATTCATGGGCGCGTTACAACCTTTACCGGAAAAATGTACCTCTGCTCCAGGTTCATGGACCTAAAATACATGCAAGCCTATCTGGCGGGGCTGGAGGTGCTGCGGCTCTTAGGGTGGGGTTCTGACGGCAAACCATTTCAGTTCTTATCCGGGCAGGCCACCGGTTTTTAAAAACCATGCTGCGGTGTGTGCGACTTGCCGTGCGGACAGGACGAGATCCGTATCAGCAAGGCGGATTTATGATACGTGCGTGTGGCGTCAGCTCGCAAATGAAAAAACGATAAGGATACCCGAAGAGGGCATCCTAGTGCCCTGGCGCTCTACCAATCAGATATCGGTCTTCTTATGGGATGGCACCCGCAGCGAGAGTTTTTGCCACTTCCATGCCGCCACCCATGACAGGGCACGCCATGCCAGCCTGATCCTGCCCAGAAAGCTGTAGGAAGATCTACCCGTCTGCCTCTTGTCCCGCGCGGCGGGGATTGATGTTATGCTGAGGCCCGTGCAGTGAACCATGCCCGGCAGATATGGTGAAGGGCCATGCATGGAGAGAAGATGGTCGATCATGGATCGGTTCAGTGCCACGAGGGTTCCCGTGTTGGGATGCAGGCCGCAGAGCGCATGCAGAAATCCTTTGAATATACGGGAGGTCAACAGCCTGAAGTATGATTCGTGAATTCCCTGCCGCGCTGCAAATACGGCATTGTAGCCTTCCTGCGCCTTGGACAACAGCGCGGGAATGACTTCCGGAGGATCCTGGAGGTCCGCGTCCATCACGATGGCCCACTCACCCCGGCAGCAGGAAAGCCCGGCAAAGATCGCCCGGTGTTGACCGACATTCTGCTTCAGCGCCTTCAGCACGACATGGGGATCAGCCCGTGAAATGGTGTCCAGTATACGGTAGGAATCATCGAGGGACGCATCATCGACAAAGATTATTTCATAGGTGACTCCACGGTTTTCAAGGACCTGACGGAGTCGCCGGTAGAGCTCATGGAGAGTCTCGGCGGTGCAGAATACGGGGGTAATGACGCTGACATGAGGCGTCTCAGGCATGCCGGCGCCTCCTGCTTGGTTCTTGGCAAGCTTTCTTCCGGTGGCGTCTTTCCCATTGAGAGGTGGCGCCGGGGATTCCTTATCGAGGCTCAATGTTTTCTTTCTTTATAACGGCAGGATTTCCTGCCACCAGCACATGATCAGGCACATCCTTTGTCACCACTGCACCGGCGGCAATGATGGACCCCTTGCCTATCCTCAGGCGTTCAATCAGTACGGCGCCCATTCCCACAAAGGTTTCATCGCCGACTTCGATCAGACCGGCAATGTTCGCGCCGGGCTGGATAACTACGAGATCTCCTATCCGGGTGTGATGGCCGACCCGTGCGCCACGGTTCAGGAACACATGCCTGCCTATGGTGGCATTGGATGCAATGATGACGCCACAGGAAACAATGGTTCCTTCCCCCAGGGTGGTCCGGGGCAAAACAATACTGCTGGGGTGTACCAGGTTGGTAAACTCCACCTTGCCTTCCAACTGGTCGATGAAACGTCTCCTTTTCATGGTGGAAAGGGCGCACACACACCTGGCGCCATCGGGCACGTCATCGACCCACATGATGGGCCGCCCGCAGAGAGATGTCCCCGCCTTCTCCCGTTCTTCATTTTCCACAAAGCCTGCCACCGCAACACCGGCATGTTCAGCCACGGCAAAAATCTCTTCCGCCAGAACCTTGGTCCCGAGAATGAACAATTTATTCATGACCGCGGTCTCTGGCAGGTGATACAGTGGTTTTGAATTCGCAGATCAGGCTTCGTCATCCGCAACCGGCGTTTTCCCGTTCATGTTGACTGTGATGAAATTATGGAGAAGGTCATGCACCATTGATTGGATATATCAGAAAAGGCCTCTGAAGAAAAGCATCTCGTCTTGGCCTCGATGAAGCCGATCGAATCTTTTACTTTTCGATGGATATCGGGTATTGTCGGACGTTGGAGACCGGCTCGGGAAGGAAGATGGAGAAGACCTGCGGTAGATATTCGGCATGCGCCCTGTTCCTGCTGATGGGCATATTCCAACTCCTCGCCGTTCTTCAGGGAATAGACCTAACAGATACCGGGTGGCATCTGACTAACCAGATGGAGTCCTTCCGGACCCATGTCAATATCGAGCGCGTCATTCCGAAGGCATTCCTGTCGGACTTCTTCGGCGGGATGTGGCTCAATATCCTACCGTGGCCGAATCTTTTCTGGGCCAGGATCGGGGGGGTGCTGCTGTGCTCGTTGAACACGGTCATCGTGTTCTCGATTCTGTCGGCGTACTTCAAAAGAAAGCGCACCTTCATCATCGTCTTGATCTCTTCCCTCTTCATCACCATGCGATTGGGTGTCAACATCATCAACTATTACTCTTTTCCGCTCTTGCTGATGAACCTCCAGGTGCTGCTCTTTCACAAGCTCATGCTGACGCCATTCCCAAAACGGAGAGCCGACAGTCTGGCTTTCTTCATCGGATTCATGGCCGTGCCCGTTATATTGAGCAGGCTGTCCCTGATCCTGATGCTCCTGAGCCCCGCCATCATGGTCCTGTTCTATGTTATAACCGGGAGAAGGCTTCAGAGAGCCCTGCGGACTCTCCTATGGTCCTTCTCTGGGTTTGTTTGCGCAGTCTTTCTCTTCGGATTGTTCTACTGGCGGCTTGGTTTGTTCGATTCAGGCATCCTCGCATTCTTCACCGAAGAGATCATCACCATAACCGCCCCCGGAGGTCACCATGACATCGGGGTTCTCTTTGCCCGCTCAGTACGGCAGTTGCTCGTCATGGCAGTCATCCTTGCCTGTCTGATGATTCTGGCCTTGGCCCTATACAGATCAAAGCGCCCGGTGAACGACAGGGTCGTCATGGTCGCCCTGTTTATCCTCCCGATAGCCATTACCGTCGTGAGCAGGCTGAACGGTGTGCATGTCGATAAGATCGCTCACGGAATTATTACCTTGGTGATAGGGATGGTCATGCTTCACATCGGCCTGTTCCTGATCCTCACGAAAGGCAAAGAGGGCCGGTTGATGCTCCTGTCGATCGCCGGGGTCATGATTGCGGCGGTTATAACGATCGGATCCACAAGCGGTTTATTCAATGTTTACAAGGGAATGTGGCTGATCCTGCCCCTGGGTATCCTTTGTATGGACCGGCTGAAGGAGTGGACGGGCGATGATCGTTTTGCCTCCCTCCCTTCCTTTAACAATGCGATCCTGGCTTCGCTGCTGGTGCTCGCGCTCTTCTTTCATTTCACCAATATCTATCGGGACAACAACAACAGGCTGTGCTTGACAAAGCCGTTTACCCACCCAGCCCTGGCGGGAACCTTTTCATCGCCGCAGAGGGTAAAGTCAATTCAAGGTTTTCTCAGGGCCATGCATAGGTATTCAGAAAAGAACGATGAGGTTCTGATGGTGAACAATGTCCCATTGTTCTATTATCTGACCGGGACCAGGTCGGCCATGGATCAATCCTGGCTGTATCGCCTGTCTCTGGACATGATCAAACGCAAGCAACAGCAACTGATCAGCGAGAACCGTCTACCCAGATTGGTTATTTTTTCCAGGGTGGAAACGAGGGGAAAGTACGCGCGGCATTGGAGGAAGATCTCCGAGGTATGCCGCGGACGGGACTGCGAGAAGCTCAAATACCTTAAGGAGGAGTATATCTCACGACTGCGCTATGTATCCTTGTGGCACAACCGCGTCTTTGAAATATACGGCAATCCCGCCATACCCTGGCAGGCCGATCCCGGCCAGGCGGCAACAAAGAGTCCGATTTCGAGACAGTACCCCTCTCGAGCCATGGGCGGCGCGGCCTCGCAACCCTAGAGGGATCACAGCCCGAACAGCTGCCTGGCTTCTCCAGGCGGCAGCGGCTCATACCCAAGCACCCGCGCGATGTCAACGATCCTCTCAACCAGAGAACGATTAGTGGCAAGCGTCGTCCTCTCGTCGTCGAACCAGATGTTGTCTTCCAGCCCGATCCTCACACCACCCCCGGAAATGATGGAAAGCACATTCATTTTCAGTTGGGAGTGGCCGATTCCGCCAACCGACCACAGGGAGTGCTCGGGCAATTCCTTCACCATAAGACCCAGGTGGAGCATATCCGCCTGCGCGCAGGCGATGTTCCCGAGGATCAGGTTGAAGTAATACGGTGGTTGCAGCAACCCCTTTCTGATCAGATAATTCGAGTAGTTTATCATGCCAAGATCAAAGGCCTCGAGCTCGGGTCGGATGCCATTACCCATCATCTTGCGTGCCAGGGACTGGATCATGTCCGGGCTGTTCACGCTTGCCTGCTTGTTGAAATTGAGCGAGCTCAGCGTAAGGCTGGCAAAATCGGGCTTCCGTATACCTTCAAGGTCCAGGCAGTCCGACCGTTCTTCAAAGGTGGTGAAGTCCCTTCCGCTGGTGGATACGCCTAAGATGAGATCTTTGTTCTTCTCCCTGATACCCTGAATGATCTCCCCATAGACCTCTTTCTTAAAGGTCGGCATACCGGTGAGCAGGTCTCTCGCATGCAGGTGCACCATGGTTATGCCCAGCTCGGAGACCTGCAGCACCTCTCTGATGATTTCCTCGGGACTCAAGGGGACATGGGGGCTCATGTCTTTCGTGGGGATCATGCCGGTGGGGGTAAAATTAAGGATGAATCTGTTTTTCATGAAGTAAGTTCCTCCAAAGCATCCGGAGCTCGTGCTGTTTGAGGGCTATTGATACATGATTCGTTATCGCCGTGCATCACATTTCTTGCGCCGCGACGGGGTGTCGGCCCGGGTACTCAATCGGGAGAGCATCGCCACCCTTATGAGTTTTCCCGGTACGGTGCGGCATTATGGTTAAAATACATTATTGAATAAAGATTGTGTGTGATATAGGTCGTTGATGGTAAATTTCGGGGTCAATCGAATGATGTGCATACGCAGGTTGGGACGGCAGATCAAACCACGCCATGGCGGCCATCTTCGGAAGACCGCAGGCCAGCGGCCTGTTCCTGGCCGGGTCACGGAATGAAACAGGTGCGCTTCAGGTCGATCGCATCGCTCGCACTCCTGCTGGTGACATGCTGGGCAATCTATGTCTATCTCTCCTCGAACCACGAGGTGTTGCACTTGCTCAGGGACATTTCGCTCACCCAGTTGGCCGTGCTCGTTACCCTACGGGTTTTTTACACAGGCACCTACGGCCTCTTCCTGAAGATAGCAACGGAAAAGTTTAGCGTACACCTAGGCGCCAAGGAATGGTTTGGCCTACCGTTTGTTACGACCCTTGGCAACCAGCTCACCCCCTTTGCAGGGGGCGTAATCGTCCGCGCCCTTTACCTCAAGCAGCGACACGCTCTTCCCTATGCCACATTTGGCACTATCCTGGCGGCCAATCATTTCATCATCATATGGGCGGCCGGATTCACGGGCCTTCTGACCTGTATGTTGTTCGGAGAACTCGGGCCATCGCAGTGGGTTTGGACGGCTTTTTTCTCCCTGGTGGTAGGTATGGCGGCGCTCATTGTCAGTCTGCCCCACTTCACGCTCCCGGGCCAAGGCATATTCATCAGGACGATCAACCACGTTCTGGAGGGGTGGTCACTCATGAAAGGTGATAGGAATCTGCTTATTCCAGCGGTTTTCATCGCGCTGGCCGGGATCGTGCTAAACGGGTTTTCCTTCTGGCTGGCATACTATGCCATCGATCTCAACGTCCGGCCCCTGGCCGCCATTATCTTAAGCCTGCTGCCTTTCTTCCTGATATTTCTCTCCATCACGCCCGGCAACCTTGGCGTCCAGGAGATCGTTATCAGCCTCACCTCGGCTCTGCTGGGCGGCGGGATGGGCAAGGGCCTGGTGGTGGCGTTGCTGATCCGTGTGTCCACACTGATCCCTGCCTGTATTCTGGGGGTTGTTTTCGGTTTGTTCCTGGCTCGGGATCTTGGCAACAGCCAGTCCGGCCCTCACACCAACCCAACCGGGTCGAGACCGCGATAATACATTGAACGGATGGATTAAAGAGGTGAAACGGGGGGTATTGGGGGGCTTAGGAATCTCATTGGGGGGTAAAAAAGAGCGTTTTAAGGAACGCATAAAGAGCGTATGCCGAGAGTAAACCGATAATATCTGTTTAAATGCATAAGGGATACAAGAAGGAGCCTCCATGCAGTCGTGAAAAAAGGTGAGCCTGGGTGTAGACCA